>Ga0208566_1000003_pt1 | contig 558243 bp, 475 predicted proteins | sample PL_2010_150m_FD_184159 | JGI IMG/M metagenome (GOLD analysis project Ga0208566, IMG submission 184159) | Freshwater microbial communities from Powell Lake, British Columbia, Canada to study Microbial Dark Matter (Phase II) - PL_2010_150m... | ecosystem: Environmental > Aquatic > Freshwater >...
GGCTGGGGAGGGTGGTCATGGCTCGGTTCCGGGCAGCGAACGGCGCCGCCTCACGCGGTCCCTGAGGTATGCGCGCGAGGCAGGACGAAAAAAGATTGATGGCCTTATGCTATAGAGAAAGCGGCGGCCCTGCTTGTTGTCTATCGGCCGCGCTGGCTATTTCTGTCAGACCCTGAAACGAAAAAAAAGCTGTGAACGACAGGCGGCGGCTTATCCAGGCAGGTAGGGTGGATAATGGCATTCGGTTCGCGTCTGCGGATCGGCGACTCTACACCGCGAGGCAGCGACACTATGTGGTACACCGGTTTTCTCGGCTTTTCCGCTTGGCAAGTGGTTGTGGCCACTCTGCTTCTGACTCACGTCACGATCGTTGCGGTCACCGTATACCTGCATCGCTATTCTGCTCACCGCTCGCTGGAACTGAACGCCGGGCTCAAGCATTTCTTCCGGTTCTGGTTGTGGCTGACCACGGCCATGAACACTCGCGAATGGACAGCCATCCATCGCAAGCATCACGCTAAGTGCGAAACACCCGATGACCCCCACAGCCCGGTGCAAAAAGGCCTCGGTACTGTGCTTCGACGCGGCGCCGAGCTGTATATGGAAGAGGCCAGGAACGAAGAAACCCTGCGCATCTACGGCAAGAACTGCCCGGACGATTGGATCGAACGCAACCTGTATTCCCGTTTCCCCAACCTTGGCATCGTATTGATGCTTGGCCTCGATCTGGCGTTCTTCGGCGTGATCGGTCTGACCGTTTGGGCGGTGCAGATGATCTGGATACCGTTATGGGCCGCCGGCGTGGTCAATGGGTTGGGACATGCGGTGGGCTACCGTAATTTCGAGTGCCGCGATGCCGCCACCAACCTCGTACCCTGGGGCATCCTTATCGGCGGTGAGGAGCTGCACAACAACCACCACACCTATCCGAACTCTGCGAAGCTGTCGGTGCGCAAGTGGGAATTCGATATGGGTTGGGCCTGGATCAAGCTGTTCAGCCTGCTCGGCCTGGCCAAGGTTAACCGCACAGCGCCCATCGCCCATCGTGTGACACCCAAGCATCAGCTGGACATGGACAGTGCGATGGCGATCCTCAACAACCGGTTTCAGATCATGGCGCAGTACCGCAAGTTGGTGATCAAGCCGCTGGTGCAGCTAGAACTGCAGCGCGCCGATGCTTCGGTCCGTCATCACCTGCGCCGCGCCAAGCGTTTGCTGTCGCGTGAGCCGAGCCTGCTCCAGCATGATCAGCAAGCGCACGTTGAGGTGATCCTGGAACAAAGCCAATCGTTGCGGGTGATCTATGAGCAGCGGTTGGCGTTGCAACAGATCTGGACGCGCACCAGTGCCAACGGGCACGACATGCTTGCCGCGATCAAACAGTGGGTACAGGATGCCGAAGCAAGTGGGATCCAGTCCCTGCGCGAGTTCGCCGAGCATCTGAAAACCTACTCACTGAGACCGGCTGTCGCCCACGCCTGACCACCGATCGGCGCGCCGGCCCGCCAGCGCGCCGGTCGGAACTTTGCCTGTTCGCCACTCTCTCAAAGGCAATCTAGTGTTGTTGCGACAGCTACTTAGCGGGTCTCCGCCAGTGCCTGACGCCATGTTTTGGAAGCAGGTATGACTCAGGTGAAGCAGCGAAGCGAAACGGGTGTCGGGATATTGCCGCCGACCGAGGCGCAAACCCTTCTGGCATTGATGCACGCGCGTGCCGAAGTCGAGCGTTTGAGTGAGCGCGAACACCTGTTCAGCACCCTGATGGGCGCGGTCAATGCCGTGCTCTGGGCGTTCGACTGGCAGGCTCAGCAGATGATCTATGTCAGCCCTGCCTATGAGCAGATATTCGGGCGCTCTGCCGCGTTGCTGTTGTCCGATTTCGGCGAGTGGCGCAACAGCATCTACCCGGACGATCTGGAGTACGCCCAGCAGAGCATGCTTGATGTGCTCGAGAAGGGGGCGGTCGAAGAGCGTGAGTACCGCATCATCCGCACCGATGGACAGCTGCGCTGGCTCAGCGACAAATGCTTCATAGCGCGCAACGCGGACAGTATGCATGGGCCGATCATCGTGGGGATCGCCGAGGACATCACGGAAAAGAAGCAGCTCGAAGGCGAGCTTCAGCGCCTGGCCACGATTGACGTCCTGACCCAGAGCAGTAACCGGCGCTACTTCTTCGAATGCGCCCAGCGGGAGTTCGATCTTGCCCGGCAGTTTGCCACCCCGATGGCGTTTCAGCTCCTGGACATCGATGATTTCAAGCGGATCAACGATACCCACGGGCATCAGATGGGCGATCAGGTGTTGCAGCGCGTGGCTCAGTGCGGTTCGTCGGTGCTGCGCCGTGGCGATCTGTTCGGCCGCATCGGCGGCGAGGAGTTCGCCTTGCTGCTACCCGGTTGCCAGCCGGACCTCGCCGAGCAAATCGCCGAGCGTCTGCAGCGGGAAATCCAGCGATTGGTCTTCACCAGCCCTGATGGGCAGCGCTTCGGCGTCACCATTAGCCTGGGCGTGACCTACCTGCGAGCCAGCGACCCGGACCTCAGCTCGATGTTCGCCCGTGCCGACGCCGCCATGTATACCGCGAAGCGTCTGGGCAAGAACCAGGTGATCGTGGCCTGAGGCCAGCCGTGATCTTAAAAACCGCTGCGTAGCTAGGGCTCGCAGCGGTTTTTTTGTATCGACCGAACCTTAGCCTTTATGGGTCAACGTCGCGATCGGCTGTTGTTGGGTGATGCAGTGAATGTTCCCACCGCCCAACAGGATTTCACGACCGGGCACCATGACCACCTGATGCTGCGGGAACAGCCTGGCCAGGATGGCTTCGGCTTCGGCGTCCAGCGGGTCATCAAAGGAGGGCGCGATGATGCCACCGTTGACGATCAGGAAGTTAACGTAGCTGCCTGCCAGGCGGATCGAGGGATCGCGCGGCTGGCTGCCAACCAGTGGGACAACGCCGGCGCATTCCTCTTCAGTAGCATGCAGCGGTCCCGGGATTGGCATCTTGTGCACGATCAGCTGACGATCCCAGGCGTCTGTCGCGGCCTCAAGCACCTGCATCGCGGCCTGGCAACGTTCGTAGTTGGGATTATCGCGGTCATCCGTCCAGGCGAGCAGCACTTCGCCAGGGCGAACGAAACAGCAGAAGTTGTCGACGTGTCCGTCGGTTTCATCGTTGAACAGGCCGTGCGGCAGCCAGATGACCTTGTCGATGGCCAGGTAGTCGGCCAGCACCGCCTCGATATCTTCGCGTGACAGGTGCGGGTTGCGGTTGCGATTGAGCAGGCATTCTTCGGTGGTTATCAGCGTGCCCTCACCGTCGACGTGAATCGAGCCCCCTTCAAGCACGAAACCTTCGGTGCGGTAACGATCGCAGCGCTCGATCTCGATAATCTTCTGCGCCACTTCATCGTCGCGCTGCCATTCGCTGTACAGCCCTCCATCGAGGCCGCCCCAGGCGTTGAAGGTCCAGTCGACGCCGCGTAGCCCGCCCTTGCCATTGATCACGAAGGTTGGCCCGGTATCGCGCACCCAGGCGTCGTCGGTGCTCATCTCCACCACGCGAATTCGCGGGTCATCCAGCTGCGTGCGGGCGGTAAGGAAGTGTTCGGCTGTCGCGCAGACCGTGACGGGCTCGAACCGGGCAATGGCTTTGGCAACCGCAGTGAATGCCGCCTGGGCTGGTGTCGCCTGGCTGCGCCAGTTGTCCGGGCGCTGCGGCCAGACCATCCAGGTCTGGCTGTGCGGCGCCCACTCGGCAGGCATGTGGAAATCGTCGGCACGTGGTGTCGTGGTCAGGGTGTTCATCGGTCTACCTGGAGGACGGCAATTTTCGAGGCCGGATGCGAGCGGCCGTTCATTAGGGGCGGTATTTCGACCACGGCGGACGGCAATCAGCCGCAACGAGGCGTGCGGCTGAAGCCTTTACCGATGAGAGGCCAGGCTCAGGATTCCAGCGAACCGTCCAGCGTCTTGATCGGGCTGTACAGGTTAGGACGACGGTCGCGGAACACGCCCCAGGCGCTGCGGATGTGCTCGAGCTTGTCCAGGTCGAACTGGTGCACCAGCACGCCTTCGCTGGTTTCGTCCAATTCCTCGACCTTCGCGCCAAACTGGTCGGCAATGAACGAGGAGCCGTAGAAGGTAATGTCGTACCCGTCCTGCTCTTCGCGGCCTATCCGGTTGCTGGCAATCAGCGGCATCAGGTTGGCGCCGGCATGGCCTTGTTGGACTCGCTGCCAATGGTCGCGGGAGGTGATGCTCGAATCATGCGGCTCGCTGCCGATGGCGGTCGGGTAGAACAGCAGTTCGGCACCCATCAGCGCCATGCTGCGCGCCGTTTCCGGGAACCACTGGTCCCAACAGATCGCCACGCCGATCTTGGCATAACGGGTATTCCAGACCTTGAATCCGGTGTCGCCCGGGTTGAAGTAGTACTTCTCGTGGTAGCCGGGGCCGTCCGGGATATGGCTCTTGCGGTACACGCCCAGCACCTTGCCGTCGGCGTCGATGATAGCGATCGAGTTGAATCTCGCGCGTCCGGACTGCTCGAAAAAGCTCACCGGCAGCACCACCTGCAGTTCAGCAGCGATTTTCTGGAAATGCTGAACAGCCGGATTGTCTTCCACCGAAGTGGCCAGCTGCAGGTATTCAGGGTTCGGCTTCTGACAGAAGTAGGGGGTCTCGAACAGCTCCTGGATCAGGATGACCTGCGCGCCCTTGGCTGCAGCCTCGCGGACCAGCTTCTCGGCGTTGGCGATGTTTGCCTCGCGATCCCAGGAACAGGCCATCTGGGTAGCGGCGACGGTGACGATACGGGACATTGAAAACCTCGCGGATGCTGGCTTAAGGGCAGCCCTGTTCGGGCATGGCGAAATTTATTCGATAGTTATCTGGTTTAAAAGCGCTTTCTGTCGCCTTTTAACGAAAGCCGCTCATATAAAGCAGATAACTATCGGTTAAGCAGGTGCGGCTCGCTTCGGCAGGAAGGGTGGCAAGTAAAGACCCAGGTAGGCATCGAAGACCCGCATGCCTTCCTCAGCCATGCGTGGCGTGATGGCGCCGTGCAAATGCACCGAGCGAGCATAGACGCGATCACCAAGCTCCATAGCCAGTGCGAACACGTCCACCTCGCTGGGCAACACCGGCAGCGCGAAGTGCCGTTCAAAAAGGACCTGCATCAACGCGGCGAGTTCGAGGTCGTGCTGGCGGTCAGCCTGGGTCACTTCGGCCAGCCCGTGCTGGGCCAGGATCAGCTGGCGAGCCGCGGCGTCGTCCTGATAGATGGCCAGCATTCGCTGCTCGATCAGTCGCGACAAGTCGTGCCAGCTATCGAGGCTATCGTGGTCCACCGGCGCCTGAAGGCTGGCACGGAACGCGGCGTGGACGTCCGCGGTGAGCGCTTCCAATAGCGCCGGCACGCTGGAGAAAAAGTGGTAAACGGAAGAGGGCGGGATCGCCGCGCGCTCAGCCACGCTATAGATCGACAGCCCGCTCACGCCGGCCTCCGCGAGGAGCTCTCGAGCGGCGGCAAGTATCTGCGCGATCCGCGCCTGACTGCTGGCGCGAGGCTTGCGGTTGGACGAGGTTCGTGGGGTTGGTTCGGCTGTGCTCATGACCGTATTGGATGCCAGGCAGCCAATAGATGCAACGGGCACCATCGCGACGTCCTTGCCAGCCCAGACCGGCTAGGCGGGCACACAAGCGTCTGCGCTAGGCTGATCTGGAGCTCTAAGCGATTGCCGCCAAGTATCCAGCTGGCCCTGCACCCGCAGCGGGGCAGGGCGGGTCGTCAGACGGTGTGCAGGTACCAGTTATATTCCAGGTCTGAGATCGAATGCTCGAACTCGGCCAGTTCGCTCTCCTTACAGGCGACGAAGATGTCGATATAGGTGGAGTCGATGTAGCGCGCCATGATTTCACTGTCGTCCAACTCGCGCAGCGCATCGCGCAGGTTGGTTGGCAGGCTCTGCTCGACCTGCTCGTACGAATTACCCTCGATGGGCTCGTCCGGTGCGATCTTGTTGGTCAGGCCGTGATGAATACCGGCCAGTACGCCCGCCAGCAGCAGGTATGGGTTGGCGTCGGCACCCGCTACGCGGTGTTCGATGCGCACCGAATCTGGGCTATCGGTAGGCACCCGAAGCGCGACGGTGCGGTTGTCCAGGCCCCAGCAGGGTGCATTGGGTACATAGAACTGCGCGCCAAAGCGGCGGTAGGAGTTGACGTTAGGGCAGAGAAAGGCCATTGACGCTGCCATGGTCTGCTGGATACCGCCGATGGCGTGGCGCAGCGTTTCGCTTTCCAGGGGATTATCGGTGGCGAAAATGTTGTTGCCGTTCTTGTCCAGCAGCGAGATATGGACGTGCAGCCCGTTGCCCGCCTGGCCCGGGTAGGGCTTGGCCATGAACGTGCTGTCCATCTCATGGTCGTAGGCGATGTTCTTGATCAGTCGCTTGAGCAAAACCGCGTAGTCGCACGCCTTGATCGGATCGGCAACGTGGTGGAGATTGACTTCGAACTGCGCCGGGGCGCTTTCCTTGACGATGGCGTCGGCGGGAATGCCCTGTTCCTTAGCGCCTTCGAGAATGTCCTGCAGGCAATCGACATACTCGTCGAGGTCGTCGATCAGGTAGACCTGCGTCGAGTGAGGGCGCTTGCCGGAGATCGGTGAGCGCGGCGGCTGCGGGCGACCGTTCACGTTCTCCTGATCGATGAGGTAGAACTCCAGTTCGAACGCAGCGCAAATGGTCAGGCCCAGTTCATCGAACTTGCTCACGACCTGGCGCAGCACTTCACGTGGATCGGCGAAGAAGGGCGAGCCGTCACGCTCGTGCATGGTCATCAACAGCTGAGCGGTGGGGCGTTTCTGCCAGGGTTCGTTGCTCAGGGTGTTGGGTATAGGGAAGCAGGTCCGGTCGGAATCGCCGATGTCCATGCCCAGGCCAGTGCTCTCTACGGTGATGCCATTGATGTCGAGTGCGAACAGCGAGGCCGGCAGATTGATGCCTTTTTCATACACCTTGTGCAGGCTGGCTCGTTCGATGCGCTTGCCACGAACGACTCCGTTCATGTCTGCGATCAATAGGTCGACGTACTGGACCTCCGGGTGTTCCTTGAGAAATGCGTTCGCTTCGTTGAGCTGAACGGCACGCGGCGGCGGAAGCATGATGAAGCACCTTAATTGTTAAAAATTTCAATCATCAAATAGCTTGTCTTGGAGTCAATCGAAAAGCCTTGTCGCTGTCAATAGCGCCTCGAGATGCCCCATCAAGGCCCGCAATGGGCGGTTTTGGGGCGATTACGAAACGCGGCGCTCTTTTTCAACGGCGCTTTCCGAAGCGGGAGTGCTCGGCTATTGTCTATAAAAATGAACAAGACTACTCTCCGATGAGCCCCATCCGGAAAGACGAGTATCCCATGCCTCGCGTGCCATTGATCGGCGTTTCGGCCTGTACCAGGCAGATCGGCCACCACAGTTTCCATATTGCAGGCGACAAGTACCTGCGGGCGGCGGCCGTAGCCGGTATGCCGTTGGTCATCCCGGCGCTCGGCGAACTGATCGATCCCTCCGCCCTGCTAGATAGCGTAGACGGCCTGCTCTTTACCGGCTCGCCATCCAATGTCGAACCTCATCATTACAAAGGCTCGGCCAGCGTCGAAGGGACACTGCATGACCCTTCACGGGATCGTCTGACCCTGCCGCTCATTCGGGCAGCGGTCGAGGCCGGTGTACCTGTATTCGGTGTTTGCCGAGGATTTCAGGAAATGAACGTTGCATTCGGCGGCAGCCTGCACCAGAAAGTCCACGAGGTCGGGCCTTATGCCGATCACCGTGAGCGAGCCGAGGATCCAGTCGAGGTGCAGTACGGTCTGAGCCATCCGCTGCATGTCCAACCCGGCGGATTGCTGGAGCGTCTCGGGCTGCCTGCGCACATAGAGGTCAACTCGGTGCATGGGCAGGGCGTCGAGCGGCTCGGAGAGGGGCTACGCATCGAGGGGCTTGCACCCGATGGTCTGATCGAAGCGTTTTCCGTCGAAGGTGCGCGAAGCTTCGCACTCGGCGTGCAATGGCATCCGGAATGGAAGGTGCATGAGCATCCATATTACCTGGCGTTGTTCGAGGGCTTTGCTCGCGCTTGCCAGGAACGCGCGGGACGGCGCTGAGCGCGGGCCGGCACGGCGCTCGTTTCATTAATCTCTGAGGTCGATATGTCCAGCAAGCTCGACCAGCTCACCGGCTGGCTGAAAGAACGCAAGATTACCGAGGTCGAATGCCTGATCAGCGACCTGACCGGCATCGCCCGCGGCAAGATTTCACCCACCAACAAGTTCCTCGACGAGAAGGGCATGCGGCTGCCAGAAAGCGTCTTGCTGCAGACCGTGACCGGCGACTATGTCGAAGACGACATCTATTACGAACTGCTCGACCCTGCGGACATCGACATGTTCTGCCGCCCCGATCCGGACGCCGTATTTCTGGTGCCATGGGCGATCGAGCCCACCGCGCAGGTGATCCACGATACCTACGACAAGATGGGCAACCCCATCGAGATCTCCCCTCGCAACATCCTCAAGCGTGTATTGAAGATGTACGCCGACAAGGGCTGGCAGCCCATCGTCGCGCCGGAGATGGAGTTCTACCTGACCAAGCGCTGCGAAGACCCGGACCTGCCGTTCCAGCCGCCGATCGGGCGTTCAGGCCGCCAGGAGACGGGCCGGCAGTCGTTCTCCATCGACGCGGCGAACGAGTTCGACCCGCTGTTCGAAGACATGTACGACTGGTGCGAAGCCCAGGGGCTGGATCTGGACACGCTGATCCACGAAGAAGGCACCGCCCAGATGGAAATCAACTTCCGTCATGGCGAGGCGCTGCATCTGGCCGATCAGATCCTGGTGTTCAAGCGCACCATGCGTGAGGCGGCGCTCAAGCACAACGTGGCAGCCACTTTCATGGCCAAGCCCATGACCGGCGAGCCGGGTAGTGCGATGCATCTGCACCAGAGCGTGGTGGACCTGGAGACCGGCCGCAACATTTTCTCCAACAGCGACGGCACCATGAGTCAGCTGTTCCTTAACCACGTTGGCGGCCTGCAGAAATACATCCCCGAGCTGTTGCCGCTGTTCGCGCCCAACGTCAATTCGTTTCGCCGCTTCCTGCCGGACACTTCGGCGCCGGTCAACGTCGAATGGGGCGAGGAGAACCGCACCGTCGGTCTACGAGTACCGGATTCGGATCCGCAGAACCGTCGTGTCGAAAACCGCTTGCCTGGCGCGGATGCCAATCCATATCTGGCCATCGCCGCCAGCCTGCTGTGTGGCTACATTGGCATGGTCGAGGAGCTGCCGCCGAGTCAGCCGGTCAAGGGCCGCGGCTATGAGCGCCGTAACCTGCGGCTGCCATTGACGCTGGAGGCCGCTCTGGAGCGAATGGAGAACTGCCGGCCGCTTGAGAAGTATCTGAGTCCGAAGTTCATCACCGGCTACATCGCCGTCAAGCGTGCCGAGCAGGAGAACTATCACCGGGTCATCAGTTCATGGGAGCGGGAGTTCCTGATGCTGTCGGTGTAACCAAAGCCAGTGTGGATGACGCTGTCGGTCATCCACCAGTCAAGCATGCGATTAGAACCAAGAGGTGATTGATGAGCGATTCGCAAACCCTGCAATGGCAAGCCCTGAGCCGCGACCACCACCTGCCGCCGTTCACCGATTTCAAGGCGCTAAACGCCAAGGGCACGCGCATCATCACCCGTGGCGAGGGCGTGTACCTCTGGGACAGTGAAGGCCACAAGATCCTCGATGCGATGGCTGGGCTCTGGTGCGTCAACCTTGGCTACGGCCGCGAAGAGCTGGTCGAGGCAGCCACTCGGCAGATGCGCGAGCTGCCCTACTACAACCTGTTTTTCCAGACTGCCCACCCGCCGGCGTTGGCGCTGGCCAAGGCGATCGCCGAGATCGCGCCGGAAGGCATGAACCACTTGTTTTTCACTGGCTCCGGCTCGGAGGCCAACGACACGGTGCTGCGCATGGTGCGCCACTACTGGGCGATCAAGGGACAGCCTGAGAAGAAAGTGGTCATCGGCCGCTGGAATGGCTATCACGGCTCGACCATCGCTGGCGCCAGCCTCGGTGGGATGAAAGCCATGCATGAACAGAGCGATGGGCCGATTCCCGGGATCGAACACATCGACCAGCCCTACTGGTTTGGTGAAGGCGGTAACCTGGACCCGGAGGAGTTCGGTGTGCGAGTGGCCGAACAACTGGAGCAGAAAATCCTGGAGGTCGGAGAGGACCGGGTCGCCGCTTTTATTGCTGAGCCGATTCAGGGCGCTGGCGGCGTAATCATTCCCCCGGACAGCTACTGGCCAAAGATTCGCGAAATTCTCGCCCGTTACGACATTCTATTTATCGCCGATGAGGTGATCTGCGGATTCGGTCGCACCGGTGAATGGTTCGGCAGCAATCATTATGGCAATGCGCCGGACCTGATGCCCATCGCGAAAGGGCTCACATCAGGCTATCTACCCATGGGCGGCGTGGTCGTACGCGACGAAATAGTGCAAACGCTCAATGAGGGTGGCGAGTTCTATCACGGCTTTACCTATTCCGGTCATCCGGTGGCCGCGGCCGTAGCGCTGGAGAACATTCGCATCCTGCGTGAGGAAAAGATTGTCGAGCGGGTCAAGACGAAGACGGCACCTTATTTGCAGTCTCGCTGGCGTGAGTTGGTCGAGCACCCGCTTGTGGGTGAGGCCCGTGGCGTCGGCATGCTCGGCGCACTGGAGCTTGTGAAGAACAAGAAAACCCGTGAGCGCTTCGCTGACCCTGGCGTGGGGATGCTCTGCCGCGAGCACTGCTTCCGTAACGGCCTGGTGATGCGCGCGGTCGGGGACACCATGATCATATCGCCGCCGTTGGTGATCAACGAAGAGCAGATCGACGAGCTGATCGTGAAAGTCCGCCACTGCCTGGATGCCACCCTTAAGGATGCGCGGGGCTGACTGGCGTAAGCAGAACGCTGCCGGCGCGGGGAAGATATGAAAAGTATGCAAGCGAAGCGCGCATGGGCTGTTGAAAAACAGCCGTTGACCTTGCCAGACTGCGCGCGTGCTTTGGCCTGACTTACCGAGGGTGTGTCGATGCCGGCACAGCCATTAGCTGCACCAGGCACAACGGATAAGCGTCGATCGCCGCCCAGCGTGACCTGTCCACAGCCCAACACATGACTACAACAGGAGCTGCACGGATGAAACCCTTTGCCAAGACCCTACTTGCACTGACGCTGGCTGGCGCGGTCGCCGGCGCTGCGCAGGCCGAAGACAAAGTGCTGCACGTTTACAACTGGTCCGACTACATCGCCGAAGACACCTTGGAGAATTTCACCAAGGAAACCGGCATCAAGGTCGTCTACGACGTGTTCGACAGCAACGAAGTGCTGGAAGCCAAGCTGCTGGCGGGTAGCTCCGGTTATGACGTGGTCGTGCCTTCCAACCCCTTCCTGGCCAAACAGATCAAGGCGGGTGTGTTCCAGAAGCTCGACAAGAGCAAACTGCCGAATTGGGAAAACCTCGATAAGGACCTGCTGAAAGCGCTGCAGCCGAGCGATCCGGGCAACCAGTACGCTGTCCCCTACATGTGGGGCACCATCGGCATCGGCTACAACCCGGAAAAGGTCAAGGCTGCGCTGGGCGAAGACGCGCCGGTCGATTCCTGGGATCTGGTGTTCAAGCCAGAGAACATGGAAAAGCTGAAGTCCTGTGGTGTCTCGTTCCTCGATTCGCCGACCGAGATCCTTCCCGCTGCACTGCACTACCTTGGCTACAAGCCAGACACCACCAAGTCTGACGAGTTGAAGAAGGCTGAGGAGCTGTTCATGCAGATCCGCCCGAACGTGGCCTACTTCCATTCTTCGAAGTACATCTCGGACCTGGCCAATGGCAACGTGTGCGTCGCTATCGGCTACTCGGGCGATATCTACCAGGCCAAGGCACGCGCCGAGGAAGCGGGTAACGAGGTCACGGTCAAGTACAACATTCCGAAGGAAGGCGCAGGCACCTTCTTCGACATGTTGGCGATCCCGGCCGATGCGAAGAATGTCGACAGCGCCCATGTCTTCCTCAACTACCTGATGAAGCCCGAGGTGATGGCGTCCATTACCAACTATGTGCAGTTCCCCAACGGCAACGCGGCGGCCACCCCGCTAGTGGATGAAGCGATTCGTACCGATCCGGGCGTTTACCCGAGTCAGGCCGTACTGCAGAAGCTCTATACCTTCCCGGACCTCGATCCCAAGACCCAGCGCACCATGACCCGCAGCTGGACCAAGATCAAATCCGGTCGTTGATACACCCGTCTCGCCAGGCCTGTTTACGGCCTGTGCGAGGCTTTCACCAGCGCCTGAGGGCTATGTCCGGACCGAAAAATCTGGCTGCGGTCCGGCTGCGGTGCCATCTTCGGGGCGTTATCGTCTCGCCTGTTGCGTCGTGCCAGTTGATTTTTAGAGGCTTTTCCAATAAATAGCCCGCCTTTCGCCCATTGATCGTGCGGCCTGTACCAAGAGGACACTCTCATGCGTTCGACATTGAAGTCGCTTCTTATAGCCGCTGCGGTCAGCGGTGCTGCATCCGCTCAGGCTGCCACGGTACATATCTACAACTGGTCTGATTACATCGGCGAAACGACGCTGGCAGAATTCGAAGAAAAGACAGGTATCAAGCCCGTCTATGACGTCTTCGACTCGAACGAAACTCTCGAAGGCAAACTGCTCGCTGGTCGTACTGGCTATGACGTAGTGGTGCCGTCCAACCATTTTCTCGGAAAACAGATCCGCGCCGGCGCTTTCCAGAAGCTGGACAAGAGCAAGCTGCCCAACTGGGAGCATCTCGATCCGGCGCTGCTCAAGCAGCTGGAAAAGAACGATCCGGGTAATGCCTACGCTGCGCCCTATCTGTGGGGCACTAACGGCATCGGCTATAACGTGGAAAAGGTGACGGCTGCGCTGGGTATCGAGAAGGTCGATTCCTGGGCGGTACTGTTCGAGCCGGAAAACGCCAAGAAGCTGGCCGATTGCGGGATTGCATTCCTCGACTCGGCCGATGAGATGATTCCGGCGATGCTCAACTACCTCGGGCTTGACCCGAACAGCACCGATCCGGACGACTACGCAAAAGCTGAGGCGAAGCTGCTCGAAATACGCCCCTACGTCCGTTACTTCCATTCATCGAAGTACGTTTCGGACCTGGCCAACGGCAACATCTGTATCGCTGCAGGGTTCTCCGGGGACATCTTCCAGGCTGCGGCGCGGGCCGACGAGGCCGGCAAGGGCATCGATATCGCCTATACGATCCCCAAAGAAGGCGGCAATCTCTGGTTCGACATGCTGGCCATTCCGGCCGACGCGCAGAACGTCGACGAAGCCCATGCCTTCATCAATTATCTGCTGGACCCCGAAGTGATCGCATCGGTCAGCGACTATGTCGGCTATGCCAACCCCAACACCAAGGCCGGTGAATTGATGGATCAGGAGGTGCGTAACGATCCGTCGGTTTATCCGCCGCAAGCAGTGCTGGATCGCCTCTACGTCTCGGCGGAGTTGCCGCAAAAGATCAATCGTTTGATGACCCGCACCTGGACCAAGGTCAAGTCCGGTCAATAGCCACACCAGGGCAAGGTGGAACCGCTGCTTGCTGTCCGCCTTGCCCCTGCTCCATGACGTTTCCCGGCGCTGACCGGGGTCCAACTATTTCCAATCGGGAGTTCGCGCATGGCCGTTGCCTCCAGCGCCTACAAAAAAGCCCTCACCGGTGAGAGCCAGAGCAAGCAGGTGCTGCTGAAGATCGACCGCGTCACCAAGAAGTTCGACGAAACGGTGGCGGTCGATGATGTCTCGCTGAGCATTCACCAAGGCGAAATCTTCGCCTTGCTTGGAGGTTCCGGCTCGGGCAAGTCCACCTTGTTGCGCATGCTGGCGGGCTTCGAGCAGCCCACCGAGGGCCGAATCTTCCTCGACGGCCAGGACATCACAGAGATGCCGCCGTACGAACGGCCAATCAACATGATGTTCCAGTCCTACGCGCTGTTTCCGCACATGAGTGTCGAGCAGAACATTGCCTTCGGCCTGAAGCAGGATGGCCTGCCAAAGGATGAGGTAAAGGCGCGTGTCGATGAGATGCTCAGCCTCGTGCAGATGAGTCAATACGCCAAGCGCAAGCCGCACCAGCTGTCTGGTGGCCAGCGTCAGCGTGTTGCCCTGGCGCGCTCGCTCGCCAAGCGGCCGAAGCTGCTCCTGCTGGATGAACCGATGGGCGCGCTGGATAAGAAATTGCGCTCACAGATGCAGCTGGAGCTGGTGCAGATCATCGAGCGGGTGGGGGTGACATGCGTGATGGTGACCCACGACCAGGAAGAGGCCATGACCATGGCCGAGCGCATCGCGATCATGCACCTGGGCTGGATCGCTCAGGTCGGCAGCCCGATGGACATCTATGAGACGCCAGCAAGCCGTCTGGTTTGCGAGTTCATCGGCAACGTCAACCTGTTCGACGGCGAGCTGATCGAAGACATGGAGGACCATGCAGTGATCGCGTCTCCTGGCCTGGAAAATCCGATCTATGTCGGTCACGGCATCAGTACCCGCGCCCAGGACAAGCAGATCACCTATGCAATACGTCCCGAAAAGCTGCTGATCGGCACCGAATTACCCGAGCTGCAACGCCCCGGTTACAACTGGGCCAAGGGCGTCGTCTATGACATCGCCTACCTAGGCGGGCATTCGGTCTATTACATCCAGATGCCATCGGGCGGCATTCTGCAGGCGTTCATGGCTAACGCCGAACGTCATGTGAAGCTGCCAACCTGGGAGGAAGAGGTGTTCGTCTACTGGTGGGATGACAGCGGCGTGGTGCTGCAGGCATGAGCCGCTCCCGCCTGAATACTGGCCGCCGTCTGGTCATCGGTGTGCCTTTCGTATGGCTGGCGCTGTTCTTTCTCCTGCCTTTCGTGATCGTGCTGAAGATCAGCTTCGCCGAAGCGGCAGTGGCGATTCCACCGTACTCGGAGGTGTTCGCCTACGCGGAGCAGCAGTTGCAGGTCATCATCAACTTCGGCAATTACATCTTTCTCAGTGAAGATGATCTGTACTGGGCGGCCTACGCCGGCTCGCTGCGCATTGCCTTCTTCAGCACGCTGATCTGCCTGCTGATCGGCTATCCGATGGCCTATGCCATCGCTCGAGCGCGCAAGGATCTGCAGACGGTGCTGCTATTGCTGATCATGATGCCGACCTGGACGGCAATCCTGATCCGCGTCTACGCCTGGATGGGCATTCTCAGCAGCAACGGCATCCTCAACGGCCTCTTGCAGGGGCTGGGGCTGATCGATGAACCGCTGCGTATCCTCAACACCGACCTCGCTGTCTATATTGGGGTGGTGTATTCGTATCTGCCTTTCATGATCCTCCCGCTGTACGCCAATCTGGTGAAACACGACTTCAGCCTCCTGGAGGCTGCGTCCGACCTAGGGGCGCGCAACCTCACCAGCTTCTGGAAGATAACGGTGCCGCTGTCGAAGAACGGCATCATCGCCGGCTGCATGCTGGTGTTCATTCCGGTGGTCGGCGAGTTCGTGATCCCCGAATTGCTTGGTGGGCCGGAGACGCTGATGATCGGCAAGGTGCTGTGGCAGGAGTTCTTCAATAACCGCGACTGGCCGGTGGCCTCTGCATTGGCCGTGGTGATGCTGGCGATCCTGCTGGTGCCGATCATTCTCTTCAACCGCAACCAAGCCAAGGAACTGGAGGGCAAGCTATGAAGCGCTACAGCTTCTCCAATCTGATCCTAGTTCTCGGGTTGCTGTTCATCTACCTGCCCATGGTGTTGCTGGTCATCTACTCGTTCAACGCCTCTCGGCTGGTGACGGTATGGGGCGGCTGGTCGCTCAAGTGGTACGCCGGGCTGCTGGACAACAGCCAGCTTATGGGCGCAGTCATGCGCTCGCTGGAGATCGCGTTCTACACGGCGATCGCGGCGGTTGCACTCGGCACCATGGCGGCATTCGTGCTGACGCGGATTCCGAACTTCCGCGGCCGTACCGTCTTTGGCGGCCTGGTCACCGCGCCGCTGGTCATGCCAGAGGTGATTACCGGTCTGTCCCTGCTACTCCTTTTCGTGGCCATGGCGCAGCTGGTTGGCTGGCCCGCCCAGCGCGGCATCGTGACGATCTGGATCGCCCACACGACCTTCTGCTCGGCCTATGTCGCGGTGATCGTCATGGCGCGTCTACGTGAGCTGGACCAGTCCATCGAGGAAGCGGCTATGGACCTGGGCGCGCGGCCGTGGAAGGTGTTCTTTCTGATCACCATGCCGATGATCGCGCCGTCTCTGGCTGCCGGCGGCATGCTTTCCTTTGCACTGTCGCTGGACGATCTGGTTCTGGCCAGCTTTGTCTCTGGCCCGGGGGCCACGACGTTACCGATGGAGATTTTCTCGGCGGTTCGCCTGGGTGTGAAGCCGGAGATCAACGCGGTGGCCAGCCTCATCCTGCTGGTGGTGTCCCTCGCAACCTTCATTGCCTGGTACATCAGCCGTCGCGCTGAAAAACGCCGCGCCCGCGCGATGCGTCAGGCGATGGATGACAGTAGCGGCAACAGCTGGCATCAGGCGGCCGACATCGGCAAGGTCATGGCGCCCCCATCCGCGCATAGTTGAGCCGCGCGCGCCTCGCTGAGGCGCGTCGCTAACGGCCTGCAGCGTCCTGCCAATCACAGAAACAGGCCACGGCGAGCGAGTGCGTTGCACGGACTTCTCGGCCTGCCAATAGCGCATCGAGAATGGGCTCGACAAAACTGTTGTCGGACCGGCAGACGGCGCCCTCGCTGTAGGGTCCGATGTAGGCCAGTTCGCCCTTGGCATCCCATATCCCAACCGCTGGGCTTGCCGGCAGCCCGGCGGATCCGCTGAGTTCTGGTAGCGGCTCCAGTGCTGCGAGCTGTGGCGGCAGGCGGCCCTCGGTTCCAGGCTTCTGCACGACATAGAACGCGACCTGCTGATCAGCGAAGCGCGCCAGCAGTTGTTCCAGATGCTGCTGGTTGCCCACGTTGCAAGGGCAGCCCGGGTCCCAGAAGTGCACGAAACGCACCGGGCCAGCGCCTTTTAGTTCGGCGGGTAGTTGCAGCGCATCCCCGGAAAACAGCTCGGCCCGTTCACCCTCGAAGGTGCGTAGATATCGCGCCTCGAACCACCAGAAGGCCGCCAGCATGGCGCCGCCCCAAAGCAAGGCAGCGAGGCCGGCGATTAGATACTTACGGCGTATGGACATGACAGAGCTCGTCGGTTGGGGTGTCAGCTTGCCATGTCGCGCCGCAGAGCTGAATATCCCACCCATCCTGAATACGAATACCGGTCATGCCCTCGCCAATCGATCCCGATGCCCTTCGCGCTCAGCTGAGTCCCATCAGCGAAACCACCCAGCTTACCCCTGAAGCACACCGCTACCAGTCCTACTACGGGCTGGACCTGCCGCACCATGGCGAGACGCGTCGGCACCTCGGCCGCTTCACCGTGCATGGCTACGAAGTGGTGGCGCAAGCCTGGTATCCCGAGCAGCCAGTGGCAACGCTGCTGGTGCTGCATGGCTATTACGACCATATGGGGCTGTATCGGCATGTCGTGGACTGGGGGCTGCAAATGGGCTTCGCTGTGCTCGCCTGCGATTTGCCTGGACACGGCCTGTCCAGTGGGCCGCGGGCGAGTATCAACGAGTTCGATGAGTATCAGGCGGTGCTGCAGGGCCTGTTGATGGAGGCGTCTAAGCTGGACCTGCCGCAGCCTTGGCACCTGCTCGGCCAAAGTACCGGCGCGGCGATCGTGCTTGATTACCTGCTGAACGCGACGGTGCATCCAGGTCTCGGCCGCGGCATTCTACTCGCGCCGCTCGTAAGGCCACACGGCTGGCGCTGGTCTCGCTTGACCTATGAGGTGATGCGCCACTTCGTTACCCAGATACCTCGGCGATTCACCCAGAACTCGGGGGACATGGAATTCCTGAAGTTCGTTCAGTCACGGGACCCGCTGCAACCCGAGGTGCTGCCGACAGCGTGGGTAGGCGCCTTGTCACGCTGGATACCACGTATCGAAGGGGCGGCGGCAAGCGCACACAGTCCGATCATCATTCAAGGCGAGGCCGATTTGACGGTGGACTGGCGGCACAACCTGCCAATCCTGGAGGAGAAGTTCGACCGTCCCGAAGTGCTGCGCATGCCCGAAGCACGCCATCATCTGGTCAATGAGCGCGAGGCGCTGCGTCGCGAATATTTCACGTTTCTTAGCGAGCGCCTGCGTTAAAACTGGGTGCCGGTAGAAGCGCCAACTCAGGCCCCCGTCTGCGCCTGTGTGGCATCCGCGCCTACCGCAAGGCCGGCTCGTAGGGTCTCGAGCGCAGCCTGATAATACTTCTGCCCCGCCGATGATTGGGCGAACTCGACGAATTCCTCCAGCTCGGCGTCGGAAAGGTCGCGATAGATGTACAGCAGCGTGTTGTCCAGATCGCTTTCAACCTGTTGCTGCAAGCGTTCTCGCTGGCTGTCCAGCAGCCCCTGCGCCTGCCCACCGCCCAGCAGGCCCGGAATCATCTGGCTGAGGCTCTCGGCCGCAACCCCGGCCAGCGCCAGGCTGACTTCCGCGCCGGCTTCGGCAGCGGGAAGGGCCTGAGCCAGGTGGCGTATGAGGAGTTGGCGATTGCTGCCTGCCTCGATCCGCGGAATGCCATTCTCGTACCGGGCCAACTGCTCGCGGCGGCCAGCGAGGGTCTCTGCCGCGACCACCTTGTGGCCTAGCGGTGACTGAAAGAACGCTAGCGCTGGTTCCGGGTTGGGTAGGCTTTTCCGCAACGCTTGCTTGGCCCGCTGGTCGATCGCATCGACCGCGAAACGCCGATTGCTGTTTGTCACCAGCGCCTGATACACGGCGGGTGGCAAGGTGTTCTTGTAGCGCTGTTGAGCGGCAGTCAGAGCGTCACTGAAATTGGCGCGTTGTTCGGTCCAGCCAGCGGTCTCGTAGAGCTCGTCGTAGGTGTCGGCAAGGCTTTGGAGGCTGAAGGCGAATAGTACACAAGCGATTAGGGCGCGCATGGAAGCTCCTGTTGGCGGGCTGTTTATTTTCAGCGCCCTGAAGGCTGCTGTCGAGGCGCGAAAGCGCTGCTGCTAGACTCTGAAACAATCCTTCCGGAGTCTCTTCCTTGCAGTTCGATACCATCATTGACGACCTCGCCGAGCATGGCTGGTCGCTACGTCACTCGTTTCTGTCAGATGATCTGACCCTCGGTTTGGCAGCGGAGTGCCGCAAGCGCGAGGCATTGGGTGCCTTGGCCCCGGCCGGAATCGGGCGCGGTTACGCGCTGACGATTCGCGAAGGCATCCGTGGCGATCAGATCCAGTGGCTTGAACCGGGCCAGTCGCCATTATGTGACAGCTATCTGGAATTGATGGACGGGCTTCGACAGCGGATGAATCAAACCCTGTTTCTCGGCCTGGAAGAGTTCGAATGCCATTTTGCGCTGTACCCCCCAGGTGCCTTCTACAAGACGCATCTGGATCGCTTTCGGGATGACGACAGCCGCTGCGTCACTGCAGTGGTTTATCTCAATCCGAACTGGCAGCCTGCTGATGGTGGTGAGCTGCGTATGCATTTTGCTGACGGTTCGCAGCGCGACATCCCGCCGCTTGCTGGAGATCTGCTGACGTTCCTGTCAGGCGATTTTCCTCACGAAGTGTTGGTCACCCATACCGACCGTCTCTCGCTGACTGGGTGGTTTCGCCGGCGGCCTGCGGATGTCCTAGCGCTGTAATGCGGGCAAAAAAAAGCCCGGCGCAGGCCGGGCTAATAGGGAAGCGGTTTATCTGACGATCAGTTACATGCCAAGCAGATTCGGCAGCGCCAACGAGATAGACGGCACGTACGTAATGATCATCAGGAAGCTGAGCAGCAGTGCGAGCCACGGCATCACCGCGCGGATCACCTGCGTCACTGGCATGCCGGTTACTGCCGAGGCGACAAAGAGGTTCAGCCCCACCGGCGGAGTGATCAGACCAATTTCCATGTTCACCACCATGATGATGCCCAGGTGGATCGGGTCGATCCCCAGCTCTATGGCGATAGGGAAGAGGATAGGTGCCAGGATCAGGATGATGGCTGAGGGCTCCATGAAGGCACCGGCGACCAGCAACACAATGTTGACGACCAGCAGGAACATCCAGGGCTGCAGACCGGCCTCGAGCACCATGGCGGTGATCTGCTGTGGGATCTGTTCAGTCGTCAGTACATGCGCGAAGAGCATGGCGTTGGCGATGATGAACATCAGCATGATCGACAGCTTGCCCGACTCCAGCAGCACCTTCGGGCAATCACGTATCGTGATGTCCTTATAGACAAACAGCGCGATGATGGCCGAGTAGACTGCGGCCACTGCTGCGGCTTCGGTCGGGGTGAACATGCCCGAGTAGATACCGCCGAGGATGATCACCATCAACAGAAGGCCCCAGATGGCCTTGCGGGCAGCCGACAGCCACTCGCGGAAGGTCGCTCGTGGCAGCGCAGGAAGGTTTTTCTTCACGGCGATGACATAGATCGCGACCATCAGGCCGAGCCCCAGCATCAGCCCCGGCACGACACCGGCCATGAACAGCTTGCCCACGGAGGTTTCGGTAGCCGCAGCGTATACGACCATCACGATCGAGGGCGGGATCAGGATTCCAAGCGTACCGGCGTTACAGACGATGCCTGCGCCGAATGCCTGGGGGTAGCCGGAGCGGACCATGCCTGCAATCGCGATCGAGCCGACCGCAGCTACCGTTGCCGGAGAGGAACCGGACAGCGCAGCGAACAGCATGCACGCCAGCACGGCGGCAATGGCCAAGCCACCACGAATGTGGCCGACACTGGCATTGGCGAAGTCAATGAGTCGCTTGGCAACTCCACCGGTCGTCATGAACGCGCCGGCCAGGAGGAAGAACGGAATGGCCAGCAGCGTGTAGTGCTCGGACGTCTCGAACAGCTTGATCGCCAGCGAGGTCACCGAATCCGGGCTGAACAGCAGGATGGTCAGCGAGCCGGCCAGGCCAAGAGAAATGGCCACCGGCACGCCAATGAACATCAGCGCGAAGAGCGCGACAAAGAGGAACAGGATAGTCATTACTTCGGCTCCTCTGCGCCCAGTTTCGCGGCTTCGGCGGCTTCGTCTGCCAGGCCAAGGCCGGTTTGCTCGTTACGCAGGATGCGAACGAAGATCTCGGCGAACCGGATGAAGACCATGGCGAAACCGATCGGCACGATCATGCCTATGTGCCACTGCTTCACACCGAAATGGCCGAGGTCTTCTGCACCGATGTCCGCAGTAAACAGAGCCGAGATCCAGTTGAAGCTGGCATAGGCCAGCAGGCCCGCATAGCCGAGACAGAACAGGCAGGCAACAAAACCTATGTAGCGCTGGATGTGGCGCGGCGCCAGTTTGACCAGTGCGTCGATGCCGATGTGGCCGGCGGTGCGCACACCATAAGCCAGGCCGGAAAAAATCAACCAGGCGAACAGCGCCTTGGTCAGTGCAGTACTCCAGGTCATTTCTTGCGCCAGGCCGATGGTGAAGTCACCCATGGCGAAGTACAGATCGCTGGCACCCTCGAAGCGATCGCCGAGGCTGTAGAAAACGGTGTAGAGGTTGTTGAGGACCACGTAAACGAAGGTCACCAATGTCATGGCGGCCAGAAGGAAGGCGATGAACGCTTCTTCGAAGTGGTCCCAGACGCGCCTGAGGGCGTTCATGGATGACTTCTCCTGATGGTTGCTTATTTCGGTTGGCGTACAGAGCGTGCGCCATGTGCCGGTCTAGTAACCGGTGACAGAGCAATGAAAAGACTCTTGTTCTAGAGGCGTAGGGCCTGGGATCGCCGGGCCGTATTTGTCGCCTGACGCGGTTGTCTTTTCACTGGTCTTTCGATGCGGCTGGTATCGCTTCAGCCGGAACGCGGAGGGCAGCTTGTGGCTGCCCTCCGGCAAGGCTTACTGGGCCTTGTTGGCTTCTTCGGCGGCCTTGATCAGGTCGGCACCGATGTCGTTCTCGAACTTGCTCCAAACGGGCTTCATGGCTTCGCGCCACTTGGCACGCTCTTCCGGAGTCAGAACGAGGATTTCAGTGGTACCGGCAGCCAGGATGTCCTGCTTGGCTTTCTGGTTCAGGTCATCGGCCTGCTTGTTCACCTCAACGGTGACCTCGGCGATGATGTCGTTCAGCTCGGAACGCACATCTTCAGGCAGACCTTGCCAGAACTTGGTGTTGGTGATCAGCATGTAGTCGAGCAGACCATGGTCGGACTCGGTGATGTGCTTCTGCACTTCATGCATCTTCTGCGAGTAGATGTTCGAGTAAGGGTTCTCGGCACCGTTGACCACGCCGGTCTGCAGGCCTTGGTAGACCTCGGCGAAGCTCATCTTGCGCGGGTTGGCGCGCAGGGCCTTGAACTGCTCGTCCAGTACTGCCGAAGCCTGTACGCGGAACTTCAGACCACGGGCGTCTTTCGGCTCACGCAGTTCCTTGTTGGCGGACAGTTGCTTCATGCCGTTGTGCCAGTAGGCCAGACCGGTGATGTTCTTGTCTTCCATCGAGCTCAGCAGCTTCTGGCCGGCATCGCTTTGCTGGAAGCGGTCAACCGCCTGGATGTTGTCGAACAGGAAGGGCAGGTCGAACACCTGAACGCCCTTGGAGTAATGCTCGAACTTGGCCAGCGACGGAGCGATCAGCTGAACGTCGCCGAGCAGCAGTGCTTCCATTTCCTTGCCGTCGCCGAACAGGGAAGAGTTCGGGTAAACCTGGACTTCCACCTTGCCTGGCAGACGCTCTTCAACGAGCTTCTTGAACATGATCGCACCCTGACCTTTCGGGGTGTTCTCGGCAACCACGTGGGAGAATTTGATCAGGATCGGATCTGCAGCCTGAGCCAGGCTTGCGATACCAAGGGACAGAGCACAGGCGAGCGCCGTGGCAGTCAGCTTGAACATTGTTGTGTTTCCTCTTGTTGTGAAATGAGCCTCTACATCAATGCGGAAAGCTCGGCTGTAACCAGCGATACGAGTCTAGGTGTCGTGGACAAAATCGCTTCGCCCTACAACGGCCCGAATTGCCGGTTCATGGTGTTAGCGGGAGCAAATGCTGTGCCAGATGCGTGCAAACTACAACCCGTAAGGCTGGAGTTTACTCGCATGATGGCAAAATACTGACGAATATTTCTCAGCTAGCCCGCTCTAGCCTGCAGGTCTTACTACTTTCCGCAAGCCGCGGTCGGACGCGGCTCAATCCAGCCACAGAAATGTTTCGGCAGCATGTCCGCGGCAACGACTGAGCAAGTTCTTCTCGTGGAGCTTTCGGTTTGGCGGAAAACCGCCATCTATTCACCTTCATCGGGCGGGGTTCCGCCAGCGTCGTTGAACACCAGGCCGTGCTTGCGCAGTTTGTCGTGCAGGGTCTTGCGTGGGAGGCCGAGGGCTTCGGCGACGCTGCGCAGCGAACTGTGTGGTCGGGCCAGTTCAGCGGCGATCAAGGCGCGCTCGAAGGCATCGACCTGTTCGCCGAGCTCCTTGCCCGGTGCAGCGAAGCTGCCTGCAACTCGGTGAGCCGGATCATCAAGACCTAGCTCAAGGCCTAGCGCGAAGCGCTCGGCAGTATTCTGCAGCTCTCGTACATTGCCCGGCCAAGCGTGACGCAGCAGTTGCGCGCGTTGTTCCGGCCGTATTTCGCGGATAGGCAATCCGTGGCGGCTAGCGGCCGTCTCGGAGAAATGCCGGAACAGGAACAGCACGTCTTCGCTTCGCTCACGTAGCGGCGGGATGCGCAAAGGGGCGACGTTGAGGCGGTAGTAGAGGTCGGCCCGGAAGCGCCCCTGATCGGCAGCTAAGCGCAGATCCTCCTTGGTCGCAGCGATCACCCGAATATCCAGCGGGATCGACTGATTTCCTCCAAGTCGCTCGACAACGCGCTCCTGCAGCATGCGTAGCAGTTTGACCTGGACATCCAGGCTCATGCTCTCGATTTCGTCGAGAAACAGGGTGCCGCCGTTGGCGAATTCGAATTTGCCGATGCGGCGCTTTTGCGCGCCGGTAAAGGCTCCGGCTTCATGGCCGAACAGCTCGCTTTCGACCACCGATTCGGCCAGCGCCCCGGCATTGATCGCAACGAACGGACCGTTGCGGCGGCTGGAGAGGTCGTGCAGCGCACGAGCAACCACTTCTTTTCCTGACCCGGTTTCACCGAGGATCAGCACGTCGGCCTGCGTCCCGGCGAGCGCACCGATCTGCTCGCGCAGACGCTGCATTGCGGGCGATTGTCCGAGCAGGCGGGTCGACAGCTGCTGGCGGTCGGCTAATGCCAGTCGCAGGCTGCGGTTGTCCAGGACCAACTGCCGAAGGGCAAGCGCACGGCGCACGCTGTCGAGCAGGGCTTCGCTGGGAAAAGGTTTTTCGAGAAAGTCATAGGCACCGGCCCGCATGGCCTGGACTGCGAGCTGGATATCACCATGACCGGTGATCAGCAGGACCGGGAGTTCGCTGTCGATCCCGTGCAATTGCCGTTGAAGCTCCAGGCCGTCGATGCCTGGCATACGGATGTCGCTGACGACCACGCCGGGCCAGTCCAGGGGCAGCATGGCGGCGAGACCGCGTGCGTCACCGAGACCGAGCACCTTGAGCCCGGCAAGATCGAGCGTCTGGCTCAATGCCTTGCGCAGGTGAGGGTCGTCATCGACCAGGATGACCTGAGTCTGCGGGTCGATCGTGTGGGTCATGCTAGTCCTCGCTCGGAAAGGCGACGCCGGGGTCGGCGTAGTGCAAGTAGAGGCTGATTTGCGCACCCCCCTCGGGGTGGTTGGCCAGAGTCAGCTCACCGTCCAGCGCGCGCGCCAGGGTATCGCAGATGGCAAGCCCCAGGCCGAGGCCTTGGGCGCTTGTCTTGGTGGTGAAGAAGGGTTCGCGAGCACGTTTCATCGCCTCGTCTGAAAAGCCCGGCCCGTTATCGCGCAAGGTCAGTAGCACACCGTCGCCTTGTCGCTCGGCGCGCAGCCAGATGCGCCGCACGGGGGGGCGTTCCACCAAGGCGTCAAGGGCGTTGCTCAGCAGGTTGGAAATGATTTGCCTCAACCGTGTTTCGCCGGCCTGGACCCAAAGCGTGGCGTCTGGGAGGTCGCGAATCAGTTCGACGCCCATGGCCTGGCGACGCTTCGCCAGCAAGGACAACGCATCGTCCAGCGCCGGTTGCAATGCTACCCGCTCCGGCGCATGCCGGTCGCGGCGGGCGAAGGCACGCAGGTGAGCAATGATGGAGGCCATGCGTGCGGTCAGCTCGCTGATCAGCTTGAGGTTGTCGCGTGCTTCATCGTTTCGTTGTTGGTCCAGCAGAACGCCGGCGTTGTCCGCGTAACTGCGAATAGCGCCCAATGGCTGATTGAGTTCGTGACTGATGCTTGCGGACATGGTGCCGAGCGCAGAGAGCTTGCCGGCCTGGAGCAGTTCGTCCTGAGCGCGAACCAGCTCCTGCTGCGCCTGTTCGCGTTCCAGTACCTCTTCCTTTAGCCGGCTGTTCAGGGCTTCCAGGTCCTGGGTTCGCTCCTGCACGCGGTGTTCGAGTTGTTGGCGCGCCTCTGCATCCAGCGCGATCCGCTCAAGGTAATGACGGCGTCGTTGCATCAACAGGCCAAGCAGCAGCAATACGGCTGCCAGCGTCGCCGCGCCGATCGCGACCACGGTCTGCACCGGCCGCTTGACCAAGCTGATCGGTGCCAGGATGCGTACCGTCCAGCCAGTCTCTTTCAGTTCCCTGCTCTGGATCAGCCAGGTATCGATGTCCAGCGTCAGGTCTCGCGGCTTGAGCGTCGGGTAGGTGCGCTCAGATGCGATCTGCTCGCGTTCGCCAATGTCCAGGGCGCGGCTGGCACGGAACCGCCATTCCGGCTTCGAGGTGAGGATCACCACGCCGAAGCTGTCGGTCACCATCAGCTGCTCGGGGGTGCTGCCCCAAAGCGTCTCGGTATGGTCCAGATCCACCTTGACCACCAGTACGCCGAGAATTTCATCCCCGTCGCGAACCGCAGCCCCGAAATAGTAGCCGCGCTTGCCGGAGGTGGTGCCGAGGCCGAAGAACCGACCCAGCTGGCCGGCCATCGCTTCCCTGAAGTAAGGGCGGAAGGCGAAATTGCGATTGACGAAGCTGTCGTCATCATTCCAGTTCGACGCCGCCAACGTATTGCCGTCAGGCGCCATCAGATAGATGACGTCCGCGCCGGTTTCCTTGCGCAGCTCATCCAGCAGACGGTTGGCCTGATCCTTGATGGCCGGATTGTTGGGCTGGCGCAACGCCGTGCGCAGGGTCGGCAGGTCGCCGAGTATGCGCGGCAGCACTTCGTACCGGCGCAACGCCCCGAGCAGGTTGGCTACGTACAGGTCAAGCGTCTGGCGGTTCTGTTCGATCAGCTCGTTGGTGTAGTAACGCTCGGCCAGTTGCTGCAGCGGCCAGAGCAGTGGCGCCAGCAATAAAGCAACCAGAGCCAGGTTGCGCCAGCGAGGGCGGCGAGGAGATTCGGGTAGTGTCATTCAGTAGCGCCTGTGGTTCGGCGCCATTATGCACCTACGGCCGTCACCCGCGCTGCCTGCACGATTGAACGGCGAAGGTTTCGTAACCCTTTAGTTCGAAGCCGCAGCTACGCCCTGTACTTGCTGGATATGGGGCGTACCGCCAAGGCATTCTTCGAGAGCGGTATCCCAAGCGGGCAACGATATCTGCCAGTCGCGTTCCAGGCGCGCGCAGCAGAGGCGGGAATTGAGCGGACGCTCAGCAGCGGTTGGGTAGTTGGTAGATAAGATGGGCTCGATCCTGGCGCGTAGACGCCCCTCATGTCGCAAGTACTCAGCAATGTTGCAGGCAAAGCCGTACCAGGACGTCGCGCCGCTAGCGGTCAAGTGATAAAGCCCGCCTGGGCCTCCAGCACCCATACGCCGCTTGCGAACCATCTCTGCCGTAACCGCTGCGATTGTCCCGGCCCAGGTTGGCGCGCCGATTTCATCATCAACCACTGCCAGTGAATCGCGCTCCTGCAGAAGGCGCTGCATCGTCAGCAGAAAGTTATGCCCGTGCAGCGAGTAGACCCAGCTGGTCCGCAGGATCAGATGCTCGCCCCCTGCCGCTTGAACCGCCAGCTCCCCGGCCAGCTTGCTCGCGCCGTAAACGCTCAAGGGTGCCGGGGAATCCTCTTCACGATAAGGCTCGGTCTTGCGACCGTCGAAGACGTAGTCGGTGGAATAGTGGATCAGCGGTATGCCCAAAGCTGCCGCTTCCTCGGCGAGCACCCCAGGGCCGATGGCGTTCACCGCGAAGGCTCGCTCGTGATTGCCTTGTGCAAGGTCAACCGCGGTATAGGCTGCAGCGTTGATGATCAGATCCGGTCGCAACAGGCGAACCTGCTGGCGAATCTGCGCAGGCTCGGCCAGGTCCATCAGCTTGTGCCCCAGCGCCAGAATCTTCCCTTCACCGGCGAGCGCCCGTTGCAGCTCGAGAGACAGCTGCCCGGTGCTGCCGGTAATGAGGATTTTCATGCAAACAGCTCCGCTTCACTGAGCACCTTGCCGTCTATGTCTTTCTGCGACAGTTGAGGCGGCTCGGTGAATGGCCAGTCGATGCCGATCTGCGGGTCATTCCAGAGCAGCGAGCGCTCGTGGGCTGGCGCATAGTAGTCGGTGGTCTTGTAGAGAAACTCGGCGCTTTCGCTGAGTACCACGAAGCCATGAGCGAAGCCTTCGGGTATCCACAGCTGACGCTGATTTTCTGCACTCAGACGGGTGCCGACCCAGCGACCGAAGGTTGGTGAGCTGCGGCGAAGATCGACCGCCACGTCGAACACTTCCCCAGCCACAACCCGCACCAGCTTTCCCTGAGGTTGCTGGATCTGATAATGCAAGCCGCGCAGTACACCGCGCTGCGACTTGGAATGGTTGTCTTGGACGAAGGTTCGCTTGAGACCCGTAGCGGCCTCGAAGGCCGCCGCGTTGAAGCTTTCGTAAAAGAAGCCGCGCTCGTCACCAAAGACCTTCGGCTCGATGATCAGTACATCGGGGATGCCTGTTTCGATGACCTTCATGCGTCTTCACCGGCCAGCTTGAACAGGTACTGGCCGTAGCCGGTCTTGCCCAGGGCGTCGGCACGGCGCAGCAACTGCTCACGGTCGATCCACTTGTGCTGGTAGGCAATCTCTTCCAGGCAAGCCACCTTCAGGCCCTGGCGGTGCTCGATGGTCTGCACGTATTGCGAGGCTTCCAGCAGGCTGTCATGGGTGCCGGTGTCTAGCCAGGCGAAGCCGCGGCCGAAGCGCTCGACGTTGAGGTCGCCGCGCTTGAGATAGGCATTGTTGACGTCAGTGATCTCCAGCTCACCGCGTGGTGAAGGCTTGATCGACTTGGCGATCTCGACGACGTCGTTGTCGTAAAAATACAGGCCGGTGACTGCGTAGCTGGATTTCGGCTGTTTTGGCTTTTCTTCGATCGACAAGGCCTTGCCATTCTCGTCGAAGTCGATCACACCGAAACGCTCCGGGTCTTTGACCCAGTAGCCGAACACCGTGGCGCCTTTCTTCTGAGCCGAGGCGCGTTGCAGCTTCTCGGTGAAATGCTGACCGTGAAAGATGTTGTCGCCCAGGATCAGGCACACCGAATCGTCGCCGATGAACTCTTCACCAATCAGGAAGGCCTGTGCCAGACCATCCGGCGATGGCTGTTCGGCATAGCTGATGCTGATTCCGAACTGGCTACCGTCGCCCAGCAGGTTGCGGTACTGCGGCAGGTCCTGCGGCGTGGAGATCAGCAGGATGTCGCGAATCCCGGCCAGCATCAGCACCGAAATCGGGTAATAGGCCATCGGCTTGTCGTAGATCGGCAGCAGCTGCTTGGATACGCCAAGGGTGATGGGGTGCAGACGGGTGCCGGAGCCCCCGGCGAGGATGATTCCTTTCATGCGGTTTGCTCCAGGGCGCCTAGGCGCTCGCGTTGATAGCTGCCGTCCTGGACGCGACGGCACCATTCCAGATTGTTCAGGTACCACTGCACGGTCTTGCGCAAGCCGGTTTCGAAGGTTTCCTGCGGGACCCAGCCAAGCTCGCGTTCGATCTTGCTGGCGTCGATGGCGTAGCGCAGATCGTGGCCGGGGCGGTCCTTGACGAAGGTGATGAGGTCTTCGAAGTGCTCGATGCCCTCGGGCTTCTGCGGCGCCAGTTCTTCGAGCAGGGCGCAGATGCCGCGCACCACGTCGATGTTCTTCTGCTCGTTGTGGCCGCCGATGTTGTAGGTCTCGCCAACCTCTCCTTCGCTGACCACCCTGAACAGTGCGCGGGCGTGATCTTCGACGAACAGCCAGTCACGCACCTGAGTGCCGTTGCCATACACCGGCAGCGGCTTGCCATCCAGCGCATTGAGAATCACCAGCGGGATCAGCTTCTCCGGGAAGTGATAGGGCCCATAGTTGTTCGAGCAGTTGGTGATCAGCACGGGCAGCCCATAGGTGCGCTGCCAGGCACGAACCAGATGGTCCGATGACGCCTTGCTGGCCGAATAAGGCGAGCTGGGGGCGTAGGGCGTGGTTTCGGTGAACAGGTCATCGACACCGTGCAGGTCGCCGTACACTTCGTCGGTGGAGATGTGGTGGAAGCGGAAGGCTTCGCGGCGCTCGGCTGGCAGGGACTGCCAATAGGCACGTGTTGCCTCGAGCAGCTGGTAGGTGCCGACGATGTTCGTCTGTATGAACTCGGCAGGCCCGTCGATGGACCGGTCCACGTGAGACTCGGCGGCCAGATGCATTATGGCATCGGGCTGGAATTCAAGCAGTGCTTCACTGACGCGGTCGCGATCAGCAATATCGGCTTGGAGAAACTGATAACGGTCACTGCTTTGTACGTCTGCCAGCGACTCGAGATTGCCGGCGTAGGTCAGCTTGTCCAGGTTTAGGACGCTGTGCTCAGTATCTTGAATGAGATGGCGGATCAGTGCAGAGCCGATGAATCCGGCTCCGCCGGTAACGAGAATGCGCATGATGATAGGCTTCCTTGGCGCGCTGTGAGAGCTACAGGCTCTTGGCATGTCGGCAGGATAGACCCGCCAAAAATACAAAAATTCCGCTAGCAGCCGTGAGCTGCCCAGGCGAAACGAACGCTGAGTTTTGGCAGCCAGCCCGACAGCGTATTGCCGGGCAAAGGCAACAGCCATATACCGTGCTTGGCAGTGATGACGGGCTATAAGACGGCATTGTATCGGTATTGCTGGCTGGGCCTCACGATTCGATCAAAGCGGCGATGACGGCGCTGGCAACAAATGCAGTAATATCTTCTTGATATCAATTGTTAGGTGGCAATGGAATGCACACTTGCAACGAGCAACTCGCCGAGTTGTTAAGCCTGACCGCACGTAGCCTGTCGCAGTTGAGCGAAGCGCTTACGACCTATTCATTCGAAATGATGGCCAGCGAAGATCCAGCTGTGCGTATCGCCAGTCGCCGAATGGTATCGCGGGTCTCGCTGATCCAGTCCAATTTCGATCATCAGCTGCGTCTGGTCAGCGCAATTACCGGGATCGACCATGACCCCAGCGCCGCGATACTCGAAGTCGAGCTACAGCCATCGCTGGAGGGGTGTGGTCCGCCACCAGCAACCCAAGCCCGTTGACCCGGTCGGCTTGGACATCGAGCAGGCTCGACAAGCAGCAGCTCAGGATTCGATTGAATTTCTCAACAGCGATAGCGAGCGCAGGGATGCAATGACCTGCGCTAGGGCGCGTTGAGAAAGCTCAGGTCAGCCAGTTCATGCCGGTGATTGCTGCCACCGATCGCAACACCATCCAAAGCGTCACCTGACCGATCGCGTGGCCCGCTCTTCTTTCGGTTCAAACGCTCAATACAGCCGTGCCGCAGGCTACCGCTGCGGAACATCCTGCTGCTCAAGCCCTCGTAATCGTTAAGCTCCATTCTATCGATCAACAGGAGGGCTTTTGAGTCGACTGATGTTCCGAGATACCGTCCCGCATCCACCTGAAGGTCGTGACAAGGTGCGCTGGTACGGGCCCGGCCTGCTGTGGATGCTCTCTGCAGTGGGAACCGGCTCGATTCTGTTCACGCCACGTGTCGCTTCGGTTTACGAGTACAAACTGCTCTGGCTGTTGTTGCTTGTCGTGTTCTTCATGTGGGTAATGATCCGGGAGATGGCCCGCTTCTCGATTGTCACTGGTAAGACAATGCTTGAGGGAATGTACGACCTCGATGGGCCGCGAGGCTGGGCTGTCTGGCTTATCTTCGTACCTCAACTGCTGGCCGCTGCGGTCGGCATTGCCGGTCTTTCCGCGGTGGTGGGCAGCGCCTTGCAATCCTTCTTCCCTGGGACTACCGGGGTGTACGGTATTGCCCTGGTGGTGCTCTGCGCTGCGTTCGTTGCCAGCGGGCAGTACATGCTGATCGAAAAGGCCAGTCGGCTGATGGCCCTGCTACTGATGCTATGGTCCTCAGTTCGGCGGTGGTCGTCGGGCCCTCGCTGCCTTCGATGGGCAGCGGGCTGGTCCCGAGCTGGCCTAACGAGCCGGACCTCTACATCATTCTGCCTTGGGTCGGTACGATCCTCGCTGGCTCGATGGGAATCGTCTGGTTTGGCTACTGGACCGCTACGCGGGGTTTCGGAGGTGGCCTGACCAGTACCGACCGTGACGACGACGAGCCCGACGAGTCGCGACGCGAGCGGGAAAAAGCCCAAAACGATCCCGAGGCGCGCAAGGAGGCGGAGGAACGTGCCGGTAAATGGGTCAAGCTTGTAACAGGAACCGCTGCGCTCGGCGTCGTCGGCGGCCTCCTGGTCATCACCGCCTTTATGGTACTGGGTGCAGAGCTGCTCGCCCCAGAAGGCGTGGTACCCGAAGGCACCGACGTCGCCGTGGACCTGGCCCGCCTGTTTTCGGATGTGTGGGGCGCTGCGGGGCGTTACCTGCTGCTCGCTGCGATAGTCGTTGCGCTTGGCGGTAGCGTTCTGGCCAACCAAGACGGTTGGGGCCGCAGCTTCGCCGATATGACGTTGATCCTGAGCGATAACAGGCGCCACTCGGGTAGCCGCGGCTGGGCGATGCGCTCGCTCGACTGGCTCGGACAGCGCACAGGCCTGCCCATGCATGAGCGTCGTTACATCAAGCGCTTGTACGTGCTGACAGTAACAGGCCTGATCCCGGTCGCGATTATTCTGATCTTCAAGGATCCGGTCGCGGTCATGTCTGCTTCGGGCATCATTGCCGCTTTGCACACCCCGTTCATTGCCCTGTCCGCTCTTTATGTCAATCGAACCCGTCTTCCGCGCAGCTTGCGGCCTGGAACGTTCATCACGGTTTGCATGACGGCAGCCGGCTTGTTCTACCTGGGCTTCGCCGGGGTTTACCTTTGGGATCTTCTGTTCAACAAATAACCACACACGGGCTTGAGGCTCGTTCGCAAGCCGAACGAGCTCAACCCTGAAGACCCTCTATCTTGGCCGCACGACCCGGTGAGGCTCAGGAAGATGCGCGCCTCAGGTAGGACAGGTCGCGCCTTTATTGCTGCTGCTGCGCGTGGCTCAACGTCCAATCGACGATCTCGGCGCTGAGACGGTCGCTGGCGAGGCCAAACGCCTCCACCACGCTTTCCACGTCTGAATCGGCGCTCGGCTGGCGAACCTCGAAGCGGCGGTTGGCCAGGGTGTGCTGGTCGTTGCGATTCACCAACCGCGCATCGAGCTTGATGATCACCACCGGCTTTCCATCAACATAGACGCTTTGGAAAGCGCGCAGGTCGCTGTGCAGGCTAAGGTCCGAATATAGATTGACGTCTTCGTTGCTTACCGAAGGCATGCGGCCGTCGCGCTGGAAGGCTTCGATCAGGCGATCACGCAGCAACACCGGTGCGGCATCGCTCCAACGCGCGCCTCCGTAGGCGCTGATCTCGTTGCCCTGCGGTACCACGGCGATGCGCTGGCTGGCGAGGACTCGGCTGGCCTGCGGCGTGTTGATGCGCAGTGTCTTCTGGGTCGTCGCCTCGCTGGCTTGCTGCTGCGTTGGCGTGGTTGGTAAGAGGAAGATCCGTAGCGTTTCCGATTCCGGCAGAACCGAACATGCTGAAATTGCCGTAAGCAGCCCAAGCAGGGCGAGACGGGACAAGGATTGGCGAAGGCTCATGGGTTGAACTCCTGCACTTTGTCGCGGCCAAGCAGGAAGCCGCTGGGATTGTCTTCCAGGCGCTGGGTAACCCGGCGCAGCGCACCAAGGGTACTGCGCAGTTCGTTGATCGCCGGGCCAAGTTCGTTGAAGCCCTGCATACCGTTATTCAGCGCGCCTTCGTTGTTCTCAAGCAGCTTGTCCAGTCGAGCCGTAGCCTGGTTCAGGGTGTCCATCGACTGCGCCGCGCTGGTCAGGACACTACGGCCCTGATCATCCAGCAGGCCATTGGCGTTGCGGGCCAGACTCGATAGCTCGCCCATCACGGTGTTGGCCTGCTGGCTCAGCTGGTTGAACTGCTGGAGCGTCTGCGCCAGATCCCCGCGCTGCTCCGACAGTACGCTGGTCGCCTGTTCCAGATGCTCCAGCGTGCGGCTCAGGCGGGTGGTGTTTTCCTCGGAGAAGATCTGGTTGGCGCTGACCAGCAGGTTGTTGATATTGCTCATCAGGTCTTCGCCATTTTCGAGCAGCGCACTGAGCGAAGACGGATCGGCAATGATCAGCGGTGGGTCGTTGCGATCGCCTTCCAGCCTCGGGGCTTCGGGAGTACCGCCGTGCAACTGGATCACCATGCTGCCGGTGATGTTTGCCAGCGCCAAACGCGCCTGGGTGTTCGTCTTGATGGGCGTACCGCCGTAGACCCGGATGCGCGCGCGAACCTTGCGCGGGTCGTCTGGCTCCAGCCAAAGCGCGGTGACATCGCCAACCTTGATGCCGCTGTACTCGACCGAGCTGCCGCTGGACAGGCCGCTGACCGCCTGGCTGAAGGCGATATCGTAATAGCTGTACTCACGGTCCATGCTGGACTTGCCCAACCACAGCGCGAAGAGCAGGGCGCAGCCAACCGCAACCACGGTGAACAGTCCGATCAATACGTGATGGGCACGGGTTTCCATCTCAAGGATTCTCCAGCTTTAGCGCGGCTTCGTGCGCGGCGCGGCCACGCGGGCCGTGAAAGTATTCGCGAATCCATTCGTCATCGGTCGCGGCGACCTTTTCCAGCGTGTCGACCACCAGTACGCGCTTTTGCGCTAGCACTGCTATGCGATCACAGATGGTGTACAGCGTGTCGAGGTCGTGGGTGACCAGAAACACGCTGAAGCCCAACGCATCGCGCAGGGTCAGGATCAACTGGTCGAATGCTGCGGCGCCGATGGGGTCGAGGCCCGCAGTGGGCTCGTCGAGAAACAGCACTTCCGGGTCCAGCGCCAATGCACGGGCCAATGCAGCACGCTTGACCATGCCGCCGGACAATTCATCGGGGTACTTGCAGGCTGCTTCAGGCGGCAGGCCGGCCAGCGCCAGCTTCTGTCGTGCCAGGTGTTCGGCATCGGCACGTTTGAGGCCAATGTGCTCGATCAATGGCAGGGCGACGTTTTCCTGCAGGTTGAGCGAGGTGAACAGGGCGCCGCGCTGGAACAGCACACCAAAGCGCCGCTCTACCTCGGAGCGGCGTCGGGTCGAGAGCTTGAGCAGATTCTCGCCGAACACCTTGACGCTCCCGGCGTTGGGTTGACGCAAGCCAACGAGGCTGCGCAGCAATACCGACTTGCCGGTGCCGGAGCCGCCAACCACGCCGAGAATCTCGCCGCGGCGGATGTCCAGGTCGAGGTTGACGTGCACCGCCTGCTTGCCGAAGCGGTTGACCAGGCCTCGGACCTGGATCACGGGTTCGTCATTCACCAGCCCATCTCCATGAAGAACAGCGCGGCAATCGCATCGAGCAGGATCACCATGAAGATCGATTGGACCACGCTGGAGGTGGTGTGCTCGCCGACCGACTGGGCGCTGCCGCTGGCCTTGAAGCCTTCGAGGCAGCCGATCACCGCGATAAGAAACGCAAACACCGGCGCCTTTCCGATGCCCACCAGCAGATGATTGACGGGAATGTCGCGTTGCAAGATGGTGAAAAACATGGTCGGCGAGATATCCAGCGCCAGCGAGCAAACCACCAGCCCGCCGAGGATGCCGCTGAGGATTCCGATAAAGGTCAGGATGGGCAGCGTGATCAGCATCGCCAACACCCGCGGCAGCACCAGCAGCTCGATTGGGCTGAGGCCGAGGGTCCGGATGGCATCGATCTCTTCGTTGGACTTCATTGCCCCGATCTGTGCAGCAAAGGCGCTGGCGGTGCGCCCGGCGAGCAGGATCGCGGCGAGCAAAACGCCAAATTCACGCAGAAAGGAAAAGGCGACCAGGTTGACCGTGTATATCGTTGCACCAAAGTCGGCGAGCACCGTGGCGCCGAGAAAGGCGACGACTGCGCCCACCAGAAAGGTCAGAAGGGCGACGATGGGAATTGCATCCAGCCCGGTCTCCTCAATGTGCGCGACCAACGAGGTCACCCGCCAGCGCCGCGGATTGAGGAGCACGGTGAACAATGTCTGCATGGTCAGCCCAATGAAGCCGAGCAAGGTGCGCTGCTGATTCCAGACCCCCGAAACGGTTCGGCCGATATGGGCCATGACATCGGCAAGACCGTTGGTGGCGGGTGCCTGTTCCGCCTCCGGCTTGTCCAGCGCAGCGGCGACAGTTTTCAGCAGGGCCTGGCGCTCTGGCGGCAGGTCGGACGCCCAATCGTTCAGACGGGCGACCCGGTTCGGTCCAATCAGCTCCACCAGCAGGCCAGCGCCGGCAGTGTCCAACTCACCGAGCGCGTCGAGTTGGATCTGGTCGGCTTCTGTCACTTCGCGGCGGGCGCGCTCGATTTCCCGGCGCAGCGTCGAATAGTGCTGCAACGTCCAGTCGCCAACCACGGTCAGCGTGGCAGCGCGTGCGTCCTGTGTTGATTGCCGCTGCAGACTGCCTGGCAGCGATGTGGGGTGCGTCAAAGGTGATATCCCGTTGTGCTGATAGCAGAGCGCGGCTTACGCCGTATTCCGCAGCATTGACGTTGATCCTAACAGTTCGGACCCTGATCCCGAGGTTACGTTTAGGCTGCCGTCTGTTTCCCAAAGGGCAACTGGTCGAAAACTGCGCAATTTGTTACAGGCCCGCACGAACTATCGATGGCTTTGGCCCTCCATAGCGTGCACGCCGACGACCATGCTCGGTACGCGTTGCGTCCAGGTGGCTGTATCTTACGCTGCCTTTATTGACGTCTTCATCATGCCCGCTTTTCGGGCCCTGCCACCTTTTCCACATTCCCAATCCCAGCGAGAACTTCCGAGTTGCCTATGAATTACCTGCGCATCCTGCCGTTCATTGTGGTCCTGGCGGTCATCGTCTTCAGCGGCCTGCGGCCGGAACCGGTCCCGCAGGTGTTCGACCAGCAGGACAAGCTGCACCACATGCTCGGCTTTGCGGCACTGATGTTCTCGCTGCGCCTGGCGTTTCCGCAGTGGAACGTGTTCTGGGCGATAGCCACCAGCCTGAGCGCGGGTATGTTGGTCGAAGTGGGACAGAGCCTGCTGCCCAATCGGCAGGCCTCTTTCGGCGATATGGTGGCCAACTCGCTGGGCGTACTGCTTGGTTGGGTCTGCTCGTACATTGCGTATCAGTGGTATCTGCGACGTATCGGCGTGACCACCGCTCCAGAGGCGGCTGATCCGGCCGAGCGCTTGAGTGACCCGGCCAGACCCTGAGCGGCTAGCGCTCAGCGCCAGCCGCATCGCCGTGACCATGTCGTTTTCTGGCGAAAACCGCAGTGATCAGCATGGCGATTACAGCGCCACCCGCCGCCAGTGCCATATCCTTCTGCGCGTCCCAGCGATCATTCTGAGAAGCAAGAAAGGTGCGTCCCAGTCCGCCGTCGAGCATCTCCGCGCCTGCCCATTCGATCAGCTCGTAGATCGCTGACGTCGACAGAACGATATCCACCGGCAGTACCAGACTCCAGAAGCCCGGGCGCAACCCCAAACGAATCAGAACCTCGCGGATGGGAAACGCCAGTAACAGGCCGTAGCTGAAGTGGGCTAGACGGTCGAACTGGTTGCGTTCCCAGCCCATCTGCTGGTTCAGGCTCTCGCCCGTCAGTGCTTGCCACCATTCGTTGTACGGCACGTTGGCGTAGGTGTAGTGAGCGCCGAGCTGGTGGATGCACAGGTAGAAAAAGATCAGGGTCGCGGCGCTGCGAGAGGGCAGGTAGTGCTTGTGGCCGAGCAGCAAGGCCGCGGCAAGGCCTACCACCAGCAGGTTTTCCAGCAGCCAGTCATGACGATGGAACGGGTTGATCGCCAGCACGCCCCATATCAGTAGAAACAAGCCGACCAAGGTCAGCAGGTAGCGTCGATGGGGTCTGTCGGTTTCCATGTCCTCTCCTTGAGTGAGCGTTCTTCCCCTTAGGACCAGCGCAGCGGTGAGAGGGTCCGCTGGCTGTGAATTCGTCCGTTATCCAACCTTTTCCGCCGTTGGGGTGTCACAAAATGTGACCCTCAGCGAGGCGGACTATGCGGCCCACCCTGACAAATGACCTCACCGAAGCGTGCCCCAGGCTGGGCAGCGCCTGCCTATTGCTGACTCTGGCAATAATGTCAGGCTGCGAGGGCCAGCAGTCTGCACTGAACCCGGCCGGTGTCGGCGCACAGAGCATCGCCACGCTGTTCTGGTGGATGGCAGGCGGTGCGCTGGTCATCTGGCTGGTGGTGATGGGCATTGCTATGTATGCCACTCAGGCGCACCCGGAAGCGCACGGGATCCGCAGTGCCCGCTGGCTAATCATCGGTGGGGGCATCGTCTTTCCGGTAGTGGTGCTGACCGGCCTGCTGATCTATGGGCTGATGCTCATGCCGCAGTTGCGCTCCTCCGAAAACGTCGCCTTGCATGTGGATGTGTCGGGCGAGCAGTGGTGGTGGCGAGTTCGCTACCGGACCGAGGCGGGCGAATCGGTCGAACTGGCGAACGAAATACGGCTGCCGGTGGGCGAGCGGGTGGCTTTCAGCCTGACCAGCCCGGACGTAATCCACTCGTTCTGGATTCCTTCGCTAGGCGGCAAGGTCGACATGATTCCCGGTCGGGTTAACGAGCTTGTGCTGGAGCCGACCGAGACCGGCACTTTTCGCGGCGCCTGCGCCGAATACTGTGGCACCTCCCATGCGCTGATGAATTTCGCCGTGGTGGTGATGGCCCGGGATGCCTTCGATCTATGGCTAGCCGAGCAGGCCGAGCCCGCGCAGCAGCCTGCTACCGAGCTGCAGCATGCCGGCCAGCAGGCCTTTCTGGCCAACGGCTGCGGATCCTGCCACCAAGTACGAGGGACTGCCGCTGATGGCACGATCGGCCCGGACCTGACCCACGTCGGCAGCCGCCTGACTCTGGCGGCTGGCACGCTGCCCGCTGACGTCGAAGCCTTCCGACGCTGGATCGGCCACAGCAGCGCGATCAAACCAGACGTGAAAATGCCCGCCTTCGGCATGCTGCCCGAAGCGCAGCTGACCGCCATGGCGCACTACCTGAGCGGACTTAAATGAGCGAGCCGATCCAGTACAGCGACCCGCAGGACGAGGCGCGCGCCAAAGCGCAGGCCGAACGCCTGGCTGCGGCCTGGAAGACACCCACCGGCTGGCGTTACTGGTCCGCTGTAAACAACACCGAGGTGGGCCTCTGGTACACCGGGGTGTCGTTCCTGTTCTTCCTGTTTGCCGGCGTGTTGGCGATGCTGATCCGCGCCCAACTGGCGGTGCCGAACAACGATCTGCTGTCGGCCGAAACCTACAACCAGGTCTTCACCCTGCACGGCTCGGTGATGATGTTTCTGTTCGGCGTGCCGATTTTCGAAGCCTTCTCCATCCTGATCTTGCCGCAAATGTTGGGTGCCCGAGATCTGCCATTCCCACGGCTGTCCGCCTACGGCTTCTGGTGCTTCATCATCGGGGGCGTGTTCGTTTGCGGCTCAATATTTTTCGGCGTTGCGCCGCAGGGCGGCTGGTTCATGTATCCGCCGCTCACCACCACCTATCAGGATGGTCTCGGCGCGGATATCTGGCTGCTCGGGCTGTCATTCATTGAGGTGTCGTCGATTGCGGCGGCGGTGGAGCTGATTGTCGGCGTGCTGAAAACCCGGCCGCCAGGCATGCGCATCAACCTGATTCCGCTTTACTCGTGGTACATCCTGGTGGTTGCGGGAATGATTCTGTTCGCCTTTCCGCCGTTGATCGCGGGCGATCTTCTGTTCGAACTGGAGCGCGCCTTCGACTGGCCGTTCTTCGATGCCAGCCGCGGGGGCGATCCACTGTTGTGGCAGCACCTGTTCTGGATCTTCGGCCACCCCGAGGTCTACATCATCTTCCTGCCTGCCGTGGCACTGGTGGCGACCATCGTACCCACCGCTGCCGGGCGGCCCATTGTTGGCTACAGCTTCATCGTGCTGGCCGCAGTGGGCACTGGGTTCATCAGCTTCGGGCTGTGGGTGCACCACATGTTCACCACAGGGATGCCCGGCATTTCCCTGGCCTTTTTCTCGGCCGCATCCGAGGCCGTGGCGATTCCCACCGGGGTGCAGATCTTTTGCTTCCTGGCGACGGCGCTGGCCGGGCGCTTCGTCAAATCGGTGCCGATGCTGTTCGTCGCCGGTGCGCTGGCAATCTTCGTTCTTGGTGGACTGACCGGCGTGATGGTGGCGCTGGCGCCGTTCGATTTCCAGGCGCATGACACCTATTTCATCGTCGCGCACCTGCACTACGTGCTGATCGGCGGCATGCTGTTCCCTGTGATTGCCGGCCTGTACTATTTTTTCCCGCTAGCGCGCAACAAGACGCTTTCCGACCGGCTCGGGCGCATCGCCTTCTGGTTGATGTTCATCGGTTTCAACATCGCCTTCCTGCCCATGCACTTCACCGGTCTGCTGGGAATGCCGCGACGGGTCTACACCTATGCGCCAGACATGGGCTTCGATGTGCTCAACATGGTATCGACGGTGGGCGCTTTTATCCTCGCCGCGGGCGTCGCGGTGCTGGTCTGGGACGTGTTGCGGCCCAAGGGCAGGCAGCCCTACAGCAAGCGCAATCCCTGGAATGCCGGGACGCTCGAATGGCTAGCGGAAATGCCCGGCAGGGCCTGGGGCTCGCGCTCGATCCCGATCATCAAGAGCCGCTACCCGCTGTGGGACCAGCCGAACCTGATGCGTGACGTAGATGCCGGGCGCTTCTACCTGCCCGATGCCGAGGAGGGCAAACGCGAGACCCTGATCAGCAGCATCATAGATGCCGAGCCGATCCAGTGTTTGCGCGTGCCTGGACCGACCTTTTTGAGCATGCTGGCCGCGATCTTCACCGGTGGTCTGTTCATCTTCGCCACCTACAGCTGGTACGTTGCGGCGGTAGTCAGTGCCGTCCTCGCGCTGATCACCATCCTGATCTGGCTATGGACCGGCACGGCGGTGATCCCGGAGAAGCCGAAAAAGAACATTGGCCTGGACGTGACGGTGCCGCTCTATGCGTCGGGCGCCAAGTCGGTGGGCTGGTGGGCAATGTTCATTACTATGATCGGAGACATGAGCGCCTTCGGCAGCCTGGTGTTCGGCTACTTCTTCTTCTGGACCGTCCACGACGATTTTCCGCCGGCCGATGCGGCCGGCCCAGGCGTGTTCTGGCCGCTAGTGGGGCTGGGGCTGATTGCTGCGTCCTGGGCGCTGACGCTGTTGGCACGGCGCTGCAATGTCCGCAATCATGCTGCAGGCTTCTACGGCTCGCTGGGGTTGGCGGCGATCTGCACCGTGGCGGGTGCCTATTCGATGTGGGCCGGACCGCACTTCAGTGGTCTCGATCCGACCACTAACGTGTATCCCGCCACGGTCTGGGTGCTGGTGCTCTGGTGCCTGATACACCTATCCATCGGCCTGATCATGCAGCTCTACTGTCTGGCGCGCCGCGCGGCCGGCTGGATGACGGCGGTGCACGACATCGATATCCGAAACATCGCATTGTTCTGGCACTTCATGCTCATCACCGTTGGCGTAACCGTGGCCGTCATCGCCGGCTTTCCGGAGGTGATATGAGTGAGAACCTGAGCGAACAGCAACGCAGCGGTGAACAACAGGCACCAGAAGCACCGCCGCAGGAGCGCGATTCACTCTGGCTGATCACCTTCAGCCCGGCCATCTGGGCGGTGCACTTCCTGCTGTCCTACCTGATGACGGCGATATGGTGCGCAAAGGTGGCGGGCCGCAGCGGCGCGCTGGGCGATATTCGTGTCGCCGTCGGTGTGCTGACCTTGATCGCACTGATCGGCATCGTCCTGACCGGCTGGCGCGGTTGGCGCAAGCACTCCTTTGGCCACGCAACGGCCCCGCATGATTTCGACACGCCGGCCGATCGCCATCGTTTCCTGGGTTTCTCAACGTTGCTGCTCAGCGGCCTGAGCTTTGTCGCGACGATTTTCGTGGCGCTGTGCGTGGTATTTATCGGGAGCTGCGCATGATCTGGCGTCCACTGTCGCTGATGCTCGGCCTGGCCACGCTGGGCGCGGTCTGGCTCGGGCCGTTGCCAGATATGGCGGATCGGCTGTTCGTCGGCCATATGTTGATGCACGTGATGGTGGTGGCGGTTGCCGCGCCCTTGCTTGCGATAGGGCTTGCCGGTGGCCGGCTGGATTTCTCCAATCGCATTCCCTTTCTCTTCTCGCCGATCCTGGCTTCGGTGATCGAGCTGTTCGTGGTCTGGGCCTGGCACATGCCGGCGCTGCACCATGCGGCGCGCACCTCGCAAGCGGCGGAACTGCTGGAGCAAGGCAGTTATCTGTTCGTTGGCCTGCTGGTCTGGCTTGCCGCGTTCGGCGGTGTGCGGCATCAGCGGGCATTAGCCGGGATCGCCGGTCTGTTGCTGACCTCCATGCACATGACGCTGCTCGGCGTGCTGCTGGCGATGTCGAGCCGGCCGCTGTTCGAGCACACCGGCTCGGTGCTCTCGGGCATGAGCCCGCTGGAGGATCAACAGATGGGCGGTGTGATCATGCTGGCCTTTGGCGGCAGCGCCTACCTCATCGGCGGGTTGTATCTGCTGTTTGGGCTATTACAGGACAAGCGCAATGCCATTTCAGTCAGCTAAACGCATGGTCCGACGATGCTCGGCGCCCCTGCGGCGCTGGCTGTGCTGGCTTACTGGCGGCTCCTGGAAGCGCGTCGTCGCGGCTGTTGCGTTGATGGCGGCGCTGGTAGGGGCGGGCGCGTTCGTGCTGGTCTCGCTGGGGCTGGTCTCGATCAGTGCCAGTTCGGGGCACTGGAAGGCGACCGGCTGGCTGCTGCACTACGCCATGCGCCGTGCGGTCAGTACCCAATCGATGGGCATCGAGGTGCCGCCGCTTGACGATCCTGCGCTGGTGCTGAAGGGGGCCGGGCACTATCACACCGGCTGCCTCGCCTGCCACGGCGGGCCAGGGGAGGCGCGTTCGCTGATCGTCCAGCAGATGACGCCCGAGCCGCCTTATTTGCCGCCGCGAATAGAACATTGGGAGCCGCAGGAGCTGTTCTGGATCGTGAAGAATGGCGTGAAATTCACCGCCATGCCGGCCTGGCCCGCCCAGAAAAGAGACGATGAGGTCTGGGCCATGGTGGCCTTCCTCCGGGCGATGCCAGAGATGTCGCCCGAACGCTACCGGCAACTTGCGCTGGGCGGGCGCAGCGAAGAGTTGGCCAAACCCGTCACGCCCGATCATCTGCGCCCGCTACAGGATCCGCTCGGCCCGGTGCTGGCCAATTGCAGTCGTTGCCATGGCAGAGACGGCGGGGGCCGAGGCGAAGGGGCTTTCCCCCGTTTGGCAGGGCAGAGCCAGCCCTATCTACTCGGTGCGCTACAAGCCTACGCCAGGGGCGAACGGCATAGCGGCGTCATGCAGCCCATCGCCGCGGGCCTGGAGCCGGAGGTGCTCGAGGCATTGGCGCAGCATTACGCCGAGCTGCCGCCAGTCAGCCCAACGGAGGCGCCGGAGCCCGCGCCGGACATTCTTGCAGAGGGTCTGTCGCTGGCCGAGCGCGGCGCACGGGAGCGGGGCATACCTTCGTGCATACATTGCCATGGGCCGAAGACCACCCCGCGCAATCCGATGTATCCGAACATCGCCGGGCAGTACGCCCGCTACCTGAAGTTGCAGCTTGAGCTGTTCACGGTAGGTAAGCGTGGCGGTACCGAATATGCTCATATCATGCACAGCGCTGCGCAGCGGCTTACGCCAGAGCAGATGCAGGCGTTGGCCGACTACTATGCATCGCTGCCTGCAGCGGCTGCGCCGCCCCTTGCCGAGCCTTCGGTGCAACGTTCCCAACAGCACAGGTAACCGATGTTCGACAAGATCGTGGAAATCGTATCGGCGTTCGGCTACATCGGCGTGTTCATGCTGATGTTGCTGGAGAACATCTTTCCGCCGATCCCGTCAGAACTGATCATGCCGCTGGCAGGCTTCGTCGCGGCGCGGGGCGATCTCAATTTTATCGCGGTGATCCTCGTCGGCACTGCCGGCTCGGTGGTCGGAGCGTTGCCCTGGTACTACGCCGGCGCCAAGCTCGGCCAGGCGCGCATGAAGCGGTTTGCCGAGCGTTGGGGGCATTGGCTGACCCTATCGCCAGAGGACGTCGACGAGGCCAGCGAGTGGTTTGACCGGCACGGCAAGGGCGCGGTGTTCTTTGGCCGCCTGATACCGGCGGTGCGCACATTGATCTCAGTCCCGGCAGGTATTGCCGGGATGTCGATGACCAAATTCCTGATCTACTCGACACTGGGGTCGCTGATCTGGACCGCATTGCTGGCTCTGGCTGGCTATTTGCTCGAATCGCAGTACGAGAAAGTCTCCGAGTACCTCAACCCGCTATCCACCGGAGTGGTCGTGTTGATGGTGCTTTACTACCTGTACCGGCTGATTCGTCAGCGTTTCGCCAGCAAAAAACACTCGTGACGCGAGGTTACAGCGCCACGGCGCTGGGTCAGGCCGCGCCAGCTGTGTGGTGTTGTGCCTGGTGAGCACGCTCGCATTGGTCGATCACGGCGAACACTTGCTGCCACATCTGCTCTGACTGCTGCTTGAGCTGAGCGGTGCGGGTCTGAATCAACGCCTGGATACGCGCGGCATCATCGATCACCAAGTCGATCTTGCGCTTGATTTCGGCCTCATCGGTGGTGACCTGAACCAGGCCTTCTGGAAAGCCGTAGTCTTCGAACAGCATCTGGTACTTGTGGCTCCAGCCGGTGGCCAGCGCCGGCACGCCTTGGGACAGGGCGCTAACCAGGCCATGAAAGCGGCTGCCCAGGGTGCCGCTACAGGCACCGAGAATGCCTTTGATTTCCAGCGCGCCGCTTTCCTTCACGATCGGAATGCCGCCGACGGCCGCTGAGACTTCGTCAGCCAGGCGCTGGTCATCCTTGCCCTCATGCACCAGCACAAAAGGCTTGGCGCCCTTTTCCAGAAGGTAGCGCGCGCAGCTGATCAGGAAGGGCAGGTAGGCATCGCGCGTTTTCTGGTCGGTCTTGTCGAGCATCCGGCAGTTGGGGACGATGCAGAAGCGGTTCTGCTCGGTGTCGAAGCCCTGCGGCAGAACGCCGGTGATCAGGTTGGTGAAATCCGGTGATTGTATGATCTTGGACTGCTCGCCTACCAGTTCGGTCAGGTGTTCGTACGACACCCGTTCACGCGGGAAGACGAGGTCTACGTTCTCGACCACCGTCTTCATCGCCGCCCGGTTCTTATCCGACTTGAACGGCCCCAGCGCCTGCGGCAACAGGATCACGCGGGTGCCGTTCTTCTTCCAACGCTTGGTTGACTGCGCCAGTTCGGCGCAGGGATTTTCGCCCCACTGATCGCTGTAGGCGAAGCCCGCCGCATCGATGACCACATCGACTTCCTTATCCAGCACCACGCCGTACATCTCGCGAAGCTGGCGCGGGGCGAAATTGGCCAGGGTGCCCCACTGGATGCCGTAGCGCCACAGCCAGGCCTTGGGGTAGAAGCCCAGCTGCACCAGCTTGCGAAACGGCTGCTCGGCTTTTTTCGGGGTCGGTGCCATGACGAAGGTAGCGTCGGGATACCGGGTCTTCAGCTTCTGCAGTGCCGCGTGCAACATCAGCTCGGCGCCTTTATTGACGAAGCCTGCCTTTCTGATCTCGATGATCATCGCTTACCTCAGTTGTATACGACCAAGTCTTTCTCGGTCTTTTTGTCCGAATAAGGAATCCCTCCCGTTGGGTCGGCATAGCCCACAGCGAGCAGCATCACAGTGCGCTCCTGGTAGGCCAGGCCCAGTATGTTCGCCAGTTGGCGTTCTCTTTCTTCTACGTCTGGCCAGTTGATCGAGCAACTCGACAGCCCCAGGCTTTCCAGCGCCAGCATCAGCTGCATCGCTGCCAACGAGCCGTCGATATAGACCACGTGCCGGTCGCGCGCCTCGGGGTAACAGCCCAGATCGCCGACCACGGCGATCACGCAAGGCAGGTTGTCGTGGAAGCCTGCGGTCCCGCCTGCGCATTTGGCCACTTCGGCGGCCTTGGCCTTGCCGTTGCTGACATAGAAGCGGAATGGCTGTCGATTGCAGGCCGAAGGCGCCAGCGCGGCGGCCCGCACGGCCTGCTCGATCAGTTCGTTGCTGACAGGTTTGTCCTGATACCAGCGCACCGACCGGCGTCGCCGAAACAGCACCATCAGTTCGTCATAGCTGACCGGGCAGTCTGGTAGTTGGCTATGGGGATAGGGCACGCACCGTTTGGTATCGTCGGGATTCTGTGTGCTGTTGAAAGCCCGCTTGGCTGAGTCGATGCGTGGGGTACTACCGACCGCCGAGAAATAGTCGGTGAGCACATCATTGGCCCAGCGCTGTTGGCCAGTAACGACACCGGCCTGGGTCGCATCGGCGTAGCAACGAACCGTTGGGCCGATGTAATCCTCAGCGAAGGTACTGCGCCGAGGGCGCATGATCAGGCCCTTCTCCAGGCGATGCACATTACGTCGCAGAAAGGCATCGTTTTCGCCTTTGCCACGCATCCGCTGGGCAAAATGCAGCCGGCCAAGCAACACCGCACGGTGCTCGCGATCGAACTCGCGGCTGATCAGGCAGTAATAGACAGACGACAGGAAGCCGCTGGAGGAAAACAGACGGACCAGGGCTAGGCCAGTGTTGTCACGGGTGGCCTTGATCGCGTTCTTGACGGGTTCAGGCAAGGCTCTGGCGAGTGACATCAGGCTCATCGGGCGGCTCCTGCGGCGTTGTATGCGTAACGGATGGGGCTGAACATCGATTTGGTCATCATGTAGAACACCGGCCGGGTCTTCTTGTGCACCAGCAGGGCAGCGTATGAAGCAACTGCATAAGAAATGAGGGTGGCCATGGCCGCGCCTTCACCGCCGTACCGGGGAATCAACAACAGGTTGATGCCGATATTGGCCAGCGCGCCCAGGCCTTGAGTAATCAGCGAAAACATCAGGGCGCCCTCGATCAGGATCCAGCGGCTGAATGCCGCTCGCATGAAGATGAACACGCCTGCCCAGATATGGATGGTGAGAATCGAGGCGGAGTTCTGATACTCGTCGCCAAACAGCAGAGCGATCACGGGTTCGGCGACGAGCGACACCAGCACCGCCACGGCAATGGCGAGGATGAACAGGACATCGAAGAGCTGCTGGAAACGCTTGTTGAACTGTGCCGGGTCGGCGGCGTGCAGTTTGATCAGCTTCGGGAAGAATGACGCGACGATAGCGATCGGCAGGAAGTACCAGGCCTCGGAGAGTTGCGCCGCGACGGCGTAGACACCGACCTCCTCGGCACCCACCATCCATTTGAGCATCACCTGATCGATTTTCATGTAGACCACCGCGAAGATCGAGCCGACGTAGAGAATCCAGCCCTGACTGAGCAACTCCTTGGCCTTGGCGAAGCTAGCTTTCCAAGTCGTCAGCGAGACGGCGGTGGTGCCTTTGTAGAGCGCCGCGAGAATCACGGCAGCTATCGCAAATTGCGCGGTATGTGCAAAGGCAAAGGCGATCACGCCAGCGCCACTGAAGACCATCAGCAGCTTGAGGCCCGCCGATAACAGGATCGCACTGGACTTGGCGATGGCCGGATAACGGGCCTGCACCTGGGACTGAAACCAGTATTCGACCACGTCGAACGTCTGGAAGAAGATGGCCGAGGCGACGATCAGCAACATCCAGAACTCGGTACCTCCGACCTCTTCGAACAGCGACGCGTAAACGAGCACCAGGACGAAACCAATGGTCATGCCGGTCAGCTTAAGCATGAACGTGGTGCCCAGCGTTTCCGGAACCTTGTCCGGCTGCTTTACCACCTCGCGCACCACCAGGCCAGCCAAGCCCATATGGCCGGCCGAGGCGAAGATTGCTGTCATGGAAATGGCGTAGGCGAGAATCCCGAACTGTTCCGGCCCTAGATATCGGGCCAGCACAATCGCCATGAGAAAGCCCACGCCGATATTCAGCAACCGCTCCGCCATCATCCATGAAGCATTGAACAGGTACAGCTTGAGTTTGTGGAAGAGGGTGGTTATGGCGCTCATCGAGTGGCTTGGCTCCTCAAGGCTGGCTCCGTGGCGGCACGCATTGCCTTCAGTTGCGCTGGAGTGGCGAAGCACAGCAGACCGCGTATTGCCGGTCATGTTCCTGGCGATCATCACGTGAAGCTATTGTGGCGCCGATCGGTCGTTGAGCTGGCGAAACGCCTTTAGTAGCGCATTCAATCAGGGTCGGATGGAGCTGCTCGCAGGCCAGGCGAGCGACCCGAAGGGCGTGTTAGGCAGGGCCTTTTAACCGTTTGCTTGCTAACTGACGGTGTCACTACTCGCTAAAAATCACAAAGGTGTTGATTAATCTGATGGCTTTTTCATCTCAAAAGGTGAACTTTTGCCATCACTCCTGTTCTTAACCATGCTGCCGCTGCTGGCCGCTCCCTGACCCATTTCGATGTGCCATGGATCGCCTAGCACGGCGACCAGCTCTCAGCCTTAGAGTTGGTGCAAGGCTGCCGCGAAGGATCTCGCGAAGCGTCAGGACTGACGTAAGGAATCGCTGCTCGGAGCGGCCGAAGGGACAGGACTCAGCCAGAACAGAAAAGCCCCGCATCGTTTGATGCGGGGCTTTTTTGCTTCTACAAGTGGTGTGTATATCGAGGCGGCTGAATTAGGTTGGACACTGCTTGGCCTAGGCAGTGGACACATGGCTCATGCAGCCGCTGTATGCCCGGCTGGGCCGGGCATCGACGGAAGTCGCTATTGAGCTACCTCAAGCTTCTTCCGCTTGGCACGCCGGGACAGCATGTTCAGCACCTCTATACCCGCCGAGAAGGCCATTGCTGCGTACACGTAGCCCTTCGGTACATGTGCGCCGAAGCCTTCGGCAATGAGCGTCATACCAATCATGATCAGGAAGCCCAGGGCGAGCATCACCACCGTAGGGTTATCGTTGATGAACTTGGCCAGTGGGCTAGCGGCTACCAACATCACGGTCACCGCGACAATGACGGCGATCACCATGATCGCGACATGCTCTGTCATTCCAACTGCCGTGATGATGCTGTCAATGGAAAACACCAGATCGAGCAGCAAGATCTGCACGATCGCAGCGCTGAAGCCCATCGTGGCAGCGTTCTCGACTGGCTTGCCCTCGAACATGTCGCCGCCAGGGGTGGGGTCCATGCTGTGGTGAATCTCTTTCGTAGCCTTCCACAAAAGAAACAGACCACCGGCGATCAGAATCATGTCCTTCCAGGAAAACGCGTTTCCGAATAGCTCGATTACCGGCTCGGTCAATTGAACAATCCAGGCGACGGTTCCGAGCAGGCCCAGCCGCAGAACCAGCGCAAGGCCGATACCGATGCGTCTGGCACGCTCGCGCTGATGTTCGGGAAGCTTGTTGGTCAGAATGGAGATGAAGATTAGGTTGTCGATACCGAGTACCACCTCCATGGCAATCAACGTGGCCAGGGCCACCCAAGTGGTAGGTTCGGAAAAAAGCTGAATAAGCGATTCCATCAAGACTCTCAGGGAAGTTTGTCGATCAGAACCCACGCCGGATTCGGGTAGGGCAGCAAATCATAGCTATAAACCGTCCTGCCGCGGCCCCAGCAGTTGGCCGATTTGTATCAAGTCATTGATTGGGTCGTTGCGTCATGACCTTTCGAGGTCGCCGTTAGACGTTGCAGGCGCTTCGCGGCTGCAACTTTTCAGCCATATGCGATTCGCGCAGTACTCGACCTAGATCTAATGGCTTGCCGCGCAGAGCAGGTATTGCATAGTGGAGCCGCAGGTCTCGGCGCGCCTTCTCAATCATTCCTCGAGTTTTTCCTGATATGAACGCCTTACAGATAGCGTTGTGTGCAGTTCTCAGTCTCGGTGTGCTGGGCACGGGCGTCTTGCTCGATTACCGCAACGCTGATCGTGACAGGGCAGCCAGAACGACGGATTTCTCAGATCCAAATACACTACTGACGGGGCGAACCAAGCAACGAGGAGACGGGGCAAAGGACAAACCCACCATCGACGTTTGAGTGCGACTGACGCTTGGTTTCAACTTCAATGTCATCGCGCTACCTTTAATGCAGGCCGAACCTGGCGAGCTTCACAGAGTGAAGCGTTGGCGGGCTGGTTCTTCTGACCAGTCCAGGGGTTCCGGGACGACATGCCGAGCGGAAGAGAACAAGGACCATCCCAAAGGCCCCCGGTTAATTAGATCGTCTGCGCTGGCTCTTTGGTCTCGTCATTGGCAGCAACGTTAAAGCTCGCACGCCCCTTGCCGGCAGCTTTGGCGCGGTAGAGCGCTTCGTCGGCCAGCAACAGCGCTTCGGAAAACTCACCACCGGACCACAGCGCGCCGCCAACGCTGCATCCTATCTTGATGGTTTCACCCGCCAGCGATACGGGCTCTGCAAGCCTGGCGATAACGCGCTCAGCCGCGCGCTGCACATTGCGCACAGACTCTCCTTTACGCAGGCGCAGCAGCAGGACGAACTCATCCCCTCCGTGCCGCACCGCGATGTCCCCGTCGCGGATTGAAGCGGAAAGCCGCAACCCGACTTCGTGCAGCAGCGCATCGCCTACAGCATGGCCGAAAAAATCGTTGACCGGCTTGAAACCGTCCAGGTCCAAGCATAAAACGCCGAAGGTCGATTGCCTCTCTTCTTCGGTCCTTACAGCTTCGACATACTTTTGAAGGGCTGCGCGGTTCGGCAGTCCGGTCACGGTATCGCGGTAGGCAATCCCTTCGACCAAGGCCAGCTGGCTTCTTTTTCGAGTCAGGCTGTCCACAAGATGCCTGATCGCAACGCTCAGGGCTTCGACTTCCCGAGTGCTTTTCAGTAGCGGTATCCGGACGGCAGCCCCGTCCGAAATGCGGGCGGCAGCGTCAACAATCTCGCGCAGGGGCTGGGTGATCATCCCTGCGACAAGCCAGCCGATGACAGCGAAGGCCAGGGACAGCATAGCGCCCCACAGGAAGATCTCATTGCGTAGCTGGCGTGCTTCGGCAAATGCGACTTCTGCGGGTTGGCGGGCGATGACGGTCCAGCCCAGCCCGGGGTAGCCTTCAAAGCCAACACTTTCGGCAAAGCCCGTCAGATAGTCCGTACCGTCTGGCCAATGCACAACGGACCAGTTCTGCACGAGATGCTTCCCGAGCTTGATTCCGATCGGCTTTCCGATCATATCTCTTGGACCGAGCAGCACTGTCCTGTCTTTGCTAACGACTAAAAATTCCAGCCCCGGTAACCGCTTTTGCAGTGGGTCGAAGAGTGACCTGCCGACCTCATCTGCCCACTCCCAAGATAGGTGTGTGGCCAGCACACCCACCAGCGCGCCCGAGTCATCGCGCACGGGCATGCTGATGTCGACAAACTTCATGGCTTCGCCCGACGGGTTCGGGAGTAGCTTGGCCAGTAGCACCGCTTCGTGCACGTCGCCAATAAAGGTGGTTTCCAGACCGTTGATGAATACGGGCCTGGCCGAAATGTCCACGCCCTCCAACAGGCTGTCAGTCGACGCTACTACCTTGCCGCTTGCGTCTGTGAGACCAATCCACGAATAGCTCGGGAAGTGGTTGCTCAACTGATTGAGAAGCGTGCGAGCTTCGCCAACATTAGCCGGGTTGCGAAGCGCTTGCAGCTCACTGAGGACGGTCAGCTCTTTGGAACGCCCGCTCATGTCGCGGTCCAGCCGGTCGACCATTGAAAAAGCAGCTTCGCCGAGCTGCTGCCCCGTCCATTCCTTCAATCGGGAGATAGAAGACTCACCGATTGCCGTGCCGAAGATGCAGCTAACGACGAATACAACGGACGCTACGACAATTGAGAATCGAGCCCGCAAGCTGCGTAAAGGAGTGAATAGCATCAAGCGCAACCTAGTGGATGACGTCAAAACGCCAGTATAGCTTGGCGCCAGTTGCCGATGTGTCGGCAGGTCGTCATCTTTCTTCAGCACCAAACCAGTCGCAACGACAGCCGGTTGGGCTCGCTGCCAAACCTCGCACGTCTAAAAACGGCGAAGAATCGCCTTCCAAAAATCATTAATGGCGACTTGCCGCCACTGCTCTCGAGTTAACTCCGCTGAGGCTCAGGCTAACGGCGTGAAAAACCCAGACGGCCTGCCGGATTACCAAGCTCAACGGCGTGCGAATAACGACTAGCAACACACCATTGCGCGAGCGGTAAAGCCTCCAGGCCGATGGCATAGCCTTTGCTCTGTCAGTCGTGGGATGGGGTGGGTTTAAGCAAAAGCGACCCGGCCTGCCTCGCCGATAGGCTATCGGGATCGCGACTTCAGCGCAGAGACGTCATAAGCAGCAGCCTTATTACCTACCGCGGCTAATGGAAGGCCGGACTACCGGCACCTTTGGGTGCCTCATACCAATGCCAGTCATCTGGAGATACATCCATGAACGCCCTGCGGCGCGTGTGGGATCACTTCGAAGAGGGCGCTATCGCCTTCCTGCTTGCAGCTATGACCCTGGTGACGTTTGTCTACGTCATCCTCAACAACCTTTACACCTTGTTCTACAGCCTTGGTGACAGCTTTCCGGCCATAGAGGGTTTCTTCTTTGCGCTCGGCGACTTCACCATCGGTTTGGCTCAATCGATGACCTGGAGCACCGCACTGACCAAGGCGCTGTTCGCCTGGCTGATCTTTTTTGGCCTGGCGTATGGCGTTCGGACGGCCGGCCACATCGGCGTGGACGCGCTGGTCAAGTTGGCACCGCGTCATGTTCAGCGCTGGATAGGCGTGCTGGCCTGCCTGTTCTGCCTCGGTTATGCAGGCCTGTTCGTGTTCGCCAGCTTCAACTGGATCGCAGCGCTGTTCAACGCTCATATCGGCGCGGAGGATCTAGGTCACTTCGGTGTGAAGCAGTGGCACATAGGCATGATCGTGCCAATTGGATTCGCCATGGTAGTCATCCGTTTCGGTGAAGTCCTCGTTCGTATCCTGCGTGATGAACAAACGGGTCTGGGATTGGCAGATGAAGCGGCAGAAGCCGTCAAATTGGGTAACGAGGAGCCGAAATAATGACAATCCTGTTCCTCTTCGTCACGCTCTTCGCGTTGATGTTCATCGGCGTACCAGTTGCCGTCTCCCTGGGCCTCGCAGGCTCATTGACTATCTTGCTGTTCAGCCCGGATTCGGTGACCTCGCTGGCGATCAAGCTGTTCGAGACATCCGAGCATTACACGCTATTGGCGATCCCGTTTTTCCTGCTGGCAGGCGCCTTCATGACGACCGGAGGCGTTGCGCGCCGGCTGATTGATTTCGCGAACGCTTGTGTAGGCCACATCAGGGGCGGACTCGCTATCGGTGCCGTTCTGGCGTGCATGCTGTTCGCGGCGCTATCCGGCTCCTCGCCAGCAACGGTAGCCGCTGTGGGCTCAATCGCGATCGCGGGTATGGTGCGGTCCGGGTATCCCCAGGCGTTTGGGGCCGGCATCGTCTGCAACGCCGGTACGTTGGGAATCCTGATTCCCCCGTCCGTTGTGATGGTGGTCTACGCCGCCGCGACCGAAACGTCGGTCGGCAAGCTGTTCATGGCGGGTGTCGTGCCCGGTATTTTGCTCGGCATCGTGTTGATGACGGCGATCTACATCATCGCGGTCAAGAAGAACCTGCCGGCACTGCCGCGCGCGACCTTCCGTGAATGGTTGTCAGCAGCACGCAAAGCCGTCTGGGGCCTTCTGTTGATGGTGATCATCCTCGGCGGCATCTACTCGGGCATGTTCACCCCGACCGAAGCGGCCGCAGTAGCTGCGGTGTACTCGGCAGCAGTAGCGCTGTTCGTCTACAAGGACATCAGCCTGCGCGATTGCCCCAAGGTTGTTCTGGAGTCGGGCAAGTTGTCGATCATGCTGATGTTCATCATCGCCAACGCCATGCTGTTTGCGCATGTGCTGACGACTGAACAGATCCCGCAGCAGATCACCGCCATGGTGCTCGAGGCCGGTCTGCAACCCTGGATGTTCCTGCTCGTGGTGAACATCGTGCTGCTGGTTGCCGGCGCCTTCATGGAGCCGTCAGCGATCATCCTGATCCTGGCACCTATCCTGTTCCCGATCGCGATGGAGCTGGGGATCGACCCGATCCACCTGGGCATCATCATGGTGGTGAATATGGAAATTGGTCTGATCACGCCGCCAGTGGGTTTGAACCTGTTCGTCACCTCTGCAGTAACCGGCATGACGGTGCCTCAGGTGGTACGTGCCGCGATGCCCTGGCTGATGTTGTTGATCGGGTTTTTGGTCATCATCACTTACATACCGGCCGTGTCACTGGCTCTTCCGCAATGGATGGGCATGTAAGACCTGCATCGATTGATAAGCCTGGCGAGCGCCGGGCATCTACCCTGCGAGGAGCTCCGCTCCCGCAGGCGTTTTCGACAACCTGAAACCGCCAAGCATGAACAACCAAGGCGACCGCTGTGGTGAGCCTTGGCTGTTTATTCCCCGTTCTGGATTGGGGTTCTGCCATGAGGCGTAGCGCTCATGAGCAAACAGTACTCGTCGCAATCCGCCAGTTCATTCGCTTCGCTTCAGGCTCGCTTGAGCGTAACGGTTACTTTCAGCCCCCCGCTCGGCGAGCGGCCGAGTTCTAGCGTGCCCCCGTGCGCAACGATGATGCCCTGCGCAATGCTCAGGCCTAAGCCGTAGCCTCCGGTAGCACTGTTTCGCGAATCGTCCAGGCGCGAGAATGGCTGCATGACGCTGTCGTAGTCCTTTTCCGATATGCCTGGGCCGTTGTCCATGATAGTGATGCGCAGGTGTGTATCGTTGTCGTCCACGAGCACCTCGGCACTGCCACCGTAGCGGATTGCATTGTCGAGAAGGTTTTGTAGGCAGCGCCGAAGGCTTTGTGGGTAGCCGAGCAGTGGGCTTAGTGCTTTGCCTTTGATCTCCACGAGGTCGCCTTGGTCCTGAAAGTCGGCCTGGAGCGCGTCGAGCATCGTATTGATGTCCATCTGCTCACGTGTCTCGCTGGTTTCGCCGCTGCGAACGTAGTCCAGCGTGGCAGATACCATCGCTTCCATTTGCTCCAGGTCGCTGCGAAAGCGCTCCCGGCTGGTGTCGTCTTGCAGCATCTCCGATCGAAGCCTCATCCGGGTGATGGGCGTTCGCAGATCATGGGAAACCGACGCAAGAAAGCGTGTGCGATCAGATATGTGGCTCATCAGTTTGCGCTGCATGACATTAAATGCCTGGGCCGCACGGTCGACTTCCAGCGGGCCGCCAAGGGCCAGAGGCGGTCGGTTTATGTCACTACCCAAGGCCTCGGCTGCCGCCGACAGTTGACGAAGGGGGCGAATAACCAGGCGCACTGACACCAGTACCAGGACCACCACCGCGAGTATGCGGAGCAGGTAGACTCGCCAGAAGATATCAAGCAACACCTCAGACGCCGTCATGGCTGTCCAGCCCTGTCTTTCGCGCGCCCGAACGTGGAGGGCGCGCCCATCCGGCAGGGTGAGAACAATCCAGAACCGGCCACCGGCCGTACTCGTTCCCAGCAGCGTCGCGAGTGTAGCCTCTCGCCCTTGCTCGTCTAGTAACTCCAGGCTCTGCAACTCAAACTCCGCTGGTGCCCCGGTACGCTCGACGATGACCTGATTCATCAGCGCTTGCGCAGCGGTGCGAAGCTTGTCGTCACCGGAGTTGGGCCGGTCGGCAGGGTTGAATGTCAGGTGAAAGTCCGGAGAATCGAGCGCCTGGATGACAGTGTCTATCTGCGACGGTGACTGGCGGGCAAGGGTTAGCAGATCTGCAAGGCGGCTGGCGAGAACCCGAGTAGGAATCTCCAAAACCTGCGTATGGCGCAGGTCGTACCAGATGCTGCTGGTAAGCAGCTGTGCTGCCAGCATTCCCGATACCAAGATGATGACCAGCCGACCATAGAGCGTTCGTGGCCACATGCTCACCTTTCGGCGCTCACGTTTTCGGCAGTCAGCATGTACCCCTCGTTGCGTACCGTTCGGATCAGCGTCGCTGCACGGGGGTTGGCTTCGAAGTGTTGCCTGAGGCGACTGATGCAGACGTCAATGGTGCGGTCGAACGGCGCGCGCTCTTTGTTCAGGGCGTGGTTGAGCAGGAAGTCGCGGCTCAGCGGTCGGTTCGGGTGTTGCAACAGCAATCGCAGCACCCGGTAATCAGAGTTGCCCAGGCTGACGATGAGGTTTTCCGGGGAGCGCAGTTGGCGTGACCGAGTATCGAGCTGCCAGCCCTCGAATGTAATCAGGCGAATTTCATCGAGGTGCGCCCGGACCGGGAAACTTCGGGTTCGCTTGAGAACTACCTTGATGCGTGCCAGCAGCTCCCGCGGATCGAACGGCTTGGGCAGGTAGTCGTCCGCGCCCATTTCAAGACCAACGATTCGGTCAACCAGCGTTCCTTTCGCCGTCAGCATGATAACGGGCGTGTTGCTATAGCCGCGCAACTCTCTGCATAGCGTGAGGCCGTCCTCGCCAGGAAGCATGAGGTCCAGTATCACCAGATCGATGATGCCTTCCTCCATACGCTTGCGCATTTCACGTCCGTTCACCGCCACAGAGGTCCGATAGCCCGCCGCCGCCAGATAGTCGGAGAGCAGCTGGCGAATATCAGGGTCGTCGTCGACAACCAGTAGGTGATCAGCCTGAGGCATGAATTGACTCCAGCAGCGAGAATGCCGCGATTGTAGATGAACGCATCGGCTGAACGGCGGTTGAGCCGAGCGGAGCTGGCGATCTGAGCGGGGGGGCAAATGTATTGGGATGTAACGTTCCGGGCCGTTTCGAACAAATCAGTACATACAGCGACGGGAGCGCGGGTGTTGACTGGGTAAGATCTGAATCTTAATGCGACTAATTCATACTTGCACCAGGATCACAGATGTCTTGCCTTGCACCCGACACGAAGTCCTTCGCTTCCCAGAATCTTCCCCGCACCTTGGCACCGCTTTTCAGCATCATGGCCCTATGCAGCGCCGCACCGGGCGCATTGGCCGACGATGCAGTCGGCAGCAGCCTCACCCTGCCTGCTACAACTGTCGAAGCTGAGCGCGAGGTTCCGTACCGCAAGGAAGTCACTTCGCCCAAGATCACCACGCCACTGCTCGATGCGCCACAGAGCGTCACGGTGGTGCCGCAGCGTGTTCTTGAAGAGCAGAACGCCCAGAACCTGCAGGATGTACTGCGCAACGTGCCGGGCATCACCTTCATGTCTGGCGAGGGTAACTTGGGTTGGGGCGACCTGTTCTCCATTCGCGGCTTCTCGTCGGAGCAGAGCCTGACCATCGATGGCGTGCGCGATGCCGGCATGGGCAGTCGTAACGATACCTTCAATCTCGAGCAGGCCGAGGTCTTCAAGGGCACCGGGTCGGTGGAGTCGGGTGTATCGGCTGTCGGCGGAAGCGTCAATCTCGTGACCAAACGGGCACATCTTGGCAACGCAGGCAAACTATCCGCCGGAATCGGCACAGATCAGTACCGTCGCGTGACCGCCGATGTGAACCAGGAGATCAACGACACCACAGCAGTGCGGATCAACCTGATGAAGCACGGCAACGAAGTGGCCGAGCGCGACGTCGTCGATTACGACCGCTGGGGCATGGCAGCCTCGTTCGGCTTCGGGCTTGGGACCGACACGCGCTACTTCCTGGACGCTTTCTACCAGAAGGATCGCAACACCCCTGACGGCGGCGTACCCATTCTGCGCGGCACCGATGGCAAGCGCATGCCGGGTGTCCCGCGCGATGCCTGGTACGGCGACTCCAGCCTCTATACCCAGCGCTCCCGAACCCTATCGCTGACCGGCCTGTTCGAGCACGACTTCGATGCCGGCACCTCGCTGCGCAACCAGCTGCGCTGGCAGCAGACCGACAACTATGCGGTGCTGTCCCCGGCGCGCTTCGTCGCGGCCGACGCCGATGGCAACCGCACCTGTACCGGCACCCGCTGCGCAAGCCTGGGCTACAGGGGTGTCGGCCCGATGTCCAACGTCAAGGGCGTCAATGCCTACACCGGTTACGTCGCCAGCGGTTCGCAGTATGGCTACTTGCGTGGCAGCGACTTCGGGCTCTCCAAACGCTACAGCATCATCGATAACCAGACTGACCTGAGTTTTACCTTCGACACTGGGTCGCTGCGCCACGATGCGGTGACTGGCGTCGAGCTATACCGCGAGACCTATGGCGGTCTACACCACACGATGAAGGTGCCCGATGGCGACATGTTCTTTGACATGAGCAACCCGGCCCATGACTTTCCGTCGACCTATGAAGCCAAGGGATATTCGGAACCGTCCAGCGAGGTCAAGAATGCTGGTGTCTATGTATCCGACACCATCACCCTTAGCCCGCAGTGGCAATTGCTGACTTCGCTGCGCTACGACAACTGGCGCGCCGAAACCGAACGCACCGGGGGCACCAGCAAGACCCTCGATGATGCCTTTGGCGGCCGCATAGGTCTGGTGTTCAAGCCGAGCCACAACGGCAGCATCTACACCTCCTTCAGCCAGTCGGCACAACCTTCGGCCCTGGGTGTTACGACCAACAACCAGATCTATGGCGCAAACAGTGTTCAGGATTACTCGCCGGCCAAGTCGCGCACCTATGAACTGGGCACCAAATGGGAACTGCTCGACAAGCGTCTGGGCCTTACGGCGGCTGTGTTCCGCACCGAACTCACCGAGTCCTGGGAATACACCGAGGGTGAAACCTCACCCGTACGGGCGCTGCCGGCCAAGCGTGTCGACGGCGTCGAGCTCGGGCTCGAGGGCAGCCTGACCGATCGCTGGAGCGCCTTTGCCGGATTCTCCGCACTCGAGAGCCGCCAGACCAAAGGCGTTAACAAGGGCGCCGAGGCCAAGAACGTGCCGGACCTGACCGCCAACCTGTGGACGACATACGAGATGACCGATGCGCTGAGCCTGAGCTACGGCGCGAACTATGTCGGTCGCCGTCGCTACAGTGACAACCGCTACGTCGGTGGCCTGAACAACAACAGCAGCTACGCCGACGGCCCGGCCGGCGTCCATGCCGTCTACGCCAAGGACCGCGAGAAAGCCCCAAGTTACTGGGTCCATGATGCAGCGGCCCGCTACCAGATGGACGAGCGAACCGCGATCAACCTGAACGTCAACAACGTCTTCAACACGTTCCATTACAGCCGGGTTGCCTCTTCGCTCGATGGCTTTCAGCTTTACGGGGTACCGGGTGCCGGTCGGACCTTGACGGCAAGCGTGGATTACGAATTCTGATGCTGCTCGAAATCCCAGGGGTCCTGAGCCCCGACGAGGTCGCGGTCTACCGCCAACGACTGCTCGAGCAAGAGTGGCTCGACGGCCGGGTGACCGCTGGCGTGCAATCGGCCAAGGTAAAGGCCAACCGGCAGCTGTCCGAGGATTGTGCGGTCGGGCGTGAACTGGGTGCTGCCATCGTGCAGCGCCTGTCGGACAACGCGCTGTTCATGTCCGCAGCGCTGCCCAAGCGGATCTATCCGCCGCTGTTCAACCGTTATGGCCCGGGCGAGGCCTTTGGTTTTCACATCGATAACGCGGTGCGCGGCATCAAGGGCGTGCGTGAGCGGGTGCGCACGGACCTGTCGGCAACGCTGTTTCTCGCCGACCCGGATACCTACGACGGCGGCGAGCTACTGATCAAGGACACCTACGGTGATCAGCGCATCAAGCTGCCCGCTGGGCACATGGTGCTCTACCCCGGCAGCAGCCTGCATCGGGTCGAGCCGGTAACTCGTGGCGAACGCCTGGCTTCTTTCTTCTGGATAGAAAGCCTGGTGCGCGAAGACAGCCAGCGCAGCCTGCTGCTCAGCATGGACGTGGCCATCCAGCGCCTCACATCCGACGGCGCCAACGAGCACTCGCTGCTCGAACTGACGGGCGTCTACCACAACCTGCTCAGACGCTGGGCTGATGTCTGACATCTTCCATTTAAACCCAAGCCGGGCATTTGCCCCTGGAGTTTCCGTGAACCTTTACCGTGCATGCCGACGCCTTGTCGCATCTTCTCTTTTGGTCGCCGCTGGATGGGCTGGCATCGCGCCGGTGGCGCTGGCTGTCGAAGTGACTGACGTACTCGGACGCAAGGTCGAAGTCAGCGCCGAGCCACTACGCATCGTGCTTGGCGAAGGACGCCTGTTCTATGCCCTGGCGCTGCTCGACCGCGAGGCGCCGTTCAAGCGCATCGTCGGATGGCAGAGCGACATGCGTCTGCTCGACCCGAACACCTACGCGATGTACGAGCGCACCTATCCCGAGGTCAAGGACATTGCCGTGATTGGCCAGGCATCAGAGCAGAGTGTTAGCGTCGAGCAGATTCTTTCTCTCAAGCCTGACCTCGCAATCTTCAGCATCGCAGGCGAAGGGCCGACTCAGCACAGCCCGATAGCCGACCTGCTGGACAAGGCCGGGATCCCGGTCCTGTTCATCGACTTCCGTGTAAACCCCATCACGGGGGTGCAGACCAGCCTCAGCGCACTGGGCGCCTTGCTTGGGCGTGAGCAGCAGGCGCAGCAGTACCTGGACTTCTACAACAGCCACCTCAACCGCATCACCGATGCAGTGGCTGAGCTGAGGCCCGAAGACAAACCCAGTGTCTTCCTGGAACTGCTGCCGATGGTCTGGCAGGCCCCCGGTCACACTACCGGCAAGAGCGGTATGGGTTCGGTGATCGAGGCGGTCGGCGGGCGCAACATTGCAGCAGGCGTGGTGCCCGGGGCGCTGGGTGACGTTAATGTCGAGTACGTGCTGACCGAGGACCCGGACGTGTATATCGCCAGCGGCAACCGTCAACCTGGGCTGCTGCTGGGTGCCGACATCACTGATGCACAAGCACGCGAAAGCATGGGCCGGGTACTGGCGCGACCGGAATTCGCGCCGCTGACCGCTATTCGTGAAGGCCGTGCGTACGGCATCTGGCATGACTTCTACAACTCGCCCTACAACATCCTCGCCATCGAGGCGATGGCGCGCTGGCTGCATCCCGAGCTGTTCGCCGAGGTCGATCCCAAGGCGACCATGCAGGAGTTGAACGGCTTTCTCGCCACAGGGCTGTCCGGCAAGTACTGGCTCGATGGCATGAGCGCGGAGGCTGAGCAGCCGTGAGCGTTTCGTCGTATTGCCTCGCATCAGCCGATGGAACAGCGGCCGAATCGGCCACCTTGGGTCTGCAGTACCGTCGCCAGATCTTGCGTCGCACGCTGCTGGTGCTGGGGTTGGCGGTCATGCTGTGCCTGTCGGTGCTGATCGACCTGTCCAGCGGGCCTTCCGGCATGGGCCTTGCGCGGCTGGTCGAAGGCCTGTTCGATCCGAGCATCCTGCAACTGACCGAGCGGGTGATCGTCTGGAACGTTCGACTGCCGTATTCGCTGATGGCCTTACTGGTCGGCGCAGCCCTGGCGCTGGCCGGTGCCGAAATGCAGGTGATCCTGGACAACCCGCTGGCCAGCCCCTTTACCCTGGGTGTGTCCTCGGCCGCCGCGCTGGGTGCATCGCTGGCCATCGCCTTCCCCTTGACCCTTGCCTGGTTCGCTCCCAGCCTGCAGATCACCGTGTTCGCCTTTGTCTTCGCCTTTGGCTCGGTGCTTTTGCTGCAGGCTATGTCGCGCCTGCGCGGCGCAGGTACCGAGAGCTTGGTGCTGTTCGGCATCGCCCTGGTATTTGGCTGCAATGCGGTGGTCTCGCTGTTGCAGTTGTTGGCCACCGAAGACGTCCTGCAGCAGCTGGTGTTCTGGACCATGGGCAGCGTAGCCCGGGCCGACTGGAACAAGCTGAGCCTCCTGGCGCTGGTCTTGGCAGTGGTGATGCCGTTTTCCTTGCGTGCCTCGCCGCGCATGACCCTGCTGCGGCTGGGCGAAGACCGTGCCCGCAGCTTTGGCGTGGACGTACGCCGGCTGCGTTTCGCTTCGCTGATGCGCATCAGCCTGCTGGCCGCAACGGCGGTTGCCTTTGTCGGCACCATCGGCTTCGTCGGCTTGGTAGGGCCACACATTGCGCGACTGCTGGTGGGCGAGGATCAACGCTTCCTGTTCCCGGCCAGTGCGCTGGTGGGGGCCTTGCTGATGTCCCTTTCCTCCATTGCCAGCAAGCTGATCCTGCCGGGCGTGATCGTGCCGGTGGGCATCGTCACGGCATTCGTCGGCGTGCCGGTGTTCGTGATGCTGGTCTTCAAGCGGGGTAAGCAGTTGTGAACGGCCTGGTCGTCGAAAACTTCTCGATTGCCTATGGCAAGCGGCGTGTCATCCATGAGGTCTCCCTGCCGGAACTGCCACGCGGCAGCGTGACGGCACTGATCGGCCCCAATGGCGCGGGCAAGTCCACCCTGTTGCGAGCCATCGCCGGGTTGGAGCGCTTCACCGGCAGTGTTTGGCTGGATGGCCGGACGCTCGACAAGCAGAGCGCGACCGAACGCGCCAAGCACATGACCTACATGCCGCAGCAATTGCCACCGGGGATCGCGCTGAGCGTGATGGAAAGCGTGGTGGCAGCGTTGCGTGTGGTCGAAGGGGGGCCGCGCAGCAGCGAAGACTGCATCGAGCAGGCCTATCACGCCCTGGAGCGTGTCGGCATAACCGACCTGGCCGATCGGCTGCTCAATCGCCTGTCCGGTGGCCAGCGCCAGTTGGTGGCGCTGGCGCAGCTGATCGCCCGGCGTCCTGACGTGCTGCTGCTCGACGAGCCTACCAGCGCGCTGGATCTGCACTATCAGCTCAAGGTCATGGATTGCGTGCGGGACATGGTGCGCGAGCACAACCTGGTGGCCCTGATCGTGCTGCACGACATCAACCTGGCGGCTCGGCATGCCGATCGGCTGGTGGTCCTGCGGCAAGGCGTACTTGTCGCTGACGGCGCCCCAGCGCACATACTCAAGCCCGCGATGCTGGCTGATGTCTACGGCGTGCAAGCCCGGGTTGAGGCGTGCTCAATGGGCCATCTTCAGGTGCAGGTCGACCGCGCGATCTAGCAGCTGTCGGAACACGTCCTATGGATTGAAAGCCGCTGCCGCCGCGCGGCTAGATTCCGAATGAGGCTTGCAGGTCTCTTATCCGCAGGCTGAACAGCGGCGTGCGGCCGTGTAGAAACCCAAGTGGACCACTGGCATCGAAATCCCAGGATGCTCGACCCGTCACCAGGCGTCCGCGCCCTCGGCACCGCGTGCGCAGCAATCCGTAGTCGTTTTGCTGAACCACGAATCCGCTTGCGCTCGGCTGGCCTGGCAGGCTCATGTTCGGCTCGAAGGTGACCGAAGCCACGGGGCCGCTTCCTGTCGTCAGCCGAGCGGCGAATTCCCGATTGTTCGTCTGCGGCTCGACCACAAAGTCGCCCAATTTTTTTGGAATAGCCCACAACTCCTTTCCACCGGCAACCGATCGCTCGTCATCCACCCAGATGTGCGTCACGCTGCCTACCGGCGCTAATACACCGGTACCACGGACCATGGCGGCGACGGCCAACTCGTTGTAGACCAACGTACCGCCTGGCTCGTAAGCCGCCCAGATAGTCAGTACCAGCGTGGTGTCGCCAATCGCCGCATAAGCCAGCCCACTCGGAGCTGGGGGCAGCTCACGTGTTGGCACACGCCAGGCCGACACACAGGCGGTGCCAGTCAGGTGCCACGGAGCAGGGGGGTAAGGGGAGGCATCGAATGTTTCCATATAGCAGTGACGTCGCGCCACGCCATGGGTTCCTGCTCCGGCGTGCCGATCGTCCGTTGTGCGGCGGCGGAAGCGCATCCCTCATCACAGGCGGAACGCTGGTTCTGTGCGCCAAACCTAAACCGCTTCGCCAGAAACAAAAAAGGCCCACATCGCTGTGGGCCTTTCTGTATATGGTGCCGGCACCAAGAGTCGAACTCGGGACCTACTGATTACAAGTCAGTTGCTCTACCAGCTGAGCTATACCGGCTAAAAGATGGGCGCCATTATAGCCATTGCTCGCCGCGAGTAAACTGTTTGTTGCCAGTTGTTTGCATGACTTTCTTCATGTGCCCGCAAATTGATGGTCTAGCTCGGCGAGCAGCATGAGGTTTCTTGGGGTCAGTTCGCTCGGACAGAAGGTGCCGAGGCGTACCGAATAGCCGTTTTCCGCCAGCACTAGCGCGCGATCGAGCAGCAGCCAGAGCTCCAGTGGCCGCCGGAACAGGCCGCGCACAAGCTCCAGATTCCGCACTTCGGCCAGGCGTTGCCAGCCGCGCCTTTCCAGTAGGCTCCAATCTTGGCTTGAGGGTTCGGGCAGCTGTTTCAGCGTTGCCAGGTCTCGGCAGTAACGCTCAAAGCTCTTTTTCAGCCAACTGCTCGGAAGTGAAGGGGTCGGCAAATACGCATCCGTGCCGCGCAGCTCCCTCTGGAGCAGGTCGAAGCCCAGGCGCCAGGCCATCGACTGGTCGCGCTGACGGCGTTCACGGGCGCCCGCGGTGACGGTTTCGCTGAGTGGTAGGCCGAGATCATCGCGGGAGAGGTCTAGGACTGACTGTCGGGCCAGTGATGACAAGGGCATGTAGCGATCGGCCTGGATCCGGTTGTAGCAGCAGGGCGCTATAGCCAGCTGTCGGCAACGCTGCGCAATGCTCAGGTTGATCAACCGAACATGCAGATCGCCGCAGGCATGCAAGGCCACAGGGGTCGTCGTGTGGTTGAGCTGTACGGCCGCATCATCGGCCATCACGTCCTGATGACAGTGTTCCGCATCGATGCCGAGCTTCCGGCTCAGGTGTGCGCCGGCTGCAACCAACGTCTGGTCCCACTCCAGACACGTCAGCTCGCCGCCGCGTCTGGCCAACTGACGTCCAAGATGACCTTTACCTGCGCACCAATCGAGCCAGTGGCGCGGCGGTTCGCCGAATGCCAGCGCCGCATCGAACGCCTGGATCTGCAGCCATTTGCGTCCCGGCACGTCTGCAGACTGCCGAGGCTCGGCATCTTGCGGTGAAGTGTGTGGAAGCTTTTCCACGCGGCCCAACTCGATTACCTCAACGGCCAGTTGCGGGAACGGAGCGGGTGCAGGAAGTCGCTCGGGGTGGTTGTGTGCTGCTTCAGCCTCGTCCAGCGAACGGGTGCGCAACCAGCTCGCCAGTTCTGGGTGATCGGTTTCCCAGGGTAGCCGCAGGTGAGTGAAGGGGCGCGGACGCCACAGGTGTTCGTGCTGCAATAGAAAGCCGTCGAGCCGCAAAAAGCGTTCGGTCAGGTATGCACAGTTGGGTGAGTCGGTGGGCATGGGGGCTCGGCAATGGCAGCATCGCGCTTATGATCGCGCCGAATTCATTGGCCGAAAAGCCAGACGCCCGTCGAAACGGGCGTCTGCGTGAATCACTTGCCGTAGATCTGTTCCGGTAACCAAGTGATCAGCCCCGGGAACTGGTAGGCAATCACCAGTAGAAACAGCTGGATCAAAATGAACGGCACGACACCTTTATAGATCGTGCTGGTGGGCACTGACTTGGGCGTTACGCCACGCAGATAGAACAGCGCGAAGCCAAAGGGTGGCGTGAGGAAGGAGGTCTGCAGGTTCAGCGCGATCATCACGCCCAGCCAAACCGGATCCAGACCCATTGCCAGCAGTACCGGACCGACGATGGGCACCACCACGAAGGTGATTTCGATAAAGTCGAGGATGAAGCCCAGTAAAAAGATCACCAGCATGACGACGAAGAAGGCGCCGAGGACGCCGCCTGGCAGCTGAGCGAAGACATCCTCGATCAATACTTCACCACCGAAGCCACGGAATACCAGCGAAAACAGTGATGCGCCGATCAGGATCAGGAACACCATGGCACTGATTTCGGTGGTGCCGTAGGCCACGTCGCGGAGCTGGCCGAAGCTCAGTTTGCCCTTGTAGAAGGCAAGTATCATTGCACCCAGTGCACCTAGTGCCGCTGCCTCGGTCGGGGTGGCGTAGCCGGCGAGAATCGAGCCGAGTACGGCACTGATCAGCAACAGTGGCGGGACCAGGGCATTGATCAGCTTGCCCCATTCGATCGGGCCGAGCTCCTCCTGCGGCAGTGCCGGCAGCTTCTTCGGTTGGAAGATCGCAACGGCGATGATGTAGAGGATGTACAGACCAACCAGTAGCAGGCCCGGCAGCAGCGCGCCAACGAACAGGTCCCCAACCGAGACGGTCTTCGGCGAGAAGATGCCCATCTTCAGCTGCGCCTGCTGGTAGGCGCTGGACATGACATCACCCAGCAATACAAGCACGATCGACGGAGGGATGATCTGGCCCAGGGTTCCGGTGGCAGCAAGGGTGCCAGTCGAGATGGCCGGGTCGTAGCCGCGACGGAGCATGGTTGGCAGTGCCAGCAGGCCCATTGTCACAACGGTGGCGCCAACTATGCCTGTGCTTGCAGCCAGCAGTGCGCCAACAACGCAGACAGAGATCGCCAGCCCGCCACGCAAGGTGCCGAACAGCCGCGACATGGATTCGAGCAGGTCTTCGGCGACTCGGCTCTTTTCCAGCATTACACCCATGAACACGAATAGCGGGACCGCCAGCATCGTTTGATTGTTCATGATGCCGAACAGGCGATTCGGCAGCGCGCTGAGGTAGCCGCCATCGAACGTACCGGTGACGATGCCCAGGCCGGCGAACAGCAGCGAGACACCGCCGAGGGTAAACGCTACCGGGTAGCCGGCCATCAAAGCCGCGCAGATGCTGACGAACAGCAGTATCGCCATCAACTCAGCCATGCTTCACCTCCGACTCGGGCAGGCGACCAGCCATGGCGTAGGCGGCCTTGATGATCTCGGAAACGCCTTGCAGGACGAGGCCGACGACCAGAACGAGGATGATGGTCTTCTGCAGGTAAACGAATTTCAAGCCGCCCGATTCGCTCGATGCTTCAAGAGTCGACCAGGAGTTGGCGACGTAATCCCAACTCGCCCAGCCAAGAAACAGGCAAACAGGCAGGAGAAACAGCAGGGTACCGAGCAGTTCGACCAAGGCCTGGTAGCGTGGGTTGAAGCGCTGATAGAAGATGTCGACGCGCACATGGCCGTTGCGTTGCAAGACCCAGGCAGCGGCGCCCATGAAGATCAAAGCGTGTGCGTAGAGGACGGCTTCCTGCAGCGCCGTTGCGCCGATGCCGAATCCGTAGCGCAGCACTACGACGATTGCAGTGCCTATGACCAGAAACAGGGTTAGCCAGGCGCAGGCCTGTCCAAAGCGGGCGTTCACAGCGTCGATCACTCTGGCGAGACCGAGCAGTGGAGGAGCATGTTTCGACATGGCAGATCCTTTATTGTTATGGCCAGGCGGCCGGCGATTCTAGGCGGCGGTGGGAGGGTGTCGCAACCAGCAGTACTACGTACTCAGTGGCTGTACGTAGTGGCCGTACGTAGTCACGGCGCTTGAGTGCGAGATAGCCATATGATAGCTAGAGCTACCTGATTTCGGTGTTCCGAAATTCAGCATTACAACAACAAGGAGTAACTCCATGAAACGTCGTCAAATTCTGGCCGCCGCTGGCGTTGGCCTGGCTGCAACCGCACTGGCGGGTTGTAACAAAGAAGCAGAAACCGCGAACAAATCCGAAGGCACAGCAAGCACCGAGACATTCAACTGGAAGATGGTCACTTCCTGGCCAAAGAACTTCCCGGGCGTAGGCGTTGGCGCGGAAAATTTCGCCAAACTGGTCAACGAAATGAGCAACGGGCGCCTGACGGTAAAGGTCTACGCTGCAGGCGAGCTGGTGCCGGCGCTCGAGGTCTTCGATGCCGTTTCCCGCGGCACCGCTGAAATGGGCCATGGCGCGCCCTACTACTGGAAAGGAAAGGTGCCAGCCGCTCAGTTCTTCTGTGCCCTGCCATTCGGCCCCAACGCCCAGGAAATGAATGCCTGGCTGCATCGCGGCGGCGGCATGGAGTTGTGGGAAGAGGTGTACAAACCGCACGGCGTGCTCCCCATGGCTTGTGGCGCGACGGGCGTCCAGACCGCAGGCTGGTTCAACAAGGAGATGAATTCGGTCGAGGATTTCAAAGGCCTGAAGATGCGCACTCCTGGTCTCGGCGGCGAAGTGCTGACCAAGATGGGCGGCACCGTGGTCAACATGCCTGCTGGTGAAATCTTCACTGCGCTGCAAACCGGCGCGATCGACGCCACCGAGTGGATTGGCCCGTACAACGATCTGGCGCTGGGCCTGCATAAGGCAGCCAAGTACTACTACACCCCGGGCTGGCAGGAGCCGAACGTAACCTTCGAACTGGACGTGAACCTCAAGGCCTGGGAAACCCTGCCGGATGATCTCAAGGCCATCGTTCGTGCTGCGGCCCGTGCAGTCAACGGCGACATGCTCGACGATTACAACGCGAAGAACATGGAAGCCATGGAACAGCTTCGTGAGCAGGGCGTTGAAGTGCGTCGTTTGCCGGATGATGTGCTGGCCCGCTTGAAGGAAGTGGCGGCTGAAGTGGTTGACGCCTCGGCGGCTGCCGACCCGGTTGCCAGCAAGGTGTGGGAACAGCAGAGCGCCTACCTCAAACGTTTGTACGAGTATGCCGAGCTGAACGAGAAAGACATCTACAACATCCGCAGCTAACGTTCGCGCACTGCAGATATGAAAACGCCGCCCATTGGGCGGCGTTTTCGTTTCAAGCTGGTTGATCAGTTTTCCAGCGTCGCGTTTAGGCTGATCTCCGCATTGAGCACTCGCGATACCGGGCAGCCTTCCTTCGCCTGGTTGGCGATTTGCTGGAACTGCTCGTTATCGGTACCTGGCACCTTGGCTTTCAGTGTCAGGGCAATCGCGGTAATGGAAAAACCTTTGTCGTCCTTGTCGAGAGTGACTTCAGCGGTGGTGTCGATGCGTTCCGGGGTAAGTCCTGCCTGACCCAGCATCATCGACAGGGCCATGGAAAAACAGCCGGCATGTGCTGCGCCGATCAGCTCTTCCGGATTGGTGCCTGGCGCACCTTCGAATCGGGTATTGAAGCCGTAGGGGTTGTCTTTCAACGCGCCACTTTCGGTACTGATCGTGCCTTTGCCGCTTTTCAAGTCACCTTGCCAGACGGCGGATGCGGTTTTTTTCATGAGGGCCTCCAAATACTGATGCGAGTGAGCGATTAACGATACGTTGTGTCGCTTGGCTGAATGCGGAGCGACAACGCCGGCCGGTCCGGCGTCATCTAGTTTTGTTCGGCCGCAAGAATGGCGTTGGCCAGCTGCATGTCGCTTGCCTGCAGTTGCGGCTGCTCGCTACGCAGTTTCAAGAGCATCGATTCAAGATAGGGCCCGCGGATCGCGCCATCGCTGGCCACGAAGCTGCTGGCGTCTTCACGGGCCGCGGCGACCATCTTGTCGTCTCGGAACGTCATGTAGGTCGAAGCGGTGGTCGCCCCCGAAGACAGGATTTGGCGAACGAAGCCCTTATCCGCCATCGCCACGCCAAACGGGATACAGCTCAAGGCGATAGCCGCCAGGATAGTTCTGCGCATGATGTATTCCTCTGCTTGATCCTTCACTAAGGAGTGCGCAGCGGGCCGCAGAGTTCCTCGCAGGCTATCCGCTGCGCTCGATCAGCTGACGAACCTTCGAAGCGAGCATGTCGATGCTGAAGGGTTTAGCCAGCATGTCCATGCCCGGACCGAGAAATTCACCCCGGACCTCGGCATTCGGCGCGTAGCCGGTTATGAACAGAACGTGCAGGTGTGGCCGATGCTGACGTGCCATTTCGGCCAGCTGGCGGCCGTTTATGCCGGGCAGGCCGATATCGCTGACCAGCAGGTCGATACTCTGATCGCCCGTCAGGTATGGCAGAGCGGTGTTGCCGTCCACCGCCTCGAGAACCCTATACCCGAGCTCCTGCAGCACCTCGACAACCAGCATGCGCACTGCTGCTTCGTCTTCCACCACCAGTATGGTTTCGTTGGCCTGGGCGCCGCTGATGTCTGCCGACGTGCGGGGCTGACCTTCGAGCTTCTCCAGCTGAGTCTGGTTTCGCGGCAGGAAAAGAGTAATCAGCGTGCCCTGTCCCGGCGTGCTGTCGATGCGCACGTGCCCACCGGTCTGCTTGACGAAGCCGTAAACCATCGACAGTCCAAGGCCGGTGCCCTGGCCGATCGGTTTGGTTGTGAAGAACGGATCGAACGCTTTGGCCACGACTTCTGGCGGCATGCCCGAACCGTTATCGGCCACGCTGAGGGTGACGTATTCCCCGGGTTCCGGGCCGTCCGGCTGGGGGTTGTTGATCTGCACGGAGCCGGTCTGAATGACCAGCCTGCCGCCCTCGCTCATCGCATCGCGGGCGTTGATCACCAGGTTGAGCAAGGCATTCTCGAGCTGGTGTGCGTCGGTGTAGGCCAACCAGGGATCCTGCTGCAGGCGGGTATCGAACTGGATGTGTTCGGCCATGGTGCGGCGCAACATGTCTTCCATCGACTCGACCAGCGCGTTGACGTCAACCGGTTGCGGGTCCAGCGACTGGCGCCGGGCAAAGGCCAGCAACCGATGAGTCAGCGCAGCGGCACGGTTGGCCGAGCTGGTCGCTGCATCGACATAGCGTCCGAGATCGTTTATCCGACCGCTATTGACCCGCCGCTGGATAAAATCCAGCGCGCCCAGAACGCCGGTCAGCATGTTGTTGAAGTCGTGAGCGATGCCACCGGTCAGCTGCCCGATAGCTTCCATCTTCTGTGCGTGGCGCAGGGTCTCCTCGGCGCGTTCACGCTCGCCCATCTCTACATGCAGAAGATGGTTGATCTCGGCCAGTTCGCGGGTACGCTCGGCAACCCGCCGTTCAAGATTGTCGTTCAGTTCGCGCAGTGCTTCCTCTGCGGCGACCTGGGCCGTGATGTCGGTGTTGGTGCCGAACCAGTGCGTGACCTGGCCGAAGTCATCGCGAATCGGGATGGCGCGGGCGAGGAACCAGCGGTACTTGCCGTCCTTGCCACGCAGTGGAAACGTTTCTTCCCAGACCGAGCCAATCGCGACCGCGCGCTTCATTGAAGCGCTCACTCGCACATGGTGATCAGGATGATGTACCGATCGCCAGCCAAGGGCGCGCATGGCTTCCAGCGTCGTTCCCGTGTAGTCGTACCAGCGCTTGTTGTACCAGTAGATGCGGCCAGTTGGATCAGCCATCCAGGCGAACTGGCTCATGTTGTCTGCCAGGGTGCGGAACTGCTCTTCGCTGGCACGCAGCGCGCTTTCGGCGCGCATTCGCTCATCGGCAGTCCAGGCACGGTCAGCAACTTCACGGATAAAGGAGATGTCCTCTTCGGCCCATTGTCGCGGCCGATCTTGCAGCAGAATCAGCGCAGCGCTGAGGACACCCTGTTCCTGCAGTGGTACGCACACCAGGCTTTGGATCCGCCGTAGCCGCAGGCTCGCCGCCTGCGCGGCGGTTCGTGGGTCATGCAGCACGTCGTCAACCACCACCAGCTCGTCATTTTGCAGGTCGTAGATGAAGTCGCCATAGTCGGCAAAGCACATGCGCTCGCTGTAATCACCCAGGGCACCGTCGCTCCAGTAGCGCTCGACGGTGGCGTACTGCCCGCCCGGGTCGATGGACAGAAAGGCCGCGCGGGTGACGTGCAGGGTCGTACCCAACGCCCGGACGGCGGCGGTCACGATGGTGATGCTGTCCGGTTGCCCGCGTAACAGATCGCCCAGCTCCATCAGTACAGACTGGCGCTGTTCGGTCAGCTGGCGCTCCTGTATCTGCTCTTCTAGCAGGGCGTTCATACGCAGCAGCTTCAAGGCGGCGTTGCGCTCAGCGGTAATATCGCGGGCGGTGCCGAGCAGGCGTATCTTTCCCTCGCCATCGACCAATCGACGGCCGCGGTTGGTCTGCCAGCGGAACAGGTCGTTGCGCTCGTCATACACCCTGTACTCGAGATTCAGCTCGCCGCCGCTGGCGCCATCAAGTGCATTGCGGAAGGCCTGCAGCAACGAGTTGCGGTCGTCGGCGTGAACCCGTGCAAGGAATTCATCCACCGTGAGCTCCGGCTCATTCGGTGCTATGCCCGCGAGCGCCTTGAGCTGTGCATCCCAGTGCAGGCTGTTGCCTTCGAAATCGTACTCCCATACGCCAATCGCCGCGATCTCATTGGCCAGGCTGACGCGCTGTTCGGCTTCCAGCAGGGCTTCGCGCGCGCGAGCCCGGTCTGCCGCGGCGCGGATGCGTTCGGCGACTTCGCGCACAAGCGATATATCCGCTTGGCTCCAGGGGCGTGGCTGACGACTGCCAAACAGCAGGAAGGCGCAGTCTGCGGACTGCTCCAGTAGTGGCGCCAGCAACAGACTGCGATAGCCAAGGTGCTCATGCAGACCGCCGCAGTTGCCATGACAATCGGCTTCATCCAGGAGGTCTTCGAAGGGCACGATGAGCCCTTGCGACAAACGCAGGCGCAACGTGCTTGCACAGCCGCCAAGTATGTAGGAAGCGGACCCGGGCGTCCCTGCGGCCTGCGGCCAACGTTGATCGATGATCAGACCATCGCGCTCATCTACATGCCCTTGGTATATGCATTCGGCACCCATCAGCAGGGCAAGCCGATCAGCCATTATGTCCGCCAGCTCGATGCGACTACCGCTATCCTGCAGGCGATCGCTGAGTTCCAGCAAATAGGTCTGCTGCGCTTCCCCGCGGGTCCGTTCGCTGATATCCGTGAAGGTGCAAATCGCACCCTGCAACACCTTGTCCCGGTACAAAGGGGCCACCCGGTATTCGACCGGCAGGCTGCTACCGTCTACGCGATAGAAGAGTTCGTACTCGACATGCGCCGGCTCACCGGTTTTCGCCGCGCGCTGAATTGGGCATTCCTCGATTACATACGGCGAGCCGTCCGGGTGGCTATGGTGGATCAACGGATGCACCTGCCGGCCGAGCACCTCGTCCTTGCTTGCGAACCCGAGCAGTTTGACGAACGCCTCGTTGCACAGCGTGACCCTTCCGTGGGTATCGACGGAATAGAAGCCTTCGCTGGCCGCGTCCAGCAGGCTACGGGTGAACGCCTCGCTTTCCAGCCGCTTGATCTCGGCCAAACGTCGCTCATGGATGTCCTGTGCGACCAATACCCAGTGCAGCAATCGACAATCACAGTCGTAGACCGGGGCCCCGCTGCCCTGGAACCAGCGTGAGCTGCCGTCGGCTGCCAGCAACGGGACTTCGAAACTCCCCGCCTCGCCGGTTTTAAGAGCGCCTCGCCATTGCTTCAGTATCGCGTCGCGATGATCCGGTGCCACGGCCGATAGCCAGCCCATCCCGGCCGATGCTTCAACGCTTAGGCCGGTAAAGTCGCACCAGTAGCGGTTGCAGAAGATCAACTCCCCGTTGGCGTCGCACTGCCAGATAACCTGGGGGCTCAGGTCTACCAGGGCTCGGTAGCGCTCTTCGGCTTCGCGAATAGCCGCCTGTTCATGCAAGCGTTCGGTCAGGTCGCGCAGGATCTGGACGAAACCCAGGTGCTGACCTCGATCATTCTTGAGTGGCATCTGCACGCCGCTGGCCCAGAACCGGCTGTTGTCCTTGCGCATATGCCAGCGCTCGTTGATCGCGGAGCCCTCTTGCGCCGCAACTGCCATCTCCTTTTCGGGCACACGCCGAGCCTGGTCCTCCTCGACGTACAGCAACGATGCATGTGCCCCGATGATCTCATCCCACCGCCAGCCAAGGATGATCTCGGCGCCATGGCTCCAACTGGTGATGAATCCCTTTGGGTCGGTCGTGACAATGGCGTAATCGACTGCGCTGTCGATGATCTGCCGGTTTCGCTCGTTGGCTTCTCTGCTGCGCCGCAGCTCGAGCAGCGCCATGACCTGGCGACCAAGGGCCAGCAAGTGGGCGCGCTGACGCTCAGACAGTTGCCGGGGCTGGCTGTCCAGGACACACAGGGTGCCCAGCGGAAGGCCATCGGCGGTGCGCAATACCGCAGCGGCGTAAAACCCCGTCTTATCGCGGGTGAGCGGCTCATCTGCCAGGTTTTCGATCACCAGGGATTCAGAGTGAGTGATCGCGCGGGCGCAAAGCGCTTCGTCGCACGGGCTACTCGTCTCATCTAGGTGGACCGAGGCCTTGACCCATTGGCGGTCCTGATCGATGAACACGATGGCTGCGCTGGGGGTGGCACAAAGCTCGGCGGCGAGCAGTACCAGATCGTCGAACGCCGCTTCCGGTGGCGTATCCAGGATGCGATACCGAGCGAGTGCAGCCAGTCGGTCCGCTTCGGTCCATGTCGGGTTTTTGTTATCGATGTTCAAATTCTGCTCGGCTATCCATTGCGGCAATGTCGTCTCGAGTCCTGGAGCCACGCCCAGGCTCTGCCAAACTCCAGCGCATCACGTTGCTTTCCTGCAACTGTAGTCGCTGCGCAAGATACCTGGGCTTGGAGCGGGAGCAAGTAGACCTCGGTCTACGGGCAATCTGCCAGAGCCACCCGTCTGGCCGCGTCGCGCGACAGGCGGCGGTCATTGCTGTACAGGGCCTTCATAGCGACTTTGCTGAGCGTTGGCAGGCTCTCCCAGCGGTGCTTGCCGATCAGCTTTCTCCAGCGCTGCCAGCAGCGAGGCGTCGCGGTGATAGACATCGGGCCGATATTGCGGGTTGCCGGCGCTATCGGCCTCGGCTGTCCAGTAGCCCAGCAGCACAGGGGTGGGCTGCGACAGTCTGAACTCGTGGGTTTCACCACTTTCAAGCAACTGGCTTGCGCGCTCCCGCTCAGCGTCGGTTAGCAGCAGACCGATCAGCTGCATGACCGATTCGACCCTGACACACCCTGAGCTGAACGCTCGTTGCGAGCGCGCGAACAGGCCCTGGCTCGGCGTGTCGTGCAGGTAGATGGAGTAGGGGTTAGCGAAACGGATGACGACCCGGCCAAGCGGGTTGTCAGGACCGGCCGCCTGGCGCAACAGGATCCGCCCGGGGTTGCTCCAGTCGACCGTAGCGGGGTCCAGAACCTGGCCTTGGTAGTCCAGCACCTGCATCTTGTGCTGTGCAAGGTAGTCGAGGCTTTCTCGAATCCGAGGGAGTTTGTCCTCTTCCAGAATGGTCGGCGGAACCGTCCAGGTTGGGTTGAGGGTGAGCCGGGTGATGGTCGATTTGATGGACGGGGTCTGCCGCGTATCCCGGCCCACCTGGCTGCGTGCCTCCCACTGCGGGCTGTTGTTGCGAAAATAGATCACGCGGCCGCCCGCGATATCGACCAGCAGCGACCGCGGCTCGATGTCAGGCGATAACCAGCGAAACCGCTCCAGGTTCACTCGCAGTTGGTTGAGCCGATCCGCAGGCGTGGCGTTCAGTGCGGTTAGCGTGTCGGCTCCAAGGACACCGTCATCCTGAAGCGCATGTTGGCGCTGAAAGGCTTTGAGCGCGTCCGCCAAGGGCAGGTCGTACGTATCGCCGACATCACCTGAACGGGCCGCGGTAGCGGCAAGATATCCGTCGCTGTGTAGCCGCTGACGGAGTAACGGCACACGCGGGTCCGACATGCCGAGCCGAAGCGTTTGCCCGGCCGGGATTGGTTGCCGCTCAATGTTCGGCTGGTCGCGAAGCCGTGCGTAGGCCTTGCGCAAGTTGTTGTACTGCTCCAGCGCTGGGCGCGCTTTGTTGAAAGCGTGCTCCAGATGATTCAACCCGTCGCTGGCGATGGTCAGGAGGTGCGCCTCGGCTTGCATCCCGTCAGCTGCATCTGGGCTGCGCCAGACCGGCTCGATGCGACTCTGCGGCAGTCGGCCCTGCGCCAGATGACTGAGGGCCGACAGGTAGGCATGGCTGGCAAGCAGATCGCTGCACTCGCGGTGCAGCGGATCGCGCGTGGCGGTCTGCATTGCCCGACGAATGGTTTGGGGTTGGTAAGTCGACGGGTCGAGCCCATCATCACGCAGCGCTTCGAGTTCATCCAGCAGCGCGTCTATCCGCCCATAAGTGGTCCACAGCGGTTCATATCGATTGCGTCGATAGAGTTCGGAAAGCCGTTCCAGAGCGGTCTTGTCGACATTCGCGAGGGGCTGGCCGCATGCACTCGCGAGGTTCTGCAACACGCCCTGCATAGGGCCAGTGCGCTCCGCTTCGGGTTTTGCCATCGCCAGCCACGGCGTCAGCAATATTAGAAATATCAAACTCGATGTATGTTTTTTGTACAACGCTTCACTCCTGGCGATCCCGCCGACTGCTAGACTCCGCCGCTGAACTGGCCACGGTGCCTGGAAAAAGGGCCGCTCTGGCTCCTAGAACATGATGTATCAGACGACGTGGGAGCGCTTCAGGTCCCGTCTGATTTAATTTCGCTACTCAACAGATCGTGTGGGCCTGGTAGCGAGTAGGAGGCGTCGGTCGATAGGACGATCGGCATTGGCGCCCGTCGAGGTAAATATACGAATGATGGTTTCGCTTCGCCGCCTCTGTCTGGTCGCCGGCTTGTTCTTGTCGATGCCGCTGCTGGCCGCCCCGCCTGCGTATCAGCCGCTGGTGGAAGATCTCTCTCGCGTGGCGCCAACGCTCGATCCGGTCGTTCTGTCCCACGCCGTTGCGGCCATGCAGTGTGCCGTGAATCATGGCGCGACGCCGGCTCAACGGCTGGCAGTGATCGATTTTTCGCTGCCTTCATCCGAACGCCGCCTGTGGATTTTCGATCTGCAGCGCGGGCGTTTGTTGCTCAAGGATTTCGTCGCCCATGGCAACGGGTCCGGCGAAAACCTGGCAACGCGGTTCTCCAATGTGGAGGGGAGCCACCAGTCAAGCTTGGGTCTGTTCCGTACCGCCGAAAGCTACAGCGGCAAGCACGGCTACTCGCTGCGCATGGACGGGCTCGAGCCCGGCGTGAACGACCTGGCGCGCGAGCGGGCCATCGTTATCCATCCGGCTGACTACGTGAATCCAGCCTGGATCGCAACTCAGGGGCGCATCGGTCGTAGCCAGGGTTGCCCGGCGGTACGACCGGAGGTGGCGCGCATGGTGGTCGATAGCCTCAAGGGTGGCCAGTTCATGTTCTCCTGGTATCCGGATCAGCAGTGGCTGCAATCGTCCGCTTACTTGAACTGTGAGTCTGGCCAGGCGGCCACGCTGCTTGCGTCGAACGGCCGCGATTAAAGATCTCTGCCCCGGTCCGCAGCGACAGTGAGAAGCGACGTCCATGCCTAGGCGTCGCATCCCGGCTACTTCTGCTCGCTTTGCGGCGTGACCCTGAGTACTTCCTCCAAAGTTGTGAGCCCTGCGGCGATCTTCTGCGCGCCCGATAGACGCAAGCTGTGCATGCCGTCTTTAAAGGCCTGACGGCGCAGAGCGATGAGGTCGGTGTCGGCAGTGATGAACGGCTTGATCGTGTCGTTGAGCAACATGATCTCGTAGACGCCCGCGCGGCCGCGGTAGCCCGTATCGCGGCATTCGATACAGCCCACCGCTCGCATTGAATTGCTTGGCAGCGGCGCATTCCAAGGCTTGGTCAGGGCCTGCCAGTCATCCGCATCCAGTTGCACCGGCGCCTTGCAGTGCGGGCACAGGGTACGCACCAGGCGCTGCGCCATGACGCCCAGCAATGTGGCCCGTAGCAGGTAATGCGGCACGCCCAGCTCCAGTAATCGCGTAATCGCAGACGGTGCATCGTTGGTGTGCAAGGTCGACAGCACGAGATGCCCGGTGAGCGCCGCCTGAATCGCCATTTCCGCCGTTTCCAGATCGCGAATTTCGCCGACCATGATGATGTCCGGGTCCTGACGCATCAGTGCGCGCACGCCGCTGGCAAAGGTCAGGTCAATGTTGTGTTGCACCTGCATCTGGTTGAAGGCGCCCTCGATCATTTCGATCGGGTCTTCGATGGTGCAAACGTTCACTTCGGGCGTCGCCAGCTGCTTGAGCGTGGTGTAGAGCGTTGTGGTTTTGCCCGAGCCAGTGGGGCCGGTGACCAGGATGATGCCGTTTGGCTGACCGGTCATGCTTTGCCAGCGGCGCAGGTCTTCGCCGGAAAAGCCCAGTTGATCGAACCCCTTGAGCAGCACGTCCGGATCGAAGATCCGCATCACCATTTTCTCGCCGAACGCGGTGGGCAGGGTCGACAGGCGCAACTCCACCTCGCCGCCATCCGGCGTCTTGGTCTTCACCCGGCCATCCTGCGGCTTACGCTTTTCGGCGACGTTCATCCGGCCCAGCGTTTTCAGTCGGCTGACCACCGCCATAGCGACCTGCGGCGGAAACTGATAGACGTTGTGCAGCACGCCGTCGATGCGGAAGCGGACGCTGCCTTGCTCGCGGCGTGGCTCGATGTGGATGTCGCTGGCACGCTGGTCGAAAGCGTACTGAAACAGCCAGTCGACGATATTGATGATGTGCGAGTCGTTGGCGTCGGGCTCCTGATCACTGGCACCGAGATTGAGTAACTGTTCGAAGTTGCCGGTGCCGCTGACCTTCTGGTCGGTTGCCGTTGCGCCGCTGACCGACTTGGCGAGGCGGTAGAACTCGACGGTGAAGCGTTGCAGGTCTACCGGGTTGGCCACCACGCGCTTGATCGGCCGCTGGAGCACATGAACGAGGTTGGCCTCCCAGCTCTTGACGAAGGGCTGGCTGCTGGCAATTGTGACCGCCGAGCTGTCCGCTGCGACCGCCAGGATCTTGTGGCGTTGAGCGAAGGCGTAGGACATCAGCGGAGTTACCGCCGCCACATTGATCTTCAGCGGATCGATGCGCAGGTAGGGTTGCCCGGCCTGTTCGGCGAGCCAGGCGGTGAGCGTCTCCAGATCGAGCTTCTTGCCGGGTCGCGCCAGGTCGTCCAGCTGCTGTGCGCCAAGAAATTCCAGCGGGTGCTGCTGGCTGTTGGCCGAACTGCGCCGCAGGGTCATGCACTGCTCGGCCGTTTCCTGCTGTAGCCGACCCTGGGCTACCAGGTCACGCAGCAGGTCATTGAGGTCGAGAAAGCGATCCTGGGTAGGCGAGTTCAACACGGACATGGGGCTCTTCGGTCTTGGCAGGGACGAAGGTCAAGCTTGCCCATAAAAGCGCACCCTGTCTGCCGCAGGTTTCAACTTTGCGGCACCGTTGGTGCGTTGCTGATGGGTGACGGGCTGCCAGCGCGCGAGCGGAGCTCGCAGGGTGTACGCCACTTGCTGCATCCGCCGAGATCGATTGGTGGGTCGATGAAGCGTGATCCACCCCACAGAGGGTGCGTAGGGTGGATGTCGCTTCTTACATCCACCGAGGCGTTGCTGGTGGATCGCAAAGCACGACCCACCCTACGCGGCTGCTTACTTCAGCAGCATCTTCCAGGGCTTCAGGGTCCAGACCACGCGGGCTTGTTCGACCCGAGCATCAAGCAGCTCATCGCTCAGCGGCTGTCCGGCCAGTTCGTACAGCTTGGCCAGTTCTCCGTAGAGTCGATCGGCTTCAGGCAGCTCCAGCGTGGTGCGGGCCAGGTGCAGCCAGACCAGTAGCCGCTCCATGCGCGGCCGCTGTTCGGCAAGGTCTTCGGGCTGTTGCTGGTAGCGCAGCAGCTGCAGCGCCTCGGCTTCCTCGCCCAGCAGGCGTGGCAACCAGTTGCCCAGCTCGGCTGCGCCCTGGCGGTCGCCCCGGTTGTTGCGGTTGACGGTCCAGCCGCGCTGCAGCAGCCACAGTGAGGCTTTCAGCGAGAACAGGCCCCAGCGTAGTTCGTCCAGTTCGGCAGCGAACTGTTCAGGCGACGCCTGGCGGACACTTTCGTCATCGCGGCCGGCTTCGACCCGTGGACGCCAGTCCTGAATCAGCGCATCGAGTTGCTCTCGCAGCTCGCGGCTGGTTGCACGCGGCGCTGCCTGACCAAGGCTGCCGAGCAGGGCGCGCAGTTCAATCAGTTGCTGCAGCCATTCGCCAAGCAGTTTCCAGTGCCCATTGAAGCGGTACTGCTCGGCCAGTCGCTGGCTGTTGCCCAACAGCTGCCAAGCCAGTGCAGCAAAGGCATCATCCAGTGCCATGGTCGCATCGAGCTCAGGTGCTGGGAGACCCAGCGAGTAGCTGTCGGCGTCATAAAGGCGGTAGCCGCGCTCGGCCTTGCTGATATCGCAGGGCATCAGTGCCAGATCAGCGGCAAGCTCGGTGGCCAGCTCAAGCAGTGCTTCCGGCTCGCCCTGACGCAGCTCCAGCTCAAGCTCGCAGATTTCCTCGGCCTGCTTGCCTACCTCGACCTTGCCCAGGTCCAGTGCCGCCTCGATGACGACCTTCGCCTTGCCGCGGCCCCAGGCGATCTCCGCCTTCTCGCGAACGAAATCGGTGGTGAAGATCGGCTTCAGGGTTTTCTTGTCCAGTTCGGCAAGGCTCGCCGGCCAGCAATCGTCAGCAAGTTTCTTCAGGTCGAGCTTGGCCTTGTCCAGCGTCCATTCCCACTCGTTGCGCTCGGACAACCCGGCCACGCTTCGGCCGCGGCTTTTGAGCGTCTGGATGAACTGGTCGCCGTCACGGCGTAGACGCAGTGCGACCTTGGCCTGCGCGAGCTCGCGTTCAGGCGTGTCGTAGTACTGGTTGAACAGTTCGTGCTGCTGCCAGCCGCTCTTGTTGCGCTTCTTCAGCAGCGGATGTTCACGCAGGGCTGCGAGGGTTTCGCGACTGACGCGCAATTTGATTTCGGTTTCTTTCTGCATGGTGCCGAGATGATGCCTATGTTTTGAGTGTGACCTACGTCACTTGGTAGCGGCCCTTTGAGGTCATCCGTATACTTGCCGCCTTCTGAAGCCGGGGTGTTCCCTATGCCAATCAATCCTTTCGTCAGCCTGTTCGGACGCTCGCCTATCGGTCCGATGCAACAGCATATGGCCAAGTCTCACGAATGTGCCGCGAACCTGGTGCCGCTGTTCCAGGCAATCACTGCAGAAGACTGGGAACGGGTCGAACAGATCCAGAAAGAGATGGCCCGACTGGAAAACGAGGCCGACAAGCTCAAGAAGAGCGTCCGTCAGCACCTGCCCAAAAGCCTGTTTCTGCCGGTTCCGCGCTCGGATCTGCTGGAGCTGCTGAGTGTACAGGACAAAATTGCCAACCGCGCCAAGGACATCGCCGGGCTGATGTTGGGTCGTTGCATGACCATTCCACCGGCCCTGCAGCCGGAAATGATGGCCTTCGTGCAGCGCAGTGTCGACGCCAGCTGTCAGGCATTGAAGGCGCTCAAGGAACTGGACTCGCTGCTTGAAACCGGTTTCGCCGGCCGCGAAGCCACACTGGTTGAAAAAATGGTCGAAGAGCTCGAGGAAATCGAGCGCGAAACCGACCGCATGCAGATCACGGTGCGCCGCGCACTGTTCAAACTGGAAAAGGAACTGCCTCCAGTCGACGTGATGTTTCTCTACAAGATCATCGAATGGATCGGTGACGTAGCTGACCGTGCCGAGCGTGTCGGCAATCGTCTGGAACAACTGCTGGCGCGCTGAGGCGCCAGCGTCCTTTCTGGGTTCAACAGGTAATCTTTATGTCTTTTATTGCGGAATACGGCTTCGTACTCCTGATCCTTGCGTGCGCCTTCGGTTTCTTCATGGCCTGGGGCGTGGGTGCCAACGACGTGGCGAACGCCATGGGCACTTCGGTCGGTTCGCGTGCGCTGACCATCAAGCAGGCCATTATCGTGGCCATGATCTTCGAGTTCTGCGGCGCTTACCTGGCCGGCGGCGAAGTCACCGAAACCATCAAGAACGGCATTGTCGATGCGGAAGTCATTTCGCCTGACCTGATGGTGCTGGGCATGATGTCCGCGCTGCTGGCGGCGGGTACCTGGTTGTTGGTCGCCACCATGCGAGGCTGGCCAGTATCCACCACCCATTCGATCATTGGCGCGGTGATCGGCTTTGCCGCAGTTGGTGTATCCGTCGACGCTGTGCACTGGGATGCGATCGGGCCGATCGTTGCGAGCTGGGTGGTCACGCCCATGCTTTCAGGCATCGTCGCCTTCGGCCTGTTCATGAGCGTGCAAAAGCTGATCATCAATACTGACGAGCCGTTCCTCAACGCGAAACGGTTCGTGCCGTTGTACATGTTCCTCACCGGTTTCATGGTCGCCTTGATGACCGTGACCAAAGGGTTGAAACACGTTGGTTTGTCGCTGACCAGTAGCCAGGGCATCGTATTGGCCTTTGCCATCGGTGTTCTGGTGGCGTTGGTTGGCGTTGCGCTGCTGTCGCGAATCAAGGTCGACGAAGAGGCGGACCGCACGTTCCACTACGCCAGCGTAGAGAAGGTATTCGCGGTACTGATGATCTTCACTGCCTGCTCGATGGCGTTCGCCCATGGTGCAAACGACGTTGCCAACGCGGTTGGTCCGCTGGCAGCCGTGGTTGGCGTTATCCAGTCCGGCGGTGCGGCCGAGATTGCAGCCAAATCGGCCGTGCCGGGCTGGGTGTTGTTGCTGGGCGCCGTCGGTATCGTCATTGGACTGGCGACCTACGGCTACAAGGTGATCGCCACCATTGGCAAGGAAATCACCGAGTTGACTCCCAGCCGTGGCTTTGCGGCAGAGCTCGCCACTGCGACTACCGTAGTTGGTGCCTCCGCTATTGGCCTGCCGGTGTCGACTACTCATACGCTGGTCGGCGCGGTGCTCGGTATTGGCATCGCGCGTGGTATCGGCGCACTGAACCTCGGCGTCGTGGGATCGATCTTCATGTCCTGGCTGATCACCCTGCCTGCCGGCGCGATCCTTTCGATCATCTTCTTCACCATCCTGCAGGCGATTTTCGTCTGATCCGACCCGTCGCCGCAGTTTTTCCCTGATCGGTAAGGCTGCGGCGGCGCGTTTCATGTTTCACTGAGGGCCTTCTCAACTGTCTTTAAGGAGGTCGCTCGTGCCTATCCCCTCGCTCAAAGACCAGTTCGCCGCTCTGATTGCAGCCCCGTCGGTGAGTTGCACCCAGGCGCATTGGGATCAGACCAATCGCCCCGTGATCGACCTGCTGGCCGGCTGGCTGGGCGATCTCGGCTTCGCCTGCGAAGTGCAGGAGATCACGCCCGGTAAATTCAACCTGCTCGCCACATACGGCAGCGGGCCCGGTGGGCTGGTCCTGGCCGGGCACAGCGACACCGTGCCCTTCGACGCAGAACTCTGGACGGCCGAGCCGCTGCAGCTGCGCGAGGCAGATGATCGCTGGTACGGTCTGGGTAGCTGTGACATGAAAGGCTTCTTTGCGCTGATCATCGAGGCGGTGCTGCCGTTGCTCGACCAGCCGTTCCGTCAGCCGCTGCTGATCCTGGCGACGTGTGACGAGGAGAGCTCCATGTCTGGCGCGCGTGCGCTGGCCGATGCCGGACGACCACTTGGCCGTGCAGCGGTAATTGGCGAGCCGACCGGGCTGCGTCCCGTGCGTTTGCACAAGGGCATCATGATGGAGAGCATCGAGATTCATGGGCAAAGTGGCCACTCATCCAACCCGGCTTATGGTCATAGCGCGCTGGAGGCGATGCATGAGGCCATGGGCGAGTTGATGACGCTGCGCCGGGAGTGGCAAAGCCAGTACAACAATCCCCTGTTCGACGTGCCGCAGCCAACCCTGAACCTCGGCTGCATTCATGGCGGTGACAACCCCAACCGTATCTGCGGCCAGTGTTCGCTCGAGTACGACCTGCGGCCATTGCCGGGAATGGAGCCCGAGCAGCTACGCGATGCAATCGCCGGTCGGCTACGGCCACTGGCTGAAAAACACCAGGTAAAGATCGATCTGGCGCCACTGTTCCCCAGCGTCCCGGCCTTCGACCAACCCGCCGACGCTGAACTGGTCAGACTGGCCGAGCGGCTCACCGGGCACGTCGCCGAGGCGGTGGCCTTTGCTACGGAAGCCCCTTATCTTCAGCAGCTTGGTTGCGAGACGCTGGTGCTCGGCCCGGGGGATATTGCCTGCGCCCATCAGCCGGACGAGTATCTGGAACTGGACCGGATCGAACCCACTGTGAGGTTGTTGCGCGGGATGATTGAACACTATTGCCTGCGACCAGGCCGAGGATAGGAGCAGGTCTGGCGATCTGATCGCAGCGTGAACCTGCTCCCGCGTCCCCACTCGAACCGACACCCGGATTAGACAAGCTGCAACTGAAGGCTTCTGCAATGCACAACTACGTCACCTGGCTCCGCGACTCATCGCCCTATATCAATTCGCATCGTGACCGTACCTTTGTCGTCATGCTGCCGGGCGATGGTCTGGAGCACCCGAACTTCGCCAATATCGTCCACGACCTGGTGCTGCTGCACAGTCTAGGCGTGCGGCTGGTGCTGGCGTTCGGCTCGCGCCCGCAGATCGAGGAGCGGCTGGCTGCGCGCGGTATACAGCCGCGCTTTCACCGCGACCTGCGGATCACCGACACGGCCACGCTTGAATGCGTGATCGATGCAGTCGGACACATGCGCATCGCCCTCGAAGCCCGGCTTTCGATGGACATGGCAGCATCGCCGATGCAGGGCGCGCGACTGCGTGTGGCCAGCGGTAATTTCATCACCGCGCGCCCCATCGGCGTTCATGATGGCGTCGATTACCAGCACACCGGCGAAGTGCGTCGTGTCGATCGCAAGGGCATTGGCCGTTTGCTGGATGAACGCACCATAGTGCTGTTGTCGCCGCTGGGTTATTCGCCCACCGGTGAGATCTTCAACATTGCCTGCGAAGACATCGCTACCCGCGCCGCTATTGATCTCGAGGCCGACAAACTGGTGCTCTACGGATCCGAACGTGGTCTGCGTGATGAGAGCGGAAAGCTGGTACGCGAGCTGCGTCCGCCGCAGATCCCGGCCTATGTCGAGCGCCTTGTCGGCACTTACCAGGCCGAGCTGCTCGATGCTGCCGCCCAGGCCTGCAAGGGCGGTGTGCGCCGCAGCCATGTGATCAGCTACGCCGAGGACGGTTCGCTGCTCAACGAGCTGTTCACCCGAGACGGCGGCGACGGCACCCTCGTGACTCAGGAGCAGTTCGAGCAACTGCGCGAGGCGACCATCGAGGACGTCGGCGGGCTAATCGATCTGATCACGCCGCTTGAAGAGCAGGGCATTCTGGTACGACGCTCGCGCGAAGTGCTGGAGCGGGAGGTGGAGCAGTTCAGCATCGTCGAGCGGGACGGCCTGATCATCGCATGCGCGGCGCTTTACCCGATCGCTGATTCCGATTCCGGTGAGCTGGCGTGCCTGGCGGTGAATCCTGAGTACCGCCACGGAGGCCGCGGCGACGAGTTGCTGGAGCGCATCGAAGCGCGGGCACGCAAGCTGGGGCTGAAAACGCTGTTCGTGCTCACTACCCGCACGGCGCATTGGTTCCGCGAACGCGGCTTCGAGCCTAGCGGGGTGGAGCGTCTACCGGCTGCGCGGGCCTCGCTGTACAACTTTCAACGCAATTCGAAGATCTTCGAAAAGGCGCTCTGATCGAGAGGCGGTCGTGCGCCGCCTCGATTCAATCCGGCGTCACGTAGGGGCTCGCCGAGCGAGCGTCGACAGCTCCGCCTGACAGGTGAGTCGCTGGTTCCGGGAGGAGTTCGTCGATTTGCAGAATCAGGCCGATCAGCAGGGCGATGGTGATGGCGGTTGTCAGGCTACCCTTTCGGGCGGATACCAACAGATCGAACAGGGACATGCATGCACCTCTCTTCTTCTTGTTCTTGAGGCTCCGGCGCGCAGCATCGGCGCGCTGAAGACATACATTGGAACCCTGAGAAGGAGGGAAAAGTTCATATCCCGCTGCAGCGTCGTCAGCGTACCGCTCTGGTCTGCGGCCTGGGGCGGTACGCTGGGCGATCTGTGGCGCTATGGCGCGCTGAGGCTTGTAAGGCTGCGTTGATAGTCCGCGACGAAGCTGTCGAAGTCCTGAGTATCGGCGGCTTCCATCTCTGCCTGTTGCGCCAGCGAGCTGCGTGCCGCTTCGTCGAACCAGGTCATATCGGCGTCCGACAGGGCCCGGCTACGGAAGTCTTCAGCGTGCTGACGGGTCTGGCGCAGCGCAAACTGGCTGAAGCTTTCGCCGTTGCGCTGTAGCTCCTCGAGTACGCGGGCCGAAGGCGTCAGGCTGCTGTCGGCAACCTTGGCCTGCTGCTCGGCGATTGCCCGAGCATGCTCATCGCCGCCGTGGCTGCGGTCCAGCAATTCCGCAACCTGGCCTATCTGTGTAACCAACTCGCTCGCCCACCGTTGCAGGCTGACGTCTTCACCACAGCGGCGGAGTGTCAGTCCTGGTCTGCGCCCCTCCTTGACGACCTTGAGGAAATTGTCGCTGCTGGCTCGGCACTCGCCCTCGATCAGGCACGGGCTCTCCTGCAGTGTGCAGAACAGCAGGAACGCATCGAGGAAGCGCGCTTCGGTAACGTCGATACCCAGCGGGAGGAAGGGGTTGATGTCCAGGCAGCGCACTTCTATGTACTGGATGCCGCGCGCTCGTAATGCATGCAGCGGACGTTCACCGGTGCCCGTCACCCGCTTGGGTCGGATATTCGAGTAGTACTCGTTCTCGATTTGCAGAACATTGGTGTTCAGCTGTTGCCAGTTGCCATCGGCGTCTTTAATGCCCAGCGCCGCATAGTCGGGGTAGGGCGTGGAGACCGCCTTGTGCAGGCTAGTGGTATAGCTCGGCAGGTCGTCATAGCAGGGGGTAAGGCCGGCTTGGGCATTGCTCTGATAGCCCAGATCGCTCATGCGCAGGCTGGTGGCATACGGCAGATAGAGGGTGTCTTCGTCGAGCTGCTTGAGCTGGTGCGAGCGGCCCCGCATGAAGCTGGCATCCAACGCCGGCGAGGCGCCAAACAGGTACATCAGCAACCAGCTGTAGCGGCGGAAGTTGCGAATCAGGGCGATGTAGCGCCAGGACTGGTAGTCCTGTGCCGAGCGCTGGTCGCCCTCGTCGGCCTGCAAAGCAGTCCACAGCGCTTCGGGCAGCGAGAAGTTGTAATGAATGCCGGCGATGCACTGCATCGTCTTGCCGTAGCGCAGGGCCAACCCCTGGCGGTAGACGTATTTCAACCGGCCGATGTTCGAGCTGCCGTACTCGGCGATGGGGATTTGCGACTCTTCCGGCAGGTGGCCTGGCATCGACGGGCTCCAGAGGTACTCGTCACCCAGCTGGCTATAGGTATAGCGATGGATGGCGTCGAGCTCCGCCAATGTCTTGGCCGGGTCGGTTTCGGTGCTGGTGATGAACTCCAGCAGCGCTTCGGAATAATCCGTGGTGATCTTCGGATGGGTCAGTGCCGAGCCCAGCGCGCGCGGGTGCGGCGTCAGCGCCAGTTGACCATCGTTATCGACACGCAGGCATTCACGCTCGATCCCATGCAGGCATTGCGAGAGCAGCGACAGGTTGTGGTGCTCGGCCAGCAGCGCCAGGCGGTGGGAGAGAAGATCGCTCAATTGGGAATTCCTTCACGCATCAGTCGGCACAATATGGGGGTGGAACGAACGCTCTACAAGAGGCCGTCGGTGTAGGACCGCGCACCGCTGTAGAGCGTTTCCAGCGAGCCCTCAGCCAATGACTCAGATAACCGAGAAGGTCGCCTGAGCCTTGGCTACCAGCTTTTCGCCCTGATGCACCTCGGCTTCGATGACCTGCGTGCGTCGACCGCCGTGCACCACCCAGGCATGGCAGGTCAGTTCGCCTTCGGTTACCGGACGAATGTAGTTGACCTTGCATTCGAGCGTGACGCTGTTCGGTTTACCGTCATTGAGGCTGTGGCTGGCCTGGCCCATGGCGGTGTCGATCAGTGAAAACAGTGCACCGCCGTGCAGCTTGCCGTGCAGATTGCGAAGACCGTCATGCATTTCCAGGCGCAACGAGGCTTCGCCATTCTCGGCTTTCAGGATCTCCAGGCCCAGCAGGCGCCCGAATGCACTGCTGCTTCCCACCGATTCGACTTCGCGCATGTTTACTTTCTCAGGTTCTTGGCGTTGGCGAATAGCGCAGCCATAGCGTTATTGGCCGGTGCCGGCTTGGTCTCCGGTTTGCTCGGCTTGCGCTCGCCACGCGCCTGACCACCACGGTTGTTGCCGCCGCGCATGTTGTCAGCCTTCTCTCCCGGGGTGTCGCTCATGCGCATGGACAGACCGACGCGCTGACGCGGGATGTCCACTTCCATGACCTTGACCTTCACGATGTCGCCGGCCTTCACAACTTCATAGGGGTCTTTCACGAACTTTTCCGACAGTGCGGAGATGTGCACCAGACCGTCCTGGTGGACGCCGATGTCGACGAAGGCACCAAAGTTAGTCACGTTGGTCACCACGCCTTCGAGCACCATGCCGGGCGTGAGATCGCTGAGCTTTTCCACGCCTTCCTGGAATTCGGCAGTCTTGAACTCGGGGCGCGGATCGCGGCCAGGTTTCTCCAGTTCCTGAAGAATGTCGCTGACAGTGACCAGGCCAAAGCTTTCGTCGGTGAACTGCTTCGGGTCCAGGCGCTTGAGAAAGGTCGAGTCGCCAATCAGCGAGCGGATGTCGCGCCCGGTATCGGTGGCGATGCGCTTGACCAGCGGGTAGGTCTCGGGGTGCACGGCAGACGCGTCGAGCGGGTTGTCACCGTTCATGACGCGCAGGAAGCCAGCGGCCTGTTCGAAGGTCTTGTCACCCAGACGCGGCACCTTTTTCAGCTCGCTACGTGCCTTGAACGCGCCATTGGCGTCGCGGTAAGCCACGATGTTCTGCGCCAGTGTGGCGTTCAGGCCGGAGATGCGTGCCAGTAGCGCCACCGAGGCGGTGTTCACGTCGACGCCGACGGCGTTCACGCAATCCTCGACCACCGCATCCAGCGAGCGCGCGAGCTTGAGCTGGGACACGTCGTGCTGGTACTGGCCAACGCCGATGGCCTTGGGCTCGATCTTCACCAGCTCGGCCAGCGGGTCCTGCAGGCGGCGGGCTATGGAGACGGCGCCACGGATCGAGACGTCCAGGTCCGGGAACTCCTTGGCGGCTAGCTCCGAGGCCGAATACACCGAGGCGCCTGCTTCGGAGACCATCACCTTGGTCAACTTGAGACCGGGCACCTGCTTGATCAGGTCGGCGGCAAGCTTGTCGGTCTCACGGCTTGCTGTGCCGTTGCCGATAGCGATGAGGTCCACGGCATGCTTGGCGCAGAGCTTGGCCAACACGGCCAGGGTGCCGTCCCAGTCATTACGCGGGGCGTGTGGGTAGACGGTCGCGGTATCCAGCAGTTTGCCGGTGGCATCGACCACCGCCACCTTGCAGCCGGTGCGCAAGCCTGGGTCAAGGCCCAATGTGGCGCGAGGTCCAGCAGGCGCGGCCAGCAGCAGATCATGCATGTTACGTGCGAAGACGCCGATGGCGTCGTCCTCGGCCTTGTCGCGCAGTTCGCCGAGCAGGTCGGTTTCCAGATGCGTGTAGAGCTTGACCTTCCAGGTCCAGCGCACCACCTCGCTCAACCACTTGTCAGCCGCGCGTCCGCGATTGGCGATACCGAAGCGCTCGCCGATCATCACTTCACCCGGATGCATGGTGCCGGGCGCTTCGTCGCCCACTTTCAGGCTGACGCTCAGCACGCCTTCGTTGCGGCCGCGGAAGATCGCCAGGGCGCGGTGCGACGGTGCGCTCTTGAGTGGCTCGTCATGCTCGAAGTAGTCGCTGAACTTCGCGCCTTCGTTCTCTTTGCCTGGCACCACGCGCGCACTCAGGGTCGCGTTGTGAGTAAGAAAGTCGCGCAGCTTGGCCAGCAGGTTGGCGTCCTCGGCGAAGCGCTCCATCAGAATGTACTTGGCGCCTTCGAGCACCGCTTTTACATCGGCGAAGCCCTTTTCCGCGTCAACGAAACGTGCGGCTTCGGTTTCGGGATTCAACTCAGGGTCGGCGAAGATCGCATCGGCCAGTTCGCCAAGGCCGGCTTCTAGGGCTATGTGACCCTTCGTGCGACGCTTCTGCTTGTAGGGCAGGTAGAGGTCTTCGAGGCGGGTCTTGGTGTCGGCGAGGTCGATCTCGCGCTTGAGTTCGGGCGTCAGCTTGCCCTGTTCTTCGATGCTGGCCAGGATCGAGGCGCGGCGGTCGTCCAGCTCTCGCAGGTAGCGCAGGCGCTCCTCAAGCAGTCGCAGCTGGGTATCATCCAGGCTGCCAGTGACTTCTTTGCGGTAACGAGCGATGAAGGGCACGGTAGAGCCTTCGTCGAGCAGCGCCACCGTGGCGGCAACCTGTTGCGGGCGCACGCCCAGTTCAGCGGCGAGGCGGGAATTGATGCTGTCCATGAAGCTACCTGGGTTTGTCCAAAGCATGCAGGGGAACCTGCGCGAAGGGGCGGGATTAAAACAGCGGCGGACCGCCAGCGGCAAGCGTCAGGCGCCGTACGACATTCGCGATAACTACCCGAGCACGAAAAATCTGCTAACAATGGCTTCAGTTGCGCTGTCATCACTGTGCGCATAATGCATTGACGTTTTTTCCGGGAGTCCCCATGAGCAGCACTGCGCCCGCCAGCGAAGGCGAAAAAATCCTGATTGTCGATGACGATGCCCGGTTGCGGCGCCTGCTCGAGCGGTTTCTCGATGAGCAGGGCTACCGTGTACGAACCGTGGAAAGCGCCGAGCAGATGGATCGCCTGCTCAGCCGCGAACTGTTCCATCTGGTGGTGCTGGACCTGATGATGCCGGGCGAGGACGGCCTTTCCGCGTGTGCCCGTCTGCGCGAAGGCGGCAACCAGATCCCGATCATCATGCTGACTGCCAAGGGCGACGAGGCCAGCCGTATCCACGGTCTGGAACAGGGCGCAGACGATTATCTGGCCAAGCCTTTCAACCCGCGTGAGCTTCTGGCTCGGATTCGTGCGGTCTTGCGCCGGCAGGCACCGCAGGTGCCGGGTGCGCCGGGCAGCGAAGACGAGACCGTCACCTTTGGCGATTACGAACTCTTTCTGGGCACCCGCGAGCTGAAGAAGGGTGATCAGGTACATATGCTCACGACCGGCGAATTCGCCGTGCTCAAGGCCTTGGTGCAACATGCGCGCGAGCCGCTGACGCGCGACAAGCTGATGAACCTTGCGCGAGGTCGTGAATGGGATGCGCTCGAACGCTCTATCGACGTGCAGATTTCCCGCCTGCGCCGCCTGATCGAACCGGACCCATCGAAGCCGCGTTACATTCAGACGGTGTGGGGCGTGGGTTATGTATTCGTGCCGGACGGCAACAAGTAGGTCGGCGCGCATCGATTTCAGTCGGCGGACACCGTTTCGGTCGTCTGCCGCTTCCGTTAATCAGCCTGCTCGTTCGGGCTGCTCGATAACCGGCGTTTGCGCCGCGGCTCCTCTATGAAAGCCCCCCTCTGGTTCCCGCAAAGCTTCTTCGCCCGCACGCTATGGATGGTGCTGATCGTCGTATTGTTCTCCAAGGTGCTGATGCTGGTGTACCTGATGATGAACGAGGACGTGATGGTCGACCGCCAGTACAGCCACGGGGCGGCGCTGACGTTGCGCGCCTACTGGGCGGCCGACGCGGAAAACCGCGAACGCATCGCACAGGCTGCTGGCTTGCGGCGGGTCACGACGGAGGATGTGCCGCCCAGCGAATACCACTGGCCCTATACGGAGATCTTCCAGCGGCAGATGCAGGCCGAGCTCGGTGTCGAGACCGACGTGCGGGTTCGTATCCAGCCGGATACCGCGATCTGGGTGCGTGCGCCAAGCCTGGGGCCGGACTGGCTGCAGGTCCCGCTGTACGCCTACCCGTTGCGCGGTCAGCGGATCTGGAGCGTGCTTGGCTGGTTTCTCGGGATCGGATTGTTGTCCACCGCAGCAGCCTGGATTTTCGTCAGCCAGCTCAACCTACCGCTCAAACGACTGGTGTATGCGGCGCGGCAGATCGGTAAGGGCCGCAGCGTGCGGCTGCCGATCAGCGACACGCCAAGCGAAATGACCGAGGTCTATCGTGCGTTCAACCAGATGGCGGAAGACGTCGAGCAGGCTGGACGAGAGCGAGAGCTGATGCTGGCCGGCGTTTCCCACGACCTGCGTACACCTCTGACGCGCCTGCGCCTGTCGCTCGAATTGATGTCCAGTGATGCCGAGCTCACCGAAGACATGGTCCGCGATATCGAGGACATGAATGCCATCCTCGACCAGTTTCTCGCCTTCGTTCGCGACGGCAGCGATGAGCCGGTGGAAAGCGTCGATTTGGGGGAGTTGGTGCGCGAAGTAGTGGCGCCTTACAACCAGTACGGCGAGTCCGTGCGCCTGTGCGTAGAGCCGATGCCGCCACTGGCGCTGCGGCGGGTATCGATCAAGCGCCTGCTGGTCAACCTGATCGAAAATGCGCTGCGTTATGGCGGCCATGGGGTCGAGGTGGCGGCGCATGTGTCCGGAGACAGCAACGCGCCCTATGTAGTGCTCAGCGTGCTCGACCGCGGTACAGGTATCGATCCTGACGAGCTGGGCGAGATCTTCAACCCCTTCATCCGGGGGGATAAAGCGCGTGGAGGCCAGGGTGCAGGGCTGGGGTTGGCGATCGTCAAGCGGATTGCCTCGCAACATGGTGGAGTGATCGAGTTGCGTAATCGCGAAGGCGGCGGCCTCGAGGCGCGAGTGAGCCTGCCGCTGGGCCTGCTATTGCCACGTGATGCAGTGCAGCAGAGCAAGCCCAAGGGCTAGCCTTTTCGGATTTCGGAGCCGGTTGGCGGCTCAGCCCTTACCTCTCGTCCTGGTCAGATGAGGGCCGGCGTTCTTCTCCAGGTACTGGATGATCAGGCCCGCCACATCCTTGCCGGTGGTGTCCTCGATGCCGGCGAGGCCCGGTGAGGAGTTCACCTCCATCACCAGCGGACCGTGATTGGAGCGCAGGATATCGACGCCGGCGACGCTGAGGCCCATCACCTTGGCCGCGCGAATGGCGGTCATCCGTTCTTCCGGGGTGATCTTGATCAGGCTGGCGGTGCCGCCGCGGTGTAGGTTGGAGCGGAACTCACCGGGCTTGGCCTGGCGTTTCATGGCCGCGATCACCTTGTCGCCAACGACGAAGCAGCGGATGTCTGCGCCACCGGCTTCCTTGATGTACTCCTGGACCATGATGTCCTGCTTGAGCCCCATGAAGGCCTCGATCACCGACTCGGCCGCGGTGGCGGTTTCGCACATGACCACGCCGATCCCCTGGGTGCCTTCGAGCACCTTGATCACGAGGGGCGCGCCGCCGACCATCTGTATCAGGTCGGCGATGTCATCGGGTGAGTGAGCGAAGCCGGTCACCGGCAGGCCGATGCCGCGCCGAGCGAGCAGTTGCAGTGAGCGCAGCTTGTCCCGCGAGCGAGCGATGGCCACCGATTCGTTGAGCGGGAACACGCCCTGCATTTCGAACTGACGCAGCACGGCGCAGCCATAAAAGGTGACCGAGGCGCCGATGCGCGGGATCACCGCGTCGAAGCCCTCCAGCGGGCGTCCTCGGTAGTGGATCTGCGGCTTGTGACTGGCGATGTTCATGTACGCGCGCAGCGTGTCGATCACGACGACCTCGTGGCCACGTTGCTGGCCGGCCTCCACCAGGCGGCGGGTCGAATACAAACGCGGATTGCGCGACAGCACGGCGATTTTCATTGGGCACCGGGAGAGGTAAGGGTCTGGGGTTTTTCCTGCACGTAGGTGCGTGCAGGGTCGACCAGCCATTTGCCGTCCATCAGGGCTTTTGACCCCAGCAGCAGGCGATAGCGCATGGTCTTGCGACAGGTAAGGGTAAATTCGACGGGCCACAGGTGATCGCCCAACGCCAGCAGCGTGCGCACCACATAGCGCGTTTGCGCCTGGCCATTGGAGCTTTTGATGAGTTTGCGCGCGACCACCGGCGCTTCGCAGCGATGGCGGCGTTGCACCAGCGTACCCAGGTGGGCCGTGAAACGGACCCAGCGTTCGCCATTGCGCTTGAATTCGCTGATCTCGGTCGCATGTAAGGCAGAAGTGCTTGCGCCGGTATCGATCTTCGCGCGCAGGCCGACGACGCCGAGCTCGGGCAGGGCGATCCATTCGCGCAAACCGATGATTGTCTGGAGGTCGGGATTGTTCAAAAGCGTATCCGGTAGATTTCCGCGCATTCTAGACAGGCAGCGTGACAACCGCATATCCCTGCATCAACCTATGACAACGAGACGCTAGGCAGAGTTGAACGATGAGTGAGAAAGACGACGGCAAAGTCCGTCTGGATAAATGGCTGTGGGCAGCGCGCTTTTTCAAGACGCGCGCGTTGGCGAAAGCCGCCATCGAAGGCGGCAAGGTGCACTGCAAAGGCGAGCGTTGCAAACCGAGCAAGGAACCCAAGCTCGGTGAAGAATTGGTGATTCGCGCCGGCTACGATGAACGCACCGTGGTGATCCGCGCGTTGTCAGCGGTGCGCAAGGGTGCGCCAGAAGCGCAACTGTTATACGAAGAGACCGCCGAAAGTCTGGCCCGCCGTGAACACGCGGCGGCCATGCGCAAGGCCGGAACCCTGGGTGTCGAGACCGACGGCCGTCCGAGCAAGAAACAACGCCGAGCCTTGCAGCGCTTTCATTCGGACGCCGGTTGAATGCTGCCGGTTGGATGGTCGCTACTTTCGCCCTAGAATGCGGTCACTTTTCTTAGGTGCTACAAGATAGCCACGACGTGCGATGTCCTGTCGTGCGCTAACGGCCCTAACGCCCACCTGCTCTGGTCATGCCCATGCTCGAATCCGATTACACCCAGCGTTTCCTCTTCGATGACACCGACGTGCGCGGCGAATGGGTTGGGCTTGAACGCAGCTATGCCGAGGTGCTGGCCAAGCATGCTTATCCTGAACAGGTCGCCCAGCTGCTCGGTGAGCTGCTGGCGGCAGCTGCGCTTCTGGTCGGCACGCTGAAGTTCGAGGGACTCATGGTGCTTCAGGTACGCTCGGCCGGCGCGGTACCGCTGCTTATGGTCGAATGCTCGAGTGATCGTGAAGTACGCGGCATTGCCCGTTACCACGAAGAGCAGCTGACGCCTGGCGCGACCCTTTCCGAACTTATGCCCGAAGGCGTTCTGGCGATGACCATCGACCCTGCCAAGGGGCAACGTTACCAGGGCATCGTTTCTCTGGACGGTGTGACCCTGGCGGAAAGTCTGTCGAGCTATTTCGCGTCGTCCGAGCAGTTGCCGACACGCTTCTGGCTAGCCGCCGATGGCCGCCGCGCCTGCGGCATGCTGTTGCAACAGCTGCCGGCTGATCGCATCCGAGACGGCGAGGAGCGCGAAGCCAGCTGGCAGCATCTGCGTACTCTGGCCGATACCCTTTCGACCGAAGAGTTGCTCGGCCTCGACACCCAGACCATCCTTCACCGTCTCTATCATGAAGAGCAGGTTCGGCTGTTCGAGCCACGGCCGATCATGTTCCGCTGCAGCTGCTCGCGCGAGCGTTCGGCCAACGCGGTCATCAGCCTGGGGCAGGAGGACGCCGAGCAGCTCTTGCAGGAGCAGGGCGGGGCGATCACGATCGACTGCCAGTTCTGTAATCACAGCTACCGCTTCGACGCGGCGGATATCACCCAGCTGTTCGCTGGCGCTGGAACGGAAGGGCCTTCAGGCACCCGGCATTAAAGGGCTTCGGCCGATAGGAACCTTTTCGCCATCACGCCCTCATACCCAGCGCAGCGTCATTTCTGTCATAATCGCGCGCACTTTTTTTCGGTGTAGTTCACTGTACGGTGAGCTACAACAGCATGGAGGAATCGGCCCAGGGCCGACGGGAAACTCATGACGCAAGCCACTAACGCCGTGTACATCGATATCAGCACCGCCCAACTGGTTGAAGAAGCCATCAAGCGCGGTGAGGGTGAATTGGCCGCCAATGGCGCGCTCGTCGTGAAAACCGGCCACCGGACCGGTCGTTCGCCAGCTGATCGCTATATCGTTGAAGAGCCCAGCACCAAGGACTCCATTGCCTGGGGGGCGATCAACCGTCCGTTTCCCGCTGATAAGTTTGATGCCCTGTGGGATCGCGTCGAGGCGTTCAACAAGGCGCAGGGTCATTTCGTTTCCCACGTTCATGTAGGTTCCTCCGAAGGACACTACCTGCCGGTCAAGATGACCACGGCCACGGCCTGGCAGAACCTCTTCGGCCGCCAGCTGTTCATCAACCCCGAGCAGTACAACCCGGCCGGCAAAGATGAATGGCAAGTGCTGAACATTGCCAATTTCGAATGCTCCCCGGAGCGTGACGGCACCAACTCCGATGGTTGCGTGATCATCAACTTCGCTCAGAAGAAAGTGCTGATCGCCGGGATGCGTTACGCCGGCGAAATGAAGAAGGCCATGTTCTCCGTACAGAACTACCTGCTGCCGGAAGCCGATGTACTGCCGATGCACTGCGCCGCCAACATCGGCGAAGACGGTGACGTCACGCTGTTCTTTGGCCTGTCCGGAACCGGCAAGACCACTCTGTCGGCCGACGAGTCTCGCTACCTGATCGGCGATGACGAGCACGGCTGGGGCACCGGCGTGGTGTTCAACATCGAAGGCGGCTGCTACGCCAAGTGCATCGACCTGTCCGAGAAGAACGAGCCGGTGATCTGGAAAGCCATCCAGTTCGGTACTGTGCTTGAGAACGTCGTGCTGAATGACGAGCGCGCTCCTGACTACACTGACGACAGCCTTACCCAGAACAGCCGTGCGGCCTATCCGCTGGAGTACGTCGAGAAGCGTTCCGACAAGAACCTCGGCGGCGAGCCAAATGCGGTGATCTTCCTGACCTGCGACCTCACCGGCGTTCTGCCTCCGGTGTCGATCCTCAATGAAGAGCAGGCGGCTTACCACTTCCTGTCTGGCTACACCGCGCTGGTGGGCTCCACCGAAATGGGTTCGGGTAGCGGAATCAAGTCGACCTTCTCCACTTGCTTCGGCGCGCCGTTTTTCCCGCGTCCTGCAGGTGTTTACGCCGAGCTGCTGATCAAGCGTATTCAGGCGTTCGGCTCCAAGGTCTATTTGGTCAACACTGGCTGGACCGGCGGTGGCTACGGTGTTGGCAAGCGTTTCAACATCCCGACGACTCGCGCTGTAATCGCTGCAATCCAGAGCGGTGCGCTGGTCGGTGCCGAAACCGAGCATCTGCCGATCATCAACCTCGACGTACCGAAGGCCGTCGCCGGCGTCGACACCCAGCTGCTCAACCCGCGTAACACCTGGGCTGACGGTAACGCTTACGATGAGGCAGCCAAGGAGTTGGCGAACAAGTTCATCGATAACTTCAAGAAGTTCGACGTTTCCGACGCCATCAAGGCCGCTGGCCCGCAGCTCTAAGCCGTAGGACAAGCCATTGAAAAGCCGCCTTCGGGCGGCTTTTTCGTGGGCGTCTTACTGCGGTTTTGTATGGCTGATGAGCTTCAGTCGCCGTCCGCAGGGTTGGTTGCGAGCGCGGCGGACCCATGCTGCGAGGCATTGAGCCCGAACTCTTCATCGGTTCGGTTGATAACTTCCATCAACCAAGATGGATGGATTCGATGCGTTTTGGCGCATAGCATATCGGCCACTTTTAGAATCCCCTTGGAGCCATATCATGCAGATCGAAGAAGCCATCCAGACCCGCCGCGCTGTCAAAGCGTACGACGCCAACTTTCAGCTCAGCCGCGAAGAAAAGGATGAATTGCTGAAACTGGCATTGCTGGCCCCCTCGGCGTTCAACCTGCAGCACGTACGCTTTGTCGAGGTGAGCGACCCGGAGCTGCGCGCCCAGATCCGTAAAGTAGGTTGGGACCAGGCGCAGATGACCGACGCTTCTATGCTGGTGGTTGTCTGCGCGCAGGTCGACAGTTGGGAGCAGAACGTCCGCCGCGTCTGGGAAGGGGCGCCGGCTGAGGTGCAGGACTACATGGCAGGCGCAATTGAAAACTACTATCGCGGCAAGCCCCAGGTACAGCGTGACGAAGCCATGCGCAGCTGCGGTCTGATGGCCCAGACGCTGATGCTCGCCGCGCGTGGAAAGGGCCTGGATTCGTGCCCGATGGATGGCTTCGACTTCGATGCTGTCGCCAAGCTGATCAACCTGCCGGACAACCACGTTATCGCTTTGATGGTCGCGGTCGGCAAGCGCGCTGTCGAGCCAAAGCCGCGCATCGGTAAGCTGCCGTTCGAGGAAGTGATCATTCGCGATCATTTCTGATCACGGCTGACAGGTGCGCGCATTGCGTCCGCCGTCGGTTGAGGCGCCGATCAGCACTGCTTTGATCGGCGTTGTCTGCTGCCGTGAGCTCTGGCTCAGTTCTGGTTCTTGCAACAGTCGGACATCGTGCGATAGGTCAATTTGCGCTCTTTTCCGGTGGAGTCCCGATAAACTCATAACTGCGTCGGTAACTTCGCAGTTCGGGGTCGGCTTTATCTTGACCGAAACAACCGAAGCGACGTCGAGTCGAGTGCCGTAGGTGTAGGTCTCGACTTCGGTGCTCTGGGCCTGGACGAGAGCTGAAAACAGCAAGGCTGTGGCAATGAGTGCGGCGCGCATGGCAGGTCATCCTGTTCTGGACCATAGGGGTGTCCTGCTCGCGTTCCGAATCACCTGATCCGGCTACGCTTGTGCTTTTTTCAGGAGCCGTGCAATCCGGAAAGTTGTTAGTCTGCTAACGATAGTTATCGATCCCAATCCGCTTCATTCGTCGAAATGCGTTGCCGTTTCGCTTGTTGTCTGATCTCTGGCGTGCCATTCGGGTTGTCTTCGGCGCTTCCAGACGGCTGACCGCCCGTGCCTGCCCCCCTTTCCAGTACCGTCTCCCTTCTTTTGCTACTCTCCGACGTCCAGTCAAAGGAGTGACTCAAGATGATTGAGCAGACGCTTTCGCATACGTTCGGGTACGACAGCTTTCGTCCCGGTCAGGAGCAGGCCATTCGCGCCGTGGTGGCCGGTCGCTCAGCGGCTGCGATCTTCCCCACCGGATCGGGGAAGTCCCTGTGCTACCAACTGCCAGCGCTGCTGTTGCCGCATCTGACCTTGGTGGTCTCGCCCTTGCTTGCGCTGATGCAGGACCAACTGGCCTTTCTGCATCGGCATGGCATTGCTGCCGGCAGCATCGATTCGGCGCAGAGCCGCGAGCAGGCCAGTGAAACAATGGCGCGAGCCAAGTCAGGCGAGTTGAAGATCCTGATGATTTCCGTGGAGCGGTTAAAGAACGAGCGCTTCCGCAACTTCATCGGCCAGGTGCCCATCTCGCTGCTTGTGGTGGACGAGGCGCACTGCATCTCCGAATGGGGACACAATTTCCGCCCGGATTACTTGAAGCTTCCCGACTATCAGCGCCAATTCAACATCCCCCAGGTGCTGCTGTTGACCGCCACAGCCACGCCACCGGTAATCGTCGACATGCAGGGCAAGTTTGCTATTGCCGCTGACGATGTGGTGACTACGGGTTTCTACCGGCCCAACCTCAACCTGCTGGTGGAGCCGGTCAGCGGCTACAACAAGCAACGCAGACTGGTGGAATGGCTGGCCGACAAGGGCGGCCAGCCCACCATCGTCTATGTCACTCAGCAGAAGACGGCCGAGCAGGTGTCCGAGAGTCTGGGACAGCAAGGCTTCCCGGCCAGCGCCTACCACGCCGGAATGGGCCATGAGTTGCGCGAGTCGATCCAGCGCCGCTTCATGGACGGCGAGCTGAACTGCATCGTTGCCACTATTGCCTTTGGCATGGGCATCGACAAGTCGGACATCCGCAACGTGGTGCACTTCGACCTGCCAAAATCGGTCGAGAACTACAGCCAGGAGATAGGCCGGGCGGGGCGCGATGGCCAGCCGTCTGATTGCCTCGTGCTGGCCAATCGCGACAGCCTCAGCGTACTGCAGAACTTCGTCTACGGTGACACACCAGAACGCGAGGGAATCCGCTGCGTACTCGATGAGCTGCAGCAGGCCGGGGCGGGCGGGCAATGGGAACTGATGCTCAATCAGCTATCCGACCAGAGCAACATCCGTCAATTGCCGCTGAAGACCCTGCTCGTGCAATTGGAGCTTAGAGGAATTATTGCTCCACGCTTTGCCTATTTCGCTGAATATCGCTTCAAGTATTTGCTCGAACCTGAGGCGCTTATCGAGAAGTTCGAAGGCGAGCGGCGGCACTTCGTTGAGGCGATCGTGCACAGCTCGGCCCGGGCGCGAACCTGGTGCACGCTGGATTTCGATACGCTCTATCGACAGCACTGCGCTGATCGGGCGCGTGTGGTCAAGGCGCTGGAATACTTTCAGGAGAAGGGCTGGATCGAGCTTGAGAGCAAGCAGATGACCGAAGTCTATGCCGTGCTTGATCCGAGCTTCGATGTCGACATGCTGACGGGCGGGCTACATGCCTATTTCAAGGAGCATGAGCAGAGCGAGATCACCCGCATCGAGAACATGCTGGCGCTGTTCGAGACCGCCGAATGCCTGAGTCAGCGCCTAGCCGCTTATTTCGGCGATAGCGAGGCACCGCAAAGATGCGGCCATTGTTCGGTCTGCCGCGGAAAAGTCGCTCAGTTACCCGAGCCGCCAGCGTTGGCTCCGCTTGAAGGGATCGATGTCCAGGCTCGATGCGCCGCTTTCAGTCAGCGCTACCAGAGCCTCAAGGGCGACGAGCCGAGCGCGGAATGCCTGACGCGCTTTCTCTGCGGCATCAGCGTACCGGTGTTCACCAAGCTCAAGGCGCGGCAGATCCCAGGCTTCGCCTCGCTGGAGGCTTATCCCTATGCCGAGGTTCGCGCGCGCCTGGCAGGTTAGCGCAGTCAGATCGATCAGCAGCATGATTCAGTCAAAGCGTCAGTTGGCTCAGGAGATTGAGATACTCTCGCGAAACATCGACGCTTGGCTGCACTGATCACCAGCATCGGTGCGGTGCTCTAAGTGATTCGCGGCATAGCCGAGCGGAACGATTTACTTGCGAAATACGTTCATCGAAGCCGCGTGGGCCGGCGGACAGCGAAGTGACTTCGCACTGATGGCCGATGCACCCGGTATTCGTGATCTGTCCAACGATGCGGCAGACAATCCAGCCAGAAGCGTGCAAGCCAGCCAGCAGCTTTCTGCCCTGTCTCAGAACCTGGCGGCGCTGGTCGGGCGCTTCCGCGCCTGACGGATCACCTCAGCGATCACGCGCCGGTTATGTTGCCGGCGTCGAGCCCGCTCCAGAGCAGCTTGCCCACTCCAACATTGTGAGGCAAAAGCAGCAGGCTGAGTAGAAACACCAGGATCAGCCCAATAGCGTAGATGAGGCTCATCAGCCGCTGTTTTCGGTTCCGACGTGCTTTTGATGCGGCTTTGTAAGGCTGATCGGCTGATGTAGTTTTCGGGTGCATCGTTGTCTCGGTAAAGGGGCGGGCCGATCAAGAAAACCCGGCGCAGGCCAATGGCGGTGCAAAGTAGAACCGAAATAAAGGCTAAACGCCACTATCGTGGTGGCAGGCTCGAACTAACCCGTCTGCTCTAGTCGCGGGGTTGAGCCGCCCGCCTGGCGCCGTAACAAACAGCAAAGCTCTAGTCTTGTTATCAGCCGGTGCTCCAGGCTGCGTGGACCATACTCAAGCGTCGACGCCGCCCGATCGTCCGGAGACCCGCCATGCAGACGCGCCGCCAGCTGCTACATCGTTCCGCACTGTTAGCCACCCTTGCTGCGCTGGGGCTATTGCTGCCATCACTGGCGAGAGGCGCCGAACCGCTGAGAATGCGGCGGATTCCTTCAACGAGCGAGATGCTACCGGTGATCGGGCTAGGCACCTCGCGAACGCATGACATACGGATTGATGACCCCGAGATGCAGGCTCTTCTGGATGTGTTGCGGGTATTTGTCGAGGGTGGTGCCAAGGTGATCGACACCGCCCCCAGTTATGGCAATGCTGATCGGGTGGTGGGTGAGCTGGTTAAACGGCGAGACGCGCGAGATCAGGTCTTCTTGGCGACCAAGGTTTCCGCTACCGGTCGTGAGCGCGGTCTGGCTCAGATCGAGAAGAGTTTCGAGGCGCTGCAGACCGACACCATCGATCTGATACAGGTGCACAATCTGCAGGACACCAGCACCCAGCTCGCCTTGCTGCGAGATCTCAAAGAGCAGGGCCGTATCCGGTACATCGGTGTCACGCACTATGTCGAGTCTGCCCACGACAGGCTGCTTGAGGTGTTGAAGCAGGAGCCGGTCGACTTCGTTCAGTTCAATTATTCGGTCAGCGAGCGCAATGCTGAGAAGCGATTGTTGCCGTATTGCGCCGCTAATGGCATCGCCACACTGATCAACCGGCCGTTCACGCGCGGCAATCTGTTGTCCAGGGTCAAGGGCAAGCCACTGCCGGCCTGGGCACCGGAGCTCGATGCCAGCTCCTGGGCGCAGTTGCTGCTCAAATTCATCCTGGCCGAGCCGGCTGTCACCACTGTGATACCCGCGACATCCAATCCACGTTACATGGCGGACAACATCCTGGCCGGGCAGGGCCGCTTGCCGGACGCGCAGCAACGGGAGTTGATCGTCGAAGCCTTCAGTTGAGCAGCTATGTCCATGGATTTCCGGGAGGCTGAATGGCAAGCCCCGTTCGCATCACGAGCCGCGGCACTGATCAACGCCCGCCCGGGTGAGCTTCGTGCGGTACTGGCCGGGTTCGGTCTGTTCTTTTGCCTGTTCGCCGGTTACTTCATGCTGCGGCCGATTCGCGAGTCGATGGGCATTCAGGGCGGCGTCGATAATCTGCAGTGGCTGTTTACCGCGACCTTCTTTGCCATGCTGTTGGCCGTTCCGCTGTTCGCGTGGCTCAATTCCAGGGTCGCACGGATTCACTACATTGACTGGGTGTACGGTTTCTTCTGCCTCAACCTGCTGCTGTTCGCCTCTGTGTTTTATGTGCTGCATGACAGCATCTGGTTGGCCCGCGTGTTCTACGTGTGGATCTCGGTTTACAACCTGTTCGTGGTCTCCGTGGCCTGGAGCCTGATGGCCGATGTGTTCGATGCCGGCCAGGCACGCCGCCTGTTTGCCTTCATCGCCGCGGGTGCCAGTGTCGGTGGGTTGGTGGGGCCGGCTCTCAGTGCACTGCTGGTAGGCGTTCTCGGGCAGTTCGGATTGATGTTCCTGGCCGCTTTGCTGCTCCTAGCTGCGGTTGTACTCAAGCATTATCTGATGGTTTGGCGAGAAGTGCTGGGGGCTGGGCGACCTGGCGCCGAACGGGCCGAAAGCACTCGGCGCCCGGTCGCTGGCAATCCATTCAGCGGGCTGACGCGCGTGCTGGGTTCGGGTTACCTGCTGGGAATTGCCGCGTTCGTACTGCTGCTAACGACCGCTAGCACTTTTCTCTACTTCGAGCAGGCGCGGCTGGTGGCCGAACTGTTTCCAGACCGCGACGAACAGGTTCGTGTATTCGGCGCAATAGATTTCGTGGTGCAGACCGGTGCGCTGGTGTCGCAGCTGTTCATCACAGGCCGCGTCGCTCAACGACTAGGCGTACGTGTGCTTCTGGCCGGAGTGCCGGCACTGGTTTGTCTGGGGTTTGTCGCAATGGCGCTGGCGCCGACCTTCGCCGTACTGGCTGCCGTGATGATTGTGCGGCGCATCGGCGAATATGCGTTCGTTCGTCCGGGGCGCGAAATGCTCTTCGCGCCGCTGGATGCCGAGAGCAAATACAAGGCGAAGAACTTCATCGACACCGTAGTCTATCGCGGCGGTGATGCCGTCAGTGGCTGGGCCAAGACCCTGCTCGACAGCCTTGGCCAGGGTGCCTGGCTGGTTGCGCTGGTGGGTGCTTTCTGCGCGGCGATCTGGGCCATCGTGGGCTGGTTCCTCGGCGCTCGAGCAGATCGAAAGCGTTCTTCTGAAGGTCCGTAGCAGAGCCATCCGAGCAGCCGAAACCGTCCGATACGCCGGTTCACTGACCTGCGTCAGGCGAGGCAAGCCCGCCTGTCGTGACAATCGACTCTGACGAAGCCGGTGAACCTCGGCGCAACAGGCGCCTCGAACCTTAGTAGGTACGTCATCAATCAGGAGTAGTCGTATGCATGTTCAAGTCAACAGCCATCATATTCCCGGTAGCGTCGAGCTGCATGAGTGGGTCGGTTCGACCGTAGAGGAGCGGCTGGAGCGCTTCGACGATTTCATCACGCGTATCGAGGTGCATGTCAGCGACGAGAACGCTCAAAAGGCCGGCGCCGATGACAAGCGTTGCCAGATCGAAGCGCGTCCCAAGGGTCATCAGGCCGTATCGGTGACGCACAAGGCCGAGTCCCTGCAACTGGCCGTCGACGGCGCCGCCGAAAAGATGCGTCACGCGTTGGAGCACCTGATGGGCAAATTGGATACGAAGGTGCTCTCTGGTGGTGAACTCAATGATCCATTGCTTGATGAGCAGCCGCAGGCGGTAAAAGATGCGATGCTCGAAGAAGAGTTCCTGCAGAAACAAGATGAACTCGACAAGTGATATCGCCGGCCCCGGTTTTTTACCGGGGCCTCTTTTAGTTTCGCGCCCCATATCCTTCACGTTGCCTGGAACCGGCCAATCAGCTGCGTTTCAAACCGTCTTCCCGCCCGTCCGGAATAGATTCATGCAGATCATCCTGGTGCGTCATGGTCGCCCCGATCATGGCGCCGCGTCATGGAGTACGCCGGTCGGTATGAAGGATTGGGTCGAGCGCTATAACGCGGCGAGCGTGGTCGCCAGCGAACGACCGGAATCACTGCGCCGGCTTGCTGGTTCTTCCGGTGTGGTGGTGTGCAGCCCGCTGATGCGTTGCGTGGAGTCTCGCAGTCATTTGAATTGCGCTTGCGAGCATGATCCCGATCCCTTGTTCGCGGAGGCACATCTGCCGTATCCCGACTGGGCGTATCCACTGATGCCCTCGCGCGTCTGGCGCATCACCTTTCGTACAGCCTGGTTCCTTGGCTTCGCGAACCATACCGAACCGGTCCGCGAATCGAGGCAACGTGCAAGCGCAGCCGCTGACAAGCTGATCGACCTCGCGCGGACTCATGGAAGCGTGCTGCTGATGGGCCACAAGATCATGAACGCTCTGATCGCCACGCAATTACGTAAGCGCGGCTGGCATGGGCCGGCGGTGCCACTCCTGTCGGGCTACTGGCAACCGAGTCGCTATCACAAGCACTCGTGACTTGAACGCGAGGCTGGACCAAGCCAGTTCTCACGGCCTGTTCCGTAAGGCAAGAAAGCGCAGGTACTAATCTCTATGAAAAGTAGGGCTATTGGTTTTTAAACGAAGAGGTAGCTCAACTCCCAAGTACGGCGGCATCGCTCCACGTCTTTGGTGGGGAAGACCTTTATTTTTCAATAGTTTGAGAGGTGCTTGGGGTCTTGTTACGGATCGGTGCCTGGCGTCCTGATCGCTGCTCTTTGTATCGCTATAGCGAAAGGCTTACAAAAAGCAGCGGCGATTTCCGCTTCAGCTCCATGGTTTAGGTAATTAATCTACACCCACTCTGAAGCGCAGGAAGCGCTCAGGATCAGGATGATCGACCACCGCCAGGACGGCACTCGAAAGGATTTGGAAAGGTCAGAAAGAACCCGCTTCGGCGGGTTTTTGCTTTTCTAGCCTGGCGCTTGCATATGCTCTTCTAGCCAGGGCGCTGCGGATAACGACGCAACCTTCTGTGTGACTCTCGCAAAGTCGACTTCCAGCGGTCGGTCTGAATTGGCAATGCCGCCTTGTCATTGACCAAACGCTGACGCGTTTAGACGATCTGCAGCGTTTTGTAGACTATTTGAATCCGTAAGGTTTTTCTCGATGGGCAACATAGCTTCATCGGCTGACACACACCGTCAGCCGCGAAGCCTACTACTTATCGAGGACCTGGCCATGAACACACTGAATCGCGCACTGACTCTCGCTGCTCTAACTCTGGCAACGGCCGTTGCAGCAGAAGCATCCCCAGCAGCAGGACTTAAAACCGCTGCGGTAACCGGCAGCGAGCATTCCGAGAGCTACATCACCACCAAGGACGGCGTCAGTCTCTACTACAAGGATTGGGGACCGCGTAATGGTCAGGTGGTTACCTTCAGTCACGGCTGGCCGCTGAATTCTGATAGCTGGGAGTCACAGATGATGTTTCTGGCCTCCAAAGGTTATCGCGTCGTTGCCCATGACCGTCGTGGACACGGGCGCTCGAGCCAGCCGTGGGAAGGTAACGACATGGACCACTACGCCGACGATCTCGCGGCGGTTCTCGAAGCCCTGGATCTGAAGGATGCCACTCTCGTTGGATTTTCGACGGGTGGCGGCGAGGTGGCGCGCTACATTGGCCGCCACGGTACCAGCCGCGTGAAAAAGGCGGTGCTGGTCGCCTCGGTTCCGCCCTTGATGCTGAAAACCGACAGCAATCCTGATGGCGTGCCGCTGGAAGTCTTTGACGGGCTTCGTCAGGCTTCGTTGGACAACCGCTCGCAGCTGTATCTGGACATCGCTTCCGGGCCGTTCTTCGGGTACAACCGAGCTGGTGCAAAGCCCTCGCAAGGGTTGATCAAGTCCTTCTGGGTGCAGGGTATGCAAGCCGGTCACAAGAATACTTACGACTCGATAACTGCCTTCTCCGCGACCGATTTCCGCGAAGATCTTAAGAAGTTCGATGTGCCCACGTTGGTGATCCACGGCGATGACGATCAGATCGTCCCGATCGATACCTCCGCTCGTGCTTCGGCTGCCATCGTCAAAGGTGCTCAGCTCATTGTCTATCCAGGCGCGCCGCACGGTCTGGCTGATACTCACAAGGAACGCTTGAATCAGGACCTGTTGAACTTCCTTCAGCAGTAATCTGCACCGAACGGCCCCGCTCCGGGGCCGTTCGGTCTTCTGATGTTCTCAGCTGCGTTGCGCTGCATCCATACAGCGATACGACACGTTTGTTCCCGCTATAGCCAAAGGCTTACAAAGATCCCAGCCATTGGCTCTTCAGCCTCATCGGTACGATGGCTATTCTATGCCCATCTCTGAAGCGCAGGACGCGCTCAGGATCAAGGAAGATCGACCACCGCCAGGATGGCAACCGGAAGGATTCGGATGGTCAGGAAAAACCCGCTTCGGCGGGTTTTTTGTTGCCTGATGAAAAGTATTGAAGCGGCCGAGACTGCGAAAAGCGCGCCGCTAGGCGGTGCGCTCCTGGGACAAGGGCGATGCCGTATCGCCGCCGAGGGCAACAATCTGCTCGATCAACCAATGCAGGGCGGCATCGCGTTCGCGTTGGGCGACGCTGACAATATCCAGCCGGAAGCTGCCGAGATCGAAGGGTAGGTCGAATAATTGCAGCGGCAGCAGCTCCGCGAAATAGCGCGCCAGCTGCGTTGGCAGCACGGCGGCCAGATCGCTACGCGCCACGATATGAGCGGCCTGCAGGTAGTTCGGGGTGGTATAGACGACGTCGCGGCTGAGCCCCTGCTCCTCCAGCCATTGATCGACCATCCCGCGCGTCTGCCCGCCGTGGACCCAGAGGTGACGGAGGCGCAGAAAGCCGTCGAGATCCATCGTCTCGCCAAGCAGTGGGTGTCCTTTGCGTACCGCGACCTGCAACGTCTCGCTGGCCCAGCGGCGGGTGTGAAACCGCGTCGGCACATCGACAAAACGGCCCAGCACCAGATCCAGTTCACCGTCATCCAGCGCCTCGGCGGGCAGCTGTGGGGTGAGGTGCTGGATGGCAAGCTGTATGCCCGGAGCCACCCGTGACAGATGCGCCATCAGCGCCGGCATGCAAATCAGCTCGACATAGTCGGTGACGGCAATGACGAAGCGCTGGCGGCTGGTGGCGGGATCGAAGCAGTCTCCGGCGTTGAGCGTATGTTCGATCTGCTGCAATGCATCGCGGATCGGCATCTCCAGGCTCAGCGCGCGTGGAGTGGGCTGCATGGCCCGGCCCACACGTACCAGCAGCGGATCATCAAGCAGTTCGCGCAGCCGGCTCAGCGCATTGCTGACCGCCGGCTGACTTAGCGAAAGCCGCTCGGCGGCACGGGACACGTTGCGTTCGCGTAGTAGAGCATCCAGTACGCGGAGAAGGTTGAGGTCGAAGTTATAGATATTCATCTGATGAATCTGAAACATCACAAGACTAAATTTCAAAAATAGTAGCGTCTTCATCTAAGGTAGGTCTTCTGATTTTTCCGCCTTGCAACGAGGACAGCTGCAATGAGCCAAACCCGCTTCGATATCCAGACCGCCGCCGTGATCGGCGCAGGCACCATGGGCCGCGGTATTGTCATGAGCCTGGCCAATGCCGGCGTGCAGGTGCGCTGGCTCGACAACAATCCCGAGATGCTCGAGCAAGCGTTGGGCGTTGTCGCGGATACCTACGCGCACAACGTGCGCCAGGGCCGTATCGACGAGGCTCAAGCGGCTGAACGACGGGCCTGCATAGGTAAGGCAGCCGATTACCAGGCGCTGGCCGATGTGGATCTTGTGATCGAGGCGGTGTACGAGAATCTTGAACTCAAGCAGACCATCTTCCGTGAGCTGGACGGCATCGTGAAGCCGACCGGCATCCTTGCCAGCAACACCTCGGCGCTGGACATCGATGCGATCGCTGCGGTTACCCGTCGGCCGGAGCAGGTCGTGGGGCTGCATTTCTTCAGCCCCGCGCACATCATGAAACTGCTGGAAATCGTCCGCGGCGCGAAAACCTCCAAAGCTGTGCTTGAAGCATCCACTGAACTCGGCAAACGCATGGGCAAGGTCAGCGTGATCGCCGGTAATTGCCCCGGCTTCATTGGCAACCGCATGCTTGCAACCTACGTGCGCGAGGCGCGCATGATGCTGCTCGAAGGCGCCTATCCGCATCAGGTAGATGCCGCGCTGCAGGGTTTCGGCTTCGCCATGGGCCCGTTCCGCATGTACGACGTGGTCGGCATCGACCTGGAATGGCGCGCTCGTGAGTTGGCTGGCAAAGGGCAGGACGAGCCCGAGGTGCAGATCGACAACCGTCTCTGCGAGCTGGGCCGCTTCGGCCAGAAATCGCGCATGGGCTACTACCGCTACGCCGAGGGCAGCCGACAGGCCGAGCACGATCCGGAAGTGGATGCGCTGGTGCAGCAAGAGTCCGAGCGGCTCGGCTATGAGCGTCGCGAGATCGGCAGCGAGGAGATCCTCGAGCGCTGCCTGCTGGCGCTGGTCAACGAGGGCGCGAAGATTCTCGAGGAAGGCATGGCCGAGTCCAGTGCCGACATCGATACCGTTTACCTTTACGGCTATGGTTTCCCGGCCGAAGTCGGCGGGCCGATGACCTGGGCTGATCGTCAGGGTCTGCCGGCGATTCGTGATCGCCTGAACGCGCTGGCCGAGCAGTACGGCGCGCACTGGCAGCCTGCCGAGCTGATCGACAGCCTGGCCACGCTGGGTGGTCGCTTCGTCGACTACAAGCGGGAGGCCTGAGAATGGAGTACAAGGCTCCCCTGCGCGATATGCGCTTCGTGCTGCACGAGCTGTTCGACGCCAGCGCTCATTGCGAGCTGCTGGGCAATGGTCTCGACCGCGAGCTGATCGATGGCGTGCTGGAAGAAGCCGCGCGCTATACCGGTGGCGAGATCGCACCCCTCAATCGCAACAGCGATGAGGAGGGCGTGACTCTCGAGAACGGTCAGGTTCGCACGCCGCAGGGCTTTGTCGAGGCGTACAGGCAATACGTCGACAATGGCTGGGCGAGCATGACCGGGCCGACAGAATACGGCGGTCAGGGCTTCCCGCAGTTGGTGGCGTGCAACTTCCATGAAATGTTGATGGCCGCCTCGCTGTCCTTCCGCATCTATTCAGGCCTCACCGAAGGCGCGGTGCTGGCGCTGTACAAGCACGGCAGCGATGAGCTGAAAAATGCTTACCTGGAGAAACTGGTCAGCGGCAGCTGGAGCGGCACCATGTGCCTTACCGAGCCACAGGCCGGGACGGATCTTGCGCTGCTGCGCACCAAGGCCGAACCCCAGGCGGACGGCAGCTACAAGGTCAGCGGCAGCAAGATCTTCATCTCTGGCGGCGAGCACGACATGAGCGAGAACATCGTGCATCTGGTCTTGGCTCGCCTGCCGGATGCACCGGCCGGCGTGAAGGGCATCAGCCTGTTGCTGGTACCCAAGTTCATTGCCAACGCCGACGGCACGCCGGGCGAGCGCAACGCGCTTAACTGCGGCGCCATCGAGCACAAGATGGGCATCAAGGGCGCCGCCACCTGCGTGATGAACTTCGACGGCGCAACCGGCTGGATTGTCGGCGAGCCCAACCAGGGACTGGCGTGCATGTTCACCATGATGAACGACGCGCGCTTTCAGGTCGGGTTGCAGGGCCTTGGCATTGCCGAACAGGCTTATCAGGGCTCGTTGGCCTACGCCCGAGAACGGCTGCAGTCGCGCGGACTGGCGGGCGTGCAGCACCCGGATAAAGTTGCCGACCCGATCATCGTCCACCCGGACGTGCGCCGCATGCTGCTGACGCAGAAGACGCTGGTCGAGGGCAGCCGCATGCTGGCAGCCTACTGCGCCCGGCAGCTGGACCTTGAACACGGTCATCCGGACGTCGCGGCCCGCAAGGCCGCTAGCAAGCGTGCGGCGCTGCTGATTCCGGTCGTCAAAGCCTTCTTTACCGATATGGGCCAGGAAGTGGCGAGCCTTGGCGTGCAGGTCTATGGCGGCCACGGATACATCCGCGAGTGGGGCATGGAGCAGCTGATGCGTGACAGCCGCATCACCCAGCTCTACGAGGGCACCAATGGCATTCAAGCGCTCGATTACATTCGCCGCAAGCTGCTCGGCGATGGCGGCGCGGAGCTGTCGGCCCTGCAGGCGGAATTCAGCGAGGTTTGCGATCAGCAGGTTGATCGTCCGGCGTTACGTGAGATCGCGAGCAAGGTACAGGCGCGTATCGGCGAATGGCGCGAGCTGAGCGCCGAGATCATCGCCGCGACGGGCCGTGACCCTCAGGAGATTGGTGCGGTGTCGGTGGATTTCCTGCAGTACTCGGCCTATGTGTCGTTGGCCGGGCTTTGGTTGCAGGCTGCAGGGCGTGCGCAGGATGCGCTGGAACAAGGCGTGGGCGACGATGCGTTCTATCAGGCCAAACTGGCCAGTGCGGACTTCTACTTGCGCCGTGTTTTGCCGCGGGCGAGCGCACACCGGGAAGCGATTCAGGGTGGTGCCGGGTGTGTGATGGCGTTGCCTGAGACAGATTTTGCGTTTTGATTTGCGAGGGTGGGGGCGCAATTAGCGCTCCCCGTTATGGCGGGTTTCTTAGCGCAATTCGCCAGCAAGCTGGCTCCTGCAAAAGCGAGGGCGTAGTTCGTCTGCAGGAGCGAGCTTGCTCGCAAAAAATCCAGCAACAAGCCCAGCACTGCGCCTCGACCGCAGCTGAGACTACGAAAAGAGGATCCACCATGCATCCGTTCAGCTTTGCCACAACTGCACAACTGATCTGCGAGCCGGGTTCGTCGCGCCGTTTGGCCAGCCTCTGCAAAGAGCGCGAAGTGCACTCGGTATTAGTGGTGACCGATCCGGGGATTACTCGCTTCGGCCTGCTCAACGAGGTACTGCCAGGCTTTGAAACCGAAGGGCTGGCGGTCGCCGTTTACGATCAGGTGGTCGCCGACCCGCCAGAGAGTATTGTCCTGGCCGCGGTCGAGCAGGCCAAGGCAGCTGGAGCGGATCTGGTGATCGGTTTTGGTGGCGGCAGCTCGATGGACGTCGCCAAGCTGGTTGCCCTATTGGCGCACCCGGATAACACCCAGACGCTGAAGGACATCTATGGCGTTGGCAATGCCAAGGGCAAGCGCCTGCCGCTGATCCAGGTGCCAACCACCGCCGGCACCGGCTCGGAGGTCACGCAGATCGCCATCATCACCACCGGCGAGACGACCAAGATGGGTGTGGTTTCGCCGATGCTGCTACCGGACCTGGCGCTGCTCGATGCCGATCTGACACTTGGCCTGCCACCTGCGGTCACGGCCGCGACTGGTATCGACGCCATGGTGCACGCCATCGAGGCCTACACCAGCGCGTTGAAGAAGAATCCCATGTCCGATCTGCTGGCCCGTGAGGCACTGCGTCTGCTAGCCGCCAACCTCGATGAGGCGGTGCATAACGGCGGCAATCGCGAGGCGCGCCAGGCCATGCTGCTCGGCGCCTGCTTGGCCGGGCAAGCGTTCGCCAATGCGCCAGTGGCGGCGGTGCATGCGTTGGCCTATCCGCTGGGCGGCAATTTTCACATCCCGCACGGGTTGTCGAATGCGCTGGTGCTGCCGCAGGTGCTGCGCTTCAACGTCAACGCGGCGACCACCCACTACGGGGAGCTGGCGCCGATCATCCTTGGTGACCGGCTGCGGACCGATGATCCTTCAACCTATGCCGAGCAGCTGATCGAGGAGTTCGAACAGATGAGCGCCCGCGTCGGCTTGCCGACCCGCTTGCGCGACGCCGGTGTGCCGGAAGACATGCTGCCGCAGCTGGCGAAGGAGGCGATGCTGCAGCAACGCCTGCTGGTCAACAACCCGCGTGAAGTCACCGAGGCTGATGCCTTGGCTATCTACCGCGCCGCTTACTAGCGCCGTTGATACACCGCCGCACCTGCGGTGTACCGGTTTGCTGAACAAGGATTTTCCAGATGGCCGAACAACCGCAGCACCTGCGCACCGACTACCGTTACTTCCAGCCCATCACCACGCGCTGGCATGACAACGACATCTACGGCCACGTGAACAACGTGGTCTATTACAGCTACTTCGACAGCGCGGTAAACGCCTATCTGATCGAACAGGGGGGGTTGGACATTCACGAAGGCGAGGTGGTGGGGTTCGTCGTCAGCTCTTCGTGTGATTACTTCGCCTCCATTGCCTTTCCCGATGCGCTGGACGTCGGCCTGCGGGTCGGCAAGCTCGGTAACAGTTCGGTGCAGTACGAATTGGCGATCTTCAAGGCGGGTGAAGCGCAGGCGTGCGCGGCGGGGCGCTTCGTGCACGTTTTCGTAGACCGCGCCAGCAACCGGCCAACGCCGATTCCGAGTGGTCTGCGCCGGGCGCTGGCAGCGCTGGTGATCGTGGCCGAATAGGTGGTCGGTCTGGCAGCTTTCGGGATGACGCCCTAGGCCGAGCTCGTCGAGCCGTTTCACTGTGGGGAGTGGTTAGCTGGACAGCTCAGCGCTACGGGTCGGCTCCTTCAGTCGTGATGCTTGTGCTTGTGCTTCCAGTGACCCTTGGCTTTGCCCGGGTGCCCGTAGTACCGGCGATCGTCACGGTAGCGGCGATCGCTGCGATCATCATCGTCGCCATAGGCGTTGCCGATCGCACCACCGGCGCCTCCGCCCACGGCTGCGCCAATCAGCCCGCCGGTGCTGCCGCCGACGCGCTGGCCAATGACGTTGCCGCCTGCCGCGCCGAGCCCACCACCGATAGCCGCTTCGGTACGGCTGCGCTTGTCGGCACCGACCATGCCACCAGCGGCGCCGCCAACACCCGCGCCGATTGTGGCACCCGTAGCGCCCCCAAGATGCTCACCAACGACCGAGCCTAGCGCTCCACCCAATGCACCGCCGACGGCGGCTTCGGTGCTGCTACCGGCAAACGCGGCGCTGCTTAGCAGGCTCGCAGACAACAACAGAATCGAGGAGTACTTCATGGCGAAACCTTTCAGTGAGTGGCGCCGCGATCCTCACGTTTGGAGGCTGTGTTTCGCAAGCATCCCCCAATGAAAGATGTGATGCGTTTTGCGTTTCGCAAACCTTTGGTTCGGCCGCGAAACTATGGGCAAGCGAAACGGTCAGGCCCCCCCCTTGAGCAGGCGCTATCAGGCGCCTCTCTGGCATCTGCCAACAGGAATACTGATCAGACGATGACCGGTTTCGGCTGCGCAGCATGCAGCCGAATCGCGACCGACTTGGAGGTCGGGGTATGGCTACCGATTCCCACGCTTGTCAGCGGCACCAGCGGATTGGTCTCCGGGTAATAGGCGGCGGCTTGCCCGGGCGGGACGTCGAAGGCCAGCAGGGTGAAGCCCTCGACCCGGCGCGCGACGCCGTCGTTCCACAGCGATTCGATGTCGACCTTCTGTCCCGGCTCGAAGCCCAGCCGGCTGATGTCCTCGATATTGGCGAAGACGACTCGCCGCTGCCCTTTGACACCGCGATAGCGGTCGTCCAGGCCATAGATGGTGGTGTTGTACTGATCGTGCGAGCGCAGGGTCTGTAGCACCAGATCCGGTTGTTGGTCACTGTCACGCAGCGCTTCGCCGAACAGGCTGACTGGCAGCGGGTTGGCGATGAAATTGGCGCAGCCACTGGCAGTCTTCCAGCGTCGGCCCGCGGCTGGGTTGTCCAGGTGAAAGCCCCCGGGATGCTGCAGGCGCGCCTCAAAGTCAGAAAAACCGGGGATAGTGTCGGCAATCAGATGACGGATGCGTGTGTAGTCGGCGATCAGCGCCTGCCAATCCAAAGGTTTGTTACCGAGCGTCGCCTGAGCGATGCCCGCAATGATTGCAGGTTCCGAACGCATCAATGGCGAGATGGGCGCCAACTGACCGTAGGAGGCGTGGATCATGCTGAACGAGTCTTCCACCGTGACGGCCTGCGGGCCGCTCGCCTGCTGGTCGATGTCGGTACGGCCGAGACACGGCAGGATCAGGGCATCACGGCCGACCGTCAGGTGGCTGCGATTGAGCTTGGTACTGATCTGTACGGTGAGGTCACAACGCTGTAGCGCCTGATGAGTGCGCTGACTGTCCGGCGTGGCCTGGGCGAAGTTGCCGCCTAGGCCTATGAACACCTTCGAGCGGCCTTCGAGCATCGCTCCGATGGCCTCCACCACGTTGTGCCCGGGTTGGCGCGGCACCTTGAAGTCGAAACGTTTTTCCAATGCATCGAGCAGCGCGGCGGGCGGCCTCTCGTTTATGCCCATGGTGCGATCGCCCTGCACGTTGCTGTGCCCGCGGACCGGACAGAGGCCCGCGCCCGGCTTGCCAAGGTTGCCGCGCAAGAGCTGCAGATTGGTGATTTCCTGAATCGTCGCGACCGAGTGGCGGTGCTGGGTGATGCCCATGGCCCAGCAGATGATCACCCGCTCGGCATTGCAGAAGATGCGCGCCGCCTGTTCCAGCTCGGCCAGGCCCAGACCCGATTGTTCCTCGATGGCTTCCCATCGGGTTGCGTCCAGGGTCGTCAGGTAGCTGTCGATACCGCTGGTGTGCTGTTCGATGAACGCCCGATCGAATACGCCTGGCTCGCCGTTGGCCTGGGCTTCGCGCTCCCAGAACAGCAGCAACTTGGCGATACCGCGCATGGCAGCCATGTCGCCGCCCAAGGCAGGGCGGAAGAAGGCGGTGTTCAGCGGCGCCGACCCGTTAGCGAGCATCTCCAGCGCATGCTGCGGGTGCTGGAAACGCTCCAGTCCACGCTCCTTGAGCGGGTTGAAACAGACCACCTGCGCGCCACGCGCCACCGCTTCACGTAGCGGTTCGAGCATACGTGGATGGTTGGTTCCGGGGTTCTGGCCAAGTACGAAAATGGCGTCAGCCTTGGCGAAATCCTCGAAGGTCACGCTGCCCTTGCCCACGCCTATACTTTCGCCAAGGGCGACACCGCTGGCCTCGTGGCACATGTTCGAGCAATCGGGGAAGTTGTTACTGCCGTAAGCTCGGACGAACAGCTGATATAGAAACGCGGCTTCGTTGCTGGTGCGGCCTGAAGTATAGAACTCCGCCTGATCTGGCTTTTCGAGTGCGTTCAGGTGTCCGGCAATCAAGGCGAAGGCTTCGTCCCAGCCGATGGGCAGGTAGCGGTCGCTGGCCCTGTCGTAGCGCATGGGTTCGGTCAATCGGCCCTGGTACTCCAGCCAATAATCGCTCTGTTCCCGTAACTGGGTGACGCTGTAGCGGGCAAAGAAGGCCGCGTCGACACGTCGTTTCGTGGCCTCCCAATTCACCGCCTTGGCGCCGTTTTCGCAGAATTTGACCGCGCCATCCTCAGGCGAATCGCCCCAGGCGCAGCCGGGACAGTCGAACCCACCGTTCTGGTTGGTTTTCAGCAGAGCACGGATGTTCTTGAGCGGTTGTTTGCTGTCCAGCCAGAAACTGGCCACGCTGCGCAGTGCGCCCCAGCCTGCGGCAGCGCCAGTATATGGACGATAGCGAGGGCGTTCGTGTTGCAGGCTCATCCTTGGGCCTCGTCTGGTCTATTGGTGTCAGCTGTATCGGCGGGCGGGCTGAATACACGAGGCGGACTGCGATGAGGAATATGGATCAGGTTGAGGTTATGCCGCTGGGCCCACTGCGCGGCCAGACCGGTCGGAGACGAGAAACTGACCAGCGTAGGAATGCCGGCTCGCTGGACCTTGTGGATGAGCTCCAGGCTACAGCGGCTGGTAACGACGGCGACGCCACCTGTGACATGCTGCCCGGCCCGACTCAACGCGCCGATAAGCTTGTCCAGCGCGTTATGCCGGCCGATATCTTCGCGGCCAAGGATGATTTCCCCTTGGTCATTGATGAACAAGGCCGCATGTACGGCGCCGCAGCGTTGTGCGAGGGGCTGGAACTCGGAGATGCGCTGGCGCAGATCAGCCAGCCAATGTGCCGGTGGCAACGGGCTGACGGGCATCTCTGGCAGCTGCGGCAGCGCCTGTTCAAGGGCCTCGACACCGCACAGTCCGCAGCTGGCATTGCCCGGCAACTGGCGACGCAGCTCCTTGAGCTTCCAGAACGCGCGGCTGGCGATTTCCACCTCAGCGTGACGCCCGTTGCCGCTCCCGCTCACGCGGATGTCATAGATGTCCGCCGTGCTTTCAACGATCCCAGCACCAAGACTGAAGCCGACAACAAAGTCTTCGAGGTCCGCAGGGGTGACCATCATCACCGCCTGATTGAGCCCGTTATAGGCAATCGCCAACGCGCATTCCTCAGCCAATTCCACCGGCTCCGGCCGCGGCTCGTCGAGTGCCTGGAAATGGTAGGGACCACTGGCAGCGATTGGTGCGTCGATAAGCGGGTGGTCTAGCGGGAGGCGTGACGCGGTCATTGGCAAAGCTCGGCAGATCATGCGGACGGGACGACTGTGCGCGGCTGCGGCTGGATTTTCAATGCCCTCGCGACGCACACTATCACTACAATAGCTTCAGTCGGACTGCCTGCCAGCCAGCATGTCGCGCACGCGCATCGCAAGGTCGTCTATGGCGAACGGCTTACTGATCATGTCCATGCCTGCATCCAGAAAGTCGCTGCTGATGGCCTGTTCCGCGTAGCCCGTCATGAACAGCACACGTAAGCCCGGGCGATGTTCTCGAGCGACATCTGCCAGTTGACGGCCGTTCATCCCCGGCAGGCCAACGTCGGAGAGCAGCAAGTCGATGTGCTCTCTGCTCTGCAAGATCTTTACTGCCGTGTTGGCTTCAGCTGCTTCCATCGTGCGGTAGCCGAGCATCGCCAGTACGTCCAGGACCAGCAGGCGCACGGCGGGGTCATCCTCGACCACCAGCACGGCTTCGCCATGCTGGGCTTGCTCCGGTCGCTCAGCATGAAGGCTGAGCTGCGAGCCTGCCGGCTCTGTTTCCAGCGAATGGTGAGCAGGCAGATACAGCGTAACTTCGGTGCCGTTTCCCGGTTCGCTGCGTAGCTGAACATGGCCACCGGCCTGTCTCGCGAACCCGTAGATCATCGACAGCCCGAGGCCTGTGCCCTGCCCGATGGGTTTGGTGGTGAAGAAGGGCTCGAAAGCTGCCGCCAGTACCTTTGGCGTCATGCCGCAGCCACTGTCGATCACGCTAAGCGTGACGTAACGGCCAGCCATCAACTCGCCGATTTCGCCGTGCTGCAGGGTCACGTTCGCGGTCGCCATGTACAGACTGCCGCCATTGGGCATCGCATCGCGGGCGTTGATCACCAGATTGAGCAGGGCGCTTTCCAGTTGGTTTTCATCGCTGTTGGCTGGCCACAGGTCCGGCTGTAACAGCGCGTCGACCAGAATATGGCTACCCAAGGTCCGTACTATCAAATCCCGCATCGACTCTACGAGCTCGTTCAGGTCGACGCGCTTGAGGTTGAGCGGCTGGCGTCGGGCAAATGCCAGGAGGCGATGGGTCAGCGCTGCGGCGCGGTTGGCCGAGGTTACCGCAGCGTCGATGAAGCGCTGGGTCTCGTTGTGACGGCCCGACTGGTTGTAACGCTGGATCAGATCGAGCCCGCCGATGATGCCGGTAAGCATGTTGTTGAAATCGTGAGCGATGCCGCCGGTGAGCTGGCCCACCGCTTCCATCTTCTGCGCCTGGCGCAACGCCTCTTGAGCCTGTTCGCGGCTGTTCATTTCCGTCAGCAAGCGCTCATAGACTTCAGCCAGCGCCGTGGTGCGCTCCTGAATTCGACTTTCGAGGGTCTCGTTCAGCTCGCGCAGTGCCTGCTCGGCCTGCCAGCGCTCGGTGACGTCCTGGGCTAACACCACGAACCCTTGTACTTCGCCGTTGGCGTCGCGTCGCGGTAAATAGTGCATGAGCGACTGCCTCGGCCGGCCATCCTTGTGAGGCATGAATGCCTCGAAGATCACGTACTCGCCCGCGAGCGTCCGGGCTAGCTCGCTGGCACGAGCTTCAAGGGCGCTCTCGCCAACCACATCCACCAGATGCCTGCCATACAGCCAGGCGGGGGAATGGCCGAACCACTCTTCGTAGTGGCGATTGTTGTAGCGGTAACGCAGGTTCTTGTCGACGAAACCGATAAGTACCGGCAGCGCGTCGGCGATGGTGTTCATGTCCATTCCGCTGCGTCGCAGAGCTTCGTCTTCGCTTGGCCGCAAGCACAGCAGCTGGCCAGCGACGCCGTTGCCCTCGCGGATGGGGCTGAACGACAGATCGAACCAAGCTCCAGCCCCTTGCTCGGCTTGCCCCGGCAGGTGCTGATGGGGCAGCTGGTAGGCCTCGTGGCGGCTGAACCCCTCATAGGCCTCCAGCATTGCCGGCCACGCCTCGCGCCAGGTTTGCTGTAGCGGTGTGCCTAGCGCGCCCGGGTGGTAATCCCCAATTGCAGCAGCATGGGCATCGTTATAGAGCTGCAACCCGGCTTCGCCCCACAGAATGCACATCGGCAGCGGCGCCTCGAGAAGAGTATCGAGCAGGACACGCAAGGTCACAGGCCAGTGTTCGGTTGGGCCCAACGCGGTTGCGCTCCAGTCGTGCAGGCGGATTCGTCGGCCCATATCGCTGCGTTCGGAAGGCCAGAATCCTGGGTCTACAGCCATAGTTCATCCATTGTTGGCGCGCCCTGGGATAAAGCCCAGCATCGCACTTTGGTGGCGTTCGTTCGCACATGCAAGCAGGGGAGCGGATACAGCGGTCACGCTTGTGATCATCTTCCGCTCGCGAACGCTTGCAAGTGGTTCGCGTGGACATGAGTTAAGCACTTCAGCAGGTTCCGGCTTAGGAAGAGTAGCCTTGCAGGCTTCGAATCAAGTCGAGGTAATCGTCGACTGCATCGAATTCTTCAGTGTTCTTCTTGCCTCGGCGGCTGTCCGGTTCGCTGATGGCCAGCAGGTGGGCGATTCCGTAAGCCTGCGCGCTGCGCAGGACGGGCAGGCTGTCGTCGATGAACAGCGTGGTTGCCGGATCGAAAACCAGGTCTGTTTTCAATGCATGCCAGAATTGCGCCTGTTCCTTCGGGAAGCCATAGTCATGAGAGCTGATCAGACGATCGAACCACGGGGCCAGCTCGATGCGTTCGAGCTTCAGCGATAGCGAGTCTCGATGGGCGTTGGTGATCAGCACCACGCGTTTGCCCGCGTCTCGCAGGGCGGCGAGAAAGTCGTCTGCAGCCGGCCGCAAGGCGATCAGATGAGCAATTTCGCGCTTCATTTCGCGGATCGGCAGGTTCAGTTCGCGAGTCCAAAAGTCCAGGCAGTACCAGGTGAGCTTGCCCTCGTGTTCGTTGAACAGAGGGGCCAGCTCCAGTTCGGCCATGGCGCGGCTGATGCCGTGCAGTTCGGCGTAGCGCTGAGGCATGAAATCGAGCCAGAAATGGTTGTCGAAATGCAGATCCAGCAAGGTGCCGTCCATGTCCAGCAGGACGGTGTCGATTTCGGACCAGGGCATTGAAGCGATCATGGCGGGCTCTTGTTCGGCGGTTGACGCAATGGTGCGACAGCGGTCGGCTCGATGCAAAGCGTTCGCGGCGATGATGAAAAGCCGGGTTATGATTGGACCTCGCGTTTCAAGGATATCCCCATGCGCCAGAAGCCTACTGTACTTGCCCGTGAGATTGTCGCCAGCAGCCGCCTGTTCCGAGTCGAGGAGCTGCAGCTGCGGTTTTCCAACGGCGTGGAGCGTACCTACGAGCGGCTGGTCGGCAAGGGGACCGGTTACGGCGCGGTGATGATCGTCGCGCTGGAAGCCGACGGCCGGGCGCTGCTGGTTGAAGAGTATTGCGGCGGTACCGACACCTATGAGCTGTCGCTGCCCAAGGGGCTGATCGAGCCGGGTGAAGACGTGCTCGACGCAGCCAACCGTGAGTTGAAAGAAGAAGCCGGTTTCGGTGCGCGCAGCTTGGAGCTGCTAACCGAACTGTCGCTTTCGCCGGGTTACATGAGCCAGAAGATCCAGGTCGTCTTGGCGCGTGATCTCTATCCGGAGCAATTGCCAGGGGATGAGCCTGAGCCGATGCGTGTCGATCGCATTGATCTGCGCAAACTGTCCAGCCTGATCCAGAACCCGCAGTTCAGCGAAGGTCGTGCCCTCGCAGCGCTGTATCTGGCGCGCGATCTGCTCACCCAACGGGGGGAGTTCGACCAATGAGCCATCCCTATCTGGCACCCGTCATCGATCTGGTACGCGCAGCGGGCGAGGTCATCCTGCCGCACTGGCGCAACGATGTGCAGGTGCATGAGAAGGCCGACGCCTCGCCCGTGACCGCAGCTGATATGGCGGCACATCATCTGCTCGCCGATGGGCTCCGAGCGCTGGATGGTGCCATTCCGGTGTTGTCCGAGGAGGACTGTACGCTAGGCCTCGCCGAGCGCGCCGGTTGGACGCGCTGGTGGCTGGTCGATCCATTGGACGGTACCAAGGAATTCATAGCTGGTAGTGAAGAGTTCACCGTCAATGTAGCGTTGATTGAGCAGGGGCAGGTGCTGTTCGGTGTGGTCGGGGTGCCAGCGAATGGCCGCTGCTATTACGGCGGGGCCGGGTTCGGCGCTTGGCGTGCCGAGGCCGATGGCGCGGCGCAACCCCTGCGGGTGCGGCAACAAGCATTGGACGGCTTTACCGTCGTGGCGAGCCGCCGCCACTCGAGCCCCGCTCAGGAGCGCCTGCTCGATGGGCTACGGCAGCGCTTTGGTGATCTGATGCTGGCCAATGTCGGTAGCTCGCTAAAGCTCTGCCTCCTGGCCGAGGGTGCTGCCGATTGCTATCCGCGACTTGCGCCAACTTCGCAATGGGACACCGCTGCCGCCCAAGGCGTGCTCGAAGGCGCCGGTGGCGAGGTATTGAGCGTCAGCGGGGAGCCCCTGACCTACGAAGCGCGGGACAGCTATCTCAACCCGTCCTTTCTCGCTTTGCCAAGGGATGTGGAATGGCGCACCGCATTGGTGGCGCTGGCCAATCAGCAAGAATAGTCGGCGCGCCTGAGCCTCGGTTCGATCTGTCAGCGATCAAGCCGCCATCCCCGTGTGGCGTGCTAGGATTTTGTGCTGTGGCCAAGCCCAAGGCTTGAGTCGATGCCGGAGCTGCGCAGTGTCGAGAAACCCAACTGAGGTACGCCAATGGATCTGGCGTGCCTTTGTTCAGACAACGTTGATCCCCCTGGTGCTGGTCGAGGTCGTGCTGATCGCAGCCTACCTGTTGACCAACAGCGCCATCCGCGATGCGCAGATCGAGCACCTGCGCGAAACGGCGCTTTCCGAAGTGCAAACAGCGGTCGCTCGGGAGTCACGGGTGATCAGCCAGCAACTGCAGGAGGTGGCAAACGCGACCACCCTGTTTCGTAACTTCACCCTGCGTGCTCTGGAAGACGACAGCCCCGCAGCCCTCGTGCCGCTTGAACTCAACGCTGATGGGGTTCGCTATAGCCCTCGCGACCTGGGCGGCGCCGCCAGCTTCTACTCAGGGCTAACACCACCAGAGCGTCATGATCTGCAGAAGGTCGCCAAGCTTCATCGCCTCGACCCGCTGATGAAAGAACTGCACGCCAGCAACCCCTTGATCGCGAGCATCTATTTCAACAGCTGGGACAACTACAACCATATCTATCCTTGGTTCGATACGGCTCAGCAATACGCGCCGGATGTGAACATCCCCAGCTACAACTTCTATTACCTGGCAAATGCGTGGCATAACCCGGCCCGCAGGGTGGTGTGGACCGATGTCTACCTCGATCCGGCCGGGCAGGGCTGGATGATGTCGGCCGTTGCGCCGGTCTATCGAGGTGACATGCTTGAAGGTGTCACCGGTATCGACATCACCGTCAGCGGTATCCTGGACCAGATCAGCGGACTGCGTGTGCCCTGGGACGGCTATGCATTATTGGTCAGCCGCGACCTGAGCATCATGGCACTGCCGGAATCAGGTGAACGCGAATTCGGGCTCAACGAGCTGACCGAGCACTACTACGACGACGTTGTGCGCCGGGAGACACTCAAACCTGAGAACTTCCGGCTTGATCGCCGCGGCCAGACCCGTGAACTGGCGAAGGCGCTCGCAACCCAGAGCGAAGGCGTCATGAGTCTGGAGTTGAATGGCGAATTGCGGCTGGTCGCCTGGGCGACGGTGCCGCAGACCGGCTGGCACCTGCTTGCAGTGGTCGACGAAACCGAAGTCTTCAGCCAGACCAACGCCTTGGCGAGCCGCTTTCAACAGATCGGTTACCTGTTGATCGCCGGACTGGTGATGTTCTACCTGCTGTTTTTTGCCTACATGTGGTTGCGCGCCCGCCAGCTCAGCCAGGCATTGCTAAAGCCGATCGCGGGTATCTCACTGATGATGGGACAGATCGGTCTTGGTCGGTGGCGGCCGGAGCCGGTTTCGTCAGCGATCCGTGAGCTCGACGATCTGGCGCAGCACACCCAGGGCATCGGTGCCCAACTGGAAGACAGCGAGGTACGGCGTGCAGAGGCTCAGGAGCGTCTTGAGTTGGTACTCGAAAGCGCCACCGAGAGCCTTTGGGAAAACGACATGCGCCGCGGCGTGATGCAGTTTCGGGGACGCCTGCCGGCGCGCTTCGGATTGCCTTCGACGCAGCTGAGCGAGGATCAGTTTCTGCAGCGCATCCATCCGCTCGATGTCGCTCAGGTAAAGGCGGAACTGGCCCGAATGCGCGAAGGACTAGTGCTTCGCTGTGAAAGCGAGTACCGCTTCGCCGATGCCCTGGGCGAATATCACTGGCTGCTCAGTCGCGGCCGCGTGCTGGAGCGCGACCCCAAGACAGGCGAAGCGACGCTGGTAGCGGGCACGCATGTGGATATCGACGCCATCAAGCGGGTCGAGGAGGATTTGCGCCAAGCCATTCAGCAGGCGCATGCGGCCAACGAAGGCAAGACCCATCTGATATCCAGTATCAGCCATGAGTTACGCACACCGCTCAACGCGATTCTGGGGTTCGCCCAGCTGATGCGCATGGATTGCCCGCAGGATGCGCAGCCTGAAGCCGCTGAATATCTCGATGAGATTCTGCTGGCCAGCCGACATCTGAACCAGCTGCTCGGGGACATTCTGGACTGGTCGAGTCTTCAGGCCGAACGGCCCCGGCTGACGCTCAAACGGGTGGAAGTCACCGCCCTGATGCGTGAGTGCGCTGAGCTGGTGGCGCTCGATGTTCAGCGTCACGGTCTGCGGTTGGATTTCGACCTGCCACCAGGACCGGTGGAGGTGCAGGCCGAGCCGAGGCGGTTGCGCCAGGTGCTCCTCAACCTGCTATCCAATGCCATCAAGTACAACACGCCAGACGGACAGATTGTGCTGCGCCTCGACAGGGTCGCTGGGCAGGTAAGGCTAGTGGTCGAGGACACTGGGCTCGGGGTTGATGAAGCGTTACAGGCACAGATGTTCGAGCCGTTCCGACGGCTTGGCCGCGAAAGTTCGAATATTCAGGGGGCTGGTATCGGCCTGTCGCTGTGCCTGGAGTACGCCAAGCTCATGGGAGGCAGCATCGGTGTGAAAAGCGCGCCCGGCGCGGGCAGTCGATTCTGGATCGCCCTCCCGTCGCTAGGCGCGCAGAGCATACGGCGGATCTACGACAGGCCGCGGATCGTCTATGTCGAAGACGATCCGGCCAGCCAGCTTTTGGTGCGCAAGGCGCTGGCCGATCTTGCCGAGGTGACAGTGATCGGCAATGGGCGGCAGGCATTGGAGCAGGTGCTGGTCGAACCGCCAGAGCTGCTCTTGCTGGACCTCAACCTGCCGGAGCTTGATGGCGAGCAACTGCTGCGTTTGCTGCGTCAGGCACCGGCTACCCGGCGGCTGCCGGTGATCGTCCTGACTGCAGCGAGCGAGATCGAGCCCGGAGTCGATTGCCAAGGGTGGCTGAGCAAGCCGCTGGACCTCGACGAGCTGCGTCGGCGGGTCCAGGACTGTCTGAAAGAGCGCGATCTTAACCCGAGCTGAGCCGCTGAGCCGCTGGCTAATCGACGCGCTCGCCACAGAGGTCTAGCGCAAACCAGTGCTCGACCTCAGTCTGCGACAACCCGGCGCCGAGCAAGGCGAACAGCTTGCCCAGCGCAGCCTCCCGCGTCATGCCGCCGCCTGACATCAAGCCGCTGGCCGCCAGCTTGCTGCCGGCCGCATAGATGCCGAACTCGACGTGCCCCTGCGGGCATTGGCTGATTGCAGCCAATACAACGCCGCGCTGATGGGCGTCCTGCAACGCCTTCAGCAGATCCGCATCGTCCGCGGGGCCGGTCCCGCTGCCATAGCACTCGAACAGCACGCCCTGTACCCCGCTGGACAATACCGCGTGTACCTGGTCTGCGTGGATGCCAGGGTAAAGGGGCAGCACCGCTAGGTTCACATGCTGACGATTCTGACGGTAGTCGAGGGTGTCGGGAATGCGGGGCGCGCGTTGCCCTTGGCGAAGCCGTGGCAGAACGCCGAATGCATCGAGGCTGGCGGTACCGAGCTTGCTGACTCGAGCGCCGTGCATCAGCTTGCCGGCGAAGTACAGATGCACGCCTGGCTCGACGCCCGCGTGCAGCGCCTGCATTGCACCAAAAAGGTTATTCCAGGCGTCGCTATCGGGCGCACCTGCCGGCAACATCGCACCGGTGAGCACCACTGGCACGTCGAAGCCCAGCAACAGGAAGCTCAGCGCAGCAGCGCTGTAGGCCAGGGTGTCGGTGCCATGCAGGACCAGTACCGCAGTGCAGCCGTCCTGCTCGACGCCTGCCCGGATGGCCTCGACCATCGCCAGCCAGTGCGTCTGATTCATGTTGGCGCTGTCGATGGGGGGCAGTAACTCGCGGAATTTCCAGTCGGGTAGCGCCCGCTCGGGTTGCTTGTCCTGCTGCTCGCGCAATCTGCTGGCGAAGCCGGAAGCGGGCGTGAGCCCTTCGGCACTTTGTTGCATACCGATGGTGCCGCCGGTATACAGCACCAAAATGTTCGTGGAAGCCGTCATAGGGGTCTCCTATATGAAAACAGGGGCCAGCGGGCCCCTGTTCAGACGACATGGACCAGCTCAGTTATGAGATGCCTGGCTGGTTGCTGTCGTGTGCTTGACCGGTGTCCCACCGCCAAGGGTTGCTGGCCAGACGCTAGGGTCTAGATCCAGATCGGCGAAGTTCTTCGGGTCGAGCACTGGCGACTCGACGCCCGCCTTACGCTGATTGTCGTAATCGCGCATCAGGCGCAGGCCTACCTTGAACAGCAGGGCTAAGGCGATCAGATTGCAGATCGCCAGCAGACCCATGGTGACGTCGGCAAAACCAAACACGGTGCCCAGATCCTGGATCGAGCCCCACATCACCAGACCGATCACCAGTACCCGGTACACCATGACTGGCCAGCGCTTGCCAGTAAAGAAGCCCAGCGCGTTTTCGCCGAGGTAGTAGTTGTAGATCAGCGTGGTGAAGACGAACAGCAGCAGCGCCACGCTGATGAAGACCCGACCCCACTCGCCGACGACTGCGGCAACAGCGGTTTGAGTCAGCACCACACCGGCCATCTCGCTACCAGGCTCGAAGACACCGGAGAGGATGATGATCAGCGCCGTGCAGCTACACAGCACGATGGTATCGATGAATACGCTCAGCGACTGCACGATGCCCTGAGCCACCGGGTGCTTCACTTCAGCAACTGCCGCTACGTTGGGTGCACTGCCCAGGCCCGCCTCGTTGGAGAACAGGCCGCGCTTGACGCCCATGATGATTGCCGCACCGATGCCGCCTGCGAATGCCGGCTCGAGACCGAAAGCGCTGCGGAAAATCGTGCCGAAGGCTTCAGGAATATCGCCCGCATTGCTACCGATGACGAAGATGGCCATGGCGATGTAGGAGAACGCCATGATCGGTACCAGCACGTCGGCGAACTTGGCGATACGCTTGATGCCGCCAAAGATGATCAGACCGATCACCACCATCAGCACAATGCCGCTGATGTAAGTCGGCACGCCGAAGGTGTCATTCATCGAACTGGCAACGGTGTAGGACTGTACGGCATTGAAGCCGAAGCCAAAGGTGACCAATAGCAGCAGCGAAACCACGATGCCCAGCCAGCGCTGGCCCAGGCCATGCTGAATATAGAACGCCGGACCGCCGCGATAGCCGCCATCGGCCTCACGGCGCTTGTACAGCTGTGCCAGGGAACATTCGAAGTAGCTGGTGGCCATGCCGACCAGCGCCACGATCCACATCCAGAAGATTGCGCCTGGTCCGCCAAGCATGATGGCGACCGAGACACCGGCAATGTTACCGGCACCGACGCGGCCAGCGACGCTGAGCATCAACGCCTGGAATGAACTGAGCTGTCCAGGCTGGCGTTTGAAGGCTTCGCCGAAGATCTGGAACATGCTGCCGAAGTAGCGAAACTGGACGAAGCGCGAGGCGATTGTGAAGAACAGACCAAGGCCTATCAGCATTACGATAAGCAGCTTGCTCCAGATGAGATCATTGAGTAGATCGAGCATGACGGAAGGGTCTCTCTTGTTGTTTTGACAATTGCTGAAACACAGGTCGGGAATGGTTCGCTAGACCTGACGGTCATGCAATTGCGCGGTTCGCGGCGAACTGGCGCGAGTTGATGCTAGAATTGCGCCACTCGCATCACCGGGCCTCTCCATGCAAAGCCACCTCGGCGCCAATCTAAAGCTGCTCTGCAGTCATTACCGCTCGATAGCCGAGGTCTGCCGCAAGCTGGCCATCAATCGTGCGCAGTTCAACAAATATTTAAATGGCCAGAGTCGGCCAACCGCGCACAACCTCAAGCGCATCTGTGATTTCTTTGGCGTCGAAGGCTATGAGATCAGCTTGCCCAGCGATCAATTTTCCAAGCTGATCGGCATGCGCAGCCATGATCAGGAGCACACCGCTGCCAGCGATCCATTGCTGGATCTGCTCAAACCGATGCGCGACAACGCCAACAGCCTCTCCCGCTATTGCGGGTACTACTTCGAATACGCCAACTGCATGTCGGTCCCAGGCCAGATCCTGCTGTCGCTCGTTCATCTACGCGAAGACAGGGGTAGCTTCGTCTTCGAACGTCAGGAGCGTCAGGAGCAGTTGCGTGCCGACAGCCCCAAGCCCGAAGACTGGGTGGTGCGTTGTCGCTACCTGGGTGCTGCTTTCTATCTCCAGGATCGCCTGTTTCTTATCGATTACGAGTCGCTGACGGGTAACGAGATGAGCCAGACCATCCTGATTCCCAGTTTCAAGAGCCGGATCAGCCGCCTCAATGGTTTGAAGACCGGCGTCTCCAGCGGCGACCGTCGTACGCCTGCCTGCACTCGTGTGGTCTGGGAATACCTGGGTAAGGAAATCAACCGTGTCAACGCGTATCGGCAAGTGATGCTCTACGGTCTTGATGATCCTAGGGTCGATCCTGAGATTCGGGAGCGGCTGGCTTCGGTGTCGTTGCGAGATGGGTTGTTCGAGATCGACTAGCGGCACTGCCGATCGGTGCAATCAAGTGAATTAGTGATCGTCTCGAACCAGCCAACGGTGCATTGCGCTCCGTTGGCTGCCGATAAGGCTCAGCAGAGCTCGGGATGCTTGGCGCAGGTGCCGTAGCCCTCGGTCTTCATCTCATCCAATGCGGATTGCAGGCGAGTGACGACTTCGTCCGGGACGTCCTTGCTCAACGCCAGATACAGCGGAGCGGAGTTGAACACCAATACAGTATTCAAGCCGCCAACACCTTCCTGCTTCGCGTAGTGGCGCCAAACCGGATCGGAGGTCGCCCAAAGGTCGATCCGGCCACCGAGCAATTTGGTCAGGTTTTCCTGGTCGCGGAGCGCGTTTATAGGCGTCAGGCCCTGCGCTTCCAGTCGCTGGCTGACGGCGCTGCTCTGGTAGGCACCGATCCGGTACGCCTTGGCCTGTTCCAGGCTGCTCAGTTTCAGGTTCGAGCCGGGTGGCGAAAGCAGCACGCTCTCGTACTGGGCGATCGGGCCGACCCATTTGAACAGTGGGCGGCGCGCATCGGTCATGGATGTGGAAAAAAGGCCGTGATTAGGCATATCCAGGGTCGCCTGGTAGATACGGTCCCACGGGAAGCGCAGCGTCATCGAATAAGCGATGTCGGCACGCTTGAACATTTCCCGGACGATCGTCGCGCTGACGCCCTGAATGTTTTCTTCACGCGCAAAGTTCTTGCCGCCATCGGCCATGTTGAATGGGGGAAAGTTTTCAGTTTGCAGCACCACTTCGTAGCCTTGCGGGAGCTCCGCGTGAGCGAGCGGAGCAGTGATGAGTGTGCTGAACAACAGGGTGATGGCGAGTAATGGGCGCATGGGACCTCCGTGGAATTGGGAAATTCTACGCAAGGGTGAAAAAACGTGATTTGTGGCACATCACGCTTTTGCCAGCGGCCAGGCGGGGCCTTATTTCAAAGGAGCCGCCGTGAGGTCGTTCTGATTGGCGTGAGCGGCGATCTGAAGCGCGCCCGACGAATCAGGCGCTGGGACAGTGTCAGGCCTTCAGCGGCACCAGCCGCGGGGCTATCATGTTTTCCGGGCGCAGGATGTCGTCGAGCGTGGCGTCGTCCAGCAGCTTTTCCTCGCGCACCAGCTCCAGCACGCCGCGGCCGCTGAGCAGCGCCTGACCGGCGATACGGGTAGCGTTTTCGTAGCCTATGTAGGGGTTCAGCGCGGTGATCAGGCCGATGGAGTTTTCCATCAGCTGACGGCAATGGTCTTCGTTTGCGGTAATGCCAACGATGCAATGCTCGCGCAGCATGTCCATGGCGCGCTGTAGCAGGCGTATCGAGTCGAACAGCTTGTAGGCGATCAGCGGCTCCATCACGTTGAGCTGCAGCTGGCCAGCTTCGGCGGCCATGGTCAGCGCCAGGTCGTTACCGATGACCTCGAAGGCGACTTGGTTAACTGCTTCCGGGATTACCGGGTTGACCTTGCCAGGCATGATCGAGCTGCCCGGCTGGCGCGGTGGCAGATTGATCTCGTTGATACCGGTACGCGGTCCGCTGGAAAGCAGACGTAAGTCGTTGCAGATCTTCGACAGCTTCACCGCCAGGCGCTTGAGCATGCTGGAGAAGGTGACGAAGGCGCCCATGTCGGAGGTGGCTTCGATGAGGTCGGCGGCGGGCTTGAGCGGAAGACCGCTGATGGTCGCCAAGCGTTGCACTGCCAGGGCCTGGTAGTTGGGGTCAGCATTGATGCCGGTGCCGATGGCGGTGCCGCCGAGATTGACCTCCACAAGCAGTTGAGGCGCGATCAGGCGCAGGTGCTCCAAGTCTTCGCCGAGGGTGGTGGCAAAGGCGCGAAACTCCTGGCCCAGGGTCATGGGTACGGCATCCTGCAGCTGGGTGCGGCCCATCTTGAGAATGTGTGCAAACTCGGCTGACTTGCCGGCAAAGGCTTGTACCAGGCTGTCCAGGCTGGCCAGCATGGTGTCGTGGCCCAGCAGCAAACCCAGGCGGATCGCGGTGGGGTAGGCGTCGTTGGTCGATTGCGCCATGTTCACGTCATTGTTTGGGTGCAGGTGGCGATACTCGCCCTTGGCGTGACCCATGAATTCCAGCGCCAGGTTGGCGATGACTTCGTTGGCGTTCATGTTGGTCGAAGTGCCAGCGCCCCCCTGGATCATGTCGACCACGAACTGATCGTGATGCTCGCCCCGGACCAGGTGGGCGCACGCCTGGCTGATGGCAACGTGCTTGGCGTCGCTGAGGTGCCCAAGCTCACGATTTGCATCGGCGGCCGCCTGCTTCACCATCGCCAGCGCAACGACCAGTTTCGGAAAGTGCGACAAGGGCACGCCAGAGAGATGAAAGTTGCGAACGGCGCGTAGCGTCTGGATACCGTAGTAGGCATCTGCGGGTACCTCGAGGGAGCCAAGCAGGTCTTTTTCCAGGCGGAAGGATGCAGCAGAGGACATGAGGGTTCTCATCCGAGAGAAAAGCGGCATTTGCCGCGAAGGCCGCTAACATAAGGCTTGGGCCGTGATTTCGACCAATGCCGTTAAACGCTGGGTCATGCATGATCGGCATAACGCTCATGTGACGCCGCTTCGCTGGCGAGCGTTATGCCTAACTATGATCCGCCTCTCAAATGTCTCAGGAACCGGTATGAATATCGAAACCAAGTGGCTGGAGGATCTGGTCGCTTTGGCCGCGACTCGGAGTTTTTCCCAGGCTGCCGAACGACGCTTTGTCACTCAACCAGCGTTCAGCCGGCGCATCCGTAGCCTCGAAAACTGCCTTGGCCTGACCTTGGTGAACCGTGCCAAGACACCAGTAGAGCTGACCGAGGCGGGACAACTCTTTCTCGTCACCGCGCGCAACATGATCGACCAGATGGGGGAGGTCGTTCAGTATCTGCACAACCTCGAAGGCCAGCGCGGCGAGGTGTTGCAGATCGCCGCCGCGCATTCGCTGGCGCTGGGCTTCTTTCCCGAGTGGTTGGCACGGTTGCGCCAGGATGGTGTACCGGTGAACAGTCGACTGGTCGCGACCAATGTCGGCGAGGCCGTGCATTCCCTACGAGAGGGCGCATGCGACCTCATCCTTGCCTACTACGATCCGGACGCCGCGCTGCAGATGGATCCCGAGCTGTTTCCATCGCTAGCGCTCGGACGTACCGAAATCGTTCCGGTGTGCGGCGTCGATGCTGCCGGCGAGCCACTGTTCGATCCGGATAGCGGTCAGACCGTCCCGCTGTTGGCCTACAGTGCTGGCGCCTCCCTGGGGCGCTCGGTGAATCTGCTGCTGCGCCAACGGGGGCTGCGCTCCTCGACGGTTTACGAAACGGCCATGGCTGACAGCCTGAAAAGCATGGCAATGCAGCGACTCGGTCTGGCTTGGGTGCCGCGTCTCAGCGTGACCGCCGAGCTCGAGCGGGGCGAGCTGGAGGTTTGTGGTGGCGAGCACTGGCGGATACCGCTGGAAATCCGCCTGTACCGTTGCGCACTGGTGCGAAAGGCGCCGGTGCGGCTGCTCTGGCGCAAGCTGGAAGCGGGTGCGGGGCAGGGTATTGAAGGCGTTACGGTCGAGTGAAGGTCCGGGCTTCGAAAGGCAGGCGAGCCCGGGCGATCCGCTAGATATTCAGCACGATCCGTCCTTCGATAGCCCCCGCGCGCATCTGATCGAAGATCTGGTTGATATCGTCCAGCTTGCCGCTGTGGGTGGTCGCCTTGACCAGGCCTTCGGCGGCGAAATCCAGTGCTTCCTGCAGGTCGGCGCGGGTTCCGACGATGGACCCGGTGGTGGTGATTGCCTTTAGCACAACATCGAAGATCGGTGTCGGAAAGTCGCCGGGTGGCAGCCCTACCAGCGCCACGGTGCCGTGGCGCCGAGCCATGCCGATGGCCTGGCCGAACGCGCTGTTGGACACGGCAGTGACCAGCACCCCATGGGCGCCACCAATGTCACGCTGGATGACTTCGACCGGGTCGTCATGGCGAGCATTGACCGTCAGGCTGGCGCCGAGCTTGCGTGCCAGTTCCAGCTTGGTGTCGTCGACATCCACTGCTGCCACGTGCAGGCCCATGGCCTTGGCGTACTGCACAGCCACATGACCCAGCCCGCCAATGCCTGAAATCACCACCCACTGGCCCGGCCGTGCGTTGGTGACTTTCAGTCCCTTGTAGACGGTGACGCCGGCACAAAGGATCGGTGCGATCTCATCGAACGCCACTTGTCTGGGCAGAATGCCGACGTAGTTGGGATCGGCCAGGACGTATTCGGCGTAGCCGCCATTGACCGAATAGCCTGTGTTCTGCTGGTCGGTGCAGAGCGTTTCCCAGCCGGTAAGACAGTGCTCGCAGCACCCGCAAGCGCTATACAGCCAGGGCACCCCGACCCGGTCACCTTCCTTGACGCGGCTGACGCCGGTGCCAACGGCCGCGACGTAGCCGACGCCCTCGTGGCCCGGAATGAACGGCAGCGAAGGGCGTACCGGCCAGTCCCCCTCGACCGCATGCAGGTCGGTATGGCAGACGCCGCATGCCTCGATCTTCACCAGAATCTGGCAGGGGCCGGGCAACGGGACATTCACTTCCTCGATACGTAGCGGTTCACCGTAGGCGCGAGCTACGGCGGCTTTCATGGTCTGGGTCATGGGCGTCTCCTGTGCATCGGAACTGGCAGTGTGTGCGTCTGCTCCAAGCAGTCATTGACCTCGAGCAATTCCGGCAGGCATTCCTGACGTTGCCAGACGTGTGGCGCGGGTGCCGGCTGGTCTGGGCTTGCGATATACTGCGCGGCCTTTGGTCGGACCGGTTCCGACCGTGTACCTGCACGGCCGCACTGTTTTCAGCGCGGCCGTTGTTCCTGATGCGCCTAGGCGCCGAAGAGAGGCACGACGATGACCGCACTGGTAGGCGTGATCATGGGCTCCAAGTCCGATTGGTCCACCTTGAGCCACACCGCTGACATGCTCGAAAAGCTCGGCATTCCGCATGAAGTCACCGTGGTGTCCGCACACCGCACACCCGATCTGCTCTTCCAGTACGCCGAGCAAGCTGAAGAGCGCGGTCTACGCGTGATCATCGCAGGCGCCGGCGGTGCCGCCCATCTGCCAGGCATGTGTGCAGCCAAGACCCATCTGCCAGTGCTTGGCGTGCCGGTGCAGTCTTCGATGCTCTCAGGGGTGGACTCGCTTCTGTCGATCGTCCAGATGCCGGCTGGCGTACCTGTCGCCACCCTGGCAATCGGCAAGGCGGGCGCGGTCAATGCCGCACTGCTGTCGGCCAGCATCCTTGGCCACGAATTCCCCGAATATCATGCCGCGCTGAAGAAATTCCGCGACGAGCAGACCCAGACCGTGCTCGATAATCCGGACCCGAGGGACGCGTAAAATGAAGATTGGCGTGATCGGTGGCGGCCAACTGGGCCGCATGCTCGCCCTGGCAGGAACTCCGCTGGGCATGAACTTCGCCTTCCTCGATCCGGCGCCTGACGCTTGTGCGGCGGCGTTGGGCGAGCACCTGCGGGCCGACTATGGCGACCAGGATCACCTGCGCCAGTTGGCCGATGAAGTGGACCTGGTGACGTTCGAGTTCGAGAGCGTGCCGGCGGAAACGGTCGCTTTCCTGTCGCAGTTCGTGCCGGTCTACCCGAGCGCCGGGGCGCTGCGCATCGCCCGTGATCGCTGGTTCGAAAAGTCCATGTTCAAAGACCTCGGCATTCCCACGCCGGCGTTTGCCGACATCCAGTCCCAGGCCGATCTTGATGCCGCTGCGGTTTCAATCGGTCTGCCGGCAGTGCTCAAGACCCGAACGCTGGGCTATGACGGCAAAGGTCAGAAGGTTCTTCGCAAGCAATCCGACGTGACCGCCGCCTTTGCAGAGCTGGGCAGCGTGCCGTGCATTCTGGAGGGCTTCGTACCCTTCACCGGAGAGGTCTCGCTGATCGCCGTGCGCGGACGAGATGGCGAAACCTGCTTCTATCCCCTGGTTCACAACACACACGAAGAGGGCATCCTGCGGCTGTCGGTTGCCAGCAGCAATCATCCGCTGCAGGCGCTGGCCGAAGACTACGCCGCACGGGTGCTGACGAATCTGGATTATGTCGGCGTCCTGGCTTTCGAGTTCTTCGAGGTCGACGGCGGTCTCAAGGCCAACGAGATCGCACCGCGCGTTCATAACTCCGGGCACTGGACCATCGAAGGTGCCGAGTGCAGTCAGTTCGAGAACCACCTGCGTGCGGTCTGCGGCTTGCCGCTCGGTTCGACTGCGAAGGTCGGCGAGAGCGCGATGCTCAATTTCATCGGTGAAGTGCCAGCGGTGGACAAGGTCATCGCGGTCGAGGATTGTCATCTGCATCATTACGGCAAGGCATTCAAGGTAGGGCGCAAGGTCGGTCACGCCACGCTGCGCTGTCCGGACCGCTCCACGCTTGATCGGCAGATCACAGCAATCGAGACGCTGATCACCCGAGACTGAGCTTCCGGCCGTCTGGCTTGGGAGATCGCGTGGCGAACTGCCCGGCTCGCCTCAGGTCCGAGAATACGTAACGCATATTTTCGGACTTGAGGAGATCGCCCATGGGCATCATCGGAACCATCATCATCGGCCTGATCGTAGGCCTCATCGCACGCTTCCTGAAGCCCGGCAACGACAGCATGGGCTGGATCATGACCATCCTGCTCGGTATCGGCGGTTCGCTGCTGGCTACCTACGGTGGCCAGGCCCTCGGCCTTTACGAGGCAGGAGAAGGTGCGGGCTTTATCGGTGCGGTAGTCGGTGCGATCATACTGCTGGTCATCTACGGCATGGTCACCGGCCGTAAACACTGATCAGCCCGGGGCCGCGCCCTGCGGCCCCGTTTCCCCATCGTTCGGTCGTCATGCGCCAGATAATCCTTCCACTGTTGTTTTGCTTTGCTTCCATCGCTCACGCTGCTCCAGCCGAGCTCGACTGGCTCGAACTGATGCCACCAGAAGACCGTCAGGCTCTGGAGGACATGCCGGAAATCACCCACGATTCGCCTGAGTCCGAGGGCTTCAGCGACCTGGGCGGACTGAAACAGGGCGCTGGTCTGCCGGAGGTGATGTATTCGGCCAAGACCGTTTCAGCACTCAACGGCAAACAGATACGGCTGGGTGGTTATCCGGTTCCGCTGGAAACCGACGGCCAGGGGCGCAGTACCGAGTTCTTCCTGGTCCCTTATCCAGGCGCCTGCATCCATGTACCGCCGCCACCACCCAATCAGATCGTGATGGTCCGCTATCCAGCCGGCATCATGCTGGACGACATCTACGCGCCGCTCTGGGTAGATGGAACCTTGAAAATCGAGCCGGTCAGCAATGATCTGGCCGATGCGGCCTACGTTATCGCCGCCTCCGATGCAAAGCTGGTAGAAGAGAGCGACCTCTAGCCAATGACCGAGTCGTTGCCTCTCGCACCGTCATTGCGGCAAGGCTTTCGTGAGTTGGCGGCGCAAACCGAGGGCATAGACGAGGCCGTGTACCGGGCTTTCGATAAAGACCCGTTGGAGCCAATCATCGGTCTCGGACCGTCTGACGCGCCCGTTGCGTTCTTCGGACGTGATCCGGGCCGCGAAGAAGTTCGCTATGGCGAGCCTTTCGTTGGCAGCGGTGGGCAGCTTGTACGCCGCGGTCTTTATCGGCATCTTCATGGCGAGCAATTGACGGACTTCGAGGCCAGCCGCTCGGTCGGCGGTGCGTTCTTCTGGATCAACACGGTGCCGTACAAGCCGCTCGGTAATCGGGCCTGGTCGATGGCGGTAAAGCGGCGTTTCCATCCGCTGATGCGCGAGTTGCTGATCGATAACTGGCAAGGCCAAGACATCATCACGCTGGGTCGTGAGGCGTTCCTCTGGTTTGGTCTGGATCAGCCCCGCGAGGTACGTCAGCACCTCGAGGCCTACTGGCAGCGCGATGACCGTTTCTCCGCTCATTATGACGTCGAGCTTACAGGTGAGCGGGGCAGTAGTCGCAGGTTTCGGCTGCACCCGCTTCCGCATCCTTCGCCACGCAACATGACATGGTTCAAGCGCTTCCCAGATCTGTTGGAGGCGTGCCTCCACCAACTGCTCGATCAGTAATCAGTCTTCGGCGCCGTGACGGCGTACGAAGCGCCGATCAATCTGGGCCTTCCAGCGCCCGAGCAGCCTCCCCTCAGCCGCAACGCCTGCCCAGCTCAGCAGGGCGCCTTGATTCCCGTCAGCGATCAGGGCGAGGCTGTGTGCCTGTGGATGGTAGTGCCGCAACGGCTGACCAACCGAAGCCTGGCCCAGATTCGTTGCCAGGATCGCCGCCTCGCGCACTGCATGCACGCCGTTGCGAACGGCTCCCGGCAGACTCGCGCAGTCTCCGCTGGCGAATACATGGGGGTGCGACCGGCTCTGCAAGGCGGGCGACACATCGATAAATCCATCATGTCCAAGTCGAAGGCCAGACTCGCGCAGCCACCCCAGGGGGCTGGGGCCGGTCGCAACCACCAGCCGACGGCCGCGCCAGCGCACCAGGCCGTCGCCGATCAGCGTGTTGCCGTTAACAGCCTGGATGGATGTGTGCTCATGGACGGTCACCCCGAGTCGTTGAAGATGCTGCAGAGCCAATCGTCGGAGGCGAGGAGGGTGGCCTGCTAGCAGCTTTTCAGCGGTAAACAGATCGACTTCGGGGACCCGGCTGGCCATGGCCAGCGCCAGTTCGACGCCGGCTGCTCCGCCCCCCAGAACCGCAACGGGTTCAGGCGCTTCTTCCCATTGTTGCCAGCGACGTGTGAAGTCAGCGAACGGCTTTACCGAAAGCAGCTCCATGCCGTCGTCGGTCTGCTCGGGTAATTCGGGGAGCGATCCCAGATTAAGCGAGAGCCAAGTACTGCGCACGGTGACGCCGGTGGCGAGCAACAACTCGGGCGTTTCGGGCTGCAACGCAACGATGGTGCCCTGGATGAACTCCACTTCAGCGGCGGCGCACAGCTTGGGTAACGGCACGCGGCATTGGCGGGCCTGGTATTGCTCGGCGATAAGCCCCGGCATCATTCCCGAATACCAGGCGTAGGGATCAGCTGAAACCAGACCTATCCGGCCCATGGGACGCTCGCGGCTGGCCCATTTGCGTAGCACGCCCAGATGGCTATGGCCCGCACCGGCGAGTAGCAGATCGAAATCAGTATTCACAGCGCATCAGCCTAGGACTGATACGGGGCGAGCTGTAATGGGTTAGGCGTGTTAAGGAGTCTGGTTGCTTGGCTTCCATGACGGGTGACCTCCAATGCATGCAACGGGCTAACAGGCCGGTGGCCGCCGCCCGATCCGTGCGCGGCGGTGTTGCTTGCAGTATAGGTTCAAACGCCCGGCGTGCCTGCCCTGTGTTCCGTCCTCTACGGCAACAGCTGGGACTTTTGCCGCCAGAACACTACAGAGGTTCTGCAGTGATGGAGACGGCCAGCGTGTGGCTCGCGCCTGGCGCGAGCTCTACGATATCGGCCATCACATTAGCGGTCTCGATGCAGAGCATGCGTTGCCATGCGTCGTCCGCGAACTGGGACAAGCGCTGCGCCTTGGCGATCCAAGGGTTCCACAGCACGGCCGAACGTGAGCCGCTTGTCGTCAGGTTGATTCGCCGCTTGAGGCCTGGGTCGCGCAAGCTCAGGCTCGACGGCAGATCGAGATAGATGCGGTCAGTCTCGCCCTCGAAGATGAGTTCACCTTGTTGACGGCGCTGCTGCCAGTCTTCCAGGGTTTCGATATAGGGACGCCCGTCCAGACCTTCCACAGCTACCTGATGTATGTCGCTGATGGCGAAGTAGGTGTGCAGGGCCTGGGACAACGCGACCGCTGCGTCGCCCCGATTATGGTTTGTCAGGGAGAGATGCAGGCCCTTTTCGTCCAAGTTGATTTGCATCCTCACATCGACTGCATGCGGCCAGCCGGGCAGATCACACTTAGCATTGCCGGCAAGCACCAAGGTGGCGCAGTCGGCAGTGCTATCGCTGCGCTCCAACGCCCAGTCGATATTGCGTACCAGACCATGAGCGGGCGCTGGCTGGCTGCCTTGATAGGCGGCTTGAACCGGCTCGGGATTTCGCGCCAGGTCACCGAACCAGGGCCAGCAGACCGGGACGCCGCCCCGCACCGCCTGTCCGCGCTTAAATGCAGCCTCTTCGCTGAGCCAGATGAGCGGTGTCGCCTCGCCCTGCCTGTAGCTGAGTACTTGCGCGCCTTGCTCGGCAACGATCACTTCAGCGTCGCCATGACGAAGGCGCCAGCAGGCGAGTTGGTCCTTTTCGATGCGCTGAATGTCGATGGGCATGAGCTTTCTCGTTGGCAGGGAGTGGTGATTACAGACCCCGCCAGCGAGCCGGGATTCCGCAAGGCCTTCGCTGCGATGCGAAATCAGGTCAGGCTCATCAGTTGGATCGTTGTGCTGACAGATCCGCAGCGCGGCGCGGCCGCGGATCTTCAGAGGCTTGGCTCAGCGCCCTTGGCAGGCGTCGACGCGCAGCCAGCGCTCCAACAACTTGAAGCCCTGCATCAGCACGAAGGCGATGACCAGGTAGATCAGGCCTGCCGTGAGAAACATTTCCTCATGTTGATAGGTCCGCGCAGCGATCTTGCGCGCCATGCCGGTCAGCTCAAGCAGGGTGATGGTGCTCGCCAGAGCGCTGGCCTTGAGCATAAGGATCACTTCGTTGCTGTAAGCGGGCAGGCCGATTCGGGCTGCGCGCGGCAGGATGATGTGGCGCAGCGACTGATAGCGAGACATGCCCAGCGCGCGGGCAGCTTCTACTTCGCCGGCCGGCACGTTCTGGATCGCGCCACGCAGGATCTCGGCGATATAGGCTGCCGTATGCAGCGTCATGGTGATGATGGCGCACCAGTAGGGCTCACGCAGAAACGGCCATAGCCAGCTCTCCCGAACGGCTTCGAACTGCGCCATGCCGTAGTACACGAGAAACAGTTGCACCAGAAGGGGCGTGCCGCGGAAGAAGAATATGTAGCCATAGGGCAGCGCGCGCACCGCAAGCATGCGCGATGACCGAGCGATGCCCAGCGGCAGCGCAAGGATCAGCCCAGCGACGACCGAAATGCCGACCAGTTGCAGGGTGAGCCAGGCGCCCTCAAGCAAACTGGGTAACCACTTGATGAACAATTCCCAGCTCATGCCGCGCTCCTGACAAAGCCGCGACCGGCGCGTTTTTCGAGAAAATACATACCCGTCATGGCGACGACGGTCAGCCCCAGATAGATCATGGCTGCGACGACGAAGAAGGTGAACGGCTCTTTACTGGCGGTTACCGCAATCTGCGAGCTGCGCATGATCTCCTCGAGGCCGATCACCGAGACCAGCGCAGTGTCCTTCATGAGGATCATGAACAGGTTACCGAGGCCGGGCAGGGCCAGGCGCCACATTTGCGGCAGGATCAAACGCAGAAAGATGCGCCGCTTTCCCAGGCCCAGCGCCAGACCCGCTTCGCGATGGCCTTTGGGGATAGCGAGCAGCGCGCCACGGAAAACCTCGGTGGCGTAGGCTCCAAAGCACAGCCCCAACGCGATGGTGCCGGCGGTGAATGGGCTCAAAGCGAGATTCTCGATGCCGAAAATCTCACCAATACCGCGTACCAGGCCGATGGTGCCGAAATAGATCAGCAGGACCCAGAGCAATTCGGGAACGCCGCGTACGATGGTCGAATAGGTGCCGCCAACCCAGCGCAGGGCGGCATAGGGCGATGTCTTGGCGAGTGCGCCGAGCAGGCCGAGGACCAGGCCAAGGGCCAGTGAAGCAAGGGCCAGCTGAATGGTCATCCAGGTGCCGGCGATCAGCGCCGGACCGAATCCATGAAGGTCGGGAATCATATGGGCTCAAACACCAAAGCCCGACCTACCTGATTGGCGGCCGGGCTTTGATTCAGACGGATCAGTAAATGTTGAAAGGGAAGTACTTGGCGTTGATCTTCTCGTAAGTACCGTCGGCCCGAATTTCAGCCAGCGCCTTGTTCAGCTTCTCGCGCAGCTCGTCGTTGTCCTGACGAACGGCAATGGCAATCTTGTCATTGTCGAAGACCGGCTCGCCTTTGAACTCAAAGTTCTTGCCAGCGTCGCTCTTGAGCCATTCCCACTGAACGAAGGAGTCGGCCAGGATGCCGTCGACACGACCGGAAGCCAGATCGAGGTAAGCATTTTCCTGGGTGTCGTAGAGCTTGATGTCGACGACGTCGTCCATGTTGTCTTCGAGCCAGGTGCCGGCGATGGTAGCGCGCTGAGCGCCGATCGTCTTGCCTTCCAGGTAGCTCTCGTCAGTTTTGAAATCAACCGACTTCGGCGCCACGAATTGCAGCTTGTTGGTGTAGTAGTGATCGGTGAAATCGACGGCTTGCTTGCGCTCATCGGTGACCGACATCGAGGCCGCGATGAAATCGAACTTGCCAGCGTTCAGAGCAGGAATGATGCCGTCCCAATCGGAGGTCACCACTTCACACTCGACTTCCATCTTGGCGCAGAGCGCGTGGGCTATATCGAGGTCAAAGCCCACGACCTGGCCGCTGGCATCGATCAGGTTGAAGGGCGGGTAAGCGCCTTCGGTGCCGATGCGCAATTTATCAGCGGCAAAAGCGTTGGCGCCAAGCATCAGAGTGGCGGCAGTCAGCAGAATCTTCTTATAGCTTTTCATGCGGTGTGTTGCTCCATTAGCGATGGCTGGACATGAACTGTTTACAGCGTGCCGATTGGGGATTGTCGAACACTTGCTCCGGCGTTCCCTGCTCTTCGATCAGGCCCTGATGGAGGAAAACTACCTCACTCGAGACCTGCTTGGCGAAGTTCATTTCATGGGTGACGAGCAGCATGGTACGACCCTCGTCGGCTAGCGACCGGATCACTGCAAGCACTTCTTGTACCATTTCCGGGTCGAGCGCTGAGGTCGGCTCGTCGAACAGTATTACCTGAGGCTGCATCGCAAGGGTGCGCGCGATCGCGGCCCGCTGCTGTTGCCCGCCTGAAAGCTGATTGGGGTAGACGTGACGTTTGTCGGCGATACCCACTTTGGCCAGCAAAGCCTCGGCTGTTTCGATGGCTTCGGCCTTGCTCTGACCCAGCACGCGGCGTGGTGCTTCGATGATATTGTCGAGCACGCTCATGTGCGGCCAGAGATTGAAGTTCTGGAACACGAAGCCGAGCTTGCTACGTAGCTGATTGATCTGCTTGGCATCAGCTGCAACGAGGTCGCCGTCTTTGGCGCGCTTGAGGCGCAGCTGCTCTCCAGCAACGAGAATTTCACCCTCGTTGGGATTTTCCAGCAGATTGATGCAACGTAGGAATGTGGATTTTCCGGAGCCGGACGAGCCAAGAATCGAGATTACGTCGCCGTCTCGGGCGGTCAGTGAGATGCCCTTGAGAACTTCCAGATCGCCGTAGCGCTTGTGCAGATTGCGGATTTCCAGTGCAGGTATGGCCTCGGCCATTGAGCTTCCTCTTATCGAACCAGGTCATTGTCTGGTCCGTTTCTATGTAAATTGCGCTCCGGCCAGCTGCTCGCCTTCCTGGCGAGGCGCAAACCTAGCATGGGCAGGGGCACGCGCCAAGCGCGACGCGGCGTTGGCGGGCGTGACCGGGTAGTCAGGTCTGTGATTGCTCGCGAAAGGCCTTTATCTATATAGATGAAAAAAACGGTCCCGGCCTGCATATGCACCGAATACGGTTCTAGCAAGCCGGGCCGGCCACTGGCCCAGCTTGCCGGCAATGCAGCTAGGAAGGATCGGTCTTGTGCTGCTCGGGTTCTCCGACAAGCATTTCGTCGTGCTCCTCCATTTTCCACGGCAGGCTTCCAGGGGAGATATGCAGGAAGTGCAGGTATTTTTCGAACTGATCGAGTATGTCGCTGATGATATCGGCCTGGTCGTAGCCGTAGACGTCATAGTGCTGACCGCCACGACGTAGGAATACCTCTGCACGATAGTACTGCTCATCAGCGTCCGGCCCTTCGGACAGAGCGAAAGCAGGCATGGCGTAACCAACTAAACGTATCTCGTAGATGAAGTCGACCTGGTCAACCTTTATCACTTCAAGATAAAGACGCGAGTGGGCTTCATCGGTATGCACCTTGGCAGCCCAGCCCTGGCCGCCTAGCTCGCGTTGCACGCGTCGCATGGCCTTGAGCACCGTTGTGCTCATGAACCCTTCGACATCCTCGCGGCTGGGAAAGCTGACCATGCCGGCCAATCGTTTCTTCCACAAGCCCGGACCGGCATTGCTTGCCAGGCGACTGCCCTGCATATGGTTGTGCAGGCTGGTTTCATGATGTCCTTCGATTACCAGCGCCCGCCACATGCCCAGCGCAGCGATCATCATGATGATCGCAAAGGGCAGTGCGCTGGCAATGGTCATGGTTTGCAACGCGCTCAAGCCACCAGCGAGAAGCAGCGCAGACGCCACCACGCCCTCGATGCTGGCCCAGAACACTCGCTGCCAGACCGGCGTATGGATTGCGCCACCGGCCGCCAGCGAGTCGATGACCAGCGAGCCGGAGTCGGACGAGGTGACAAAGAAGGTGATGATCAATACCACGGCCAGGAATGAGGCGATGGACGTCATCGGGAGGAGCTCGAACAGCTTGAACAGAGCAATGGCATTGTCAGCCTGTACATCTGAGATCAGCGACGTGTAGCCCTCGACCATGATCAGGTGCAGCGCTGTATCGCCGAATACGGAGAACCACAGAAAGGTGAAGATGGTCGGCACGAACATCACGCCGAAAACGAACTGGCGGATGGTTCGGCCACGACTGATTTTGGCGATGAACAGGCCAACAAAGGGCGACCAGGCGATGGTCCAGCCAAAGATGAACAGCGTCCAGTTACCAATCCAGTCACTGCGTGAATAGGCCTGCAGGTTGAAGGTCCGTTCGATGATGTTGTTGAGGTAACTGCCGGTGTTCTGCAGAAAGGTCTCAAGAATGAAGATGCTCGGCCCGACCAGAAATACGAAGAGCATCAAGCCGATCGCGAGAATCATATTGAGCAGCGAGAGGTTCTTGACGCCTTTGTCGAGGCCGGCCACAACGGAACAGATTGCCAGCCCGGTAATGATGACGATGGCGACGATCTGAACGTTGATGCTGATCGGTATGGAGGGCCAGAGATAGTTGATCCCTGCATTTATCTGGGTAACAGACAAACCAAGGGTCGTGGCGATGCCGAACAGCGTGCCGAGAATAGCGAAGACATCAACAACGTGACCGATTGGCCCATAGATGCGTTCGCCGATGATCGGGTAGAGCGCCGAGCGCATGGAAAGGGGCAAGCCGTGGCGGAAGGAGAAATAGGCCAGCACAAGACCGGTCAGGCCGTAGATAGCCCAGATATGGAAGCCCCAATGGAAAAAGGCGATCTGCATTGCCTGCTTGGCCGAATCGACCGTCTCCGCCGCCCCAGCCGGTGGCGAGGCGTAATGCAACACCGGCTCGGCGACTCCGAAGAACAGGAGCGCGATGCCGTAGCCTGCAGAGAACAACATCGCGAACCAGGCCGGGAAGCTGTACTGAGGCTCGGCGTGGTCGGGTCCCAGTTTGATACTGCCCCAGGGCGTCATCGCGATGCCGACAATGAACACCAGAAAGAACGCCACCGACAGCATGTAGAACCAGCCGAAGTTGGTCGTGATGAACGCCAGCGTCGAGCTGAACACTTCCCCCGCGAGGTCTGGATTGGTGATCGTGCCAATCACCAGTAGGAGCGTGACGATCACCGCAGGGACGAAAACGGGAAAGAGGATGATGGCCTTGGGTAGCTTCTTGTCTGCTTCCATGTGTTGGGCTGACCTCCGATTTGATTGAAGAGGGCGCGCAAAATGGCTCCCGAGCGAAACAGCTATCACAAGGGTAGACGGTGATTCGCCCAAGAATGCTCACAGCGATTGCCGTTACGACGATTTATCCGCCGCGGGGCCGGGCTGAATGTCGCTCAGAGGCAGAAGGGACTATGCCGACAACGACGTCCTTGCTACGAGGCGTGCTGGGTGCGGATTATGTTCCGTTCGAGCTAGCGGCTGCCGCGGTGCTGCCGCCATTCCCATGGAGGCTGTTGATCGGCTTTGGGTAGCGCCCAGAGGCCTCGTCCAAGCTCGTGCGCCACAGCTTCCAGGTCAAGAAGGGTACGGTCGTCCAGGCGGGCTCGGTTTGCCCACGCGTGCCCGGTCCTGACCAGCTCAGAATTGATATCGCTGTCACCGACCCTGATGCGAGCGAGGGTCCTACCCAGGTTGTCGCGACCTTTAACCGACAGGGTTACGGTCTTCCCGAAAATGTGGCCGGCGAGCGCTTGTCGTGCCTGGCTTCCGTAAGGTTGTTTGAGGGCGGGGGCATCGATCTCCGCCATCCTGACCCTGATGCGCTCGCCGTTGTTATTGACGCAGCTGAAGGTGTCGCCATCTGCAATGCCGGTTACTCGGCAGTCGAACGACGCCGCAGAAGCAGGTAGGGCAATGACGAGGGCGAAGGTGGCAAGCGCGCGCAGCATGACGGCATCCATGCGAATCGGGGCGGGGAGAGTAACAGGCAGGCTGGCTGCCAAACCGGAGCCACGTCTCATGGGTGGCCCGGTTTAGGTCCACAAAAAGCGAACCGTGAACTGCCTCAGAAGCTTGTCATTGAAATCGAGGCTGACGTAGCCAGAAGCGAGATCAGCAAACACCAGTTGTGGGCGGGCTTTTTGCGCTGGTCAGCTCGTATCCGTGTACTGGCGTGCCGCAGACTTTCAGCTTGCGGCGCTCGATGAGCGTAACGCGCCTGTCAACGCAAGCGCGACATGTCCCTTATTTCGGTTATCGGCAGATCGCTTCGCACGGTACGCCATCGCCGTCTCCGTCGATCCGAGGGTTGCCGCACTGACGAAGCTGGAAGCGAGCCTCAGCGCACCCGCTCATCATCTTGCAGGACTTGGTCACGTTGCAGCTGAAGGTTCCGGCAGGTTGGGTAGCCGCTGGAGCGGCAGCATGCCGAGTCGATCCGCCTTTCCGCCGTTCCTTTCTCCAATGCCAAGGCGCCTGTTGCTCGGATTTAGGAAGCGACCACAGACCGCGTTTGAAGTGTTTTGCCGTGCCTTCCAGATCGAGCAGGGTGCGATCCTTCAGGTAGTCGCGGTAAGCCCAGGCTGCCCCGGAGCGGACCATTTCAGCATTCACGTCCATGCGGCCGACCATCACCCTGGCAACCGTGCGGCCGTAGCGGTCGCGGTCTTGGACGTTCAGCGTTACGTCTTTGCCAAAGACCAAGTCAGACAGAGCCTGGCGCGCGCGCGTGCCGTATGGCTGAGACTTCTCGGGCGTATCGATTTCGCCCATCCGAACCTTTACCTGCTGCTTGTTAGCAGTCAGGCAAGTGAACGTGTCGCCGTCACTGATTCCTACGACCCTGCAATCTATCGTCTCGGCTGCGGTCGCTGGCAAGGCCACGCAAAGCAGGGCGGTAAGTAGATAGCGCAACATAATGGCTCCAGGCGGTAAGGGGGGCGCGAGCGTAGCAGGACGAATGTCGACCGAAAAGCTAGCCGCGCGTCATGGCACTAGAGGTCGGTTTTGTTGGGGCGGGGCGAATGAGTCATTGTTGTTCCGTACCTGGCGCGCGGTAGCTCAAGCGAGCAACCGATCCGGCCATACCTACGCCAAATATCATTGTTTACAAGCAAATAATGGAAAAGCACAGACAACAAAAAACCCGCACTAGGCGGGCTTTTTGTGGGCTTTCGGGTGGTTTTGGCACCACCTGAAATTAATAGATGGTGCCCAGGGACGGAATCGAACCGCCGACACGGGGATTTTCAATCCCCTGCTCTACCGACTGAGCTACCTGGGCAACGGGGCGCTATTAGACGGATTTGGCTTATGCCTGTCAAGCGCAGAGTAGAAAATATTTAGCTAGAACGGGTATTTAGCGACAGGTGCGAGCGGTTTGCGGGTTAACCGTAGCAGAGAGCTTTGGCGCCAGCTCTCGCGGCGCCAGAGCCTCGAACCCTTCACTCGCTAGGTGGCACGTAGCCTTCGGCCTGGGCGTACTCCTCACCGGAGAGAAATTTGTCCATTTCTGTTTGCAGGAATTTGCGGTCTTCGGCATTCATCATGTTCAGCCGGCGCTCGTTGATCAGCATGGTTTGATGCTTCTGCCAATCATTCCAGGCCTTTTTCGAGACGTTGTTGTAAATGTCTTCACCTTTCGCACCTGGATACGGCGGGCGATCTAGGCCAGGCAGTTCTTCTTTGTACTTGCGGCAATTCACGGTGCGGGTCATGACATCTCTCCTGCGTTCAATTCGGCGGCGGCGCGCTTTAGCAGCGTCTTCACCGGGGCAGCAAGCCCCAGTCGCGGCGGGGTGGCGAGGTTATACCAGAGCCAGTCGGCCTCGGCCACGGTACCGGCCTGGGGCTCTACCCGGATCAGCCATGGCTCGATAGCCAGTTGGAAATGGCTGAAGGTGTGGGTCAGGCTCGGTAGCTCGCGGCGTTCCTGGAGCTGCAGGGCGTGGCGTTCTGCGAGCGGGTCGAGGGCTGACAGGTCGTCCAGTTCCGGCAGGCTCCAAAGCCCGCCCCAAAGGCCCATCGACGGGCGACGGTACAGCAGGATGGCGCCATCGGGATTTGCCAACAAGGGCATCAGGGTGCGCTTCTGCGGCAATGCCTTGCGCGGCTTGGGTACCGGAAATTCTGTTTCTCGTCCCAGCAGATGGGCGCGACAGCCGTCCTTAAGCGGGCAGAGCAAGCAGCTGGGTTTGCTGCGCGTACAGAGCGTTGCGCCCAGATCCATCATCGCCTGGGTGTAGTGGTTGACGCGCTGTTGCGGGGTGAAGCGCTCAGCCGCTTCCCATAGCTGTCTTGCGACCTTCGGTTCGCCGGGGTAGCCCTGCTGAGCGACATAGCGTGCCAGGACGCGTTTGACGTTGCCGTCCAGGATCGGTGCGCGCAAGCCCATGCTCAGGCTTGCAATGGCGCCGGCAGTGGAGCGTCCGATGCCGGGCAGATCGGCTAGTTGTTCCACGTCACGTGGGAATTCACCGCCGTGCTCGGCGACGATGAGTTTGGCTGTCTTGTGCAGGTTGCGCGCGCGGCTGTAGTAACCGAGCCCGGTCCACAAGTGCAGCACTTCGTCCTCTTCGGCTGCGGCCAATGCCTCGACCGTTGGCAGCGCATCCATGAACCGGTCGAAATAGCCTAATACTGTGCTGACTTGCGTCTGCTGCAGCATGATTTCCGAAACCCAGACCCGGTAGGGCGTGATGCGCTGTTGCCACGGCAGGTCCTTGCGGCCGTGCCGATCGTACCAACCGAGCACGGCCTCACCGAAGCTCTCGTCGTCAAAGGCTTGCGCGGTCATCGGTTGAACAAGCCCTTGAGTGCATCCTTCAGTTCAGGACTGACCTTGTCGCCCAGCTTCTCTTCGATGGTCTCGTTGAGCTTCTCGCCAGCGAGGCGGGCGGCAATCTTGCCGAGGCGATCGTTATCGAAGCGACACGCTTTAGCGCCCAGCTCCAGCGGCCCGCGACAGCGCAGCGGCCATTCAATGCCGACGTAGCGCTCGTTGACCGAGCAGGCTGGATCGGGCATCTCGCCCTTGTCACCTTCGATGACGATGCCGACGCGGTAGTCCATGCCCAGGACGCGCAGATCGACGTCGCCATTGCCGTTTACCGTCAACCCGGGAATGCTGACCTTCATGTCTGGGTTGCTGGCGACACCGTCGCGCAGAGTGAGGTTGCCTTTCAGTTCGCGGAAGGGTGTGTCCTTGCCGCGCGGCTCACTGCTCAATGGCTTGCGGTTGAGCGTGGCAATGGCCCGGCAGAGTTGTTGCTCGAGGTTGGCGTCGACGAGGATGCCGTTGTCGATGATGAAGCCGATCTTCCCGTTGAGGTTGTCGATCCAGGCCTTTTGACTGTCGCCCTGAGTGCGCAGGGCGGCGTCAAGGTTGAGCAGGCCTTTGATGACAACCTGTTCATCCTGGCTTTTCAACAAGCTTTCGATCGGCACGTGGGCCAGGTTCGTCTGTGCAGTTAGCAGTGGCATCTGTGGCCTGACATCAAGGCTCGCTGAGGCATCCAGTCGCCCGTTGTAGAGCCCGCCGCGCAATTGCTCAAGCGTCAGTAGGCCGCCCGCAGCACGCGCCTTGACCGCGAAATTGTCGACCGGCAGCTTCATGACGGTGAGGCTGTCGATGTTCAGGTTGACGCGGGTATCCAGAGCGCGCAGCGCTTTGATCGGAAGGATAGATTCGCTGCTCCAGGCATGCTGGGTCGGCTTGTCTGGTAGTGGGGTAGTACCGCTACCAACCAGGGCAGCCGTGGTCGCCTGCACTTCATTATCACGCGCGGCGCTGGCGGAATCGTCCTTTTCAGGCGGCGGCAGATAGCGGTCAAGGTTCAGCTTGTCGCCTTTAAGGTCAACACGCATGGCCTGTTTGGCGAAATCGCTAAGGGCGATCTGGCCGGTAAAGGTGCTGCCGTCCAGCTTCAGATTAAGGTCTTCAAAGGTCAGGCTGGTGGAGGTGCCGGCCAGGCGGGTGACCAGTTCGGCTTTGGTCAGGGTTGTACTATCAGCCATAGCGGGTAACTGCTGGCCAATACTCTCGAGAAACTCCCGCAGGTTGAACTCGGCGATGGACAGGGCGCCGGTAATCTTCGGCTGGTCTTGCAGGTCGCGAGCCTTGACTTCACCGAGGCCGCGTAACTGGTTGGCGGTAAATTTGAGACTCGTCCACTCGGCGACGTCGGCGGCGAGATCGGCCAGCAATTGCCCTTGCGCGCTGAACGTTAGCGTCTTGCCTTGCAACGGTTCGCCAGAGGCCTCGCCGCTCAGGCGCAAGTCTTCGAGCTGGTAGCGTTGCAGCTTGGTGTCGAAGCGCAGCGCGGCTTGCAGCTCGGTACGGGCACGCATTACCGGCTTGTTGCTGCCAAAAAAGGCGTTGAGCTTGAACGGGATCGGTGTGGCTTCGCGAATGGCGCCGGTGGTGAGGTCAATGCCTTCGGCGCTGAACTGCTGACCACTTTGTGCATCGTGATAGGTCACTCGTGCATCGCTAACGGTCAGACTATCGATATCAAGCTGCAGCGGACGCCTGGCGTTATCGGGTTGCTCTTCGGCCACGGTCTCGGTCGGCTCAGCTGGCTGAGCGCCGCCTTTCTCGGTTTCGCTGGCGGCTGGCTGTCCCACGCCTTCCCAATTGCCACGCCCTTTCTCGTCGCGTGCGAGTGTCAGGTTCAATCCGTTGAGGGTGATGTCGCTCATTTGCACTTCGCGGCTCAACAGCGGTAGCACTCGGACCGAGAGGCCGAGCATACGCAGGTCGGCGAAGGGTTGGTCGGGCGTAGGCACGCTGGCCAGTGTGGTGTCGTGCAGTTCCAGGCCGAGCCAGGGAAACAAGCTCCAGCCGATGTCGCCGCCAATGTTCAGTTCGAGCCCAGCCTTTTCGCGAGCGAGCGCGCGAATCTCATCCTTGTAGTCGTTGGGGTCGAACAGGTGCGTGAGGGCAAAGCCCAATGCGACGATGAGGAGCAGCAACCCGAGGATTACCAGGCCCAGGATCTTGCCGAGCGCTTTCATGGACAGGTCCTTTGTGTTTGGTATTTGCAAAAGCAGCGAGTATAGCGCCACGGCCCATGCCGTTGCCGTGGCTGGCGTTGGAGTGGCTAGCGGTAGCTGGGTTCCGGCCTGTCTGTACCGCACGGCAGGCCGATGAATCCGCTAGATATGATCAAGCGGCAAGTGCGCGCGTGCTGCCAGCGCCTGAGCTTCGAGCTGTTGCTGAGGCGCCGCCAGATGGAGAGCCATGCCTTCTTCCCTGGCCAGACGCTGACACTCTTCGAGGATTCGCCTGCCTACGCCGCGGCGGCGTGTGAGCTTGCGTACGCACAGGTGTGAGAGGCGCCAGTGTGGCCCGCCGCGCTGCAGCAGGGCGGCTCCAAGTAGGCGGTCATTGAATCGGCCGGCGATCAGGCTTTGATCAGCCAGTCCCGCCTCGATCAGTGCCGCAGCATCCCTGTGGGGCGCCAGAAGCCAGGCGGGAGCGTCGGCAAAGATTTTCGCCAGGTCGATGCGGTCCTGCTGGCTGGGCTCGGTTAGGGTTTCAACTGATACGGGCATGTTGACCTGCGCGCTGTTGGGATGCAGGAAGCATAACCGTGCCAGCTTGCCGGCGCACGACAGTGCTGCCGATCGCGACGGAGATCGCCTCGCCAGACGCTAGGGCTATTTTTCAAGCGTTACCCGTTCGGCTGGCACGCGAACCGTCCAGTCGCCCGCCGCGTATCCCCGCTGATGGGTTTGGGCCTATAATGTGCGCCTTTTTCGCCCCTCGATCAGCGGAGCTGTGGATGTCCGAACGTACGGCTTGCGTAGAGCGCAACACCCTGGAAACCCAGGTCAAGGCCACCATCAATCTGGACGGCACCGGCAAGAGCCGCTTCGCCATCGGCGTGCCGTTTCTTGAGCACATGCTCGACCAGATCGCCCGCCACGGCCTGATCGATCTCGACATCGAATGCCAAGGCGATCTGCATATCGACGACCACCACACTGTCGAAGACGTTGGCATCACCCTTGGTCAGGCGTTCGCGAAGGCCGTTGGTGACAAGAAGGGCATGACCCGTTACGGGCATTCCTACGTACCGCTGGATGAAGCGCTGTCGCGTGTTGTGATCGACTTTTCCGGTCGCCCGGGGCTGCAGATGCACGTTCCCTATACCCGCGCCACCGTTGGCGGATTCGATGTCGATCTGTTTCAGGAATTCTTCCAGGGCTTCGTCAACCATGCTCTAGTGACGCTGCACATCGATAACCTGCGCGGGCACAACACCCATCACCAGATCGAAACCGTGTTCAAGGCCTTCGGCCGGGCGCTGCGCATGGCCGTGACGCTGGACGAGCGCATGGCCGGACAGATGCCCTCGACCAAGGGTTGCCTGTAATGCAGACCGTTGCTGTCATCGATTACGGCATGGGCAACCTGCATTCGGTCGCCAAGGCGCTCGAGCACGTAGGTGCCGGTCGGGTATTGATCACCAGCGATGCGCAGGTGATCCGCGAGGCTGATCGTGTGGTGTTTCCCGGCGTCGGCGCGATTCGCGATTGCATGGCTGAGATCCGCAGGCTGGGCTTCGATGAGCTGGTGCGCGAAGTCAGCGTCGATCGACCGTTTCTGGGTGTCTGTGTAGGTATGCAGGCATTGATGGAGCGCAGCGAGGAGAATGGCGGCGTCGATTGCATCGGGCTGTTCCCCGGTCAGGTTCGCTTCTTCGGCAAGGATCTTGAAGAAGATGGTGAGCGCCTAAAGGTGCCCCATATGGGCTGGAACCATGTGGAGCAAGCGGTTAGCCACCCGCTTTGGCACAATATTCCCGCCGATGGTCGTTTCTATTTCGTTCACAGCTACTGCGTCGATGCTGGCAATCCGAGGCAGGTCGTAGGTCGCGGCCATTACGGCCGGGACTTCGCCGCCGCGCTGGCTGATGGCTCGCGCTTCGCAGTTCAGTTCCACCCCGAGAAGAGCCATACCCACGGCCTGCAGTTGCTGCAGAACTTCGCCGCCTGGGATGGCCGGTGGTAATGAGCCGAGCCAAGCTCAAACCGCCGGTTCTGACGCTGGACTCTGCTCAGGAGCAGGCTGCGCAGCAGGTCATAAAGCGCTTTCTGGAAGATCGCTTCGAACTGGAGCTCGGCTCGTTCGAGGCGCAGGAAGTGCTTGATCTGTTCGCGCGTGAAATTGCGCCGCTGTACTACAACAAGGCGATCTTCGACGTACAGACGCACCTCAAGGAGCGGTTTGAAAGCATCGAAAGCGACTTATGGGCGCTCGAGAAGAGCGCTTCTTAACAGACATCCGATTTGAACAGGTTCGAGCCATGCTGATTATTCCCGCCATCGATCTCAAGGACGGCGCTTGTGTGCGTCTGCGTCAGGGCCTGATGGACGACGCCACAGTGTTTTCTGATGATCCTGTGGCCATGGCCGCGAAATGGGTCGAGGCCGGCTGCCGTCGTCTGCATCTGGTCGATCTTAACGGCGCCTTCGAGGGACAGCCGGTCAACGGTGAGGTCGTGACCGCGATTGCCAAGCGCTATCCAGACCTGCCGATTCAGATCGGCGGTGGCATCCGTTCGCTAGAAACCATCGAGCATTACGTTCGCGCCGGCGTCAGCTACGTGATCATTGGCACCAAGGCTGTCAAACAGCCAGAGTTCGTCGGCGAAGCCTGTCGAGCGTTCCCAGGCAAGGTCATTGTCGGTCTGGATGCAAAGGATGGTTTCGTTGCCACCGATGGTTGGGCCGAAGTCAGCAGTGTTCAGGCTGTGGACCTGGCGCGTCGCTTCGAGGCTGATGGTGTCTCGGCAATCGTCTATACCGACATCGCCAAAGACGGGATGATGCAGGGCTGCAACGTCGAAGCCACGGTGGCGCTGGCCAACGCCAGCCGCATTCCGGTGATTGCCTCCGGCGGGATTCACAATATCGGCGACATTCAGAAGCTGCTCGACACCAATACCCGCGGGATCGTCGGCGCCATTACCGGTCGCGCAATCTACGAGGGGACTCTGGACGTGGCCGAGGCGCAGGCGCTCTGCGATTTGAAGTACAAGGATGAGTGACTCGCTGAAGCTAGGGTGAATCGCTAGTGCTGCGATTTACCGAGCAAGCGCCGATCAGTTTTGCCTGCAGCAAGAGCTGCTCCCGGAGAAAGTCATGGCCCTGGCCAAACGCATCATCCCCTGCCTAGACGTGGACAACGGCCGCGTGGTCAAGGGCGTCAAGTTCGAGAACATCCGCGACGCCGGCGACCCGGTGGAGATCGCCCGCCGTTACGACGAGCAGGGCGCCGACGAGATTACCTTTCTCGATATCACCGCCAGCGTCGATAACCGTGATACCACGCTGCATACCGTCGAGCGCATGGCCAGCCAGGTGTTCATTCCGCTGACGGTCGGCGGTGGTGTGCGCTCGGTGCAGGACATCCGCAATCTGCTCAACGCAGGTGCCGACAAGGTCTCGATCAATACTGCGGCGGTGTTCACGCCCGAGTTTGTCGGCGAGGCCGCGGAGCGATTCGGCTCGCAGTGCATCGTTGTAGCCATCGACGCCAAACGAGTCTCCAAGCCGGGCGAGACGCCGCGTTGGGAAATCTTCACTCATGGTGGGCGCAAGCCGACCGGGCTCGACGCGGTGCTTTGGGCGCAGAAAATGGAGGCGCTGGGCGCTGGTGAGATTCTTCTGACCAGCATGGACCAGGACGGCGTCAAGAGTGGCTACGACCTCGGTGTAACCCGCGCCATCAGCGAGGCCGTGCACATCCCGGTCATCGCCTCCGGTGGCGTCGGCAATCTGCAGCACCTGGCCGATGGCATCCTTGAAGGCAAAGCCGACGCTGTGCTGGCTGCCAGTATCTTTCACTTCGGCGAATACACCGTGCCCGAAGCGAAGGCCTATATGGCTAGCTGCGGCATCGTCATGCGGTGATAGGCTAAGTTCCGCCCTCTAACAACCTGCAAACGCCCCGTGATGGGGCGTTTCATCGTTCCATATCCTTCCGTCCTGTCACTCGCTTTTGGTCGCAACGTGACAGCGATGCGTCGCGATAGCCGCGCAATGGTGAATGACATATTTTCTGTGCGGTGTGTCTCAATAATCCTCGGCCGCAGTGCGTCTGGTTCACAACTTGCTACAAGTATTAAAGTGCCATCAGCCTGGCACCTTGGGTCGGGGCGGTTAACTCGCCCTTATGCTTGTAGACGGAGGGTGATCGATGAAGCGTATTCTGGCGGCCATGCTGCTGACGTTCGTGGCCGTGTCGGCCAAGGGTGCATTACCGAACGATTACAAGATCGTTCTGCTGACTGAGAATTTCCCGCCCTTCAACATGGCGGCAGACGGCAAGAACTACGCGGCGGATCGCAACATTAGCGGCATCAACGCCGAAATCGTTCGCGAGATGTTCAAGCGTGCCGGGATCAGCTATGAGCTGACGCTGCGCTTTCCCTGGGAGCGAATCTATAACCAGGTTCTCGATCATCCAAACCAGGGGCTTTTCTCGACAACTTACACGCCCGAGCGTGAGCCGCTGTTCAAATGGGTCGGCCCATTGGCGAGTACGGGATGGGTGTTGCTGGCCCCGGCTGGCAGTCCGCTTCGGTTGAGCTCGCTCGATCAGGCGAAGCAGTATCGGATCGGCGCATACAAAGACGACGCCGTCAGTCAGCACCTCGAGAGCAAGGGGTTCGAACCGCTCAATTCCCTGCGTGACCAGGAGAACGTCGGCAAGCTGCTGAAAGGACAGATCGACATGTGGGCAACGACTGATCCGGTCGGCCCCTACCTGGCGAAGCAGGAAGGCGTCAGCGGCCTGACAACGGTGCTTCGTTTCAACGATGCGCAGCTGTTCCTGGCGCTGAACAAGGATACGCCCGACGAAGTGGTGAGCCGGCTGCAACAGGCGCTCAATCAAATGAAGGGCGACGGTTCCGTTGACGCTATTCTGCGCCGTTATCTTTGATTTATTCGGTCAGCGATAGACACCGAGCGGGCCGTGCGCCGCCATTGCCCGGTTGCCTCGTGTAGCAATCATCTGTCCTATGTCGATCCAGTCGATGCCTTGAGCCCGCAAGCGCGGAAGCTCCCGTTCCAGAAGCGCCAGGGTGCTTGTATGCGGGTGGCCGATGATGACCACTGAACCCTGCTTGCGAGCCAGCTCAATGGCAGCTCGAAACTGCGCGGCGACAGCGGCGGGGGAAGGGTCGTCGTCGAGAAAAATGTCCCGGGAAAGACTCGCCAACTGGACCTGTTGAGCCGCAGCTGCCGCAGCCGTTCGAGCACTGGTGCGGCTATCGAGAAAGAACAGATGGCGGGCCTGCAATTCGGTCATCAATGCGAGCATGGGCTGCCGATGCTCAGTCATCTGGCTGCCCATGTGGTTGTTTACACCTTCAGCGTGCGGAACTTTAGCCAGCGCCTGTATCAATCGCTGCTCAAGTTGCTCTTGGCTGAGGCCTGGATGCCAGGCATAAGGCCCGGTAGCCGGGGCCATCGGCAAGTGCAGCATCACTGTCTTGCCAGCGTCGAACGCCCGTTCAGCCAGTGCCGTGGCGTGGCGAGTATCTGGGAGAATCGCAAGGGCGACGGGGCCAGGCAGGGCAAGCACGCGGCTATCCCTATCGGGGTTTTCGCCCAAGTCGTCGATCACCAGCGCCAACCTGGGCATTGCCGATGCGGCATCTGGTTTGGCGCTCTGAACAATCGCCGTCGGGTGTATCGCGTCGCTACCCGGAGTGTCAGGCTGCGACGCAACGCAGAGTTGCGGTAACAGGGCGGCCAACAGCCAAAGGGCGGACCAGCGCACCCGTTACTGTCCGCGAGTGAGGTTCAGCCCCTTGAGCAGGTTCAGCGCTTGGCCAAGCTGATAGTCATCGTCTTGCGGGCGTGGTGAGCTGCTGCCGGCGGTGCTACCAGTTGGCCGCTCCGGGCCGCCGTTGCCGTTGCCCAAGTGGCCGGCCAGATCCGCTTCACGGATGCCTTCGGCGGCCTGCTCGCGAGTCAGTTTGGCGCGGGTCACTTCAATATCGGGGGAGATCCCCTGGGCCTGGATGGAACGGCCGTTGGGCGTGTAATAGAGCGCCGTAGTGAGCTTCAAGGCTCGGTCATTGTTTAACGGCAATACGGTTTGCACCGAGCCTTTGCCAAAACTGTCGGTGCCCATGACGACACCGCGCTTATGATCCTGAAGGGCGCCGGCAACGATTTCCGATGCCGAGGCGCTACCGCCATTGATCAGCACGACCAGTGGCACGCCCTCACTCGCGTCAGCGGGGTCGGCATTGAAGCGCAGCTCGGAGTTGGCGATGCGGCCTTCGGTGTAGACGATCAGGCCATCCTTGAGGAAATGATCCGATACCTCGACCGCAGCCTGGAGCACGCCACCCGGGTTATTGCGCAAATCAAGCACCAGTCCGTTGAGCTTGCCACCGTTTTCCTTGCGCAGGCGAGCCAGCGCCTTGCCGACTTCTTCGCCAGTGTTGATCTGGAACTGGGTTACCCGCAGGTAGCCGTAGCCGGACTCCAGCAGCTGGCTCTTGACGCTGTTGACCTTGATCACCGCGCGCGCCAGCTTGACCGTGAATGGCTTGCCGCCTTCGCGTACCAGAGAGAGGGTTATCTCGCTGCCGGGCTTGCCGCGCATCAGTCCGACCGCGTCCATCATCGACATGCCCTTGGTCGGCTTGCCATCGATTTTGACGATCAGGTCGCCGGCCTCGATCCCTGCTTTGGAGGCAGGCGTGTCGTCGATTGGAGAAACGACCTTTATGAAGCCATCCTCGATGCCGACTTCTATGCCGAGGCCACCAAACTCGCCGCTGGTGCTCTCTTGCAAATCGGCGAACGCTTCGGGCTCGAGGTATGCGGAGTGCGGGTCGAGGTTGCTGAGCATGCCCTTGATGGCATTTTCCAGCAGGGTTTTGTCATCAACCGGCTCAACATAAGCTGCCTTGATCCGATCGAGTACTTCGACAAAGGTGCGCAGTTCTTCAAGTGGCAGTGGCGCCTTCTGGGCTGGCGCCTGTGTTTCGATGGTCTGGGCTGCCGCTTCTACCGGCGGTTGCTGGGCCCAGGCACCACCGTGAAACCCCAGCATGACGGCAAGGGCGAGCGTGGAGGGTTGGGCGAAACGGCACAGGTGCAGCATGTCTGACTCCAGTTGTGAGGGTGCGCTAACAGCCGATTCGGCTTATCCCTGCGCACGACACCATTGCGCAGGGTCGCTTGGGCGACCCTGTTGGCGAATGGCGAAATACAGTGCGGCAGTTTCCTGTCCGCCACTGGTTCCTACGGTGGCGATCGGGTCGCCGGCCTTTACGATATCTCCTGCGTCACGCAGCAGGCTCTGGTTGTGCCCATAGAGGCTGAGGTACCCGTTGCCGTGGTCGAGAATGACGAGCAAGCCCGCGCCACGTAACCAGTCGGCAAACACCACGCGGCCACCGTGAACGGCGTGAACCTGGCTACCAACGCTGGCACCGATCAGCACGCCGTCCCACTTGGTTCGAGCATCACCACCGCGTGGAGTGCCGTAACGCGCGACCAAATTCCCATCCACCGGCCATGGCAGCTTGCCCTTGGCCTTGGCAAATGGACCACCGAAACTACCGCCGGCACTTGATACTGCAGGCCCGGACGGGGCAGCTGGCGAGGTGCGCCCAGCCTGCTGCTGGCGAGCCTGCTCTTCTTGTGCTGCAGCGAGTGCTCGCTGGCGCTGCTGTTCCGCCTCCCGTTCCTGGCGCGCCAGGGTTTCCTCAATCGTTCTGAGGACCCGTTCCAGCTGCGCTTGCTCCTGTTTGCGCGCCTTGAGCTTCTCGTCGCGGCTGGAGAAGTCCCGGTCAAGTTTGGCCAGAGCCAGCTGGCGCTCCTTGCGAACCTCGGCCAGTTGCGCACGGCGCTCTTGTAGGCCGTCCTGCTGTTCGGCCAGGGTTGCCTGCTGCTTTTCGATCCCGGCTTCTACGCTGGCGAGCTGACGCAGCGTTTCGTTGAAGTTTTCAAGCTGCTCGAAGCGAGCTTTGCTCAGGTAGTCGTAGTAGGTAAGGGTGCGGCTGAATTTTTCGGGGTTCTGCTGGTTGAGCAGTAGCTTGAGGTATTCCTGGCGGCCGCTCTGATAGGCCGCGCGAGCCTGGATGCCAATCAGGCGCTGCTGTTCCAGACGTGCCCCTTCCAGCGTGGTTTTCTCATCATTGAGCCGATCCAGTTCGGCCTCACTGCGATCGATTTCCTGCTGCAGTGAGTCGACCTGCTTCTCCAGCTCGCCCATCTCGCTTTCGGTGGTTTGCAGTTGCTTCTGAACCGTCGATTTTTCCAGTTCGATCTGCTTGAGCAATTTCTGCAGCTCCGCCACATCCTTGCGGGCTGCTTCAATCTGCTTGCGAGCATCGGCGCGCTCATCTGCTACAGCTGGGCCAAGCAGACAGAGCAGTGCGAAAGCGAGAAATATACGGGACATGAGAGGGCGTGACCGAGAGTTCAACGACCGCCCTAGTATGCCTAAAAAAGCAACGGCAAGCTGCCTGCCGTATACCGCATGTGGTAGTAGCGATAACCGGTACGCCTTTGCAGGCGTACCGGTGCATACGGAATCGGTTCGCAGCCTGAACGCCTCAGTTCAGCTCTATGATCGAGCGCCCGGTCATTTCGGCAGGGATTGGCAAGCCCAGCAACGTCAGCATGGTCGGTGCCACGTCGGCAAGCACGCCGCCATCGCGGATGCTCAGGTTGCGTTTGCCAAAGTAGATGAACGGCACTGGCTCGCAGGTATGTGCAGTATGGGCTTGCCCGGTCATGACGTCTTCCATCTGTTCGACGTTACCGTGGTCCGCCGTGATCAGTGCCTCGCCGCCGACCTTGTCCAGCGCATCGACGATGCGCCCGACACACTTGTCGAGGCATTCCACGGCCTTGACCGCTGCGTCGAAAACGCCAGTGTGGCCCACCATGTCGCCGTTGGCGTAGTTGACGATGATGACGTCGTAACGCTGGTTCTCGATGGCGTCGACGATGCGATCAGTTACCTCCGGCGCACTCATCTCGGGCTGCAGGTCATAGGTGGCGACTTGCGGCGAGGGAATGAGAATGCGTTCTTCACCCGCAAATGGCTCTTCGCGGCCGCCGGAAAAGAAGAAGGTGACGTGTGCGTACTTTTCCGTTTCGGCAATACGCAGCTGGGTCTTGCCATTGCTGGCCAGGTACTCGCCCAGCACATTGGTCAGCGCCTCGGGTGCGAAGGCGCTCGGTGCCGGGATGCTCGCGGCGTACTGTGTCAGCATCACGAAGCCTGCCAGTTGCGGGACGCGGGCGCGCTGGAACTCGCTGAAGCCTGGCTCGACGAAGCAGCGAGTCAGCTCTCGCGCACGATCAGCGCGGAAGTTCATGAACACAACCGCATCGCCGTCTTCGACACGTACCGGCTCGCCAATGGTTGTGGCTTTGACGAACTCATCGCTCTCGCCACGCTCATAGGCCGCAATCAAACCGTCGACGGCATAGTCGGCGTGGTAGTCGGCTTTGCCGTCGACGATCAGGCTGTACGCCTGCTCGACTCGGTCCCAGCGGTTATCACGATCCATGGCGAAATAGCGGCCGATCAGGCTCGCGACGCGACCCTTCCCTAGACGGGTAAAGGTGGCCTGCATCAGTTCGATAGAGTGTTGTGCGCTTTTTGGAGGTGTATCGCGACCGTCAAGAAACGCATGGAGGTAGATCTTCTCTGCACCGCGCTTGGCCGCTAGCTCGGCCATGGCTACGAGATGGTCCTGGTGGCTGTGAACGCCGCCATCTGACAGCAGGCCAAGGATGTGTACGGCCTTGCCGGCGGTCACGGCGTTGTCGACTGCGGTGCAGAGGGTGGGATTCTCGAAAAAATCGCCGTCGCGGATCGATTTGGTGACCCGTGTGAAATCCTGATAAACCACCCGGCCCGCGCCCAGATTCATATGGCCGACTTCGGAGTTGCCCATCTGGCCGTCCGGCAGGCCGACATCCATGCCGCTGCCGGAAATCAGGCCATGCGGCTGGCTTGCGAGCAGGCGGTCATAAACGGGCTTTTTGGCAGCGTGAATGGCATTGAATTCGGGACTTTCACTATGTCCGAAGCCGTCGAGGATAATCAGTACCAGGGGTTTGGGCGCGGCGGGCATTTGTCTGGCTCCTTGCACGAGGTCGCGAAAAAATGGCGGCCAGTCTAATAGTTGGCCGGTTGGGCGTCACGATTCGCAGGGTTCAGCCTGGTGGGGGGGCTGTGTATACTGGCCCGCATTTTATCCCCCGGGTACCCTTTTGATGGTCGCTAACCTGATTGAATTTGTCTCTAACCACTATGTGCTGGTCAGCATCTTTCTGGTGCTGCTGGTTCTCCTCGCCGTCACCGAGGCAAGCAAGGGCGGCAAGAGCCTGAGCAACCGCGAGCTGACCGGACTGGTCAACCGCGACGAAGGCGTGGTGTTGGACGTGCGGGCGAAGAAGGAGTTCGACGCCGGTCACATCGTCGATTCATTGAACATTCCCCACGAGAAGCTGGTCAGCCGACTAGGCGAGTTGGAAAAGCACAAGGGCAAGACGATCATCGTCGTCGACGCCATGGGCCAGCACGCCGGAACTGCCTGCCGTGAGCTGAAAAAGGCGGGCTTCACAGCTGCCAAGCTGGCCGGAGGGATGTCCAGCTGGCGCGGCGAAAACCTGCCGGTGGTCAAATAATCATGCCAAAAGTCGTCATCTACACTACCGCCTGGTGCCCGTTCTGCATTCGCGCCAAGGGCCTGCTTGATCGGAAGGGCATCAGTTACGATGAGATTCCTGTCGACGGCAAGCCTGCTTTGCGATCCGAAATGGCGGCCAAGGCTGGCCGGACCTCTGTTCCGCAGATCTGGATCGGTGATAACCACGTTGGTGGTTGTGATGAGCTGCACGCGCTTGAGCGAGCAGGTCGACTGGATGCGATGCTTCAGGCGTGACTCGATATAAGGCCTGTCGGTAACCGGCGAAACCCCGGTACTGGCGGAGTGACTCAAACACGACATGGACAACTAGAAGGCTTCACATGACTGAACAAGTAAACAACGGTGCCGCCGCAGGTCTGGAAGAGCAGGGTGCACAGTTTTCCCTGCAGCGGATCTATGTCCGTGACCTTTCGTTTGAGGCGCCGAAGAGCCCAGAGATCTTCCGCCAGGAGTGGAACCCAAGCGTCGCACTTGACCTCAACACCAAGCAGAAGTCGCTGGAAGGTGATTTCCATGAGGTGGTCCTGACGCTCTCGGTAACGGTGAAGACGGGCGAAGAAGTTGCCTTTATCGCCGAAGTGCAGCAAGCCGGGATCTTCCTTATCAAGGGGCTCGAGGCTCAGGCGATGAGCCATACGCTTGGCGCGTTCTGCCCGAATATCCTGTTCCCCTATGCTCGCGAGACCCTGGACAGCCTGGTAACTCGTGGTTCCTTCCCCGCGCTGATGCTGGCGCCGGTGAACTTCGATGCGCTGTATGCCCAGGAAATGAATCGCATGCAGCAGGCCGGTGAGGCACCTGCTACCGCCCATTGATCGGGCGGCTAGTCGCTTGCTGCACAGAGCGCTGTGCAGCAAGCAATCCTTCCTCTAGCGAACCTTCACGACCAGCTTGCCTACTGCTTTGCGCTGCCCTAGCGTGTTGATTGCGTCGGCCGCCTGATCGAGATCAAATGTCTGTGACACCAGCGGCTTCAGCTTGCCCTCGGCGTGCCAGGCGAAAAGCTGTTTGAAGTTCGCTGCGTTGTCGTGAGGCTGTCGTTGGGCAAAAGAGCCCCAGAACACGCCCACGAGCGAGGCGCCTTTGAGTAGCGGCAGGTTGGCCGGCAGCGAAGGGATATCTCCCGCAGCGAAACCCACCACCAGCATTCGGCCATTCCAGGCGATGCTACGAAACGCTTCTTCGAACAACCCGCCCCCGACCGGATCGTAGATCACGTCAACGCCCTGTCCCGCAGTGAGTTCTTTCAGGCGTTCCTTGAGGCTGGTTTCGCTGTAGTTGATGAGTTCGTCTGCGCCCGCATTCTTTGCCACTTCGAGTTTCTCGGCGGTCGACGCTGCGGCGATGACCTTCGCGCCCATCGCTTTGCCTATCTCCACGGCAGCGAGACCGACACCGCCGGATGCACCGAGGACCAGCAAGGTTTCGCCCGGCTGCAGGTTGGCGCGCTGCTTCAACGCATGCATTGAGGTGCCGTAGGTCATGCTGAAGGCCGCTGCGGTTTCGAAATCCATCTCCTGAGGAATCGGCAACACGTTGTGCCCAGGTATTGCGACCTGCTCTGCGAAGCTGCCCCAGCCGGTCAGGCCCATGACTCGGTCACCGACCTTGAGGTGCGTAATCTTCTCGCCTACAGCGGCGACCACACCAGCCGCCTCGCCGCCCGGTGAGAATGGGAACGGTGGCTTGAATTGGTACTTTCCCTCGATGATCAGTGTGTCCGGGAAGTTGACGCCCGCTGCGTGCACATCGAGCAGCACGTCGCCCTTCTTGATCTGAGGGCTGTCGCACTCTTCTACGACGAGGTTTTCGGCCGGGCCGAATGCTTTGCACAGAACAGCTTTCATCGGGTTTCCTTTTTGTTGTCGTATAGGGACAGATGGCGCTACGGCCTGATTGTGTCCAATCAGTCTAGAAGGCTGCCCGGTCGACGCAACGAGCATGGTCTGTTCTGATAGCGATACATAAGGCCGGGCTTGGGTCCGTGCCTGTCACTGGGTATGCTGACGCCTATAGCCCTTGGAGCAGTCCTGTGAAAAGCATCATTTTCTTCTGCCTGGCCCTTGGTCTGGCGCTGCCCGTTCTTGCTAATTCCCCTGAGCCCGAAGAAGGCGCAGCGCCCAAGACCATCTACTATGGTCTGGTGCCTGCATTGGTTGGCAACTACGGCTCCGAAGGCAAGCTCAAGTACTACAAGGCGGATATCGCGCTGCGAGTGACGGGCAGCGAGGCGGAGGCAAAGGTCAAGCACCACGAACCGTTGATTAGGAATCAGCTGGTCATACTGTTTTCCCAGCAGACTGACGCCAGCCTCGGCTCTGTAGAAGCCAAAGAAGCGCTGCGTCAGGAAGCGCTCAAACAGGTGCAGGCCGTGTTGACGCAGGAAGAAGGCAAGCCGCTGGTCGATGACCTGCTGTTCAACAACCTGATCATCCAGTAGCCGCTACAGCTCGATGTTCTCTCTCAGCGCATCGAAAGCACAGCTTGCCATTCCGCCTCGCTAATCGGCATGACCGAGAGCCGGCTGCCTTTCTGGACCAGAGCCATCTGCGTCAGCGCCGGGTTCGCTTTCAGCTGGGCTAGCGGCAACGTGACTGAGAACGCCTCAACGAAACCTACGTCCACCGCGCTCCATGGGTTTTTCGATGCGGTCGCCGCCTTTGCATCGTAATACGGGCTCTTCGTATCCAGCGCGGTGGGGTCTGGATAAGCGCTCCGGGTTATTCTGCCGATGCCGGCGATACCTGGTGCCGAGCAACTCGAGTGATAGAAGAAAAAAAGGTCCCCTTCGGCCATCGAGCGCAGGAAATTGCGCGCTTGATAATTGCGCACACCGTCCCAACGACCAGCGTCTAGTTCCTGTAGGTTGCGGATTGAAAACTCATCGGGTTCGGACTTCATCAGCCAATACGGCATGGTCTTTGCTCGCTGTAGTCTGCATCTTGGATTCTCAAGCAAGATTCCCCGACAACCGGTCGCGGCGCCTGTTTGCGCAGCACCGATTCATAGCGGAGAATGCCGCGCTTGAGGTTGGCATTGTCGAGTCTGAAGAACTAAAACGAAACTGACTCGAAGGTAACTATTCGCCTGGCAGGGGGAGGCGAAAAACTATGAAACGCAAGCCGGATATTCTTTGGATATTGGTGCTGGTCTTTGGTCTCGGTGTGGTAACCACCGGCTATACGCAGGGCCTATGGGAGCAGTCGGGCGATCCGTCCTCGATGGTTCCGATCAGTCACTCTCAGCAGCTACAACGCTGATCGAGTGCGCCGCATGGACGCGGCCGGGTATGCCCTCACGACATGCCCACGTCATACTTCGTACCATCTCTCGTCCGTCACGGCAGCCTGCAAGCTTACATCCCAGGGCTCGATCGGAAGTTTGTCCACTTTCTGGCATTCATGAGCTAGGCCTATAAGCGTCGGTTTGTGACGTTTTTTGCGTCTGTTACGGTACGCCAGGCTGCGATCATAGAAGCCTCCGCCCATCCCAAGTCGCCCGCCACTTTCGTCGAATCCCACCAAGGGCATCAATACCAGATCGAGTGCCCAGACTTTTCGCTGCCGTGCCGGCTTGAAGGTCGGCTCGGCTATGCCGAAGCGATTCAGTTTTAGCGTTTCGTTAGGCATGAGTTGCTGAAAAGCCATGCGGGTGCGAGGCCAGGCGTTGAGCACGGGGAGGTAGGTGGACTTGCCGCGACGTTGCGCAGCTACCAGCAACGGCCGCGGGTCAATCTCGCCGTCGTTGGGCAGATACAATGCAATGTCACGCGCACGACGAAAGAGTGGATGCTGAGACAGCTGCCGATAGAGTTTCTTTGCTGCCAGTCGTTGCTGGGCTGGAGAAAGCTGGCGCCGTGCGTGGCGCAACTTGCGACGTAGAGCCTGGCGGGACACGCCTTCGGCTACGATCATGGAATTAGGCTCCCCAGCATGCCGCTGCCAGCGTAGGCCCTTGAACCCGAGAGTTCAAGGTGGCGACTACAGAGTACCTTAAGGCTTTCCGTCAGGCGGACATGCACACCGGCACTACGTGTAGCCTCCATGGTGTTGCTTATCGGGAGAGGGTCATCGCCGACTGGCGAACATGCCAGGGAGTGGGCGGGATTATAACGCAATCTGTTTGCCGTTCATCAGTTGCCTGTTGGGTTTTGATCGACGGCAAGCGCGCTATCGACTCTTTCCAGCAGTGCGCGGACATGCTCCCGAGCGCTATTGGCCTCAGCGTCAAGACGGTCATGTTTGTGCAGTAGCTCGTGGGTTATGTTGAGTGCCGCCATGACGGCGACGCGGTCGGCGCCGATGACTTTCCCGCTGCTGCGGATCTCGCGCATCTTTCGGTCAAGGTAATGAGCGGCTCCTTCCAGGTTGCTGCGCTCTTCGGGCGGGCAGGAAATGCAGTATTCCTTATCCATGATGTGCACTGTAACGGTGTTCGGCTGGGTCATGAGTCCTGCTCCAGAGCTTTCAGGCGCGAAATCATTGATTCGACCTTCACTCGTGCCATTTCGTTCTTTTCAATCAGATGAGCGCGCTCCTCGCGCCATGCCTGCTCGCTCTGGCGCAGCAGGTAATTCTGCGCTTTGAGCTGCTCGATGCGCTGGATCAGTTGTTCCAGTTTGGCGGTCAGCGATTGCAGGTCGGCGTCTTCCATGGGATTCCCGATTATGGCGCGAGCGTGGGGTTGCCGGCTTCGATGGTCTTGGCTCGTGTGCCGATGCTAGGATACGAGGCCTTCATTCTAGACATTAGCGCCTCTGCGCGCCTAGCTGCCAATGCCCATTCAGAACTCGCCTTACGCTGCTTTCGCTACTTTGTTGAGCAGCAGTGCCCAACCCGTCACACCCGCTGAGCTGCACGGCCTATTGCTTGGACGCAGCTGCGCCGGGGCAGGCTTCGATGTCGAATCATGGCTTACCGATGCAGCCGAGATGCTTGGTACAGAACCTGACGAGCCGGTGCGTCAGGCACTTGTTGGCCTTCAGGAAATGGTCAAAGGCGAGCTCGGCGGCGACGATATTGCAATCGTCTTGCTGCTGCCGTCCGACGACGCGCCGCTGGCTGAGCGTGCCCTGGCTCTGGGCCAGTGGTGCCAAAGTTTTCTGACGGGCTTTGGTCTGGTTGCCGGTGACCGCGCGTTGAGTGCGGAAGCTATGGAAGTTCTGCAGGATATGGCAGCAATCGCTCAGATTCAGGATTCGCTGGAAGAGTCCGAGGACGGCGAAACAGACTATATGGAAGTCATGGAATACCTGCGCGTGGCGCCCTTGCTGTTGTTCAGCGAATGCGCCAAGCCAGTTCCACCGATGCCCAAGCCCTCCCTGCATTGAGGACCGCCTGCCCATGATCCGCATCCCCAAATCGGAATACGCCCGTCGTCGCAAGGCGCTGATGGCCGAGATGGAGCCCAACAGTATTGCGATCCTTCCGGCTGCGCCGATGTACATCCGCAATCGCGACGTCGAGCATATCTACCGGCAGGACAGCGACTTCCAGTATCTGTCCGGCTTTCCTGAGCCCGAAGCGGTGATTGCGCTCATACCCGGTCGTGAGCACGGTGAGTACGTACTGTTCTGCCGTGAGCGCGATCCGGCGCGCGAGTTGTGGGACGGGCTGCGCGCGGGGCAGGACGGTGCGGTAACCGAGTATGGCGCTGACGATGCCTTTCCTATCGGCGACATTGACGACATCCTGCCAGGCCTGATCGAGGGTCGCTCGCGGGTCTACTATGCGATCGGCAGCAACCAGGAATTCGATCATCGCTTGATGGAGTGGATCAACACGATTCGTTCCAAAGCTCGCCAGGGCGCTCAGCCACCTAACGAGTTCGTCGCCCTTGATCACCTGCTGCACGACCTGCGCCTGTATAAGTCGGCGAACGAAGTGAAGGTGATGAAGCACGCGGCAGAGATCTCTGCACGCGCCCACATCCGCGCCATGCAGGCCAGCCGTGCTGGGCTGCACGAGTATCACCTGGAAGCCGAACTCGATTATGAGTTTCGCAAGGGCGGGGCGAAGATGCCTGCCTATGGCTCGATCGTGGCGGCAGGGAAAAACGCTTGCATCCTGCACTATCGTGAAAACGATGCCCTGTTGAAAGATGGGGATCTGGTGTTGATCGACGCGGGTTGTGAGATCGATTGCTACGCCAGTGACATCACCCGAACCTTCCCGGTCAATGGCCGTTTTTCGCCCGAGCAGAAAGCGATTTACGAACTGGTGCTGGCAGCCAATGAAGAAGCCTTCAAACACATCGCGCCTGGCAAGCATTGGAATGAGGCGCACGAGGCGACAGTGCGCGTCATTACTGCCGGGCTGGTCGAGCTGGGGCTCCTCACTGGCGATCCCGAGGAATTGATTGCAGCTGAAGCGTACAAGCCCTTCTACATGCATCGCGCTGGCCACTGGCTGGGGATGGACGTTCATGACGTCGGCGACTACAAGGTCGGCGGCGAATGGCGAGTGCTGGAACCGGGCATGGCGATGACCGTCGAGCCCGGAATCTATGTCGCGGCGGACAATCAGGATGTGGCGAAGAAGTGGCGTGGCATTGGGGTGCGTATCGAGGACGATGTGGTAGTCACCCGCGATGGCTGCGAAATTCTCACTGGCGGCGTGCCCAAGACCATTGCTGAGATCGAGACACTGATGGCGGTTTCCGCCGAGGTCGACTAGGCATGGCTACGCTGGCGATTGTTGGCGGCGGGCTGGTTGGCGCGAGTCTGGCCCTAGCGTTGCAAGCTGGCGCGAAAGCGCGCGGCTGGACGATCGAGTTGGTTGAACCGTTCGAACCAGGTAACGACTACCAGCCCAGCTATGATGCGCGTTCCACTGCGCTGTCTTACGGAACCCGGCTCATCTACCAGCGGCTGGGTGTCTGGGAGCAAATCGCTGAACGCGCAGAGCCGATTACCAATATCCATGTATCCGACCGCGGTCGCGCTGGGGTCACTCGGCTCGATGCAGGTGGCCAGCAGGTGCCAGCATTGGGGTACGTCGTGGAGAATGCCTGGATCGGCCACTGTCTTTGGCAGGCCCTTGATGACGAGGTTGTCGTCCGCCATTGCCCTGCGGAGGTCGAACGCATGCACGCCGTGCCCGGCGGCTATCGGCTGACCCTGACTGACAGCCAGACGATAGACTGCAATCTTGCTGTTCTTGCCGATGGTGGCCGGTCTGGGCTGCGCGAGCAGCTGGGTGTCAAAATCAGGCAATCCCCCTATGGGCAGACGGCATTGATTGCCAACGTTACGCCGGGTACGCCTCATGGCGGCCGTGCCTTCGAGCGCTTCACTGATGAGGGGCCGATGGCGCTGCTGCCGCTGCCTGATAATCGCTGCGCGCTGGTCTGGACTCGACCGGAGCCCGACGCAGCCCGTCTTGCCGCGGTTCCTGAAGCGGAGTTTCTCGAGGAGCTGCAGCAGGCGTTCGGTTATCGGCTTGGCGGTTTTCAGCAGGTCGGCGCGCGGCACCTCTATCCGCTAGTACTCATCGAGGCCGAAGAACAGGTTCGCTCCGGTCTGGTCGTGTTGGGCAACGCGGCGCACAGCCTGCACCCTATCGCCGGGCAGGGCTACAACCTTTCCTTGCGCGACACCGAGGCGCTTTCGGTCGCGTTGCTGAACAGCCCGGCGCAGCCAGGCGACTTGGGCGTACTCCAGGCTTACCATCGAAAACAGCGTTTGGATCAACGACTGACGGTCGGCTTTTCTGATCAGTTGACGCAGCTATTCAGTGACTCGGCAGGCCTCCTTGTCGCTGGTAGAAATTTGGGTTTGCTCGGGCTGGATCTGTTACCGCCCGCTAAAACTTGGTTCGCGCGACAGGCGATGGGGATGGGCGTGCGAGCGCGTTAGATAGCCGCTGCAGTGGCATCAGCAAGTGACGATCATCGTAGATTCGACAGATAGTTCAGCGCTAGCGCAGTGAAGCAGGCGGCCTGAGCTGGCAGGCTAGGCGAACAGGAGAGCACTCATGCAAGCGGACCTCATCATCGTTGGTGCCGGAATGGTTGGCAGCACCCTGGCTCTGGCCTTGCAGGATGCTGGTTTGAGCATCAAGCTGGTCGACGCCGGCCCGTTGGAGGTCCTTCCGTTCACGCCTGACGGGCCCTTCGAGCCGCGCGTCAGTGCGTTGTCAGCTGCCAGTCAGCGCATTCTCGAGCGAGTCGGCGCCTGGCCGGGGATCATCAGTCGCCGCGCCAGTCCCTATCTGGATATGCACGTCTGGGATGGGTCGGGCACCGGTCAGATCGATTTCTCCGCGGCTTCGGTGCATGCCGATGTGCTTGGCCACATTGTCGAGAACCGTGTGGTGCAGGATGCCCTGCTGGAGGCGTTGAAGGATCGAGGTTCGGTAGAGCTCAAGGGTGATACACGTCTGGAGCGGCTGGAGCAGAACGACGACGGCTGGACACTGACGCTGGCTGACGGAGAGCAGCTGAGCACCCGCCTCGTTGTCGCTGCGGACGGTGCCAACTCGACGGTCCGCCAGCTGGCGGGGTGTGAAACGCGCGAATGGGATTATATGCACCATGCCATCGTCACCAGTGTGCGCTGTGCAGGGCCGAACCAGCAGGCCGCATGGCAACGCTTCACAGATGAAGGGCCGCTGGCGTTCCTGCCGCTACAGCGGGACGGCGACCTGCAGTGGTGCTCGATCGTCTGGTCGGTCACCGAGGCCGAGGCTGGGCGACTAATGTCGCTGGATGACAACGCTTTTTGCCAAGCGCTTGGGCGTGCTTTCGAATATCGCCTAGGCGACGTCATGGAAGCCGACCCGCGTCTGTGCATCCCATTGCGCCAGCGTCATGCCAAACGCTATGTCCAGCCCGGCCTGGCATTGATCGGTGATGCTGCTCATACCATTCACCCTCTGGCAGGGCAGGGCGTGAACCTAGGCTTGCTTGACGCGGCGGTACTTGCAGAGGTTTTGCTGGCGGCAGTGGCGCGGGGCGCTTCGCTGGGTGATCTGCGTGTGTTGAGCCGTTTCGAGCGGCGCCGGATGCCACATAACCTGGCCATGATGGCTGCGATGGAAGGTTTCGAACGCTTATTCCAGGCCGATCTCCTGCCGCTGCGCTGGTTGCGAAATGCGGGCTTGAAAGGCGTCCAGGCGCTGCCTGAAGCCAAGGCAGTATTCGTGCGACAGGCACTGGGGTTGAGTGGTGATCTGCCGCACTTGGCGCGCGTTTGATCGGCCGGCACTTGCCTCGGGCGCCGAATTGTCGCGTTGAGAAAGTAAATGACATTCACTACTATTCAGCGTCTTTCGATAATTGATAAGAGGCTGATCCATGCAGGCAAGCAAAGGTTTACTCGCCGCTCTGGCGCTCACTGCGCTGTCAGGCGTTGTACAGGCTGCCGATGAAGTAGTGGTCTACTCTTCGCGGATCGATGAGTTGATCAAGCCGGTTTTTGACGCCTATACGGCCAAGACGGGAGTCAACGTCAAATTCATTACCGATAAGGAAGCGCCTTTGATGGCGCGCATCAAGGCTGAAGGGGAAAACACACCGGCTGATCTGTTGCTGACAGTTGACGGTGGCAACCTCTGGCAAGCCGAGCAGATGGGCATTCTGCAGCCGATGAACTCAGAGGTCGTGAAAGATAATATTCCCGCGCAGTACCGCTCTTCTACCGATAGCTGGACCGGTTTGTCGTTGCGCGCACGGACCATCGTCTACTCACCTGAGCGTGTCGAGAAAGACGAGCTGAGCACTTACGAAGCTCTGGCCGACGAAAACTGGGAAGGCCGGCTCTGCCTGCGGACCAGCAAGAAGGTGTACAACCAGTCGCTGACCGCTACCTTGATTGAAACGCACGGTGCTGAAAAGACCGAAGAAATAATCAAGGGTTGGGTCAACAACCTGGCCACTGACGTGTTTGCCGATGACACCGCGCTGATCCAGGCAATCGATGCCGGGCTATGCGATGTGGGTATCGTCAACACCTATTACTACGGGCGCCTGCATGCAGAAGATCCGGATCTGAAAGCCAAGCTTTTCTGGCCGAATCAGGATGGTCGCGGTGTTCACGTCAACCTGTCCGGTATCGGCCTGACGAAGCATGCCCCGCACCCGGACGCTGCTCGTAAGCTGGTGGAATGGATGACCACGCCGGAAGCGCAGAGCATCTTTGCAGATATCAACAAGGAATTCCCGGCAAACCCTGAGGTGAAATCTTCGGCTGAAGTCTCCGCCTGGGGTGATTTCAAGGCGGACACCATCCCGGTTGAGGTTGCTGGCAAGCGGCAGGCTGAAGCCATCATGTTGATGGACCGTGCCGGTTGGCGATAAGCAAACGCTCACGGCGTATCGGGAGTAGGCCAGCAGGGTTTCGTCCGTTGGATGCCCTGCTTGCAAAAAGCTCCAAGCTCGTAGCTACGGTTATACTCAACGCCCCCGCCCTGCCGGGGGCGTTGGGCGTTGTCTTTCTAGTTTTGAGGCTTGCGTGTCCCACCCTGTCGAGCGCCGCTGGTACCCCATCACATTTGCAGTCGCCGCGCTGGTGTTGCTGCCGCTGAGCGTCCTGTTACTCAGTTGGGGTGACATTGATACCGGCATCTGGTCGCACCTCTGGCAGACCCAGATGCCGCGCCTGTTGAGCAATACACTGACGCTGGTGCTAGGCGTTTCGGTTGGTGTGACGGTTCTCGGGGTGAGCCTGGCTTGGTTGACGTCACTATGTGAGTTCCCTGGAAGGCGCTGGCTGGATTGGGCGCTGATGTTGCCCTTTGCCATACCCGCCTATGTATTGGCTTTCGTGTTCATCGGGCTTCTGGATTTTGCGGGCCCGGTGCAGACACTGGCCCGCGAGTGGTTCGGCAGTGGGGTGCGCTTTCCGCGCGTTCGCTCCACGGGCGGTGTCATCATCGTGCTGGTGCTGGTCTTCTATCCATATGTCTATCTCCTGGCCCGCTCAGCCTTCATTGCGCAAGGCAAAGGGCTGATGGAAGCAGCACGCGTTCTGGGCAAGTCGCCCTGGAAAGCGTTCTGGACCGTCGCGTTACCGATGGCACGTCCGGCAATCGGGGCCGGTCTGGCTCTGGCTCTGATGGAGACGCTCGCCGATTTCGGTGCCGTTTCGGTGTTCAACTTCGACACCTTCACCACTGCCATATACAAGACGTGGTATGGGTTTTTCAGTCTCACCAGCGCCACCCAGTTGGCGAGCTTGTTGTTACTGGCGGTGATGCTGGTGCTTTACGGGGAGCGGCGCGCGCGGGGGGCGGCCCGGCCTGCAAATGATCGGGCGCGCTCGGGGATGCTCTATCGCCTCCGGGGCTTCAAGGCTGCCGCAGCGACTTGTTGGTGTGGCCTCGTGTTTCTCTGCGCGTTCGTGATTCCGGTGCTGCAATTGCTGGTCTGGCTTTGGCAGCGCGGACGCTTCGATCTGGACGAACGCTACATTGGATTGATCCTGCACACGCTTTATCTGGGTGGGCTGGCGGCGTTCATTACTGTCACCGTGGCGTTGCTGCTGGCTTTCGCCCGGCGGCAGGCGCCGCTGCGCCCGATAAAGATGGCCGTGGGACTGGCTAATCTGGGTTATGCATTGCCGGGGTCGGTATTGGCCGTCTCGATCATGCTTGCCTTCAGCTACCTCGATCGCGAACTGGTTGCGCCGTTGTCCGGGTGGCTCGGCGGAGCCGGGAAGCCGATCCTGCTCGGAAGTCTTGGCGCCTTGCTGCTGGCATATCTGATCCGATTCATGGCGGTAGCGTTCGGCCCGCTGGAGAGTGCGTTGGCGCGGATTCGGCCATCTCTGCCTCAGGCGTCGCGCAGCCTTGGGGTCGGGGGCCTGGCGCTGTTTTTCAGGGTATACCTGCCGCTGTTGGTTCCCGGAACACTGAGTGCCGCCTTGCTGGTATTTGTCGATGTACTAAAAGAGATGCCGGCAACGCTCCTGCTCAGGCCGTTCGGTTGGGACACACTTTCGGTCAGAATCTTCGAGATGACCAGCGAGGGCGAATGGGCCCGTGCAGCATTGCCGGCATTGACGCTGGTGCTGGTCGGGCTGTTGCCGGTCATTCTGCTGATCCGCCGCTCGGCCAGGCGAATTGGCTAGCGCTCCATCGCCTTGCAGTGACCTGTCACGACCTTGAGGCTACAATGCGCGCCATCAAAATCGTCAGGCCCGCAGTCTGGCTCTAATAAGCTCTACCCACGCCGCTTCGGCGACCTGCCCGGAAGGAGAAACCCATGGGTCAGCGTACTCCCCTCTACGATCAGCACCTCGCACTTGGCGCCAAGATGGTCGATTTCGGCGGCTGGGATATGCCGCTTCATTACGGCTCTCAGGTAGAAGAACATCATCAGGTGCGCCGCGATTGTGGGGTATTCGATGTCTCCCACATGACGGTGGTCGACGTCCGGGGTGCGGATGCGAAGGCCTATCTCCAGCGACTGCTGGCCAACGACGTCGACCGTCTCGGACAGGTCGGAAAAGCGCTCTACACGGCGATGCTGAATGAGCGCGGTGGCGTGGTGGACGACCTGATCGTTTATCTTGCCGAAGAGGGCTATCGCCTCGTCGTCAACGCCAGCACCCGCGACAAGGACCTTGCCTGGATGCAGGCGCACGCTGAGGGTTTCGCGGTCGAGGTAACCGAGCGTCCCGAGCTGGCGATGCTGGCTATCCAAGGGCCGCATGCGCGGGCGCGTACTGCAGAGCTGGTCAGCCAGGCACGCGCGGCGCTGATCCAGGAGCTCAAGCCATTCAATGGCCGCGCCGTCGGCGATTGGTTCATTGGCCGCACGGGCTATACCGGTGAGGACGGTCTGGAAATCATTCTGCCGGCCGCAGAGGCGCCTGACTTCCTCAGCGAGCTGGTCGGCGCAGGCATTCCGCCGATCGGACTGGGTGCGCGTGACACCTTGCGGCTGGAAGCGGGGCTGAATCTCTATGGCCAGGACATGACTGAGGATGTCTCACCGCTGCAGGCTAATATGGGCTGGACCGTGGCTTGGGAGCCGGCAGAGCGTGACTTTGTTGGCCGCGCCGCGCTTGAGGCCCAGAAGGCGCAGAGTGACCTGCCGAAACTGGTAGGGCTGGTGCTGGAGGAGCGCGGCGTGTTGCGTGCCCATCAGATCGTGCGCGTCAATGGCGTGGGCGAAGGCGAAATTACCAGCGGTAGTTTTTCGCCTACCCTTGGCAAAGCCATCGCGCTTGCACGTGTTCCGGCCGGGGCGGGCGATCGCGCTGAAGTGGAAATCCGTGGCAAGTGGTATCCCGTGCGTGTGGTGCAGCCGACTTTCGTGCGTCATGGCAAGGTACTGGTGTAAATTCGGCCAACTGCAATTTTTAGCGGCGGGTCGCAGAGCATTGCTTGGTGCCCGCAACTGACAGTTTTTTTGAGGACCTACAGATGAGCGACATCCCCAGCGATCTGCGTTACGCCGCGAGCCACGAGTGGGCCCGTCTCGAAGCCGACGGTAGTGTGAGCGTCGGTATCTCCGACCATGCCCAAGAAGCGTTGGGCGATGTGGTGTATGTGGAACTGCCCGAAATAGGCCAGCAGCTGACTGCAGGGCAACAAGCGGGTGTGGTGGAGTCGGTGAAGGCCGCTTCGGATATCTACGCGCCAATCTCCGGCGAAGTGGTCGCGATCAACGACCAGCTGACTGATGCTCCGGAATCCGTTAACAGTGAACCCTATGGCAGCTGGTTCTTCAGGATTCAGCCGAGCGATGCCTCGGAGCTGGACAAGCTGCTCGATGCGGAAGGTTACAAGGCCTCCTGCGACGCCGAAGCCTAAGCGTTCCAATCCAGAAGCCCCGTAGTGCAGGCGCGTGAAAACCGAGCAATGTCGATTTTCATGGCGGCCCGTATGCCGGGGCTTTCCTTTTTTCGAGAGAAGCAGTGATGCCCCAAGTGCCGCGCCTTTCCCAGCTCCAGCAACCTGACGCCTTTCTGCGTCGCCATCTTGGCCCTGATGCGGCTGAACAACAGGCCATGCTCGATGCACTCGGTTTGTCCAGCCGTGACGAACTGGTCAAGCAGACCGTGCCGCCGGCGATTCGTCTGCAAGGGGACCTGGCGCTGCCAGCCGCGCTCGATGAGCAGGAAGCATTGGCGCGCTTGCGGGGCTATGCCCAGCAGAACCAGCTCTGGACCAGCCTGATCGGCATGGGATACCACGGCACTATCACGCCACCTGTCATCCTGCGCAATGTCTTGGAAAACCCGGGCTGGTACACCGCTTATACGCCCTATCAGCCTGAAATCGCCCAGGGTCGGTTGGAGGCGCTGCTGAATTTCCAGCAGCTGACCATCGATCTTACGGGACTCGACCTGGCCAACGCGTCGCTGCTTGACGAGGCCACTGCTGCAGCTGAAGCCATGACCCTGGCGCGGCGGATGGCCAAGAGCAAGAGCAACTGCTTCTTCGTCGAAGAAAACTGCCATCCGCAAACTCTCTCGGTGGTGCAGACACGCGCCGAAGCCTTTGGGTTCGATCTGGTGGTCGGCGCGCTCGAGGATATCGGTGGGCAAGAGGTATTCGGTGCGCTGCTCCAGTACCCCGACACGCATGGCGAGATACGTGATCTGCGACCAGCGATCGAGGCACTTCACGCCAAGCAAGCACTGGCCTGCGTCGCGGCTGACCTGCTCAGCCTGCTATTGCTGACGCCGCCCGGCGAACTCGGCGCAGACGTGGTGCTCGGTTCAACCCAACGATTTGGCGTGCCGATGGGTTACGGTGGACCACATGCGGCCTATTTCGCTACCCGTGACGCCTTCAAGCGCGCCATGCCTGGCCGCATCATCGGCGTCTCCAAGGATGCGCGTGGCAACACAGCGCTACGCATGGCGCTGCAAACCCGCGAGCAGCATATCCGTCGCGAGAAGGCCAATTCCAACATCTGTACTGCGCAGGTGCTGCTGGCCAACATCGCCAGTTGCTATGCCGTCTATCATGGTCCGGAAGGGCTCAAGCGCATCGCCCAGCGTACCCATCGACTGACCTCGATCCTCGCGAGCGCACTGGAAAAGAACGGCATCAAGCGCACCAACCAGCACTTCTTCGACACCCTTACCCTCGAAGTGGGCGGCGCACAGACGGCGATCCTCGAAAGTGCTCGGGCGGCACGGATCAATCTGCGCATTCTCGGCCGCGGCAAGCTGGGTGTCAGCCTCGATGAAACCTGTGATGAGCAAACCGTGGAACAGCTGCTGGCGATCTTCCTTGGGGCGGATCACGGCATGAAGGTCGCGGCGCTCGACGCTGGCGACGTTCCCAGTGGCATCCCTCCTGCACTACAGCGCAGCAGCGGCTACCTGAGCCATCCGGTGTTCAATACTCACCACAGCGAAACCGAGATGCTGCGTTATCTCAAGCAGCTGGAGAACAAAGACCTCGCCTTGAATCAGGCGATGATCCCGCTGGGCTCCTGCACCATGAAGCTGAACGCGACCAGCGAGATGATCCCGATCACCTGGCCAGAGTTCGCTAACCTGCATCCGTTCGCGCCGCGGGAACAGGCTCAGGGCTACAAGCTCATGATCGACGAACTGGAAGCCTGGCTCTGTGCAATTACCGGATTCGACGCGATCTCGATGCAGCCCAACTCCGGCGCCCAGGGCGAATACGCCGGCCTGGTCGCGATCCGCAAGTATCATGAGAGCCGCGGTGAGGGGCAGCGTGATATCTGCCTGATCCCGTCGTCGGCCCACGGCACCAATCCTGCGTCAGCACAGATGGTCAGCATGCGTGTGGTAATCGTCGATTGCGACAAGGCGGGTAACGTTGATCTGGAAGACCTCAAGCGCAAGGCTGCCGAAGCGGGGGACAAGCTCTCCTGCCTGATGATTACCTACCCCTCGACCCATGGTGTATACGAAGAAGGCGTTCGAGAAATCTGCGAAGCGATTCATGCGCAGGGCGGCCAGGTATATATGGATGGCGCCAATCTCAACGCCCAGGTCGGTCTGGCACGCCCAGCCGATATCGGTGCGGACGTCTCGCACATGAACCTGCACAAGACGTTCTGTATCCCGCATGGCGGCGGCGGCCCAGGCATGGGGCCGATCGGTATCAAAGCGCACCTGCAGCCTTTCGTCTCGAACCATCCTGTGATCGAGTTGCAGGGACCCAATCCGGAGAACGGCGCGGTCAGTGCAGCACCATGGGGAAGTGCAAGCATTCTCCCCATCAGCTGGATGTACATCGCCATGATGGGGCCCCAGCTGCGTGACGCGACCGAGGTTGCGATTCTAAGTGCCAACTACCTGGCGATGCGTCTCGGCGAAGCCTTCCCGGTGCTCTACAGCGGCCGTAACGGTCGGGTGGCGCACGAGTGCATCATCGACCTGCGCCCACTGAAGGCGCAGACCGGCATCACCGAGGAAGACGTCGCCAAGCGCCTGATCGATTACGGCTTCCATGCGCCAACCATGTCGTTCCCGGTTCCCGGTACGCTGATGATCGAGCCTACCGAGAGCGAGTCGAAAGCCGAGCTGGACCGCTTCGTCGAGGCGATGCTCAGCATTCGCGCCGAAATCGACAAGGTAGAAAGCGGTGGATGGCCTGCTGAGGACAACCCATTGGTACGGGCTCCGCATACGCTGGCTGACGTCACCAACCTGTGGGATCGTCCGTACAGCATCGCTGAAGGGGTGACACCGAGTGCCCACACTCAGGCTCACAAGTATTGGCCCGCGGTTAACCGGGTCGATAACGTGTTCGGCGATCGCAACCTGTTCTGTGCCTGCGTGCCGGTCGAGGATTACCGCGACTGATTACGTTCTGCCCGCTCTGACCGTTGGGTGAGAGCGGGCGGTGACGCTATCGAGAAGGTTCAAATCTCTCGCGAAGGCTCGTCGAGCGTCTCATCGCCTTCTTCGCCAATCATCCCAAGCAGCTGTGCCAGTACCAGCTGCGCTTCTTCGACGCCCTGCCGCTTCGGCGCTGAGAATAGCTGTACGCTGACGCCGTCTCCCCAGCCCTTGCGGATATCACGCTGTATGGCCAGCAACGCGTTTTTCGCGGCGCCAAAGGCGAGCTTGTCAGACTTGGTCAGCAGGATATGCAGCGGCATCTCGCTGGCGCTGGACCAGTCGAGCATCATCCGGTCAAATTCGGTCAGCGGATGACGGATGTCCATCATCAGGAACACGCCGGCAAGGCTTTCGCGGCTGCTCAGGTAGGCTTCCAGGTGCCGTTGCCAATGCTGTTTCAGCGGAATCGGGACCTTGGCATAGCCGTAACCCGGTAAATCCACCAGGCGGTGATGCTCATCGAGGCTGAAGAAATTTAGCAGTTGGGTGCGTCCGGGGGTCTTCGATGTCCGAGCGAGGCTGGCGTGGGTCAACGTGTTCAGCGCACTGGACTTGCCCGCGTTGGAGCGGCCGGCGAAAGCGACTTCCAGGCCCTCGTCAGCCGGGCATTGATCGACCTTGGCGGCGCTGGTCATGAAGGTGGCTTGCTGGCAGAGGCCAAGGATCGGGTTTTTCGGGGGCATGGGCTTTCCGGGTGAGTGCGCAGGGGTGCGGCAATGGTTCATTTCCGTTTCAGAGGCGCCAGTATATAATGCCGCAGATTTTGTGTGCGCTTTGGTCTAAAAACGAGGCCGAGCAGCCGGTCCGCTGGGGTCTTTCGTGGTCAGCGCGTTGCTTTAGCGCCAGGTCGGGATTCACCCTTTCATAACGAGCGTCGCCATGGCCGTGAGCGGTCGGACTGCCGAATAAGATTTCTTTAAACCCTTAGCCGTAGTTGGATGAGCTGATGAACAAAGTACTCGTGAGTCTGCTGTTGACCCTTGGCATCACCGGTATCGCCCACGCGGCTGGAAATGCAGAAGCAGGAAAAGAGAAGGTCGCCGTCTGTGGTGCCTGCCACGGCGCCGACGGCAACAGTGCTGCACCGAACTTCCCCAAGCTTGCAGGTCAGGGCCCGAACTACCTGTTCAAACAACTGCAAGATATCAAGGTCGGCAGTAGTCCTACCGCTGAACCCGGCGTCGGTCGTAAGGTGTTGGAGATGACCGGCATTCTCGACCCCTACAGCGAACAGGATCTGCAGGACATCGCGGCGTATTTCGCTAGCCAGAAAATGACCATTGGTTCAGCCGACCCGGCTTTGGTTGAGCAGGGAGAGAAGCTGTTCCGTGGCGGCAAGCTGGAAGTGGGCATGCCGGCTTGCGCCGGTTGCCACGCACCGGATGGTGTGGGTAACAACCTGGCGCGCTTCCCGCGTTTGGGTGGTCAACATGCCGCATATACGGCCAAGCAGCTGACCGACTTCCGCGAAGGCGACCGCAACAATGACGGGGATACCGCCATCATGCGAACCATTGCGTCGAAGCTGAGCAACAAGGAAATCCAAGCCCTGTCGAGCTACATCCAGGGTCTGCACTGATCGCGAGCCGGTCAGACTGCTAAGGGGCGTTCAGGGCATTGGCCTGAACGCCCTTTTTTTGTTTTCGGCCTCGCTATTATGATTGTCAAGATATTGAAAAGCGGCGGAAAGCGCTGGCGAGCGAGAATGATTTGCTGCAGCCTGTGGCGTTATCGGTCAGCCGTTCATTACAAGGGAGTCACCATGCGCAAACTCATTCTCAGTGCTGTTCTCGTTGCCGCCAGTATGTTCGGTCTTTCAGTCCAAGCAGCCGAGTTCCAGGCAGGCAAGGAATATGTCGAACTGAAGAACCCGGTACCGGTCGCTGAGCCAGGCAAGATCGAAGTGGTCGAGCTGTTCTGGTATGGCTGCCCGCATTGCTACCAGTTCGAGCCGGTGATCAATCCCTGGATCGAGCAACTCCCTGAGGACGTGGATTTCAAGCGCATCCCGGCCATGTTCGGAGGCGTGTGGAACGCGCACGGCCAGATGTTCCTTGCGCTGGAGTCCATGGGCGTCGAGCAAAAAGTTCATGATGCCGTGTTCAATGCTTATCACCGTGATGGCAACAAGCTCGATACACCGGAAAAGATGGCTGATTTCCTGGAAGGACAGGGTGTCGACAAGCAGGCGTTCCTCAAGGCCTATAACTCGTTCGGTGTGAAGAGCCGTGCCGAGCAGGCGAAAAAGCTGGCTATGGCTTATCAGATCACTGGCGTGCCGGTCATGATCGTCAATGGCAAGTACCGCTTCGATATCGGCTCTGCCGGCGGTCCTGAGCGGACCCTGAAGGTTGCCGACTTCCTTATCGAAAAAGAACGCGCAGCCCGGTAACCCAGCCATGCTACGCCGCTGGAGTTCACCACGCCTGGCTGGCCCCGGTCAGGCTCGGGTCAATCCACTCTGTCTGGATGCCAGCGGCTTGCCCTGCAACGGTCGGTTGCGCCTGCTGAGTTTCAATATCCAGGTTGGCATCAGCACTGAGCGCTACCACCATTACCTTACCCGTAGCTGGCAGCATTTTCTGCCGCACCCAGGGCGGGCGCGGAATCTTCAGCGTATCGGCGAGTTGCTCGGTAACTACGATCTGGTGGCCCTGCAGGAGGCGGACGGCGGCAGTATGCGCTCGGGCTACATCAATCAGGTCGAGCATCTCGCCCAGCTCGGCGCCTTTCCTTACTGGTACCAGCAGCTCAACCGAAATCTTGGACGCTTCGCCCAGCACAGCAATGGCGTGCTGAGCAGGCTGGAGCCGCAGGGGCTGGAAGATCATCCGCTACCTGGCCCTTCCGGACGTGGTGCGATTCTCCTTCGTTTTCGGGAGGGCGAAGACGCACTCGTCGTGGTAGTGATGCATCTAGCGCTGGGTGGCGGTGCACGAACACGACAGTTGGCCTACATTCGCGATCTTATCGGTGGCTACCGCCACCAGATCCTCATGGGCGATATGAACACTCACGCCAGCGATCTGCTTGAGCACTCACCGCTCCGTGATCTGGGTTTGCAGGCGCCACAAATCGAGGCGACCTTCCCCAGCTGGCGTCCGCAACGTTGCCTGGACCATATCCTGTTGAGCCCAAGTCTGACGCTTGAGCGTGTCGATGTGCTGGCTCCAGGGACCTCGGATCATCTGCCGGTCGCCTTGGAAATTCGCCTGCCCGACGCGCTGCATAGCGCTGACGCATTGCCTGTACCAATGGATAGGACCTGATGAGCGACGACGCGCAGCGCTGGAAAGAGAAGTACCTGCAGCAGCTGGAGAACCTGGAGCAGCTCGAAGGGCGATGGAATACGCGTCTGGACTTGCTCCGTCGCAGCTTGGTGCGCAGCAGCTTTGCCGTGGACGGTGCCGATCCTGCCGTCGAACGCTGTATGCGCGAGCTGCGAGACGTGCTGCGCGACGACGTGCAGGATGATCGGCTGGGCGCTTTGGTCCCTCGGCTTGAGCGTGCGGTTCTCGACACTGAGCGCAGCAAGCAGGAGCGTCTCGAGCAATTGACCGAGGCGCTTGGCCGGCTTGTTTCGCAGCTGCTCGAATTGCCGCTGCCCAGCGAAGTTCGTCAGCCACTGAAGAAGTTTTCCCGTCAGCTGGGTGAACGTGCTGCCCAGTCGCGCGAGCTTCCCGGCCTGTTGAGCGAGCTTGGCGAATATCAAGGCCAGGCGTTAGCGGCACAGGCGCCGGGCAATCAGCACTCCGTTGGCTTTCTGGGCCGCCTGTTTGGTCAGCGCGAGAGGCTGGCCGAGGCGGCGCCAAGCCCCGAAGGTGCGCAGCTCCCACCCGTCGACAGTCTCAACGAGCCGCTACAGGCCAACGAGGAAGCGGCCGATCGGCAGGAACGCTCAATCCCGAAGCCTTCCTGCGCCGAGCCGGCTCCCGGCTCGGTAGAGCCTGGTGAGTCCGGATCTGTCATTGATGCTGCTGCATCCGAGGCTGAAGCTGAAGACCGCGCTAAAACAACCGCAGACACGGTCGAGGACCAGGCGGTCGAGTCCTACCGGTTGCCGCCGTCGCCTGAACAGGCGTACAGCGCCATTGCCGAGCGGGTCGAGACGACGTTGCTCAGCCTGCTTGATGACCTGCGTCTGCCTGAGCATCAGCAGTTGCAGGCTCAGGCCATGCGCGAGCGAATCCAGCTCGGTTTGAATTGGTACGAGCTGGTGCCGATACTGGATGATCTGGCTCAGCTTATGCTGGCGGTGGCTGCCCAGGGACAGCGGGAGTTCGAGAGCTACCTGAACTCGCTAAATGAGCGGCTGGCCACCATGCAGGACAGCCTCGGTGCGGCTCGTGAAGGGCACGTACAAAGCAAGGAAACGGCCCAGGCCTTGGATGAAGAGTTGCGCCAGCAGGTGGGCGGTCTGCAGGACAGCATGCTCGGCGCCAAGGATCTGCCAAGCTTGAAGCAGGCGGTCCAGGTGCGTTTGGATGGTCTGCTCGAGACGGTCGATGCGTATCAACGTCAGCGTAGCGAGCATGAACAGGCTTTGAGTGAGCGGCTCGGGACGCTTGTCGAGCGTGTGGCAAGCCTGGAACAGGCAGCCACAGGGATGCGTGAGCACCTCGAGGAGCAGCGACAAAAAGCGCTGCAGGATCCGCTTACCGCTTTACCCAACCGAGCTGCCTGGGATGACCGGCTGCAAATTGAAGTGGCGCGTCAGCAACGCTATGGCGGTCAGCTACTGCTAGCCGTGCTCGATGTCGATCACTTCAAGCGTATCAATGATAGCTATGGTCATCTGGCCGGCGATCGCGTGCTGAAAATCATCGCCAGCGAGCTGCGCAAGCGTCTACGCAAGACTGACTTCATTGCCCGTTTCGGTGGGGAAGAATTCGCCCTGTTGCTTCCAGAGACGCCGGCTGCTGCGGGGGTCCAGCTACTCGAAAGCCTGCGATCCGGGATCGAGAACTGCCCGTTTCACTTCAAGGGCGCACGGATTCAGGTAACGCTTTCGGGAGGCCTGGCCAGTTTCGCCGCAACTGATCGAGCCGAGCAGGTCTTCGAGCGCGCCGATCAAGCGCTGTACCGCGCCAAGGATGCTGGTCGCAACCGTATCGAGGCGAACTGACCGGTCGCGCTGGGAGCCGCTGAGAGCGCTCGGTATAATCCACCATTCGTTTCGGTGCCATTCTCACGGCGCTCCCTGCGGGTCGCTTCGCGGTCCGACCAAAACCTAATCTGCGTCATGTCGCTGTCGACCAGAGGTTACAGATGAAAGCCATGATCCTTGCTGCGTTTGGCCTGCTGCTCGCCGGTTGCGCCAGTGGTCCGCGTATCGATACCAGCCATACCTCTCTTGGCCAGGACAGCCGCGAGCAATTCATTGTCATTCACTACACCTCCAGTGATCTGCAACGCTCGTTGGAAATCCTCAAAGGCGATGGCGTCAGTAGCCACTACCTGATCGGCGAGAAGCCCGCGACCATTTACCGTCTGGTGGATGAGAGTCGTCGCGCCTGGCATGCCGGCGAAAGCCAATGGAACGGCCGTACTTGGCTGAATTCCAGTTCCATCGGCATCGAATTGGTCAACCGTGGGTATACCGAGGGGCCGGACGGGAAGCGCCTCTGGTATCCCTACTCCGACGAACAGATCGATGCCCTGATCGTGCTGCTAAATGACATCATGCAGCGTCACGGCTTGAAGCCTGGCGCTATTGTCGGGCACAGCGATATCGCTCCTCAGCGAAAGGTCGATCCGGGTCCGCTGTTTCCTTGGAAACGCTTGGCCGACGCCGGCTTGCTGCCTTGGCCGGATGCCGAGGCCGTAGCGCTTCAGCGCAGTCTCTTCGCGACGGCGTTGCCTGATGTAGCCTGGTTCCAGACGCAATTGGCCGAGCAGGGTTACAAGGTGCCTGAGCATGGCTACCTCGATCTTGAAACCCGCAACGTCATTGCAGCGTTCCAGATGAAGTATCGTCCGGCACGCTTCGATGGTGAGCCGGACGCAGAAACCGCAGCGCTGCTGGCCGTGGTGAATGCAGCAGCAAAACCTTAACTTCGGCTGCGCGGATTACAGCCGATCAGTCTCGAGTCGGCGAGTGCCGCGGTACGGTGAATCGTAGCAGCTCGATATTCCGGGTCCGCCAGCATTGCCAGGAACGCTTCGGGCGAGGGGTAGCGTACCAGCAGCACTTCGTCCCAGTGTTCCTGCTCCGGCGCGATCAGCGCAATACGGGCGTTGGCCATGATCTCCACGTCGCCGCCGGCTGCGCGTACCTTCTGGATCGCGGTGCGGCTGTAGCGGGCATAGGCTTCTCTGCCGGAGCAGGGCTGGTCGCCGCTCTCGGTCGGGTAGGCGGCTTGATCGTTGAAGCGCAGCAGGTTGAGCATGAGGATTGGTTCGCCGGCTGGCATCTGCTCGGCAAAGCGTTGCAGTTGCTCTTGGCTGGGGTTGAGGCTGGGCATGGTCAGTCCTTTCGGTGTCCAGCCCTGCCAGGCTCAGATGGGCAGGGCGATGTAGAAGATGGTGCCGTGACCGATCCGCGAATGCACGCCGATACGACCACCATGCAGCTGAGCGATTTCCTTACATAAGGCAAGGCCCAGTCCAGCACCGCCTCGGCGGCGGCCGATCTGCACGAAGGGCTCGAAGATGCGCGCCTGTTGGCTGTAGGGAATACCTTCTCCGTTGTCTTCGACGCTCAGGATGACGCGTTCCCCGTGGTGCCGAGCCAGCAGGCGGATCTCGCCGCCGTCCGGCGTATGCCGCAGTGCGTTGCTGAGCAGGTTGTCGAGTGTTCGATCCATTTGTTGAGGATCCAGCAACAGGCTTGGCAGCGGCGTCTGAAGTTCCAGCTTGATCTCGATGTCGTTTTGCGCAGCACTTGCCTGGAAACGCTGCCGAGCCTGCTCGAGGAGCACAGCCGGGTCGCATGGCACACGTTCGAGCTTCTGCTGACCGCTCTGGTAGCGCGAGAAATTAAGCAGGTCGTTGATTAGCGTAACCAGGCGCTGCATCTCTTCATGCACAGTGCTGAACAGGTCGGCCTCGCGGCTGTTATCCGGGTAATGAGTCCGTTCACGCAGCAGGCTGAAGGCCATTTGCATGCCCGTCACCGGCGTGCGCAGCTCATGCGAGGCACGCAGAACGAACTCGTTGCGCACGCGCTCGAAGGTGCGTTGGTCGGTTACGTCATGCAGCACCATCACCGCGCCGCTGATGCGACCATCGTGATGGTTCACCGGGCTCATGCGCCATGACAACAGGCGGCGCTCGCCGTCGGCTTCGATCACCAGGTCTTCCGGCGGGCCCGACAACGGCTGGTCATCGAGAACCAGCTTGGCCGCTTCGTCCAGCTCCGGATACCCCAGTGCCTGACTGAGTGTCGATCCAAGGTGTTCGCTTTCCCAGGCCAGCTGACGTTGCGCGACGGGGTTGGCATGTTCCAGTCGGCCCTGGCGATCGATGATCAACAGGCCGTCATCAATGCTGTCGAGCAGCGCCTGCAGTCGTTGCTGACCGTTGACCAGTGCTTCGACGTTGGTTTGCTTGAACTGATGGAGAGCCTGGGACATCAGGCCGAAGCGGCGAATCAGCGAAGAGAGTTCGGCGATCGGCGATGTTGGTAGATCGATGTTGAAGTCGCCGCGGCCGATCTGATCGGCCACGCTAGAGAGCCGTTCGATAGGGTCGCCGAAGCGGCGCGCAAAGCTATGCGCAGTCACAAAGCCGATCAGCAGCACCGCCATGCCGGTCAAACCGAGCAGGCCGGCGAGCAGCTGTGCCCGTTGGCGGCTGCGGATTTCAGTGTCGCGAATCTGGTTGTACGCGGCCTGTTGCATTTCGACCATCAACTCACGAACGCGGTTGAAGGATTGGCTGAGTGGGTTGTCCTCCAGCAGTGTCGAGTTCAGGTTGGAGGGTGTTTCAAGCTGCACGGCAAAACGGGTGTAAGCGTCGCCAATAGCCTCATAGGCTTTGCGGTCCTGTTCGTCGGTGGCTTCGGCCATGCCGCGCGCCAGTGCGTCCAAAAACACCTCGCGCGACTGGGCAAGGGCGTCCATGTCGCGCTCTTCGCGTACTAGCAGCAGCAGCTGATTCCCAATTGCCCTACGCAGCTGCTGATTGACCTCGATGACGCCGAAGTTGTCGCGGATCAGCCTTTCCTGGCTCTGCGCCATCTGCACCACACTAACCAATGCCAGCAGCAGCCCGAGCAAGGCTACGGTCATCAATGCCGAGAACCCCAAAAAGAGTCGGGTCCTCAGCTTCATCTGGATTTTCATAGGCCGTATTGCTTGCGTTTCCGATAGAGCGTCGAAGCGTCGATGCCAAGAATTCGGGCGGCTTGTTCGAGGGTGTCACTGGTACTCAGAACGCCGGAAATATGTGCCTTTTCCAGCGCTTCGAGGCTAAGCGGTTCACCAATTCGCGGGGCGTTGCTGACAGCCTGATCGGCCAGGCCGAGATGGCTGACTTCGATCATGTCCTGCGGACAGATAATACTGGCGCGCTCGACCACGTTTCGCAGTTCACGCACGTTGCCTGGCCAGCGATAGGTCTTCAGCGCGGAGATTGCGTTGTCACTGAACCCTCGTGCGGGGCGGCCATAGCTTTTCACGAAGAATGCCAGGAATCGTTCGGCGAGCGTGACGACATCTTCCGGACGCTCCCGCATCGGCGGCAGGTTGAGCGTGATCACATTCAGGCGATAGAGCAGGTCTTCGCGAAATTTCCCCTCGCGCACCATCTCTTCGAGGTTCAGGTTGGTAGCGGCCAGGATGCGTACGTCGGCGCGTCGGGTGACAGGATCTCCCACGCGCTCGTACTCCTTATCCTGAATGAAACGGAGGAGCTTGGGCTGCAAGGCGAGGGGGAAGTCGCCGATCTCATCGAGAAAGAGCGTGCCGCCGTCAGCCTGGTTGACACGTCCCAGGGTGCTTTCGGTGGCGCCTGTAAAAGCTCCGCGGTTGTGGCCGAAGAGCTCGCTTTCCATCAGGTCGGCGGACAGGGACGGGCAGTTGATGGTGATGAAGGCCTTCTTCGCCCGACGGCTCCAGTTGTGAATGGCGCGCGCGAGTTCGCCCTTGCCGGTGCCGGACTCGCCGAGAATGAGGATGTTCGCATCGGTATCGGCCACCTGGCGGGCAGTCTCCAACACGCCCATCATCGCTGGGCTGTACGAGCCCAACGCATCACTGCGCTTCTGCACCTCGCCTTCGAGCGCTTCGAGTCGAGCGGCCATTTGGCGAACTTCTAACTGTTTGGCCGCCGACAGCCGCAGCTGCTCGGGGCTGCAAGGCTTCACCAGATAATCCGCGGCCCCGGCCTGCATCGCATCCACGGCGGTATCGACGGCTGAATGCGCTGTGACGATTACCACGCGCATCCAAGGTGCCAGAACGCGCATCTGCTGCAACACATCAAGCCCGTTGTCCTCGCCGAGCCGTAGGTCGAGGAAGCACAGATCGAACACTTGGCGCTGCAGGATCGCTTCGGCTTGCGAGGCGCTGGCAGCGGTGACCACCGTATAACCGCGGTCTTCCAGGCAGTAGCGGAACGTACGCAGGATGGCTGCCTCGTCGTCTACCAGAAGGATACGGCCACCGGCGTCGGTCGTTTGGTCCATGAATGCTCCAGTCAGGCAAAAGCGTGGGATTGTTCGGCGAGTCGTCTAAAAAAGGGTTGTACCGCGGTGAGGCTGCTCAAGCGCGTGCTTTAGTCTACGCAAAGCGTTGCAAGTTGCACGGTGCAAATAGACCTTTCCTGCACACTGCAAGCAATCATCAAGCGAAACGTTAGAGTAAGTGGTTGATTATAAATAAAAAAAGCTGCTGTTCGCCCTGGCACGGTGCTTGCGACCGACTAGCACAAAGCGCGTCGACAACTGCTGTCGAGCCGCATTGCACACGCATTCGGAGGACATATGAAGCAGAACATGACCCAACTCAACGAGCTCATCGAGATCACCCGTGACGGTCAGCATTTCTATCAGCATGCGCTTGATGAAGTGAAGGATGTTGAGTTGCAGCATCTGTTCCGGGACATGGCTCAAGCCAAGACCCACATCATCCAGGCGCTCTCGGTCAAAGTCGCTGCCAATCAGGAGGAGCCAGCCAAGGGCGGCACCACCGCCGGGAAGCTGCGTGAGGCCTATGCCGATACCAAGGCACGGCTTAGCCATAGTGATGCCGTCTACATCGACCAACTTGACCAGACCGAGGAGCGCATCCTCGCGGCATTCGAAGACGCGTTGAAGACAGCCGAACCCGACGTTAAGGCTTTATTGGCTATCGAACTGCCAAAAATCCGGGCGTGTCATGAGCGCATCCACACCCTCAATCACAGCGGTCGCAAACACCGGGATTAGGTCGTCGTGCAAATCGCCCGGTGCCCACATGAGGTATCGTGCAATATAAATTGGCGCCGCATGGTTTTTGTATATGTAAGTTATTGAATATAAAGGACTTATAGAAATATTCTGGGATGGCACGAGGCCTGCAACATAACAGCTAAGACAGACATGCCCCGCATGCTTAGAAGGAGTTGAGGATGAATCGTCAAGCACGCTTCCTACTGGTTGGAAAAAGTTTCCTTACCGCAGCTGTGGTAACGCTGATTGTCGGTGCCGAAAAGCCAATGTCAGAGCCGCTCAGCGAGGCACAGCACAAGTCAGCGGAACGAATCCACATGTATGACGCTCAACCCGTAGGGATCGTGCAAACCGGGCCTGCCCCGCAGACGATAGATTTTGTCCAAGTGCGGTCTGAACAACGTTGGGTTTTCTAGTTGGAGCTCGGCGAGCTGATCGTTGTTGATCGACCGCTGAAGATGTCCTGAACCGAGAGGAGTTACGCCATGCTGAGTTGGGCTATTACGTTTCTGATCATTGCCATCATCGCCGCGGTACTGGGCTTCGGTGGTATCGCCGGTACTGCGACGGGCATCGCCAAGATCCTGTTCGTAGTCTTCCTGGTACTGTTTGTTGCTTCGCTGATATTCGGCCGAGGCCGCGGCCCACGGGCTTGAGTTACACACCGCTCCCAAGGGCGGCTGCAACACTAGGAGGCAGTAGCGGCGGGATGCCATCTTTTTAGCCTTCGCGCGTAGCGGAGAGCTTGATACTGGGGTCGATCGAGATTGATCACCCGTCAGCCCCTGTACAGGGGGAGCCAAGGGGTCGGGACGCTCTGTTGGATGGAGTGACCTAGGGGTACAGGGAGTACCTCCGTGACGGACCGGGTTCGGCAACGAAGCAACCGAAGGTGGAATTCCACCTTCGGCTTGCGATCTCTTCAAACACGCTTCTTCTCTTCGCTGCATAGCCAGCCTCTGGATATGCCAACTGTTGAGCGGCAATCGCTCGCAGACCTGTCGGTTGTCTTCCCATGATTTCCTCTCCTTCTGCAGGTCAGCCCGATTCGGTTCATGGCTGTTCGCCTGCCGCACCGCTATCATCGCGCGCAGTTACCTGTTGGAGATTCACATGCTCAACGGCCTCTGGCTGGGCTTCTTTCTTATCGCGGCAATAGCTGCGCTGGGACGCTGGTTGCTAGGCGATGACCCGGCGGTGTTTGCCGCGCTGGTCGAAAGTCTGTTCGCCATGGCCAAGCTGGCCGTGGAAATCATGATCGTGCTGTTTGGCACGCTGACGCTCTGGCTCGGTTTTTTGCGCATCGCCGAAAAGGCTGGCCTGATCGAGCTGCTGGCGCGTTTGCTGGGGCCGCTGTTCCATCGCTTGATGCCGGAAGTACCGGCGGGGCACCCTGCGTTGGGGTTGATCACCCTCAACTTCGCGGCCAATGGACTGGGCCTGGACAACGCAGCCACGCCCATCGGGCTTCGCGCGATGCGGGCGCTGCAAGAGCTCAATCCCAGCAAGACAGTCGCCAGCAACGCACAGATCCTTTTTCTGGTGCTCAACACTTCATCCCTGACCCTGCTGCCGGTGTCGATATTCATGTACCGCGTGCAGCAGGGTGCGGAAGATCCGACCCTGGTCTTTCTACCAATCCTGTTGGCTACCACTGCATCGTCACTGGCGGGGTTGCTGGCGGTAGCGCTGGTGCAGCGCCTGCGTCTGTGGGACCCCGTGGTGCTGGCTTATCTGGTACCTGGAGCACTGATCCTGGGGGGCTTCATGGCACTGCTGGCCGGGCTTTCGGCTACCGCGCTTTCATCCCTGTCGTCTCTGCTCGGCAATCTGACGTTGTTCGGATTGATCATTGCGTTTCTCGTCGTCGGGGCGCTGCGCAAGGTTCCGGTCTACGAAAGCTTTGTCGAAGGTGCGCAGGAGGGGTTCGAGGTCGCCAAGAGTCTTTTGCCCTACCTGATCGCCATGCTGTGCGCGATTGGTGTGTTCAGAGCATCCGGTGCGCTGGATTTCGGACTCGACGGTATTCGTTGGCTAGTGGACGCGCTGGGCTGGGACAACCGTTTCGTGGATGCGCTACCCACCGCGCTGGTCAAGCCCTTCTCCGGCAGCGCCGCACGCGCCATGCTCATCGAGACGATGCAAAGCCAGGGCGTGGACAGCTTTGCTGCGCTGGTTGCAGCAACCGTGCAGGGCAGCACTGAAACCACCTTCTATGTATTGGCCGTCTACTTTGGTGCGGTCGGCATTCAGCGGGCGCGGCATGCGGTGGGGTGCGCGTTGGTAGCGGACTTCGCCGGGATCACTGCGGCGATTCTGGTGTGCTATTGGTTCTTCGGCTGAAGTGATGATTCGGCCGCTTTCGGCCATATCAACAGTAGCGAGTAGAGTTTTTAAAAAAGAACCCGCCAATTGGCGGGTTAAAGCGTGGCCCGTTGCCAGAACCGGAATAACGGTTCGGCGAGAAACATCACAAGAAACAATCGCAGCACTTGCAGTGCGGTAACCAGGGCCACCGATAGCTGTAGCGCCTCGGCGGTCAGGCACAGTTCGGTTATGCCGCCCGGCATCATCCCCAGCATCAGCGAGGTCTGATTCAGTGTGGCGGCCCAGCCCAGCACCTCGGCCAGGCCTGCGGCAGCGAGCATCGCCAGCAATGTAAACAGCAGGATGCGCAGCATGAATCGCGGGGCGCTGCGAAAGAACGGTCGATCGAAATGACAGCCCAGCGAGCAGCCAATCAGCCATTGTCCGAACTGACCGACGCCTTCGGGCATGCCCAGATGCAAGTCGAAAGCGGCACTGGCGACCGCGCACACCGTCAGCGGTCCAAGCATCCAGGGGTTGGGCTGGCCGAGCCTTTTCCACAGCATCGCCAGAAGAGCCCCTCCCGGCAATAGCACGGCCAACCATGCCCAGCTGACCGGCGCCGGCGGTGGCGCCTCCACGGGTGGCAGGCTCCAGGTGAACAGGGCGGGGATTACCAGCACCACCAGCAGCAGACGCATACTGTGGGCTGCGGCGACCATGGCGGGCTGCGCGTCGTGACGTCCAGCCAGGTTGACCATCTCGCTGGCGCCGCCGGGCATGCTGGAGAAGAACGCCGTGGCGCGGTCCGTGCCGCTGCGCAGGAGAATGAAGATGCCGATCAGGCTCAGCAGCAGCGTGCACAGCGCACCGGCGAGAATCACACCGAAGTGCTGGAGTACCTGCTGCATGACCTCACTGGTGAAGTGCAGGCCGATGGCGCTGGCGATCAGCCACTGGCCGGTCTGACGCCCGCGTGGGACCTCCTTGACCAGCCAGCCACTGCAGCGAACAACAATGACCGCCAGCAGCGAACCGACCATCCACGGCAGCGGCCAGTTCGCCAGGCTTGCCAGCCAGCCGCCGAGGGCGCCAACCAGAGGCGTCGCCCACCATCCCGGCAGCTGGCGCGGCATATCAGGCGTGCGCCTCGTTCAGTTTGGCGCGGCGCTTGCGCCACCAGCGCAGGCCCGGCATTGCCAGCATCAGTACGGCCATGGCCCAGAGCACGAGGGTGATCGGGCTGCCCCAGAGGATGCCCAGGTCGCCTGCAGAAATCGACAACGCACGGCGTAGGTTGTCTTCCATCATCTCGCCAAGTACGAAGCCGAGGATCAGTGACGAGAGTGGGAATTCCAGCTTGCGCAGCAGGTAGCCGAACACACCGAGGCCAACCATCAGCACCAGGTCGAAGGTCGTGCTATGCACGGAGTACACACCGACCACGCTGATCGCGGTGATGGCCGGAACCAGGACCCAGTTAGGCACGCTGAGCATCTTGGAGAACAGGCCCACCAGGGGGATGTTCATCACCAGCAGGATAACGTTGCCGATGAATAGCGAGGCGATCAGCCCCCAGACTACGTCAGGCTGCTGCTCGAACAGCAGCGGGCCGGGCGTGATGTTGTACAGGGTCAATGCGCCGATCATCACTGCCGTGGTGCCTGAACCGGGCACACCCAGGGTCAGCATCGGGATCAGCGAGCCGCAGGCCGAGGCGTTGTTTGCAGCTTCCGGTGCGGCCAGACCACGCAGGTCGCCTTCGCCGAACTTGCCGCTGTCGCCGGCCATGCGCTTCTCGCTCATGTAGGTCATGGCGCTGGCGATGGTGGCGCCGGCACCGGGCAGGGTGCCGATGACGAACCCCGCGCAGGCGCTACGCACCATGGTCCAGAACGTCAGGCAGAACTCTTTGAAGTTGAACAACAGCCGTCCGCTGGCCTTGACCGCCTTTTGCCCGCTGTGGGTCTTTTCCAGCATCAGCAGCACTTCACTGACGCTGAAGAAGCCGATCACCACGATGACGAACTGAATGCCATCCGACAGGCTCACGCTGCCAAAGGTGAAACGGTAGACGCCGGTGGTCGAGTCCACGCCAACCGTTGCCAGGCCCAGGCCGATCAATGCTGCCATCAGGGTTTTAACCGGCTTGTCGCCGACCATGCCGCCCAGGCAGGCGATGGCAAAGATCATTAGCACAAAGTATTCCGCCGGGCCGAACGCCACTGCCCATTTCGCCAACAGCGGGGCGAACAGCACCACACCGCAGGTAGCGATGATGCTGCCGATGAAGGAGCTGACTGCCGACAGCGACAGGGCGATGCCAGCCTTGCCCTGGCGTGCCAGCGGGTAGCCGTCCAGAGTAGTCATTACGGCAGCGGCGTCGCCAGGAACGTTGAGCAGGATGGCCGAAATACGTCCGCCGTACTCGCAGCCCAGGTATACAGCGGCCAGCAGGATCAGCGCGGTCTCGGGCGGGAGGCCCAGCGCGAACGCCAGGGGCAGCAGCAGCGCCACGCCATTGATTGGACCCAGCCCAGGCAGCAGTCCAACGACGGTGCCGACAAAAGCGCCGAACAGCGCCACGAGCAGGTTCATGGGTCGCGTGGCGACGTCGAAGCCCTGCCACAAGAAATTCAAGGTTTCCATTTTCAGCTCTCCAGCAAGCGCAGCACACCGCGCGGCAAGGGCACATCAAGCAACAGGTCGAACAGGCCAAAGAGCAGCACGCCCATCAGCACACCGCTGATTGCGCATGGCACCAGGCGTCCGTTGAACAGCAGGCCCAGGGCGAAAGTGGCCAGTGCCGTGGTGATGACGAAACCGAGCTTCTCGAACAGCAATGCGTACGCCAGCAGGACCAGCACGCAGTACAGGGCTCGGCGCGCCATCGTCCAGTCGAAAGGTGGCGTCGGTTCGCCATGTGGCTTGCAGAGCAGCCAGAGCGAGCCGCACGCCATCAGGAACAGCAGTAGCAGGGGGTAGGCGCGCGGGCCGACCGGGTCGTAGGCGAAGGGCGCCTCGAAACCCCAGGCGAGCAGCGCGAGGCCGGCGCAGGCAATCAGCCAGGCCGCGGCAAAGACACGAACGTACATGTGGAATACCTCGGGAGGAGCCAGCCCCGGCTACCGGTCGACCTGAACCGGAAGCCGGGGGCAGCGGGGTGTTACTTGACGAGACCGAACTCGGCAGCGAGTTCCTTGTAGTCGGCGACCTGCTTGTTGACGAAGGTCTTGAGCTCGTCGCCGGTCATCGACAGCGGGAACAGGTCACGCTTCTCGCGCAGCTGGGCGAAGTCCTCATCGGCCAGAAGGGTGTCGAACTGGGTCTTCCACCAGTTGAAGTCTTCATCGCTGACTTCCGGGCCCATGTAGAAGCCGCGAATCACCGGCCAGCTGATGTCGTAGCCCTGTTCCTTGGCAGTCGGAATATCCGACAGCTTGCCTGGCAGGCGATCATCGGACAGCACGGCGAGCACGCGAATCTTGCCGGCTTCGAGCTGCGGGGCGACTTCGCCGAGGCCACTGCTTGTCACCTGGACGTGACCGCCGAGCATGGCCGTAAGAGTCTCACCGCCGCCTTCGAACGCAACGTAGCGCAGCTTCTTCGGATCCACGCCAGCGGCACGGGCGATCAGTGCGGTCTGCATCCAGTCCTGCCCGCCGATGGTGGCACCGGCGCCGAAGACCACGCTGCTTGGGTCTTCCTTCACCGCATCGATCAGATCGTCAATGTTCTGGTAAGGCGAATCGGCGCGTACCGAAATGGCGCCGTAGTCAGTGCCGATACCGGCGAGCCAGCGCACGTCGGTCTCGTCATAACGACCAAATTTGCCCTGCGCCAGGTTCAGCAGCGAGCCGCTGGAAAATGCGGTGATGGTCGAGGGGTCGTCGGCACGCTGGGCGATCACCGCGTTGTAGGCCACCGCGCCGACACCGCCAGGCATGTAGGTGACGCGCATGGGCGATTCGAGCAGGCCGGCGTCCTTCAGACCGCTCTGGGCCAGTTTGCAGGTCAGGTCGAAGCCGCCGCCGGGTTTGGCCGGGGCGATGCACTCGGGGCGCTTGGGTTCGGCGAACAACTGGCTAGACAAGACCAGGCAGGACGAGAGCAGGGCGATGCGACGGATTGCAGTCTTCATGGGTGTCTCCTTTTGATTCTTATTGTGGATGGCTTTACCAGATCGGCAGGCTGTAGCTGACAATCAAGCGATTTTCGTCGGCGTCACGGGCGAAATCGGAACGGAACATGGCGTTGCGCATGCGCACGGCAAGGTTCTTCAGCGGGCCGGTTTGCACGACGTACTTGAGCTCGATGTCGCGCTCCCATTCGCTGCCGTTACTGCCACCGCTGTACTCGGCGTTGTCGCCGGAGATGTAGCGGGTCAGGAAGGTCAGGCCGGGGACGCCGATGGAGGCGAAGTTATAGTCATAACGGGCCTGCCAGGAGCGCTCGTCGGCATTGGCGAAGTCGTTGATCTGGACGAAGTTGACCAGATAAGGGTTGCTGCCATCGACATAGGCATAACCGGTGTCGCCGTTCATCTGCTGATAGGCGAGGCTGATCTTGTGGCCGCCGAGGCTGTAGCCCACCATGCCGTTCCAGGCCTGATTGTCGATCTTGCCGGCATTGGCCGCACCGGTGTCGTCACTGATCATCAGGCGCAGATCGGCAGTCAGTGCGGAGTTCTCGCTCAGTGGCTGTACGGCCTGGAGATTGAAGAAGTGCTGGCGGTAAATGTCGTCAAGTTCCGCGGCGTAGTAGGTCCCGATGAGTTTGTCGTTGAAGTCATACCGAGCGCCTGCAAACGTCAGGTGATCGGCCTCGGCAGCGCTGTTGAAACGACGGTTCTTATTGTTGAGCTGCAGCTCTTGAGAGTTGGTCGAGGCACGGTCGATGACCTTGTCCAGGCGCCCGCCGGTCAGGGTCAGGCCCGTGACATCCTGGGAAACCAGCAGGGTGCCTTCGAACACTTGTGGCAGCGTTCTGCTATCGCTGGCCGTGACCACCGGCGTTTCGGGAATGTGGCTGCCATAGCGAAGCTCGGTCTCTGAAAACTTTGCCTTGGCTGTCAGGCCGAGGCGGCTGAACTCGTCCGGCGTGCTGCCATCGTCGCGCACCGGCAGTAGATCGGTGTTGGTGCGGCCACCGCCGGAATCCAGCTTGACGCCAAGCATGCCCATTGCATCGAGGCCGAAACCGACGGTGCCTTCGGTGAAGCCTGATTCAATATCGAGCAGGAAGCCTTGTGTCCACTCTTCGCGTTTGGACTGGCCGGTGCCTTCGCGAAAATCGCGATTGAGGTAGATGTTCTGGGTTTGCAGGGTCGCGCTGCTGTCTTCAATAAAGGCTGCCTGGGTCATGGGCGCCAGGGAGGCAGCCGCGACGGCGAGGGCAAGACGAGCAGGTACGGGTGTGATTCTGACGGCAGTCAGCATCCTGAATCTCCACTATTGTTTTTGTTGTGGCGGCGTTGTGCCGCGCCAGGTGGATCGAGCCACCTGATCCCGATCCTATGCGGCGAAACTTTCACCACCCTTTCAAGGGTGAAAGCAGCGTCCGGCGTGCCTTACCGCTACACTGGCGGACCGTTCCGTGTGTGGCAGAGGACAGGCAATGCGGATACTTCTGGTCGAGGACCATCCCCAGCTGGCTGAAAGCGTGGCGCAGGCATTGCGCGCAGCTGGATGGACGGTTGACCTGCTCAACGATGGCGTGGCTGCCGACCTGGCCCTGTCCACCGAAGACTATGCGCTGGCGATTCTTGATGTCGGACTTCCCAGGCTCGACGGCTTCCAGGTCCTGTCGCGTCTGCGTGAACGGGGCAAGACCCTGCCGGTGTTGATGCTGACCGCCCGCGGCGAGGTCACTGATCGAGTACACGGGCTCAACCTGGGGGCCGATGATTACCTGGCCAAACCTTTCGAACTCGCGGAGTTAGAAGCGCGCGTCAAGGCCCTGTTGCGGCGCAGCGTTGCCGCCGGTGAACGTCAGCAGATCTGTGGTCCGCTGGTTTACGACCTGGATGCGAGGCGCTTCAGCCTGCAGGGGCAGCCGCTCAGCCTGACCTCACGCGAGCAGGCAGTCCTAGAGGCGCTCATTACCCGGCTTGGTCGGGTCATGAGCAAGGATCAGCTGGCGTCGCAGGTGTTCGGCCTCGACGAGGACGCCAGCGCCGATGCAATCGAGATCTACATTCACCGGCTGCGCAAGAAACTCGAAGGCAGTTCGGTGCGCATCGTGACATTCCGGGGCTTGGGCTATTTGCTGGAGGCAGCGGATGCCTGACGCAATACAACCGCGCGCCGGCAGTTTGCGTGGTGGTTTGTTGCTCAGGCTGGCCATGTTGCTGACGCTGCTCATGCTGTTCAGTGGTTGGAGCGCCTATTGGAATGGACGTGCGGCCGCAGACGCTGCATACGACCGCACCTTGCTGGCCTCCGCCCGTGCCATCGCTGATGGTCTGGTCACCAACGATGGGCAACTACGGGCCAATGTCCCCTACGTGGCGCTCGATACCTTTGCCTACGACAGCGCCGGGCGCATCTACTACCAGGTGCTCGATACCGGCGGCCGACTGGTCAGTGGCTACGAGCATCTGCCGGCGCCGGGCCCCGATGTCAGTCGAACAGACGACTATCCCGCGCTGGCTCGCTTCTATGACGGCGTGTTCCGAGGCGAAGGGGTGCGGTTGGTGAGTCTGTTGCAACCAGTGAGCGAGCCGGAGCTCACCGGGATCGCTGAAATCCGTGTCGCCGAAACGCTTGGCGCCCGTGAGCGTATGGCTCGCAGTCTGCTTGTAGATACGCTTTGGCGTGTCGGCTTGCTGGCTCTTGCCGCGCTACTGCTGGTGTGGCTGGCAGTCAGTGCGGCGCTGCGCCCGTTGGGCAAGCTCAGCGACGCCGTAGAACAGCGTCAGCCTGACGATCTCCGGCCGCTACCGCTGGTGACTGTTCAGCGCGAGCTGAAGCCCTTGGTGGGAGCGCTCAATCATTTCACCGAACGCCTACGCGGACAGTTCGAGCGGCAGGCGCAGTTCATTGCCGACGCCGCTCATGAGCTGCGCACACCCCTGGCGGCGCTCAAGGCGCGTATCGAGCTTGGCCAGCGCGAGCTACAACCGCAGCGCTGGAAGGACACCCTGGAAGAGGCCGGCGCGCATGCCGACCGTGTGATTCATCTGGCGAATCAGTTGCTCTCGCTGGCACGTATCGAAACTGGCGCGCAGTCCATTGCCGAGGGCGGTGCCCAGCGCCTCGACCTTAGCCAGCTGGCGCGTGACCTGGGGTTGGCAATGGCACCCTTGGCGCACAAGCGCGGCGTTGCCCTGGCGCTGGAGGCAGAACAACCGGTATGGATCGACGGCGAGCCGACCCTGCTAAGCGAGCTGTTGAGCAACCTGCTGGACAATGCACTGGCGCACACGCCAAACGGTGGCAATGTGGTGCTCCGGGTGACGGATGAGGGCGTGCTGGAGGTCGAGGACGACGGCCCGGGTATTCCCGAGTCCGAGCGCGACAAGGTTTTTGCGCGGTTCTACCGCGTACAAGCACGCGGTCAGGGAGCCGGGCTTGGCCTTGCCATCGTGGGCGAAATCATTCGTGCTCATCGGGCCACCATCGAACTGGATCAGGGCTTGATGGGCGGGCTGTTGGTCAAGGTGCGCTTCCCGCCGCCGGCTCCCGATTCAAGTAGCTGAAAGCTCGGCGGCCTCGTCTGGCTCGGCTATTGCGACCTGATTACGGCCGTTGTGTTTGGCCCGATAGAGCGCCGCGTCAGCGGACGCCAGTAGTTGCGTCGGGGTGCAGCTCGCGGGTGGCTGCAGGGTCGCTACGCCGATACTGATGGTCAGTTCCAAGCGCCCCTCGCCATGAGCAGGCCTCAGCGCCGCCACCGCTGCGCGGATTCGTTCGGCTTGCTTGCTGGCTTCGCCGCTGTTCATACCTGGCAATGCCATCACGAACTCCTCGCCGCCATAGCGTGCAACCACATCGCCGGCTCGTTGGCCGTATTGCTTGAGGGTGTCAGCTGTCAGTCGCAGGCAGTCGTCGCCGAACTGATGGCCGTAGGTATCGTTGATCCGCTTGAAATGGTCGATGTCTAGAAGTAGTACGGATAACGGCGTCTCGGTGCGAAGTGAGCGGCGGACCTCTTCGTCGATCATCACGTCGAAATGGCCCCGGTTCGACAGCTGGGTGAGCGCATCGGTGACACTCATTCGGGTCAGCTGCTCGTTGACCATTTCCAGGCCTCGCTTGGCCTCTTCAAGCGCACGGGTGCGCTCGTAGACGCGCACTTCCAATACCTCGTTTGCGCGCACTTGCGCCTCTAAAACCTGTTGTTGGGCTGTCAGGCGCTGCTCACGCTCATGAGCAAGCGCCTCAGATGCTTGCAGTGTGCTCTGTTGGGCCAGGATGCGACGGTCCCGCTCCTGATTGATGCGCTGGGCGAGCGCCATGGAAAGCAGAACGAACTCGACAAACATACCGATCAGCTGGCCGTGCAGGGTCAGCGCGTTTAGCGGCAGCGCGCCTTCCAGTGCGAGCAAGTGAACGATGGTTGCTAACAGCAGCGTCGACCAGGCGATGGTGAACAACCTTGCCGAGCCGTTGCCACGAATCCACAAGTTGATGACTGCCGCCATGGTCAGAATGCAATGGGCCAACGCGATTGGCTCGGCCATCAGGTAACGACCGAACGAGGGCGCGAACAAGGTGACGAGAATCACTACTCCCCAGTAGCCCATGAGCACCCAGGTGACCAGCCAGGGCCAGCCGCCGTAATGGCGGACCCTGAGAAATCGACTGGCAAACAACAGCGGGGTAAAGAAACACAGCGCTGCCGACAACGCGTAGAAGCGGCGGGAGAAGAGTGGTGTGTCGGGCCACAGGAATAGCTGGCCGAAGCCCGTCATCGTGAGGACGTAAAATAGTGCACTGAGCAAATAGGCGACGTAAAGCAGGTAGGTCGGGTCGCGCGTGAAGGCGAACAGGCTGCAGTTATAAAGAAGGATCACCAGCATGCCGCCGAAGAACAGGCTGATCATCGCGACGTCGATGACTTTCGCGGCTGCGAACGCTGTTTCATCATAGATGCTTATCGGCAACGCCATGAGCTCATGAGCCCGCACCTGCATGTAGACCACGGCGCGCTCATTGCCACGCAGGTCCAGCGGAAACACCAGATTGTGATCTGCCAGGGGTTGATCGCGCTTGGGTATGTAATCTCCGGCCCGCATCAGCGGCCCCCAGTCGCCCTCATCGGGATAGAACAGGCGCATCTGCACCTCGTCCAGGACCGGCAATTTCAGGCTCAAGTACCAGCGGCTCGAGCTAGCCGACTTGCTGTCGAGGCTAAAGCGCAGCCATACGCCGTTCCGCTGCTTTTTGAGGTTGGGCTTTACGAGTGGTCGCCACGACCAGGGCTCGACATGAGCTGTCGGAAAATCAGCGCCGTGATTGCCTGCTACCCACTCGATCGCACCGACCTGAAGCGCTGCACTGTTTTTGCTGATCACGCTTGGCGTAACAGCAAGCGCCTGGCTGGACAGGAGCCCGGCAAAGACGGTCAAAAGACAGGACAGGAGCCGGCAAGCAAACGTCACAGGGCGCATCTCTCCAATTGTCATGCCGCGGTCAAGCAGCAAACGGATTTAGGGCTAAAGCGGGTAATGGCTATATGACATCATAGCTTGCCTCGCCGCGCTTTAGCGGACTATCGGACCGCTGGCGTTCCAGAATCGGCCGCGCTGTCTTGCCCGGACTTGCTACAACCTCAAAGAAATCTGCCCAGTTCAAACCTGCAAAACGGCATCGGTTATCAGATAGCGCCCCGTTTCGCGCAACCCTTGAGGCCCGGTCCGGTCAAATACTTTTGTGCAACGTGACTTGCGCGGTGATGAGTTTGCGCAAGCTGCGGCTGTTCTCTACGCAGTCGCCTGCTAGACTCCAGACTTCCCGCGTGGCTCACGAGGCCTGCAGGACAATTCCAAAACAACCAATAAGGAGTGAATCCATGAAAGGCAAATCCTTGGCATGGATATTTTCCGCCGCCTTGGCGGGGACTGGTCTGAGCGGTGTGGCTCAGGCGCAAGAGCAGTTCGTCACCATCGGTACCGGCGGTCAGACGGGCGTTTACTATGTTGCCGGCCAGTCGATCTGCCGCTTCGTCAACCGTAATGCTGAAGACCTCAAGTGCAACGCGCCTGCCAGCGGCGGCGGCGTAGCCAACGTCAACGGTCTGCGTTCCGGTGAGTTCAACTTTGGCATCATGCAGTCGGATCATCAGTACAAGGCGATGGAAGGGCTCGAGCCGTTCAAGAACGAAGGCGCGATGGAAGACATCCGGGCCGTGTTCTCGCTGCAGAGCGAAGTCTTCACCGTTCTGGCGCGCCGCGACGCCAACATCAAGAGCCTGGACGATCTGAAAGGTAAGCGCGTCAACATCGGCAACCCTGGTTCCGGTCAGCGTGACACCCTCGAAGAAATCATGAACCAGAAGGGTTGGGACAAGTCGGCGTTCGCGCTCGCTGCCGAACTGAAGCCGGCCGAGCAGGCCAGCGCACTTGGCGACAACAATATCGATGCCATGACCTACTTTGTCGGTCATCCAAATGGTGCGATTCAGGAAGCCACCACTACTGTCGACGCCGTTCTGGTACCCATTACCGGTCCGGAAATCGACAAGCTGCTGTCCGAGAAGAGCTACTACACCAAGGCTGAAATCCCGGGTGGCATGTACAAGGGCAACGACGAAGCGACTCAGTCGATCGGCGGCAAAGCCGTGCTTTCCACCACCGCCAAGGTCGACGACGAAGTCGTCTACAAGCTGGTCAAGTCGGTCTTCGAGAACATCGAGCGCTTCCAGCGTCTGCACCCAGCGTTCAAGGACCTGAAGCCGGAAGACATGATCAAGGTAGGTCTGTCTGCTCCGCTGCATGAAGGTGCGGTACGTTATTACAAGGAACGAGGCTGGATGTAACAGCCTTTACGGCTTGCTGCATCGTCATGACGGCCACCCGTCCATGACGTCCGCCTGAAAACCCGCGTGCCTCGTGCCGCGGGTTTTCGCAGTTTCCGTCTCCTGAAAAAACAGGCCTCATTTCATGCAAGACAACCATCTTTCCACTGAAGAGCTGATTGCCAAAGATGTTGGTGGGCGCGCGCCTACCGGCTCGATGGCCAAACTGATCGCGGGCCTGGCGCTGGCCTGGTCGCTGTTTCAGCTGTGGATTGCTTCACCGTTGCCCTTCATGCTTCGCTTTGGCGTCTTCAACAACACCGAGGCACGCTCGATTCACCTCGCGTTTGCCTTGATGCTCGCTTTTCTGGTTTACCCCGCCTTCAAGCGTTCCCCGCGCGATCGGGTGCCGCTGATCGATATCGCGCTCGGGCTGATCGCTGCCGCGAGCGCAGGCTATCTGTTCATCGCCTATGAGCAGCTTGCCCAGCGACCAGGCAACCTCACCACGATGGACCTGGTGACGGCCTGCATCGGTATTCCGCTGCTGCTCGAAGCCACGCGCCGCGCGCTTGGTCCGGCGCTGGCGGTGATTGCTTTGATTTTCCTCGGTTACAGCCTCGCGGGGCCTTACATGCCTGGCCTGCTGGCGCACCGGGGGGTGAGCTTTACCGCGCTGGCGAATCACCAGTGGATCACCACCGAGGGTGTGTTTGGTATCGCGCTGGGCGTCTCCACGAGTTTCGTTTTCCTGTTCGTCCTGTTTGGCGCGCTGCTCGAGCGTGCCGGTGCCGGTCACTATTTCATCCAGCTGGCTTTCAGCATGCTCGGTCATTTTCGTGGTGGCCCGGCCAAGGCTGCGGTTGTCGCATCGGGCATGACCGGTTTGATTTCCGGTTCGTCCATCGCAAACGTGGTGACCACCGGTACGTTCACCATCCCGATGATGAAGCGCACGGGGTTCTCCGCCGAGAAGGCCGGTGCGGTTGAAGTTGCGTCATCGGTAAACGGCCAGATCATGCCGCCAGTAATGGGCGCCGCCGCGTTTCTGATGGTCGAGTACGTAGGCATTCCCTATGTGGAAGTGATCAAGCACGCCTTTCTACCGGCACTGATCTCCTATATCGCGCTCGTGTACATAGTGCATCTGGAGTCGCTCAAGCTCGGTCTGACGGCGTTGCCGCGGGCGAACGTAGCCAAGCCCTGGATGAAGCGTCTGATTGGCTTCGCCTTTGGTGCTGCGCTGATTTCCGGTTTGTCGCTGGCCGTCTACTACGGGCTCGGCTGGCTCAAACCAGCGCTCGGCGATGCCGCGATCTGGGCAATAGGTGTGCTGCTGGCCGTGGTCTACGTGGCCTTGCTAAAGGTCGCCGCGAACACGCCTCCGCTACCCGCCGAGGATCCTGACGCCCCGCTGGAACAGCTTCCTGAAACTCGTCCGGTGCTGCTCTCCGGTCTGCATTTCCTGCTGCCGGTGGTGGTGCTGGTCTGGTGTCTGATGGTCGAGCGCCTGTCGCCCGGCCTGTCCGCCTTCTGGGGTTCGGTGATCCTCATCGTCATCCTGCTGACCCAGCGGCCACTGCTGTCGATGCTGCGCAAAGACGGCAGCCACCAGCACGGCACCTTCATGGATGGCGTGATCGATCTACGCGAAGGCCTGATTACCGGAGCGCGCAACATGATCGGTATCGGCATCGCCACTGCGGCTGCCGGGATCATTGTCGGTGCTGTCTCGCAAACGGGTGTCGGCCTGGTGCTGGCGGACCTGGTCGAGTTGCTCTCCATGGGCAACCTGCTGCTCATGCTGTTGCTGACGGCGCTGCTCAGCCTGATCCTTGGCATGGGCCTGCCCACGACGGCCAACTACATCGTGGTGTCCAGCTTGCTGGCGCCGGTGATCGTGGCGCTGGGCGCACAGAGCGGGTTGATCGTGCCACTGATCGCAGTGCACCTGTTCGTCTTCTACTTCGGCATCATGGCCGACGTCACGCCGCCGGTGGGGCTTGCGTCGTTCGCGGCGGCTGCCGTGTCCAAGGGCGACCCGATCAAGACCGGGGTCGTGGCTTTCTACTACAGCCTGCGCACAGCCGCGTTGCCGTTCCTGTTCATCTTCAACACGGACCTGTTGCTGATCGATGTGTCCTTCTGGCACGGGATGGTGATATTCGTCATCGCGACGCTGGCCATGCTGATCTTTGCAGCCGGTACCCAGGGCTACTTCCTGGTGCGCAGCCGGTGGTATGAAAACGTACTGCTGCTGTTGATCGCCTTCACGCTGTTCCGTCCGGGCTTCTGGATGGACATCCTGCATGACCCCTACCGTGACATTCCGCCGACGCAGTTGGTCCAGGCGTTGGAAGCTGTCGAAGAAGACAGCCAGCTGCGCCTGCGGATCCGCGGTGAGGATGCCGTGGGTGACATGCGCGAGTTCAGCCTGCTGATAGCGATCCCGAACGGTGAAACTGGTGAGGAGAAGTTAGAGAAGCTGGGCCTGATGACCTATGAGGAAGATGGCAAGGTGCTGATCGACAGCGTGACCTTCGGCAGCCCTGCCGCCGAGCTCGGCTTGCAGTTCGACCAGGAAATCCTGGCAGTGCGCGCGCCGACCGACCGCTGGTCCAAGGAATGGATGTGGCTGCCCGCCCTGCTGCTGTTCGGGCTGGTGGTGTGGATGCAGCGGCGTCGGCAGAGAGACTGACCTCTCGCGGCGCTAATACCAGAACCCCGGCGATGCCCTGCATTGCCGGGGTTCTTTTGAGCGTCGATCAGCCGGCCCGTGTATCTAATGTATGGGCAACTTTCCAGAGCGCTTCAGGTTGGCCTGTTGGGAGCCCATCTCAATTGGCCGAGTAATAACCCACGCCGAGCAGGACGTCATCGACACGGCGGATCAGCGAATGCTTCTGTTCCACCGCATTGGTGGCCGGATTACGCCAGACGTAATCGACCGATCCAGTTCCCTTGTCCTTTGCCAGCGCGATCATCTGCTTGAACAGCGGCGTACCTGCAGCATCGGTGATTTCACGAACGTCGACCCCAACGAGATTGGGCGAGGCCCCACTGGCGCGGTATTTGCCGTCCTCCAGGCCGATGACGAAGACGTATTCGTCATTCATGACGAAGCCGCTCTCAGGGTCATTGAATGCCTTGAACGCGGCCTCGCCACCAGAACGCTTCATCAACGCCACTGCTGCGTCGAGCATCTTCTGAGCGTGCTCGGCAGACGAGCGCGGCAGGTAGTAACCGACCGCAAGTATCTGATCGCCAACTCTGCGGTACAGCGTGGTCTTGTTTTCGACCTTGTTGTCGGTCGGGTTAAGCCAGTGATATTCCACCTGGCCACTGTCGCCTTTTCTGGCGCCGTCTACGATCTGCCGGATGAAGGAATTGCCCGCAGCATCCTTCAGATCCATCACGTTGAGCCCGACCAGCGCGCGCGAAGCGCCATTGCTGGCCAGCATCGTGCCGTCTGTATCCAGCACGAAAACGTAGTGCTGGCCATCGACGAATTCGCCCTTGCGGTCATTGAAGGCGGCCAGCGCCTTGTCCGGGCCGGCAGCTTGAAGATGCGCTGCGGCGCGGTCGAGCAATTGGTTGGCCTGACGCGCATGGTTGCGCTCTACCGAGCCTATTGTCTGGCCGCCATCAGTGGCGGAATATGCCAGTGGCGAGGCGCAAAGCGCCGCTCCCAGAGACACAATCAGCAGGTTCCGGTTGTTGAATTTCATCACGTGCTCCTAGCCTGAGGCAGGCGACAGGCTGCAAAGGTGCATAGGGCTGCCTGTGATGAAATATCCTACGAGTCGTAAGGGCATTGATATTGATCGCAAGGACCGTTCAAGGCCTGCGAAAGGAGTAGGTTCAATGCCGCAGCATGTCGTCTTGCACTTTTGCAGCGCCGCTGCCCCGTGGGTTCTTGCTACCCTTGGCCGCTGACCCAGCCGAAGCCGCCCACATGCTCAGCCTCTATCACGCCCCAGATCTCGAAACCCTTGGCGAACTGGCCACGCGCCTGCTTGCCCAGCCGCTTGCCGATCCCTTCGCCCCTGCGTTGGTGGTGGTGCCGAGCCAGGGCATGGGCCGCTGGCTGACGCTGGAGCTGGCGCGCAAGCAGGGCATCGCCATGCAGCTGGAGATTCAGCTGCCGGCCAAGTTCGTCTGGGACCTGAGCCGGACGGTATTGGGTAGCCTGCCGGAGCAATCGGCGTTCTCCCCGACGACCCTGACCTGGCGCCTCTACGGTTGGCTGTGCGAGCCAGCCAATCTGGAACTGGCGCCTCGTCTGGCCCAGTATCTCGACGGCGGTGACGAGCGGCGCCGACTGTCCCTGGCGGCAAAGATCGCCGATGTCTTCGACCAGTACCTGCTCTACCGCGACGACTGGCTGGCGGCCTGGGAGCGTGGCGAAACCCTCGACCTCGGCCCCGACGAAGCCTGGCAAGCGTTGCTCTGGCGCGAACTGACCAAGGATGGCCACCCGCACCGCGCCAGGCTGCTGGGCGACCTGTTGCAACGGCTCTACAGCGACGAGCCGCTGGCTGATCTGCCCGAACGGTTGCTGGTGTTCGGTATCAGCAGCCTGCCACCGCACCACCTGCGTGTGCTCGACGGGCTGGCGCGGCATATCGATGTGGTCGTCTGCGCACTCAACCCGAGTCGCGAGGCCTGGGGCGAAATTCGCGACATCCGCGAGCTGGCTAAGCAACCCGAGAGCGGTGTCGACGATTGGTACCTGGACGTGGGCCACCCGCTGCTGGCCAGTCTGGGCAAACAGGGTCGCGACTTCTTCGACTCGCTGTTCAGCCTGACCGCCAGCGAAGGCAGCCAGGAGTTCGGTCTGTACTCCGAGGACGAAGACCTGCGTGACGACAGCCTGCTGCACGCGCTGCAGAACGACATCCTGCGTCTGCGCACCCGGCAGCCCGACGAACGCATCCCCCTCGCCGAGGAAGATCGCTCGCTGGAAGTGCACGTTGCCCATTCGCCGCTGCGCGAGGTTGAAATCCTTCATGACCAGCTGTTGGCGCGGTTTGCAGCCGACCCGGCGCTCAGCCCCGATCAAGTGGTAGTGCTGACCCCGGACATCGAGCGCTACGCGCCTTTTATCGAAGCGGTATTCGCCCCCCGCGAAGGCAGTCCGCGCATCCCCTACAGCCTCGCCGACCGCAGTCTGCGCGCCGAGATGCCGCTCATCGAGGCGTTCCTTGAACTGCTGCTGCTGGCCCAGAGCCGCTTCGCCGCGGAGGAAGTTCTCGCCTGGCTGGAGCAGCCGGCCATCGCCCGACGCGCCGGGATCGAAAGCGAGAATCTCCCATTGCTGCGCGATTGGTTGCGCGAGGCGGGCGTGCGCTGGGGGCGCGACGGCAGCCAGCGGGTTCGCCTGGGTCTGCCGGATGAATCGGCCTTTACCTGGCGTCAGGGGCTGGACCGCCTGATGCTGGGCTTTGCCGCACCGCCCCAGTTGGCCGGTGACGCCGCGCCATTGCTCGGTGAACACTGGCCGCTCGACGCGCTGGAAGGCGCCCGCGCGCAATTGCTGGGGCGGCTGGTCGAGTTCGTCGATCGGCTCGGCACGCTGGCTGACCAACTGGCCCGACCACGGCCCCTGGGTGAATGGGCGGATGACCTGCAGATTCTGATCGACACGCTGTTCGACGAGCGCGAGGCCGGCGATACCTTGCTGCTCCTGTCCCAGGCCTGTGCGGCCTTGCGTGACCAGGCTCAGGCCGCCGACCTGACGCGTCCTATCGAACTGGAGTTGGTACATCAGCAGCTCAGTGCCGCATTGCAGCAGGGCGGCGGCGCCTCGGGCTTTCTCACTGGCGCGGTGACGTTCTGCACCATGGTGCCGATGCGCAGCCTGCCGTTTCGTCTTGTCTGCCTGCTCGGCCTGGACGACGGTGCGTTCCCGAGGCGCACCCCACCGTCGGGCTTCGACCTGATCGGCCGTTACCCGCGTCGCGGTGACCGCGCGCGACGGCTGGATGACCGCTATCTGTTGCTCGAAACCCTGCTCTCGGCTCGCGAGGCGCTGTACCTGTCCTATGTGGGCCGCGATCCGCGCGACAACGCGGTGTTGCCGCCGTCGGTGCTGCTCAGCGAGGTGCTCGAAGCCGTCGACATGACCGCTATTTGTAGGAGCGAGCTCTCTCGCGAACCGGCCAGCAACGCAGCCCCGCAGTCGAAAGGACTCAAGGCCAGCGAAAAGATCCTGATTGCCCATCCATTGCAGCCGTTCTCGCCACGCAACTTCGCCAGCGCCCCCTGCGCCGGTTTCTCGCTGCCCTGGTTCCGCGCGGCTCAGCGCCTGGCCGAGGCGCCGCAAACCCAGCCGCAGCCGTTTGCGAGCCTGCTCGCCGAGCCGGACGAAGCCTGGCTGACGATCGAGCCCTCGCACCTGCTGCAATGCTTCCGCCACCCGGCGCGCTTTCTGCTGGAGCAACGCCTTGGCCTGCGCCTGGCCGATGCCGAAGAAGCCCTCGCCAGCGATGAACCCTTCGACCTTGAAATGCCCGCCTGGAATGGTCTGCGGCGCCTGTCGCTGCAAGCGCTGGAGCACGGCTGGAGCGATGAAGAAGAGCGCCGTATGGCCTGTGCGGCCGGCTGGCTACCCACCGGCGAACTGGGCCAGGCGCTGTGGGGCAAGCTGCGCGGGCCGGTGCGCGCCTTCGCGCCGCGGCTGTTCGAGCTGCGCCCGGACGCCGTGCCCGAGCCTCTGCCGGTAGACATCACCCTGGCCGGCGTGCGCGTGCACGGCTGGCTCGACGGCGTGACCCCGGCCGGCCTGTTCGGCTGGAAGCTCGGTCGGCTGGGCGAGTGGGACCTGCCGCCGTTCTGGCTGCGGCATCTGTTGCTCAACCTGTCCGCCACGCCAGGCATCGAGCGCAACAGTCTGATGCTGTCCCCCGCCGGAGATTGGCAGCTCGGGCCTTTAACCAATGCTGCGCAGCTACTCGAACCCTGGCTTGAGGCGTATCGCTGCGCCATCCGCGAGCCGCTTCCGCTATTACCCCGCAGCAGCCACGCCTTTGCCAAGGGTTACCGCAAACCCGCCCGCGGCAGCGAGCCGTTGGACTGTGCCCGCAAACGCGCTCGCGAAGCCTGGCTGGGCGCCGAGTTCAGCCCTATCGCCGCCGAGTCGGAAGACTCCTGGAATGCGCTGGCCTTCCGCGACCGCAACCCGCTGGATGAGCGGTTCGAGCGCCTTGCCGAACAATTGATCGGCCCCGCCCTGGATGCTTTGGCTGATGAGGAGCAAGAAGAATGAAACTCGACCTGCTCGATTCGTCTTTCGATGGCCGCTCGCTGATCGAAGCCAGTGCCGGCACCGGCAAGACCTGGACACTTACCGCGCTCTACGCTCGTCTGCTGCTGGAGCGGCAGTTGTCGGTGGGGCAGATTCTGGTAGTCACCTACACCACCGCCGCAACGGCCGAGCTGCGTGAACGCATCCGCGCACGGCTGGCCGATCTGCTGGCCGTGTATGAGGGCACGCCGAGCGGCGACGACTTCCTCAACCGCCTCCATGCCCGTTTTCCGGACGAGGCCTCGCGACGCCGTCTGTTGCTTGCCGTGCATGGCTTCGATGAGGCGGCGATATTCACCATTCACGGCTTCTGTCAGCGCGCCCTGCAGGATGCCGCGTTCGAGGCCGGCGGTGACTTCGACAGCGAGCTGACCGCCGACGACCGTGAGATCATCGATGCCGTGCTCGCCGATGCCTGGCGCAGCGAACTGGCCGACACCGACCCGGCTTGGGCGCGGTTTCTGGCCAAGAGCCGCATCACGCCACTATGGCTGCGTCAGCGCCTGCGCAGCCACCTGGGCAAGCCCTACCTGCGTGTGGAACCGCAGGAGCTGCCGGTGCCAGCCGACCTGCGCCCGGTCGAAGCGGCCTGGCAACAGGCAGCGGCACTGTGGCAGGAAGCGGGTACCGCCTGGGTCGCCGAACTCATGGCCCATGGTGGGCTCAGCCAGAGCACCCATAAAAGCGTCAAGTTCGCGCCCTGGCGGGCTGAGCTGGACGCCTATTTCGCCGACCCGGCGGTCATGTTCGACTTACCCGATGGCGCTGCCAAGTTCGGCGTCCGTGCGTTGAGCAAGGCGTGCAAGAAGGGGTTCGACGCACCGGTATGCGAGCTCGCCCATGCGCTGGACGCGCTGGCCGACCAGGTGGCCGAGGCGCTGCCGGCAGGCAAGCGTCGGCTGATCGCCTTGCAGGTCGCACTGCTGGAGCGGCTCAACCGCGAGCTACCGGAACGCAAGGCGGCGCAGCGACTGCTGGCTTTCGATGACCTGCTCAACCGACTCGATCAGGCGTTGCAGGGCCCGGTCGGCGAGGGCCTGGCGGCCTCGTTGCGTACCACCTATCCACTGGCGCTGATTGACGAGTTCCAGGACACCGACCCGATCCAGTACGCCATTTTCAACCGCATCTACGCCAAGGGAGGCGAGGCGTCGCTGTGCTTTGTCGGCGATCCTAAGCAGGCGATCTATGCCTTCCGCGGTGCGGACCTGGCGACTTACATGACCGCCAAGCAGCAGGCCGATCGCGAGCCGTTCAATCTGCCCACCAACTATCGTTCGACGCCAGAGCTGATCGCTGCACTGAACCAGCTGTTCGACCATCCACAGCCCTTCGCCCAGAGGGATCTGCAGTACCCCCCAGTGGGCGCCGCGCAAAAACCGCGCGCCACGCTGCGTCTGGTGCAGGAGGGCGAGGCGGCGCCGCTTTCGCTGGTCTGGCTCGGTGACGATCCGCTGGGCAAGGGTGAGGCCGCGCAGCTGGCGGCGAGCGACACCGCGCGGCGCATTGCCCTGCAGCTGGCCGGCGCTGCCGCAGACCGAGCAGGCTTCGACAGGGACGGCCAGTTCACGCCACTGAAGGGTGGCGATATCGCTGTATTGGTGGCCAACCACCGGCAGGCCGGGATGATCGCCGATGAGCTGGCCGCGCGTGGCGTACCCAGCGTTCGACGTGGCCGCGACAGTGTCTGGCGCAGCGGGGAAGCCGGTGAGCTGGCCGCGGTGCTCGCGGCCTACGCCGAACCCGGCCGCGAAGGGCTGCTGCGCTACGCCCTGGCCACGCGTCTGCTGGGCCGCAGCGCCGCCGATCTCGCCCGTTGCCAGGATGACCAGCAACAGTGGGATGCCGAGCGTGAAGCGGCCGAACGTTACCACCAGCTCTGGCAGCAACAGGGCTTCATGCGCGTGTTCCGTGCCTGGCTCGATGAACAGGCGGTGGCCGAACGGCTGCTGGCGCGGGTCGATGGTGAGCGCCGGCTGACCAACCTCTTGCACCTCGGCGAACTGTTGCAAGCCGAAAGCCTGCTGCGCCCTGGTCTGGAACCGCTGCTCGCCTGGTTCAATATGCAGCGCGGTAGCGAAGGTGCCGGCGAAGAAGCCCTGCTGCGTCTGGAAAGCGATGCCGAGCGGGTGCAGATTGTCACCATCCATACCAGCAAGGGCCTGGAGTACCCACTGGTGTTCTGCCCGTTCCTCTGGGATGGCAAGCTGTTGGGCAAGAACCGGGACAGCGCCCGGTGCCACGATGCCGATGGCCAGCCACTGCTGGACCTGGGTAGCGACGAGCTGGAAGAACACCTCGAACGCGCCCGCCAGGAAGTCTTTGCCGAGCAGCTGCGCCTGGCCTATGTGGCCCTGACTCGTGCCCGTGACCGGCTCTGGCTGCATTGGGGCCCGGTCAACCTGTGCAAACCCAAGAAAGACGGCAGCCTGGCCGATGAAGGCTTGCACACCAGCGCCCTGGCCTGGCTGCTGCATGGCCGCCAACTGTCCGGCGAACGGCCGCTGAACGAGCTGGGCGATCATCTGGCCGACCTCAATGGGGGCAGCCTGCGCGTGGCAATCGAAAGGCTCGTCGAAAAGAGTGATGGCCACATGGCCTGCTTGCCACTCGAGCAGCGTGAAGCCAGCGCCCAGGGGCCGGGCCGCGCGGCGCCGCCTGCGCAGTTGTCGCAGCTCAACCGCAGCCTTTACAGCGCCTGGCGTATCGGAAGCTTCTCCGGTCTTGCGGCTGGTATGCACATGGAAGCTCCGGATCGCGATGCGTTGGCCATCCCCGACGCTGGCGAGCCGGGCTCGGGCTTCTTCGCCTTTCCGCGCGGCGCGCGCGCGGGGACCTGCCTGCATGCGATTCTCGAAGATTGGGCGCGCGGCAAGGGCGATCTGACAGAATTGGTCGAACCCGCGCTACAGGCTTATGGCCTACCGCTTGAGTGGAAGGAGATTGCCACCGAGCACCTGCAAAAGGTGCTTGAGACCGATCTCGACAGCGCCGGCCTGACCCTTGCCAGTCTGCAATCGGCAAGGCGATTGCCCGAGCTGGGCTTTACCTTCCCCGTGCAGGAACTCGACGTGACGCGGCTGCGCAGTTTGTTGGTCGATCCGGCCAATGGTCTCTCCGAACCCCTGCGTGATGCGGCGGCGCGATTGGAGTTCGACAGCCTCAAGGGCTTTCTCAAGGGTTTTATCGACCTGACCTTCGAGCACGACGGCCGCTGGTACATTGCCGACTACAAGTCCAACTGGCTCGGGCCGGACGCCAGCTACTACGGCGGCGAGCGGCTGCTGCAGGCGCTGGCGAGCGAACATTACTACCTGCAATACCTGATCTATCTGGTGGCGCTGCGCCGCTTCCTGCGCCAGCGCCTTGCTGACTTCCAAGATGAACAGCTTGGCGGGGCGTTCTACCTGTTCCTGCGCGGCATGCCCGAGGCCGGGGTGTATTTCGCGCGCCTCGACGAGGTGCTGCTTGATGCGCTGGACCGCTTGTTCGAGGAGGGAAGATGATGCGCTTCCTATTCGCAGGAACTCACTCTTGTGAAGGGCGTTCACGCGTCTCTGTAGGAGCCAGCTTGCTGGCGATCCGGGGCCATTGGCAGAGCATCGCCAGCAAGCTGGTTGCTACGGTCGATGTCCGCGCTGGAGGTTGGGCCTCAGCCTACCCCTTCAACGATGGCCTCGATTGCCTCGATTGCCTCGATTGGCTGAGGCGGGTCGCTGCCCGGCCCATGCTGAACTGCTGCATGGCCCGGCTCGTGTGGAGGCGTGTGTGATGACAATGCATTCAGACCTGCCGCTTGGCCCACTGGAACGCGCCTTCATCGCCAGCCTGCAGCGCCTCGAACCGGAGAGCCCGGATAACGTGCTGGTCGCCGCCGCATTGTGCTGCGAGGCCCTGGCAGCCGGAGATGTCTGCCTGCCCCTCCAGCGATTCGCCGGCAAACGCCCCTGGCCTGAGATCGACCTCAGCCTGCCTCCGCTAGCGCAATGGCGCACACAGCTTGAGGCTTCGCCGTTGATCGGCGCGCCAGGCGATTATGCACCCTTGACCTTGATGGGCGACCGGCTCTATCTGGCCCGCTACCAGGCGTATGAACAGCAGCTGGCCGAACAGCTGCTCGCCCGCGCTGCGGATGCTCCGGTGGTGGATGAATGCCAGCTGAGCGACAGTCTTGAGCGGCTGTTCGCCTTCAACGAGCAGCGCCCCGACTGGCAGCGCCTCGCCGCAGCCCAGGCAGTGCGCCGACGCTTGTCGGTGATCTCCGGTGGTCCCGGTACTGGCAAGACCACTACGGTGGTACGGCTGCTGGCGGCATTGCTGGAGCAGCCCGGAGCCGCGCAGCTGGCGATCGGCCTCGCCGCACCCACCGGCAAGGCGGCGGCGCGCATGGCCGAAGCGATCCGCAACGCCAAGGCGGGTCTGCCGGTCAGCGATGCGGTAAAGGATGCGCTGCCTGATGAGGCGCGCACCCTGCATCGCCTGCTCGGCAGTCGCGGCGACAGCCCGAAGGTCCGCCATGACGCAGCCAACCCGCTGGCGTTGGACGTATTGGTGGTGGATGAAGCGTCTATGGTCGACCTGGCCCTGATGGCCAAGCTCATCGCTGCATTGCCGCCCAAGGCACGGCTTATCCTGCTGGGCGACAAGGACCAGCTCGCTGCGGTGGAGGCTGGCGCGGTATTTGCCGAGCTCTGCGAAGGCCATGGTTTCGATGCCGAGGCGGCAGCCGATCTCGAGCGCATCACCCGCCAGCCCGTACCTGCCGAGTCGCCGCGCTCAAGGCTTGGCGATGCGGTGGTATTGCTGACGCACAGCCATCGCTTCGCCGGCGACAGCGGTATCGGTGAGCTGGCGCGCCGAATCAACGGCGGCGATGCCAAGGGCACTTCGGCGCTGTTGAAGGAAGGCCGCGCTGATCTGGCCTGGAATTCGGCACCCAGTCCCACGGCGCTGATCGAGCGACTGGAGCAGGGCTATGCACCCTATCTGCAGGCGGCACGTAAGGCCAATCCGGCGGCGGCTTTCGAGAGCTTCAGCAGCTTCCGGGCGCTGACCGCCCAGCGCGAGGGTGCCTTTGGCGTCACCGGCATCAACGAGGCGCTGGAGGCTCGTTTCAAGCGCCGCCTCGGCGTGCCAGCACGGGAGCGCTGGTATCCGGGGCGCGCGGTGATGGTGCGGCAGAATGATTACGCCTTGGGACTGTTCAACGGCGATATCGGCCTGTGCCTGAAAACCGAGCACGGCCTGCGGGTGTTCTTCGAGGGGGACGAGGGCTATCGCGGTTTCGCCCCCGCGCGGCTGCCAAGTCATGACAGCGCCTTCGCCATGACGGTGCATAAAAGCCAGGGCTCGGAATTCGCTGAGGTGCTGCTGGCGCTTCCGGAGCAGCCTAGCCCGCTGCTGACGCGTTCCTTGTTTTATACCGGGATTACCCGCGCCAAGCACAAGGTGGAAATCTGGGCACAGCCGTTGCGTTTGGCCGAAGCGGTCAACACCCGAGCCGAGCGTGCCGCCGGGCTGGCCGAACGGTTGGCCAGGGTTCAGGTTGCGCTGAGTGTCGATCCGGTTGCCGTTCAGCCCGTGGAACAGTTGAGCCTGTTATAGCCGTCACGCCGCGTTTGTCGCATGGCTGACGCCAGCCGATGGATCAAGTAGGTTGCGCGCTGGCAGTTGCACCACAACGGAAAGGACGATGGCGATACGATGGATAAGCCGCTTGCTGCTGAGTCTGGCGATAGGTTCGGCAGCTAATGCCGCCGAGGTGCGTCTGGTGACCGGTGATGATTATGCGCCCTTCACCGGCCAGTCTCTTGCCGGAGGAGGTCGCTTGTCTCAGGTGGTACAGGAGGCATTCAGTCGTAGCGGTGTGGTGTCCACCCTTGTTTGGCAGCCTTGGAATCGAGGCTATGTGATGACACTGCAGGGCGAATATGACGCGACCTTCCCCTACATCCGAGCGGACGAACGTGAGCGGGACTTTCTGTACTCCTCACCAATCTATCTCTCCGAACAACACCTGTTCAGCCGTGCTGCCGACGCATTCGAACTCGAGGATCTTTCGGGAACTAGCGGGCGGCGGTTGTGCCATCCACTAGGCTGGAGGCTTCCGGATGGGGTTCAGTCATTGGTCGAGCAAGGCGTGCTTGTGCGACATTCCCCACCGGGGCTTGAAGAATGCGCTCAACTGTTGCTCCTTGGGCGCGACGACTTCTTCCTGGCTGACCTGCGGCTGGGCAACTTCGCCCTGGAGTCCACCCATGCGCCGCGAATGAGTTTCCATGTGTCAAGCTCGGTGCTGAGCCGCCAGACGATGCATCTCATCGTGCCCCGCAGCCGTCCCGGTGCCGGTGCGCTGATCGAACAGTTTGATGCGGGGCTCGCGGCGTTGCGTGCCAGCGGCGACTATCAGCGCCTGATAGAGGACGAGGTGGCCGGTGCCCCGACCGGCGTGACGCGTTGATGGCTAATGGATCGGCTGGGTATCTGATTTGATAAGAAACCCAGGCTGATCGTGCCGCAGACGGGTGTTACTGGCAGCCAGGTACTTTGCAGCCACAAACCGTTCAGCCATTGAGTAACGTCAGTATCAGCGGCAGGCTGGCGGCGGCGAGCAGGGTCTGCAAGGTAATGATGCCAGCCATGAGATGGCTGTCACCGCCGAGTTGGCGGGTCAGCACATAAGCGGTTGGAGCTGTAGGTAGGGCAAAGAACAATACGATGATGGTGGTTTCCATGGCCGGAAGGTGCAGCAGGCGGGCCACGGCATAGGCCAGTAGCGGTACCGTCAGCAGACGCACGGCGCTGTTCCAACCCAGCGCCGGGATTTCGCCGCCGAGCTCTTTCGGTTTCAGTGCTGCGCCGACACAGAGCAAACCCAGGGGCAGGCTGGCGGCAGCCAGCAGGCCGAGTAATCGGTCGGTACCGCCTGGAAGGCCTATCCCGGACAGGTTCACCAGTGCGCCAGCGACGCAGGCGACAATCAAGGGGTTTTTCGCGATCGGCAACAGCAGGCCGCGCACGCTGACACCGCGTTCGGCGGTCAGCGCCCAGACCGACATCACGTTAACGGTCGGCACCATCAACGCCAACATCAGCGCGGCCATGGCCAGGCCCTCCTTGCCGAACAGGCTGCCGACCGCCGCCAGGCCGAGGTAGGTGTTGAAACGTAGAGCGCCCTGAGCAAAGGCGCCGAAACGGGAAGCCGGCCAGCCGCGCACACGCTTGGTAATCAGCAGCGCGATCCATGCCAGCCCCAGAGCCAAGAGTACGGCAGCGGCCAGGCGAGGCAGGGCCGGGTTGTTCAGCGGTGCGGTGGCGAGGCTGCTGAAAAGCAGGGCGGGGAACAGAACGAAGTAATTGATCCGCTCAGCGCCAGGCCAGAAGGCATCGTTTGGGAAGTCGCGCAACCGCAGGAAATAACCCGCGATGATCAGGGCAAACAGAGGCCAGAGGGCGAGCAGAAGGGCGGTCACGCGGATACATCCAATGTTGTAGGTGTAGTGATAGTGGAGTCTTCAGGCGACATCGGCAAGAGATGGGTGGGGGCGGATCGTTGGCGGCATACATTTAGAGCGCGTTCATCGGGAAAGGCAGCGCAGTGATGTCTAAGTGATATCATATCCGCGCCTGTACACGAGCACCGACCATGCAACCCCTAGAACTGCAGTCTGCTGAAGATTTCCGCGACACGCCGTATGGCAGACAGCTGCTGGCAGGCTTCCGCGGTTTGTTGTTCGTGCCAGACCTGGAACGTGAGTTTCGCCGCTATCTGGGGCGTCAGGCACGCTTCGCGCAGGTTCTGGGCGCCTGTCTTTTGCTGGTTGCGGTTGCCAGCTATCACGTCGTCGAATGGCGGCTGTATGCCCATTCCAATCCGCAGTGGTTTTGCGAGCTATCGATGTTGCGTCTGGTGGAAGCGGCGCCGGGCGTGGCGATTCTGCTGATGACAGTTTTCTACAGGCGAGTCAGGCTGGTCGCCAATCGGCTGTTCCCGCTGCTGCTGGTGCTGGTCGGGATCGTCGCGGCGCGTATCGACATTCATTACGAAGCTTCCCAGGCGGACCTGGCATTCCGCTACGGGGCCGGGCTGTTGATCGTCTGTTCATTCTTTTTTTTGGGAATCACGTTCTGGCGCGCACTGTTGAGTGGCTTGTCGATCATTGTGTTCGATATTTTCATGGCCTCGTTCCTCCTCTCGCCTAGCCAAATGCAGGTGCACTGGGTATCGGTGAGCTACTACCTGCTCCTGTTGGCGATCGGCGCAATGAGCAGATACATTCATGAATACTCCCAGCGTGAACAATTTCTGGTGCGCCAGCTGCTCGGCTGGGTCGCGCAGCACGACTCGCTGACTGGCTTGGCCAATCGCCGCAGTTTCGATACGGCTTTGAGGCAGACGATGCGGCAGGCGCGCCGGGACCGGCAGCCGCTGGCGCTGCTTCTGCTCGATCTGGATGACTTCAAGGCCTACAACGACAATCTGGGCCACCCGGCCGGGGACGCGCTGATCCGGGAGTTCGGCGAATTGCTAAAGCGCTTCTCCCGCAGACCAATGGATCTGGCGGCGCGGGTTGGAGGGGAAGAATTCGCCCTGCTTTTACTCAACTGCGATGCGAGTTCGGCGCAATCGATTGCGGAGCAGCTTCTGACGGCACTCGCCGAACGAGGCATCGCGCATCCTGCATCCGTGCAAGGTGAGTTCGCGACGACGAGCATCGGCATTGCGATGTGGCAGCCAGAACAGACCGCCGAGCAGCTGTATCAGGCCGCCGATGCGGCGCTATACCAGGCCAAGCAGACCGGAAAGAATCGCTACGTAGTGCGCTAGCAAGGCGGCAGCTCAGCGGCGAGGCGTGACCGGGCGGGTTCGGCCGCTGCCGTCGATGGCGACAAATACAAACACCGCTTCGGTGACCTTTCGCCACTCGCTGGACAGCGGGTCGTCGCTCCAGACCTCGACCAACATGCGAATCGAGCTACGGCCTACATCCAGCGTTTGTGTGTAGAACGACAGCTGTGCGCCCACCGCTACAGGGACCATGAATGCCATACGGTCGATGGACACCGTAGCCACACGGCCCGCAGCGACACGGCTGGCCATGGCAGTGCCGGCCAGATCCATCTGCGACACCAGCCAGCCGCCGTATATGTCGCCGAAACCATTCGTTTCGCGAGGCAGGGCGGTCAGCTGCAGGGCCAGGTCACCCTGCGGTATTGGATCTTCCTGTTCGTATTCGTTCATCGGTCGGGCTCGCGGCGCGTTTGTTGTTTTGGCGCGAAAAGCCCGCGTGGGTGCGGGCGGGGGCGAGTATAGCGGCTATAAGACCCGACAGCGACCAACGTGGCCGAAAGTTCAACATCGTAACCAGATTGTCATATTGGATTCATAGAGTGTTCACACGGCCTGCAGACAATGGCCCCCGTTCCAAACACTGAACACCCTGCTAGGAGCATGGAATGAAACTGAATCGTTTGATGGCGGCCCTGACTTTCGTTGCCGCTGGTGTGGCCACTGCCAGCGCAGTTGCTGCGGTTGATCCAGCACTGCCGACCTATGAGAAGACATCCGGCGTATCCGGCAACCTGTCCAGCGTCGGTTCCGACTCCCTGGCCAACCTGATGACCCTGTGGGCTGAAGACTTCAAGCGGGCCTACCCGAACGTCAACATCCAGATTCAGGCTGCCGGCTCCTCCACTGCACCGCCAGCACTGACCGAAGGCACTTCCAACATGGGGCCGATGAGCCGTCCCATGAAGGACAACGAAATCCAAGCCTTCGAAGAGAAGTATGGCTACAAGCCGACTGAAGTGCCTGTTGCCATCGACGCCCTGGCCGTGTTCGTCCACAAGGACAACCCGATCAAGAGCCTGGACATCGAACAGGTCGACGCAATCTTCTCCAGCACCCGTCTGTGTGGCGGTGAAGAAGACATCACCACTTGGGGTCAGCTGGGTCTGACTGGCGAGTGGGCTGACAAGCCGATTCAGCTGTTCGGCCGTAACTCGGTATCCGGAACCTACGGTTACTTCAAGGAAGAAGCCCTGTGCAAGGGTGACTACAAGCCTAACGTGAACGAGCAGCCTGGCTCCGCTTCGGTAGTGCAGTCGATCTCCAGCACCTTGAACTCCATCGGTTACTCGGGTATCGGTTACAAGACCTCCAGCGTTCGTGCTGTGCCCCTGTCCAAGGGTGGCGAAGCCTTCGAAGCTAACGAAGAAAACGCTCTGGCTGGCAAGTTCCCGCTGGCTCGCTTCTTCTACATCTACGTCAACAAGGCGCCGAACAAGCCGCTGAGCCCGATCGACGCTGAATTCCTGAAGCTTGTGCTCTCCAAGCAAGGTCAGGAAGTTGTGGTCAAGGATGGCTACATCCCGCTGCCGAAGAAAGTCGTCGACAAGACGCTGAGCGACCTGGGTCTGCAGAACGACTGATCCCGGACGCAGGGCCTGCGGTAATCATCGCAGGCCTGAATACAACGCCCGCCACGCTTTTTGCGCTGGTGGGCGTCGTCGCGTCACCTCACTGTAATTTTTCTGTCACACAGCTTGATTAGATTAGGCGCCCGACCGGCCTTCAGTAGCCAGTGGAAACGACTCGCGCCAAAGGCGCAGCAGTTTTAGCGGCCTGAGCGGCCAGGAACCTTCGCATGAACGATATTGAGACCATGACCGCGAATTCCGATGTGCAACGGTTGGATTTCAACACCCCAGCCCTGCAACGCAAGCGCCGTATCCGCGCGCTGAAAGACAACCTGGCGCGTTGGTATGTCTCTATAGGCGGCCTCGCAGTGCTTGGTGCGATCTGCCTGATCTTTTTCTATCTTGCACAGGTCGTTGCGCCCATGTTTCAGGGCGCCGAACTGGAAGCACGCGACGCACAGCAGCCGGCCTGGTTGGCCGATGCTGGTGAACCGTTGCTGCTGGCAATCGAGGAGCAGAACCAGGTTGCGATGCGCCTGGGTGCTGATGGCATGGTGCGCTTCTTCAGCGTGCCGACCGGCGAGTCCTTGCAAACAGTTGAGTTGCCGCTGCCGACTGGTAGCAGCATCGTATCGGTTGGTCAGGACGTTCCCGGCAACCGTCGCATGGTGCTTGGCCTGGATAATGGGCAGGTACTGGTTGTCGAGCACAACTATAAGATCACCTACCCCAACGGCAAAAAGACCATTACCCCGCAGCTGGATTACCCGTTCGGGCGGGAGCCGATGCAGCTTGATCCGCAGGGACGTCCTGTTGGCCACGCGGCGATCAGTTTGAACGGCAAGACACTGATGGTTGCCGGCGCCACCGATGGCGTACTGCACGCATTGAAGATTTCCGCGACCGAGAACATGCTGACCGGTGAAACCAGCCTCGAGCAGGAGCGGATGGACCTGCCGCAACTCTCCGAGCCGATCAAGGCGCTGCGTATCGATCCGCGGCATATGTGGATGTTCGCGATCAGCGGACGTGCCAGCGTTGATGTGTTCGATTTACGCCGCAAACAACTCAACGGGCGCTATAAGCTGCTCCCAGGCAAGGGCGAAATTACCACCGTGGCTCCGCTGCTCGGCGGCATCTCGCTGATGGTTGGTGATTCGACTGGTGGCATCGGTCAATGGTTCATGGTCCGCGGTAACGACGGCCAGTCCGAACTGAAGAACGTGCGCAACTTCCAGTTGGCCGGTCAGCCGATCACCCAGATTCTCCCTGAAGAACGTCGCAAGGGCTTCCTCGTCCTCGACAGCGCCGGCACCCTGGGGATTTTCCATAGCACGGCTCATCGCGAACTATTGACCGAGAAGGTCGCCGACGGCGCGGCGGTCGCTGCCCTGTCGCCGCGCGCTACCCGTCTACTGGTGGAGTCTGGTGACCAGCTGCAACGTTTCGTGATCGATAACCCGCACCCGGAAATCTCCTGGGATGCGCTGTGGGGCAAGGTCTGGTACGAAAGCTATCCCGAGCCCGACTACGTCTGGCAGTCCACGTCCGCGACCGGTGACTTCGAGCCCAAGCTGAGCCTGTCTCCGCTGGCGTTCGGTACCCTCAAGGCGGCGTTCTACGCGATGTTGCTGGCTGCTCCGCTGGCTATCTGCGCAGCGTTCTATACCGCCTACTTCATGGCCCCGGCGCTGCGCCGCAAGGTCAAGCCAGTCATCGAGCTGATGGAAGCCCTGCCAACGGTCATCCTCGGTTTCTTTGCTGGCCTGTTCCTCGCGCCCTACCTGGAAAACCACCTGCCGGGCATCTTCAGCCTGCTATTGCTGATGCCTTTGAGCATTCTTCTTGCCGGCTGGTTCTGGAGCCGCCTGCCGGAAAGTATTCGACTGAGCGTTCCGGACGGTTGGGAAGCCGTGCTGCTGATCCCTGTGCTCTTGTTCGTGGGCTGGGGTTCGCTGGAGGTTAGCGGTCACCTGGAAAACTGGTTCTTCGGCGGTGACATGCGTCTGTGGCTCTCCAACGACCTGGGCATTCCATTCGACCAGCGCAACGCTCTGGTGATCGGTATCGCGATGGGCTTCGCAGTGATCCCGACGATCTATTCGATCGCTGAAGACGCCGTGTTCAGTGTGCCGAAAAGCCTCACCCTGGGTTCGCTGGCGTTGGGCGCGACACCCTGGCAGACCCTGGTTCGCGTGGTGCTCCTGACAGCCAGCCCGGGCATCTTCTCCGCGCTGATGATTGGCATGGGGCGCGCCGTTGGCGAAACCATGATCGTGCTGATGGCCACCGGCAACACGCCAATCATGGAAGCCAACATCTTCGAAGGCATGCGCACCCTGGCGGCCAACGTAGCGGTGGAAATGCCCGAGTCGGAAGTGGGCAGCACCCACTATCGCGTGCTGTTCCTCGCCGCAATGGTGCTGCTGATGTTCACCTTCGTCATGAACACCCTGGCCGAGCTGATCCGCCAGCGTCTGCGTCGCAAGTACGCCAGCCTGTAATACAAGGCGCGCCCGAGGGCGCGCAGAGACGCAGCCGGTGACGGCTGCGACATGATTTCGACAAAGGTATCGATCCATGAAAAAGGATTCGCTTAAAACCTGGATCAAGAGCGGTAGCCCCTGGGTCTGGATGAACGCTGGCGCTGTGTCCATCGCCGTCATCATGACGCTCGGCCTGCTGGCGGTAATCGCCGTGCGCGGCCTGGAGCACTTCTGGCCGGACGATGTGATCGTCGCGGACTATCTGGTGCCCGGATCGGAGCCACGCGTGATGGCTGGCGAGGTGGTACAGGCCGAAGAAGTGCCTCGCGCGCGCCTGGCAGCCAGCGGCCTGCCAGTGGATGTCGAGGGCGGCGAGTTCATGACCCGTGAACTGCTCAAGGTCGGTAACCGTGAAGTTTATGGTGCGGACTTTTCCTGGGTCGTCGGTGAGTGGTTGAGCAATCAACGCAAGCCTGCCGATCTCGTCGCGCTGGAGCGCCGGGAGTGGGGCAACTTCTATGGCGAGCTGCTGAATGTCAAGGAAGCCGGCAAACTGGTCGCTGAAGGCGATGCTGCCTGGGGTGAGCTGCAACAGCGGATCAACCGCATCAACGAGCTACATGAGCAGATCGCCACGTTGGAGCAGGTTGATATCGGCCGTATCAACTATGGCCTCGAGCGCCTGCGGCTGAAGACCCGCAAGCTCGAACTCGACGACAAGCTCGACGCGGCAGCGCAGGCTGACCTGGATGCCGAGCGCGCGCAGTGGGACAGCGAATACAAAGCTCTGGAGAGCGAACTGGTCGCGCTCTACACAGGCTTCAACCGCGACAGCGTCACCATGCGCACCATGGACGGGCAGGAAAAGGAAATCAGCCTAGGCAAGATCGTGCGGGCTTACCGCCCGAATGCCATGTCGACGTTCGACAAGCTGGGTTTCTACCTGGCCAAGGTCTGGGAGTTCGTCAGCGACGAACCGCGTGAGGCGAACACTGAAGGCGGCATCTTCCCGGCAATTTTCGGTACCGTGCTGATGACCATCATCATGGCCGTGATTGTTACCCCGTTTGGCGTGATCGCCGCAGTCTACCTGCGCGAATATGCCAAGCAGAATGTTCTGACTCGCATCATCCGTATCGCGGTAAACAACCTCGCCGGCGTTCCGTCGATCGTCTACGGCGTGTTCGGCCTGGGCTTCTTCGTCTACGTGCTGGGTGGTTCGCTCGACCGGATCTTCTACCCTGAAGCGGCCCCGGCGCCGGTGTTCGGTACGCCGGGTCTGATGTGGGCCTCGCTGACGCTGGCGATCCTCACGCTGCCGGTGGTGATCGTTGCCACCGAGGAAGGTCTGGCGCGGATTCCGCGGATTCTCCGTGAAGGTTCGCTGGCGTTGGGTGCGACCAAGTCCGAGACGCTGTGGAAAGTAGTCCTGCCGATGGCCAGCCCGGCGATGATGACCGGCCTGATCCTCGCGGTTGCGCGTGCTGCGGGTGAAGTCGCGCCGCTGATGCTGGTAGGCGTGGTCAAACTGGCACCGAGCCTGCCGCTAAATGGCAACTATCCTTACCTGCACCTAGATCAGAAGATTATGCACCTGGGCTTCCACATTTATGACGTCGGCTTCCAGAGCCCCAACGTCGAGGCGGCGCGGCCGTTGGTTTACGCGACAGCGCTGCTGCTGGTGCTGGTGATCGCGATCCTCAACCTCAGTGCTGTCGTGATTCGTAACCATCTGCGCGAAAAGTACAAAGCGCTCGACCACTAACAGCCGACAGACACGCTGGAGGCCCGCGCTGCACGATCCGCAGCCCGCGCTTCTAGCCTCCAGCGATACGGAGACATCTCATGTCACAAGCAAAAACGCATTCCATCGACATCTCGGCGCTGGGTCGCGACAAGCGCGCGCTGAACCTGGCAAGCGAAGCCGTGGCCATCGAAGTGCCCGACCTGAGCCTGTACTACGGTGAAAAGCAGGCGCTCTTCAACGTCAGCATGAGCATCCCGCGTCAGCGTGTAACGGCCTTCATTGGCCCGTCCGGTTGCGGTAAATCAACGCTGCTGCGTTGCTTCAACCGCATGAACGATCTGGTAGACGGCTGCCGCATTGAAGGCGCCATCAACCTCGACGGCAACAACATCTACCGCAAGGGCGAAGACGTTGCCGACCTGCGTCGTCGCGTCGGCATGGTGTTTCAGAAGCCCAACCCGTTCCCCAAGAGCATCTACGAGAACGTGGTTTACGGTCTGCGTATCCAGGGCATCAAGCAGAAGCGCGTACTCGATGAAACCGTCGAATGGGCACTCAAGGGCGCGGCATTGTGGGACGAAGTGAAGGATCGCCTGCATGAGTCCGCACTTGGCCTTTCCGGCGGTCAGCAGCAGCGTCTGGTGATCGCCCGGACCATCGCCGTGCAGCCGGAAGTGCTGCTGCTCGACGAGCCGAGCTCGGCCCTCGATCCGATCTCCTCGCTTAAAGTCGAAGAGCTGATCTATGAGCTGAAGGCCAAGTACACCATTGTCATCGTGACCCACAACATGCAGCAGGCCGCACGGGTTTCGGACTACACGGCGTTCATGTACATGGGCAAGCTGATCGAGTACGGAGATACCGATACGCTGTTCACCAATCCCGACAAGAAGCAGACGGAAGACTACATTACCGGTCGCTACGGCTAGTCTGGCCATGTCAGAGCGCGCCAGGCGGCGTCGGCGGAACTTGCCGTACAAATCGTACTGTCTGCGTTCCGCCTCTCTGCCTGACACACTCTGCCAAAGCCCAGACGGGTTTGGGTGGAATCCAATTTAAAAGGGTGCGCTGCGCACCAGAGCCGCCCAGCGGCAGCCTCCTCGGAGCGAAAGACATGATCACTAAAGACAGCCACACCCAACATATCTCCCAGCAGTTCAACGCCGAGCTGGAAGAGGTGCGCAGCCATCTTCTCGCCATGGGCGGCCTGGTGGAGAAGCAGGTCAACGATGCGGTGACCGCGCTGATCGAGGCCGATTCCGGGCTGGCGCAGCAGGTGCGTGACGTCGACGATCAGATCAACCACATGGAGCGCGACATCGACGAAGAATGCGTGCGTATCCTCGCGCGTCGTCAGCCAGCGGCTTCCGACCTGCGCCTTCTCATCAGCATCTCCAAGTCGGTGATCGATCTGGAGCGCATTGGTGACGAAGCGACCAAGATCGCCCGCCGGGCCATCGAGCTGTGTGAAGACGGCGAATCGCCGCGTGGTTACGTCGAAGTCCGCCACATCGGTGATCAGGTACGCCGGATGGTGCAGGAGGCGTTGGACGCTTTCGCTCGCTTCGACGCTGACCTGGCGCTGTCCGTGGCGCAGTACGACAAGACGGTTGACCGTGAATACAAGACCGCGCTGCGCGAACTGGTCACGTTCATGATGGAAGACCCTCGCTCGATTTCCCGCGTACTGAGCGTGATCTGGGTGCTGCGTTCGCTGGAGCGAATCGGCGATCACGCACGCAACATCGCCGAGATGGTGATCTACCTGGTACGCGGCACCGATGTGCGCCACCTGGGCCTGACCCGCATGGCCGAGGAAGTTGCCAAGCGCGACTGATCCACGACACGAGGCCTGGCGAACCCGCTCAGCGTTGCGCCAGCGCCTCAGCGAGGAAATCGATAAGCACCCGCTGCTTTGGCGGCAGGTGCTGATTCTGCCGCCAGAGCAGCCAGGCCGCGCCTTGATAGGAGCCGGTGTAGCGCCATTGCGGCAGAACTTCGCGTAATCGCCCCTCCGCCAACGCCTGCGCTGCAGTGAAATGCGGCAGCACCGTGATGCCAACATCAGCCAACACCGCTTCCAGCCTCGCTTCGCTGTGGTTGCAGACATAGCGACCACGCACCGTCACTACCTCCTGCCGCTCGCCATCGCTGAAATGCCAGCGATTGTCCCCACTATGCTCACCGAGATAGACGCAGCTGTGCCGGAGCAATTCCTGAGGATGCTGCGGTGTGCCTTGTTGGTCCAGGTAGGACGGGCTCGCGCACAGCACTTGACGCACCGGTCCGAGTGGCTTGCCGACGAGACCTTCGGGCGGTTGATCTGTCACTTCTACCAACAGGTCGAAGGCATCTTCAATCAGGTCCGGGCTCTGGTCGCTGATATGCAGCTGCACGTCTACGTCGGCGTAGCGGCGCAGGAAGCCGGGCATCAACGGACTGATGACGAACTTCCCGTAGGCCTTGGGGACACTCAGCCGGACCAGCCCCCGCGGGCTGCTCATCAGCCGGTCACCGATGGCCAGCGCCTGCTCGGCAGCGTCCAGCATCGCGCGACAGTGAGCGTAGAACTCGTGACCGGCCTCGTTGAGTCGCAATTGCCGAGTGGTGCGCTCCATCAACCGTAGTGACAGCTCCTGCTCCAGACGCGCCACCTGGCGACTGACCGCGGAGGCGGTGGTGCCCATCTGACGGGCCGCCGCAGAAAAGCTTCCTGCCTCGACCACCAGTACAAAAACCGACATGCCCGGCAGCAGCCAGGCCTTTTCATTTGTTCTCACGCCGAACAAGTCCTTTGCTGTATCGATGGATTATCGACCTCAGCACATCAATGGACAATCTGTGCATTGAGATCAGAGGCTGTTCAGCATGAGAGATTGGCAAGGTGTGGCACGACGCAACCTCTGGCTGGCAGATACCATGTTGCTGTTGGTCGCGATTATCTGGGGCAGCAGTTACGCGGTGGCCAAACAGGCGCTGTGGTTCTACCCGGTGCTGGGGTTTCTGGCGATTCGCTTCGGCCTGACCTTCATTCTGTTGATGCCGCAGCTACGTGGCGACGGCTGGCGCGCGGTTCGGCCGGGCGTGCCGTTGGGCCTCGTGATGCTGGGCATCTTTCTGTGTGAGACCTGGGGTGTGATGCTCACCAGCGCCAGTAACGCGGCCTTTCTCATCAGCCTGTGCGTTGTGTTCACGCCCTTCGTGGAATGGGCGATGTTGCGTCAGCGTCCGGACAATCTGTTGTTCGCCGCCTGTGCGGTGTCACTGGCCGGCGTCTGGCTGCTGACCGGAGGCATGGCGATATCGCTCAACCTGGGTGATGGGCTGATGCTTGCAGCGGCGGTGTTGCGCGCCGTACTGGTTTGCCTGACGCGGCGCCTGACCGCCGATCTCGATGTGCCGCCGCTGGCATTGACGGCGGTACAGAGTGGAGTGGTGGCGTCGGGTTGCCTGTTACTGGGCGTTTCACTACCGGGCGGCCTGCCGGCGCTGCCGTCAAGCCCGGCGTTCTGGGCGGCGACCTTGTATCTGGTGGGCTTCGCCACGCTGTTCGCACTTTATGTACAGAATCTGGCGCTTGGCCGTACCAGCGCGACGCGGGTGTCGTTGCTGATGGGCTCGGAGCCGTTGTTCGGAGCCATCATCGCCGGAATCTGGCTGGATGAAAGGCTGAGCGTGCAGGGATGGATTGGCGGGCTGCTGATCATGTTCGCGACATTGGGTACTGTGCGGCTCGGCGGTTCGGCTGTGCCGGCTCGAGAAGATAGCAGGCTACCCGCACGCACCTGAGCTCGCGTCGCAGGTTGGGTTGTTGTTGCGACGCGTGGGAAGCGGCCTACCGACGAGCCGCTGCAACTGGCTAGCTGCGTTGCAGGCTGATGACCAGCTCCGCCAGTTGCTGCTGCCGCTCGGCCTGTTCCAGACGTGCGCCGGGATTCAGCGAAGACCATTGCGGATGCGCGCGACAACGATGCAGCGCCTCGGGCAGCTTGCCCTCACGCCAGGCCTTGTCGTCAGGCGCTTCGAGGCGGATTGCCTCCATCGCAGCGTGCCCACGGGCGGCAAGAGCGACCAACAACTGCCGCTGACGCAGGGCGAGCAGCCGCAGCACCGCGTCGTCCACGGTGAGCTCGCGCTGGCCCTTAAGCTTGCCCAGCAGGCGATTGCCGTAGTGTCGGGCCGTCTGCGCACCTCCGCCGGCAAGGGCTCCCAGTAGCGCTGCCGCGCCCATCGTGATGCCGCCTACCATCAGGTCAACACCCGCACCGGCGGCCGCGCCGGCCGCCATGCCGCTCCCGATCCTGATGCCCAGGCCCTTGAGGGTTTCGGGATTGAACAGGTCATCACCCCAGCGGCCGTTGAGCAGCGGCAGATCGGCCGCCGCCGCATCCTGCGAACGAAAGCCGTAGAGTCGCAGCATGGCTTCTACGCAGCGCTGCTCGCGGGAGCGTACGGCATCGTGCAGCTCACGGATGGCACCGCGCTCGAGGTCGGGTTGTGCAGCCACGCCACGGCGGCAGGCAGCGACATCGATCAACAACTCGGCGATCAGCCGGTTGCCTTCCACCAGCCGCGCTGCGGCCTGGGCTTCATGGTCGTCGATCAGACGCTGCAGTTTCGGGCGCGACTGTTCCAATAACAGCGCCAGGCTTTCATAGAGCCGGCGTTCGCCATCGATCGGCGGCGCCACGCTGTCGAAGCGCACCAGCGCATGCAGGCCAAGCCGCGCCAGAGCTTCGCGCCATTGTTCTTCACGGTGACCGGGCTGGGCGACAAAATTGAGCACCGGCAAGAGCGGTTTACCACACCCGGCCAGCACCGCCAGTTCATCCTTGTACTTAGCCAGGACCGGTTCGCGGGCGTCGATCACGTAGAGTCCGGCATCGCTGACGAGCAACTGGCGCAGCACTTTGGCCTCCTGTTCGAAGCGCTGGCGCGCCTCGCTGCCGTCGAGAAACCGCGCGGTGCGAGCCGGACCGTCGAGACGCTCACCTGGGCGCTCGATTCGCTCCAGATGGTCGAGCAGGGCGATGGCGTCTTCCAGGCCGGGCGTATCGTAAAGCTCTAGCAGCGGCTCGCCGTCAACCGACAAGCGGGCGCCCTCGACGTGGCGCGTAGTGCTCGCCCGATGCGAGACCTCGCCAAAGCTGACATCGCGGGTGAGGGTGCGTAGCAGCGAGGTCTTGCCGACATTGGTGTGGCCGACCAGTGCAAGTTTCAGGGGCGCGCTCATGGCCAAGACTCCGTCTGGGGACGCGCGTAATTCAGGACGTATTGCAGGGCTGCCGCGAGCAGCCCCTGCTTTCTGTTGGAGCCAAAGGAACGCCTGGTTTTCGCTGGCAGCCCCCTCTGCGACGTCGCCGATTTGATCGCCAGCAAGCTGGCTCCTACCCGAGCAATGCTGGTTCCATCAATCATGGCCGCTCTCCAACCAGCTCATTGGTGCGCTGGAAGAGTGAGGCAATCCGAGCCCGTCCAGCGCCTGTTTCCAATCCTGCAATCGGTGGCTGTCCAGCGCTTCGCCGGCGGGCGGCTGTAGCAGCCAGACCCGACTCGCAGCGGCGCAACGGCTCAGCTCGCCAATTAGCGAAAGCGTGCCCCTGTCCGGTGATCGACGCGGATCGCAGGCGATGGCCAAACGTTGTGGCGGGAAACGGGTGAGTTGCTCCAGTAACCGGCGGCGTTGCTCACGATCGTCCAAGACGCCGGCATCGGCTATGCCGGCAGGCAGCTTCGGCGGCCAGGGGTGATTCTGGTCCAGCTCGATGGCCACCAGGACGGCGCCCTCGCTGCCGTCCAATTGCGCGCCGGCGCTCGGTGCGTGGAGCTGTTCAGGCGCCGCATCGCTGATACCGAGACGCTCGCTTGGTGGCTGCAGGCGTTCACGCAGCAGGCGGTAGGCCGGCAGCTGCAAATCCAGGCGCAGTTGCGTACGGCCGCGCCGCCAACGCCACAGGCAGAGCAGTGCCAGCAGCAGTCGCGGCAACAGACCGAAGACCAGCACCACACCGACCAGCCAGCCGGCCCAGCTTTGGCGGGCGGTCTCTGTGCTACCGGCTAAGCCGCTGCCGAGTGCACCGCTTGTGCGGATCTGCTCGATGTCTGGCACGCTGAACCCGAGCAGCGAGGGCAGCATGCCGAGCGCCTGGGTCAGGTTGATGAATGTCGCCTCGCCGAGAATGGTGGTTTCCCAGACGAAGCCGTAGCGCCGCGTGGCGAGCAGCACAAGCAACGTCAGCAGGGCGCTGGACATCGCCAGCAGCCACACCCCATGCACGCCAAGCCCCAGCAGCCAGCGCCCCAGACGCCGCTGCTCCAGTACCGTCAACAGGGCAGGGGCCAGCTGCGCGGCACGGGCATCGCGGGCGAGCTTTTCGCTGAGCCAGAGCCACAGCCGGCCGACCGCGCCGCCGCTGTCGCCGACCAGCAGAAAGCTCAGCAACCAGCCGAGCAACGTCAACAGGTTCAACCCGAGCAGGCTGCCCAGCGCCCAGAAGACGTTCACCGGCCTGACACCGTCACCCAGCGCCGCCAACGCCAGCCCGGCCCCGGTGAACAGCGCAAGCAGCATCATCGCGAAGCCTGCCAGCCTCGCACCCTGGCGCCAGTGCTGCAGGGCTTCGATCAGTCCGTCTCGGCGTGCAAGCCACAGCGCGCGAAACTCGATCAGCTCAGGCAACTCACCGCCCTGTGCACGGGCCTGACGGTTGGCTTCGGTGTCATCCAGCGGCCCGGCATGTTCTTCGCGCAAGCGCACGGCTTCGGTCAGCCAGAGGCGGTCGAGGGGATTGGTGGGCGACAGGGCAGGTTGGGGCACACGGTTTCTCGTTAAGGGGCTCGGTTCTGAGAATAACCGTTGCTAGTTAAAAGAGTGAAATCAGTCATGCCCTGCAGTCCGGGGGTGCTGTACGATCCGCCGTCGATCGCTGATCGACCTGCGGTTTCGCCGCATCAACTGCCACGGATAGGCCTGTTCGCCGAGCATTGCTTGCATGCCTGCTTGCACAAAAAGGACTTTGCTATGAAAGACATTTTTTTCTTCGACTCCATGCTGACGCCCAAGATCATCACATTGCTCTACTGGGCTGGCCTGATTGGCGTGATCGTATGTGGAGTCGCGGCCATGTTCGGTGTGTTCGGTATGGGCCTTTGGTCTGGGCTCGCTGTTCTGATTGGCGGCTTGATCGGTATCCGTCTCTGGTGCGAGCTGCTGATCGTTATGTTCAAGATCAACGAGAATCTCAAGACTGTCGCCGCCCGGCAGTGATTCGCCAGGGGCGGCGTCCTAGTCGCCCCTGCTCCCTCCCAGACTATTTAGTCCGACCCTTTCTCACGGCGCCCGTCTCGCGCCGCAATCGAAGCGTTACGCCTAGCCGACCTTTATCCGCTCCTGCCAATAACGACGAATCGCAAAGAACAGCGACAGCGCGGTGAGGACGATGAAAATCCAGGTAATGGGTCCCCGGAAGAAGATCATCGGGTCACCGCGGCCGATCAGCAGCGTACGCCGCAGGTTGTCCTCGAACATTGGCCCGAGGATGAAACCGAGCAGAAAGGGCGCGGTAGCGAACCCCGTACGATTGAAGATATAGCCGACCACGCCGAACAGCAGCATCAGGCCGATATCGAACACGCTGTTGTTCACCGCGAACGAGCCGTAGACGCAGAACATCAGCACGATTGGCAGCAGGATCGACTTAGGGATGTCGGCGACGAGCGAGAAGTACTTGATCACCCCGTGGCCGACGAACAGCAGCACCGCCGAACTCAGCATGATCCCGCAGAACAGTGCGTAGACGAGCGTCAGGTTCTCCTGGAACAGCACCGGGCCGGGTGTCAGGCCGTGGATCATGAAGGCACCAAGGATGATCGCCGTGATGACGTCACCCGGTATGCCGAGCGAGAGCAGCGGGATCAGCGTCGCTCCCGCCACTCCATTGTTACCTGATTCCGAGGCGGCCACGCCTTCCAGTTCGCCCTTGCCGAAATTTTCGCGGTTGGGCGAGCGGCGCTTGGCTTCGCTGTAGGAGATAAACGCGGCGGCGGTCGCGCCTGTACCAGGCACGGCACCGATGATCACCCCGATGAAGGAGCCCCGGACGATGGTTTTCAGGCTTGCCTTCAGCTCCCTGAGCGTCAGTCCGACGCCGCTGGATGTCGCCCTTACGTGTGGTGCTGCCTTTTTCAGGTAGAAGTCGATGACTTCCGGGACGGCGAACAGGCCGATCAGCAGCGGTACGAAGGAAATCCGGTCCATCAAGTTGTAGTTGTCGAAGGTCAGGCGCTGGCTGCCGTAGACCACGTCCATGCCGATCGAGGCGACGATCACCCCTAGTGCGGCTGCGATCAGGCCCTTGATCGCCGATTCGCCGGCGATCGAGATGATGATGGTGAGCGAGAAGCAGATCAGCCAGAAGAATTCAGGCGGACCGAAGTTCAGCGCAATCTTCGCCAGATAGGAGGCGAACAGGATCAGCGCCAGATTGGATAGCACATCGGCGATGCAGGACGAGTAGAGCGCCATTTGCAGTGCTTTTTTGGCCTTGCCCTGCTGAGTCAGGGGGTAGCCGTCGAGCAGCGTGCATGCCGCTGCAGGGGAGCCGGGCGTATGGATGAGGATGGCGGTGATCGAGCCGCCGTACATGCCGCCTTTGTAAATGCCCACCAGCAGCAGGATCGCCGTCACCGGCTCGAGGGTGAAAGTGAAGGGTAGGGCGAGCGCGACGGCCATGGTTGCGGTCAGGCCTGGGATCGCCCCGACCACTACGCCGATCAGCACGCCAACGCCGATCGCGATGAAATTATCGACGCTGAGGAACAGGCTCAAGACTTCGGATAGGTGTTCCATGCAGTCACTCGCGAAAGGGGCGGATCAATCCCACAGCGTGCCAGACGGCAGCGGGACGTTCAGGACATGAATGAATAGCAGGCTTACCAGCCATGGCAGTGCGATCGCCAGCAGGTAAAGCCAGGGTTTGCGCACCGGGTGCGCGGCGAACAGCAGCAGGGTGCCGAGAATGCCGGCCGCAATAGCGCCCAGTGGCTCGAACAGCAGCCAGTAGGCGCCCAGCCCGGCAAGCATCAGCAACCAGCGTCGAGGCGCCGCAGATTCGCTGCCTGCCTCGCTTTGATCAGGCTGCGGAGGACGCAAGCAACCTTCAAGGATCAGTGCCAGCGACAACGCCGCGACCAGCCAGCCAGCCACGCTGGGTAGCCAGCGTGGCGACTGCATGGGGTTGTCTACCATAGGCGCCTCGTCGATGTGATTGGGCACCAGATAGAACAGGAATACCAAGGCGGCCACCAGCCAGAACACGCCGAGCAGGGTATTGATATTGACCCAGCGCGAACGGCTGGTGGTGGCGGCTTCGATCATGGCGATCCTCCGCTTATTGCAGCTCGGCTTGACCAGCAACGCGCTGCCAGCGCTGGACGTCCTGCTCGACATAGTTGCGGAACGCATCGCCTTCTTCGGTCGCCGGCTCACCGCCAATCTGCGCAACGAAGTCCTTGAAGCTCGGGTCCTCCATGACCTTGTCCAGCGCGCTCTGGAGCTTTTCGACGGCCTGGTCGGACATTTTGTCGTCTGCGATCAGGCCGAACCAGGCGGTTGTTACGAAGTCACCGAGACCAAGGTCTGCGCCGATCTTAGACAACGGCTCGACGTTCGGCAGATAGGGAGAGGGCTCGGCGGAAGTGACTGCCAGCGCCTTGAGCTTGCCCGACTTGATGTGCGGCAGTACGGTCGGCATGTTCTCGAACGATACGTCGACGTCGCCGCTGAGTAGCGCCGGGAGGGCTTCGCCGCTGCCACGGAACGGCACATGGGTCATCTGGGCGCCGGTCATCGCCTTGAACAGCTCGCCAGACATGTGAATCGAGCTGCCTACGCCTGCAGAGCTGAACGTCATCTCCTTTGTCTTCGCCGCTTCGATGAATTCCTCAACGCTGTTGTAAGGGCTGTCGGCCGGCACCACCATCACGTTGGGGATCTCGATCACGTTACGAATGAATTCGAAGTCCTTGACCGGATCGTACGGCAAGTTCTTGTAGATGACCGGGCCGATGGTATGGCCGGGTGACGCCATCAGGATGGTGTGGTCTGCACCGCGACCGCCACGGGCAAGTTGGCCGGTGGCCATGGTCGAACCAGCGCCGGGGCGGTTTTCGACCACTACCGTGCCGATCTGCTGTTGCAGCAGGTCAGCCACTTTGCGTGAAAGGATGTCCGTGGTGCCGCCTGGCGCGTACGGCACCACCATGCGAACGGTGTCGGTGGGCCATTCGGCCGCCTGTGAGAAGGACGCGAGAGGAAGTGTGGCGCCCAGGGCGAGGACGCTCAGCGCGCGCTTGAAGGTCGAGATCATCAGTGTGGTTCCTGTCTTGTAGTTATTGTGTGCGTTCACTGGCAAACGCCGCGCCAGTAAGGCAAACCCGTAGCAGGGAATTGGTCATGGCTGGTTCAGGCATGACCACCTTAAAGGATCGGACCGCGAACGAAGCCCAGGCTCCTGCAAATCCTGTGCGGTAATCGCACAGTCGTTCGGTTAGCACCCGTTGTGGTTTGGACCTGCTTGGGTCACCTTCGTGTCCCTTCACAAGCAAAGCGGGAGGCGCCGATGGGCGTTTTGAAAGGCATCAAGGTGCTGGACCTGACACGCATCCTTGCCGGGCCCTGGTCGACCATGGCACTGGCGGACCTCGGTGCCGAGGTCTGGAAAGTCGAGAGCCTGGAGGGCGGAGACGACACCCGGAGCTGGATGCCTCCGGCAGTGGCCGGCATTTCCACCTATTACCTCAGCGCCAATCGGAACAAGCAGAGCCTGGCCGTGGACATGCGGTCGCCTCAGGGTCGCCAGTTGATCCTGGATCTCGCCGCGCAGGCCGACGTGATCGTTGAGAACTTCCTGCCGGCGAGCCTCAAGCGCCTGGGGCTGGATTATGAGGTGCTGTCGGCAATCAATCCGCGGCTGATTCATTGCTCTATCACTGGCTATGGGCATGACAACCCGCTGGAAAATCGGCCGGGCTATGACTTCATCATCCAGGCCGAGAGCGGCTTCATGTCCATCACGGGCGAACAAGAAGGCGAGCCGATGCGCCTGGGCGTGGCCTTTGTCGATCTGGTGACTGGAATGAACGCAGTGCAGGGAATTCTCGCGGCGCTGTATGAGCGGGAGAAATCCGGGTTGGGCCAGGCGGTGGACATAGCGTTGTCGGACAGCGCGCTGCATTTCCTGGCCAACGTCGCCTCCGGCTATCTGAACACGGGCAAGGTCCCGCAGCGCTTCGGCAACGCCCACGCCAGCATCGTCCCCTATCAGTTGTTCAACACCGCAGACGGCCGCATTGCGTTGGCGGTGGGCAACGACGAGCAGTACCGTCGGTTGTGCCAGGACGTGCTCAATCGCCCTGAGCTGTACAGCGACCCGCGCTTCACCCAGAACAAGGGACGCACCGAACACCGCAGCGAACTGCTGGCGCTGTTGCAGGCGGCGTTTGATCAATGGACCAGCGAGACGTTGATTGCTGCGCTTCGCGAACGCGGCATCCCGGTCGGTGAGCTCAAGAACGTGGCGCAGGCGTTCGATTCCGAACCGGCGCGCTTCCGAGATCTGGTGATCAGCGCGCACCATCCGGTCGCGGGTGAAGTCCGTATGGTGCGCAGCCCGTTGCGGCTGTCGCGCACTCCGACGGTATCGCCGAAGGCACCACCACTGCACGGTCAGCACACCGACAGCGTCCTTGGCCGTGTGCTCGGCAAGAGCGAAGCGGAACTGGCCGAGCTGCGCCAGGCTGGCGTGATTGGCTGAATCGCTCACCGGCGCCGAGCAATTCGAATGGACAAGAAAGCCCGGCTATCCCTGCCGGGCTGAGTACCGCTGGGCGTTACTGTCCGCGTACTTTTACTGCGATATCGGGCTGATCGATGAACAGCCCGTCGATGCCAGCGTCAAGGAAGGCCTGGATGTCGGCCTCGACATTGCCGCGCTCGGCTGGTGAGTTGCCTTTTCGCAGATTGGTCGGCAGGAACACGTTCTCGGCGCGGAAGGTGTAGGGGTGCACTTTCAGACCCGCCGCGTGCGCGTTCGGCACGAAGTCGGTGGGCTGGCCGAGGTTGCCGTTGGCATCACGCGGGATGATGTAGCTCTTCTCAGGACCAACGCCCGCCGCATAACGTGAGATGGCCTTGAGACCCTCGGCCGTGGCCATTTTTGCATAGGTCAGGTCACTGCCTCGCACTTGCTGGTCGTAGGGCTGACCACCGCCAAACAGCTGGACCAGGCGCAGCTGCGTCATGCGGCTGAGGGTCTTGAGGTTGTCCACTTCGAACGACTGGATATACACCGGCGCGTTACGGCCAGCGTAGCCGTTGCGATGGAGAATGCTGACCAGCGGCTTTTCCATGGCCAGGCCAATCTTCTGGAAGTGCGTCGAGTGCTTGGTTTCCGGGTACAGCCCGATGCGGCGGCGTTCGCTCAGCTGCATGGTTTTAACCAGATCGATGATTTCCTGCAGCGTGGGGATCTCCAGGCTGCCATCAAGCCGAGCATTGCCCGGGCGGATCGTCGGGATGCGCTCGATGGCGCGCAGCGTTTTCAGCTCGGCCAAGGTGAAATCTTCGCTGAACCAGCCGGTGAGCTTCACACCGTCGACCAACTGCGTGCGTTTGCGGTCGGCGAATTCAGGGTGTTGCGACACATCGGTGGTCAGCCCCAACTCGTTGTCGTGACGGGCAACGAGTTCGCCGTCGCGGGTCATTACCAGATCCGGCTCGACATAGTCGGCCCCTTGCAGGATCGCCAATGCGTAGGAGGCGAGCGTGTGCTCGGGCACATAACCACTGGCGCCACGGTGGGCAATGATCAGCGGATGGGGCTCTTCACGGCCGGTTCTGGCCTCGACCGACGCATCGGGCGTGGCGGCAAACGCGGCGACGGGCAGCAGCAGGCTGCAGGCGGCAAACAGGTGGCGAAGGGTGGGGCGGCTGTGGCGGGCCATTGCGGGCGTCTCCATGGAAGGGGAGCGGTTAGCCTGAAGCCTATCGGTGACGACGGCTTGACGCTTCGGTAAAGCAAACATGACCGTTTGATGATATTGACATGTATCTGACGGCGCTGACTGCCTGGTGGGCGCTCTGCTATCCTCTTCGCCATGAATCAGACCTCCCTTCCCCTTGCGATGATCGCGGCCCTGGCGGACAACCGCGTCATCGGGCTGGACAACAAGATGCCTTGGCATCTGCCGGCCGACCTCAAGCACTTCAAGGCCATGACCCTCGGCAAGCCAATCATCATGGGCCGCAAGACCTGGGATTCGCTGGGCCGTCCACTGCCGGGCCGCCTGAATTTGGTGGTCAGCCGTCAGCAAGGGCTGCAACTCGACGGCGCCGAAACCTTCACCGATCTCGAATCGGCGCTGACTCGCGCCGAGGTGTGGGCGCGGGAGCAGGGCGTCGACGAGCTGATGCTGATTGGTGGCGCGCAACTCTATGCCCAGGCGCTGGGGCAAGCGCAGCGGCTCTATCTCACGCGCATCGAAGCGAGCCCCGAGGGCGATGCGTTCTTCCCGGCCTATGACGAAGCCGAATGGGAGCGCATCGACAGCGAGGCACACCCGGCCGAGGGTCAAGCGCCGGCGTATCGTTTCGAGACCTGGCAGCGGCGCTGACGCCATCCAACCTTGACCGGCGCCAAGTCTTCGGCTGGCGCCCGGCTCTATGCTTTCCCTCCGCTTCGCCACGAGACATCTTTCATGCAGAACAACACGCCGGACGCCGAGCAGGCGGAAACCATTGCCGCGATATTCGTCCGTCACCCGCTCTGGGAGGATGCGCTTGCGCTGCTCCTGGGCACCGCCATGGTGGCGCTGGGCATCGCCTTCTACAGCCACGCCGGGCTCCTGACCGGCGGCACGGTCGGGCTGGCCTTTTTGCTCAAATACTTTGCCGGTTGGCCCTTCGGGCTGGTGTTCTTCACCCTGAATATCCCGTTCTATCTATTGGCGATCTGGCGCATGGGCTGGAGCTTCACGCTGCGCACCGTCATCGCGGTGGGTCTGGTGTCGCTACTCGCCGAGCTGACCCCGAGCTGGATCCGCTTCGCCGAGCTGAACATCTATTACGCGGCGCTATTCGGCGGCTTCGCCATGGGTGTCGGGTTGCTGATGCTGTTCCGTCATCGGGCCAGCCTGGGCGGGGTGAACATCCTTGCGCTGTTCCTGCAGGAACGGATCGGCCTGCGCGCCGGGACCTTTCAGATGGGAATCGATGCGCTGATCGTGCTGGCTGCCGTGTTCGTCGTGCCGCCGGAAAAGGTTGCGCTGTCGGTGCTTGGCGCCGTGGCGCTGAATCTTGTGCTGGCGGTCAACCACCGCAGTGACCGCTACATGGGCGTGAGCTGAACCATTAACCCAGCGTCACCAGCTGCGCTCGAGGCTGGCCGTCCTCAATGTCCAGCAGCGCCAAGCTGATGGGCAGTTTGAAGCGGCGGCGGCCTGCGCTTCCGGGGTTGAGGTAGAGCACGCCGTTGACCTGCTCGATCTTGGGCTGATGCGAATGCCCAGCAATCACCACGTCGACCCCCTCAGCAACCGGGTCGATGCCCATCGTCTTGAGGTCATGGGTGACATGCATGCGCAGCCCGCCGATTACGAGATCGAGCCGGTCAGGGATCGCAACGGCCCAGTCACCGCTGTCGACATTGCCACGGATCGCATCGAGCGGAGCCAGCCCGCGCAACCCCTCCAGCACCTCGGGTTTGCCGATGTCTCCGGCATGGATGATGCGATCGCACCCCTGCAGCGCGGCGAGCGCTTCAGGCCGCAGCAAGCCGTGAGTGTCGGAAATGACGCCGATGCGCATGAGTGCCTCCCGTTTTCAACGCATGTCTTGAGCTTGGGCAAGCGAGACTTGGCCCCGGTTCGATCTTGCGGCAGTCTGACGCCCGCCAAGTCGAAGAGGAACGGGAATGGAGCAGGTCGATTGCGTCGTCATCGGTGCTGGCGTGGTGGGGCTCGCGGTTGCGCGGGCACTGGCCCAGGCCGGGCGCGAGGTGCTGATACTGGAAGCCGAGGCGGCCATCGGTACGGGCACCAGTTCGCGCAACAGCGAAGTGATTCATGCGGGCATTTACTACCCGCAAGGTTCGCTGAAGGCGCGGCTGTGCGTGGCCGGGCGCGACGCGCTTTATGCCTTGTGCGAGAGCCACGGGGTCCCGTACCAGCGCTGCGGCAAGCTGATCGTCGCCACCGATGACTCGCAGTTGGCCGGACTCGATGCGTTACAGGCCCATGCCCTGGCCAACGGCGTTGACGATCTGCTGCGGCTCGGTGGAAACGAGCTGAGCCTGTTGGAGCCGCAGCTCAACGCTGTCGCCGGCTTGCTGTCGCCCAGTACCGGGATCGTCGATAGCCACGCGTTGATGTTGGCGTTGCAAGGCGACGCCGAAGCCTCGGGTGCGCTGTTGGCTTTGCAGGCGCCGGTTGAGGCCATCGAGGTGATGGATGAGGGGCTGCGGGTGGCCGTCGGCGGGGCAGAACCGATGACCCTGATCACAGCGACTCTGATCAACTGTGCCGGACACGCCGCCCCGACGATCGCGTCGCGTACTAAAGGCCTGCCGGCCGACAAGGTGCCGCCGCGCTATTTCGCCAAAGGCAGCTATTTCAGCCTGGCAGCCGCTACGCCGTTCCGCCATCTTGTCTATCCACTGCCCGAGCCCGGCGGGCTGGGCGTGCATCTGACGCTGGACCTCGGCGGGCAGGCGCGTTTCGGTCCTGATGTCGAGTGGGTCGACAGTCTGGATTATGGGATGGATGCGAGCCGCGCAGACGGTTTCTACGCAGCCATCCGACGCTACTGGCCGGGGCTGCCGGATGGAGCTTTGCAACCGGCTTACACCGGCATTCGACCAAAGATCAGCGGGCCTGGCGAGCCGGCAGCGGACTTCCGTATTGACGGGCCGGCCGAGCATGGTGTCGCTGGGCTGGTGAATCTGTTCGGCATCGAATCGCCCGGGTTGACGGCGGCTCTGGCGATTGCCGATGAGGTCCGCCAGCGCCTCACTCAGGAGGCGCGTGGCAGCTGATTAGACGGTATCCCGCTCATCGCTTGCCGGCGACTCGGGCAGGAACCAGTTCATCAGCAAGGCGCAGATGCCACCGGTGGCCACGCCCGACTCCAGCACGTTGCGCAGCTCTACCGGCAGGTTCGCGAGGAACTCCGGCACCTGGGAAAAGCCCAGACCCAGCGCCAGCGAAACCGAGATGATCAGCAGCGCGCGGCGATCCAGCTGGATACCGGCAAGGATGTTGATGCCGGCTGCTGCTACCGCACCGAACATTACCAGCGCAGCGCCGCCCAGCACCGGCTCGGGCACGGCCTGCAGTACGCCGGCAACAGCGGGGAACAGCCCGAGAATGACTAGCATCACCGCGATCCACATGCCCACGTAACGGCTGGCGATTCCTGTGAGCTGGATGATTCCATTGTTCTGTGCGAACACCGAGCTGGGGAACGTATTGAAGAAACCCGCCAGCAGTGAATTGGCGCCATTGACCAGCACGCCACCCTTGATGCGCTGCATCCACAGTGGCCCTTCTACGGGCTGGCGAGAAAGCTTGCTGGTGGCGGTGATATCGCCGATGGCTTCGAGTGACGTCACCAGGTAGATCACCACCATGGGAATGAACAGGCTCCAGGAAAAGCTCAGGCCGAAGTGCAGCGGCATGGGCACTTCGAACAGCTCGGCTTCGCGCATTCCCGTGAAGTCCAGGCGACCCAGATAGGCGGACAGCGCATAGCCGATGGCAAGCGCGATGATGATCGCGCAGCTGCGCATCCACTGCACCGGCAGTCGGTTGAGCACTACGATTGCGGCCAGTACGACGCCCGACAGCAGCAGGTTTTCCCGGCTGGCAAAGGTGCCGTCACCCATGGCCGCGTAGCCGCCGCCCATGCTGATCAGCCCGACCTTGATCAGCGTCAGACCAATCATCAGCACCACGATGCCCGTCACCAGGGGCGTGATCAGCCGCTTGATGAACGGCAGTACGCGCGAGACGCCCATTTCGATAAAAGACCCAGCGATTACCACGCCGAAAATCGCCGCCATGACACTCTCGACCGGCGTGCCTTGCCCCACCATCAATACGCCGCCCGCAATCAGCGGGCCGACAAAATTGAAACTGGTGCCCTGCACGATCAACAAGCCAGCACCCAGCGGGCCGAAGCGCTTGCACTGAACGAAGGTGGCGATGCCGGATATCACCAGCGACATCGACACGATGATATTGGTGTCGCGTGGGGATACGCCGATGGCTTGGCAGATCAGCAACCCCGGCGTGACGATGGGCACGATGATCGCCAGAAGATGCTGCAGGGCCGCAAGAAAAGCGATCCATGGGCGGGGCTGGTCGTCGAGACCGTAGACCAGATCGTTACGAAGCTCGTCAGGGGATGACTTCACCGCGCTCATCGCATGCTCCAGCAAAAAAAGAGCGCGATTCTACGTGTCCGCGTCGAAGACGCACAGCTGAACCTGTCGCCTGAGGGCAACCCGTGGTCAGCGTGAGAAAACGCAAGACAGGAGCATGGTCGCGCCTGTCGGTATCGTCCTCGGGCAGCCTTTTCGATTGCTGATCCGACTCGGTCACACACAAGCACTCATCACGTTGCGGCGGGCTACACGGCCGCATACCTTGCTGCGCAGCCCACAGTCGTCCAGATACAGCGCCACTCGAAGCGGATCACTGTATCAACGGTCCTGGCCTGTTGGCCCTGTTCGATCACCAACTGAAGGAATGGACATGCATCCGGATAGTGGAAGGAGACCCCTCGTAGCGTATCTGGCGTTGGGTCTGTTGCAGGGTGTAACGCTGTGGATGGCCGGCGAAAACTGGCCGCATGGGACGATCTGGCGGGCGTTCTGCTCAGCTCTGATCATGCTGATCGTCGTAGGGGGCTGGCAGTTGCAGATGCTTTGGGGCCAATTATGCGAGGCGGAGCGATGGAAGCTACTGCTTCCTGCGGTTCTATTACCCGCTGTGTTGGCGGCGTGGCTTGCGGTTCAGTTCGATCAGCCGCGCTGGTATCACTTCGAAGAAGTGACTGGGACACTGTTGCTGTGGAGTCAACTGGCGCTGGCCTACATTCTGACGCCGTTCATCCAGGCGCGGGAGTCTGCGTATAGCTGGCGCTTCGACTACGGCGCCTTATATCGACACGCCTGGAACAACGGGCTGCTGTTGTTCATGGCGTTCGTAATGCTCGGCGTGTTCTGGCTGCTGATCTGGCTCTGGGCGGGCCTGTTCAACATGCTTGGGGTTGATGAGTTCAAGCGGCTCTTCGACTCGTCCGGCTTTGTCTGGATTGCCAGCGCTGTGGTTATCGCTACCGGACTGCACGTTGGCCAGGAGCGTGGCCAGGTCATTGATGCGCTGCGCAATGTGTTGCAGGCCATGTGTTGTTTTCTGCTTCCGCTGACCGTGATGATTCTGCTCTTGTTCGTGGTCCTCTTGCCGTTTACCGGTCTGGCTCCGCTGTGGGGGACACGTCACGCGGCGCCGATTCTCCTGGCGTTGGTGTTCGCGCATATCGCATTGCTCAATGGGGTGGTACAGGACGGTCTGCAGGCGTCCCACTATCCGCGGCCCTTGCGGTTGCTGGCAGATGCCAGTTCGCTGTGCCTGCCGTTGCTGGCTGGCCTCGCGATACATGCGCTGTGGCTGCGAGTCGAACAGTACGGGCTGACGCCGGATCGTGTTTTGGCTGCGCTCCTGGCGCTCGTAGCGATGGTGCATGGCCTGGCGCTGGTGCGCGCCGTGCTTCGGCGTGGCCCCGCCTGGCTGAGCGGACTCCGGCAAAGCAATCCGCCTTTGGCGCTATTCGTAGCTGGCCTGTTGGTGCTGATGCATGTGCCCATGCTGAGCCCGTTGCAACTGAGCGCGGCGAATCAGTTCCAGCGGCTGCTGAGTGACGAGGTGCCAGTCGAACGAACCGATCTCGGCGCGTTGCGCTTTCAGCTGGGCGAGCCTGGACAGCGATATTTGCAGGCGCTGCGTCAGAAATCAGGTGAGGTATGGCCGGATGAGGCTCGTCGCATGGCCCTTCAAGCAGAGCTGCAGCGTCTCGATAGTACGGACAGCTACTGGGCCTGGCGCCGGGAGCAGGAAATGGCTGCTGCACCGCCAGTGCCTTGGGTGGGAGAGGCAGTGACGGATGACGATGGCTCCCTGGCTGGTGCGGTCAGCAGTCAGGGCTGCGTTGCGGAGTGCCGGTTGTTCGCAGTGGATCTGAATCAGGATGGCCAATCCGAAGTGCTACTGCTTCGGGGCGAACCCCGTGTGGTGCCGGTTCTGGGGCGTAACGCTGCGGGTGGGTGGCGCTGGCTCGGCCACCTGCGCGTCACCGGAGGCGCTCTGCCTGACGGCGAGGCGCTTGACGAGATCCTGAAGCGTGGAACATTCGAACTGGTCGCGCCCCGGTTCAATGCGATCAAGATTGATGGCGTTCGCCTGGAACCGGCGATCACCGAGTAAGCGCGATCCAAAAAAAAGCCCGGCACGATGGCCGGGCTTCACTACCGCTGTAACGCGAACAATCAGCCGTCCAGCATCGCCTTGTTGCGCACTGCGCCCTTGTCGGCGCTGGTGGCAAGCAGGGCGTAGGCCTTGAGCGCGGTGGTCACCTTGCGCGCGCGCGGCTGAGCTGGCTTCCAGCCTTTCTTGTCCTGCTCGATGCGACGGTGGGACAGTTCTTCATCACTGACCTGCAGCTGGATGCTGCGGTTGGGGATGTCGATCAGCACCTTGTCGCCGTCCTGCACCAGGCCAATGGCGCCGCCTGCCGCCGCTTCCGGCGAGGCATGGCCGATGGACAGGCCCGAGGTGCCGCCAGAGAAGCGGCCATCGGTGAGCAGCGCGCAATCCTTGCCCAGGCCTTTGGACTTCAGGTACGAGGTCGGGTAGAGCATTTCCTGCATGCCCGGGCCGCCTTTCGGACCTTCGTAGCGAATGATGACGATGTCGCCGGCCTTCACTTCGTCGTTGAGGATGCCTTTCACGGCGCTGTCCTGGCTTTCGAAGATCTTGGCCGTGCCTTCGAATACGTGGATGGATTCGTCCACGCCGGCGGTCTTCACTACGCAGCCATCCAGAGCGATGTTGCCGTACAGCACGGCGAGGCCGCCTTCCTGGGAATACGCATGCTCGACGCTGCGGATGCAGCCGTTTTTGCGGTCGTCATCCAGGGTGTCCCAACGGGTCGACTGGCTGAAGGCCGTCTGCGTCGGGATGCCGGCCGGGCCTGCCTTGAAGAAGGTGTGTACCGCCTCGTCGTCAGTTTGAGTGATGTCCCACTTGGCGATAGCTTCTTCCATGCTGCGGCTGTGCACAGTGGGTACATCGGTGTGCAACAGGCCGCCACGGGCCAGTTCGCCGAGGATGGAAAAGATGCCGCCGGCGCGGTGCACGTCTTCCATGTGGTACTTCTGAATGTTCGGCGCGACCTTGCACAGCTGCGGAACCTTGCGCGACAGCGCGTCGATGGCTCGCAGGTCGAAATCGACTTCGGCTTCCTGAGCGGCAGCCAGCAGGTGCAGGATGGTGTTGGTCGAGCCGCCCATGGCGATGTCGAGGGTCATGGCGTTCTCGAACGCACGACGGCTGGCGATGTTGCGCGGCAGCACCGACTCGTCGCCTTCGCCGTAATAGCGCTGGCACAGCTCGACGACAGTACGGCCTGCACGCAGGAACAGCTGCTCGCGGTCGCTGTGGGTCGCCAGGGTCGAGCCGTTGCCGGGCAGCGCAAGGCCCAGGGCCTCGGCCAGGCAGTTCATGGAGTTGGCGGTAAACATGCCGGAGCAGCTGCCGCAGGTCGGGCAGGCGCTGCGCTCGTATTCTGCGACTTTCTCGTCAGACGCGGTTTCATCGGCAGCGATGACCATCGCATCGACCAGGTCCAGGCCGTGGCTGGCGAGCTTGGTCTTGCCAGCTTCCATCGGGCCGCCGGAGACGAACACCACCGGGATGTTCAGGCGCAATGCAGCCATCAGCATGCCGGGGGTAATCTTGTCGCAGTTGGAAATGCAGACGATGGCGTCCGCGCAATGCGCGTTGACCATGTACTCCACCGAGTCGGCAATGATTTCGCGCGAGGGCAGCGAATAGAGCATGCCGTCGTGGCCCATGGCGATGCCGTCATCGACGGCGATGGTGTTGAATTCTTTCGCGACGCCGCCGTGCTTCTCGATTTCGCGGGCGACCAGCTGACCCAGATCCTTCAGGTGCACGTGGCCGGGCACGAACTGGGTAAAGGAGTTGGCGATGGCGATGATCGGCTTCTTGAAATCTTCGTCCTTCATGCCGGTGGCACGCCAGAGCGCGCGGGCACCGGCCATGTTGCGGCCGTGCGTGGAGGTTTTCGAGCGGTAATCGGGCATGACGGTTCCTGCGGCTAATCAGCTGGTCGAATAGTGCTTATGGTGAGCGTCACCTGTACCGCGTGCAACGGCAGGTGACCGTGCGTGCGGTGGGGCCGGATCGAGGCGGGGTATCGCTCGGGCGGCCTGGGCTCATGGCCCGCCGGGGGATGGTGGCGAGGAATAAGCCGATTCTACGCGCGTTCCAGTCGGCGAGCCAAACGGCGCGATCACTGGCGCTCATCCTACGTTGAGCCTAGCGCATCAACACCCAAGTTAATGGTGAATTATTCAGCCTGGGCAATGCGCGGCCGTTCGTCCCCTGCTCGGGCGTTCCTGGTGGCGCGTTGGTTTTCGCTGGCTAGGGTTGATTCGGCCGACTGGCTACCCGCGCTGCTGACGGCCAGGCGGGAAACATGGGAGGTGCAGTGCGTTGGACTCGCATGGCGAGCTGGCGCGACGTCCATACAGATGATCAGAACAACAAGAGGAAATGCACATGCTGGACATCAAACTCAGCGGTATTGCCGCTGCGCTAGGACTGGTGATTTGCGGGTCCGCCATCGCAGCTCCACTGCCGGACACCCCCGGGGCGCCATTTCCTGGCGTGACCAGCTTCGAACGCTCCGGTCCTTACGCAACGACTAGTCGCAGCGAAGGGCCTAACTGCCGCGTCTACCGTCCCAGTAACCTGGGGCAGAACGGCGTCCGGCATCCGGTGATTCTGTGGGGTAACGGAACCGGGACTGGGCCGACCGCCTATTCAGGCCTGTTGTCGCATTGGGCCAGCCATGGCTTTGTTGTGGCGGCGGCCGAAACTTCCAACGCCGGCACCGGACGAGACATGCTCGCCTGCCTCGACTATCTGGTCCAGGAAAGCAACCGCAGCTTCGGCACTTATGTTGGAGTGCTCAATACGGGTCGGGTCGGTACATCTGGTCATTCTCAGGGTGGCGGTGGTTCGATCATGGCCGGGCAGGATGATCGCGTGAGCGTTACCGCGCCCATTCAGCCCTACACTATTGGCTTGGGCCACGATCCGGCGTCCCAGCGAAATCAGAAGGGGCCGATGTTCCTGATGTCAGGCGGCGCCGACACTATCGCCTTTCCGTATCTGAACGCGCAGCCCGTTTACGCGCGGGCCAACGTACCGGTGTTCTGGGGCGAGCGGCGTTATGTAAGTCACTTCGAGCCGGTTGGCGATGGTGGGGCTTATCGTGGGCCGTCGACCGCCTGGTTCCGCTATCACCTGATGGATGATCAGACGGCCCAGAGCACCTTCTATGGTCGCTTCTGCGGGTTGTGCACCAGCGTGCTGTGGACCGAGCAACGCAAAGGCATCGAGTAGGGCGCTCTGCGAAGCCCCGCATGCGTGATGGTGCGGGGGCTTCGTTCGTCTCCCAGCCGGTTGTCAACTGTTCGGCAGGATGCGGCAGGTGATGCTCTTGATGTAGCGCGTTTCCGGGATCGCTGGATGAACCGGGTGATCCGGTCCCTGGCTGCCGCGTTCGAGCAGTTGAATGTTGCGATCCAGATGACGGGCGCTGCCGAGCAGGATGTTCTGCAGGTTGTCTTCTTCCAGATGCATGGAGCAGCTGGCGCTGACCAGGATGCCGTCCTTGTTCAGCAAGCGCATGGCGGTTTCGTTCAGGCGGCGGTAGGCGGCTTCGCCGTTCTTGATGTCCTTCTTGCGCTTGATAAAGGCGGGCGGGTCGGTAATGACCACGTCGAAGCGCTCCTCGGCATTCTTCAACTCCCTCATCGCTTCGAAGGCATCGCCTTCCACACAGGTCATCTTCTCGGCAACGCCATTGAGGGCGGCATTACGCTCGACACCGTCGAGGGCGAACGCAGAGGCGTCGACACAGAACACTTCGCTGGCACCGAAGGCCGCCGCTTGCACGCCCCAGCCGCCGATGTAGCTGAACAGGTCGAGTACGCGCTTGCCCTTGACGTACGGCGCCAGGCGCGCACGGTTCATGCGGTGATCGTAGAACCAGCCGGTCTTCTGGCCTTGAAGAACCGGGGCTTCGAATTTCACGCCGTTCTCTTCCAGCGCGACCCATTCCGGGACGACGCCGAACGCGGTATCCACGTAACGCTCAAGCCCTTCCGCATCGCGTGCGCTTGAATCGTTCTTCCAGAGCACGCCGCGCGGCTTGAGCACCTGAACCAGGGCTTCGAGCACCGCGTCCTTGTTGCGCTCCATGGTGGCGGAGGCCAGCTGTACCACCAGGTGATCATGGAAGCGGTCCACCACCAGCCCAGGCAGCAGGTCCGAGTCGCCATAGATCAGGCGGTAGCATGGTTGATCGAACAGACGCTCGCGCAGTGACAGAGCGACCTGGATGCGATGCACCAGCAGTGACTTGTCCAGGCTGTGCTTGAGGTCGCGCGACAGCAGGCGGGCGCAGATCAGGTTGTTTGGCGAAACGCCGACAATGCCCAGCGGCTTGCCACCGGCCGCTTCGAGTATCGCCTGATCGCCAGCCGCGAAACCGCTCAGCGGGGTGGCTGCAGTGTCCACCTCGTTGCTGTAGACCCACAGATGGCCGGCGCGCAGGCGACGGTCGGCGTTGGCTTTGAGGCGCAGGCTGGGCAGGCTCATCGGGAGGGCTCCGGGAAAAAGGGCGCGATTATAGGCCAGAGGGCTGACAAAAGCGCTGGCTGGATTGGAGACGCGATAGCGTAGGCCGTTGCTGCTGGGAGCGGTTGCCCGGCAGGCGGCTCGGAAGAGGCACCGCGTTGTTGCGGTGCCAGGGTGACACGATGCCTCGGCGTGGCGTCAGGCCGCGAGGGCCTTGACCAGTGCTTCGCTGAATGCAGGGATATCGTCCGGCTTGCGGCTGCTGATCAGATGGCCGTCGACCACAACCTGCTCGTCGACCCATTGGGCGCCGGCATTCTTCAGGTCGTCAGTCAGCGAGGGCCAGCTGGTCATCTTCTTGCCCTTGACCAGATCGGCCGAGGCCAGCAGCCAGGCGCCATGGCAGATGACTGCGATGGTCTTGTTTGCACGTGCCGCGTCACGTACCAACTCCTGCGCCATCTCGTCCGTGCGGATGGTATCGGAATTCACCACGCCACCTGGCAGCAGCACGGCGTCGTAGTCTTCCATGTGAACGGTGTCGAACGTCTTGTCGACATGAAATTTGGTAGCCGGCGTAGTGTGATTCCAGCCGGTTACCTCACCGTTGGACGATGAAATGATCTCGGCGGTCGCGCCGGCTTTTTCCAGGGCTTCCTTCGGGCCGGTCAGCTCGACCTGCTCGAAGCCGTCGGTTACCAGGATTGCTACGCGTTTGCCTTTCAGGGAATCGGCCATTTCGTTTCCTCCTCGTCGGTTTGCAGGTTGGTCTACTTGAAATCCGACCATGAACTCAGCCAAAGTTCGCACTCTTTCTTCTAGTGGCCTTGTGCTAGTCACGAGGCGGGCCGCTTCCATGTCCATCGAACTTACCGACGAGCAGATCCGCAGCGTGCTGCAAGGGATCAGTGTTCCCCCGCAGCCGCAGATCATGGTTGACCTGCAGATGGAGCAGGTCATGCCTGACCCGGACCTGCGCGCCATTGCTCGGCTGATCAGCCAGGATCCGGGCCTCTCCGGCGCGCTGCTGAAAACAGTCAATTCACCGTTTTTTGGTCTCGCCAACCGTATCGCCTCGATCCAGCAGGCGGTCAACCTGCTGGGTTGCCGTTCGGTGATCAACCTGATCAACGCGCAATCGATCCGTGGTGAGCTCACCGATGCGGCGATCGTCACGCTCAACCGTTTTTGGGACTCCGCACAGGATGTCGCCAGCACCTGTCTGACCCTGGCCAAGCGCATCGGCCACCCAGCCCCCGACGAGGCCTATACGCTCGGGTTGTTTCACAATTGCGGCATCCCGCTGATGCTGACCCGCTTTCCGGGCTACATGGCGGTGCTCGAAGAGGCCTACGCCAGCGTAGGCCCTGATACACGCATCACCGACGTCGAAAACAGGGTGCTCAACACCAACCACTCCGTGGTCGGCTATTTCGTTGCGCGGTCGTGGAAGCTGCCGCAGCCTCTGTGCGAGGCCATCGCCAACCACCACAATGCCGTAGCGTTGTTCAGCGACGAGTGGAGCGACCCGCAGCTCAAGACGCTCCTGGCTATCCTCAAGATGGCTGAGCACATTTGCGCCTGCCACCGCGTGCTGGGCGACCAGCCGGAGGACCATGAGTGGGATGCCGTAGCGCAGCTGGTGCTCGAATATGTGGGGCTGTCCGAATACGATTTCGAATGCCAGCGCGACATCATCCGCGAGCTGGGCGTTGGCTGACCTGGCTGCGCATTAGCTGCTAAGGTCGCCTTCGGTCCACAACCTGTTTACCCCTGATGCCCGAACTCCCAGAAGTTGAAACCACTCGCCGCGGTATCGCGCCGCACCTTGTCGGCCAGCGAGTCCGCCAGGTCGTCGTCCGTGAGCGACGGCTGCGCTGGCCAATTCCGGAAGACCTCGATGTGCGGCTGTCCGGCCAGCGTATCGAGGGCGTGGAGCGGCGTGCCAAGTACCTGCTGATAAACGCTGAAGTCGGCACCCTGATCGCACACCTGGGCATGTCCGGCAGCCTGCGTCTGGTTCCGGCGGACTTGCCGGTCGGCAAGCACGAGCATGTCGACATCGTGCTGGAGTCCGGCATGGCGCTGCGCTACACGGACCCGCGTCGATTCGGCGCGCTGCTGTGGAGCGATGACCCGCTGAGCCACGTCCTGCTCGCCAGCCTGGGACCGGAACCGCTCAGCGATGCGTTCGACGGGGAGCGCCTGTACCAGATGTCGCGCGGACGCAGCATGGCGATCAAGCCGTTCATCATGGACAACGTGGTGGTGGTCGGTGTTGGCAATATCTATGCGAGCGAGGCGCTGTTTGCTGCCGGGATCGATCCGCGGCGCGCCGCCGGTGCGGTGTCTCGGGCGCGGTACATGAAACTGGCGGTGGAGATCAAACGCATCCTCGCCTACGCCATCGAGCGCGGCGGCACCACGCTGCGCGATTTCGTCGGTGGCGATGGCAAGCCAGGTTATTTTCAACAGGAGCTGTTCGTTTACGGGCGGGGCGGGGATTTTTGCAGGCTTTGCGGCTCGACCCTGCGGGAGGTTCGCCTCGGCCAGCGGGCCAGCGTCTATTGCGGACGCTGCCAGCGATGACAAACCCGATCTGCGATGCACTGCGCAGGCATGACGGTGTTCACGATCAACAACCGGCGGCCACTGCTATAGTGACCCTCACTCTAATCATCTGCCTCGTATCGCCCAGCTGAAGGACCACACCATGAATCTGTTTCGCTCAACTGCTGTTGTCTTGGCCCTGACCACAGGTCTGCTGACGATGCCTGTGCAGGCGCAATCGGTACAGCAGAACGCCAGCGGCGATCCGATGTACACCGTAGAAGCCCCTAAAGCCTTTTCCATCGTCGGCGATCTTCTGATCGCCCGTCCGCTGCTGATTGCAGCCACTGCCGTCGGCGCTGGCCTGTTCGTAGTCAGCTTGCCGTTCAGCGCCCTGGGCGGTGGCATCAAGGAGACGGGCCAGGCGTTGGTCGTCGAGCCTGGCGCTGCAGCCTTTGCCCGTTGCCTGGGGTGCACTCGGGTCGGCTACAACCGCCAGGACTGATTCCCCGGTCAGCATCAGCCAGCCGGAACTGTCACCTGCCGGCTATCAACGGCTCCGCCGCGTAACTGCGTGCGGAGCCGTGCTGTTTCTGGGGTTCGATTCTTGTCGTTTGATTAGCAGACAGCATCGCCTCGCCGTGTGGGTGGGGCGATGAATCACCTAAGCGTCGGCCTAGCGAAGATCGTTTCGAGTGACGAGTGGTGGGGCGCTGGCCCACCGCGCCGGCGGGGTGCGCAGGGCGTATCAGGCCTTGCCGGTGATGATCATGTACTTCTGCATCAGCTCGTCCTTGCTTTCGACGTTGCTCTCGTCGAGCGGGATGCAATCAACCGGGCAGACTTGCTGACACTGAGGTTCGTCGTAGTGGCCTACGCATTCAGTGCAGAGGTTGGGATCGATGACGTAGATTTCCTCACCTTGGGAAATCGCGTTGTTCGGGCACTCGGGCTCGCACACGTCGCAGTTGATGCAGTCATCGGTGATTATCAGGGACATCCAGCTAACTCCAGCTGCAGGGTTGCTGCAGCACAGGTAAAAACGACGCGGCAATTCTGCCGCATCGGCTCTTTCGGTGCACGCAGCAGTGCTCAACCTTTGGTCGGCAGGTGCGCCCCGATTGCCTGGCTGCTAGCGAGAGGCGTAGCGTTCGGTCAGTGCTTTCATCACCGAAGGGTGTACGAACTTGGTCACGTCGCCACCCAGGCGGGCAATTTCGCGCACGAGGGTCGAGGAAATGTAGGAGAACTTCTCTGACGGGGTCAGGAACAGGCTTTCCACGTCTGGCACCAGTTGACGGTTCATGTTGGCCAGCTGGAACTCATATTCGAAGTCGGAGACCGCGCGCAGACCACGCAGCAACACGTTGGCTTTCTGCTCGATGACGAAGTGGGCCAGCAATTTGGAAAAACCCATCACCTTTACGTTCGGCAGGTGCGCTGTCACTTCTTGAGCCAATGCCACGCGTTGCTCCAGCGGAAACAGAGGGTTCTTGTTCGGGCTGGCGGCGACGGCAATGATGACTTCGTCGAACAGGCGCGAAGCGCGCTCGACCAGGTCGGTATGGCCCATGGTGATCGGGTCGAATGTACCCGGATACAGCACTCGATTCATCGCGGCGTCCTGACGCTTGCGTGGGAGGTGGATGGTAGCGGCTCGGTATCGGCAGCGTAAAGCATCAATGCGGATGCCGACCGGATGCCAACACAACGTAGCTGTTCACGCCTTTTTCAACCGTTCGGCCAGTTGACTCGATAGGTTTGCCGCCAGTCCGTAAATCGACAGTTGCGGATTGGCACCTATGCTCGTGGGAAACAGCGAGCCGTCGTGGATCGACAGGTTCTCCAGATGATGATGGCGACCCAGGCTATCGGTGACCGCCTGTCGCGGATCCTCCCCCATGGCGCAACCGCCCATGACATGAGCACTTCCCAGGCGGGTGCGGTATAGGGCGAGATTCAGCTCGTCGATGAGCTTGCGCGCTTGCCCCAGGTTGGCCGCATAGGTGGCGTCACTGTGCAGCGGCAGAACCGCTTTGGCCCCAGCGGCAAACTGTATTTCCGCCATGCTGTGATAGGCGCGACGAATCCCGTCCCAGGTATAAGGCGTCATCTCGTAGTCGAGCGTGGGTGTGCCGTCGCTGCGCAGCCGCACTTGACCTTCGGCACTGTCGGGATGAAAACCGTCGCGCATCAGCGCAATCATGGCGTTGGTGTGCGGCAGCTGCTCCATGCGCATGGCGTTGTCGATGCCGAAGCGGCCAAGCAGGGTGGCGGCCAGTGCTGGATGGATGGGCGGAACTTCCAATTTGTAGGACATGCGACCGCTCGGGCCGTCATCCCACTGGAAATGGTCGGAATAGATCGACTGCGGCGCGCCGTAGAATGGGTTGATGACCGACTCGAACTGCGCAGCCGAAAAATTAACCAGATGCAGAAAAGTGCGCTTGCCGAGCCGCTGGTGTGGGTCGTGGGCACCCGAGCGAAGCAGAATCGCCGGTGTGTTGATGCCGCCTCCGGTAAGGATGTAGTGGCGTGCGCGCACCCTTATCTTTCGACCGGTCGGCGCGACGCACCGGGGGTCCATGGCGCTGCACTCCAGCGAGGTGACCTGGTCCTTGTCTATTACGAGGCGCTCGGCGCGGGCGAGGTAGACCAACTCGCCGCCTGCCTCCAGGGTGGCGGGTATGGTCGTCACCAGCATGGATTGCTTGGCATTGCTCGGGCAGCCCATGCCGCAGTAACCCAGGTTCCAGCAGCCTCGGACGTTGCGCGGGATCACCGCCCAGCTGTAACCGAGCGCTTCACAACCGTTGCGGATGACTTGGTTGTTGGCGTTGGGGGTGAGCGGCCAAGGCTCGATCCCCAGGCGTTGTTCCATGCGTTCGAACCAGGGCGCCATGGACTGTTCGGAAAGGCCCTTAACCGAGTGCTCGCGCCTCCAATGCTCCAGCGTGGCGGTCGGCGTGCGAAAACTCGATGTCCAGTTGACCAGCGTCGAGCCACCAACGGCGCGGCCTTGGAGGATAGTGATGGCGCCGTCCTGACTGGTGCGGCCGATTGCCTCCTGATACAGCGAGGCGTACGCGGGCGGCTCCTGCATCGTGAAGTCGCGACTACTACGCAGCGGGCCTTCTTCGATCAGCAGCACCTTGTACCCCGCAGCGCTAAGGATTTCCGCACTGGTGCCGCCCCCCGCGCCGCTGCCTACGATGACGATATCGGCTTCAAGGGTGACGTCCTGTTCGAGACGCGAGCCATCGTGAACAGTCCAGCCTCGGGCGAGGCCTTCGGTAAAAGGGTCGGTAACCGGCATATCGGCTCCTGTTGAAAGGACGGCTTATCCAAACGCTAAATAGCGGGCGGTCCTGGATAGCCGCAGTGTTCCCAGGATTCTTCGCGGCCGTACCACGCCATCAGAACCATCTGCAGCAGCGAGGCATGGCCTTGGCGCAGCAGGGCAATGGGGCTGTTTTCCCAACGCTGCAGAAACGCACGCATCTCGCTGTCTTGCGCCTGTTCCCAGCCTCCCCATATGCCGGTCAACGGGCCGCGGGTAACCGGCAGAGAAAGCAGATCGAACAGTTGCGACACCTGTTTCGACACGGCGGGCGAAAGATAGGCGAGGCCCTGATCGAGACTGGCGAGCGTGCCCTGTACGGCCTTTGGCATATCTTGCGGGGCGACTGCGCCGTCGAGCAGCAGCGCAGTGAGGCGTTGCAGCATGGGCAGGTCGCTGTCGCGTAAGACGGCCAGACCGGGTGCGGCGCGCTCAGCGCTGCAGCCAGCGATGCTTCCGAGCAGTCCGGCACCTGCTAGCGCCACACTACCGAGCAGACCAATCTTGAGCAGGCCTCGACGGGATAGGGCATGAGGGCTGGTTGGCGTAGGCATCGAGTCGTCCGGCATCAGCGCACGAACATTTTGTAGATCAGATTTTGCAGGGCTTTGCCGTATGGCGGATAGATCAGCCGGGCCGCATTGAACCTTTGCTTGGCAAATACGCCCTTGGCCTTGCTGAAGGTAAGGAAACCCTCGTGGCCGTGGTAGTGGCCCATACCGGACGGGCCGACACCGCCAAAGGGCAGGTCATCCTGGGCCACGTGCAGCAAGGTGTCGTTGAGGCAGACGCCACCGGAATGGGTTTGCTGAAGGACTCTGCGCTGCTCGGCTTTGTCGTAACCAAAGTAATAAAGCGCCAAGGGGCGTGGGCGGGCATTGACGTAGGCGAGCGCCTCGTCGAGGCCGTCATAGGGCACTACTGGCAGGAGCGGACCGAAGATTTCGTCTTGCATGACCTGCATGCCATCGTTCACATCGAGCAGCACGATGTGTGGCATGCGACGCCCCTGGCCTTGCTCGAACAGCGGTAGCAGCCGGGCGCCCTTGGCCTGCGCGTCGTCCAGGTAACCCGACAACCGACTGTGCTGGCGCTGGTTGATGATCGAGGTGTAGTCCGGATTGTCCGTGAGCTGGGGGTAAAAGCGCCGCACCGCCATCCGGTACGCTTCGACGAACTGATCGAGGCGCTGCCTCGGTACCAGCACATAATCCGGGGCGACGCAGGTCTGCCCGGCGTTCAGCGTCTTGCCGAAGGCGATGCGTTCGGCTGCGTCGGCTAGCGGTACGTCGTTCGAGACGATGGCAGGCGACTTGCCGCCGAGCTCGAGGGTCACCGGGGTGAGGTTTTCCGCTGCGGCGCGCATGACCTGGCGACCGACGCTGGTACTGCCAGTGAACAGTAGGTGATCGAAAGGCAGCCTGGAAAAGGCGATGCCCACGTCTGCCTCGCCAAGCACTACCGCAACCTGATCCTCTGCAAATATCTGCGCCAACAAGGACTTGAGCAGCTGGCCAGTGGCCGGGGTGGACTCGCTCATCTTCAGCATTACCCGGTTGCCTGCGGCGAGCGCTCCGATCAGCGGGCCGATGGCCAGGTAGAGCGGGTAATTCCATGGAACGATGATGCCGACCACTCCGAGTGGCTGATAGACCACCCGCGCACTGGCTGGCTGAAAGGCCAGCCCCACCGAGCGCCGTGAAGGCTTCATCCAGCGCCGCAGGTGGCGCTGAGCATGCCGGATGCCGTGCAGACTCGGCATGATTTCCGCCAAACGTGTTTCGTCCATCGAGCGATGACCGAAGTCCTGACTGATAGCGTCGATCAGCGCCTGCTGTTGGTTATGCAACAGGTCGCGCAAGGCCTCGAGGCATTGCAGACGGTCCTCTGCGCTGGGCCGGGGATTGGCGGAAAAAGCTACGCGTTGGCGTTCAAAGATCGATGGCAGGCGCTCGACGACGATGTGCGTCTGGTCCAGGTAGGCGATGTCGGCAAGCACGGGCAAAGCTCCGAAAGGGCGTAGAAGCTATTTAGAGTCATTACTCTAATATGTCAATCGAAGTGCCTCGCGACCCTATGAAGGGTTACCCTAGCGCCTTGAGCCCATCGATCATGAATGCTTGCATGCCGCCCAAACCAAAAACCCGCGACCGCATCCTGCAAGCCAGTCTGGAGCTGTTTAATTCGCAGGGTGAGCGCAGCGTGAGCACCAACCACATTGCAGCTCACCTGGAGATTTCACCGGGCAATCTTTACTACCACTTCCGCAACAAGCAAATGATCATCGCCCAGCTGTTCGACCGCTACGAGGCGGCAGTTGATGGCTTCCTCCGGCTGCCGAAAGGGCGCGCGGTGACCATGGAAGACAAGACCGTTTACCTGGAGTCGTTGCTGTCGGCCATGTGGCAGTACCGCTTCCTGCACCGTGACCTTGAGCGGCTGTTAAGCGAAGACGAGGTTCTGGCCGAGCGGTATCGCGGTTTCGTCGAAAGTCACCTCAAGGTGGCGCGTGGTATCTATCAGGGATTCGTCGATGCCGGGCTCCTGCATATGACTAGATCGCAAGTGGAGGCCGTCGCGCTTAATGCCTGGATTGTCACGACGTCCTGGGTTCGGTTTCTCTGCACTGCTGGTAGCAGTCCCGATCGGCTTAGCGAATTGATGCTTAGGCGTGGCATCTATCAGATCCTGATGCTCGAGGACGGCTTCGTTGCCGAACAAGCGCGGCAGGGATACGAGGAGCTGTGCGCTCGTTTGGATGTGCCGTTGGCTTCACTATTAACCTGGCGATGACCAAGTTTGGAGGGCTCTGCCTGGCACCGTGACGGCCAGCTGACGCTCTGCGACAGTTTGATGACACTATGCCAGCTTGGTGACAGCCTTCTGTCGGCATGATGGCATATTGCTTGTAATGGCGGTTTGGCTATGGGTTAATTGTTCCCTGCCCAATCCTCTCACCGGTTAGACGATGCGGATAGTCCAAACGCTTGCCTGCCATGTCCTCCTGCTGGCTGTTTTTCGGTCTTCTTCCCGACTTTCGCGTATAGCCGCGGCGGTAGTTCTGTGTTTGAGCTTCTTCCTACCGGGTTCGCATGTCGCCGCGAGTGCTGTGGCGGCCCCAAGCAGTGTTGCGTTCTGGTACTCCGCTAACCCCCCGCTTGCCGAACTCGCTCAGTTTGATTGGGTGGTGCTTGAGTCCGCGCACCTGGAACCGAGAGATATCAAATTTCTTCGTCAGCAAGGCAGTGAGCCCTTCGCCTATCTATCGGTTGGGGAATATGACGGAGACGTTGCGCAGCTTGCCCAGGGGCTCGATAAAGGCGCGAGTAGCGTTCGTAATCAGGCGTGGAACAGCCAGGTCATGCTGCTCTCTTCCGAGGCCTGGCGAGGCCACCTGCTGCGCCGCGCTCAGGAGCTGGCAGGCCAGGGGTACGGTGGGCTGTTTCTCGATACGCTGGACAGCTTTCAGCTATTGCCCGAAGACGAACGGGAGCCTCAGCGCGTCGCGTTGCGGGATTTTCTTGCCGAACTCAAGCGTCAGCAGCCAGACCTCAAGCTCATATTCAATCGTGGATTCGAAGTGCTCCCCGAGCTGACAGGTGTTGCGGCAGCCGTTGCAGTTGAATCGATTCACTCTGGATGGGACGCCAGTGCTAAGCGTTATCGAGCGGTGCCTCAGGACGATCGTGACTGGCTCGATATTCATCTCGACCCGCTGCGTGCGCAAGGCGTGCCCCTGATAGCGATCGACTACCTACCGTCGACGCGGCGTGACGAGGCTCGCGCCCTTGCCCTGCGGCTACGGGACGAAGGCTTCGTGCCGTTCGTAACGATGCCTGACCTCAATTACCTCGGCATCAGTGGTATCGAAGTGCAGCCCCGGCGGATTGCGGTGCTGTACGACCCGCGCGAAGAGGGACTGACGTCGAATCGAGGCCATACGTTTCTGGGTGGCTTGCTGGAGTATCTCGGCTATCGCGTGGACTATCTTCCCGCCGATCAATTACCTGATGGCCCGATGGCCGGGCTGTACGCAGGGGTTGTGACTTGGATGACCAGCGGTCCACCCAACGACGCGGCAGCGTTCAATCAGTGGTTGGGTGCGCGCATCGATGAGTCCGTTCCGCTGGCAATCATGGCAGGACTGCCGGTCAGCAATGACAGGCTGTTGAAACGGATGGGGCTGCGCCGGGTTCAGCTTCCAGCCAGGGGTGAAGTCGCCGTCACCAGCCACGACGAGGCGATGCTGGGTCGCTTCGAGGCGCCTCTGGTCGTGCGTAAACGAGAGCTCGTCCCGCTCACCTTGGTACAAGGGGGCGGCGCGGTTTCGGCGTTGACCTTGACCGACAGCGAACAGCGACAATACGTCCCGGTCGCTACTGGGCCGGCTGGCGGCATTGCGCTGACCCCGTACGTCATCGAAGAGGGGCCGGACAGCCAGCGCTGGATTCTCGATCCCTTTGCATTTCTGCAGCGCGCCTTGCGGCTGCCTGCATTGCCGCGACCGGATGCCACCACCGAGAATGGTCGTCGTATCGCAACTGTTCATATCGACGGCGACGGCTTCCTTTCACGTGCCGAGGTCACCGGCTCCCCCTATGCGGGGCGTGAGGTGCTCGATGCGTTCATCAAACCTCACACGCTCCTGACCTCTGTATCGATTATCGAAGGTGAAATCGGCCCCAAGGGTCGCTATCCACACCTGGCCAGGGAGCTTGAACCGATCGCCCGCGAAATATTTGCCGATCCTAAGGTTGAAGTGGCCACTCACAGCTTCAGCCATCCATTCTTCTGGCAGCCGGAGCGCGTGCAGAAGCGTGAGGGCTTCAAAGCTGAATACGGAATGATGATGGCCATTCCGGGCTACGAGAAGATCGACTTCAACCGCGAAGTCGCGGGGTCCGCAGCCTATATCAACGAGCGGCTGACCAGCGCCACGAAGCCGGTAAAGATGATCTTCTGGTCTGGCGATGCGTTGCCGGATGCCGCGACGATCAAGTTGGCTTATGACGCTGGGTTGGCGAACGTCAATGGCGGCACTACTGCGTTGACCAATGCGCATCCATCGCTGACTGGCCTGTCGCCATTGATCAGGCCCACCGCTGGAGGGATCCAGTATTACGCGCCGGTGATCAACGAAAACCTTTATACGAACCTTTGGCGCGGTCCTTACTACGGTTTCCGCGGTGTACTGGAGACCTTTGCACTCACTGACAAACCCCGGCGGTTGAGGGGATTACACCTCTATTACCACTTCTATTCAGGAACCAAGCAGGCTTCGATTCGCGTAATGCAAGACATCTACAGGTCGATGGAGGCCGAGCAGCCGATTTCGCTGTGGATGAGCCAGTACATCGATCGCATGCACGGATTGCATCAGGCGAGTCTGGCGCGTACGGCTGACGGCCGATGGCAGCTACGTGGAATGGACGGGCTTCGTACCCTGCGCCTCGACCCAAATCTGGGCTGGCCGGACCTGGCTCGTTCACAAGGCGTTGCGGGCGTTCGCGATCTGCCGCAGGGGCGTTATGTACACCTGAGCGATCCCAATGCGGTGTTAGCCCTGCGTGACACGCGAGATCCGCGCCCTGCGCTGGAGCAGGCTAATCTGCCGCTGCTCCGCTGGGAATACCTCGGCGAGAACAAGGTCAGGTTGTCATTTGCCGGTGAGATGCCGCTGCGCTTCTCGGTGCGTGCAGCGAGCAGCTGCTCGCTCGACTTTGCGGGCAAACGTCATCAGGCGACCGGCAAAAATGGCCTCTGGCAGTTCGATCTTCCCGTGACTCGAGTGGTTGATGCGCAACTCGACTGCCACTGATACCACTCGACTGCTGAGTCCCTGGGCGCTGCTGCTGATTGTGGTGCTGTTGGGCGCGCTGCTGGTGGTGACCTATAACGGCGAAGACGTGTTCATGCCGAGCGAGAAGCAGCCCGATGCCGTGTCGATCAGCTATGCCGAGCTGTTGCTCCAGGCGCATCCGGACGACACGAGCCTGCGGCTCAAGCTGATCGAGCAGCTTGTCGGGCTAGGTGATCTTCTGCGAGCCCGCTCGCATGTCTATCAACTGACGGGAAACGAAGCGGATAGTGTGAGGTTTTTTCTTGCTGAATTGGCCGTGCTTGAAGCGCAGGCAGACCCCGAAAGCCTGACGCAGCAAGCGCGCCAAGCACTGCAGGGTCAGCTGCGCGAGGTGAACCGCGACAGCCTCTCGACCGACCAGCTTATTCGGTATGCCCGTTATGCCCTGTCCATCACGGACCCAGCGTTGGCGGCACAAGCCTATCGTGACCTGGCAAGGCGGGATGTCACGGGGCATGAGGGCTGGCTAAACGAGGCGGCTCAGGCTTATCTGGGCGCTGGTGACCCATTGGCAGCGGCTGAAATCTTTACTGAACAGCTCAGCAATGCGCAGGCCACCTCTGATCGGCGTCGGTATCTGCGGCAATCGTTCTCTGCACTTCTCTCGGCTGATCGGAGCGAGAGGGCAGCAGAGTTGGTTCATCAAAACCTCTCGATGATGAACGCTGGCGATGGCGAGCTGTTCGACGCAGCGGTCCAGGCGGGAATCGGCAGCCGTCGCTATGACCTGGCGAGTGATACGGTCACGCTATGGCGTACGTTCCAACCGGATGATCCAGCAGCCCTGAACGCAGAGTTTCGGCTGCGTCTCGCTGCCGGGGAGCTCGAACAGGCATGGAGCGTCGGACAGCGTCTGGCTTCGATCGGCCCAACGAATCCGGAACAACTCACACAACTGGCCCAGCTCGGTGAATGGACGGGCCACACCACAGCCGCGCTGGATTTCTGGTTACAGCTGATCCAGGTCGCTGATAGCCCGGCGGTTCGCGAGCATGCCTGGCGTCTGGCTGCTCAATTGTTCGACTTCGAAAACACGATCCTTTTGCTGACCGGTACGGGGGCGCGTCGGCAATTGCTGGACGTGGAACTGGACACGCTTATCTACAGCCACAGTGAGCGTGGCACGCCGGAGCAGGCTGAGCGGTGGTTGCGTGAGTATCTACGGATTCATCCCGGCCATCGTCTTGCCTGGATGCGTCTGGAGCAAATCCTTGAGCAAACCCAGCAACTGGCTGCTCAGGCCGAAATATGGGCGGACATCGAGCAGCGCTTCGGGTTGACTATTGCCCAGCGGGTCGAGTGGGCGGAACTGAATTGGCAGTTGTTCAACCCGCAGGCAGCTTGGCAGGTGCTCAACTCCATCGATACTGGCCCGGTGACCGACGAGGAGTTCTGGCGTTTGCGAGGCGAGCTGGCATGGGAGCTGGAGCGAGACGCGGACGCGCTTGAAAGTTATCTCAGGCTTGAGGCGTTGGGCGTCAAACCGGATAGCACGATTGAAGAACAGCTGATCGCACTATACGAGCGCAGCGCGCCCAACCGGGCGTTGGACGTGATGATTGCCAGCTGGGAGCGTACCCAAACACCGGCGAATCTCAGCCGGGCGCTGCAGATGGCCATACAACTTCGTGACAATGATCGTCTCGATGCGCTGATTCACGCTGGCCGTCAGCTGCCCAATAGCGACACGATAAGCGCGCTTTGGAGTGCCCGTGCCTTTCAAGCCACGGAGGCCGGAGACAATAAGCAGGCCGAGCGAATCTATATCGAAGCGCTTGCGCGTTTTCCAGATTCAGGCGAATTCCGCCCGCAATTGCTCTGGCACTACATAGATCAGGGGCAGCAAGCACCGCTGGGTCCGCTGTTACGGCAGTGGGAGAGCTTGGCGCTCAAGAGAAGTGCTCTGTGGTTGCCCTTCGCCAACGCCAATCTCCTGCTCAACCGTGGCGACCAGGCCCTGCGCTGGTTCGATCTCTATTTGCAGCTCAACCCGGACGACAATCTGGTGCAGGCAGCCTATGCTGACGCGCTCGAGAGTGCTGGATATTCGGATCGAGCGCTGCGCTTGCGTCGTCACGTGCTACGCAATATCGGTATGCCGATGCGTGGCGCAGATCCGGCGCAGTACCAGACCTATCTCAGGCTGATGACAGCTGGCCGCCCGAGCGCCGCAGGTGGAGAGCTGGCCCAGCGGTGGCGCGACGGCTCTCGACCCATGTTGCAACTCTGGTTCGATCACTTCAGCGAGCAACTGGATGCACTCAACCAGAGCTCGCTGAAGGCCGAGTGGCTGGCATGGGCACGGCGCAACGGGCTGAGGATCAGCCGCTACGCCGAATTGCAAGAAGCGCTGCGGGTAAACAATCGACAGACCCTGGAACGACTGCTTGCCGCGGACGGATTGGACCCGGCGCAACGTGTCGAGGCGTTGCAACGTCTGGGTTCGACCAGCCAGGCGGTGGCAGAGAGTCTGGCCGCACTGTCGGTTGAGCAACCGCTTTCGGTTCGCCAGCAGTTGCTTCGTCAGACGTTGGCTCTGCAGGAGCGCAACCCGCAGGGCATTCAGGTGGGCGTACGTCGACAGGACTTTGGTTCACTGACGCTTCAGGGCCCGACCGCGCAGGTGGCTCGGCAGCTGGATAACGACTGGCATGCAAGTCTCTCGCTCTCACGGCTGGACTATTCGGGAAGTGGCCTGCGGAATGCTCGGCCAGGCGTTGAGCAAGCGGCCGAACTCGAGTTGACCCGAGCATTGGGCAACGGCTCGTTCGGTGTTGCGGTGGATAGCAGTAACACCGACGAGGGTGGCCGCTTTGGTTTCGGTGTTTCCAGACGTTTACAGCTGACCAGCAAGGATGCACTGGAAGTTCGTGCTGACTGGCAGCGCCAGGCCGAAGAAAGTGGACTTCTGCGAGCGCTGGGGCAGCGCGATGGGGTCGGCATCAGCGGTAGTCACGGGATCAGCGCACGCGATCAGCTCAGCTGGTCGCTGGCTCATCAACGCTTCAGCCTGCTGGACGGCGAAGCGGTAGGCAGCGGGCAACAGGCGAATCTGGAGCTCAGCCATGCGGTGTTCTTCGAAGGACCCACCTGGACGCTACGCAGCGGACTCAGCTACGCGAAATATCAAACGCAAAACGACGGGTTGCGTTCAGTCGGGGCTGATCCGGCCGATCTCCTCCAGGAGCGTTTCGGCCAACTGTATGTCGGCAGCACCTGGCGCCGGGGTTTTCCTGGTGTGCTGAATCGCGGCACGGCCCAGTTCAGCTGGCTGCTCGATGTGCAAGCGGGCTGGCAGTGGACCGAGCAGCAAACCAACTACGCGATCAACACGGGCGTCGGCATGCGAGTGCTTGGCGACGATGAGCTGGCTTTCACCTTTGGTTACCAGTCTGCACCGCGCAACGGTGAGGGCGAGCCGGGTGGAACGCTGGGACTGACTTATAGCGCCCGCTTCGGGCGTTGATGCTGGGCTTACAGGGAGAATCAACAATGTCATCCATTCGCGTGCTGGCCGTGCTGGCCGTGGCGTTTTTCATCGGTGGCTGCACCACCTTCACCGACCAGCGTGCCGCGGCATTGCCCCGTGATGCCGCCTGGGGAATCGTGCCGATCGTGAACTACTCGCAGGCCCCACAAGCAGGCGAGCGTGCCGAACAGATTCTACTGAGCGTGCTGGCTGAGCGCGGATTGCAACTTCGTCACTATCCGCTCGTGGCGCAAACAGACGTGCCGATGCTGGACGATCGTGAACGCCTCGCACAAGCGCTGACCTGGGCCGAGTCCGAGCGGCTCGACTATGTCGTCAGCGGCAGCGTGGAAGAGTGGCAATACAAAAGCGGTCTGGACGGTGAACCGGCCGTGGGCATCAGCCTTCAGGTGATTGAGCCGGCCACTGGCCGGATCATCTGGAGCAAGAGCGGTGCACGCGCCGGCTGGTCTCGTGAGAGCCTCGCGGGCACGGCGCAGAAAGTGTTGCGTGAGCTTGCCGGCGCGTTGCGTCTCGAATAATGGCGCTCAGTTCGGCACATAAGGACTTTACGCTGGCGCCACGCGCCAGCGGCGCTGTTTCCTGGCTGGAGACCTTGTTTCTCAGCGGCTTGGCGATCGCGCTCGGCTATTGGCTGAACCCTGACGACCCGCTGATGGTTAACGGGTCCTTTCCCTGGACAGTCATGGCGCCGCTGCTGCTGGGTATGCGTTATGGCTTCATGCGCGGCCTGGTCAGTGCAGTTCTGCTCATTTTCGCGCTAATCACCTATCACCGTTACGGCAGCGGGCTGTATCCCGAAATGCCCGCGTCGTTCATTGTGGGTGTGTTGATCAGTGGCATGCTCGTCGGCGAATTTCGCGACATATGGGAGCGCCGTCTCGAGCGTCTGGATATGGCCAACGACTACCGTCAGCTACGCCTCGACGAGTTCACCCGTGCCCATTACATCCTGCGTATCTCACATGACCGGCTCGAGCAGCGCGTCGCAGGCAGTGATCAGAGCCTGCGCAGCTCACTTGTTGGACTACGTAACCAGCTGCGCAATTTGCCGCGTGGCAATGATCCGCTCGCTGCACTGGCCGATCCGGTGTTGAACCTGCTCGCCCAATATGGCTCGTTCCGAGCAGCAGGGCTCTATCGGGTAAGCGGCGACACAGTCGTGCCCACTCCGTTGAGCGCTGTTGGAGACGTTGGCCCATTGAACGAGCGAGACCTGCTGGTGCGCATGTGCATGCAGCGCGGTGAGCTGGTCAGCATCCGCGAACAGCTGCTTGAGCGTGGCGAGCACCAGCAGCATTCCAGCTATCAGCTTTGCGTCCCGCTCATCGATACCGAAGATCGCATACTGGCCATCCTGGCTGTGGAGCAGATGCCCTTCTTTTCCTTTAATGACCGCGTGTTCGGCCTGCTGGCGATTCTTGCCGGGCACATCGCCGACCTGATCTTGAGCGATCCGCAAACTCTCCAACTTCAGGACATGGACAGCCAGGAATTCAGCCAGAACCTGAAGCGCTCCCTGAGCGATGCTCAGAATCACGGGCTTGACGCCAGTCTCTTCGCGCTGGAAGTAGAGGAGTCTGCGCATAGCGAAGAATTGCTGCGCCTGATTGAAGGCAGCCGGCGCGGGCTGGATCTGCAGCGCAAGGTTATCAATCAGCGGGGTCGGACCTGTGTCCTGGTTCTGTTGCCGCTGACCTCGGGTGAGGGGGCCCAAGGCTACCTGTTTCGCCTCAACGCGCTGCTCAGCGAGCGTTTCGGCATGGGCCAGAGTTTGGAAAGCCTACAGGTACGGGTTTTTGCCTACGATCTCGCTACGGCCAGAGGCGGCGATGCCCTGCGTCATTTTCTCTACAACGAGTGCGCACTGAATGATCAGCAAGTGGTTGTTTAGCGGTGCGCTGCTGTTCGAGGCTGGAAGTTGGGCAGCTTTTCATGAGCAATTGACTGTCGCCCAGGCGACTTCGGTCTACCTTGGTGCCCACGCACTGAGCAGCGTCATGCTCAGTGCAGGGATTTGGCTGCTCTTGCCGAGGCGCTACCAGTATCCATTGCCCTGGAGTCCGATGTTCATTTTCAGCCTGGCGTTCTTTGTGCCTGGCTTGGGTGCCTTGGGTGTCGCGCTATCCCTTTTTCCGGCGCTGTATTTCCCTCGTCGGCAACAAGAGCAAAGCTGGGATTCGATGGGCGTGCCCGATCTGCCGTTCAGCCCGCAGGAGCGAGGCAAGGCGCTGATGTTCAACGACGGGGGGCTGCAAGATGTGCTGCGGCACGCCCCCGATGCCGAGAAGCGACTGACAGCATTGTTCGCTACCCGGCGCATGCTCGCACGTGAGGCGATACCCATCCTCAAGCTGGCATTACGAGACCCGGCGGATGACGTGCGGCTATTGGCTTATTCGATGCTCGATAAGCAGGAAAGCGAGATCAACCACCGGATAGAAACCACGCTGAAACAGCTGTCCGCAGCAAAAGGGGCGCACCAAGGGGCACTGCACGACGCGCTCGCACGCTGGTACTGGGAGCTCGCCTATCTAGGGCTGGCACAGGGCAGCGTGCTCGAACATGTGCTCGAGCAAGCCCGTGAACATGCGGAACAGACATTGAGCCTCTCCGGTAACCCTTATGCCCACGTGCTTGCCGGACGGATCGCCCTTGAGCAGTCGCGGCTGGAGGCGGCCAAGACCTATTTCGACCAGGCGGAAGCGGCGGGCATCGGCGTGCACACGCTGGCCCCCTTTCGCGCCGAGATCGCCTTTGTCGAAGGCCGCTACGAGGATGTATCTCGACAGTTGGCAAGGCTGTCAGAGGATGTTCTGCAGCGCCCACCTTTTGCTGCCCTTGCGAAGTACTGGCTGTGACCAAAACGCTACCTGAAACGCCTATCGCCGATGTCTGCCTGCTGCTTGAAGGAACCTGGCCCTACGTGCGCGGCGGCGTATCCAGTTGGGTCAATCAACTGATCTTGGGGCTGCCGGAATCCACGTTTTCGGTGTTCTTCATTGGCGGTCAGCGCGAGGCCTACGGAGAGCGGCAGTACAAGATCCCGCCGAATGTGGTGCACATCGAGGAGCACTTTCTCGAGACCGCCTGGCGCCCTGGAGATGCAGTGGTTGCTGCGAAACGAGAGGGTGGCGCGGACACGATGCGTTTGCTGCATCAATTCCTCCACCATCCTGAGGAGCCCAGCATCGAGCAGGGGCAAGCCGTTCTAGACACCCTGGCCTCTGGAAAATTGAGTCTGGACGACGTCTTGCACAGCCGGTCAAGCTGGGAAGCTATCACCGATGGCTACACTCGACACTGCAGCGATCCATCGTTCATCAATTATTTCTGGACGCTGCGCACCATGCAGGCGCCGCTTGTCATGCTCGCTCAGGCGGCAGCCCGGTTGCCGCGCGCAAGGGCGCTGCACTCGGTTTCCACCGGTTACGCAGGTTTACTTGGCGCGATACTGCAGCGCCGGTGGCAGTGTGCCTATCTGCTCAGCGAACACGGTATCTACACCAAAGAGCGCAAGATCGATCTTGCACAGGCCAGTTGGATTTCGGAAAGCCCAGACGAGGCGCTGCGCACCGGGCTGGATGCCGAATTCAGTTACATCCGAAAGCTCTGGATCAGGTTTTTCGAACGCATCGGGCTGCTGACTTACCGCGCCGCCAATCCGATCATTTCCCTGTATGACGGCAACCGCCAGCGGCAGATCGCAGATGGTGCCGACCCGGCGCGCACGCGGGTGATCCCTAACGGAATCGCCATGGCTGCCTGGGAGGGCGCTTTGCAGCGTCGGCCTTCCGGTATAGCGCCTGTCGTTGGCCTGGTTGGACGAGTAGTGCCCATCAAGGACGTAAAGACCTTCATCAGAGCGATGCGCGGCGTGGTCAGCGCCATTCCCGAGGCTGAAGGCTGGATCGTCGGCCCTGAAGAGGAAGATCGCGCCTACGCGGCCGAGTGCCGAAGCCTGGTGGTCAGCCTGGGGCTGGAAGGCAAGGTCAAATTTCTCGGCTTTCGTCAGATTCACGATCTGCTGCCCAGTCTCGGATTGATGGTGCTCACCTCCATCAGCGAGGCGCAGCCGCTGGTGATTCTGGAAGCCTGGGCGGCCGGTACGCCGGTCGTGACCAGCGATGTCGGCTCGTGCCGTGAGTTGATCGAGGGTGCACCCGACGAGGATCCGCCGTTGGGCGGCGCAGGCGAGGTGGTCGCCATCGCCGATCCCCAGGCCACATCCCGAGCCATTGTCGAACTATTGAACGATCCCGAGCGGTGGCATGCAGCGCAGGCGGTTGGTCTTCAACGGGTCAATCGCTATTACACCGAGGCGATCATGCTCGACCGTTACCGCACTCTTTATCGCAACGCTACGGGAGAAGCTTGATATGGCCGGGATTGGCTTCGAGCTGCGCAAGATTCTGTCGCGAGATTCCTATACGGCCACGCTTCGCGCCTACGTCTATGCCGGGCTCATAAGTTCGGGGCCGTGGGTGCTGTCGATCATCAGCGTGATGGTGATTGGCGTGATGAGTCTGGGTGTCGTCGTACCGGAGCTGCTGATCCGGCAGTTTTTGGTGAGCGTGACCTACCTGATGGCTTCATCGCTGATCGTCACGGGTGGCGCCCAGCTGTTTTTCACTCGCTTCATCTCTGATCGCTTGTTCGAAAAGAAGCAAGACGTGATCTTGCCGAACCTGGTCGGAATCCTGCTCGTCACCACCATCTCATCCGGTGTACTGGGCTTCCTCCTGCTCAGCCTGCTGTTCGATCAGCCGTTTCTTTACCGCCTGCTGATGCTCGCCAACTTCGTGGTGCTCTGTAACCTGTGGCTGGCCATCATTTTTCTGTCCGGCATGAAGGCCTACAACCGAATCCTGCTGGTCATGGTGGTGGGCTATGCGCTAATGGTGCTGTGTTCGTACCTGTTGCGTTTCTTGAAGCTCGAAGGGCTGTTGCTGGGCTTGCTCATCGGGCATGCCAGCCTGTTCTTCATGTTTCTTTTCGACATCCTGCGTGAATACCCGGCCCAGCAATTGGTCGCGTTCGATTTCTTCAAGCGAAAGCAGGTGTTCATCAGCCTGCTTTTCACCGGCCTTTGTTACAACCTGGGGATCTGGATCGACAAGATCGTGTTCTGGTTCAACCCAAGCACGTCCAACCATGTTATCGGTCCGCTGCGAGCCTCGATGCTCTATGACCTGCCGATCTTCCTTGCCTACCTGGCGATCATTCCTGGCATGGCGGTGTTTCTCGTGCGCATCGAAACCGACTTCGCGGAGTGGTATGACCGCGTCTATTCGGCCATTCGCGGGGGGGAAACGCTGCAGCACATTGGCCAGCTCAAGCAACAGATGATCCTGTCGGTGCGTCAGGGACTGCTTGAAATCTGCAAGGTTCAGGGCCTCACAGTGGTATTGCTGTTCCTGGTCGCACCTAAGTTGCTCGCATGGCTCGGGATCTCGGCTTACTACCTGCCCCTGTTTTATGTCGATCTGATCGGGGTAAGCATTCAGGTCGTATTCATGGCGCTGCTGAACGTCTTTTTCTACCTGGACAAGCGCAGCATCGTGCTTGAGCTGTGCGTGATTTTTGTACTGCTCAACGCCGTCCTTACCGTCGTCAGCCAACTGATGGGGCCAAGCTTCTTCGGCTACGGCTTTACCTTGTCGGTACTCGCCTGTGTGCTGTTAGGGCTGGTCCGGTTGTCTAGCTCGCTTGAAGATCTGGAATATGAAACCTTCATGCTGGGCCGCTAGGGCGCCCCTTTTCTTCAGCTGCGAAGCCCTAACCACTCGGGGATACGCCGCTCCAGGTAATAGCTTGGCCTGACCGGAGTGCCTTCGACGAAGCCGACATGCCCGCCGGTGGCGTGCAGCTCCAGGGTAGTGGTGGCCGATAGTTCATCGGGTTCGGGAACGCTGTGGCGGAAAACGAAGGGGTCGTCTTCGGCCTGGATCAGCAGCGTCGGGATGCGGATGTCGGACAGGAAGTAGCGGCTTGAGGCGCGGCGGTAGTAGTCCGTTGCATCGGCGTAGCCATGCAGTGGAGCTGTGAAGCGGCCATCGAAGTCCCAGAAGGTTCGCATGCCTTTCAGCGAGCCCAGGCGTTGCAGCGTCGAGAGATGCGCGTCATCACCCTTGCTTGCGAAGCGCTGCTGCTTGGTCTTCACGTAGGCCACCATCTCTCGCATGAAGTGCGCCTGATAAACCCTCGAAAAGCCCAGGCCGATCCGGTCGGCGCACTGGTCCAGGCGAAAGGGCACGGAAACCGCCACGGCTTTCTGCAACGGCGCTGCCAGGCCGGTTTCGCCGAGGTACTTGAGCAGCACGTTGCCGCCCAGCGAGTAGCCCACGGCGTAAAGCGGCGCCATGGGCCGTGCGGCCTGTAGGTGCTTGATTACTTCGCTCAGGTCGTCACTGGCGCCGGAATGATAGGCGCGAGGGAGCAGGTTCGGCTCGCCGGAGCATCCTCGCCAGTTGATCGCGACACTTGCCCAGTTCTGGCTCGCCAGCTGCCGTTGCAGACCGAGCACATAGAGTGAACTCGATGATCCGGTCAGGCCATGCAATATCAGCACGAGCGGTGCGTCTGCTTCATGCGGTCCATGCCAGTCGAGATCCATGAAATCGCCATCATCGAGCCACAGCCGCTCGCGGCGGCGCTTCAGCAGTGGCGCCCGGCGACAGAACGGGTTCCATAGCGTCTGCAGGTGGCCGCCGGGCAGCCACCAGGCTGGAGCGAAAGGTCGATCGCTTTCGAGTGCGGCACTGATGTCAGGAATGCTGGCGGACATGGTCAACCTGGTTCTTTGCAATGCGGGTCTGGCCTTTTGGTAGCCTGGTTCCAGCCCGCCTCAGCTCAGCCCGAGAGCTACTCTTCGCTACTACGCTCCCACAACGCGTAGTTCACTTTGCCAGCCTGTTTTTCCCGGTGCAGACGCCAGTTGCCAGGCAGGCCAAGGCTGGAGGGTATGGCTTCGCTCTCGGTATAGACCCAGGCATGCTTGGCCAGCCAGCCCCGCTTTTCGAGCAGCTCACAGGTGGGCTGCAGCAGGTTCTTGTTGAACGGCGGGTCCAGAAACACCAGGTCGAATGGCGTCGGGCTCTGCGTTTCCAGATAGCGCAGGGCGTCGCTTTGCAGCAGCTGGCCCTGGCCGCATTTGAGTGTATCCAGATGCTTGCGCAGGCTGGCGATGGCGTTGGCATTCACGTCCAGCGCGAGGGCCATGCTGGCGCCGCGCGACAGCGCTTCGAGGTAGAGCGCGCCGCTTCCGGTGAAGGGATCAAGCACCCGTGCGCCAGAGAGGTAGGGGGCGAGCCAATTGAAGAGCGTTTCCCTGACGCGATCAGGTGTCGGTCGCAGGCCGTCGGCGTCAGGGAAACCGAAGCGTCGGCTTCGCCATTCCCCGCCGATGATGCGAAGCTGGCCTTGGCCCCCATGGGCGGAAGGGCGGACGGGTGGGTTGGCCATCAATGCTCCGGAACGCTGCTGGGTTGTTCGAGGGGCTTATCGCTGGGCGGCGGTAACGGCTTCTGCTCGACCTGCGGACCCGCAGTGACGATCACGAAGTCGTCCGGGCTCAGATGCTTGTTCATCGCCGCCTTGACGTCTTCGACCGACAACGCCTGCACCTGTTGCATGAAGTCTTCGAGGTAGGTCAGTGGCAGGTTATAGAAGCCGATGCTTCCCAGCTGCCCGACGATGTCGCTGTTGCTGGCCGTCGATAGCGGGAAGCTGCCGGCAACTTCGCGTTTGCTGCGCTCCAGTTCCGCGAAGGTCGGACCTGTCTGCAGGAAGTCGGCAACCAGACGCTGAACCAGCTCCAGCGTACCGTCAGCCAGTTCGGCGCGGGTTTGCAGGTTGATCATGAAGGGGCCCGCGACCTGCATCGGACTGAACCCTGAATAGACGCCGTAGGTCAGGCCGCGTTTTTCCCGGACTTCTTCCATCAGGCGCGTACCGAAGCCACCACCGCCGAGGATCTGGTTACCCAGATACAGCGCAGCGTAATCCGGGTGCCCGCGCGGAATACCCAGCTGCGCCAGCATCAGGTGAGTCTGGTTGGAGGGGAACTGGATGTGATGGGCGCCTGCGGTAGGCTCGCTCGGGGACGGTGGGGGTGGCAGCGCCGGGCCCTGGGGCAGCGCTGCGGAGACCTGTGCGGCGATTGCCTCGGCTTCTTCGCGGCTGAGGTCGCCAACCAGTGCGATTACCGCGTTTCCTGCCGTGTAACCCTTCTGATGGAACGCCTTTAGTTCCGCGGCGCTGATGCCGGGGATCGATTCTGGCGTGCCTTCGCTCGGGTGTGCATAAGGATGATCGCCATACAACTGCTCAAAGAGTTCGAGGCTGGCCAGCTTGCCCGGGTTCTGCTTCTGGAATTCGAAGCCGGCCAGGACCTGATTCTTGATTCGCTGTAGCGAATCCTCCGGGAAGCTCGGCTGGCCCACGACCTGGCTGAACAGTTGCAATGCCTGTTCGCGCTTGTCCGGCGCGGTCAGGCTGCGCAGGCTGGCAACTGCCATGTCGCGGTAGGAGCCGTTACCGAAATCTGCGCCTAGGTCTTCGAAACCTTCCGCGATGGCGGTGACGTCCTTGCCTTCGACGCCCTCGTTGAGCATGGCGTTGGTCAGCATTGCCAGGCCGGGCACGCCATCGTCATGGCTACTTCCGGCGGCGAAGGTCAGGCGCAGGTCGAACATGGGCAACTGATGCGCCTCGACGAAAAGCACCTTGGCGCCGCCGTCGGTCTGCCAGCTTTGAATGTCCAGTTCACGGCGCGCCAGTGGCTTGTCGTCGAGCTCGGCCAGGGACTCCAGCTCTGTGCTGGCCGCTTCGGCTTCTTTGGCGATGGCCTGCCCGGACTCGGACGGTGTGGCCACGGTTTCCTCGGTAGGTACTGGAATCGAGGCGACCGCCTCGCTGGTTTGTTCGCTGCAGGCGGCCAGGCCGAGGCAGGAAGCCAGTGCCAGGCCGAGCAGGCCACGACGCAACAGGTGGCGATCACTCATTGCTGGACTCCTCGGGTAGAACATGGGCGACGCTCAGGCGCGAGCGAGTGAAATAGGTGCGAGCGGCTTGCTGGATGTCCTCTGGAGTAACGGCCTCCAGCGCGCTGAGCTCCTCGTCCATCAGCCGCCATGAGAGCCCGACGGTTTCCAATTGACCGATAGTGGTGGCCTGCTGGGTGATTGAGTCGCGCTCGTAGACCAGTCCGGCAATGACCTGGGCGCGGACCCGCTCCAGCTCCTCGGCCGATGGCGCGCTTTGCTTGAGCTGCTCCAGTTGTTCCCAGAGACCAGCCTCGACCTCTTCCAGGGTTCTGCCTTTCTGCATGTTTGGTGCAGCACTCATCAGGAACAGCGTGTCGCCGCGGGCGTAGGCGTTGTACCAGGCCGAGGCGCTCGTCACCAGTTCCTCGCCGCGCTCGAGCTGCTTGGGCAGGCGCGCGCTGTAGCCGCCGTCGAGCAGTGCGCTGATCAGTCGCAGTGCATGAATCTCCCTCGGATTATCGCTGGTGGCCAGGCTCGGTGTGTTGAAAGCCATGATCAAGCTGGGGACTTGTGTTTGCACGTGCATGCGCAGTCGGCGCTCGCCCGGTTCGTCCAGTTCCAGCGGCCGCTTGGCAGGTGGCACCTCGCGCTTCTCGATCGGCCCGAAGTAGCGTTCGGCCAAGGTGCGTACTTCGTCAACCGTGACGTCACCGACCACCACCAGGGTTGCGTTGTTGGGGGCGTACCAGCGCTCGTACCACGTACGCAGCTCCTCGACGGTCATCCGCTTGAGATCGGCCATCCAGCCGATGGTCGGGATGCTGTAGCCGCTGGCAGGGTAGGCCATGGCCTTGAAACGCTCAAATGCGAGGGCGCTGGGCTTGTCATCGGTGCGCAGGCGACGCTCTTCCATGATCACTTCGATTTCACGCTCGAACTCTTCAGGCGGCAGCTTCAGGCTCGCCAGTCGATCGGCTTCCAGCTCGAAGGCCACGGGCAGGCGGTCACGGGCCAGCACCTGGTAATACGCCGTGTAATCATCGCTGGTGAACGCGTTCTCCTCAGCGCCCAACTCGCGCAGGATGCGAGAGGCCTCGCCGGCACCGAGCTTGCGGCTGCCCTTGAACATCATATGCTCGAGCGCGTGGGACAGCCCTGTTTGTTCAGGCGACTCATAGCTGGAGCCGACCTTGTACCAGAGCTGAGAAACCACGACAGGTGCACGATGGTCTTCACGCACGATGATCTTGAGGCCATTGTCCAGGAAGAACTCGTGGGTGGGTTGGGGTTCGGCAGCCATGACCAGCGGTAGGTACAGAGTGCCGAGTAGCAGGGCTGCGGCGCGGCTTAGCATCGAAGTCATAAGTAGAAGGCTCGTTGAGTGATCAATCCCACCCGCGACGGCGCTGGCGGGTGAGGACACGCAGGGCATGGTACTGGTGGCTCTGTATCAGGGCAAAGGCATAAGCGTGTCTGGATCGCCGGAGCGCAACGCCGAGCCGATGGCGATGCTTAGCGAAGGCTGATCCTCAGTGCTAGGATAGCGACCGTCTGGCCGGCGGCGTGTCCGCTGGCGTATCGCCCTCTTGAGAAAATCTTCTCCATGTTTGGTTCCAACGACGATAAGAAGGCGCCGGCCGAAGCTGGCGAGAAGAAAGGCTTGTTTGGCTGGCTTCGCAAGAAGCCTCAGGCGCCAGCGGCCGAGCCGCCACCCGCCGAGCCGCTGGAAGACAGCCAGCCGTTCGCTGAGGAGCCCGATCCGGCAGGGCCCGAAAAGGACCAGACGGCTGAAGAAATTCAGCCCTTTGAGCCCAGCGTGGCTGAGCCAGAGCCTAGCGCCGAACCGCCGCGCCAACTGGACGCTGTGTTGCATATAGAGCCCGAAGCGGAGCCCGAGCCTGCGCCGGAACTGGTTCATCCAGAGGAGGTGCCCGAGTCGCCGGTGCTCGCCGAGATCGCGGTCGAGCCAGCGCCAGCAGCGGTGGCAAAAGACGAGCCCCCAGCCAAGTTGGGCTTCTTTGCGCGCCTCAAGCAAGGCTTGTCGAAGACCAGCGCCAGTATTGGCGAAGGCATGGCCAGTCTGTTTCTGGGTAAGAAGGCCATTGATGATGACCTGCTCGATGAGCTGGAAACCCGCCTGCTGACTGCGGATGTAGGCGTCGAGGCCACAACCGCAATCATGCAGAACCTGGCCCGCCGAGTATCGCGCAAAGAACTGGCCGATAGCGGCGCGTTGTACAAGGCACTGCAGGAAGAACTGGCCAGTCTGCTCAAGCCTGTCGAGCAACCGCTGCTGATAGACGGTAGCAAACAGCCGTTCGTGATCCTGGTGGTAGGCGTTAACGGGGTCGGCAAGACCACGACCATCGGCAAGCTGGCGAAGAAACTACAGCTAGAAGGCAAGAAGGTCATGCTGGCCGCCGGCGATACGTTCCGTGCGGCTGCGGTTGAGCAGCTGCAGGTCTGGGGGGAGCGCAACAATATCGCCGTGATCGCTCAGCACACCGGCGCGGATTCTGCCTCGGTGATCTTCGATGCGGTGCAGGCAGCAAAGGCTCGGGGTGTCGATGTGCTCATCGCCGATACCGCCGGGCGGTTGCACACCAAGGACAATCTGATGGAAGAGCTGAAAAAGGTCCGTCGGGTCATGGGCAAGCTCGACGACACTGCACCGCACGAAGTGCTGTTGGTGCTCGATGCCGGCACTGGTCAGAACGCCATCAACCAGACCAAGCAGTTCAATCAGTCGGTCGAGCTGACGGGATTGGCGCTGACCAAGCTCGACGGCACCGCCAAGGGCGGTGTGATCTTTGCCCTGGCCAAACAGTTCGGCACGCCGATCCGCTATATCGGCGTCGGCGAAGGCATCGATGACCTGCGAACTTTCGAGGCGGATGCCTTCGTCAATGCGTTGTTTGCCGAGAAAGGGACGGGCGGAGCCTCGTCATGATTCGTTTCGAGCAGGTGGGCAAGCGCTATCCCAACGGCCACGTCGGATTGCACGAGCTTTCCTTTCACGTGCAGCGGGGCGAGTTTCTCTTCGTCACCGGCCATTCCGGCGCCGGCAAGAGCACGCTGTTGCGCTTGCTGCTGGCCATGGAGCGGCCGACAAGCGGCAAGCTGCTCCTCGCTGGCCAGGACCTGTCGCGAATCAGCAATGCTCAGATTCCCTTCCTTCGTCGTCAGATCGGCGTGGTATTCCAGAACCACCAGCTGCTGTTCGATCGGACCGTATTCGATAATGCCGCGTTGCCGCTGCAGATCCTCGGTTTGAACAAGCGCGAGATCGGGCAGCGAGTAATGACCGCCCTGGAGCGGGTCAGCCTGAAAGACAAGGCGTTGCAGTACCCCTCCGATCTTTCTACCGGTCAGCAACAGCGCGTCGGTATTGCCCGCGCCGTGGTGCATCGTCCGGCGTTGCTGCTTGCCGACGAACCGACCGGCAACCTCGATCCGCGTCTGGCAGCCGAAATCATGGGTGTATTCGAAGACATCAACCGCCTAGGCACCACCGTGCTCATTGCCAGCCACGATCTCGCGCTGATTGCACGCATGCGTCATCGGATGCTCACCCTGCAGCGTGGTCGATTGATCGGTGACGGGGAGGCCTCCCGATGAGTACGCCAGAACAAAACCCGAACCCGGCCGAGCGCGCCGGCGGTGTACGCACGAAGCCCGAGCAGCCCAAGAGCGACGAGCCGGATTTCAAGACGCTGTTCCATGCCTGGTTGGAGAGCCACCGAGCCAGCGTGGCTGATAGTGTCGGCCGGCTGGTCAAGCAGCCTATCGGCAGCTTTTTTACCTGTTTGGTCATGGCGGTTGCATTGAGCCTGCCGATGGGGCTCGCGCTGTTGCTGGATAACGTCGAACGCCTTGGTGGCTCCTGGCAGCGGGCTGCACAGATTTCGTTGTTCATGAAACTGGACGTAGGTGCGGCGCAGGGGCAGGCGCTTCGTGAGCAGATTCTGGCGATGCCGGACGTGTCGGAAGCCAACTGGATCAGCCGTGAGCAGGCCCTGGAAGAATTCCAGCAATTGTCGGGGCTCGGCGAGGCCTTGCGAGAGCTGCCGGAAAATCCGCTCCCCGGCGTGGTTCTGGTGACGCCTAGTGAAATCGATCGTGACAATCTGGAAGCGCTGCGTCAGCGCCTGGCGGAGCTGCCTGGGGTCGAGCAGGCACAGCTGGACCTGCTCTGGGTCGAGCGGCTGACCGCGATCCTGAAGCTGGGTGATCGATTCGTGTTCGGCCTGAGCTTATTGCTTATCGCTACGCTGCTCCTGGTGATCGGCAACACCATCCGGTTGCATATCGAGAACCGCCGTACCGAAATCGAAGTTGTAAAGCTGGTCGGTGGAACCGACGGCTACGTGCGGCGTCCGTTTCTCTACATGGGTGCGTTGTACGGCCTGGGTGCAGGGCTGATGGCCTGGGTGTTGCTAGCCTATGGCCTGGGCTGGTTGAACGAGGCGGTCATCGGTTTGGCTGGCTTGTATGGCAGTGATTTCGGTCTGGCAGGCGTGCCGGCCGACGACGGGCTGTCGTTGGTGGTCGGCGCCGTGTTGCTGGGATATATCGGGGCCTGGCTTGCCGTTGCAAGGCATCTAAGCGAGCTCGCTCCAAGATAAGTGGTTGATTAATATAGCGTTTATTGGCTGTAAGGAAACTTTTCCACAGGCTTGCAGTCTCATGCGGCAGTGCTAAACTGCTGCAGCTTCATTATTGGAGGACCTGCATGACATCTAATCTCCAACCTGTTCAAGCCCTGGTCCCGGGAGGAAATCTCGAGGCCTATGTGCAGACGGTTAACAGCATTCCGCTGCTCACGGTCGAGCAGGAGCGCGAGTTGGCTGGCCGTCTGTTCTACCAGCAAGATCTCGAGGCAGCACGTCAGATGGTGCTGGCCCACCTACGTTTTGTCGTACATATCGCACGCAGCTATTCCGGCTATGGTCTGGCTCAGGCCGACCTGATCCAGGAAGGTAACGTCGGCCTCATGAAAGCCGTCAAGCGTTTCAACCCCGAGATGGGTGTGCGCCTGGTCTCCTTTGCCGTTCACTGGATCAAGGCTGAAATACACGAGTTCATCCTGCGTAACTGGCGCATCGTCAAAGTTGCCACGACCAAAGCGCAGCGCAAGTTGTTCTTTAACCTGCGCAGCCAGAAAAAGCGTCTGGCCTGGTTGAACAACGATGAGGTCGAGCGGGTTGCCGACAGCCTCGGCGTCGAGGCCCGGGAAGTGCGCGAGATGGAAAGCCGCCTCACTGGGCACGATATGGCCTTCGATCCGTCTGCGGATGCCGACGACGACAGCGCCTATCAGTCGCCAGCGCATTATCTTGAGGACCATCGTTACGACCCTGCCCGGCAGCTTGAAGATGCCGACTGGAGCGATAATTCGAATTCGAATCTGCACGAGGCACTGGATACGCTGGATGAGCGTAGCCGGGACATTCTTCAGCAGCGCTGGCTCAGTGATAACAAGGCTACGCTGCATGACCTCGCCGCCAAGTACGGTGTTTCCGCAGAGCGGATTCGTCAGCTCGAGAAGAATGCAATGAACAAACTCAAGGGATCCATTCAGGCTTGATCATCGTGTGCTGACCCTAGAGCTCCAGCCTCGAGGCGCTGCAATTGCAGCGCCTTTTTTATTGGTCCTGATATTGTGAACCGTCGCCTGGACGAGTGTTTGGGCTTAGTGGCGGCGCCCCGACTGGTCCAGGGACTCGGAAAGAGCGATCAACAGTTGAGCCGCGCTCACCGGCTTGTGTAACCAGGTGACGCCCGTGTCGTCGATGCTTTGTTCGAAATGGCTGGATGCCGATATCACGACGATCGGCAGGCCTCGTGTCTCAGGGTTGCGGCGCACTTCGTCGATCAAATCGCGTCCGTTTCCGTCGGGCAGATGCATATCAAGCGTCATCGCCACGTAAGCCGTGGTGGCAAGCTTGCCGCGGGCGGCGTGCAGGCTCTGTACGCGGTCAACGGTGTAGCCGGCGTCTCGGAGCATTAGAAGCAGCAGTCGGCCGGTGTCCGGTTCGTCTTCGACCACCAGCAGGCGAGGTTGGCCCTGATCCGGTACGAAGGTTGTCGATTCGAGTATCGGCAGTTCGCACCAGAACGTTGTGCCTTGGTCTTCTGCCGTATCGAAGCCTACCCTGCCTCCCATTCGTTCGATGAATTCCTTGGTGATGGCGAGCCCCAAACCGGTGCCACCCTTCTGACGACTGTCGGAAGCGTCCGCTTGGGCGAATTTTTCGAAAACCCGGGCCCTGAAACCCACCGGAATGCCTGGGCCCTGATCGGTCACGCTAATGCGTACGTGGTTGGCGTCCGATAGGCTGCAGTGCAGGGTGACCTGACCGCCCTCGGGGGTGTATTTGATAGCGTTCGAAAGGAAGTTCGTCAGTACCTGTTGAAGGCGCAGTCCATCGACCCAGACGTTAACGTCGACCGGGTTGGTCAGTACGCAATTAACCCCGAAATGAGCTGCGAATGCTTGATTGCTGGCCAAGGCCTCGTTGAGCAGCTGGACGAGCGAATGTTCACGCATGTCGAAGCTCATTTTGCCGGCCGATATTTTTTCCATGTCCAGCAGATCGTTGATCAGATAACCCAGGCGCAAGCTGTTGCGATGGGCAATTTCGAGCATTTGCTGGATGGCGGGTGGGGCATCGCCCAAAGCGCCCCCCGTGATCAGCCCTAACGCCCCGCTGATGGACGTAAGCGGTGTGCGCAACTCGTGGCTTACGGTCGACACAAACTCGTCTTTCATCTGCTCGATGCGCTTGTGCTCGGTCAGGTCCATGCTGGTCCCGCTTATGCGCAGCGGTTGGCCGTTGCGGTCGCGCTGGATATAGCCACGCACCAAGACGGGCACTATTTTGCCGGTCTTGTGCCTGAAGCGAAGCTCCGTAGTGAACTGGTCGACTGGCGAAAGCATGGTCTGAGCCAGCTGAGTCTTGGCTTGCGGGAGGTCCTCCGTTACCAGGGCCCGCTCCCATAGCTTCAAATCCTGGCTCAGCTCGCCTTGGCTGTAGCCGAGCATGTGCCAGGCGCGCGGCGAGCCATAGAAGGTCCCCGCTTCCAGATTCAGATCCCATAACCCGTCGTTGCTACCTTTCAGAGCCAGGCTGAGGCGCTCCTCACTGAGCTGCAGGGCGCGTTTATTTTCCCGAATATCTTCCGTCATCTGTTGCGCGAGCGCCTCGGCACGTGAGCGCCTGAGCGACAGCGAAGAGACCAGAAAGAACAGCATCAGGCTCAGGCCAGCTCCGAGTATGATCAGCAGCAGGTCGTTGCCATGGTAGAAATTGTCGAACTCCGGCAGGCTTTCCACGCGAAGTGTCCAGCTTTGTCCGTAAAGGTCCAGCTGCGTGACCTCGCTGTGGCGGACGGGTGTATCACGTTCGATATCACGGCTGGCAAAAAGCAGTTGATCGGCCTGCTCGATCCGGCCGGCATAGATGTGCAGGCTCAGGTCAAGATCAGACGCGCCAAGAATGCCGAGCATCAGGTTGTCCATTCGGAACGGGCTGTAAACGAAGCCTTTCAATGCTCGAAGACGTTGCTCTGGCGTACCGGTTGCTTCACCTGCACGGTACAGGGGTACGTACATCAACACACCTGCCTGCGTATGGCCGTGGGTCTCCTGACGCAATTTCACCTTGCCGGTTATACGTGTCTGGCCGGATTCGGCCGCCGCCATCAATGCCTGTCGGCGTACCTGTTCTGAAAGCATGTCGTAGCCGAACGCAGCCAGATTGCGGTCGCGAAACGGCTCCAGATAGACGACGGGTGTGTATAAAGCGCGCTCGCCAGGCGGGGTAATGGTGTATGCGCTGAAACCCTCATCATGCACAGCCTGGACATGGGCTGCGCGTTGCTCGGGTTTGACCGCCTTGGCAAACCCAATACCTTGAATGCCGGGGAAGCGTGTGGCCAGCCCAAGGCGCTCATGGTAGGCATGCCATTGTTGGCGGGAGACCTCGCCTTCGGCATTGAACAGGCCTGCTGCGCCGAGCAGAATCTGCTCATGGCTGATCAGGCGCCTGCCGATGGCTTCCGTAGCCTTTTCGACGAGAAATTCGAATTGTTGACTGGCAACACGATCTTCGTGAGCCCGTAGGTACTGCAGGATCGCCAGTTGCACTACCAGCGTAACCCCCAGCACAAGCCAGGCCACGTTGTTACGCCAACTGAATAATTGCCGCACCGTGCTGACGGGGTCCCGCGTTTCGATCACTGGTTCGCTCATGCTGTCGCTGCCGTGCGCTCTTGTGGCGAAGGGGTCGAGAAGGGTACTGCACGTTATGTGATCAGGACCGGTGAGCTAGCCAAGAGCAGTGCTAAGCATCTCGCAACGTTACGCTTCAGAGCTTACCCGCCGGGATGGCGTACTGCCATAACGGTCCGTCAGCTCGATACGGGTGAATTGGAGCGCGCCTGCTGCATCACTGCCCAAGAGAAACGCGTCCATTGCGTGAATTAGGAAGGCGTTACCAAGCCCTGCGTCACAAAACAGGGCTCGGCTTTATGAGCCGCAGGCTTCAGCGACGTGCTTCACTTGCTGTTGTCGTGCAGTTTGCTCAGGTAGTGGCTACCACCGAGCTGTCTTATCTGCTGCCGGATCCAGGCGGAACGACTGCGTACGTGCGGACCTGGACGACCGGCGTTCCATTCGCGAGGGTTTGGCAGTACTGCGGCCAGCTGGCTGGCCTGGCTGGCGGAAAGATAGGGTGCGTTGGTGCCGAAGTGATGTCGCGCGGCCGCTTCGGCACCAAAGACGCCGTTACCCCACTCTACGCTGTTGAGATAAACCTCCAGAATCCTTTGCTTTGGCCATAACAGTTCTATCCACGCGGTGAACCAGACCTCCAACCCTTTGCGTAGCCAGCTGCGACCGGACCAGAGAAAGAGATTCTTTGCGACCTGCTGGCTCAAAGTACTGGCGCCCCGTAAAGAGCCGCCGCGTTCGTTGTGCTCGAATGCGGCGCGAATCGCAGCGATATCGAAGCCCCAATGGTCGGCGAACTTCTGATCTTCCGCAGCGATGACAGACATTTTCAGATCGTCCGGCAGTTCTTTCCAGGGCCGCCAGCTCCGTTGCAGGTCAATGCTCTCACCTTCGGTCCATGATTCGATCTTGCGCTCGATCATCAGCGCGGTGAAGGGCGGCGGTACCCAGCGCAGCGCTAGAACCAACAGCACGGAAACCGCCATCAGCCATAGCAGCAGTTTAGTGAGACGGCGAAATCGGGCTCGAAGCATGGGGCGTGGTCGCAGCCTGGGAGAATGGGCATTATAACGGTGCATCTACTCCCTGACCGGAACCCTCCTGAATGATTCGTTCGTTTCTATTACTCGCTGGTTTCTTCGGCTTTACAGGTGTCTCGCTGGGCGCGTTTGCCGCCCACGGTTTGAAGAGCCGCCTGGGTGCCGACTATCTCGCCGTGTTCCAGACCGGAGTGCACTATCAGCTGATCCACGCGCTAGCGCTGTTCGGTGTCGCTCTGCTCGCGCTGCACGCACCAAGCCGCCTGTTGGGCATAGCTGGTGGCCTGTTTACGCTGGGTATCGTGCTGTTCTCGGGTAGCCTCTATCTGCTGACCCTGACCGGTGTCGGCAAACTTGGAATGATCACGCCCTTAGGCGGAACGGCGTTTCTGGCTGGCTGGGTCTGCCTCATGGCAGCCGCCTGGAACCTGCGTGTCTGATCGAACCGGCTGGTGCGGCCGGGATGAATGGTGATAGCTGCCGCCTTGGTGGACTGTGTCGATCGGGCTAGAATGCTGGCCCTTTCGCAATGGCGGCGAGCACTATGCACATTCAGTTGAACGGCGAGCGCTACGAACTCCCTGACGGCCAGTCGGTCGCCGATCTGCTTCAGCGCCTGGAGCTGACTGGCCGACGGCTCGCCGTCGAGCTCAATCGCGATATCGTTCCGCGTAGCCAGCATGCCACGACGACCTTGGTCGAAGGCGACCATATCGAAGTGGTGCATGCCATTGGTGGCGGCTGACGAGCCCGCCGCAGTAATTTCAGGTCGTCGCCCGTGCAGCGGCGTATTTCTCGCTTCATTTCATCTGTACAGGATGGTCGCATGAGCCAAGTTCCGCACGACAAACCATTCACGCTTGCCGGCCGCACCTATCAGTCGCGCCTGTTGGTAGGTACCGGCAAGTACAAGGATCTCGACGAGACCCGCGCGGCCATCGAAGCGTCCGGCGCGGAGATCGTCACCGTTGCGGTGCGCCGTACCAACATTGGCCAGAATCCAGGTGAGCCCAACCTGCTGGACGTCATCTCACCGGACCGCTACACCATCCTGCCCAATACCGCTGGTTGTTACGATGCCGACGAGGCTGTACGTACCTGCCGCCTGGCCCGTGAACTGCTCGATGGCCACAAGCTGGTCAAGCTGGAAGTGCTGGCTGACCAGAAGACCCTGTTCCCCAACGTGATCGAAACCCTCAAGGCGGCGGACGTGCTGGTCAAGGATGGCTTCGATGTCATGGTGTACACCAGCGACGACCCGATCATCGCGCGCCAGCTGGCCGATATGGGCTGCATCGCGGTGATGCCGCTTGCCGGTCTGATCGGAACGGGGCTTGGCATCTGCAACCCCTACAACCTTCGCATCATTCTCGAAGAGGCCCAGGTACCGGTGCTGGTCGACGCAGGGGTTGGCACGGCATCCGACGCGACCATCGCCATGGAGCTCGGTTGCGAAGCGGTGCTGATGAACAGCGCCATCGCCCATGCGCAGAATCCGGTGCTCATGGCTGAGGCCATGAAGTACGCAATCGACGCGGGCCGCCTGGCCTATCTGGCGGGGCGTATGCCCAAGAAGCTTTACGCCAGTGCCTCCTCGCCGCTTGAAGGTCTGATCCGCTAACTCTTTCTCTTCAGGCTGCGCCGGTATAGGCGCAGCCGCCTCATTACAGGTTCGTTCATGAGTGACACTCCTTCTCCGGCCGACGGCCAGCGTCGTATGCGCACCATCAAAAGTTTCGTGATGCGCGCCGGTCGCATGACTGAAGGTCAGCAGCGTGGTCTCGATCATGGCTGGCCGCGCTTCGGTCTTGAGCTGGACAATGGGCCGCTCGATTTCGACCAGGTATTCGGGCGGCAGGCGCCGAGGACCTTCGAGATCGGATTTGGCATGGGCCATTCCACGCTGGAAATGGCCGCAGCAGCTCCCGACCAAGACTTCATTGGCGTGGAGGTACATTCGCCTGGTGTGGGTGCGCTCCTTAGCGGACTTCTGTCACAAAATCTGAATAATGTGCGTGTCTACAGTTGCGATGCACTAGAAGTGCTGCGTGAATGTGTCGCTGATTCTAGCCTGGACCGGGTTCTGCTGTTTTTCCCCGACCCCTGGCATAAAAGTCGCCACCACAAGCGGCGCATCGTCCAGCCCTCATTTGCCGAGCTGGTGCGCAAGAAACTCAAGGTCGGTGGTGTGTTGCATATGGCAACCGACTGGGAGGCTTACGCGGAGCACATGCTCGACGTCATGAGCGTCGCGCCCGGGTTTCGCAACCAGGCCGTTAATGGCCAGTACGTAGATCGTCCAGAAGAGCGTCCAATTACCAAGTTCGAGCGTCGCGGTGAGCGTCTTGGCCATGGAGTTTGGGATCTGAAGTTCGAGCGCGTCGACTGACCCTTAGAAGTACGCTTCACCGCTGCACCCGCCAAAGCCGCGACCAAGCGGCCCAGGGATGATCCAATAACGAAAAATGCCAGGATGGCACGATCTCCAACGCCTCAACGAACGCCCTGCCTTTCGGCACAGGGCTGTCATCTGCCGCGCCCATGTCGCGGCAAGGAGCAAAATGATGTACAGAAAATTTGGAATTCTCCTGCTGGCCGCCTGCGCCAGTCAGGCTCAGGCCCGGGTGGATGACACACAGGCCATGCGCCTTGGCCAGGACCTTACCCCACTAGGCGCCGAGCGCGCTGGCAATGCCGCCGGGACCATTCCGGCCTGGACGGGCGGAGTGCAACCGCCTGCCGGCTACGAGAAGGGCATGCACCATCCGGATCCTTACGCGGGCGACGCGGTGCTGTACAAGGTTGACCAGAGCAATGTCGGTCAGTATGCCGCGTTGTTGCCAGACGGAATGCGAGCGCTGATCGAGCGGGAGCCGGGCTTTTACCTGCGTGTGTTCCCAACGCGCCGCAGCGCTGCTAACCCACAGCGAATCTACGATGCGACGCGCCTGAACGCAGTCAGTGCGGAGCTGATCGCCAACGGCAATGGCCTCAAAGGTGCGGCTGCCGGTATCCCGTTTCCCATTCCACAGGACGGGATGGAAGTAATCTGGAACCACGTGCTGCACTACAAGGGTGATCAGACTCGCTTCGTCAACAATCAGGCTGTGGTGATCAATGGCAGTCCGACCTATATCAAACGTGATCGTCAGATCTACTATGTTTACAACCGCGAGGGGATGACCCAGGCCGATCTGGACAACACCTTGTTGTATTACAAATACAAGGTCACCGCACCGGCCAAGCTTTCAGGCACCTCGCTGGCTGTTCAGGATCCGCTCGATCAGGTGCTGGCCGTGCGTAAAGCATGGCGATACAGCCCGGCCGATCGGCGAGTACGGCGCCTGCCTTCGCTCGCTTATGATTCGCTGCAGCCCGATACCAGTGGCCTGGCAACGGCGGACGTGGTGGACTCCTTCAATGGCGCCCCGGACCGCTATGAGTGGTCGCTTATCGAGAAGCGCGAAATGCTGGTGCCGTACAACAGTTACGCGGTACACCAGAAGGGTATCCCCTACGACGACATCGTTGGCCCACGCACCCTTAATCCAGACCTGCTGCGCTATGAGCTGCATCGGGTGTGGGTCGTCGACGCTACGCTCCGCAAGGGGTTCAGCCATCCCTATGCCAAGCGCCGTTTCTATATCGACGAGGACAGCTGGTCGATTTTGGCGGTGGACCTGTTCAACGACAAGGGCGAGCTGATTGGCCTGCAAGAGAGCCACCCGATCAGTTACTACGAGGTTCCGATGTTCAACAGCACGGTCGAAACCTTGTATCACCTGAAGGACGGTAACTATTTCGTCGATGGGCTGGATAACAACGAGCAAATGTACGACTTCGATGCTCGACTCAATCCTCGGGACTTCTCACCAGCGGCGCTTCGTCGCGGTAACTGACGGATTACCCGCGAAAAAGCCGCCTCATGGCGGCTTTTTCTTTTGGCGTTCCGGTTCGATAGTTGTCGTATCAGAACGAAACGGATTATTGCCGCTCGCGTGGCTTGACGCACACCCGAGTCCCGGCAGTGCCCTGAACGATTGCCTCAATGTCCGTGAGCGAGCCGATGACGGCGACCTTTCCGGTTTTCCGTACGAACTCGCAGGCAGCCTGTACCTTGGGGCCCATAGAGCCGGCAGCGAACCCTAGCCCCTCGAGCTCATCAGGATGCGCCGCGTCGATGCGTTTCTGCTGCGGTGTTCCCCAGTGCAAATAGGTACCGTCGACATCGGTCGCAATGACCAACAGATCCGCTTCGAGCTGCTCCGCAAGCAGCGCCGAGCACAGGTCTTTGTCGATAACCGCCTCGACTCCGTTTAGACGGCCATCCCGGTCATAGACCGTCGGAATGCCGCCACCTCCGGCACAGATGACCACGGTGCCTTTTTCCAGCAGCCAGCGGATCGGTCGGATCTCGAAGATTCGCTTCGGTCTGGGACTTGGCACCACGCGACGGAAGCGGTCACCGTCCGCTGCAATGCTCCAGCCTTTTTCTCTGGCCAATCGCTCCGCATCTTCTCGACTGTACACGGGCCCGATTGGCTTGGTCGGCTGCCCGAAGGCCGGGTCGTTCGGGTCCACCTCCACTTGAGTCAGTAATGTGGCGAAGGGCACTTCGAGCGGGAGCAGATTGCCCAGCTCCTGCTCGATGATGTATCCGATCATGCCCTCGGTTTCGGCACCCAGGACGTCCAGCGGATAGCTAGGCACCTCTGCATATGCCGCACCCTGCAGGGCCAGTAAGCCAACTTGTGGACCGTTTCCGTGAGCCACGACCAGCTCATTGCCTGACGCAATGCGTGCAATCTGGGCACAGGCGGTTCGGACGTTCTCACGTTGATTGTCCGCAGTTAACGGCTCGCCTCTGCGAAGCAAGGCATTACCACCTAACGCGATGACGATACGCATGCTGCTCTCCCTAAAATAGCGCCCAAGCAGTGCCGGGCGCTGACTCCGTCAAACGTCTGCGAGTGTCGAGACAAGAATCGCCTTGATGGTATGCATACGGTTCTCGGCCTGTTCGAAGGCAATGCATGCAGGCGACTCGAACACCTCTTCGGTCACTTCGATGCCATTGGCCAGGTTTGGATACTTGGCGGCGATCTCTTTACCGATCTTGGTCTCGCTGTTGTGAAACGCGGGCAGGCAATGCATGAACTTGGTTCGTGGGTTGCCTGTTGCCTGCATTAAGGCGAGGTTCACCTGATAGGGCAGCAGCTGCTGGATACGTTCCGCCCAGGCATCGACAGGCTCCCCCATGGATACCCAGACATCCGTGTGAACGAAGTCGACGCCTGCCACCGCATCGATCGGGTCTTCGGTGAGCGACAGGCGCGCCCCGCTCTGCACGGCAAAGTCCTGGCAGGCCCTGACGTGCGCTTCGCTCGGCCAAAGCGCGCGCGGAGCGGCAATGCGTACGTCCATCCCGAGCTTCGCGCCGATCAGGAGCAGCGAATTGCCCATGTTATTGCGGGCGTCGCCGAGGTAGGCGTAGCTGATCTGGTGAAGTGGCTTGTCGCTGTGCTCACGCATGGTCAGCACGTCGGCGATCATCTGGGTGGGGTGATATTCATCGGTGAGCCCGTTGTAGACCGGCACTCCAGCGTAGCGGGCAAGTTCCTCGACGATCTCCTGTTTGAAGCCCCGGTATTCGATGGCGTCGTACATGCGCCCGAGCACGCGGGCGGTGTCCTTCATGCTTTCCTTGTGGCCGATCTGTGAGGAGTTCGGGTCGATATAGGTAACGTTGGCGCCTTGGTCATAGGCGGCCACTTCGAAGGCGCACCGGGTGCGGGTGGAGGTTTTTTCAAATATCAGCGCGATGTTCTTGCCTTTGAGATGCTGGCGTTCGGTGCCGGTGTACTTGGCGCGTTTCAGGTCGCGGGACAAGTCGAGCAGATAGCGCAGCTCGCGTTCGTTATGGTGCATCAGGCTGAGCAGGCTACGGTTGTGGATGTTGAAGGCCATGGTAGAAGTCCTCAAATTGCGGGCCGGCAATGGCCGGCGTGATGATCAGTAGTCGAGTGGGTCACGCACGATTGGGCAGGTCATGCAGTGACCACCACCACGGCCGCGGCCCAGTTCACTGGCGCTGATGGTGATGACCTCGACACCCGCCTTGCGCAGCAGCGTGTTGGTGAAGGTGTTGCGGTCGTAGCCAATTACGACGCCGGGCTCGAGGGCGACCACGTTGTTGCCGTCATCCCACTGCTCGCGCTCGACCTCGTAGCTGTCGCCACCGGTCGCCACCACCCGCAGAGCTGGAAGCCCCAACGCCTCGGCGACTACCTCGAGGAAGCTCGCTTTTTCCCGCCGCAGGTCGATGCCGCCCGGCTTGCTTTCGTCAGGGCGCAGGCTGAACGCAACGATGCCGTGCACGACTTCGGGGTAGATCGTCACGAGGTCCCTGTCGCAAAAGCTGAACACGGTGTCGAGATGCATCGCCGAGCGTGAGCGCGGCAGGCCTGCCACTATCACGCGCTCGGCCGCACCGTGACGGAACAGGGACTGTGCCAACTGGCCTATGGCCTGACGTGAAGACCGCTCGCCCATTCCGATCAGGACCACACCCTTGCCGATCGGCATTACGTCACCGCCCTCCAAGGTCGCAAGGCCGTGATCTAGCTCGGGGTCGCCATACCAGACCTTGAAGTCCTGTCCGGCAAACTGCGGGTGGAAACGATAGATCGCAGCGGTGAGGAGGGTTTCCTGACGGCGCGCTGTCCAGTGCATGGGGTTGAGCGATACGCCGCCGTATATCCAGCAGCTGGTATCGCGAGTGAACATGGTGTTGGGCAGTGGGGGCAGGATGAAGCTCGAATGGCCAAGGTAGTCGCGGAACAAACTGACTATTTCGCTGCTCCGTGTGCCCGGAATATCACTGCCCGACACCCCGCCAATCAGATACTCGGCCAATTGTCTCGGCTGCTGCTCCTCCAGCCAGGCGCGTACTTCGCTCTGTAGGCCAATCCCGGCCTGGTTGGCTGTGATCTTGCGGTCTAGGATCCATTTCAGCGCCTCGGGATTGCTCACCGTATCGGTCAGCAGGTTATGCATCTCCAGCACCTCGACGCCCCGCTCGCGCATCTTGGTGACAAAGTCGAAATGGTCGCGTTTGGCCTGGTTCACCCAGAGGACATCGTCGAACAGCAGCTCGTCACAGTTGGTCGGCGTAAGGCGCTGGTGGGCCAGGCCGGGTGAGCAGACCATTACTTTGCGCAGTTTCCCGGCTTCGGAATGGACACCCAGCTTCATCGATTGCGGGGTCATGGCAGTTCTCCTTGTGTCTTCGCACCTGTAGGTGCTCAGTGGCCCGCCAACGCTCGTGGCGGTGGCGGGAGTTGACCGGGCTTGCGTCCGGGCGGTCAGAGGGATAGGAAACCTTGGTAAAGCCCATACGCTGCGATCGCTGCGCCTATCAGCACGGCAGCGAAGATCAGTTTCTCCAGCGCCGTGAATACGGCCTCGCCACGTTCATGCTTGGCCTTGGCAAACAGCAGGGCGCCGGGCGCATACAGCAGTGCGGATAGCAGCAGGTACTGGACGCCACCGGCATAGACGAGCCAGAGCGCGTAGAGCGTGGCGATCAGAGCAATGAGCAGATCCTTGCGTCTTTCACCGGGAGCGTTTTCATAGCCGTCTCCGCGTATCCCAACCAGCAGCGCGTAGGCCGCGGACCAGAAATACGGCACCAGGATCATCGAGGTGGCGAGGTAGAGCAGGCTCAGGTAGGTAGAGGCGCTGAACAGCGTAATGATCAAGAAGAGTTGAATCAGTCCGTTGGACAGCCACAGCGCATTGGCTGGTACGTGATTGGCGTTTTCCTTGCGCAGGAAGTTCGGCATGGTGTGGTCGCGAGCCCCGGCGAAGAGGATCTCGGCGCATAGCAGCGTCCATGAAAGCAGAGCGCCCGCCAGGGAAACCACCAGCCCAACGCTGATCAGAATCGCGCCCCAGCGCCCCACCACCTGCTCCAGAACGCCAGCCATTGAAGGGTTCTTCAGACCAGCGAGTTCGGGCTGGCTCATGATCCCCATTGACAGAACGTTCACCAACACCAGCAAAACCAGCACGCCGATGAAGCCGATCACCGTTGCCTTGCCGACATCGCTGCGGCGTTCGGCGCGTGCCGAGTAGACACTGGCACCCTCAATGCCAATGAACACCCACACAGTGACCAGCATCATGTTGCGGACCTGCTGCATGACGCTGCCAAGTTCGACGTTGCCGCGACCCCAGAAGTCGGCTGTGAATATGTCCAGACGAAACGCCACGGCGGCGATGACGATGAACAGTACCAGCGGCACGACCTTGGCGATGGTGCTGATCAGGTTGATGAAAGCTGCCTGCTGGATGCCTCGCAAAACCAACAGATGCACACCCCATAGCACCAAAGAGGCGCCGATGACGGCCGGCAGGGTATTGCCTTCGCCAAATATCGGGAAGAAATACCCCAGGGTGCTGAACAGCAGAACGAAGTAGCTGACATTGCCGATCCAGGCGCTGATCCAATAACCCCAGGCGGACGAAAAGCCCATGTAATCACCGAAGCCTGCCTTGGCGTAGGCATAGACGCCCGCGTCGAGTTCGGGCTTTCGGTTGGCCAGCGTCTGGAATACAAATGCCAGGCTCAGCATGCCGACTGCTGTAATCGCCCAGCCAATGAGGATGGCGCCCGCGCTGGCGCTTGCCGCCATGTTTTGTGGCAGGGAAAAGATCCCGCCACCTATCATCGAACCCACTACCAGCGCCACCAGGGCACTGAGTTTCAGTTGTTTCGTAGTCGTGGCCATAACCCTGTCTCCTTATAGGATCGTGCACAGCTGAGGTCATTGAATGCCTACTTCTGCGGTGCGGTCATGACGGGCGTCAACAAAGCGCTGGGAGGAGGGTGCAACGATGAGTCTGTATTGTTGAGGTGAGTCGTAGACGCGGCAAAGCACTGTGCTAGAGCCGTTGCGCACCAGGACCGGTTGAAGGAAGGCTAATACTGTGTTCAGACCAGGCCATGTGGAAATCAGCCGACTGCCATCGGCGGACTTTCCGGGATATCACTTGATTCTCGACTACCACGTCGAGGGCCCCGAGCAGACGCCGGAGTGGGCCTGTTTTCATCTGCACGGGGTGGTCGATCAGACGCCTATCGACGATCGATTCAGGATGCACCGCGACGTAGCATTCAACTTCTTGCAGCGCATCCGTCAGTGTCTGCGCAAGCGTGGCGTGCACCTGCACACGGACGTGCTGTTTGGCTTTCACGTCGACTACGATCCGCTGTTCGAAGACCTACGCCATCAGTTGCACGGTATGCCGGGGGAGCCGGTGGATCTCGATCGATTTCTACTTGGCTATTGAGGTGGGTCAGTTACGGTCGGCTACAACGCCAATGATGAACAGAACCAGCAGCAACACTGGCGCAAGGGTGTAGTTGTTGAACTGGGCCAGTCCCTTGGCCAGCCACGGTGTGAGGTAGATGATGCCGAGGCCGTAGACCAGGGCACAGAAGACCACGAACGCCAGCGTACGTAAGACGAAGTTGAGCCCGCCGATATTTTTTTGTACCCAGCTGTTGAGCGCCGGCCCGAAGAGGACAAACAAGGTCGCCATGATCGCCAGTGAGATATCGAACAGGTGGTGACGGCTCCAGCGCGACAGTGTGGCGATGAGGTCGAGTGCTAAATCCATGCGGGGTCCTTAAGGCAGGAAAAATTGCAGCAAGTCGTTGAGAAACAGTTGCCCCTTCGGGGTCGCAGCCAGCCGATAAGGGTCCGGCTCCAGCAGGCCGCGAGCTTCGGCTTCATGCCGACTGCTCGCGAGCAGATCTGTGCTAAGGCCGGTGCGCTGAGTGAACAACAATGAGGGCACGCCGTCGGTGAGGCGCAGCACGTTCATCAGGAATTCGAAGGGCAGGTCGTGCTGCTCGAGTTGCTTGTCGCCGGCGCGGAAGCGCTTAGCGGGGTCCAGATAGTCCTTGGGCAGTCGGGTTTTCCAGTGTCGCCGGACCTCACCGTTCGGCCTTGTCCATTTGCCGTGAGCTCCGGCACCCAGGCCAAGAAAGTCGCCAAAGGTCCAGTAATTAAGGTTGTGCCGCGCCTGACGGCCGGGGCGTGCATAGGCCGACGTTTCGTATTGGGCGTAGCCGTGGGCTGCGAGCAATGCCTGGCCGGCTTCCTGGATGTCCCACAGGGTTTCGTCTTCAGGCAGACGGGGAGGCTTGCTCCAGAATTCGGTATTCGGTTCGACAGTAAGTTGATACCAGGACAGGTGGGTCGGCTGTTGAGCGATTGCCGTTCGCAGGTCGCTCAAGGCATCGTCAAGGCTCTGCCCAGGCAGGCCATGCATCAGGTCCAGATTGAAGTTATCGAAACCCGCTGCGCGTGCCATGTCAGCGGCACGGATCGCCTCGTCGCCGTCATGGATCCGGCCGAGCGCCGCAAGCTTGGCAGCCTGAAAACTCTGCACGCCGATGGATAAACGGTTGATGCCAAGGCTTCGATAGTCGCGGAATTTGGCCTGTTCAAATGTCCCAGGGTTGGCTTCCAGGGTTATTTCAACGTCATCGGCGAACCCGACCCGCTGCTGCATGCCCTCGAGGACTCGCCCCAGCGCACTGGCCGAGAACAGGCTCGGCGTGCCGCCGCCGAAGAAGATCGACGTCAGCTTGCGATTCTGAACCTGCGCATGATCTGCATCCAGGTCCGCCAATAGCGCCTCGACATAGGCGTCTTCCGGAAGTGAGGGGCCTGCAGCGTGCGAGTTGAAGTCGCAGTACGGGCATTTGCGCACGCACCAGGGAATATGAACATAGGCCGCCAGGGGCGGCAGCTCCAGGCGCGATACCGAAGGCGGTTCCGAAGCACCACCTTTGGAGACTGCGGTCATGCGATTCCCAGCCGCTGCTTGAGCAGGGCCATGGCGCGAGCGCGGTGGCTGAGCTGGTTCTTGTCCTGCGGTGCAAGCTCGGCGCTGGAGCAGTCACGCTCCGGCACCCAGAACAGCGGATCGTAACCGAAGCCATGTTCACCCTGAGCGCTGTGCAGAATACGACCCTGCCAGAGTCCTTCGCAGAGAACCGGCAAGGGATCGTCGACATGGCGCAACAATGCGAGAGCACAGACGAACTGCGCGCCGCGCTCGGCGTCCGGTACGTCCCGCAGGGCATCGAGCAGCTTGGCATTGTTTGCCGCGTCACCCTGACCGTCTGCGTAACGCGCCGAGTAGATGCCCGGCGCACCGCCCAGATGGTCGACCGCTAGACCCGAGTCGTCTGCCAGCGCAGGCAATCCCGATATGCGTGCCGCATTGCGAGCCTTGAGAATGGCATTCTCGACAAACGACAGTCCGGTCTCTTCCGGCTCGATATCGCTGAACTCACCGATCGAGCGAACCCGCACGGCGTCGCCCAGCATGGCTTGCAGTTCCTTGAGCTTGCCGGCGTTGTGGCTGGCCAGCACCAGTTCTTTGAAGGGCATCATTCGTCCGGGAAGAATTCTTGGGTGAAATCGATATTGATCGCCGCAGCACCGACCGGCTGCACGTTTACGTTGAAGCGCAGTGTTTCGCGGGAGCCGAAGGGAAACTGCGCAAGATAGTAGGTTGCCTCATCGCCCTCCCTGAGTTGTTTGAAAGACAGAGGGTAATCCTGGCCGAGCAGGTTCTTGACCGTACCGCTCACCTGCGCCGCAGTGGGCTTGCCAGCCTTGAGTACGGAGATGTTGACTACGCCCTGTGTCTTGCTGCGCACGAGCCCTGTGGCCGCTGCGATATCCGGCTGTAGATAGCCGGAGTTGAACGCGATGTAGTGCACGTCGTACTCACCGACGCTTTGCTTTCGCTCGGCCATGGCCGGTAGGGCAAACAGCAGGGCAAGCAGACATATCAATCTCGATCTCATAGTGTTTCCTCCTGCGTCGAAGTCAGCGGGCTGGCCCGGTGACACGATAGATACCGATCTCGCCGATCAGGTTAGGCCATAAACGGCTGGCTAAGCCGTGCTTGTGATGTCGATCCACTGCCAGGCGCTCAAGCACGCGGGCGCCCAGTTCGCGGCTGAGCCTCTCGAAGTCTTCGAACGTGCAGAAGTGGATATTCGGTGTGTTGTACCACGTGTAGGGAAGGAACTCCGACACTGGCATGCGCCCCTTGCTGGCGAGGTACCAGCGGCAGCGCCAATGGCCGAAATTGGGGAAGGTGATGATGCACTCGCGACCGACCCGGAGCATTTCCTTGAGCAACACGTCCGGGTAGTGGACGGCCTGTAGGGCCTGGGTCATCACCACCATATCGAAGCTGTTGCTGGCGAAGTTACCGAGGCCCTTATCGAGATCCTGCTCGATGACGTTCACGCCTTTTTCGACGCAGGCTGCGATGTTGTCCGGATCGATTTCCAGACCGTAGCCGCTGACCTGCTTGTTGTCTCGCAGCCAGGCCAGCAAGTCACCATTTCCGCAGCCCAGGTCGAGCACGCGGCTTCCTGCCGGTATCCAGTCTTGGATGATTTCCAGATCGGCGCGCATATAGGTTCCTTATACGGCGATGCGGTTCATGTAACCGCGAAAGGCCTGAAGATAACGTGGGATCGGAATCAGGAAGGCGTCGTGGCCTTGTGGAGCGTCGATCTCCAGATAGCAGACGTTCTTGCGCGCCGCGATCAGCGCGTCGACGATTTCATGCGAGCGCTCGGGCGAGAAGCGCCAGTCGGTAGTGAACGATATGACGCAGAAGTCCGCTTTCGCCGTCGACAGTGCCTTGGCCAGGTCATCGTCGTGTGCCGCCGCCGGGTCGAAATAATCCAGCGCCTTGGTCATCAACAGATAGGTATTGGCATCGAAACGGCCGGAGAACTCTTCGCCCTGATAGCGAAGGTAGCTTTCAACCTGGAATTCGACGCTGTTGAAATCGTAGTTCAGCTTTTCGCTCTTGAGCCCACGTCCAAACTTGGTGCCCATGGCATCGTCGGAGAGGTAGGTGATGTGCCCCACCATGCGCGCCAGCATCAAGCCCCGCTTGGGAATAACGCCCTTTTCCTGGAAATGCCCACCGTGGAACTCCGGGTCGGAAAGGATCGCCTGGCGCGCAACCTCATTGAACGCAATGTTCTGGGCTGACAGCTTGGGTGCCGAGGCGATTGCCACACAATGGCGTACGCGTTCGGGGTAGCTCATGGTCCATTGCATCGCCTGCATGCCGCCGAGGCTGCCACCCACCACAGCCGCCCATTGCTCGATACCCAGCATGTCGGCCAGGCGGGCCTGGCTGTTGACCCAGTCTTCAACTGTGACAACCGGGAAATCCGCGCCATAAGGCTTGCCCGTGGCTGGATTGATGCTGCTGGGGCCGGTCGAGCCATTGCAACCCCCAAGGTTGTTCAGGCTGGCCACAAAGAAGCGGTTGGTATCGATCGCCTTGCCTGGCCCGATGCAGCTGTCCCACCACCCTGGCTTGCGGTCCTCATCGTCGTGGAAGCCCGCCGCATGATGATGGCCTGACAGCGCGTGGCAGATGAGTACGGCGTTGCTGCGCGAGGCGTTCAGTTCGCCGTAGGTTTCATAGATCAGCTGGTAATCGTTCAGCATGCGGCCGCAGGCGAGTGCCAGCGGCTCGGCGAAATGCGCGACCTTCGGACTCACCAGACCAACGGAATCGGCTGGAATAGCTGTGGGCATCGACCCTGGCTCGTACTGGAAGAAGGCGGCAAAGTCTAAAGGTTAGCGCGCCTCAATTCACCCTCAATCGCAACGCCTACGTCATCCAATGCTGGCGCTGGTGAGGCTGACAACCTTACCTTGGCGACGGATCGGCGCGGGCTTTCGCAGCAGTCGCAACATTTCCCCGGCCTCGGCCAGCTGTTGTTCAAGCTCGAGGCTGTAACGCGCCAGCAGGCGGCCGCGCTGGCTGCTTTGCTGACTATCCTGTGCCAGGCTCTTCAGGCGCAACATATGCGCTTCCAGCTGCTGCTTATGTTCAAGGGAATGCTGCATCAGCGGCAGCAGCGCTTCGTTGGCCCAATGTTCGGCCTCCTGGCGCAAGCGCTGATGCATGGCGACTACTTCCTGTACGAGGGTGGAGAAGAAGCGTCGGGTCAAGGTTCGCTGCTCGGTGAGCAGAGTCTTGAGCTGGAGGCGGAACTGGTCGGCCTTGTTCTGCAAGCCTCTGAGTTCTTTCTGGTAGCGCGCCAGGCGGAATAGGGGGGCATCCACGCCGTGCAGCGGGTTTTCGTCATTGTGTCGCCGGTAGATGGCCGAGACTATCTTGTTGGCCAATGCCGCTTCGTGCTCGAGTGCGCCCAGATCCTGCTCCACGGAGCGGAAGAAATGCACGATGCTGAGGTTGATGCCCAGTGTGGTCAGGCTCCCCGTCAGGCTGCGTCGCAGGCGAGAGAGGTGTTCTTCTAGGCGCTCCGGCCGCACGGTCGAACACAGCAGATCGCCCTGGCGTTGCAGCAGGCGCTGGTTGGTTTTCAGTTGCAGCAATCGCTTGTGGTGCTGGTTATGGTCATGGCGGGTGCGGGCAGTCAGCTCCATGAGCATCTGGCCGCTGTCCTGACGATGGTTGTCGAGCAGCTCGCATTGCTCCCTGACCTTGCCCAGTCGCTGAGTCAGGATCTGCTGACTGTTTTGCAGTAGCGCGAGCACCTGCCGCACCACCTGTTGTTCCAGTAGTCGCTCCTTCTGAGCGAGGATTCGCTCGCAGAGCAGGTGCTCCAGCGTAACCAGTTGACTGCGCTCAAGCAGGTTCTGATCGCCGCGGATCTTGGCCAGCAAGGCCTGCTTGGCCGAGAGTGGAAGCACATCCTCGACAGCGATGCCCAGCTGTTGCGCCGTGGCTGTCTGCATCCGCTGGATCGCCCCACTGACGAAGGCTTCACCGGATACGTCGTCCCACAAGACATCGATCTTGTTCAGCACGGCGAACAATCGGTTTCGGCCGCCGTCGTCGAGTTGGCGAATATGCTGTTGCCAGATGCCCATGTCGCTAGCCGTCACACCTGCATCGGCAGAAAGCAGGAAAATCACGGCCTGGGCATTTGGCAACATTGACAGGGTGAGTTCCGGCTCGCTGCCGAGCGCGTTGAGCCCTGGCGTATCAAGAATGCGCAGGCCTTGGCGCAGCAGCGGATGGTCGAAATTGACCATGGCGTGTCGCCAGGCCGGCACCATCACTTCCCCGTCGGCCTCGGAAGCCTCCAGCGCGTCGGGGTGGAAGCCCAGCTGAATGGCCCGCTCCACCGGCATCGACTTGGTGGAGGCGACTTGGCAAAAGGCGCTAACCATCGCATCGGGGTTATCAGGATCCAGCGCTATGTTGGTCCAGAACCCTGGGGTGCGCTTGAGCTGGGCGATGCTGCTGTCTTCCAGGCGGGACTCGATCGGCAGCAGGCGAATGTACGAGCGTTCCGCACGGGGATCGAAAAACAACTCGGTCGGGCACATGGTGGTTCGGCCGGCACGCGACGGCAGGATGCGCTGGCCGTACTCGGAGAAGAACAGGCTGTTGATCAGCTCCGTCTTGCCGCGGGAATACTCGCCGACAAATGCGAGCGTAATGTGGTCGGTGCGCAGTAGTTTCAGCGCGCGGTCCAGTCTGGCTTCCACCACGTCCGAGTTGAGTCGGTTATGGGCCAGCCAGCTCCGGTAACGCGTTATTTCGCGGATAAGGTCGCGTTTCCAGGAGACGTAGGCATCCACCTGCCGGTCGAGTCGTTCCATGATCATGGTGCTTCCTGAAAGGCGTAGGGGGCGATTATCCCTGTCGCCCGGTGTGGGTCAATCGAGCCTTTTGTGAACTGCCGCCCAAAGCCTGCACGAGGCTATGGGCGGTTTCGGTTCAGATGAACGAACGCAGGATGTTGGGCATGTGCGTCATCATCGCCAGGTTATTGATGACGAGCATGTCGATCAGTTTGATCGCGAGAAAAGCGAAGATTGGTGAGATATCCAGCCCACCCATGCTCGGCAGCAGGCGGCGGAAGGGTGCCAGTGCCGGTTCGCAAATCTGGCTCACCAGCTGGGCGCCGGGGTTGTGGCTTCCAGGTGCGACCCACGACAGGATCACGCTGATGATGAGTGCATAGAAGAAGATGTTGATGAACAGCCCGGTCACGCCAATGATGGCCCAGACCAGAAGCTGCAGCGGATTACCGATGGTGCCGAACGCAATCATCAGTATCGCGGCCATCAATAACAGCTGGACGATGATCGCCAGCACCAGCGACGACAGGTCGAGCCCGCCGATACTGGGGATGACACGGCGCAGCGGCTTGAGCAAAGGATGCGTGGCACGGACGATGAACTGGCTGAGCGGGTTGTAGAAATCTGCCCGAACCAGTTGCAGGATGAAGCGCAGCAAAACTATCAGCAGGTACAGGCTGCCGAGCGTTTGAACGATCAGGATCAGGGCTTGCGAGAGTTGCGACATGAAGGCTCCTTAGTTGCCTAATTGTTCAGCGAGTTCGGCCGAGCGTTGTGCGGCTGCAGCCATCGCTTGCTCAACCAGGCTTTCGAAACCGCCCGCCTGAAAGGCTTTGATCGCCGCTTCGGTGGTTCCGTTCGGCGAAGTGACACGACGCCGCAGTTCTGCGGCTTCCAGGTCATTTTCGCAGGCCATCCGCGCCGCGCCCAAGGCGGTTTGCATGGTCAGCTGCGCCGCAGTGTCCCGCGGTAAGCCCATCCGCTCGCCTGCGGCGGTCATCGCTTCGATCATCAGGAAGAAGTACGCCGGACCGCTGCCCGAAACCGCAGTCACCGCATCGATCAGTGATTCCTTGTCGAGCCAGAGCGCCAACCCGACCGCAGACAGCAATTGCTCTGCCTGCTGCTTTTGCGTGTCGGTCACCTGGTCGTTGGCAAACAGCCCGCTGACACCCTGACGCAATAAGGAGGGGGTGTTGGGCATGCTACGTACGATCGACCGTGGGGTTTGCTCACCGAGCCAGGCCTGCAGGCTGGCGCAATTGATGCCAGCCGCGATCGAAACGATCAGCTGATTCGCCTGCAGATGCGCAGCCAGATCGCGGCAGACTGCCTGCATTACCTGCGGTTTGACTGCCAGGACCACCAGGTCAGCGCCTGCGATGGCCTGCGCGTTGTCGGCAAAAGCCCTAATGCCATGGGTGGCTTCGAGCTCGGTGCGTCTATCGGTGCCAGGATCACTGGCACGAATCACGGAGGCTGGGATGCCCTGTGCGCGTAGGCCGCCGATCAGGCTCGCGGCCATGTTGCCGCCGCCAACGAAGGCGATACGGGGAGTGCTCATGTAGGGTTCCTTTTCATTCATGCTGTGGAGCGTCTGCAGCCGTCTGCGATGGGTAAGCACGGGCGCCGAACAGTGCGGTGCCTATGCGGACCCAGGTGGCCCCTTCGGCGATCGCGGCTTCGAGATCCTGGCTCATGCCCATGGAAAGAGTGTCCAGGTTCAGCTTAAGTTCTGTTTGGAGCTGGCGTAGGCGGGCGAACGCTGCACGCTGCTCGGCTGGATCGTCAGTGGGTTCGGGAATCGTCATGAGGCCCCGCAGGCGAAGGCGGGGCAATGCCGCGATGGCGCGTGCCAGTTCGCTTACCTCTTGAGGCTCGCAACCCGACTTGCTCGCTTCGCCGCTGACGTTGACCTGCAGGCAGATATTTAGCGGGGCGAGCTGCTCGGGACGTTGATCCGAAAGGCGCTTGGCGATCTTCAGGCGATCCACCGAATGGACCCAGTCGAAGTGTTCGGCGATCTGCTTGGTCTTGTTTGACTGGATAGGGCCAATGAAATGCCACGATATCGGCAGCTCGCTGAGCTCTGCCTGTTTTTCCAGTGCTTCCTGCAGATAGTTTTCGCCGAAATCGTGCAGGCCAGCTTCGCTGGCAGCCCGTATGGCCTCGGCCGGTTGAGTCTTGCTCACCGCCAGCAGGTGCACCTCGTCGGGATCACGGGCCACAGCTTGCGCCGCCTCACGGATGCGCGTTCCGACCTTTGCAATATTCGTCGCTATCGTGGACATTACCTGCGCCTGCCACCGTTGGGTCTGCGCGGCATTCTACCTGCTTGCTTGTAATTGGGGAGTCCCATGGATATCACAGAGCTGCTGGCCTTCAGTGCCAAGCAGGGTGCGTCGGATTTGCACCTGTCTTCCGGCTTGCCGCCGATGATTCGCGTTGATGGCGATGTGCGCCGGATCAATCTGCCCGCGATGGACCACAAGCAGGTGCACGCGCTGATCTACGACATCATGAACGACAAGCAGCGCAAGGATTTCGAAGAATTCCTCGAGACCGACTTTTCGTTTGAAGTGCCCGGCGTGGCACGCTTCCGGGTCAACGCGTTCAACCAGAACCGCGGTGCTGGTGCAGTATTCCGGACCATTCCGTCCAAAGTACTGACCATGGAAGACCTCGGGATGGGTGAAGTCTTCCGCAAGATCACCGATGTGCCGCGTGGGCTGGTGTTGGTTACCGGGCCGACGGGTTCGGGGAAATCGACCACTTTGGCGGCGATGCTCGATTACCTGAACAACACCAAGTACCACCACATCCTCACCATTGAAGACCCGATCGAATTCGTTCACGAATCGAAAAAGTGTCTGGTGAACCAGCGTGAAGTGCACCGTGACACGCTCGGCTTCTCCGAGGCATTGCGCTCAGCGCTGCGTGAAGACCCGGACATCATTCTCGTCGGCGAGATGCGTGACCTGGAGACCATCCGCCTGGCGCTGACCGCCGCGGAAACTGGCCACCTTGTATTCGGTACCCTGCACACCACGTCGGCGGCCAAGACCATCGACCGGGTGGTCGACGTGTTCCCGGCCGAAGAAAAGTCGATGGTCCGGTCGATGTTGTCGGAATCCCTGCAAGCGGTGATTTCCCAGACACTACTCAAGAAGGTCGGAGGCGGTCGGGTCGCGGCGCATGAAATCATGATCGGCACCCCCGCGATCCGAAATCTGATCCGCGAAGACAAGGTGGCGCAGATGTATTCATCCATTCAGACCGGCGGGTCGCTGGGTATGCAGACGCTCGATGCCTGTCTCAAAGGTTTGCTGGCCAAGGGGCTGATCTCACGCGACAGCGCCAAGGAAAAAGCCAAGCAGCCCGAAAACTTCTAAACCTACCCGGACTTGGCGCGAGCTGGGTCCATTCGCTTTGCCATAGCGCGGCTACGCCAGACTACGAGAACGACGATGGAATTCGAGAAACTGTTGCGCCTGATGGTCGAAAAGGGCGGCTCCGATCTGTTCATTACCGCTGGCGTGCCGCCTTCAATGAAGGTCAATGGCAAAATCCTGCCGGTGAACAAAACGCCGATGTCACCCGAGATGACGCGCGAAACGGTGCATGCGGTGATGAACGAGCAGCAGCGCCGCGAGTTCGCCGAGAACCATGAATGCAATTTCGCCATCAGCGCCCGCGGTATCGGCCGTTTTCGCGTCAGCGCCTTCTACCAGCGCAACCTGGCGGGTATGGTTCTGCGCCGTATCGAAACAAACATCCCGACGCTCGAAGAGCTAAAGCTGCCGGATGTGCTGAAAAAGCTGGCCATGACCAAGCGGGGCCTGGTGTTGTTTGTGGGTGCGACCGGTACCGGCAAGTCCACCTCGCTGGCAGCGATGATCGGCTACCGCAACAAGAACTCCAGCGGTCATATCATTTCCATTGAAGATCCGATCGAGTTCATCCATCAGCATCAAAGCTGCATCGTGACCCAGCGTGAAGTCGGTATTGATACGGACTCCTTCGATGTGGCGCTGAAGAACACACTGCGCCAGGCGCCGGACGTGATCCTTATTGGCGAAGTGCGTACCCGCGAGACCATGGACTATGCTGTCGCGTTCGCCGAAACAGGTCACCTCTGCCTGGCGACCCTGCACGCCAACAACGCCAACCAGGCGTTGGACCGTATCATCAACTTCTTCCCAGCCGACCGGCAGCAGCAGGTCTGGATGGATCTGTCGCTGAACCTCAAAGCCATCGTGGCCCAGCAGTTGATCCCGACGCCCGACGGCAAAGGTCGCCGCGCGGTTATCGAGGTGCTGATCAATACGCCGCTGGCGGCCGACTTGATCCGCAAGGGCGAAGTACATGAGCTTAAGTCACTCATGAAGCGTTCAACCGATCTGGGAATGCAGACGTTTGACCAGGCACTGTACAACCTCTACGTACAGGGTGAGATCACCTACGAAGACGCCTTGCTGCACGCTGACTCGTCCAACGACCTGCGGTTGATGATCAAGCTTGGCTCGGAGACAGATGGTGAGCATCTCACCAGCGTATCGCAGGGGCTCACGCTGGAAGTCAGTGACGACGATCCGGGGCGCAGCTTCCGCTGATCAGTGCTGGTCAGGTCGGCTGATTCGCTTGCCTGGCCTCTCGGCAACGCTGCTGGCCTGACCGTCACGCTGTGCCCCGGCGCGCGCTTGGCTCATCAACTGAGGAATCAGGGCGCCCTCAGGCAAGTTTTTCCAGAATCGAACCGGCAGATTGTTCTCCATGACGTTGCGGTTCAGTCTCGCTGGGTTGAACGTGCTCTCGTAGTAAGTTTTCCACAGCTCTGCACCAGGGTCGTTCAAGCTCTGCGCAAGCCGTCGCCAAGCGGGCGGGCACGGGTCCGCATGGTGCATGACCGCCCCATCCCATAGCACCGCGTCGCTTGGCGTCGCGATCAGCCAGGAATTCAGCCCCATCCGTTCTGCAAAGTGGGGTGCCGCGCTGCGTAGAATATCGTGGGCGGGCTCGAACCAGGCGGCGTAGTCCGGCGCTTCGATGCAGCCAGTCGGGCTGAAGCGTAGAAATGCATGCATATGGTGAGCTTCACGGCGTACAGCCTTGATCCGCGCGTGTAATTCACTGCCGTCGATATCCCCGGCCAGTCTGGCCGTCTGATCGCCTTTCGCGACCCGCCAGAGTATGCGATACAGCAAGCTCCATCGATCACCCGTACGAAAGCGGGCAGCATTTTCCAGCTCATCGATCAATTGTCGCGGAATGCGTACGGGTGGTGCGGCACCGACCGGGCCGCATGTGTCCGGCTCATTGAACAAGCCGCCTAGCTCGCCTTTGCCTAACCATTCCACCTGGTGAGGCGCAACTCCGTGCTCGAGCAACCCCCGCGCGGCATCCCGCCATCCATCGAAGCTGCCGTCAAACCGAACCTGACGCATTACCACAATCCCATTTGTACCGGTCCGTCGCTTAGGCTCTGGCGCAAGGCTGCTGATTCGCGATAGGCCAGGCTTGGTCTGTAGTCCTGAGTGATCACGAAGGGTTTGGCTTTTTCCAGCGAACAGCGAAGGCGGGTCAGGTCTTCGAAACGGATGCGCTTCTGTTGGCGCAGTGCGACCAGGCGTTTGGCGCTGAGAATGCCGATACCGGGTATACGGGCAATCAGTGTGGGCTCGGCTCGATTCAGGTCTACAGGAAAGTGCTCACGATTGGAGAGCGCCCAGGCCAGCTTAGGGTCGATGTCTAGCGGAAGATTGCCAGGGCCAGCAAGCAGTTCGCTGGCTTCAAAGCCGTACCCACGAATTAGAAAGTCGGCTTGATACAGGCGATGTTCGCGCAGCAGCGGCGGTGCTTCGAAAGGCACCGTCTTTGGGCTGTGTGGGATGGGGCTGAAGGCCGAGTAGTAGACGCGGCGCAACTTGTAGTCGCCATACAACGTCTGGGCAGTGCGCAAAATGGTGCTGTCATCAGTGGCGTCGGCACCGACGATCATCTGAGTACTCTGGCCTGCCGGTGCGAAGCGTGGCGCGCGTTTTTCCGCTTTGGCTTCGGTCTCGCCCGCGTGGATAGCGTGCATCGCCTGCTTGATGGTCACCACCTGCTTCTCAGGCGCAAGGCGAATCAGACTGGACTCCGTCGGCAGTTCGATGTTGACGCTGAGCCTGTCGGCGTAGCGGCCAGCTTCCGCGATGAGCTGCGGGTCAGCGTCCGGAATCGTCTTCAGGTGAATGTAGCCGCGAAACTCGTGTTCTTCGCGTAGCAGCCTGGCTACCCGATTGAGCTGCTCCATCGTGTAGTCCGCCGAGCGGATTATTCCAGAACTCAGAAACAGGCCGCTGATGCAGTTGCGTCGATAGAAATCCAGAGTCAGGGTGACCACTTCCTCCGGGGTAAAGCGTGCGCGGGGGACGTCGCTGGAGCGTCGATTGACGCAGTACTGACAGTCGTAGAGGCAAAAGTTGGTCAGCAGGATCTTCAACAAAGCCACGCAGCGGCCGTCCGGCGTGAAACTATGACAGATACCCATCCCGTCGGTCGCGCCCAGCCCGCTCTTGCCCTTCGAACTGCGCTTTGGAGCGCCGCTACTGGCGCAGGAAACGTCATATTTAGCGGCGTCGGCTAAAACGCTGAGTTTCTCGATCAGTTGCATATCGGTCGCCATGATACTGTTTGTACATACAGTATCATGGGTCGCTGCGCGGCCGGGACCCGTTGGGCGGGGGAATCGAAAGTGGGTTTGTATCAGTTAAGCTAGGTGCCACGTTTCGAACACCAGGCGAGGCTCAAATGCGGCAAAACACACATAGCACCGTGATTGGTTACCTTTTATGGATTTTCGGTTTTCTTGGTTCGCACCGTTTCTACTATGGCAAACCTATCACCGGCACCATCTGGTTCTTTACGCTGGGGTTATTCTTCGTCGGTTGGATCATTGACCTGTTTCTGATCCCGTCGATGGACCGTGAAGCCGACCTTCGTTTCCAGCCAGGCCCTGTTGATTACACCGTCGCCTGGATTCTGCTGACCTTTCTTGGCGTATTCGGGGTGCACCGGATGTATCAGGGCAAATGGATCACTGGCCTGATCTATCTCTGCACCGGCGGGCTTTTCTTCGTCGGTGTCCTTTATGACTTCTGGACGCTTAATAGCCAGGTGTCGCTGCAGAACATGGCAAAGCGTTGATGGGCTGAGTTGCGCCAGGCCGCTGCCCCGGCTGCGGCCTGCCAACATCTAGCATGAGAACGCGACCCGACCGTCAACCAGTGTGTAGCGTACCGCTCCCGGCAGGCAGTGCCCGACGAAGGGGCAATTGCGGCCTTTCGAGTGCCATGGTTCACCAACCAGGGTGGTGCTGTTTGGATCGAAAAGCACCAGATCGGCGGCACCGCCTACGGTCAGGTGGCCGCCCTGAAGGCGCAATGCTGCGGCCGGCCCGGTGGTCAGGCGAGAGAGCAGGGTCGGCATATCCAGCAGGCCGTCCTCTACGAGCGTCATGGCGAGCGGCAGAAGGATTTCCGCGCTGCTGATGCCGGGCTCCGTCTCGCCGAAAGGTGCCTGCTTGGCGTCCGCTTCATGCGGTTGATGGTGGCTGGAGATGGCAGAGATGACGCCGCTCTTGACTGCCTGACGAAGGCCCTCGCGATCAGCTGCGCTGCGTAACGGTGGCTGCACGTGATACAGGCTGGAAAAGCCATGGAGCGCTTCGTCAGTCAGGATGAGCTGATACATCGCCACGTCCGCGGTGACAGGCAGGCCGCGAGCCTGTGCATCTGCGATCATCTGCGCGCCGCGGGCCGTGGTGATCTGGCTGAAGTGAGCGCGCACGCCGGCTTGTTCCACTAGCAGCAGATTGCGCGCTAAGGCGATGGTTTCGGCTGTTTCGGGGATTCCGGCAAGACCGAGGAACGCCGCTGCTGGGCCTTCGTGGGCCAGCCCGCCTTCAGCCAAGTCGCTGTCCTGGCTGTGAATGACGACGGTCAGGTCGAAGGTTGCTGCATACTCCAGGGCGCGGCCGAGGTTGCGGTTGCTAGTGAAGTTGGCCAGGCCATTGCCGAAGGCGACGCAGCCAGCGTCGCGTAGCGCGACCAGCTCCGATAACTGTTCGCCCGCCAGGTTGCGGGTCAGTGCGCCGATCGGAAAGACCTTGGCATGGCCTGATTCACGGGCACGATCGAGGATGAGTTCGGCGACCGCTGCCGTATCCAGAACCGGTTTGGTCTGAGGCGGACAGCACAGGCTGGTTATTCCTCCTGCTGTTGCCGCGAGCGTTTCACTGGCGATGTTGCCTTTGCGGCTGTAGCCGGGCTCTCTAAGCGACACCGATAAGTCGACCAGGCCGGGCGCCGCGGTTAATCCGCGTGCATCGATGGTTCGCGCAGCGCTAAAGCCCGCTGGAGCCTGGCCGAACGCGATGACCCTGCCGTCCTGGCAATAGATATCGGTGACTTCGTCACGCCCGCTCGCTGGATCGATAAGTCGTGCGCCAAGGATATGGGTTGGCATCAGTTCTGCTCCTCGGCCGCATTTTCCTGTTCGAGCTGCCTTTGTGCGGTCTGCCCGCTCATGGCCATGGAAAGCACCGCCATACGAATGGCGATGCCGTAAGTGACCTGGCTGAGGATCACTGACTGGCTGCCATCGGCCACAGCCGATTCGATCTCGACGCCGCGGTTGATCGGTCCCGGATGCATGACGATCGCGTCTGTTTTTGCCAGTGCCATCCGCTGCGTGGTCAATCCGTAGAGACGATAAAACTCACCCTCGCTGGGTAGCAGACCACCCTGCATGCGCTCACGTTGCAGCCGCAGCATGATCACAACATCGACGTCGCGCAGGCCCTCGTTCATGTCGTTGTAGACCGTGACCCCATATTGATCCAGGCCGACCGGCAGCAAGGTTTTTGGTCCGATCACACGGATGTCGGGGCATCCGAGGGTTTTCAGCGCGAGCATGTTGGAGCGGGCCACGCGTGAATGCAGGATGTCGCCGACGATGGCCACCGAGAGTTTTTCGAAGTCACCTTTGTGTCGGCGAATGGTCAGCATGTCGAGCATGCCCTGAGTAGGATGCGCATGGCGTCCGTCGCCGCCGTTAATCACCGCCACGTCTGGGCAGACGTGCTCTGCGATGAAGTGTGCTGCGCCCGAGTCAGCATGGCGAACCACGAACATATCGGCGGCCATGGCCTCTAGGTTGCGTAGGGTGTCGGTCAGAGTTTCACCCTTGCTGGTGGATGATGTCGAGACGTTCAGTGTGATCACGTCCGCCGATAGCCGCTTGGCTGCCAGCTCGAAAGTGGTCCGGGTGCGTGTGGAGTTTTCAAAAAACACGTTGCAAACGGTCTTGCCTCGCAGCAGCGGTACTTTCTTTACCGCCCTGGCACCGACCTCCAAAAAGGAATCAGCGGTGTCGAGAATCTCAGTAAGCAGAGCGCGGGGTAGGCCATCCAGCGAGAGGAAATGGCGCAGCTGACCATTATCGTTCAGCTGTAATGGGCGCTTGGCGTCGGTAGGCGTCATCGCGAGGGTCTCAATTGGCAGAAGCGAGGGTCTGGTACTCAAGCGCTAGCGGTGCGGGACCAAGCAGCTTCACGCGCTGATCGGGCGCCAGTGATAGTGTCGCGCCGACCACGTCTGGTCGGATTGGTAGTTCGCGGGCGTTGAGATCAAGCAGGCATACCAGACTTACACTGGCCGGCCGACCATAATCGAACAACTCGTTCAATGCAGCACGAATGGTTCTGCCACTCATCAGCACATCGTCGACTAGCACAAGATGCTGCCCTTCGATTTCAAATGGAAGCTCCGAGGGGCGGACCTGGGGATGCAGGCCGTTCTGGCTGAAATCGTCGCGGTAGAACGAGACGTCCAGAATGCCGAGGGTTTCGTTCTGGTCTCGTTGATCAAGCAATGCCTGGGCGACCCAGACGCCGCCCGTGCGGATGCCGATGAAGCGAGGCTCGCTTATGCCCCGGCTCTTCAAATGCTCATGTAGCGCTGCAGCCATTTCGGGGAGCAGCTGATTGGGATTGGGCAGGGTCATGATTTCTCCTGAGGCCGCATTCATGCGGTTTGCTGGGCGCTCAGCCAGCCTTCGAGTAAAAGAGCTGCGGCCAGGGCATCAACGGGGCGTTCGCGGTAACCGCCGCTCTGGCCGCCACGCAGGCGCTCGCCTTTGGCTTCGTAAGTCGTCAGGCGCTCGTCATGGGTATGCACTGGCAAGTTGAAGCGACCATTGAGGCGGCGGGCGAACTTCTCTGCACGAGCGCTCATCTCGCTGGCGCTGCCGTCCATGTTCAGTGGCAGGCCAACTACCAACGCATCCGGTTGCCACTCGCGTAGCAGCGCCTCGATACGTGACCAGTCGGGGACACCATTCTGAGCCTTGAGCACACAAAGTTCGCGCGCCTGGCCGGTGATTGCCTGCCCGACAGCTACCCCGATCTGCTTGGTGCCATAGTCGAAGCCCAGCAACAGGCGAAGGGCACTCATGCGTGGCCGACCTGGCTACTTAGCAGCCTGAGGTCGACCCCCAGCGATGCGGCTGCAGCGGTCAAGCGTTCATCGTACGGAACATCGAAAAGAATGTGCGGCTGCGCCTGGCAGCTCAGCCAGGCATTCTCTGCCAGCTCCGCTTCCAGTTGGCCCGGTTCCCAACCCGCATAGCCGAGCGCGATCAGGTGCTGCCTCGGACCATAGCCATCTGCAATGGCAAAGAGCACATCTTGGGAAGTCGTAACACCTAAAGGGCCGAGGTTCAGCGTGGCCTGGAATTGGGCGTCGGCCGGGTGCAGCACGAAACCCCTGTCGGTCTGTACCGGGCCACCAGAAAAAATCGTCTGGTGATGGCTGTCAGTGCCGTTGGGATGGTCAGGTCTTAATTGTTCGAGGATATCAGCCAGGTTCAAGCCGCTGGGGCGGTTGACGATCAGTCCCATGGCGCCGTCCTGATTGTGTTCAACCAGATAGATCAGCGACTGCGCAAAGCTCCGATCGGCCATGTGGGGCATGGCGATCAGAAAATGATGCTTGAGGTAGCTAGGGGAGGTCGCGTTCATGGTTGCTAGCTTAAGCGTTGAGGGCGGGGTCGTGAAGCCGTCGCGCAGGATGCCATAGCTGGCATCCTGGATTTACCCGTCAACGGCTCGACAACCGGTCGCCACGCTCGAAGCGCCAGGTTCTGATGATCTCAACCTGGTCGAACTTCTGCGCCAGCTCCCCTGAGAATGGTGCGAAAGGAGCAGCAAGTCTGACGATGCGCATTGCCGCTTCGTCGAGCAGGGGTTGACCGGAGGACTCAAGTACTCGGAGCTCCTGAACCGCGCCATTTCGGTCAACGATCACGAGCATGCGCAAGCTGCCATAGATTCGCTGGCGGCGTGCCTCGTCTGGGTAGTTGAGGTTGCCGATACGTTCGACCTTCTTGCGCCATTCGTCACGATACCAGGCACTGATGTCTCGCATGGTCGCAGCACTGTTCTGCCGACTGACTCGGGGTCGCTTGGCGTATTGCTCGACCTGCTGGGCAAGCTCAGCCTCAAGGCTTGCAATCTCGTCGCTGAGTTGCGAGCTGTCATAAACCGGTGCCGGCTGGGTCTGCGGTTGGGGCTTGCTCTTCTGGGGCTTTTCCGGGGTCTTATCCGGCCGCGGTGCACGGGTTGCTATGGCTGTGTTCGGCGTTTCGCTCCGGTTGCTCGGGGGCGGCGAAGCCGCTGGCGTCACCTTGCGAACCTGGGTGTCCTGAAACGGCGCTTGTTCCGTTGTTTTGGGGGATGCCTTATGTTCGAGCGTACCGCTGCCCTGCTGATTATCCTGTGCCAGGAAGTCAGCTTCCTTTGGCTTATCTTCGCTTTTGAACGTGGAGAGCGTGATTTCCAGCGTCTTGCTAACCTGCTTCGGATCTGACAAAGAAAAGCCCAGGCCGAGGATCAACGCTGCATGCAGCGCGGCCGCTAGAAAAATCGTGAAGCCGAGACGGTCCGCCGGGCGGACGTCAGGACGGGCAGCTGGTGGTTGGCGTGTAGCGGCGTTCATCGCATTTCAGTCGGCTCGAAGAGCGGGCAGTCTGCCGAGCGCGACCGTAAAAGTCTATGAACCAGGCGGCAGCTTTGATGGGTCGATAAGACCATGCGTCGCCCGGAACACTAATCTGTCTAGAGGCGGTTGGTTCCGGGCAGCCGCCGTGCCGTCAACCGTCAGCTCTGCAGTTTCGTAGCGATAGCATCCATCAGGCGTTCAGCGATACGGGTGTCGAATGCATTATCGATCTCGCGGATACAGGTTGGGCTAGTGATGTTGATTTCGGTAAGGAAATCGCCGATCACATCGAGCCCAACGAAAAGCAGGCCCCGTTTGCGCAGCTCTGGCCCGACAATCGCAGCAATTTCTTTGTCTCGATCGGACAGCGGCTGGGCGACGCCGCGCCCGCCCGCTGCCAGATTGCCCCGCGTCTCACCCGCCGCCGGGATTCGTGCCAGGCAATAAGGTACCGGCTCGCCATCAATCATCAGGATTCGCTTGTCGCCTTCCGTTATGGCTGGAATGTAGCGCTGAGCCATGATTTGACGGCTGCCGTGGTCAGTCAGAACTTCAAGAATCACTGAGAGGTTCGGGTCGCCTTCGCGATGGCGGAAAATTGATGCGCCACCCATCTCGTCCAGCGGTTTGAGAATGATGTCACGCTGCTCACGGGCGAACTCACGCAGAATGTCGGACCGCCGACTCACAAGCGTTGGCGGTGTGCATTGTGGAAATTGGGTGGCGAAGAACTTCTCGTTGCAGTCGCGCAGACTCTGCGGTCGATTTACAACCAGCGTACCGGCCTGCTCGGCAAGCTCCAGTAGATAGGTGGCGTAGACATACTCACTATTGAAGGGCGGGTCCTTGCGCATGAGGATGACATCGAGCTCGGCGAGTGCGCTGTCGATCTCTTCCCCCATCTCGTACCAATGCTGGGGGTCGTTGAAGATGCTGAGCGGGCGCATGCGTGCACGTGCTTGGCCGCCTAGTTGATAGAGATCGCGTTGCTCCATGTAGTAGATCATCCAGCCGCGGGCTTGGGCTGCAAGCAGCATGGCCAGAGAGCTGTCCTTCTTGAATGCGATCTGCGCGATTGGGTCCATGATGATCCCGACCCGAACAGTCATGTGGTGATCTCCTACGAGGGGCAGAATATGGCCTGCCAAGGGCTTGAAGTGTCGGCGCAGATTGGCTTCGGTTGTGCGCTGGGTCAAGGAAAATCCTGCTGCTCAGGCGGCAGATAGCTTGCATTTGAGGAGTGTGCTAAAAAGGTCCGGCGATTGGGTGCAGCCCATCGATGGCAGGGCCTCCGGCGCACTGACATAACGATAAACTACGACTCACCGAGGCGATGGTAGGGCGAAATGGAACAGCACTCCGAGGGCTTGAAGGTCATGGTGATCGACGATTCGAAAACGATTCGTCGCACCGCCGAAACGCTGCTGAAAAAAGTAGGTTGTGACGTGATCACGGCGGTGGATGGCTTCGATGCGCTCGCCAAGATTGCAGATAGTCACCCGCGCATCATCTTCGTCGATATCATGATGCCTAGGCTTGATGGGTATCAGACTTGTGCGCTTATCAAGAACAACAGTTCTTTCAAGTCCACCCCAGTGATCATGCTTTCCTCAAAGGACGGCCTGTTCGACAAAGCCAAGGGGCGGATTGTGGGGTCGGACCAGTACCTCACCAAGCCGTTCAGTAAAGAAGAGTTGCTCGGTGCTATCAAGGCTCACGTGCCTGATTTTGCGCCAGTAGAGCAAGTATCCTGAAGTTCGGCCCTGTGTGCCGCTGAAGCCTTTCCTACGGAGAAATCATGGCTCGCGTTCTGATTGTTGATGACTCGCCGACCGAGATGTACAAGCTGACTGCCATGCTCGAGAAGCATGGTCATGTCGTCCTCAAGGCTGAAAACGGTGCTGATGGCGTGGCTCTCGCACGCCAGGAAAAGCCCGACGCGGTCTTGATGGATATTGTCATGCCCGGTCTGAATGGATTCCAGGCTACCCGTCAACTAACCAAAGATGCTGAAACCAGTCACATTCCGGTGATCATTGTGACGACCAAGGACCAGGAAACCGATAAGGTCTGGGGCAAGCGTCAAGGGGCTAAGGATTACCTGACCAAGCCGGTGGACGAAGCGACATTGCTGAAGACTCTGAACGCCGTACTTGCCGGTTGATCGACAACATCGGTTTTAGGACAGAGGAAGCAGCCAGCATGTCGGATACGCCTACGCCTTTTCAGCGACTGCTGGAAATCGATCACCGCTGCCGGGCGCTGGCTGCCGGGCTGCCATCGCAGCAGGAAGCCGTTCAGACATGGGCGGGTATCGGTTTTCGAATGGGTGGACGGTTGTTCGTCGCCCCTATGGGGGAGGTTGGCGAAATACTCCACGAGCCACGTTACACCTTGCTTCCTGGTGTGAAGACCTGGGTGAAGGGTGTTGCGAATGTCCGAGGAAGGCTGTTGCCGGTCATGGACCTGTGCGGCTACCTGGGGCTGGAGCTTTCGCCGCATCGCAAGCAGAGGCGCGTGCTGGTGGTTGACCACCATGAAGTGTTCGCCGGATTGACCGTCGACGAAGTTTTCGGCATGCAGCATTTCCCAGTAGATGCGTTTTCTGAACAGTTGCCTCCTGTCGAGGCGTCGATACAATCGTTCATTCACGGTGTTTTTCAGCGTGAGCAGCCCTGGCTGGTCTTCAGTCCGCATGCGCTCGCTGCGCATCAGACATTTCTGGACGTGGCGTACTGATTTTGGTGGGGTCGGCTGATGTCGGCCTTTTGGTTCTTGGAAGGAAAAAGTACAGGTGGTCCAGGCGGGGGCCGGTAACATGAAAAAAATGAATGTGAATGCTTTGCTGGCAGGGGTCCGTACCAATACGTTGATCACCGGCCTGTTTATCCTTCTGATCGTCTCGATGGTGGCGTTGTTCGCCAACTTTGCGTACATCAATACCCAAGCCGACTACGATAGCGAATACATCGGACACGCCGGAGAGCTGCGAGTTCTATCCCAGCGCATCGCAAAGAACGCTGTAGAGGCGGCGGCCGGTACTCCGGAGGCTTTCGACTCGCTGAAAGATGCACGAAATGACTTCAGTGAGCGCTGGGGCTATCTTTCCGCTGGCGATGAGCGTATCGGTCTGCCAGCTGTTCCCAGCTCCCTTCAAGCTGAGGTTGCAGCCGTGGAGCAGGACTGGAACACGCTGCGGCAGAACACGGACGCGATCCTTGCAAGTGAACAAACCGTATTGTCGTTGCATCAGGTTGCTGCAACCCTCGCCGAAACCATTCCGCAGCTCCAGGTAGAGTACGAGGAGGTTGTCGACATCCTTCTCGAGAGTGGAGCCCCTGCTGCTCAGGTCGCGGTAGCACAGCGTCAGTCCCTGCTGGCGGAACGAATCCTTGGTTCGGTAAACAAAGTGCTTTCCGGTGACCAGGACTCGGTCCAGGCTGCCGACATGTTTGGTCGCGACGCTAGCCTTTTCGGCCGTGTACTCAACGCTATGCTCGAAGGCAACGAGGCCATGGGTATTGCCCAGGTTAGCGACGTCGAAGCGCTAGATCGCCTGGCCGCTATTTCCGAGCTGTTCCAGTTTGTTTCCGGATCTGTGGATGAAATTCTGGAAACCTCACCAGAGCTGTTCCAGGTGCGTGAATCATCGAACAGCATCTTCGAAGTTTCGCAAACGCTGCTCGATAAGACATCGGTGCTGACCGAGGGGCTTCAAGGTCGTGCCGACGCCCGTTATATCTACACCCTGGCCGGCTATGTTCTAGGTGCGCTCGCTCTGGTGTCGATCCTTCTGATCGGTCTCGTCATGGTTCAGGAAACCCGCCGTCGCTTGAGCGAGACTGCAGAAAAGAACGAGCGGAACCAGACAGCCATTTTGCGTCTGCTGGATGAAATTGGCGATCTGGCTGATGGTGACTTGACGGTTGCCGCCACGGTTACCGAAGACTTCACGGGCGCCATCGCCGACTCGATCAACTACTCGATCGACCAGCTACGCGATCTGGTTGAAACGATCAACCAGACTGCCGTTCAGGTGTCGGGCGCGGCACAGGAAACACAGGCCACTGCGATGCACCTTGCCGAAGCCTCTGAGCACCAGGCTCAGGAAATCGCTGGCGCCTCCGCGGCGATCAATGAGATGGCGGTCTCGATTGACCAGGTATCGGCAAACGCTGCCGAGTCCTCAGCGGTAGCGGAGCGGTCCGTAGCCATTGCGAACAAGGGTAACGAGGTGGTGCATAACACCATCACCGGCATGGATAACATCCGTGAGCAGATTCAGGACACATCCAAGCGGATCAAGCGTCTCGGTGAATCTTCACAGGAGATCGGCGACATCGTCAGTCTGATCAACGACATCGCAGACCAGACCAACATCCTGGCTTTGAACGCAGCGATTCAGGCCTCTATGGCTGGTGATGCGGGCCGAGGCTTCGCGGTGGTTGCGGACGAAGTTCAGCGTCTTGCGGAACGCTCTTCAGCTGCAACCAAGCAGATCGAAGCGCTGGTAAAGACGATTCAGACCGATACGAACGAGGCGGTTATCTCGATGGAGCAGACCACCTCCGAGGTTGTTCGCGGTGCCCGGCTGGCCCAAGACGCCGGGGTCGCGCTGGAGGAGATCGAGAAGGTATCCAAAAGCCTGGCAGCGCTCATTCAGAACATTTCGAACGCTGCACGTCAGCAAGCTTCGTCTGCTGGCCATATCTCCAACACCATGAACGTGATCCAGGAGATCACCTCGCAGACGTCGTCGGGTACCACAGCTACCGCGAAGAGCATTGGTAACCTGGCGAAGATGGCTAACGAAATGCGTCATTCGGTGTCCGGTTTTACCCTGCCGGAAACGCAGGATCAGGCCTGAGTTAAGCAAGCCGCGGCCTGAAATGTCCGCGGTGGAAGATCACGAGCAAGGGGCAGGGCATGCAGCCAAGTATTGATTGGTCATTGAGACCCTTGGCTGAAATGTCGGCAGCTGAATTCAGTGATTGGCAGACCTTGCTCGAAGAGCGCTCCGGCATGGTTGTAACCGAACAGCGTCGGACCTTTCTTCAGGCAAATCTCAGCAGTCGGATGCGCGAAGTCGGGGCTCCGGATTACGCCAGTTACTACCGGCAGGTCACCGACGGGCCTCGTGGTGCCGTCGAGTGGTCCACACTTATGGATCGCCTGACCGTACAGGAGACACGTTTCTTCCGTCACCTGCCGTCATTCGCCGCGCTTTCCAAACACATGCAGCAGCATGCCGAGTCGCGGCGAGCGACTCAGCCGTGGTCGCTCTGGAGTGTTGGGTGTGCAAGCGGGGAAGAGACCTATTCGATGGCAATCTGTGCAGCCGAGGCGCTGAGTCAAACCGCTGGCCAGTCGCAGTTCGGTGTGATTGGAACGGATATCAGCCTAAGCGCACTGAGTCGCTCACAGGAAGGCGCTTATGCTCCGCGTCGCCTCGAGCAGCTGGACCCGGATCTGCGTGAACGGTATTTCCAAGCACTGGGAGATGGGCGTTTCCAAGTGTTACCCAGCCTGGCTGTGCGGGTTTGCTTCGCCAGGCTTAACGTGCTGGAGCTGGCCGGTGCGCCAATGTCCAATGTGGACGTCATTTTTTGTCAAAACCTGTTGATCTACTTCCGTCGCTGGCGCCGCCGCGAAATCCTCAATCGCCTTGCCGAGCGCCTAGCGCCGGGGGGATTGCTTGTGATCGGCGTGGGCGAGGTGGTGGATTGGCAGCATCCGGATCTTGTTCCGGTTGCTGATAGTCAGGTTCTGGCCTTTACCCGGAAATGTTTATGAGCGGAGTCGCTATGGGTGATCGGCACGATTATGTCGCCCTGGAGTGGGTGAAAGGCGAAATTGCCGAAACGCTGAAGCAGGCACGGCAGGCCTTGGAAGCTTTCGTCGAGAACCCGCAAGACTCGACGCGGATGCGCTTCTGTATGACGTACGTGCATCAGGTGCACGGTACCCTGCAGATGGTCGAATTCTACGGTGCAGCGCTGCTCGCCGAAGAAATGGAACAGCTCGCTCGCTCCCTGTTGGAAGAGCGTGTTGCCAGTCAGACTGAAGCGCTAGAAGTGCTCATGCAGGCGATTCTGCAGATGCCGGTTTACCTGGATCGTATCCAGAGCGCGCGGCGCGACCTGCCCATGGTGGTGCTTCCGCTGCTCAACGATCTGCGTGCAGCGCGTGGCGAAAAACTGCTGTCGGAAACTAGCCTGTTTTCCCCAGACATGTCTGCTCGAGCGCCTGCGCTTTCGCAAGAATTTCTGGCGCAGCGGCAGACTCAGGATTTGCCGAATCTGCTTCGAAAGTTGAGGCAAATGCTCCAGGTCGCGCTGGTTGGGGTTATCCGCAACCAGGATGTTCCCGCCAATCTGAATTATATGGCGCGAGTATTCGCCCGCCTGGAAATGCTCTGCAAAGACGCTCCGTTGGGTGCGCTGTGGCAGGTCGCTTCTGGTGTGGTAGAGGGGCTTGCCAGTGGGGCCGTAGCTAACGGCACAACGGTTCGGAACCTGTTGCGCCAGGTCGACAAAGAGCTGAAGCGACTCGTTGCCCAAGGCGCGGAGGGTATCAACCAGGCCGCCCCTGACGAGCTGACAAAGAATCTGCTTTTCTATATCGCCAAAGCACCCACCCAGTCTCCACGTATCCAGGCCTTGAAGGCAGAGTACAGTCTGGACGATGCCTTACCCGATAGCGCGCTCGTCGATGAAGAGCGCGCTCAGCTGGCGGGGCCAGACCGCGGAGCCATGCGATCTGTTGTGGCTGCGCTGTGCGAGGAACTGGTCAGAGTCAAAGACAGCCTGGACCTGTTCGTGCGCAGCGATCGTATGGGGCTTGGAGAGCTTGGTGCGTTGCAGGCTCCCCTGAAGCAGATTGCCGATACGCTCGCGGTGCTAGGGTTTGGCCAGCCACGGCGAATCATTCTTGATCAGATCAGCCAGGTCGAAGCCTTAGCTAACGGCATTCAACAGCCTGATGATGCGGCCTTGATGGATGTGGCGGGTGCACTCCTTTATGTCGAAGCGACCCTTGCCGGAATGGTTGGCGGCACCACAGCCGAAGAGCGCGGCGAGGAAAGCCACCTCCCCACTACTGACGTCGCCCAGATTCATCGCTTGGTAATCCGCGAAGCGCGTACTGGTCTGGAGCAGGCCAAAGACGCGATCATCGAGTTCATTGCCTCGCAATGGAATCATCAGCATCTTGCGCGTGTTCCAGAGCTTCTGACGCAATCGCGCGGCGGCCTCGTGATGGTCCCGCTTGCCCGAGCTGCAGCTCTGCTGGATGCCTGCAACCGTTACATCCAAGAACAGCTGCTCGCCAAACAGGCGATTCCGGACTGGCAGAGCCTGGATACCCTCGCCGATGCAATAACCAGCGTTGAATATTATCTCGAACGTCTCAGCGAGGACTGCAGTTCGCAGGGCGATCTGATACTTGATGTCGCCGAGGAAAGTTTACAGGCGCTGGGCTATCCCCTAAGCACCGAGACTCCAGCTGATTCTCGGGATAACGACTCTGAGGTCGACGAGGATCTTTCTGATCCGCTGGATGAAATTGAAGTGCTGCCTTTCGAGCCTTCAGCGGAGGAAATTTCAGACCAAGCGATCGATGACAATTTTGTTCTATCGGACGTCGTTTCGGTTGAAGAACTGCCGCCCGCCGATGAAATGGCAGGTGATGACCGCGATGAACGCGGATTCGAGATCGAAAGTCTTGAGTGGTCGGATGAAATCGAGATAACCGCGCCGAAGCCACAAGGTGGTCCTACTGACGTAGCTGATCTTCCGCTCGAGGCCGAAGCGCAGGTGACTGCCGAATCGCTGGGCTACCAGGTTGATTGGAGTGAGGCCGAAATGGCTGAGCTCGACATGCCTGAAGTCATGCTGCCGGAGCCGATCGTGCAGGAGGCTTCCGACGAGCCGGCGATGACCATGGAAGATGTCATGGCTGCGCCAGTCGCCTCTATCAATCCCCCGGCTCGCGATGTGCCTCCCAGCCTCTTGCCTCCGCCTGAAGGCGAGGAACCGGTTGATGATGATCTGCTAGAGGTCTTCATTGAAGAAGCAGCAGAGGTGCTCGAAACCATCGGTGAATATCTGCCCCGTTGGTGCGCCGACGCATCCGATAAGGAAGCTCTTGGTGAGGTTCGGCGAGCCTTCCACACATTGAAGGGCAGCGGTCGGATGGTTCGAGCGTTGATCATCGGAGAACTCGCCTGGTCTGTTGAGAACCTGCTCAATCGCGTGCTTGACCGCAGTATTCAAGTAGGCGAACCCGTTAAGAAGCTGGTGTCGGACGTAGTCAATTTGATGCCAGCTTTGGTCGAGGAGTTTGCCGCCAAGGGACAACGCCAACGCGACGACGTCGACCGTTTGGCCGCCGATGCGCATGCGTTGGCTAAGGGCCAGCCAACCGATCCCGACCCACAGGGTGGCGCTAAGCCGGAAGAGCCGGTACAGGAAGCACTGGTCGAGGATGTACTCGATCCCCAGTTGTTGGAGATTTTCCGCAACGAGGCCGAAGCGCATCTCGCCTCATTGGTGGACTTTCTCGCCGATTGCGCCCAGCGCCTGCCTCAGCCGGTGACCGACGCGTTGCAGCGAGCGCTGCATACCCTGAAGGGTAGCGCGCATATGGCCGGAATAATTCCGATGGCGGAAATCGCCACACCATTGGAAAAAATGGTCAAGGAGTTCAAGGCCAACCTGATCCAGATGGATCTGGCTGAAGCAGAGCTTCTCCACGCAGCAGAGCAGCTGCTACGGCGCGGGCTAGAGAACCTCGAGCGTGAGCCATTGGCAGCTATCGAGGGGGCAGATGCTTTCGTTTCCCGAGTGCACGCGCTTCATCAGGCTCGGCTAGCGGGCGTAGGGGAGCGTGGCGACAACGAAAAGGGGGAGCCGCGCGACCCTGGAATGATTGCGTTGTTCCTCTCTGAGGGGATGAACATTCTGCTAGACGCTGAAGAGCTTCTTCAGAGTTGGCGCGAACACCCTGCCGAGCGGCAGGAGCTTACGGCACTGCTCGAAGAGCTGACTACGCTCGGTCTTGGTGCGCAAATGGCGGACCTTCCTCAGATCGAAGCGCTGTGTCGGGTGCTGCTCGATCTCTACGCGGTAGTCCAGGACGGTCGTCTCGCCGTGAGCGGCCGTTTCTTCGATGATGTAGAACAGGCTCATGAAGCTCTGGTCGGCATGATGGATCAAGTCGCGGCTGGTCTACAGGTTACCGGCCAGCCTGAGCTGGTGGCCCGGCTTGAGCATTTACTGGCCGAGGCGATTGATCCGCTCTCCTTCGAGATGCCGGTCGACGAACCCCTTGCAGATTCGATTCCAGCCGCTACGGTTGCGGCGATTGAAAGTACCGACCAGCATACGGCCGAAGCCGAAGCCGAAGCCGAAGCCGAAGCCGAAGCCGAAGCCGAAGCCGAAGCCGAAGCCGAAGCCGAAGCTCCAATCTCAGTCCTGACCGAAGCCCAAACACGGCCTGAGGATACTCGTTTGGATCTCGGAGATCTGGATGAGGAAATGGTCGAGATTTTTCTCGACGAAGCTGTCGATCTGCTTGAGAGCGCCGGCGGTGCACTTGAGCGCTGGCTGGGCGATCCGGCTAACCAACTGGCTTTATCGGCTTTGCTGCGCGACCTGCACACGCTCAAAGGGGGCGCGCGTATGGCCGAAATCCGTCCGATCGGTGACTTGGCGCATGAGCTGGAAACGCTCTACGAGGGACTGTCGGATGGTCGTTACGTGCACAGCGCCGGGCTCGCCACGCTGCTCTTGCGAAGTCACGATCAGCTCGCTGTACAACTTGAACAGCTCCAGGCGCACCAACCAATGGACGCCGCTACGCCGCTGATCGAGCGAATCCGGGGCTACCGGCAAGGCGTTGCGCCAAGCTTCGACAGTACGGCGTCTTTCCCTGACGAACAGCTGCTGGTCGATGAGAAGGCTCAGACGGACGAGCCTGCCGGTGATGACTCCGATCTGTCAGAGCCATCGGAGTTGGTCACTGACCCAGAAGCTGAGTTTGATAGAGAAACTGATCAAGCTGAGGCTGAACTTGAGGCCGACGCACATGCGGACGTACAGCCCGACGCTCAGGTGCAGCTCGAAAGTGACCACTTTGAGACACTGGCCTTTGAACCTGAAGCACCAGCGGAGCTAGCAGAAGATTCCGTTGTGGAGGTAACAACGGAACAGGAGTCCTTCGAACCGGAGGAATCGCTGCCGCCTGTTGTGTCCGACAAGGCTGAGGCTGAGGCTGAGATTGAGGCAGGCGGGTGGGAAAGCCGTGATTCAGAGCTGGTCGAGATTTTTCTGGAAGAAGGCTTCGACATCATCGAGCGGGCTGCTGCATCGCTTCAGCGTTGGGCTGAAGACGTAGACAACAGTCTGGAAATCGAGGCGTTGCAACGGGATCTGCACACACTCAAAGGTGGCGCGCGGATGGCCGATATCCGTGAGATCGGCGACCTGGCCCATGAGTTGGAGTATTTGTACGAAGGACTGTGTGCAGGTAACTATCGGGCAAGCCCGACCTTGTTCACGCTGTTGCAAACCTGTCACGACCGGCTCGCGGCAATGCTTGATGCGGTTCGCGCTTTACGGGGGCTGCCGAGCGGACAAGATCTGATTGAAACTATCCAGCGCTTTCGGGCCAATCCCGAAGAGCAGCTGAGCATGCCAAGTAGTGTAGCTCTAAAGGCCGCACAAGACTCCGCCGTTCAGGACGCTGCTGAAGCCGAAATCCTGGACATATTCGTTGAAGAAGCCGATGAGCTTCTGGAAGAAATGGAGTCCAGCCTTGAACGCTGGGAGGCCACGCGAGACAGCGTAGCGCCCCTGACCGACATAATGCGTGTGCTGCATACCTTAAAGGGTGGTGCTCGGCTAGCGGCCCAGAACCGCCTGGGCGATATGGCACACGACCTTGAGCAGCGTCTGAGCGAGGCGCAGCTGATGGGTGGTCCTCTGTCCGACAGCCTGTATCTGGACGTGCAGAGTGGATATGACGCCCTGCTCAAAGAAGTCGAGTCGATGCGGTCGCGGCTAACGAGTGAGCCCGTTGCCACTGCTAAATTACAATCCGATGAGCAACCTAGCTCATCCGTTATCGTGCTCGAGACGCCAATCGTGGCTGCCAGCACCCAGGCACTTAGCAATAGCGCTCCGGCCAAAGTGTTGCCGTTCATCCGTCGCGCCGAGCAGGCTGCGCTCGATGCTGCATCACGCCGTGCACCGCAGGAGCTGGTCAAGGTACCCGCTGAGTTATTGGAAGGGCTGGTCAACCTTGCGGGCGAAACCTCGATTTTCCGTGGACGGGTTGAACAGCAGGTAAGCGACGTCGGGTTCACACTAGGTGAAATGGAAGCGACTATCGAGCGGGTCCGCGATCAGTTACGGCGTCTGGATACCGAGACCCAAGCGCAGATTCTGAGCCGCTATCAGGCTGAGGCGGAGCGGGCAGGATATGACGACTTCGATCCGCTGGAGATGGACCGACACTCGCAGCTCCAGCAACTATCGCGGGCGCTTTTCGAGTCGGCCTCCGACCTGTTGGATCTCAAAGAAACGCTGGCCGCGCGTAATCGCGACGCCGAAACGTTGCTGTTACAACAGGCACGAGTCAACACCGAGCTTCAGGAAGGGCTCATGCGTACGCGCATGGTTCCCTTTGATCGACTGGTTCCTCGTCTGCGTCGAATTGTTCGCCAAGTAGCTGGTGAGCTAGGTAAGCAGGTCGAGTTCCATGTGGGCAATGCAACGGGGGAAATGGACCGTAGCGTGCTTGAGCGTATTGTTGCGCCCCTGGAGCACATGCTTCGCAATGCGGTGGACCACGGTATCGAAGTTGCCGCCAAACGCGTTGCGGCGGGCAAGCCCGAGCAGGGCAACATACGCCTGGACTTGAGTCGCGAGGGCGGAGATATCGTTCTGGCGCTTAGCGATGACGGCGCAGGGATCAATCTTGAGGCCGTTCGGCGCAAGGCGATCGAGCGAGGCCTGATGCAGCCCGGCATCGACCTATCGGACCATGACGTGCTGCAGTTCATTCTCGAGGCGGGTTTTTCGACCGCTGAGAAGGTGACCCAGATATCCGGGCGCGGCGTCGGTATGGACGTGGTGCACTCAGAGGTCAAGCAGCTCGGCGGCACGATGACCATCGAGTCCACGCACGGTAGCGGAACCTGCTTCTTGATTCGCCTGCCATTCACTGTGTCGGTCAACCGGGCTCTGATGGTGTACTCCGGCGAAGACCTTTACGCGATTCCGCTGAACACTATCGAAGGCATCGTGCGTGTCTCTCCGTACGAACTGGAAGCCTATTACCAGCCAGGAGCGTCGCGTTTCGAGTATGCGGGGCAGACCTACGAGTTGCGCTATCTCGGCGAGCTGCTGAAAAACGGCCAACGGCCCAAGCTCGTTGGTCAGAGCTTGCCACTGCCGGTAATTCTGGTCCGATCAAATGACCACAGTGTGGCGGTACAGGTCGACAGTCTTGCCGGTTCCCGCGAGATCGTGGTGAAGGGACTTGGACCGCAATTTGCGACGGTGCCGGGTATCTCCGGTGCGACCATTCTCGGTGATGGTCGGGTGGTGGTTATTCTCGATCTGCTCGCGACCATTCGTGTATTGCATGCGCATCTGCTTACCCAGCAGCAGCCACTGCGGTTGCTAGGTGGCGACGAGCCGGCAGAGGTCGAGGTTGATCGGCCGACACTGGTCATGGTTGTTGACGATTCGGTAACCGTGCGTAAGGTTACCAGCCGTCTTCTGGAGCGGAATGGCATGAACGTACTGACAGCCAAGGATGGCGTCGACGCGATTACTCAGCTGCAGGAGCGTAAACCGGACATCATCTTGCTGGACATCGAAATGCCGCGGATGGATGGCTTCGAAGTGGCGACACTTGTGCGTCACGATGAGCATCTGAAGGATCTGCCGATCGTGATGATTACCTCTCGAACCGGGGAAAAGCACAGGGACCGCGCAATGGCCATCGGTGTGAATGAGTATCTCGGAAAGCCGTATCAGGAATCGCTGCTACTCGAGACCATTCAGCAGTTGGTTAAACGTCATGACTGAGGTTGGCGCTGCACGCATTGGCGTGATAGCCGACACCTCGCTGCAGCGACATGTTCTGCAGCAGGCTTTGACTGCCAATGGCTACAACGTCGTACTCAATAGCGATCCTGCGCGACTGCAGGAATCCGACCTGCTGACAGCGGAAGCCGATCTGTGGCTCGTGGATCTGGCGCAGACGGAAGATTCGCCTCTGGTCAATGCCCTGCTGGAGCGTGACAGTTGCCCTGTGCTGTTTGGCGAGGGCCATGCTCCGGAGCGGCACTCTGAACACTACCCGCGCTGGGAGCGCAGGATGTTCGGCAAGCTGAAGCGGTTGGTCGGTGATCCATCCCGCGTCGTTGGCCCTCGTCTTGAGGTGCTGCGGACAGATGTGGAGCGCTCTGCGCGCCTGGAGCTGCCTCGTATGCTGGCGGCGGCAGCGGATTCGGTTACCGGCGAGCCTGCCCGAGAGGTGTGGCTACTTGGTGCATCGCTGGGTGGCCCGGAAGCGGTTAAAGCCTTTCTCGATGCGCTGCCGCTGGGATTGCCGGTTGGCTTCGTCTACGCCCAGCATATCGAAGCGAGCTTCGAGTCGGCACTTTCACAGGCAGTTGGGCGACACAGCCAGTGGAGTGTCAATCCAAGCCGGGCTAATGACTCGATTCGCTGTGGCGAAGTTGTGGTGGCACCTATCAGCGAGGAAATGGGTTTCGACAGCGATGGTGGCATGCTGCTCAGCGGGCGTAGCTGGCCTGAGCCTTACAGCCCATCCATCGACCAGATGATGCTTAACCTGTCCCAGCAGTTCGGCAGCCGTTGTGGTGTGATCGCTTTCAGCGGCATGGGAAGCGATGGCAGTGCCGCAGCCGCTTATGTCATACGTCAGGGCGGCAAGTTATGGACCCAGCGTGCCGACTCCTGTGTGTGCTCGAGCATGCCCGACAGCCTCCGGGACAGCGGATACAGCTCTCTTAGCGGTGATCCGCGAGAGCTTGCTCAAGCCCTAGTCAATCATTTTGCGCAGCAGGCCAGCATGCCCGCTGCGGCCTCGTAACTGGATACCCCATGAGCCAACCAGTCATCACTCAGGACGCTGCTGCCAGTCTTACCGGTCTACTGGTTCCGCTGGCCGACCGTACGCTCCTTCTTCCGAACGTTGCGGTAGCCGAGCTTATCCCGTATCGGGCCCCTCACGCTGCGCAAGGAACTCCGCCCTGGTTTCTTGGGCAGGTTTCGTGGAGAGACCTGACGTTGCCGCTGTTGTCTTTCGAGGCGGCGTCCAATGGTCAACCCGAAACGGGAGCGAGGGCACGCGTGGCGGTGCTCAATGCGCTAGGTGGGCGCGACCATGTGAAGTTTATTGCGCTATTGGTTCAGGGAATTCCGCGCTCGGTCAAGCTTGATCCAAGTCTGGCTCGCTCGGATGTACTGCTGGCGCCGCTTGAGTTGGACGCGGTCAATCTTGGAGACGTGCAGGCACGCATTCCTGACCTCGTCGCGCTGGAGCAGAAGCTGGCGGACGCCGGCTTGATCTGACGGCTGGCGATTGGTCCTCGAGTCCGAATTTATGCTGCCGAACCTCAGGCCTGGAAGTCTCCCCAGAGCTGCTGGGCGATGCTAAGGGCTACTACGGGAGCGGTTTCCGTGCGTAACACCCGCGGCCCGAGACGCGCTGGCTGAAAACCGGAACCACGGGCCAGCTCTATTTCGCTGTCGCTCAAGCCACCTTCAGGCCCAATCAGAAACGCCAATTTAGCGGGCGGCTGGTGTGCTGATAATGGCCCCGCTACTGGATGCAGAACCAGTTTCAGTTCCGCCTCCAACCGCGCCCAGTCTTGCAGGGGCGCTGGCGGATGAATGATCGGTACGACCGACCGACCGCATTGCTCACAAGCGCTTATGGCGATTTGGCGCCAGTGTGCCAGCCGCTTATCAGCTCGCTCGTCGTTCAGGCGTACTTCGCAGCGCTCGCTGACAACCGGTGTAATCTCCGCGACGCCCAGTTCGGTCGCCTTCTGGATCGCCCAATCCATCCGTTCCCCTCGCGACAGACCTTGTCCGAGGTGTATGCGCAGGTTTGACTCGGGTAGCCCGGCGAACTGTTCTCGCAACATTACCGAGACCTGCTTCTTGCCCACATCGGTCAATTCGCCGCGATATTCTGTACCGCTCCCATCAAACAGTTGTACCGCTGCGCCAACGTTCAATCGCAGCACCCGGCTGATGTAGTGAGCGGATGTCTCCGGCAGTTGCAGGAGACCCAGCGATAGTGGCATGTCGACAAAAAAACGGGAGAGGCGCATGGGCAGGCTACAAGCGATAAAAGAAGCGCCAGTTTAATGGTTTACCGGGCTCGCCTGTAGTCTGCACTCAGCTAGCCGGGATCACGGAACGCATCCGGCGCGCCTGCTGGGACCGCTACGCTGATGTCCGCACGTGTCGCAATATCGATGCCTTCGGTTGCCACCTCTGCAAGAAAATCAATCTGCTCGTCTGTGATGGTGTACGGCGGCAGAAAGTACACGACGCTCCCTAGCGGGCGCAGCAGAGCGCCCCGCTGTAATGCGTGCTGATAGACCTTCAACCCCCGACGCTCCTGCCACGGATAGGGAGTCTTGCTGGCTCGGTCCTGGACCATTTCGATGGCGAGCGCCATACCGGTCTGGCGCACTTCGGCCACGTTCGGGTGGTCGCTAAGATGAGCCGTAGCTGTTTTCATTCGTGCTGCCAGCTGCTTGTTGGCTTCGATGACATTGTCTTGCTCGAAGATATCCAGCGTGGCTAACGCCGCGGCGCAGGCGAGGGGGTTGCCGGTATAGGTATGCGAATGAAGGAAGGCGCGCAGTGTCGCGTAGTCGTCATAGAACGCCTGGTACATCGTGTCGGTGGTCAGCACAGCCGCCATCGGCAGGTAGCCCCCTGTCAGGGCTTTGGATAGACAGAGGAAGTCCGGCGTGATGCCGGCTTGCTCGCAAGCGAACATGGTGCCAGTACGGCCGAAGCCGACGGCAATCTCGTCGTGAATAAGATGCACATCGTATCGGTCGCAGGCCTCACGTAGCAGCTTCAGGTAAATGGGGTGGTACATGCGCATGCCACCCGCGCCCTGAATCAGGGGCTCGACGATCACCGCGGCAACCTCGTCCTGATGCTCGGCCAGCGTTTGCTCCATATGGAGGAACATGGTCCGCGAATGCTCTTCCCAGCTCACGCCGTCAGGGCGCAGGTAACAATCCGGGCTGGGCACCTTGAAGGTGTCGAGCAGGAGTGGTTTGTAGGTGTCGGTAAAGAGTGCGACGTCGCCCACGGACATGGCGGCAACGGTTTCGCCATGGTAGCTGTTGGTCAAGGTGACAAAGCGTTGCTTGCGTGGACGTCCGATGTTGCGCCAGTAGTGAAAACTCATCTTCAGTGCGACTTCGATGCCGGTCGACCCGTTATCCGTATAGAACACCCGGTCGAGCCCGGCAGGCGTAATGCTCACCAGCCGCTCTGACAGCTCGACAACCGGCTGGTGGCTGAAGCCGGCAAGCATGACGTGTTCAAGTTGATCGAGCTGGTCTTTGATGCGCTGATTGATGCGTGGGTTCGCGTGACCGAACACATTGACCCACCAGGAGCTGACAGCGTCCAGATAGCGCTTACCGTCGAAATCCTCGAGCCATACGCCTTCGCCCCGCCGAATCGGAATCACAGGAAGTTGCTCGTGATCTTTCATCTGAGTGCATGGATGCCAGAGTACGGATAGGTCGCGCTGCATCCAGCTGTCGTTCAGGTTCATCGTTACTCCTTGGGCTAGGCATCGGCGCAGCCTAGCAGAAACTGTTTGAAGGCCTGCTCAGAGGCCGCCGATCTATCTGTCTGGCCGATATTTTGAAACGAAAAAATGCGATTCATTTCGATCTGTTAGCCGTTAGGCTAAGCGCGTTATCGGCTCGGGACTTCAGCAATGCAATGGCGAAATTCTTCCAGCAATTACGGTCTGGTCAGCATCACGATGCACTGGTTGGTAGCCGTTACTGTGGTCGGACTGTTCGCGCTGGGTTATTGGATGGTCGGGCTGACCTATTACAGCACCTGGTACAGGACCGCGCCGGACATACATAAGAGCATCGGTCTTTTGCTGCTGGCCTTGATGGTGTTGCGCATTATCTGGCGGTTCCTCAATAGCGGGCCAGCACCACTCGAAAACCATGGTCAACTGACGCGGCTCGCGACCAAGGTTGGCCACGGCGTTCTCTACCTTGGGTTGTTCGCGGTGATGATTTCTGGATATCTGATATCCACGGCGGACGGACGCGGTATCAGCGTGTTCGGTTGGTTCGAAGTGCCTGCGCTGATTACATCGATTCCGAGTCAAGAAGACATAGCCGGCCTGATGCATGAATACCTCGCCTGGGGGCTGGTGATTTTCTCCGGCCTGCATGCCCTGGCGGCTCTCAAGCACCATTTCATCGATCACGATCCGACGCTCAAGCGGATGTTCGGACGCGCCGATGCCTGACAAACCTAGAAAGGAGTAACCCATGTTGAAAAAAAGCTTCGCTGCACTCGCCCTGGGCTCGATGATGCTTGCTGGCCAGGCGTTTGCGGCTGACTACGCAATCGACACAAAAGGTCAGCACGCCTTTGTTAACTTCAAGATCAGCCACCTCGGCTACAGCTGGCTGTGGGGCTCGTTCAAGGAGTTCGACGGTAACTTCAGTTTCGATGCAGCGAAACCCGAAGAGAGCAGTGTAAAGGTCACGCTGAAAACCGACAGCGTCTTCTCCAACCACGCCGAGCGTGACAAGCATCTGCGCAGCGAAGACTTTCTCAACGTCTCTGAGCACCCAACTGCGACCTTCGAGTCTACCTCGGTCAAGCCGACCGGTGATGGTACTGCCGATATCACCGGTAACCTGACACTTAACGGCGTCACCAAGCCGGTCGTCATCGCAGCCAAGTTCCTCGGCGAGGGTAAGGACCCGTGGGGTGGCTACCGTGCGGGCTTCGAGGGCACAACGACACTCAAGTTGAAGGACTTCGATATCAAGATGGATCTTGGTCCGGCGTCTCAGATGGTCGATCTGATCATCTCGGTTGAAGGCATCCGCCAGTAACCGAAAAGCAGTCACCTGACGCCGGCGCAAGCCGGCGTTCTGCTTTATGCGCAAGGGGAGAGCTGGCGCATCGAAATGGCAGCGGTCTCAGCCCTCACTATCGGCGCGATAGCCCGTCGGAGACGCGATCAGCTGTTTACAAACACTCCTGCATGTAAGTATATTCCCCGCATTCTGCCATTCGAGTCTGCCCGGCTGTTCTGCTCCAGGGCTGTCTGTTCAATGAGGTTATTCCCGATGCCAATCAAGCCAGCCAGTGCTGTTCTGATTCCCCTCTTCGTCGCCGTCGCGCTGGTCAGCGGCTGTCAGGAGGAACAAGCGTCTGCGCCGGCAGGAGGGCAGCCGGCTCCTCAGGTCGGTATCGTCACGCTCGAAGCCGAGCCGTTCGAGCTGACTACGGAATTGCCGGGGCGAACCACGGCCTTCCGTGTCGCCGAGGTCCGGCCGCAGGTCAGCGGCATCATTCAGAAGCGCCTGTTTACCGAAGGCAGCGAAGTGGAGAAAGGCCAGCAGCTCTACCAGATCGACCCGGCTGTATACGAGGCTACCCTGAAGAGTGCTGAAGCACGGATGGCGTCGGCCAAGTCGCTGTCGGATCGCTATGGGCTGCTGGTCAAGGAGCAGGCGGTGAGTCAGCAAGCCCATGATGAAGCCCGAGCTGCATCTCTGCAGGCCCAGGCCGAACTTGAGCGGGCAAAAATCGATCTTCGCTACACCAAGGTGCTCGCTCCCATCTCCGGCCGTATAGGCCGCTCTGCGGTGACCGAGGGCGCACTGGTCAGCAATGGGCAGGCGCAGGAACTGGCGACCATCCAGCAGCTCGACCCGATCTATGTCGATGTCACCCAGCCGGTGCAGGACCTGATTGCCCTGCGGCGTGATCTGGAAAGCGGTCGGCTGCAGCAAGCCGGTGACAGCGAAGCGAAGGCACGACTGATTCTGCCGGACGGCTCCGAATATCCCCATGACGGCAAGCTGGAAGTTGCCGAGGTAGCCGTCGATGAAGGCACTGGCTCGGTCACCATGCGCGCAAAGTTTCCGAATCCCGAAAAGGACCTGCTGCCTGGAATGTTCGTTCACGCGAGGCTGCTCTCAGGTGTGCGTGAGCAGGCTTTGCTGGTGCCTCAGCAGGGCGTGACCCGTGACGCTCGTGGTGAGCCGACAGTAATGGTGGTTGGCGCTGATAACAAGGTCGAGTTGCGGCAGATCAAGACGGAGCGTGCAGTCGGCAATCGCTGGCTGGTCAGTGAAGGTTTGCAGCCCGGGGACCGTTTGGTGACCGAGGGGCTGCAGTTCATCCGTCCGGGTGTCGAGGTCAATCCACGACCTGCCAATAACGTCCAGCCGGTCGGGCAGAGCAATGGTCAGACTGGCGCAGCACCGGCCGCGGGCCAGGGGGAATAACCAGACATGTCCAAGTTTTTCATCGACCGGCCAATCTTCGCCTGGGTAATCGCTCTGGCGCTGATGCTTGCCGGTACGCTGGCGGTGCTCAATCTGCCGGTCAACCAATATCCGAGCATCGCACCGCCGAACGTGTCGATCTCCGTGAGCTATCCGGGCGCTTCGGCGCGAACTGTCCAGGACACTGTCGTTCAGGTCATCGAGCAGCAGCTCAATGGCCTCGATGGGCTGCGCTACATCTCATCGGAAAGTAACTCCGATGGCAGCATGACGATCAACGTGACGTTCGAGCAGGGCACCAACCCAGACATCGCCCAGGTGCAGGTACAGAACAAGCTGCAGTTGGCCACGCCGCTGCTACCCCAGGCAGTCCAGCAGCAAGGCATACGCGTGTCGAAATCGGCACGTAACTTCCTGATGGTCGTGGCGCTGGTCTCCAAGGACGGCCAGCAGACCAACTACGATCTGGCCAACTACATCGTCGCCAACGTTCAGGATCCGATCTCGCGTACGCCGGGCGTCGGTGACTTCCAGGTGTTCGGCGCCCAGTACGCGATGCGTATCTGGCTCGACCCAGCGAAGCTGCAGCAGTACCAACTGACCGCGGTAGACGTACGGTCTGCCATACAGGAGCAGAACGTTCAGGTTTCATCCGGTCAGCTCGGCGGCTTGCCTGCGGTTGAAACCCAGCAGCTCAACGCCACGATCATTGGCAAGACCCGACTGGAAACGCCCGAGCAGTTCGAAAAGATCTTGCTGAAGGTCAATGCTGATGGGTCGCAGGTGCGCCTGCGAGATGTGGCCAGGGTCGAGCTCGGCGCCGAAAGCTATGCAATTCGCGCCGAGTACAACGGTCAGCCTGCCGCGGGTCTGGGGATACGTCTTGCTGCAGGCGGCAACGCACTCGATACGGCGAAAGCGGTGCGGGCAACCATTTCCGAGCTGGAGCCTTTCTTCCCGCCAGGCGTCGAGGTGGTTTACCCCTACGACACCACGCCGGTCATTTCGGCCTCCATCGAAGGCGTCGTGCATACATTGCTGGAAGCCTTCGTACTGGTCTTCCTGGTGATGTTCCTGTTCTTGCAGAACCTGCGCGCCACGCTGATACCGACGCTGGCCGTGCCAGTGGTGATACTCGGCACCTTCGCGGTCCTGCTGACCTTTGGATACAGCATCAACACCCTCACCATGTTCGCCATGATCCTGGCCATCGGTCTGCTCGTGGACGACGCCATCGTGGTCGTGGAAAACGTCGAACGGGTGATGCGCGAGGAAGGGCTCTCGGCGCGAGAGGCAACTCGCAAATCGATGGGGCAGATCCAGAGCGCGCTGGTCGGTATCGGCGTGGTGCTCTCGGCTGTATTGCTGCCAATGGCTTTCTTCGGCGGATCTACTGGGGTCATCTATCGTCAGTTCTCCATCACCATCGTTTCGGCCATGGTGCTGTCGGTTCTTGTTGCGCTCATATTCACGCCGGCACTGTGCGCGACCATCCTCAAGCCGCATAGCGGCGATCACGAGGGCAAGCGTGGTTTCTTCGGCTGGTTCAACCGCACCTTCGAGCGTGGCACCCTGCGCTACGAGCGTGGTGTGGCTGCCGTACTGCGGCGCAAGGCGCCCTACCTGCTGATGTATTTGGTCATCGTCGGCATAATGATCTGGATGTTCACACGCATTCCGACCGCGTTCCTTCCTGAGGAGGATCAGGGCGTACTTTTTGCACAGGTGCAGACACCAGCGGGGTCGACTGCGAGCCGCACTCAGGAAGTCGTTGAGCAGATGCGTGAATACCTGCTGACCGAGGAAAGCGAGACGGTCAACTCTGTGTTCACCATCACCGGCTTCAACTTTGCCGGTCGTGGTCAGAGCTCAGGTATGGCCTTCATCATGCTCAAGCCCTGGGAAGAGCGTACCGAGTCCGGGCAGGGTGTATTCGAGCTGGCTGAGCGTGCGCAGGGCTACTTCTTCAGTCTTCGCGACGCCATGGTATTTGCCTTCGCGCCTCCCGCAGTGATGGAGTTAGGCAACGCCACCGGTTTCGATGTGTACCTGCAAGATCAGGCCGGGCTTGGTCACGAAGCCCTGACCCAGGCACGCGACCAGTTCATGCAGCTCGCGTCCGAGGATCCGACGCTCACGGGCGTCCGCTTCAACGGGATGCGCGACGAACCGCAATATCGCCTCATCATCGACGATGAAAAAGCGCGTGCTCATCAGGTATCCCTCGCTGCGATCAATGACTCGCTGTCAATCGCCTGGGGCTCGAGCTACGTCAATGACTTCATTGATCGCGGGCGGGTCAAGCGCGTCTACATGCAGGGCGAACCCACCTCACGGATGAACCCCGAGGACCTCGCCAAATGGTATGTACGCAATGCCGAGGGCGAGATGGTGCCGTTTACCGCTTTTGCCACCGGTGAATGGACCTACGGCCCGCCCAAGCTGACTCGCTTCAATGGCGTGCCGGCGATGGAAATCCTCGGGGCAGCCGCGCCCGGTTACAGCTCTGGCGAGGCCATGGCGGCGGTTGAGCGGATCGCCGAGCAATTGCCTGCGGGTATCGGCTATTCATGGACGGGCCAGTCCTACGAGGAACGTTTGTCCGGATCGCAGGCACCGGCTCTCTATGCATTGTCGCTGCTGGTAGTGTTTCTAGCCCTCGCAGCGCTATACGAGAGCTGGTCGGTGCCGCTCTCGGTCATGCTGGTCGTGCCGCTGGGTATTGTCGGTGCGCTGGCCTTTACCATGGGTCGTGGATTGTCGAACGATGTGTTCTTTCAGGTCGGGCTGCTTACAACCGTCGGCTTGTCGGCGCGTAACGCGATTCTTATCGTCGAGTTCGCCAAGACCTTGCACGAGCAAGGCATGACGTTGACCGCCGCAGCGATCGAAGCCTGCCGCATTCGGTTGCGCCCTATCATCATGACCTCCCTGGCATTCATGCTCGGCGTGCTTCCATTGGCGATTTCCAGTGGCGCGGGAGCCGGCAGCAAACATGCGATCGGTACCGGCGTGATCGGCGGCATGCTTAGCGCCATGGTGCTGGCAATTTTCTGGGTACCGCTGTTCTACGTCTTGGTGTCTTCGCTGGGTAAGCGCAAAAAGACTGGCGGCGGCGAGCAAAACGGAGAGGCGTAATGAAGAAGTCAGTACTGAGCCTAGCGCTGATGGCAGCGCTGAGCGGTTGCTCGTTGATACCCGATATCCAGCGGCCCGATGCGCCGACGCCCGCCAGCTGGCCCGAAGGAGAGGCCTACACAGGCTCGATCAGTGCGGCCAAAGGGCAGCAGATGGAGATGAACTGGCAGACCTTCTTTAGAGACCCCGCGCTGCGTGAGTTGATAAGCGTCGCGCTGGAGAACAACCGCGACCTGCGTGTCGCGGCGCTGAATGTCGATGCTTATCGTGCCCTCTACCGTGTGCAGCGGGCCGATGTTCTACCGCTGGTCAGTGGCGACGCCGCCGGCAGTCGTACTCGCACGCCTGGCGATCTGAACCAGACCGGGGAGGGCGCCATCAGCAGTCAGTACAGTGCAACGCTTGGCGTTTCCTGGGAACTGGACCTCTTCGGGCGGCTGGGCAGTCTCCGTGAACAAGCACTGCAGCAGTACTTTGCTACCGAGGCGGCGCAGCGCAGCACGCGGATCAGTCTGATCGCCAGTGTCGCCAACGCCTGGCTGACGTTGCAGGCCGACCAAGCCCTGTTGCAGGTGAGCCGTGAGACCCTGAAGGCTTATCAGGAAAGCCTTTCACTGACTCAGCTCAGCTTCGACGTCGGCGTCGCTTCCGCCTTGGAGTTGAGCCAGGCGCGCAGCGCAGTCGATACCGCTCGCGTCGGTATCGAGCGCTACACCCGCCAGGTCGCGCAGGACCGGAACGCCCTGACGCTGCTACTCGGACAGAGCATTCCGATCGACTTGCCGGTTGAAGGTCGGCTGGAGCGTGACCTGTTGGCAGCCGTGCCGGTGGGCCTGCCGTCGGATCTGCTCTACAAGCGTCCAGACATCATTCAGGCCGAATACCAGCTGCTGGCTGCCAATGCCAATATTGGCGCCGCCAGGGCGGCGTTCTTCCCACGTATCAGCCTTACAGGTGCGGTGGGTACGGCGAGCAGCGAACTTTCCGGTTTGTTCGGAAGTGGCTCCGGTTACTGGAGCTTCGCGCCAAGCATCAGTGTGCCGATTTTCAACGCCGGGCAGCTGCGCGCCAACCTCGACTATGCCGAGATCAGCCGCAACATCCAGGTGGCGCAGTATGAAGCGGCCATTCAGACCGCATTTCGCGAAGTGGCCGATGGGCTGGCGGCCCAGGCCACCTATGTTAGACAACTACAGGCCCAGCGGGACCTGCTGGAAACAAGCGAGAACTACTATCGTCTCGCCGAGCGGCGCTACCGCACCGGGGTCGACAGTTACCTGACGCTGCTTGATGCACAACGGCAGCTCTTCGAGGTGCAGCAACAATTCATCAATGATCAACTGTCACAGATGATTAGCGAAGTTGAGCTGTTCAAGGCACTAGGCGGCGGGTGGGATGCGCAAGAGCAGCCGCTGCCCGGCAAAGGTTAGTACGCAGCGCCAGGCTCGGTCGCTTTCATGAGCCCATAAAAAACGCCGCCCTAGGGCGGCGTTTTTTTTGGGCGCTACGTATCAGCGATTGCGCGTCAGCAGGGCCGGTTTTTCACCTTTCGGTCTGCTCGGGAGTTGCTCAAGCTGTTCGATGGTCGGCAAGCGATCGATCTTCGACTCTTTGTGAATGATCACTGGTTGCCTTTCTTTGGGCTTCTCGGCAACGTCCCGACGGGCGCCACCGTTGTCGCTATCTATCCGACGCCCTTCGTTCTTGCGACGTGGCTGCCCGCCACGGGCTGATTGACCCTGACGCTTGCCTTTGCCCTGGCCGCCTGCACCCGCCGCACCGCTACCGCCATTGCGTGGACCTGCTGCGGCTCGTGGCTGGGCACCGCCTGGCTGCGCCGACGCGCCGGGACGACGGCCACGACCCTGCTTGTTCTGATACGGGCTGACGTAATCGACCCGATTACCGAAGTTGTCCAATTCATCGTCAAGGAACACTTCAGGATCACGATCGCTCGGCAGGCGAGGAGGCCGGCTGACCGGTGCAGCCGCCGTCTGCTCTGCCGCGCCCTGGGCAGGACGCGCATTGCGCGGCTTGTTACGGCCTCGGCGGTTGCGGTCGCCGGTTTTTGGCTCGCCGCTTGCGGCTTCGGTGGTCTTGGCGGGGCGTTCACCGCGGGGTTTGCGATCGCCATTACGAGCAGGGCGCGGTTGGCGCGGCTCACGTACTTCCGGCTTTTCTGCTTCGATGGTACTGGCGTCGAAGCCCATCAAGTCGCCGTCGGGTATTTTCTGCTTGGTCATCCGCTCGATGCCCTTGAGCAGCTTCTCCTCGTCAGGCGCAACCAGCGAAATCGCTTCGCCGCTTCGGCCGGCCCGGCCGGTACGACCGATACGGTGGACGTAATCTTCCTCGACATTGGGCAGCTCGAAATTGACCACGTGTGGCAGCTGATCGATGTCCAGGCCGCGCGCCGCGATATCGGTCGCGACGAGGATACGTACGGCGTTTGCCTTGAAGTCCGCGAGTGCTTTTGTACGCGCGTTCTGGCTCTTGTTGCCATGAATCGCGACAGCAGGCAGGCCATGCTTGTCGAGGTATTCAGCCAGGCGGTTAGCGCCGTGCTTGGTGCGGGTGAAGACCAGCACCTGCTCCCAGGCGCCCTGCGTAATCAGGTGGGCCAGCAATGCGCGCTTATGCGAGGCTGGGAGACGGAAAACACGCTGTTCGATGCGCTCGACCGTAGTGTTTGGCGGCGTGACCTCAATGCGCTCCGGCTCATGCAGGAGCTTGCCGGCGAGATCGGTAATGTCCTTGGAAAAGGTCGCCGAGAACAGCAGATTCTGGCGCTTGGTCGGCAGCTTGGCCAGGACCTTTTTGACGTCATGGATGAAGCCCATGTCGAGCATGCGGTCGGCTTCGTCGAGGACCAGGATTTCCACGTGGGATAGATCGACGGCCTTCTGGTTGGCCAGGTCGAGCAGGCGGCCAGGGCAGGCAACCAGCACGTCGAGGCCCTTGGCTATCGCCTGGACCTGCGGATTCATGCCCACGCCGCCGAAGATCACTGCGCTTTTGAGCGGCAGGTCGCGGGCGTACAGCTTGAAGCTATCGTGAACCTGAGCGGCAAGCTCACGCGTCGGCGTCAGCACCAGAACACGCGGTTGGCGCGGGCCGTGACGGTTTTCGCGGTCGGGGTGGCCGCCCGGGAAGAGAATTTCCAGTACGGGGAGGGCAAAGCCACCGGTTTTTCCGGTTCCCGTCTGCGCAGCGACCATCAGGTCGCGTCCCTGCAACACGGCGGGAATGGCCCGCTGTTGCACCGGTGTGGGCTGGGTGTAACCGGCAGCCTCGACGGCACCGGCCAAAGCCTCGGAGAGACCGAGGGAAGCAAAGGACATGAGTAATCCTGTCTTGTATAGGGCGATGCCCTGGGATGGTCATGCCTGGCTCGAATCGCGACTGGCGTGCGATCCCGTCCGGTCCTGCCGCATCTCGACGATGACGACATCCGGGCGTAAGCCTGGCGGAAGCGCGGAGTATAACAGAGCCTGTTGACACCGCATTGGTAGGACAGTGTGGCAGTTCGCAGGTTCATTAGCCAGCTCCCTGTTTTCTCAGGAAGCTGGCAGCGGTTCAGCGGTTCAGCTTGAGGTTGTCCCAAATCGCCAAGCTGGGTTCGGCCTGGTTCAGTGTGTAAAAGTGCAGGCCCGGCGCACCGCCAGCGAGAAGCTTTTCGCACATCTCGGTGATTACCTGAGCGCCAAACGCCTGGATGCTGTCCATGTCATCGCTGTAGGCCTCCAGCTGCTTGCGGACCCAGCGAGGAATCTCGGCACCGCAGGCATCGGAGAAGCGCGCCAGCTTGCTGTAGTTGGTGATTGGCATGATGCCCGGCACGATTGGTGTCTGGACACCCAGCTTGCGCACGCGCTCGACGAAGTAGAAGTAGCAGTCGGCGTTGAAGAAGTACTGGGTGATGGCGCTGTCTGCGCCGGCCTTTGCCTTGCGCACGAAGTTGGCCAAGTCATCCTCGAAGCTGCGTGCCTGCGGATGCATTTCCGGGTAGGCAGCAATTTCGATGTGGAAATGGTCGCCGGTTTCGGTGCGAATGAATTCAACCAGCTCATTGGCATAGCGCAGCTCACCGCTGGCCATACCCATGCCTGACGGCAGATCACCGCGCAGGGCAACGATTCGCTTGATGCCGGCGTCCTTGTAAAGGTTGAGCAGCTCGCGCAGCTCCTGCTTGCTGTCCCCCACGCAGGACAGGTGCGGTGCGGTCGCTACTTTCACTTCGCCGTCGAGTTGCAGCACGGTATTGAGGGTGCGATCACGCGTCGAACCGCCAGCACCGTAGGTGCAGGAAAAGAAGTCCGGCTTGTATTCGGCCAGGCGCCTGGCGGTGGCCAGGAGTTTTTCGTGCCCGGCCTCGGTCTTGGTCGGGAAGAACTCGAAGCTGAAGCTATGGCTACGTGTTTGTGGCATGACAATTCCTTTCGGCAATCAGTCCCATAGCGCTTCGGACAAGCTGGCTAGCCCGAAGCGCTGATGCGACTGGCCTCGATTAGTAGCGGTAGCTATCCGGCTTGAACGGGCCTTCGACTTCCACGCCGATGTACTCGGCCTGGCTCTGGGTCAGGCGAGTAATAACGCCGCCGAATCCTTTGACCATCTCCGCTGCGACTTCCTCGTCGAGCTTCTTCGGCAGCACCATGACGGTGACATTCTTGGTCTTCTCGGTAACCGGCAGGTCAGCGAATTTCTCGTTGAACAGGTGGATCTGCGCCAGCACCTGGTTGGCGAAGGAGCCGTCCATGATCCGGCTTGGGTGGCCGGTGGCATTGCCCAGGTTCACCAGACGGCCTTCGGCCAGCAGGATCAGGTAATCATCGTTTTGTGCGTCGAAGCTGCCCGGGCCGGTGCGATGAATCTTGTGCACCTGCGGCTTGACCTCTTCCCACGCCCAATTCTTGCGCATGAAGGCCGTGTCGATCTCGTTATCGAAGTGACCGATGTTGCACACTACAGCACGCTTCTTCAGGCCTTTGAGCATGCCGGCGTCGCAGACGTTTGCATTGCCGGTGGTGGTGACGATCAGGTCGATCTTGCCCAGCAGCGCGGTGTCGATGCAGGCGTCGGTGCCGTCGTTGAGGCCGTCCTTGTACGGGGAGACCAGCTCGAAGCCGTCCATGCAGGCCTGCATGGCGCAGATCGGGTCGACTTCCGACACCTTGACGATCATGCCTTCCTGACGCAGCGACTGCGCCGAGCCCTTGCCCACATCGCCGTAGCCGATGACCAGCGCCTGCTTGCCGGACAGCAGATGGTCGGTGGCGCGCTTGATGGCGTCGTTGAGGCTGTGACGGCAGCCATACTTGTTGTCGTTCTTGCTCTTGGTGACCGAGTCGTTGACGTTGATCGCGGGGATCTTCAGGGTGCCTTTCTTCAGCATGTCCTGCAGACGATGCACGCCGGTGGTGGTCTCTTCGGTGACACCATGCACACGCTCAAGCACCTGCGGGTACTTGTCATGCAGGATCTGGGTCAGGTCGCCGCCGTCATCCAGAATCATGTTGGCATCCCACGGCTGGCCGTCCTTGAGGATGGTTTGCTCGATGCACCACTCGTACTCTTCTTCGGTTTCGCCCTTCCAGGCAAACACCGGGATGCCGGCAGCGGCGATGGCGGCGGCGGCCTGATCTTGGGTGGAGAAGATGTTGCAGCTGGACCAGCGTACTTCAGCGCCGAGCGCCGTCAGCGTCTCGATCAGCACGGCAGTCTGGATGGTCATGTGGATGCAGCCGAGGATTTTCGCGCCTTTGAGTGGCTGCTCGCCAGCATACTTGTGGCGTAGCCCCATCAGAGCAGGCATTTCCGACTCGGCGATGATGATCTCGCGACGGCCCCAATCGGCCAGTGAAATGTCGGCGACCTTGAAATCGTTGAAACCTGCAGGCGTCATGACAGCGCTCATTGAAGAGTTCTCCATTCGTTTTATGCGAATGGGCGCCGTTGATGCGTATGGTTAACGCCCTATCCGAGCCTGACAGGTGAAAGCTGATCTGGATCTGCTGCGGCGCGGCAGGTAAGCCGCGTGGCTTGCAAGATCCATAACAGGCTTTCGCCCTGCTGCAGCGCCCCTCGGACAGGTGGCGGGCACGGCCGAACTGCGTCGGCGGTGAGAAGCCCGGCGATTATAGCCATGACCGCGCGCAATCCCAAGCCCGGCGCATTGCTCTCCGTCAGTGGCCGCTCGCGCTATCGCGGGTACAGATCTGGCGGACCAGCCGTCCTATCGTCAGACCCTGGACCAGGATCGAGAACAGCACGATGAGATAGGTGATGTTCAGGAGCAGATTGCGTTCTTCACTGGGAGGCAGTGCCAATACCAGCGCAACGGATATCCCTCCGCGCAGACCGCCCCAGGTCAGGATGCGAACTGTGCCGTTGGGTAGCGCGCGGCCCAGCTTGCGCAGCATGAAAGCTGCCGGACCGACCGCCACCAGACGGGTGCCGAGGATAAGCAAGGTCACACACAGCGCAATCAGCAGATATTGCGCACTGAACGGCAACAGCACCAGCTCCATGCCGATCAGCACGAAGAGCACCGCGTTGAGTATCTCGTCGAGCAATTCCCAGAAATTGTCGAGGTTTTCCCGGGTGTGGTCGGACATGGCATGCCGGCGACCCTGGTTACCAATGATCAACCCAGCCACCACCATAGCGATTGGCCCGGACACGTGAAGGTGCGTGGCGAGAGTGTAGCCGCCAAGAACCAGCGCCAGAGTCAGCAGAACCTCCACCTGGTATTGGTCGATGCTCTTGAGCAGAGCGAAGGTCAGCGCACCCAGCAGTGCGCCAAGCAGGATGCCGCCACCGGCTTCTTCGAAGAACAGCCAGACAGCCTCGCCAGCGCCGGGCGCTTCCCCGCGCGCCAGTACGCCCAGGAGCACCGTGAACACGACGACCGCTACACCGTCGTTGAACAACGATTCGCCGACGATGGTGGTTTCCAAAGCTTTTGGTGCGCCCGCCGAACGCATGATGCCAAGTACCGCAATCGGATCCGTCGGAGAGATCAAGGCTCCGAACAATAGGCAATAGATCAGCGGTGGCTGCAGCCGGAAGAGATCCAGCATCCACCAGGTGCCGAATCCGATCACGGCTGTGGAGAACAGCACACCGACCGTTGCCAACAAGCCGATGGCCCAGCGCCGCGCACGTAGGTCTGCCAGGTTGATATGCAGGGCACCGGCAAACAGCAGAAAGGAGAGCATGCCGTCCATTAGCAGGTGATTGAAATCGATCTGCCCGACTAGCGCTTCGATCTGCTCCTCCAGTACCGGCAGGCCCAGCACCGTCAGGCCGTGCAGCAGCACGGAGAAAACCAGCGCGGTGGCCATCACGCCGATGGTTGGCGGCAAGCCGATGAAACGGTAATTCAGATAGGCAAGCAGCGCCGTGAGGCTAATGAAGATGGCCGATAGTTCGAGCATGAGGTCCTCAGGTCAGCGTTTCTGAAGCGGATGCAGAGTGGACTCGGTGATGGCTCAATTGGTGCCATGTGATTCGTGCGCCGAAGCGTAGGCCTGTGTGCGGTCGCCCATTGCGAACTCCAATCGGGACCGAGCGGTCGAACGAAAAGGTTCGGTGAACCTCGCCGGGCGAATGACCCTCAGGAGCTGCCAACATGAACCTCTTGCCTCGTTCCGTTCTGCTTGCCAGTGCCGCGTTGCTCAGCCTGCCGGCAGCCGCCAATTCCTGCTACGTCAGTGCCGAGACGTCCGGCTCGGTGCCCCCACCGGTCGTCACGGAGAAGTGTTTCCGCTACGAGGGGATGGAAGATAACAAGATCGACTGGATCTGCAGAGATAACGAAGCTGTAAAGAATTCCCGTCGAGAAATACTCGAAAGCTGTCCGTCTGGCCATTTCGGCACCTGCGTCGCAGCGCTGACGCCCGCAACACTGGCGAACGAGCGAGCCACTGGAAGCCAGGCGACCAACACGCCGGCGCCTACAACAGTGCCCGAGCAGGCTCGCATCGTCACCTTCTACTACAAAGCCACCGACCACGCCCAGGCCAAGATCGACTGCGAAAGCGGGGGCGGTGAATGGTCGCAGTAGCGGGGTGAGGTTTGGTGAATCGGTTAGTAGCGGCGATAATCGCAGGCCGTTGTGTTCCTGAGTGGTTGAACAATGAAGCTGTTGCCGTTGGGTGTGTCGTTGGTTGTCCTGCTGCCGTTGTTGGTCGGCTGTGATCGGATCGATCCAAACTCGCCGCTCGGCAAACGCAAGGCTATCTACCAGGAGATGCTCGACGTCAAGGAGGACCTGGGCGGGATGCTACGCGGTCGGCTGGAGTTCGACGCCGAGCGCTTCACTGCGGGCGCGTCGGAGCTTGATCAGTTGTCCCGTCAGCCTTGGCAGCACTATCCGGAGGTCAAGGAAGCGCAAAGTGACGCCCGCGATGATGTTTGGCAGCAGCAGGAGCGTTTCAACAAGATGGCCCGGGAGCTCGAGGCCAGAACGGCCGCGTTGGTTGCAGCGGCAACGCAGAAGCCTGTGACGACTGGAAGCGTCACGCCGGCTTTCCAGCGGGTCGAGGATGCGTGCGAAGCCTGCCACAAGGAATTCCGCGCGTACTGATCGCTGACGGCTTCACCCTAGCGCTTGGCCGCATCCAGCTGCTTTCTCGCTTGATCCAGGCGTCGTTTGCTTACTTCTATCACCTGTCTATCACCGGTTCCCAGTGCTTCGCGCAGCTGCGCTTCCCGTACCGTAGCCAAGCGTGTGGCTTGCTCGATCTCATCGTGATTGGCCTGCAGCGGAGCCACTCCGCTACAGCGCTCAGTGAGACTCTGCAGCTGGGCCTCCAGAGCGGCGCGTTGGCTGCTGTCGCCCTTCAGGCGCGCTTCTTTGATCTGTTGGCTGATGTGTTCGCGCGCTTTGCTGCATGCGGCCTCGGACTCGGGAGCGCCAATCGCTGACTGAGCAACACTAAGGCTGATCAACGCCAGAACGAGAGTGTTTCGCCGGCCGGCCATCGCTATCTTCCTTTTCTTGTTGTTGATGTCGTATGACTGGACCGGTACGACGAAGTGCCGTCAGAAACCTGCGATCCCCGCTTCACGCAACTGCTGGCGAAGCCGAGCTACTTCGGAAGAGGTGAAGAACGCTCGAAGTTGCCGCGCGCGTTTCGCACCGATGCCGGGCTTGGTTTGCCAATCCTCAAGGCTGGTCGCTACGAGATCGTCCCAATTGTTGGCGAGGGCTGTCTCACCGCTCGGCGGCATTCCAAGCGCCTGCAGCCATAATGAGAACGGGCGCGCTCGGGCCAGCTGGAAGCTTGCGGCCAATGCCTTGGCGTTGGCTTCGCCGAAACCTGGCAGTTGCTGCAAGCGATACTGATCGAGTTGCAGCCAATCGAGCATCCCGTTGATCTGACCTGACTCCACCAACGCCAGCCACGTTCCTGGGCCGAGCTGGGGCAGATCCAGTCCTTTCTTTCCACTGAGCCAGACGAGGCGCGCCACGAACTGCTGCTCGCAGCCGGGGCTGATTTGCCAGCAGCTGAGCGGGTGGTAGTGGCTGGGGTCGGGAGCGTTGACCGCCTGGCGGTGCTGCGCCCGCCATACCACCGCATCGAAGCGAGGGATTGTCAGACCTGCGAGCGCGATCGCGATCTGGTCATCGGGCCGAATGTCTTCCGCTTGCCAGCGCGCCATGGAGCCAAGGCTGACACGGCTGACGCGCCGGTCATCGAGCTGAACCGGCTCGAGCTCCACCACTGGTGTGATCTTTCCGCTGCGGCCGATGCGAAACTGCACGTCACGGACGCGAGCGACAGCCTTACGTAGCGGGTACTTCCAGGCAACTGCCCAGTGGGGCGGCTGGGCTTGCCATCGAGACCCGTCTGGACGCTGACCCTGACGCAGCACGATGCCATCGCTGGCGAACGGCAGCGGGTGGCGATACCAATGGTCGCGCCAGTCAGAGACCTGCGTTGCGGTCTGTATCGGTTGAGTCAGCGTAACGCTGAGCTCAAAGCCCATCGCGCCGAGCCCGTCGAGGCGGGCCTGCATCTCTGTCGGACCGTTAGGCCAGTCCCAGACGAACAGACCGATTCGCTCCGCGGTGGTAGTGTCCAGAGCCTGTCGTGCCATAGCACCGGCAACGTTGCCACGCGCGCCGACGCTGCCAGAGTCAGCCTGAATGTGATCGTCCAGCCGCCAGTACAACTCGCCTTGCAGGATGATCTCTTTTCTCGAAGGCAGGCGGGACGGGATGCCGGGCAGCTGCCGTGCTGTAGCGGTCCAGTCCTGACCATGGCTGCCATTGCCACGGCTGATCACCTGAATCAGCGCGCCGTCACGGTAATGCAGCGTGACCGCGACACCATCGACCTTGGGCTGAACCCATACCTCCGTGCGCGGCTCAAGCCACTCGCTGACCGCCTCCAACGAGCCAAGTTTGGCGAGCCCGGTCTGGGCGACAGGGTGAGCAACGGGGCCGCCGCTGCCTGCAAGTGGGTCGGCTGTGGATCCTTCGGTGGGGGTAAAGCAGGCCTGCCACTGTTCCAGGCGCAGCCGTGCCTGATCGTAGACTTCGTCATCGATCAGCGACAGACCTCGTCGGTGATAGGCGTCATCCCAATGCGCAACCTGCGCGGCCAGAGTTTCGATCTCGCTTGCAGCACGATCATCAGGCCAGTCGGGGCATTCGGCAAAGGTCGGAAAAGACAGGGCGCATAGCAGTAACGCAGATAACGTTTTCATCGGAGCTTCCTTGCTCGATCGGTCTGTCTATTGTGCCTGTCGCTTGCGTGCGAGGCCGTGCGTCAGCGCATATCGAACAGCTGCAAATCGCCAAGCGTAAGGGGTGGACGGTGATCAGCGACCGACAGCCTCGATGAACCAACGCCGCGGGAAACGGCCTGAAACCGTCGTGACCCTGTATTGCTCGGCGTCCTGACCAAGCGCCCGGAATCGAACCAGAGCCAATCATGAGGAAGCTAAGCGTCATGCTTTTTCTCTACAATTGCCTGCCATCCCTTACGGAGTGACCGTCTGTGCAATCTGTGATCTCCATCGAACACCTCACAAAGACCTATGCTTCGGGACATCCGGCGCTCAAGCAGATCGATCTGCAGATCAACAAAGGTGAAATTTTCGCGCTACTCGGGCCCAACGGGGCGGGCAAAACCACGCTGATCAGCATCATTTGCGGCATCGTCAACCCGGGCGGTGGCCGCGTACTGGTCGATGGTCACGACATCATCAGGGACTACCGTGCTGCTCGCTCGAAGATCGGGCTAGTCCCCCAGGAATTGTTCAACGAAGGCTTCGAGAGTGTCTGGGCGACGGTGCGGTTCTCCCGCGGGCTGTTCGGCAAGGCGCCGGATGATGCCTACCTCGAGCAGCTGCTACGCGACCTCTCGCTCTGGGATAAGAAAAACGCGCGGATCATCGAACTGTCCGGTGGCATGAAGCGCCGCGTGATGATCGCCAAGGCCCTGTCCCACGAGCCGACCATCCTGTTTCTTGACGAGCCCACTGCGGGTGTCGATGTCGAGCTGCGCCGCGACATGTGGGACATGGTCCGCCGGCTGCGCGAGCGTGGCGTCACCATTATTCTCACGACGCACTACATCGAGGAGGCCGAGGAGATGGCTGATCGTATTGGTGTGATCAGCAAGGGTGAAATCATCCTTGTCGAGGACAAGGCCGCGCTTATGCAAAAGCTCGGCACCAAGCAGTTGACGCTGCATCTGCAGCGACCATTGGAGGCCATTCCCGTCGAGCTGTCCGATTACCCGCTGGAGCTAGTGGACGGCGGCAATCAGCTAGTCTTCACCTTTGATGCTCAGCACGACGATACGGGGATCGCCGATTTGCTCAAACGACTCGCGGCGCACGGCATCGACTTCAAGGACCTGCAGTCGAGCCAGAGTTCGCTGGAAGAAATCTTCGTCAGTCTGGTAAAAGGCAGCCGCACATGAATTTCTATGCAATCCGCGCCATCTACCTGTTCGAGCTGGCCCGCACCTGGCGCACCCTGCTGCAAAGCATCGCGACGCCAGTCATCTCCACTTCGTTGTATTTCGTCGTCTTCGGCTCGGCCATCGGCTCGCGGATGGAGGCGATGCACGGCATTCCCTACGGTGCTTTCATCATTCCAGGCCTGATCATGATGGCGCTGCTCACCGAGAGCATTTCCAACGCCTCGTTTGGCATCTACATGCCGCGCTATTCCGGGACGATCTACGAGGTGCTGTCGGCGCCAGTGTCGTATTTCGAGATCGTCATCGGGTATGTCGGCGCCGCGGCAACCAAATCATTGGTGCTCGGCGTCGTGATCCTGCTGACGGCGCGACTGTTCGTCGACTATGAGATTCAGCATCCGCTGATGATGACGCTGTTCCTTGTTCTTACCGCAGTGACCTTCTGTCTGTTTGGTTTCATCATCGGAATCTGGGCTGACGGTTGGGAAAAGCTGCAAATTGTCCCGTCGCTTATCGTCATGCCATTGGCCTTTCTCGGGGGCAGTTTCTATTCCATCGAAATGCTGCCGCCGTTCTGGCAGAACGTCACCTTGTTCAATCCGGTGGTGTATCTCATCAGTGGCTTCCGCTGGAGTTTCTACGGCGTTTCTGACGTTAACGTCGGCATCAGTCTAGCCATGACGCTGGGCTTTCTGGCGCTGTGTCTGGTGCTTGTCGGGTGGATCTTCAAGACCGGTTACCGCCTGAAGAACTAGCCGAAATGAAAAAGCCCCGCTCAGCGTTCGCTGGCGGGGCTTTTTTGCGCCGGTGGTCTTTGTTTTACAGGCCAGCAGCAGCGCGCAGGGCGTCGGCTTTGTCAGTCTTCTCCCAGGTGAAGGCGGTGAACGTGTCGTCACCGACCGTCATTTCGTAGGGGGCGCGACCGAAGTGGCCGTAGGCCGCGGTGGCCTTGTACATCGGGTGCAGCAGGTCGAGCATGGTGGTGATTGCGTAGGGACGCAGATCGAAATGCTCGCGAACCAGGGCGACGATCTTGTCATCGCTGAGCTTGCCGGTGCCGAAGGTGTTGATCGAGATCGAGGTCGGCTGCGCCACGCCGATGGCGTAAGAGACCTGGATCTCGCAACGCTCGGCCAGGCCGCCAGCGACGATATTTTTCGCCACGTAGCGACCGGCGTAGGCAGCCGAACGGTCGACCTTGGACGGGTCCTTGCCGGAGAAGGCGCCGCCGCCATGACGGGCCATGCCGCCGTAGGTGTCGACGATGATCTTGCGCCCGGTCAGGCCGCAGTCGCCCACCGGGCCGCCGATGATGAACTGGCCGGTCGGGTTGATGTGGAACTGGGTGTCCCTGTGCAGCAGCTCGGCGGGGATCACGTGCTTGACGATCAGCTCCATTACCGCTTCCTTGAGGTCGGCATGCTTGACCTCCGGGTTGTGCTGGGTAGAGAGCACGATGGCGTCGATGCCGACCACTTTGCCGCCTTCGTAGCGGCAGGTAACCTGGCTCTTCGCATCCGGGCGCAGCCATGGCAGCAAGCCGTTCTTGCGGGCTTCGGCCTGGCGCTCGACCAGCGCGTGGGAGAAGCGAATCGGAGCGGGCATCAGCACGTCGGTTTCGTTGCTGGCGTAGCCGAACATCAGGCCCTGATCGCCAGCACCCTGATCTTCCGGCTTGGTGCGGTCGACGCCTTGGGCGATATCGACTGACTGCTTGCCGATGATGTTGATGATGCCGCAGGTGGCGCCGTCAAAGCCGACGTCCGAGCTGTTGTAGCCGATGTCGATGATGACATCGCGCACTAGCTGCTCCAGGTCGACCCAGGCGCTGGTGGTCACCTCGCCGGCGACGACGGCGACACCAGTCTTGACCAGCGTTTCACAGGCCACGCGGGCGTGTTTGTCCTCGGCGATGATGGCGTCCAGCACCGCATCGGAAATCTGGTCGGCAATCTTGTCCGGGTGCCCTTCGGACACGGACTCGGAGGTGAAAATCGAATATTCGCTCATCTATCGGTTCCTAATTACCGGTGGGTGAGTCGGTTGTCAGGGGCGAGCCGGGAAAAGTACCGGGTCTGGATCTGAAAACCGTTCTTCAAGCCAATGTAGAGGCTCTCGCCGGGCGTGAGCCCCGCGGCATCGGCCCAACGGGCCAGATCATCCTGTTCGAAGCCCAACCAGAGGTCGCCGCAGGCCTCCCTGGCCCAACTCTGGTTGTGGCTGCACAGCTCGGTTATCAGCAGGCTGCCGCCCACGTTCACCAGTCGTGCCAGTTGCTTGAGGGCTTCACCTGGCGCCGCCAGATGATGCAAAACCATATTCAAGACGACGCAGTCCGCTGCCGGGCAGTCATCCTGCAGCGCATCGGCTAGCCTGACTTCGACGTTATCCAGCGCAAGCTGTTCGCAACGAGTGCGCGTCAATTCGAGCATCGCCGGGCTATTGTCGACTGCCACGACGCGCTCGAAGCGTTGCGCCAGTTCAGGCAAGAAGCTGCCGTCACCCGGTCCAACCTCGAGCGCCGTCGCGTCGGCCGGAAAATTCTGCGCATCGAGCAGCGCGACGACGCTGTCGCGGTACTGTGGAAAGCCAGCAATCATGTCCTGCCGTGCCTGGAAGCTGCCCGCCATACGTGCGAAGAAATCCTCGCTGGCGGCGCTGCGCTGCCCATGCACGGCGGCGATGCGCATTTGAACCTCATCCGGCAGGGTCAGCTGGTCGACTTCTTCCAGCAACGCGGCATGCAGCTTGCCCCCTACACTCTCGCCCTGAGGCAGGGCGCGGCGGTAGAAGATTGCGTTACCTTCGCGGCGGGTTGCGAGTAGTCCTGCCTGGGTCAGCACCTTGAGGTGGTGACTGATGCCGGATTGTCCCGTGGCGAAGATCTGGGCCAGTTCGAGCACGCCAAAAGAGTCGCTGGCCAACGCCCTTACAATGTTGAGGCGCAACGCATCGCCGCCGGCCTTGCACAGGGCTGCGAGCTGGTCGCTGTGGTTCAGCGCAATGGGGGAGATGCGAAGGCTCATAAGCTGAGCAGTCTAGTCGCAGGTTTTTCGTCCAGCAATGGCTATATCAAAAAGTTTTGATATTGGATGTGAGGGTCAGTCCATCAAGTTGGTGATACCCATCCCGCACGAGATCAGGCCCAGCGCGAGCAGGAAAAAACTGGGAAGCAGATCGAGCAGCCGCTCCAAGCGCCCGTGGCTCGACAGCTGTCGGGACACCAGGCTGTAAGTAATCAGGATCGAAACGTCGACCAAGGCCCAGATCAGGATCAATGCCAGCGCTTGAGGCGCGAAGGGCTGCGCGGGCAGGATAAAGCCCGGCAGAAAGGCGAGAAAGAACAGGATGTCCTTGGGATTGGATAGCCCGACTGCCATGGCTCGCCAGAAATAATGTGATTGTGAGCGCGGCAGGTCGGGTGTGCCGTCATTGCCGCCCCCACACAGGCCGTCGGCGCCGAGCCAGATGAGATAGAGCCCGCCGATGACCTGTCCCCAATCCAGAATGACCGGTTTCAGATCCAGAGCGAGATAGATCAGCAACAGCGCGGCGATCATCAGCAGTTGCGCAGACAACACACCGCCGAGGATGGTCCAGGCCGGCCAGCTGCGCCGGGCGTCGGCGATCACCAGCGCAACGACTGGTCCGGGAGACGCGATCAACAGAGCGACCGCTGCTGCAAAAGCGAGGTAGGTGGCGTTCATAGCTCCGTGACCAATTCGAAAATGCGAGATTGTTTGCCCAGCTTTTCGGTATAGAAACGCAGGTTGCAGCTGGCAAAGGTGCGCTGCATCCAGCGGTCGCTGCCGTCGAAACGGGCCGTGAAAGGACTGCGTGCGTGCGCTGTGCGGCGGTTGTCGATGATCATCAGGTCGCCGCGAGTCAATCGCACTGGCTCGACTACTTCCCAGGCAATGGCGCGCAGCTTGTCCAGGGTGCGCTGCGCCCGGTCGCTGTAAGCCACCATGAACTGTGGGTCGAAGCGCATGAAAGGGGCGTCAGGATCGCCATAGAGCACGGTCTGGTGCTTGTTGATGTCGATGCGCTGGTTCTTCTCGTTGTGGCCGTAGTCTGAGAGAAAGTTATACGGCTCATTCAGCAAGAACGCCTGGTCTTCGTAGGACAGTCGTTCGAGGATGCGCTCGGCTGAGGCGATATAGGTGATGGCCTCGGCTGCAGGGTCCTGGCGCAGGCAAAGCAGCAGCAGATAGTCGGGTTGGATCGCATGAAAAGCGTTCTCGGTGTGCAGGTCGAGCTCGGTGTCGAAACTGTCCGATGTGGCTGCACGCGATTGCGTCTGTTGAGGAAAGAAGTTGTTGACGATGCAGCCGCCTGACTCCTGCACGTATCCTATCGGCTCGCCCAGCAGGGCTGTGGCCTGCAGTATCAGGCGCTCGCTGCTGTTATCGGGTTTCTGTAGCTCTGCGCGGGACGAGGGCGTAGGCGGGATCTCACCGATTTTTGTATCTTCCAGCAAAAGAAAGCCCTTGGCATTGCCGAACAGCTTGAAGTCTAGAATTTGCGCCATCTGCGTTGGGCTGAGCCCACCGTGGCGAATGCTGGCAGATAAAAGTTGGTCGAACTCGCGAGTGGGCATGTCATCCTTTCCCTAGCGTTATACAAGGCAGATGCCTCTTGTCTTGAGTCGGTGCTGTCGCACTGGTGGCTCCGGCTGCGGCGAAGTATTGGTGGGGCTTGGAGGGTTGCAAAATGGAAAAAAGGGTCACCTCGAATGAGTTTAACTCATGGCGCAGCCTGCCGACATGACGTTGCGCATGCCGCCGCTCTATGCGCTGCGCGCCTTCGAGGTCGCGGCACGCTTCGGCTCGTTCACGCAGGCTGCGGAGAGCCTGTGCATTACCCAGAGTGCAGTCAGCCGACATGTGAAGACGCTTGAGGAGAATCTCGGCTGCCAGCTGTTCGAACGGCGTGGTTCACGGCTTGCGCTGACCGAAACCGGACGCTTGCTGGCGCAGGAACTCAAGGTAGGGTTTCGTACCATCGAGAACGCCTGCATTGCCGTCAATCGCCAACAAGATGCACTCCGGCTGAAGGCGCCCTCGACCCTGACCATGCGCTGGCTATTGGGCGCGCTGGAAAAGTTTCAGCTCGAAGATCCGCAAAATCGCGTGCAGTTGACCAGTGCCTGGATGGACCTGGACGTCGTCGACTTTCATAACGAGCCCTTCGATTGCGCGATCCTGCTCGGTCACGGCGGTTTCCCAGCGGACTGGAACCGCATCAAACTGTTCGACGAGTGGTTGGTGCCAGTGTGTGCGCCGGGATTTCAGGGCGGGTCGCCGTGGACGCCAGAGCGGCTCGCGAGCGTTGAGCTGATCCATCCGTCCCGTGATTGCCGCGACTGGCGTCGCTGGCTGCAGCGGGTAGGGCTGGCTGACGATGTTGCCTGGCAGCAGGGCAAGCTTTTCGACACGTTGGAGCTCGGCATTTCCGCAGCTTCGCAAGGCCACGGTATCTCCATTGGCGACTTGGCTTTGGTCAGTGCCGAGCTGCAAAAAGGCTCACTGATGCTGCCGTTCGACCAGGCGGTGCGCTCCGGCGACAGTTACTACCTGGTCTGGCCAAACACCGGTGAAACGCCGATAACCCTGACGCGAATGAAAGACTACCTTCTGCTGCATCTGCCGAACGCCGGCAGTCCAGGCGTCAAGCTGCTGGACTGACTCACGGAAAGCGCCCAATCGGCCACCGCAACCGCCCATTCAGTCATTGCTCCGCCACCCCCGGGTAGGGGAAAATGGCGACCTTTTTCTCAGTACACCCCCGCAGGAGATTCAGCGATGCCCAGCCGTCGTGAGCGAGCCAATGCCATCCGCGCCCTCAGCATGGATGCTGTGCAGAAAGCCAACAGCGGCCACCCGGGTGCCCCTATGGGCATGGCGGACATCGCTGAGGTTCTCTGGCGTGACCACCTGAAGCACAGCCCAACCAACCCGCTGTGGGCCGACCGCGACCGTTTCGTGCTGTCCAACGGTCACGGCTCGATGCTGATCTATTCGCTGCTGCACCTGACCGGCTACGACCTGTCCATCGACGACTTGAAGAACTTCCGGCAGCTGCACAGCAAAACGCCTGGGCACCCCGAGTTCGGCTATACCGCAGGCGTCGAGACCACAACCGGGCCGTTGGGCCAGGGCCTGGCCAACGCTGTGGGCTTTGCCCTTGCCGAGAAGGTCATGGCCGCGCAATTCAACCGTCCCGGTCATGAGATCGTCGATCACAACACCTATGTGTTCATGGGCGACGGCTGCCTCATGGAAGGTATCTCCCATGAAGTCTGCTCGCTGGCCGGCACGCTTGGGCTTAACAAGCTGATCGGTTTCTACGACGACAACGGCATCTCCATCGATGGCGAGGTGCACGGCTGGTTTACCGATGACACCCCGCGCCGCTTCGAAGCCTATGGCTGGCAGGTGATTCGCAACGTCAACGGTCATGATGCCGATGAGATCCAGATCGCCCTCGAAACCGCTCGCAAGAGCGACCGTCCGACGCTGATCTGCTGCAAGACGGTCATTGGCTTCGGCTCGCCGAACAAGCAGGGCAAGGAAGAATCCCACGGAGCTGCGCTCGGCGACGCCGAGATTGCCCTGACCCGTGAAGCGCTGGGTTGGAGCCACGGCCCATTCGAGATTCCTGACGACATCTACGCCGAGTGGGACGCCAAGCAGAAGGGCGCCGATGCGGAGAACGAGTGGAACAAGCGCTTCGCTGCCTATGAAACCGAATTCCCGGCACTCGCATCCGAGTTCAAGCGCCGTATGGCGGGTGAGCTGCCGGCCGATTTCGCCGAAAAAGCGTCCGAGTTCATCCGCGAAGTCGCCACCAAGGGCGAAACCATCGCCAGCCGCAAGGCCAGCCAGAACTGCCTTAATGCCTTTGGCCCGCTGCTGCCTGAGCTGCTCGGTGGCTCGGCGGACCTGGCCGGCTCCAACCTGACCCTGTGGAAGGGCTGCAAGCCGGTCGTCGCCGAAGACGCATCGGGCAATTACATGTACTACGGCGTGCGCGAGTTCGGCATGGCCGCGATCATGAACGGCGTCGCCTTGCACGGCGGCCTGATTCCCTACGGCGCGACCTTCCTGATGTTCATGGAATACGCCCGCAACGCTGTACGCATGTCTGCGCTGATGAAGCAGCGGGTGCTCTACGTGTTCACCCACGACTCCATCGGTCTCGGTGAAGATGGCCCGACCCACCAGCCGATCGAGCAGCTGACCAGCCTGCGTACCACGCCGAACCTGGACACCTGGCGCCCGGCTGATACGGTCGAGTCAGCCGTTGCCTGGAAGCATGCGGTCGAGCGAAAGGACGGGCCGAGTGCGCTGATCTTCTCACGTCAGAACCTGCCCTATCACATCCGCGACAACGAAACCGAATCGGCCATTTCCAAGGGTGGTTACATCCTCAAGAATTGCGCTGGTGAGCCGGAGCTGATCCTCATCGCCACCGGTTCGGAAGTCGGTTTGGCCGTTCAGGCCTACGACAAGTTGACCGAGCAGGGCCGCAAGGTGCGCGTCGTGTCGATGCCGTGCACCAGCGTCTTTGACGCTCAGGATGCCGCGTGGAAGCAGCACGTGTTGCCGGTCGAAGTGGGTGCGCGCATCGCCATCGAGGCAGCTCACGCGGACTACTGGTACAAGTACGTCGGGCTCGACGGCCGCATCATCGGCATGACCACCTACGGCGAATCGGCTCCGGCGGGTCAGCTGTTCGAGGAGTTCGGCTTTACCGTCGACAATGTGCTCGCGGTGGCCGAAGAGCTGTTGGAAGACTGATTCGGGCTGCTGCGGTTGGTCTTCAATCAGTAGGAGCGAGCTTGCTCGCGAAGGCGCCATAAACGCTTCGCGAGCAACTACGATGCGTCCCACTCGCTACTACGAGACAGCGGAAGCTATATGTCCAATCGACCCTATCGCGTTGCCCTCAACGGTTACGGCCGTATCGGTCGTTGCGTGTTGCGCGCCTTCTACGAGCGCAACGCAACGTTCGATTTCGAAATCGTTGCGCTCAACGACCTCGCCGACATGGCAAGTCTCGAATATCTCACTCGCTTCGACTCCACCCATGGCCGTTTCCCCGGCGAGGTAGGTGTGGATGGCGACTGCCTGCATCTGAACGGCGACTGCGTAAAGGTCTTGCGCGAATCGACGCCGGAAGCGGTGGACTGGCACGGGTTGGGCGTGGATCTCGTGCTGGAGTGCTCTGGTGCATACAACACGCGTGCCGGTGGGCAGCGCTTTCTCGACGCCGGTGTGCCGCGGGTGCTGTTTTCCCAGCCTATGAGTGGGGCAGCGGATGTCGATGCGACCGTGGTGATGGGCATCAACCATGAGCAGCTGACGGGTACCGAGCAGCTGGTTTCCAACGCCTCCTGCACGACCAATTGCGGTGTGCCGTTGCTGAAGTTACTCAACGATTCCATCGGGCTGGACTACGTCTCGATCACAACGATTCATTCGGCTATGAACGATCAGCCGGTCATCGATGCTTATCATCATGACGATCTGCGGCGTACGCGGTCTGCATTCCAGTCGGTGATTCCGGTTTCCACCGGCCTGGCGCGGGGCATCGAACGCCTGCTGCCGGAACTCTCGGGGCGGATTCAGGCCAAAGCCGTGCGAGTACCGACGGTGAACGTTTCATGCCTGGACATAACCTTGCAGACGTCCCGCGATACCGATGCTTCGACGATCAATCGGATCTTGCGGGAGGCTGCTGAATCCGGACCGTTGAAAGGCTTGCTCGCGTATACCGAGCTGCCCCATGCCAGCTGTGATTTCAACCACGACCCGCATTCAGCGATCGTCGATGGCAGCTTGACGCGCGCTTCCGGGCCGCGGCTGGTGAACTTGCTGGCGTGGTTCGACAATGAATGGGGTTTCGCCAATCGCATGCTCGACGTGGCCGATCATTATCTGCGTGTAGCTCACCGCTCCTAGACAGCCGCGGCGTCAGCCAACGCTAGACAACATCGCCGTTCTTGAACTTAAGGAAGATCACATGACCGTTTTGAAGATGACCGACCTCGACCTCCAGGGTAAGCGCGTGCTGATCCGTGAGGATCTCAACGTGCCGGTCAAGGATGGCGCAGTGAAAAGTGACGCGCGCATCCTGGCCTCGCTGCCAACCATCAAGCTGGCCTTGGAGAAGGGCGCTGCGGTGCTGGTCTGCTCACACCTGGGTCGCCCGGAAGAAGGCGTGTATAGCGAAGAGGACAGCCTCAAGCCGGTTGCCGACTACCTGAGCAAGGCGCTTGGTCGCGAGGTGCCGCTGGTCAAGGATTACCTCGAGGGCGTCGAGGTGCAGGCCGGTGAGCTGGTACTGCTGGAAAACGTTCGTTTCAACAAGGGCGAAAAGAAAAACACCGACGAGCTGGCGCAGAAATACGCGGCGCTGTGCGATGTATTCGTCATGGACGCCTTCGGCACCGCGCACCGCGCTCAGGGCTCCACCCATGGCGTAGCCAAGTTCGCCAAAGTCGCCTGTGCAGGTCCGCTACTCGCGGCTGAGCTGGATGCGCTGGGTAAAGCATTGAAGACCCCGGCTCAGCCGATGGCGGCCATCGTCGCCGGTTCAAAGGTATCGACCAAGCTGGACGTGCTCAACAGCTTGAGCCAGGTCTGCAACCAGCTGATCGTCGGCGGCGGCATTGCCAATACCTTCCTGGCGGCCGCGGGCTTGCCGGTCGGCAAGTCACTGTATGAAGCGGATCTGGTCGATACCGCGAAAGCCATCGCCGCCAAAGTGAGCGTGCCGCTGCCGGTCGATGTGGTGGTCGCCAAAGCTTTCGCCGAAGATGCCGAAGCCACCGTCAAGGCCGTCGAAGACGTCGCTGATGACGACATGATTCTGGATATCGGTCCGCAGACCGCTGCCAATTTTGCCGAGCTGCTGAAATCCTCCAAGACCATCCTCTGGAACGGGCCGGTTGGCGTGTTCGAGTTCGACCAGTTCGGGAATGGAACCAAGGTGCTGGCCAAGGCGATTGCCGAAAGCCCGGCGTTCTCCATCGCCGGTGGCGGCGACACCCTGGCAGCGATCGACAAGTATGGAGTAGCCGAGCAGATCTCCTACATCTCCACCGGTGGTGGTGCCTTCCTCGAGTTCGTTGAAGGCAAGGTTCTGCCTGCGGTTGAAGTGCTGGAGCAACGGGCAAGCTGAGACGGTTGATGGCCTTTTGTCTCTACAGGCGTAACGGCAAAGGCAACCCCTGCGCATGGTTGCTGTCTCTGTTCTGTCCAGACGAGGAATGGAGACTCACCATGCGTTACGTCGCACTAGCTGTTTGCTGTATTGGCCTGGCCGGTTGTGCCGGAGGTTCGCCGGACTCGCTCTGTGAAGTGATCGATCCACCACCGGTGCAGAGCCCGACCGCTCAGAACGACCAGCGCATCGAGATGCAAAGCACGGGTGACCCGACCGCAGGAACCGCTGCGGATGTGCAGGATTGCCCCTGAGCTAGCCTGGAGAACCAATGAAAGCTCTGTTCATCCCGATTGCCGCGTTATTACTGAGTGGCTGCGGTCATTGGCAATCCGGCCCGGACGCACCCTTCGTGCGCTGGAAATGCCAAAGTGCGCAAAACATCGCCTGGCGCTACGCCGATGAAAGCCACCAGACAGTGGAGCTTAAGATCGGAAACAGCGAAGAGGTCCATAGGCTGAGCAAGGAACCCGTGACCCGCGGTGCTTTCTATAGCGATGGCGTTGTGGCCTTCCACGACAAGGGGACCGGTGCGCTGGTCTATCGTCTGGCCGATGACAAGCCGCTCGCCCACGGCTGCAGCGCGTCGTTGATCAATATTTGATCTAAATAGCTGCGGGACACCCCGTTTTAAGTCGTTTTTACCGGGTCTGATGGCTTTTGAGCCGTCCACCACTACAATGCCGCGCCATACCCGCGCGGTGCTTGAACACCGTCAGCCCTTGCGGCAGGCTTTACACGATTAATCGACCCTAACCGGGAGAAAGGAAAACATGGCACTCATCAGCATGCGCCAGATGCTCGACCACGCCGCCGAATTCGGCTATGGCGTGCCGGCCTTCAACGTAAACAACCTTGAGCAGATGCGAGCCATCATGGAAGCGGCCGACAAGACCGACTCCCCGGTGATCGTCCAGGCTTCGGCCGGTGCTCGTAAATACGCCGGCGCGCCGTTCCTGCGCCACCTGATTCTCGCCGCGGTGGAAGAATTCCCGCACATCCCGGTCGTCATGCACCAGGATCACGGCACCAGCCCTGACATCTGCCAGCGCTCAATCCAGCTGGGCTTCAGCTCGGTCATGATGGACGGCTCGCTGCGTGAGGACGGCAAGACGCCATCCGATTACGAATACAACGTCCGCGTCACTCAGCAGACCGTTGCCTTCGCCCACGCCTGCGGTGTGTCGGTAGAAGGCGAGCTGGGTTGCCTGGGCTCTCTGGAAACCGGCATGGCCGGTGAAGAAGACGGTGTTGGTGCCGAAGGCACCCTGGATCACAGCCAGTTGCTGACCGATCCGGAAGAAGCCGCCGACTTTGTAGCCAAGACCAAGGTCGACGCCCTGGCCATTGCCATCGGCACCAGCCACGGCGCCTACAAGTTCACCAAGCCGCCAACCGGTGACACTCTGTCGATCCAGCGCATCAAGGAAATCCACCAGCGTATCCCTGACACCCATCTAGTGATGCACGGCTCCTCCTCGGTCCCTCAGGAGTGGCTGAAAATCATCAACGAGTACGGTGGCGACATTAAGGAAACCTACGGCGTGCCGGTCGAGGAGATCGTTGAGGGCATCAAGTACGGTGTACGCAAGGTCAATATCGACACGGATCTGCGTCTGGCCTCTACCGGTGCGATTCGCGAGTTCATGGCGAAGAACCCCAGCGAATTCGACCCTCGCAAGTATCTGGCCAAGACCGTAACAGCCATGCGCGACATCTGCATCGCCCGTTATGAAGCGTTTGGCACCGCCGGCAATGCGTCCAAGATCAAGCCGATCTCCCTGGACGCCATGTTCGAGCGTTATGCCCGTGGAGAGCTGGATCCGAAGGTCAACTGAGACCCTCGCATAAAAAAGCCCGCAGATGCGGGCTTTTTTATTCTCGTGAGACGCCAGCGCGGGCGGGTGGCGCCTCAGTAATGGCAGGCCAGGCCCGCTCCGTCACCAGTTACTTCAGCCAGCCGGCGACACGCTCAGGATTTTTTTCAACCCACTGCTTGGCCGCTTCCTCGGGGCTTGCACCCTCTCGGATGGCTAGCATTACGGAGCCGATTTCTTCAGCAGACCAGCTGAAGTTTTTCAGGAACGCAGCGGCTTCCGGTGCTTTTTCGCTCAGGCCGGGGTTCGCCACGGTATCAACGCGCTCGGCCTCACCGAATACGCCTTTCGGATCTTCCAGAAATCGCAGTTTCCATTGCGCGAACATCCAGTGGGGAATCCAGCCGGTGACCACGATTGGCTTATCCGCTTTCATGGCTCGTGTCAGCGCAGTGGCCATGCCTGGGCCGGAGCTCGGCATCAGGCGCAGGTCGAGATCGTATTCTTTGATCGCGTCCTCGGTACGGCGCATCACACCCGCACCTGCATCGATGCCGGTGATTTTGCCGTCGAGCTGGTCGCGGTAGTCATTGAGGTCTTCGATGCTCTTGGCTGCAAAGCCTTCCGGCACGACAAGCCCGATCTTGGCACCTTCGTAGTTGGTCCCGAGCACGTTGATCTTGTCCTTGTACTTCTTGAAGTACTCGCCGTGGGTTGCCGGCAACCAGGCGGTTGTCGAGAAGTCCAGGTCGCCTCGGGCAAGACCCTGCCACATCAGCGCCGGCTCTACCGCCTGCATCTTGACTTCGTAGCCAAGCTTGTTCTGCAGGATCTCGTTCGCTACGTGGCTGGACGCTACGCTGTCGTCCCAGCCGTTGACGTAGCCAAGTTTCAGTTCGGGCTTGTCCGCCGCCATGGCTGTGTTCATGCCCAGGGCCAGGGCAGCGATGCCCATTCCTTGGATGACTTTGGTGATCATGCTCATGGTATTTCTCCTTGTGGGATATCGGACGGCGCATTCCAGCTCAGGGCTGCAATGCGCCGGCGCGGTCATCAGAGACCGACGTACTGCTTCACTGCGCTGGCGCCATCCTTGCCATCGAAGGTGGTAACACCCTCGAGCCACTGGTCAAGAATTTGCGGGTTGGCTTTTATCCAGTCGCGAGCGACCTGCGTAGGGGTTTGGTTGTCGAGGACCTTTTCCATCAGCTGGCTTTCCATTTCGACGCTGAATTGCAAGTTCTCCAGCAGCTTGCCAATGTTGGCGCAACGCTCCTGATAGTCGGGCGGGACGACCGTGTACACCTGCGCGGCGCCGAAGTTAGGGCCGAACACTTCATCGCCACCTTCGAGGTAGGTCAGATCGAACTGTGTGTTCATTGGGTGCGGCGCCCAGCCGAGGAAAACCACCGGCTTTTCTTTTTTGACCGCCCGCGATACCTGGACGAGCATCCCGGCCTCGCTGGACTCGACCAGCTTGAAGTCCCCGAGACCGAACTGATCGTTCTCAATCATCTGCTCGATCAGGAGATTGCCGTCGTTACCTGGCTCGATGCCGTAGATCTTTCCGCCGAGCTCGTCCTTGAATTTGGCGATGTCCTGAAAACGTTTGAGCCCTGCGTCAGCGACATAGGCGGGGACTGCCAGCGTGTACTTGGCGCCGGTCAGGTTGGGTGTTTCAAGGACCTTGACCGAGCCATCTTCGATGAACGGCTCGATGATCGAATCCATAGAGGGCGCCCAATAGCCGAGAAATACATCGATCTGCTTGTTCTCCACGCCAGTGAAGGCAATGGGCACCGAGGCCATGGTTTTGCTTGGCTCATAGCCGAGCGCTTCGGTCAGCGTCATCGCTACGCCTGTGGTCGCCGATATATCGGCCCAGCCGATTTCAGCGAAACGGACGCTCTTGCAGCTCTGTGGTTCCTGAGCCCAGGCGCTGCTTGCCAGGGTCAGGCAGGCCAGGCCGAAGGCGGCGATGTGCTTTGGTGCTTTCATGAATGCTCCTTTGTTGTAGTTAGTGGATCGCTAAGAGCGCTGCAGGCGCAGGCGGCTGCTGACCCAGCCGTAAAAGCGCGCCTTGCGGGTGTTGGTGCGGGTGGTGCCAAAACTTTCGGTAATGCGATCCAGAATGATCGCCAACAGCACCACGGCCATGCCGCTTTCGAAGCCGAGGCCGATATCCAGCCGCTGAATACTGGCCAGTACGTCGTTGCCCAGGCCACCTGCGCCGACCATGGACGCAATGATCACCATCGACAGCGCCATCATGATGGTCTGGTTGACCCCGGCCATGATCGAAGGCATGGCGTTGGGGAGCTGCACCTTGAACAGCAGCTGACGGCTGTTGCAGCCGAACGACTGACCCGCTTCGACAATCTCCTTGTTCACCTGCCGAATGCCCAGGCTGGTCAGGCGTACCGCGGGCGGCATGGCGAAGATCACAGTGGCGAAGATGCCGGGGACCCGGCCGAGCCCGAAAAGCATGGCTGCCGGGATCAGATAGACAAAGGCCGGCATCGTCTGCATGAAATCGAGCATCGGGCGGATGACAATGGCGACCCGCTCGTTGCGGGCTGCCCAGATGCCCAGCGGAATGCCCAGCAGCAAACTGATCAGCGTTGCGGAGAAGGTCAGGCCGAGGGTGACTACGGTCTGCTCCCAGAAGCCAGTGAGTACGATCAGCACCATCGCCACAGCAGTGAAGATCGCGAAGCGAATGCCAATTCGCCATAGGCCAAGGGCGACGAAAATGGCTATCAGCAGCCACGCAGGTGGCAGCATCAGAACGTTCTCGACGGCTTCTGAAAAAGCACTTACGCCGCTGCCGAGGGTGTCGAAGACCCCGCCATAGTTCTCCAGCAGATGCTCCACCGCATCGTTGACCCAGCTGCCGAGGTCGAGGATTTTCTCGCTCATGCTCCATCTCCTTGTAGCCGGCTCAACACGCCACCCTTGCTGATGGCCCCGCTGTAGCGCCCGTCACCGTCCACGACGGGTAGCGGTCCGTCGTTGTCTACCAGACGCTCGATCACCTCACTCAGCGGCAGGTCTTCCGGCGCCGGATCGACCTGATTGAGCACCTCCTGGTCGAGGCTGCAGGTCTGCCCGCCGTCGACCATCAGCGCAAGCTGTTCGAGGCTGATGGAGCCACGGAAATTGTTGTCTTCATCGACCACGAAGGCGTAGCGCTTGTCTTGGTTCTGCAGGTCCTGGCAGACCTGCTGGGCGTCGGGCGCCTCGCCGGTGTCGACGTAAAGCGGGACGCTATCGGCCATGAGCTGGCCTGCGGTGAGGTAGCGACTGGTGTCGACGGTCTCGAAGAAGTTGCGCACGTAGCTATTGGCAGGGTTGTCGATCAGCTCCTGGGGCGTGCCGACTTGTACCAGCCGGCCGCCTTCCATGATTCCGATGCGGTTGCCGATACGCATGGCCTCTTCGATGTCATGGGATACAAAGATGATGGTCCGGCGATGAGTCTTCTGCAGTTCCAGAAGAATGTCCTGCATCTCGCGCCGCTTGAGCGGATCGAGAGCCGAGAACGCTTCGTCCATGATGATCATGGAGGGGTCGACTGCCAGCGCCCGTGCCAGTCCGACGCGTTGTTGCATGCCACCGGAGAGCTCATGAGGAAACTTGTCGGCGAAGGTGTCCAGCCCAACCTGGCGCAGCACGGCCATGGCACGTTCTTCACGTTCACGGCGATTCATGCCAGCGACTTCCAAGCCGAACGCGGCGTTATCGAGCACGCTGCGCGACGGCATCAGGGCAAAAGACTGGAAGACCATGCTCATGTCCCGCCGGCGTAGCTCGATGAGCTGGTCCTTGGGGAGCTTGGCGACGTTCTGGCCGTCGATGAAGACATCGCCGGCCGAGGGCTCTATGAGCCGGTTGATCAAGCGGATAAGGGTGGACTTTCCGGAGCCGGAGAGCCCCATGAGGACAAAGATTTCGCCTTCTTCGACGCTGAACGAAACGTTGCTGACGCCGATTACGGCGCCTTTCTCCGCGAGAATCTCATCCTTGCTCATCCCCTGCTTAAGCAGGTCGATGGCCTCTTGTGGGTGATCTCCGAAAACCTTGTAGAGGTTTTCCACCACGATCTTTCCAGGTTGCATCGAGTGTTTCCCCTTCAGTAAGCATCCAGTTCGGTTGCGCGAGTCCTATGGCGCCGGTTGGGCGCAGCACCTGGTTGATGCCGACTCCTGTGCCATGCGGGTATGCATAGTCGAGGCGGAGCGCAAGCGTTCTTTCGCCCACAGTTCGTCATCCCCGTTGCTTTGGGGGACGGCTGTCAATGGGCGAATAGCTGACCGCTGTTACCGCGTCCCTTCAAAACGCTTTCCATACCTCTGCAGTGCTGCAAATCCGATCCCGGGGCGCTTCACTCCTCATGCGAGGTGCGCAGAGCCAGATTTCCAAACAGGCCAATCCCGTTGAACTGGGACTGATCATGTTTGGACCGAAGCCTTGCCTCGGTTGCCGCCCTAGGGCGACAGAAACGGAATCGGATAACTAAACGATCTGATATCGAGCATGGCAATCGTGTATCTAAGCCTTTCATGTCGTGGGCGACGACATGCCATACCTATTAAAACCATAACAGATGTTTTTGCTCTGCGGGGAAGCTGCAAGCCACGCGGCGCGCGGTTCGCGCGTTTGGATGTGCCTCAAGCCACCTGATAGCAAGGGCTGCGGCGGAATCGATGAAACTGAACTTAATTCATTTTGAGTAAGCGGAATTATGTTCGAAAGGACAATTTTGCGGACGCCGATTACCGATGCTGGTCTATCGAAAGAACGGTTCACGCCGGCCGCACGCGGGAAGCCGAACCCGTCGCGAAGCTTTTCTGACGGATGGCGAGCACTACGCAAGTGCCCGCAAGCAAGACGTCGTTACTCAGGCCAGCAGTTTCTGAATCTGGCTACGCAAGGTGTCGAGGGAGAAGGGCTTGGCGATAATCGGAGCCGAACGTGCGATCTCGCTGCCGGACTCGTAGATTTCGATGGGATATCCGCTGATGAATATAATTTTCAGGTCCGGTCGCAGCTTCAAGGCTGGCTCGGCAATCATCACCCCCGACACACCGCCCGGAAGGCGAAAGTCGGTTACCAGCAGATCGAGCTGCGGCTTGGTTGCCAATATTTCAAACGCTCGTGCCGCATCCGCTGCTTCCAGCACCTTATAGCCTTCGCCGGCGAGGTAATCGGACAGCAAGGACAGGATGTGTGGCTCGTCCTCGACGAGTAGAACGACTTTGTTGGGTGCTTGGCTCATCTGAGCAGTTCTCAAGTTTCATGAACATGGGCGCAGCAGCGATCCGCGCGTGCGAGCGATTGGAGCAGGGGACCGCTCTGCAAGTTCGGCGATGCCCACGCATCCGTCAACTGCTTGTTGATGTTTCTGGTGGCTTCGTACCCTAGACCTTCATTGGCAATCAGTAGTCGGGCCGCTAGGCTCGCATGCTTGATCATCCCGGAGCCTGCCATGCCAGACGATAACCAACGCGCCATTTCCGAACTGACGCTCGATGATTACCGAAGCAATGCAGAGGCCTTTCGCGACGGCACTCGGGACCACGATGTCAGCCAGAACATCAACGCACTGCTGCGGCACATTCAGGGCGAGGCGCCATTTCGCATCCTTGATCTTGGCTGTGGTCCTGGCCGAGATCTCAAAGCATTCACCGCGCGCGGGCATATCGCAGTCGGCCTGGATGGTGCCGAACCCTTTGTGCAGATGGCACGTGCCGAAACGGGTTGTGAAGTGTTGCATCAGAACTTTCTTGATCTAAACCTGCCTGGCGAGTCATTCGATGGTGTATTCGCCAATGCCGTACTGTTTCATCTGCCCAGCCGTGAAATAGCAAGTGTGCTGTCCCGGTTGCATGCCTCGCTCCGCGCGGGTGGCGTGCTGTTCAGTTCGAATCCGCGAGGGGACAACCAGGAGGGCTGGAGCGGAGCGCGCTACGGCACTTGGTACGACTGGCAGACCTGGCGGCAGGTAATGCAATCGGTCGGCTTCGTCGAGCTGGAGCATTATTACCGCCCAGATGGGTTGCCTCGAGAGCAACAGCCCTGGCTTGCGAGCGTCTGGCGCAAGGCTTGAAGCGGCGGTGGCTTCTTCAGCGGATCAGATACTTAAGCACAGCAGAATGCATGCCGTAAGCGGCGCCGTCATGCGTTTTGCATGCGGTCAAAACGCTATTATGTGACGTAAGTCTCTGTTTTTGTGGTGGTTTATCGGTTGGGTCGATTGGCATGAACGCTGCTCTAGCTATGCGTGCTGGAAACATAACTGGAGTACACAATAATGATCGCCGCTGAAAAAGTTCTCACTGCCGCGTTTCCCGAGTTCGAAGTCATCACCGCACCCCGTCCGGATGGCGGGCTGCTGCTAACCCTACGTAACGATGATCGGGACATCATCAAGCGGGCCCTGTCCAAAGGGCAGACTCAGACGAACATTCAGTTGGAATGGGTCATCAGCTCGGTCCGTCGTGACCTGGCACTGGAAGCAGGAATGTCGCCTGCCATTGCGCGATTGCAGAGCCAGAGCCGCACCGGGCTGCCCACCTACGAGTACGCCTGAGTCGTACGGCAGGTCTGCACTGCCGCAGACCTGCCGTTCTCAGATGCCCTCCCTTGTGCTGACCATCAGGCCGAAGAGCCCGAATGCAGCACAAACCTGATAGAGGAAATATCCATGAACGCCATCGACCTGTTGATCGACGATCACGAGAAAGTCAAAGACATCCTGACACGCCTCACCGATACCACCGAACGTGCCGTCAAGACCCGTACCGAACTGCTGCAAAAGCTGGAAATGGAAGTGTCGATCCATACCCAGCTGGAAGAACAGATTCTTTATCCGGCCTTCAAGGATGCAGGTGGCAAGGAAGAAAAGACCATGTACCACGAGGCCAAGGAAGAGCATCGCGCTGTCGATTCGCTGGTATTGCCAGACCTCAAGGCGACCGATCCATCGACGCTCGAATTCTCCGGACGCGTGAAGGTCTGCAAGGAACTGCTTGAGCACCACATCGAGGAAGAAGAGTCCGACATGTTCCCGGCTGCGCGCGAGCTGTTCAGCGAAGACCAGCTGAACGAGATGGGACAGCAGATGGAAGAGCTGAAGAGCCGTCTGAAAAAGGAATTCACTGCCAATCAGGCAGCTTGATCGTATGACACCGGGGCGCAACGCCCCGGTCTGGCTGGGTCGACCAAAGCACTAGCCACCGCTCGGTGCGCCGCTGATCTGCATCAACATTCCCTCCCTACGCTACTGTCAGGCTTGATGGCTTAGTGCTACTGCGCGCCGATACGCCGGTTGTAGCGGGTCAAGGAAGAGCTACGCGTCGTGGCTCCAGATAGGTGGCGGATGGAAGACGAGCTCAAGGAGTTGCTGAATCGGGTCGGTCTCGGTCCTGAGGCGATCCGCACGCGTATGCGGTTTCTGGAATGGCAATCTAGCGACGGCGCCAGGCTGAACAGTGCCGCAGCCGGTCTGGACGATGCCCATGCCAGATTTATCGAGCGTCTCTACGCTCATATGGCTGCGTTCGAAGCGCCGACTGAGATGCTGTCCGATCCCGACCGGCTGGTGCGGCTCAAACATAGCCAACGAAGCTACTACGATCGCTTATGGAACGGCCCGTACGACCGTAGCTATGTCACGGACCGATTGCTGGTCGGGCTTGTGCATCAGCGCGTGGGCGTGGACCTGGAATGGTATTTGGGCGCCTATCGACTGTATCTCGGCGACATGCTGGCCGAGTTGCTCGGCGACGCGCCGGGTTGCGCCGTTTTCGACAGCCTGCTCAAGGCGGTATTCTTCGATATGATCCTCGCCATCGACACCTACACGGTGGCGCAGCGGCAGGCGCTGGAAGACAGCGAGGCGCGCTTGGCTCGTGCGTTGAGAGGAACCGAGGACGGCATCTGGGACTGGCACATCGATGCCGATCAGCTCTATCTCTCCGAGCGCTGGACGGCCATGTTGGGCCTGTCCGCCGAGCCCAGCTATACCAGCGACAGCTGGTTTCATCGAGTCCATCCGGACGATCTGGCGGGCTTGCGCGAAGCCATCTCCGAGCACCTTGCTGGCCGCACGGCATCGTTGAATCACGAATACCGTATCCAAACCCACTATGACGAATACCTCTGGGTGCAGGTCCGAGGTGTGGTAGAGCATTGCGAACGCAGCGGGCGGCGCATGGCCGGTTCACAGACCAATATCAGCGCGCGCAAGATGGCTGAAAGCTCTCTGCATCACGCGGCACGTCACGACCCGCTCACCGGTCTGGCGAACCGTCTGCACATGGACGAGCTTCTGAAGGCGGCGCAGCAGCGGGGCGGGGTGCGCGAATCTGCACTGCTGTTCGTCGATCTGGATCGTTTCAAGTTGATCAACGACAGCCTTGGTCACCGCGTCGGCGATCAGGTGCTGGTGGACGTTGCCCGACGACTCTCCGGTTGCCTGCGTCCCGGTGACCACCTTGCCCGTTTCGGTGGCGATGAGTTCGTGGTCCTGCTCGGCGATCTTGCCTGCGCCAGCGACGCCGAGCGTGTGGCACAGCGCATGCTCAATGCGCTACGGGCGCCGCTGCAGTTGGAGAATCGGACGCTGATGCTCAGTGCAAGCATCGGTATAGCGCCATTACAGCGTGACGGCAAACCACTGGATGCGCTGCAAGCAGCAGATTTGGCGCTTTATCGCGCCAAGGATGCTGGCAAGGATCAGTTCGCCCTGTACTGCGAGGGGCTGCAAAGCACGGCGCAACGTCAACTGGAGTTGGAAACCAACTTGGCCCAGGCCCTTGAGCGCAACGAGTTTTCGCTCTGTTACCAGCCGATATGCCGTCTGGTAAACGGGCAGGTCCACCTGGCTGGTGTCGAGGCACTGTTGCGCTGGCAGCATGAAGGGCGCTCGGTCGGACCTCAGGAGTTTGTCCCGATCCTTGAGGAGTCCCGCGAGATCGTCCGGGTCGGCGATTGGGTATTGCGCGAGGCGTGCGCCCAGGTGCGTCGCTGGCAGCTGGCCGGGCAGGCACACCTCTATTGCTCGGTGAACCTGTCGATCCGGCAACTGCAGCAAGCCGGCTTCACCCACCGTCTCGTCGCCATACTTGGTGAGACGCAGCTGCCCGCTTCTAGTCTTGTGCTAGAGATCACCGAAACCCTGCTGATGCAGCACAGCGACACGGTGCTGGCGACTTTGCAGGAGATCGCCGGCCTAGGTGTGCGGCTAGCGCTTGATGATTTCGGCACCGGCTACTGTTCGCTTGGCTATCTGAAGCAATTTCCGTTGCACATCCTAAAGGTCGACCGCAGTTTCATCGCCGGCGTTGCGGACGATACGGATTCTGCTGTGATCAGCCGGGCCATCATCGGGTTGGGTCAGAGTCTTGATCTCACAGTGGTCGCCGAGGGTGTCGAAGAGGTGAGCCATCTGGCGTTCCTCAAGGCCGAATGCTGTGAGTACGCCCAGGGGTATCTGTTCAGCCGACCGCTTTCAGGCTATGCGCTACAACAGCGTTTCCGTCATGACCATTGCGTCGACGGTCTTTGGCAGTTGGCTGTATCGGCCTAGTTCGCGCTCAGGTCATATCTGCAAACAATCACTCTGAACCGTCGGGCGCCCTGGAGGCAATGGGCGGGGCACTCCCTGCTGCCTGCGAGGTCAATTTTTATATGGATTGATTTCACCCGCAGGCTGCTCGCGGGAAAGACGCTTGGAGGTATTGATGCGATTGGCCTATCTGTGTGCCCCTGTTCTTGGCCTGGTCCTGGTAGGTTGTGGCCAGGATGATGCCGATCGGGAAGTTGCAACGCCCGAACCCGCGATCGAGAAGCCAGAGCCTCCTTTCACGGGTGCGCCGCCGTCCAATGATGGAGAGGGTGCTGGTACTGAAGCCGGTGCGCCGTTGGCTACTGGGGCAGAGGGCGTCATGGACACAGCGCCAGCAGACAACGGCAGCGGCCTTGGCACTGCGTCCGGCGCCGGTACAGCCCCCAACACTACACGCGGCGCGTCAGGTGTCGCTCAGTAAATATACCCATTCAGCTTAAGCACGTGCAGGTGCGCGTCACTCTGTGTAGACACTGCACGGCAGGAGAACCGACATGAAATCCAGATTGATTGCTATGACTGCAGCACTTCCACTGACACTGACGCTGGTCGGCTGTTCGCCGGACGAGGAGCCGTCGGCGCTGCGCAACAATGAACGAAATCAGCAGGAGTTCCAGAACACCGCGACCGACCCGGCCGGACCTCGAGAGCTTTCGCCGCCATCCAACCTGGCCAACGAATAGCTAGACGTATTGCGCGGCGGCGAAACCCGAAGCCCAGGCCCACTGGAAATTGAAGCCGCCGAGGTGACCGGTGACATCCAGCACTTCACCCACGAAATACAGGCCCGGCGACTTAAGCGACTCCATCGTCTTGGATGACACTTCCTTGGTATCCACACCGCCGAGGGTGACCTCGGCAGTGCGATAGCCCTCGGTGCCCGCCGGCACTAGTCGCCAGCAGGCCAGTCGCTCGGCGATCTCGGCCAGCTCGTTGGCCGAATATTGCTTCAATGGTTTAGAGGCGAACCAGTGTTCTGCCAGGAGCCCCGCCATCTTGCGTGTGAAAAGCTCGCCAAGGAGCGTTTTCAGTTCGGTATTGGGGCGCTCGCGGCGCTGCTCGTCCAGCCACTCGCTTAGGTCCAGATGTGGCAAAAGATTGATTTCGATGGCATCGCCCGGCTCCCAGTAGGAGGAGACCTGCAAGATCGCCGGGCCAGACAGACCACGGTGAGTGAATAGGATGTTTTCACGGAAGCTCTGGCCGTTGCAGCTGACCAGGCAGTCCTCGACCGATGTCCCGGACAAGGCCTCACACATCGACTTCAGTTGCGGCTCTGTGATGGTGAAAGGCACCAGGCCTGCACGGGTCGGGAGCACGTTGTGCCCGAACTGCCGCGCCACCTGATAGCCGAACCCGCTCGCCCCAAGTGTAGGAATCGACAGACCGCCCGTTGCGATAACCAGCGACTGACAGGTCACCGGTCCGGCATTGGTTTGCAGCTGGTAGCCGTCCGCCACCTTATCGATGTTTTGTACGGTCGTTTGGAGTCGCAGGTCGACACTGGCCTGCTCACACTCGTCGAGCAACATGCCCAGGATGTCGCTTGCCTTGTTATCGCAGAACAACTGGCCCAGCTTTTTCTCGTGGTAGGGCACGCCGTGCCGGCTGACCATCTCGATGAAGTCCCACTGGGTATAACGGGCAAGTGCCGATTTGCAAAAATGGGAGTTGCCGGAGAGGAAGTTGGCAGGCTCGGTGTAGAGGTTGGTGAAGTTGCAGCGTCCACCGCCCGACATGAGAATTTTCTTGCCGGCTTTGTTGGCATGATCCAGCAGAAGCACCTGTCGGCCCCTCGCAGCGGCCGAAAATGCGCACATCAGTCCGGCGGCACCTGCACCAATCACCACCACGTCCGTCTGCACCACCGCGCACCTCAGGCCAAAAACGCGAGATGGTACTCCTGCGGCCAGACGGCTGCAGCTCGGCTTTGTGACATCCGACGAGACGCTGGCGCTATTCGGTCCGGTTTGTGCTTTGCTAGGACTGGTAGCGCTTCGCCATGAAGCAGCGAGTCAGGGCAGAGATGGCTGTGATCGGACTCAGGTGTTTTATAGGGTTGGCTTTGCTGCTGACGAGCATGTCGCTGTCTGCCGTAACGTTGCGCCTGGCGGGAAATGTCTGGCCGCCTTACACGGACCAGCGGCTGCCGGAGAATGGCTTGTCGGTCGAACTCATACGCACCGCTCTTGGCCGTGCCGGTTACCAGGTTCAATACACCGAGGTGCCCTGGGAGCGAGCGTTGCTAGGTCTGAAGAGTGGCAGCTACGACATGGTCAACAGCTGGCCTGAGGCGGACCGATCCAGCTACGCCCGCGCCTCTCGGCCGTTTCTGACCAACCGCTTGCGCTGGGTTCATCGTCGCGGTCCTCACGCGCCGTATGGCGGGCTCGACAGCCTGGTGGGTTTGCGAATCGCATTGAGCCGTGGCTATTTCTATGGCAAGGGGCTGGAAAGCGATTCACGTCTGATCAGGGGGTACGCCGTGAACTTCGTCCAAGCGGCGAGGATGGTCATCGCCGGACGCGCCGACCTTACGCTGGAGGACGAGCGAACCGCGCTTTTCCATTTCAATCGCGAATTGAAGGACGTGAGGGATGAACTGTCGTTCCTCCCTGGTGAGTTCAACCTGCTCGACCTGACGTTACTGGTGCGCAACGATCATCCGCAGCAAGAGGCAATCACTGCGGCATTCAACCGGGAGATCGCTGAGATGGTGAAGGATGGCAGTTACGCGGCCATATTCCACCGCCACGGCCTCCCTGCACCGCTGGCGTTGCCTTAGCGCCGAGCCTGCGGCTGTTGTTTGATCAGATGCGCGGCCATGCTGCGTAGCGGTGCCAGCTGTCGGCAGATGAGCCCCAGCTGTGTCTGTAATAGGCGATGGCTGTCGTCGACGTCTTCCGAGGCTTGTTCCAGCTGCTGTGCCAGCGCCTCTTCAGCTTCGCTGTATACGGCAACCGGTTGGTTTTGCTGCAGTCCGGTGGCCAGCTCGTCGAGGCTGCTCGCCAGTTGCTGCGCTGCGCTTTCCAGCATGTCGTCACGTGCGTCGTCGGGCAGGCTTTCACGGTGGGCGCCGAGGCCTGACAGGTAGTTGAGCAGCGTGTGCGAAAGGATCAGGAAGCGAAAACCGGTTTCGGCGTCTTTACGGAAATGCCCGGGCTCCAGAAGCATATTCGACAAGGTGGTCGATAGCGCCGCGTCGGCGTTATGTGCGTTGCGCCGCGCCAGTCGATACGCCAGATCATCTCGCTTGCCGCTTTCGTACTGCGCCATGATCTGCCGTAGATAATCAGCACTGCGCGCAAGGGTATTGGCGACGACCTGATTGAGGCGACGGCCTTGCCAATCTGGCAATACAAAGAAAACGGCAGCGGCTGCAATCAAACTGCCCAGCAGCGTATCGACCAAGCGCGGCCAGAACAGCCCATAACCGTCACCGACCTGGTTGAAACAAAACAGTACCAGCAGCGTGATCGCCGCAGTCGCCAGGGTGTAGCGGCTGCTTCGGTTGGCGAAGAACACGACGCCGGCAATCACGGCGAACAGCGCCTGTACCTGCTGGCTTGGAAACAGATCGAACAGCGCCCAGCCAACGCCCAGACCAAGCGCCGTTCCCGTAACCCGCTGGACCAGCTTGATCCTCGTTGCGCCGTAGTTGGGCTGGCAGACGAACACGGTCGTCAGCAGTACCCAATAGCCCTGTTCAGGGTGGATGGTGTGGAGCACGACGTAGCCGCAGACCAACGCAAGGCTCATGCGCAGGGCGTGGCGGAACAGCAGCGAGGTGGGCGTCAGCTGCAAGCGAATACGGTTGAACGCATCGCGCAGCGACTGCGGCTGTCGGTCCAGCAGGCTGCTGTCCTGCTCACCTTCCAGCGCATCGGGATTGGTTGCCGTAGAAAGTTGGCGCTGCATCGTTGCTAGGTTGCCAGACAGGGCGCGCAGCGAGCGCAGCAGTCCGCGCCATGCCGGGTTGCTCTGCATCCGCAGGTGCTCGAGTGAAGCCTCCAGATCCGCCAGCGCCTGCGCATTGGCTTCGCTGTAGCGAAACGGATGCCGCAGCTGGACGGCGTCTGCCAGGTCCGCGCATGCCACGCCCTGCAGACGTAGCAGCCTGCCGCAACGAAACAGCACGTCGCTGTGGAAGAACGCTTCGGCCAGCTCCTGGTAGGGGTAGTGTGAGGAGCTGACGCGTTCGTGCAGGTCCTGTGCGAGGAAATAAAGCTTGAGATAGTGGCTGATCTTGACGCCGGGTCGACCATTGCCCAGGCGATGCAGAAGGGTTTCCTTGGTGGCGTTCAGCGCGCTCACCACGCGCCCATTCTGCTGCGCCAGTTGCAGCCTGCGTTCCTCGACATCCAGCTGGCGCACCGGCTCGAACAGAGCTGCTTTGAGTTTGTAGTACTGCCCCAGCTCGCGGTACAGACGGGCCAGACCTTGCTGTACTGGCTGGTGCGCGAACAGCGCATTCCAGAGGACCGAGAGCAGCCCGTACCAGGTGGCGCCGGCCAATAGCAGCAGCGGGTCACGCCAGGGGTGCAGCGCCTCACCACCACGCTGATCGGCTGCGATCATGCTGTAGATCGAGAGAATCAGCGTTGCCTGGGCTATGGTCGCGTAGCGCTCACCCAGCGCGCCGAGCATGACCAGGCTGAACGCCGCTGCAGCCATGCCGAGCGCGAACAACAGGGGAAAAGGGAACAGCAGCTGCACCGAAGCCGCGGCGATGCTGAAGCACAGCAGCGTGACCAGCAGCGCCGATAGCCGCCCTAACCAGCTGTCATCTGTTTCCGCCAGGGCGCTGGCAATCACACCGAGAAACAGCGGAATCGCCATCGCTGGTTGAGAGAGGTACCAGCTCAATCCCATGCTGCCAGCCAGCGCGATCAGCACGCGAAGGCTGTAGCCGAACTTGTCCAGCGCCCAGAGCTGGCGCAGGGAATGGCTGAGCGAGGGTGAGCGCATAAAAAACGAGTCGCACCTGGCTGTAGAAAAGGGTTGGACGTCGGCCGTGCGCAGACGTCACGGCAAGCGAAGCAAAGCTTATACCGCCATCCGTCCCCCATCACCGGAACGAAACCGCATGGTCATCGTTTAGCCGTATTCGTCAGGCTTTATTCATCGCGCACCTCCCATTCCTATAAAAGAGGACACCGCATGAACCGTGAACATGATGCTAGCCGCCGCAACCTGCTCAAGGGTGGCGCTATCACCGCTGCTGTCGTCGCCAGCACACCTTTTCTGGGCACGCTGGAAGCCTTCGCTGCGCGTAATGCACAAGGCCGCGGCGCCGGCCTGGTTCGCAGCAGCTATGGCCCGTTGCGTCCCACCAAGGACCTGAGCACTGGTCTGGAATTGCTGCAATTGCCCGACGGGTTCCAGTACAAGAGCTTTTCCTGGACTGGCGATCTCATGGAAAACGGTCAGCCTGTACCCACGTCGCATGACGGTATGGGCGTCATCGACGTGCGTCGTGGCCAGCATGGTCCGGAAATCGTGCTGGTGCGCAACCATGAAGCCAGCACCGGCCCGCTGATCGACGCCACCGGCATCTATGACGACGTGACCCTGTCCAATGGCTTGAGCCCAGCTGGCGGCACCACCAATCTCTACGTGTCCCGCGACATCACAAAGCCTGTGCGCACCGTTCCGAGCCTTGGCGGAACCCGCACCAACTGTGCCGGCGGTGTTACGCCTTGGGGTACCTGGCTGTCCTGTGAAGAAAACACGTCTGACTACCGTAGCGTGGGTGGCCGCGCTCACGGCTATGTGTTTGAGGTGACAGCCGACCCGGCATTGACCACGGGCCAGCCGATCGTGCAAATGGGTCGCTTCCGCCATGAGGCGGTCGCAGTGGACCCGCGCAACAGCTATGTCTACCTGACCGAAGATGCCCGCAACCAGTCCGGCTATTACCGCTATATCCCCACCGACGCGAGCCAGCAGCCGGGTTCACTTGCCTCGGGTGGAATCCTGCAAGCCGCTCGGGTGCGTAACCGCGCGCTGATCGACCTGCATGCGCCGAAACAGGGCGACAGCTATCAACTGGAGTGGGTGGAGATATCCAATCCGGACCTCGAACCTCAGCCGGAAGGCAGCGGCCCTTATGCCCAGGCGCGTCAGGCCGGCGGCCTGAGCATGAGCCGCGGCGAAGGCATCTGGTACAGCGAAGGCAAGCTCTACATCGTCGACACCAGCGCTGGTACCGACAGCCAGGGGCGTGCCGGTTATGGCAATGGCGCGGTGTGGATGCACGATCTGGCCAATGACCGGTTGACCTGCATCTTCGCGTCCACCAATGCCGAAGTCGCCAACAATCCGGACAACATCACGGTGAGCCCGCGCGGTGGCTTGTTGCTCTGCGAAGACGGCGGCGGCGTACAGGATACCTACGGCTTCGGCGAGCGCCTGCTTGGCCTGACCACCGCAGGGGAGGCGTACATCTTCGCCAAGAACAACGTGGTATTCGATGACGTCCAGGCCGCTGCGGCCGGCAAGAGCGTCTCTGGCGGCGATTATCGCAATAAAGAATTCTGCGGCGCCTGCTTCGACCCGACTGGTCACTTCCTCTTCGTCAACATCCAGACCCCAGGCATCACCTTTGCCATCTGGGGTCCCTGGGCTCGCGGATCGCTGTAACCGCCACCTCAGGCGAGCCGGGCAGGATTCCTCGGCTCGCCACAAGCGCTGCTCGCTCCATATGCCGTGTGAGCCTGCGGTGGCCTACGGGACGGGCAATCCGTCTTGCAACGAGCCTGTGCCCAAGGATGTGACAGGCTCGTTTTTTCTTCTGTCTGGACGTTTAAAGGGTGCGGACTTTCAGCGAGCGGCCTTTGATCTTGCCGGAATTGAGGCGATTCAAAGCCTGCTTGGCCACTTCGCGCTCAACGGCGACAAATGCCTGGAAGTCGAAGATCGCAATCTTGCCCACCTGCTTGCCTGGGATGCCTGCATCACCCGTCAGCGCTCCGAGGATGTCGCCGGGTCGCAGCTTGTCTTTTCTTCCTGCACCGATGCACAGCGTCACCATTGGCGGCTGCAGTGGCCCGCCCGGCTGTACTTTCAGATCATCATTCAGCGGCTGCCAGTTCAGCGGCGCCTTCTGGCGGTCCTCAATGGCCTGGGCGCGGTGGCCTTCGGCGGGCGCGACGAGGCTTACGGCAACGCCTTTCTTACCGGCCCGTCCGGTACGTCCAACTCGGTGAATATGAATCTCGGAATCGCGAGCCAGTTCGACATTGATCACCATGTCCAGGGCATCGATATCGAGCCCGCGCGCCGCGACATCGGTTGCGACCAGCACCGACAGGCTGCGGTTGGCGAACATCGCCAGCACCTGATCCCGGTCGCGCTGCTCCAGGTCACCGTTGAGCGCCATAGCAGAGATGCCCTTGGCGGTGAGGGCATCGACCAGTTCCTTGCACTGTTGTTTGGTAAAGCAGAAGGCCACACAGGTTTCCGGCCGGAAGCTGGCAAGCACCCGAATGACTGCCTGCATGCGCTCTTCGGGATCGATCTCGTAGAAGCGCTGCTCGATCTGAGTGTCATCATGCAGGGCTTCGACCTTGACCTGCTGTGGGTCGCGCATGAAGGTCGATGCGAGTTGCTTGATGCTCGCTGGGTAGGTCGCCGAGAACAGCAGCGTTTGTCGCTTGCTCGGGGTCTGCTCGATGATTTCGGCTATCGCATCGTAAAAGCCCATATCGAGCATGCGGTCGGCCTCGTCCAGCACGAGCTTGTTGAGTCCGTCGAGCTTCAGCGAGCCCTTTTTCAAGTGCTCCTGAACGCGTCCGGGCGTTCCGACGATGACGTGAGCGCCGTGCTCCAGCGAACCGATCTGCGGGCCGATGGACACGCCGCCGCACAGGGTCAGGATCTTGATGTTGTCCGCCGAGCGCGCCAGCCGGCGCAACTCCTTGGCCACCTGATCGGCAAGTTCGCGGGTAGGGCAGAGTACCAGCGCCTGGCAGCCGAAGTAGCGCGGGTTGATCGGCTCCAGCAGTGCAATACCGAAGGCGGCTGTCTTGCCGCTGCCGGTCTTCGCCTGTGCGATGAGGTCCTTGCCCTTGAGCATGACCGGCAGGCTTTGCGCCTGAATCGGCGTCATCTCGGCGTAACCGAGGGCGTCAAGATTGGCCAGCGTTGCAGGGCTGAGGGGCAGGGTGGCGAAGGCTGAACTGGGCACGGTAATGATCTGCGCGAAAAAGTGAGGCGCAGTCTAGCAGGAGGCCGTCATTCCCGCGTGCGGCCGTGGCTCGGCACAGCGGGCGGAACGGATCGCGACGACGGTCGGTCCCACTGATGTCAATACTGAATCAGGAGGCCGTTTTGTCCCGTTTGCTGTTGCTATTGAGTGCCTTAACCCTTCCCGTCGTTGCCGCTGAGCCAACCCTGTTCGGCCGCTACGAACAGGTCAAGATCGAAGACCTCGGCAAGACCCTCAAAGCCAAGATGGATACCGGTGCGATGACCGCCTCACTGTCGGCTCGTGATATCGAGCGTTTCGAGCGCGACGGTGAAGACTGGGTGAGATTCCGCCTGGCTGTCGAAGGCGCTGACGACACGCTGTATGAGCACCGCCTGGCACGCATCGCCGAGATCAAGACCCGCAAGGAAGAGGCCGTCGACCCGGACGACGATACGGATGTGGAGCGTGGGCCTGATGTAGCCGAGCGGCCCGTGGTGGAGATGCAGTTGTGCATCGGCGACCAGCTGCGTGAAACCGAGGTAAACCTGACCGACCGTAGCCACTTCCGCTATCCCTTGCTGATTGGAGCCACGGCAATAAGGGATCTCGAAGCGGCCATCGATCCCGCTCAGAAGTACACGGCTGGACGCCCGACCTGCTAAGCGGCGTTACGTGACGTTGTACGTTGAGCAACAACCGCCCGCAGCCCCCTTTGGGGCCGCACGGGTGGCGATGCTAGATGCTAAAGATAACGCCTGTGGTGTGGGCGCTTCACTATAGATTTCAATTAACTCAGCTTTGTAGCCATCTTTCTTAGTTGATTTGACCGTTAACTAGTTAGCGCATAGCGATTGTCATATTACTTGAACTAACATGGATTATAGTCAGGCAAAAAGTGCAAGTTTTGACTGCAAGGAATAATAAGGAAGGCTGGAATATCGCTGCTAGCGACTCCGATTATTCTCCGGTTACCTTGAGCTGATTGGGTGACGCTGCGCGACGTGACCGGTAGGTCGAGCTTACGGCGCACAACGGAACACGGAGAACCTCACTGAGCCGGCTCAGCAACCACTGGTTCCGAGAGGGTTTCAGGCTGGGTTCGAAACCAACTCAGACTAAAGTCGGGGCTTTCATTCCAGCACTCAACCTTGATAAATTCAGGATGTGGTTCCCTTTACTCGTAATAAAAATAAGACGGAGAACGTCATGGCCGACAGCGACAAAACAAATGCTGCTGCGTACTGGAAGGCGAATGTTCGCCTCATAACTTGGAGCCTGGTGGTTTGGGCTCTTGTCTCATATGGTTTCGCTATCCTTCTGCGCCCTCTGCTCTCCGGTATCCCGGTCGGGGGTACAGACCTGGGGTTCTGGTTCGCTCAACAGGGTTCCATCATCACGTTCATTTTGATCATCTTCCACTACGCGTGGCGGCTGAACAAATTGGACAAGGAATTCGGGGTTGAGGAGTAACCATAATGAGCCAGTATTGGATAAATATGCTGTTCGTGGGCGCCTCGTTCCTGCTCTATATCGGGATCGCGGTCTGGGCTCGCGCTGGATCAACTAAAGAGTTCTATGTCGCCGGTGGCGGTGTTCACCCCGTAACCAACGGCATGGCAACCGCGGCGGACTGGATGTCTGCAGCCTCCTTCATTTCCATGGCAGGTCTGATTGCCTCCGGTGGTTATGCCACTTCCGTCTACCTGATGGGTTGGACCGGTGGCTACGTGCTGCTGGCAATGCTGCTGGCGCCTTATCTGCGCAAGTTCGGCAAGTTCACCGTTCCTGACTTCATCGGTGATCGCTTCTACAGCCGTGGCGCTCGCCTGGTCGCTGTGGTCTGCCTGATCCTGATCTCCGTTACCTATGTTATCGGTCAGATGGCTGGTGCTGGTGTGGCGTTCTCCCGCTTCCTGGAAGTGAGCAACTCCGCTGGTATCTGGATCGCTGCCGCCATCGTGTTCGCCTATGCAGTATTCGGCGGCATGAAGGGCATCACCTACACCCAGGTGGCGCAGTACGTGGTTCTGATCATCGCCTACACCATTCCGGCGGTGTTCATCTCCATGCAACTGACCGGCAACCCGATCCCGATGTTTGGCATGTTCAGCACTCATACCGAATCCGGTATGCCGCTGCTCGACAAGCTGAACCAAGTGGTCACTGACCTCGGCTTTGCTGCTTATACCGCTGACGTCGACAACAAGCTGAACATGTTCCTGTTCACCATGTCGCTGATGATCGGTACCGCTGGTCTGCCGCACGTCATCATCCGCTTCTTCACCGTACCGAAGGTGGCTGACGCACGTTGGTCCGCTGGCTGGACACTTATCTTCATCGCCTTGCTGTACCTCACCGCGCCGGCTGTTGCCTCCATGGCTCGTCTGAATCTGGTACAGACAATCTATCCGGAAGGCCCGCAGGCCGAATCGATCCGCTACGAAGATCGTCCGGAGTGGATCCAGACCTGGGAACAGACCGGTCTGATCGCGTGGGAAGACAAGAACAGCGACGGTCGTGTGCAGATGTACAACGACGCCAATGCTGCCTTCACCCCGACCGCTACTGAGCGTGGCTGGAATGGCAACGAGCTGACCGTGAACAACGACATCATTGTTCTGGCCAACCCGGAAATCGCTAACCTGCCGGGCTGGGTCATCGGTCTGATCGCTGCCGGTGCTATCGCTGCTGCGCTTTCCACTGCTGCGGGTCTGCTGCTGGCGATCTCTTCTGCCATCAGTCATGACCTGATCAAGACGCTGATCAATCCGAAGATCAGTGAGAAGAACGAGATGCTGGCGGCCCGTCTAGCCATGACGGCAGCGATTCTGCTGGCGACTTGGCTGGGCCTGAATCCTCCGGGCTTCGCGGCTCAGGTCGTGGCCTTGGCGTTCGGTCTTGCAGCAGCGAGCCTGTTCCCGGCGCTGATGATGGGCATCTTCTCCAAGCGTGTGAACAGCAAGGGCGCTGTCGCAGGGATGTTGGTCGGTGTGGTTTCCACCGCCGTGTACATCTTCCTGTACCTGGGCTGGTTCTTTATCCCTGGCACCGCAAGCATCGCCAACACGCCTGATCAGTGGTGGATGGGCATCTCGCCGCAGGCCTTCGGTGCTGTAGGTGCGATGCTGAACTTCGCCGTTGCCTACGCCGTATCGATGGCAACCGAGGCTCCGCCGCAGGAGATTCAGGATCTGGTCGAGAGCGTTCGTACCCCGAAGGGTGCTGGCGTTGCGCTTGATCACTAACTGATAATGCAACCGGATGTCAGATTTGCTCTGACGCAAGGTTGAGGTAGAAGTCGGGCTTCCAGATGGAAGCCCGATTTTTTTAGGGGAGCTGTATATGTTCTGGCATCTAATCGCGGCGGTCGTCGCTGGTGTAGCGGGGGCGGGTATCGGGCTTATGCTGCGCTCACTCACGCGTAAGCGGTTACCGATGTGGATCATTCCGGTATGTGCCGGTCTGGGAATGCTGAGTTACACCATCCATTACGAATACACCTGGTTCGAAGCCAAAGAGGCACGCCTGCCGGAAGGTACCGTCGTCGTTTCGAGCGAAGAGGGGGAAATGCTGTGGCGCCCCTGGACAATGATGTATCCGATGCCTTTGAGCTACACGGTACTCGATCAGGCAAACGCGCAGATTCAGGATACAGACCAGGGCCGTATCGCCCGCTTCGTGCTGTATCGCTTTGACAAACAGCATCTGACGTCGACAGTGGTCAGGCAAGGTTATCAGCTGATCTGCCCGAAGAAGGCTATGTTCAGGTTGAACGATTCGGGGGAGGCGAAAATTGAGACCCTGACCGAGCTGGATGTCGATTCGCCGATATTTCAGCGTATTTGTGGCGACGAGTCGCGCTGAGCCTGGGCAAAATCAGCCCGCCTTCATCACACAGCTGCGCCCGATAGCGGGTATGGAGCGCTACGCTTAATCGACGCCTGACAGGGGAGTCCGGATCTTTCCAACCTGTCAGTCGGTGATTCAGGGTTGCCGAATTTGGGCGGGTTCTGCCGTTCGCCGGCGCAGCAGCGGCCATATACCAAGCACTGCCGGTAGACCCAGGCCGAACCAGGCCAGCACGTCCCACCAGCCATCCCCCAGCAGCGCAGCGAAAAGTCCGACGAGACCGAGCGTCGCGATTACCCCCGGCAGCAAAAAGGTCGACTTCCGCCAGCTCATGCTGTTGCCTCGCGGCCTGCCGACGCCGTGCCGCGACGGCGTACCCACCACAGATAGAGCCCGCTACCCAGCACGATGATGGTGAGCACATCGAGGATGGCCCACAGAATCTGCATCGGCCGACCGCCGTAGTCGCCAAAGTGCAACGGTTGTGACAGTCCCAGTGCATCCATATACCAGGGGCGCTCGCCCACGGCCGTAACCTCCAGCGTCTGTGCATCGATCAGCACGGGCGTAAACAGGTGAGAGGTCAGGTGGCTGCTGCCATTCATGAAGACAGTGTAGTGATGCTCACTGGAAAATCGGGTGCCTGGAAATGCGATGAAATCCGGCTGCATCCCAGGCGCGGCAAGTGCGGCGATTTCCAGGAGTTCGCTGGCCGGGGCGCGGGTCGTCAAAGGGGGCGCATCGCGGTAAGGAGCGAGCATTGACGCGAGTGAGTCGGCGCGCCAAGCCTCGATCACAAGATCGGCGCAAGCGCTGATCACGCCTGTGATGCCTACTACCAGTGCCCAGCTGAGTGTTACCACACCGATCAGATTGTGCAGATCGAGCCAGCGCGTTCGGGTGGAACGACCCTGACGTACCTGAGCGAACTCGAGCCGACGCATGAAGGGGGCATAAAGCACGACGCCTGAAATGATTGCCACGATAAACAGGATGCCCATGAAGGCCAGCAACAGCTTGCCGGGTAGCCCGGCAAACATGTCCACGTGCATCCGTAGGAAAAACATCATCAGGCCGCCGTTAGCTGCGGGCATTTCAACCGCTTCGCCGGTACGGGCGTCGAGCATGAAGGTGTATGACGAGTTGGGTTCGGTGCCGGCTGTGGCTGCAGTGATCGCCACGACTCCGTTAGGCTCATCCGCTTCCCAGCCGAAATACTGCACGACCTCACCGTCGCGGTGCCGCTCGGCGGCGGCCACCAACTGCTGCAGATCGAGATGCGGTGTATCAGGAGCCATTTCCCGCAACTCCGGCGCTTCGCCGAGCAGGTGCTCCAGTTCGTGATGGAAGATCAACGGCAATCCGGTGACCGCGAGCAGCAATAGAAACAGCGTACAGATCAGGCTGGTCCAGGTGTGGACAAAGGACCAGCGGCGGATGGTTTTGCTTTGCATCATGACTCCGGAATGCCGAAGGCCGCGTTAGCGGCCTCCGGTACTGCTGAGACGCTTACCAAGCGTAATTAAGGCTAGCCGTAACGCGGCGCGGGTCGCCGGCGTAGCAGTAGAAGCCGTCGCAGGTGGCTAGATACTCCTTGTCGAATACATTGTTGGCGTTGATAGCTACGGTTGCACCATGGAGGCTGCTGTCGACCTGACCGAGGTCATAGCGAACGGCAGCGTCATAAATGGTGTAAGCGCTCGAATGGCCATCCGATTCGTCACGTACGAAGCCGACGCTGCCCACCGCAATATTGTCCGTAGAGCCTACGTATCGCGCCCCGAAGCCTACGCCGAAGCCAGCCAGCGGGCCTGCTGCCCAGTCGTAGTCGGCCCAGATCGCCGCTTGATGCTCGGGGGTTAATGGCAAAGGACGATTCTTGTCCAGCGGGTCGCCGACCTTCGTCATCTTGCTGTTGGCGTAAGTGTAGGAAGCCGTCACTTTAAGGTTGTCCGTTACGCTACCAGTCGCCTCCAACTCCAGTCCTCGGACTTCCACTTCGCCTACCGGCGCGGTCACGCCGCTGGTGTTGGTACTGATTATGTCTTGGCGCGTCAGGTCATACACAGCTGCACTGAGTAGCAGCTCGCTACCGGTGGGTTGATACTTGATACCTGCCTCATATTGCTTGCCAGTGCTCGGCCTGAAGGTCCGTCCCCCGGTCCCGCCTGCTTCGGCCTGGAAGGACTCAGCATAGGATACATAGGGAACCAGGCCCGATTCGAACACATAACTCAACGCCGCGTTACCGCTGAAAGCGCTGTCGCGGCGGCTGTCGTGCGCGTCGCCAGCGTTGTAGAAAACCGAGTCGGTGTCTAGTCGATCCCAGCGGCCGCCCAGTGTCAGGCGCCATGCATCGATTGCCATTTGGTCTTGCAGATATAGGCCCGTGTTACGGCGCTTCTGGTTGTAATCTTGGAAGGCGGTGTAGGCGACGCCGCTAAAGTCCTGATTGTAGATCGGGTTGATGATGTTGCTGGCAGGCGCTGAGCCATATTCCCAGCGGTAATTTGTATTCACGCGCTGATGATCGAGACCTACCAATAACGTGTGGCCGATGATCCCCGTGCTGAAGTCTGCCTGGAAGTTGTTATCCACGGCGAAGTGGCTGATGTCCTCGTCGTAAACGTTGGCGCCACGCTGCACCGTGCCGTCATCAGCAACTGCAGTAGCCCAGCCGCCAGCAGTAATCGTCTGTGCTTCCAAGTCTATCTTGCTGTAACGCAAATTCTGCCGGAACTGCCAGACGTCATTGATACGGTGCTCAAAGGCGTAGCCCAGTGCGTAGTAGCTTTTGTCATAGAACTCCCAGCTTGGATCGCCCAGGTTCTCGTTGTAGTCGACCTTGCCAGCGGGTGTGCTAAGCCTAGTGCCCTGAAGCGGCAGGAATTGACTGGTAGCGCCTGTATCGTCGCGGTTGAACTGGCTCAGGAAGGTCAACGTGGTGTCGTTGCTGATGTTCCAAGTCAGGCTTGGCGCCAAGTTGAAGCGCTGGTCGTCCATGTGCTCGATGACCGTTTCACTGTCACGACCGACACCGCTGACACGGTAGAGAAATTGGCCTTCTTCGTCGACACGCCCCGTGGTGTCGAAGCTGATCTGCTTGTGGTCGTAGTTGCCGACCTGCACCTCAATTTCGTGGCTGCTCTCAGCTTGCGGGCGGCGGCTGACGGCATCCACTAGACCGCCCGGCGGCGTCTGTCCGTAGACCGAAGAGGCGGGGCCGCGCAGGATAGCTACGCGCTCTAAGCCCCAGGTTTCGAGCTTAGGCATGGCATAGGTGCCTTTGATCAGCGGCAGTCCATCAAGTATCTGAATAGGTTCGAAGCCGCGAATCTTCATCCAGTCGGCTCGACTGTCGCTGCCGTAGCTACTGGCGATGACTCCTGGCATGTAGCGCACCGCGTCGTCGAGGCTTTGCACGTTGCGGTCCTGCATTTGCTCGCGGGTAGCCACTGAAATCGAGCGAGGGGCTTCAAGTATCGGGGTATCGGTTTTACTGCCAACAGCGGTGCGCTTCGCCAGGTAGCCATTCGTAGGGCCCCAGGCGTCAGCAACGGTCTCGCTACCTGTGACTACCACTTCCGGCAGAACCATTGCTTCAGCGGAATTGGAGGTTGTGCCCGGCTGCAAGCTATAACTGCCCGAAGCGCTCTGGCGAAGTTCCAATCCGGAGCCGCGCAGGGCTCGTTGCAACGCACCCTGGCCATCGAAACGGCCTTGCACTGGCTCGGCCATTCGGTCACGGGTCAGCGCCGGATCGATGCTGAGCACCAGCCCCGCTTCGGCAGCGATGCGATTCAGGGACGATGCCAGGGGTGCAGCGGGCAGGGAATATTCGCGAAGCTCGCCAACAGCTGTTTCGCCGTTGGGCGTCTGGGCCAGCAGTGGGAGTGGCGCGACGGCGATCGCAACGGCCAGAAGGCTAGGGCGGAAAAGTGTAAGCGATGGCATTTGTGAATAACTCCCGAATAGGAATATGTCTCAGTTATTCATCAGGCCGAATCAAAATCGAAAAGTGATAGGGGTCGGCAGAAATATTTTCTATTTGGCTGCGGAACCGCACACACGGAGCGCTAGTTACTTGCCTGGATGGCTGACAGGCTGCGCCGGAACCACTTTGACCCACCAATCGGTATGCCGCTCGATCTGCACCGGTAGGCTGGGTGGCAGGGCTGCCAGTGCACGGTCGGTATCGTGCAGCGGAAAACTGCCGCTGATGCGAAGGGATTCTAGGCTCGGATCGAGGCCAAGGTAGCCAGGACGATACTCACCGAGTCTTGCCAGCAGTTCGCCCAACGGCAGGTCTTCTACTACGAGCATGCCTCGGCTCCAGGCATCCGCGGCAATGGGTGCGTCCTGATTGTCGTCGAGATGGTCCCGATGCATGACCACTTGTTCCCCAGCTCTCACGGTACGGCCCGCTTGAAGGTTGCCCGGAAGCGCGGCGACGGCGGAGCGAAGTACGATCAAGCGGGTCGCGTCATTTTCTCGCCGAACGATGAATCGCGTGCCGAGCGCGCGCAGGTCACCCTGTTCGGTTTCGACGACAAAGGGTCTTGGATCAGTGCCCGCTGCAGTTTCGACAAGCACCTCGCCGCTGTGAAGAAACAGCCGACGTTCTTGTTGATTGAAGCGGATATCCAACGCGCTTCGACTGTTCAGTTGGATGTGGGTGTTGTCCGTTAGCGTAATGCTTTGCTGTTCTCCTGCAGCGGTTCGCTCGTCGGCTAACCACACCGGCAGCGGCTGCGATTGCAGTGCCATCCCAACCCCCAGGGCGCCCATCAGTGCCAAGCCGAGTAGCGCGCGACCGGTCGTTCGTCGTCCGGCGTGCGCGCTGATCTGCAGCGCCCGTCGTGCGGTTGGAGAATTGATGGTGCCCAGGTGCTGATCGATGCCGCCCAGCTGTGCCCAGGCTTTGGCGTGTTCGGTACTTTCGTTCAGCCAGCCCTGCAGTTCCTTTCTGATCTCAGCGCTCGCGGCACCTTCTCCCAGACGCAGCTGCCATGTGATCGCCTCATCGAGCACGCGAGCCGATACCGGCTGCCGGTCCGGATTCATTTTGGCTCACCGTAAACGGCGATATAGCACTGGCGTAAAGCCTGGGCGAGGTACTGCCGCACGCGTGGAACAGATACGCCGAGGCGCGACGCAATTTCAGCATGGGTCAGCCCGTCCAGACGGTTATAGAAGAAGGCTGCACGTGCATTGGATGAGAGCTCGCCGAGCATCAGGTTCACTTCCCGCAGTGCCTGGAGTACTTGCAACTGTTCCTCTGCGCCGGGTTGCAGCTCTTCAGGTTGCAGCGCCAGTTCATCAAGGTAGGCGCGTTCCAACGCGCTACGGCGGTAGTGATCGATCAGCAGCCCGCGGGCGATCGTTGCCAGCAGGGTCCGGGGCTCTCGCAGATCGCCCAGGTCGTCGCGCTTGAGCAGTCGCACAAAGGTGTCCTGGCTCAGGTCCTCGGCGCGATGAGGGCACGCCTGGTGTCGGCGCAGCCAGCTCAACAGCCAATCGCGATGATCGCGATACAGCGAGCCCACGAACTGTTGATGGGTCGACCCAGCCGACAAGCGAATGCTCCAAGGCCGGTGAGCGGCCAGTAACGAGAACTATTCGCACATGATCGCAAGTTGTCGCCAGCCGCGCAACGTGGATGTTGCGCTCACTCAGGCCAGGTTGTTCACGCAAGCGTTACATGAACTGAGCCTGTTGCCGCTTGCGCCAGTTCGCCAGCCTCTGGCTTACAGCTTCCAGACTGTCCAGGCCCTGTCGGCGCGCCTTGCTGAAGAGGATCAGTGCCAGCTCGGCGGTGGCCAACGCGTCCGCGCTGGCGTGATGACGCTGCAGGACCTGCAAACCGAAATGTGTGCACCAGTCATCCAGACCGTTTTGCCTCGGTCGGTTGTCGGGACAGAGCATGGGCGCGAGCTCGGCGACGTCGATGAAAGGATGCTTCAGCTTATATCCGAGCGACTGCTTCAATGCGCGAGTCAGCATGCGCTGATCGAAACCGGCATGGAACGCCAGAATCGGGCTGTCGCCGACGAACTCCATCAGGCACAGAAGCGCTTCGGCCGGATCTTCGCCAGCTTCTAGTTCGCTCGGTGCAATCCCGTGGATCAATACGCTTTCGCTGACTTTCTGCGCCGGGCGCAGCAGGGTCGACTCGAACTGGTCCCCCAGTTGGATGCCGCCTTGATCAATGACCACGGCACCTATGGACAAGACGATGTCGCGGCGCATGTCCAGGCCGCTCGTTTCCAGATCGAGCACCACAATACGCTGCGTTTGCAGCGGACAAAGGCCCAGCGCAGCCGGCGCACTAAGCTGATCGCGCCGTTGCAGCTGTTCCAGTTCCAGAGACGGGCCGCGATGTTTGAACCAAGGCATATTCATAGCTGATAGCGAACCGCCAGGCTGCTTTGCAGCCGTTGGGCCTGGCGAAAGGATTCACGCAGGATGCGCCGGTCCAGGTGATTAAGAGTGTCGGGGTCGAGCCGGTTCGAGTATGGCTTTCCTTCCCGTGCCTGTTGTTGGTGCTGCTCCATGCGGGTCTGCTGAATGAAATGGTAGGCCTCCTCGTAGGCGGCGCCATCCTTTTCATCGATTACATCCCTCTCAACCAACTGGCGAAGTCGGTCGAGCGTATTGCACGCGGTGATGCCGTGACCCAGCGCGAGCAGGCGCGCCCCGTCGACGAAGGGCGTCAGGCCTTGCACCTTGAGATCCAGGGTCGCCTTGCCGTCGCCTTTTCGGGTCACCACGAAATCGCGGAAACGCCCGACAGGCGGACGATGGCGCAAGGCGTTTTCGGCCATCAGTCGTTGGAACAGACGGCTCTCGCCGATCTCTTCGAGTATGGTGCTGCGCAGCTGCTCACACCCTTCGGTCGGGCCCCAGATCGCACGCAGGTCGAAGTAGATGGTGCTGCTTAGCAGGTTTTCGGGTGTCGAGTCCCGGACGAAGGCGCTGAAACGCCGCCGCCACTCCTGTCGTGACAGGCACAGCTGCGGGTTGCTGGCCATGATGTTGCCCTTGCAAAGGGTAAAGCCGCATGTGTCCAGGTCTTTATTGATGCGCTCTGCGAGCGGAAGCAGACGCCCGCGGATGTGCGCCGCCTGGGCTGTATCGGCGGCGTCGAACAGGATGCCGTTGTCCTGATCGGTATACAGCGTCTGCTCCCGGCGTCCTTCGCTGCCGAAACACAGCCAGGTGAAGGGGATGCCGGGATCCCCGAGCGCTTCGATGGCCAGCTCGATCACACGGCAGACCGTATGGTCGTTGAGCAGTGTGATGATGTGAGTGATCTGCGTAGATGACGCCCCGTGGGCCAGCATGTTGTCGACGAGCTGCTGAATGCGACTGCGGATGATCACCAGGGTCCCGACACTGTCAGCGTGTGATAGCGCCTGCGCCAGATGAACAAGGTCTACGCGCTGCAGAGAGAAAAGGTCGCGCTCGGAAATCACCCCACGAAGCAGCCCCTTCTCGACGACACAGACATGGGCGATGTGCCGTTCGGTCATGGCAATCGCAGCATCGAACGCGGTGGCATCCGGCGGTAGATGAAACGGGTCCTGGGTCATGAATTCGGCGATCGGGGCGGAAAGGTCGGTGGTGCCCGTGCCAATCACGCGGCGCAGGTCGCGCAAGGTAAATATCCCTCGCGGATGCAGTTCGAGGTCAGTAATCACGACGCTGCCGATGTTGTTTTCATGCATCAGCGCCACGGCGTCAGCCAGCGGCATCGAGGGCAGGCAGGAAACCGGGTGATGCAGTGCCAGGTCGCCTATTCGCGTCTCCAGCGAATACTGCTCACCCAGGCTTTCAACAGCGCGTATCTGCGCCTGCTGGTTGACCAGATCAAGCAAGCTGCTGACGCCACGCATGGCGAAATCACGAAATGAAGCGGATTTGGAAACCAGCTTGACGAAGGCCGGCTTGTTCAACAGGAAGCAGAAGGTGTCTTCGGCGGCGAAATGCCCGGTGCGTGTGGCCCGTTCGCCCATGAGTGCAGCCATCGGAAAACACTCGCCGACAATCACTTCGAAGGTAGTGTCTGTACCGCGCTTGCTGGTATGCGGGCGCTGCCCGTGAACACGGCCCTGCTTGATGATGTAGAAGTGCTCGACGACGCCGTCATCGGGCGAAATGATGCAGTCGCCTTCGCTGTAGAACCGGAGCTGGCAATTCTCGACCAGATAGGCAAGGTGTCCTGGCTCCATCTGGTTGAACGGCGGGTACTTGCGGAGAAACTCCATGGTCCCGTGGATGTTCTGCAGGACAGCAGTCTTGCCTGCCTCGGCGAACGCATCGGCTTTACTCATGGTCAGCTTCCATCTTTTGCGCCCAATGGTGGGCTGTGGGTCCGGTCAGGCACATTGGACGTAAGTCTAGTCGCCGACACTCCCGCCCGGGCTGACACGGGTCAGGTTGCGAGGTGGGGGTGTTGCAGGGTTTTACACAGAAAAAAACCGCCCGATGCATAAGCAAGGGGCGGTTTTTCAACGGTTCTGCTTGATCACGGCAGCGTGAACAGGACCTTCACCGAGTCGTTGACCGCGGCGCTGTCGACATAGCCGATAGCGTCGGCTTCGGCCGCTACCTTGGCGACCATTGCTGCATCGTCAGCAACGCTGGTCATCGGCTGGCCTTTACCGGTGAATACCAGTCCGGACCAGTAGGACTTCAGCTGCGATTCGTTCTTGCTGGTAACCGCGGAATAGAAGCTCTCTTTGGCCGGCGTCCAGTCCTTCAGGTCGACGCCCTTCATGGACTTGTCCTTGCCCAGGAAGATGTTGGCCACGTCGGATTGGGACGGCGCTTTGGCCGCGCCTGGATTGACGATCACGGCGACCTCGGCCTGAGCCAGCGAAGCCATGCTGAGCAGCACAACGCTGCTGAGGATGCGAAGGGATGCTTTCATCTGGACGCTCCTCAGAATACGAAATCGACGCCGACGGAAACGATGTCGCCGTCGTAGTTGCGGACCGGGGCAATGCCTACGGCATTGTCGAAGACTTCCTGAGCGTTACGTGTGAACACGCCGTCATAGCCATTTTTGGTGTCGACGCGCTTGTACTCGCCCTTAACCACCACGGTCGGGGCGGCCTGGTAGTTCAGGCCCAGGGTCCAGGAGCTCTGGCGACCGCCGTTGTCGTCCAGCTGCGCATAGGTGACGTGCGGCAGGAAGTCGCCGAAGCGACGGCCGCCCATCAGGTAGAAGGAGTCGATCGACTCCATGCCGTCATTCTCGATCATGCGCGAGGTCCACTCGTTGCTGCTGACCCAGGTGCCGTTGTCGTACTGGTAGCCGATCGAAGTGAACTTGCCTTTCTCTTTATCGAGGGTCAGCAGCGAAAGCGTACGGTTCGCGCCCAGGCCGATGGCTGAGGCGTCGACCGTGCCGTTGATATCTGTCTTGATGTTCGCTTCGACATAGCCGATGCGCAGCGTACCGAAATCGTTGGTCGCCAAGCTCACGCTGGCGCCAAAAAGGTTGCCGTAATCGATATCGAACTGCTGGTCATAGGCGTAGTAGTCACGATTCTTCGACTGGCCACCCGCTACCTGAACGGTCACCGAGCCGTAGGACAGCGGCAGGGTATAGACGGCGTCGACACCCTCGTAATTGGTCACCTGAACCTGGCTGTAAACCTCGTCGGGCAGGCGAAGCCAAGGGTAGCTGTAGCCGACGTCGAGGCTTTCGGAATACATGTAGACCGGGCTGCGCAGACGGCCGGCACGGAGCATCAGCTGGTCGTTGGTCTGCCACGACAGGTAGGCCCACTCGAGGTTGGCTTTCCACTCATCCTGCTGAGCCTTGGCGGTGGCCTGCACGGTCACGCCGACGGTGTCGGTGATGCCGTAGCTCAGCTGCGCGCCGAACTTGGACAGCTGGTCGCCGCGCCAGGAATCGTTGGTCTGGCCCTGGATGCCATAGCTGCGGCCTTCGTCTTCGCCACCCAGGTGGGTGAAGCCGACGGTGCCGAAACCGTTGAAGCGGTGCTCGCCCTGTTCAAGGGCGAAGGCTTGAGTGGTTGCCAGGCAGACGGCTGCCAGGCCGATAACACGTACTGCGGTCATCAGATGCTCCTAAAGCTGTTTAAACGCGGAATTGGGCCGTGGCCGCACGCAGGTGATCGCCCGTGCTGACCAGTTGCTCGCCCAATCGGGCGGTGGCTTCGGCGCCGTTTGCGGTTGCTTGTGCGTCCTGCTGCAACACTTGGGTTTCTTGTTGGATGGAGCTCGACAGCCCGATCTGCTCCTGAGTGAACTGGGCGATACCGGCGTTGAGTTCGTCGATCTGGTTGACGGTGCGGGCAATGGTTTCGAGCAACTGGGTCGCCTCGACCGAGCGCTCTATGCTGGCGCGCGACTTCTCGCCGTTGCTGTTCATCACGTTCAGCACGGTGTTCGCGCTGCTTTGCAAACGCTGGATGATTTGCTGAATCTCGGCAGTCGACGCTGCGGTCTTCTGCGCCAGGTTGCGCACCTCGTCGGCTACCACGGCAAAGCCGCGGCCCTGCTCGCCGGCACGGGCGGCTTCGATGGCTGCGTTGAGCGCCAGCAGATTGGTCTGCTCCGCGATGCTGCGGATCACGGTCAGTACCGAGCCGACCTCCTGGGTTTCCGCCTCCAGCTGCTCCATGGCCTGCACGGCGCTCATCACACTCTTGCCGAGATCGCTGATTCCACTGGACAGGCTGCCAACGTGCTCACGCGCGGTCGCGGCCTGGCGGGCGGCGGCGTTGGCTTCATCCGAGGCCTGCTGTGAGCGCTGCGCCACTTCCTGGATGCTGCCGGTCATGGTGAGGATGTCGCGGCTGATGGAGTCGGTGTGGTGCTGCTGAGACTTTGCGTTTTCTTCCGATCCCTGGGTCAGGTTGTATAGCTCCTTTGAAACCTGACCGAGCGGGCTGGCGGCCTCGATGATTTGGCGAATGGTGTGCTGCAGCTTGTCGAGAAAGCCATTGAACAGCTCGATCATGGCGCCGATTTCGTCGTTCGATTCGACGTTGACGCGTTGCGTCAGGTCGCCGTCGCCGCGCGCAATGGCTTGCAGTGAGGCAATCACGCCGCGCACGTTGGCCATTACGCTGCGAATCACCAACCAGGCGCCGAGACTGACCACTACGATAAGGACGAGAGAAAGAATGATGCCCAGTCGCGTGGTGTGCGCGTTGTCTTCACGGGTTTCCGCCAGGGTTTGCTGAAAATCCTGGTAGGAACCGGTGCGGAAGTCGGTCGCCAGTTTCTGGGCCTGAGCAAGATCGCTCGCCATACGATCCAGGCTCGGTCGCAGATCATCGAACGAGGCGCTGCCGTCGATCAGCTTCCCCGAAGCAGCAAGGGCATTGTCGGCATAGGCCTTCACTGCATTGCGCCAGTCGTTGAGTGCCTGCAGCCGTTGTGGCTGACCGTTCAGAAGGGTGGCGAGTGCCTGTTGCTTCGCGTCGATTTCGCTGAGCACTTCGCGCGCTTCGTCCAGAATGCCCGGTTCACCGGCTGCCACGGCGTTGTTCAGCAACCCGGGCATGCGGGAAAACTGAAAGATCACCGCGTCAGCTTTTTCCAGCGTGGGATAGCTCTGGGTCTCGATGCTGACCAGACGCGAATCCGTCGCCGACAGCTGCAGCGAGGTATAGCCGACATAAAGGATCAGCCCGAGCAGGGCGACGGCAGGGACCAGCGACAGCTTCGCGGTCAGCGAGAAATTCTTGAACATGCATCGACTCCACAGCGGGCGGCGGATACTACGGGAGAGTGGCTGATATCGGAATGCCATCTATCTGAAATATTGTGACTAAAGATGGAATTCGAGTCACGTTTTCGGCTTCGACAGGCCAAACTTGAACGCTGTCAGGCATATCGAGGCATAAAAAAACCGCCCCGAAGGGCGGTTTATGGCAGCTGCCGTACGGATTACAGGCCGTTCTTGGCCTTGAACTCGCGGCGACGGCGGTGCAGGACCGGCTCGGTGTAGCCGTTCGGCTGCTTGGTGCCTTCGAGCACCAGCTCCAGGGCCGCCTGGAAGGCCACGCTGTTGTCGAAGTCCGGCGACATTGGACGGTACAGCGGATCGCCCTGGTTCTGGCGGTCCACCACCGGCGCCATGCGCTTGAGGCTCTCGACCACCTGATCCTCTGTCACCACGCCGTGGCGCATCCAGTTGGCCACGTGCTGGCTGGAGATGCGCAGGGTGGCACGGTCTTCCATCAGCGCGATGTCGTTGATGTCAGGGACCTTGGAGCAGCCGACGCCCTGTTCGACCCAGCGAACCATGTAGCCGAGGATGCCCTGCGAATTGTTGTCCAGCTCGTTGCGCTTCTCTTCCTCGGACCAGTTGGTGTCTTGCGCCAGCGGGATAGTGAGGATGTCGTCGATGGATGCCTTCTCGCGCTTGGCAAGCTCGGCCTGGCGCGCCTGTACGTCCACCTTGTGGTAGTGCATGGCGTGCAGGGTGGCAGCGGTCGGCGACGGAACCCAGGCGGTGTTGGCACCGGCCATGGGATGACCGATCTTCTGTTCGAGCATCGCGGCCATCAGGTCAGGCATGGCCCACATGCCCTTGCCGATCTGCGCCTTGCCCTGCAGGCCGCAGGCCAGGCCGACATCGACGTTGTTGTTCTCGTAGGCGCCGATCCACTTCTCGGATTTCATGGCCGCTTTGCGTACTACCGGGCCAGCTTCCATGGAGGTATGGATTTCGTCGCCGGTGCGGTCGAGGAAGCCGGTGTTGATGAACACCACGCGCTCACGCGCTTCCTTGATGCAGGCTTTGAGGTTGATCGTGGTGCGACGCTCCTCGTCCATGATGCCGACTTTCAGGGTGTTGCGCGGCAAGCCGAGGACGTCCTCGACGCGGCCGAAGAGCTCAGTGGCGAACGCCACTTCTTCAGGGCCGTGCATCTTCGGCTTGACGATGTACATCGAACCGGTGCGGGTGTTCTTGCGGCTGGTGTTGCCCTTGAGGTTGTGGATCGCGGCCAGGCTGGTGAACAGGCCGTCCATGATGCCTTCGGGCACTTCGTTGCCGTCCTTGTCGAGGATGGCGTCGTTGGTCATCAGGTGACCCACGTTACGGATGAACAGCAGCGAACGGCCGTGCAAGGTCAGCTCACCATTGCCATCGGCCTGGGTGTAGACCCGGTCCGGGTTCATGGCGCGGGTGATGCGCTTGCCACCCTTGTCCAGCTCTTCGACCAGGTCGCCCTTCATCAGGCCCAGCCAGTTGCGATAGACAACGGTCTTGTCATCGGCATCGACTGCGGCGATGGAGTCTTCGCAGTCCATGATGGTGGTAAGCGCCGATTCCATCAGTACGTCTTTGACGCCGGCTGCATCGGTCTGGCCAATCGGGTGCGACGGGTCGATCTGGATTTCGAAATGGATGCCGTTGTGCTTGAGCAGCACGGCGATCGGTGCGTTGGCGTCGCCCTGGAAGCCGCGTAGTTGCGCGGCGTTCTGCAGGCCGGTGGTGCCGCCGTCTTTCAGCGAGACGACCAGCTTGCCGCTTTCGATACGGTAGCCGGTGGCGTCAGCGTGGGAGCCCGTTTCCAGCGGAGCGGCCTGGTCGAGGAAGGCGCGTGCGTAGGCGATGACCTTGTTGCCGCGAATCTCGTTGTAGCCCGGGCCCTTGGTGGCGCCGTCTTCTTCGGAGATGGCGTCGGTGCCGTAGAGCGCGTCGTACAGCGAGCCCCAGCGGGCGTTGGCCGCGTTCAGGGCGAAGCGCGCATTCATGATCGGCACCACCAGCTGCGGGCCGGCCATGCTGGCGATTTCTTCGTCAACGTTCTGTGTAGTGGCCTGGAAGTCTTCGGCTTCCGGCAGCAAATAACCGATGTCCTGCAGGAAGGCCTTGTAGGCTGCTGCATCGTGAGCCTGACCGGCGCGTGCCTGATGCCAGGCATCGATCTGTGCTTGCAGGTCGTCACGCTTGGCCAGCAGCGCGCGGTTCTTCGGCGCCAGGTCGTGAATGACGCTGGAAGCGCCGGCCCAGAAGGCATCGGCATCGACGCCGGTACCAGGAATCGCTTCGTTGTTCACGAAGTCGTACAGGACTTTGGCGACCTGCAGGCCACCGACTTGAACGCGCTCAGTCATTACTCGCCTCACTTGGTTTTTCTTGAAATCCGTCGGACCGTTTCTTCTTGTAGTCCGGGTCGACGGATACTACATGAAGCCGTTCGGAAAATCAGTCCGCCGCTCAGCAGCCGTGCAGGCGCCTTGGCGGGCTCGTCACAGCGGTCATTGGCAGCCTTGAAAAGGGCCTTTTAGCTGTCGCACATGAGTTTGTTCTATACCTATGGAGCCGGACGCCGTGACAGCGGTCCATTGCTTTCAATACATACGGCCAGCGCTGGTCACCGTACCCCTTATCAAGGAGTCACTGATGGATCATCTCGTCCTAACCGTCATCGCCGAAGACCAGCCCGGGCTGGTTGAACGCGTGGCCAAATGCATCGCCGAGCACGGCGGCAACTGGCTTGAGAGCCGTATGTCGCGGATGGCCGGGCAGTTCGCCGGGATTCTCCGTGTCGCCGTTCCAGCTCAAGCGCATGCCGGTCTGATCGAGGCACTGCAGCAGCTGGAGCAGGAGGGGATCCGCGTGCTCCTTGCCTATAGCGGCGCCGAGCCGGAACGTCGCTGGCAAATGGTTCAGCTACAGCTGGTAGGCAATGACCGTGCGGGTATCGTTCGCGATATCACCCAGCTGCTGGCGCGACGTGGGGTGAATCTCGAGAGCCTGGACACGGACGTGCTGCCCGCGCCAATGACCAATGAGTTGCTCTTCCATGCCGAGGCCCGGCTGGCGGTGCCAACCGAGCTGTCGCTCGAGGAGCTGCAGCAGCACCTCGAAACGCTTGCAGATGATCTGATGGTCGAGCTGAAGCTCAAACCTGCGGACTGACGGGCTTCAACGCACGGCGGCTTTGCGCATCAGTCGCCAGGCGTCATAGCTATACACCGCCAGACCTGCCCAGATGCAGATAAATGCAAGCTTTCTGTCGGCCGGGAAGGGCTCGTCGAAGACCCATACGGCCAGGATCAGCAGCAGCGTCGGTGTGATGTATTGCAGGAAACCCAGGGTCGAATAGGGCAGGTGCCTTGCAGCGGCGTTGAAGCACAGCAAGGGCAGCAATGTTACCGGCCCGGCGGCCACCAGCCAGAGTGCCTGTGGTTCGGTCCAGAACGACCATTCGGTGCTCGGCCCTGCGCCGAAGAAAAACAACCAGCCCAGCGCGATCGGCAGCAGAAGCCAGGTTTCCACCACGAGGCCGGGCAGCGCTGCGACGGGCGCCTGCTTGCGCAGCAGACCGTAGCTGCCAAAGCTAAGCGCCAGCGCGATCGAAACCCACGGGAAATCGCCAAGGGTGATCAGCTGCAGAGTGACGCCGATGGCGGCCATTGCGACGGCTAGCCACTGCAGCGGTCGCATGCGCTCACGCAGCACGATCAGCCCCAGCAGCACGTTGACCAGCGGGTTGATGTAGTAACCCAGGCTCGCTTCGAGCATGTGGTTGTTGTTTACGGCCCAGACGTAGATCAGCCAGTTGCTGGCAATCAATACGCTGGAAATCATCAGCACGCCGATCCGCCGTGGATGGGCGAGCAGCTCCTGCCACCAGCCCGGATGACGCCACAGCATCAGTACCAGCGTGCCGAACAACGCCGACCAGATCGCGCGCTGGGTCACGATCTCCAGCGCCGCGTATTGCTCAATGGATTTGAAGTAGAGCGGGAAAAGGCCCCAGATGGAGAAGGTCGTCAGACCCAGTAGATAACCTTTGCGCAGATCGGCGGTGGCCATGAGTGTCCTGAAAGGGGGCGGCTGAGAGCCAGCCATTTTGCGCCTGGACGGGCCGCTTTGTCTGCCGCGCCGAGCGCCTTCGAGCAGCGTTCGAAGCATTCGCATACAGCCCGCGTTGAACGCGTCAGGTGGCTGCCCGTCTCACCTTGGGACGACTCAGGGTTCGCCACTGCGGCCCGTCAGCCACACGAGGTGTTCGATGAAACTGCAGAACAAGGTCGCGCTGGTTACCGGGAGCTCTCAGGGTATCGGCCGCGGCATCGCCGTGCGCCTGGCCCAGGAGGGCGCTGATCTGATCATCAACGGGCGGCACGATGATGAAGAAGCCCGCACGACACTTGAACAGGTGCGTGCAGAGGGCCGTCGTGCCTGCTTTATCGCGGCGGACGTCGGCCAGGTCACCGAGTGCCAGCGTCTCGTAGAAGAGGCCATCGATAAGATGGGGCGGCTCGACATCCTGGTCAACAACGCTGGCGTGCAGCGGCACAGCCCATTCCTGGAGGCCAGCGAAGCGGATTACGACCTGGTCCTCAAGGTCAACCTGCAAGGACCGTTTTTCCTGTCCCAAGCCTTTGCCCGCCATTTGCGCGACACCGGCAGGGGCGGCCGCATCATCAACAACAGTTCGGTCCATGAAGAGCTGCCCTTCCCGAATTTCACCGGCTACTGCGTCAGCAAGGGCGGCATGAAAATGCTCATGCGCAACCTGGCCATCGAGCTTGCGCCGCTGGGGATCACTGTCAATAACGTTTCGCCTGGAGCGATCGAGACACCGATCAATAAATCGCTGATGAACCAGCCGGAAAAGCTTGCCGGGCTGCTGGGAAACATTCCAGCCAAACGACTCGGCCAGCCGCGTGACGTGGCGGGCGCCGTGGCGTTTCTCGCCTCGGATGATGCCGACTACATCACAGGGACTACACTGATTATCGACGGCGGACTGCTATGGAATTACAGCGAGCAATGACCGATACCGACCTGAGCCCCTTCGACTATGACACCCATGCGGTCTCAGCCGCCGATACCCTGACCCCGGCTGATCGCTATCAGGAACTGTTTGTCGCCGTACAGACGCAGCGAGTGTTTGCCGACAGCAAGACCTTTGTCGACTGCGCCCCTCGCCAGCACCCGGAGCGGATTCTCGAGGCCTATCGGGCCGAAAGCGGCCAACCAGGCTTCGATCTCAAGGCCTTCGTCTCGGAGCACTTCGAGCTGTACCAGATGCAACCGAAGGAGTTTGTCGCCAACCCCGACGACAGCCTGGCCGAGCACATCGACCGGCTCTGGCCGGTGCTGACCCGCCAGCCTCGCAAGCACCCTGAGTTCTCTTCGCTGCTGCCCGTCCCCCATCAATACGTGGTGCCCGGTGGTCGATTCACCGAAATGTATTACTGGGACTCGTACTTCACCATGCTTGGTCTCGACGAGAGCGGGCACTGCGAGCTTTTGCGCGCAATGGCGGACAACTTCGCCTATCTGATCGACACCTACGGCCATGTGCCCAACGGAAACCGATCCTATTACCTGAGCCGTTCGCAGCCGCCAGTGTTCGCGTTGATGACCGACCTGTTCGAGGAAACCGGCGTTCATCGCGCCAGCGATTACCTGCCACAGCTGCTCAAGGAATACGCGTTCTGGACCGAGGGCGGTTCGCAGCTGCGACCCGGCGAGGCGCATCGTCGCTGCATCTGCCTGGCGGATGGCAGCGTGCTCAATCGCTACTGGGATGAACGCGACACGCCGCGCGAGGAGTCCTATCTGGAGGATGTCGAGACGGCGCGGTCCTCAAGCCGCCCGGCTCATGAAGTCTACCGCGACCTGCGTGCCGGTGCCGAGTCGGGCTGGGACTTCAGCTCGCGCTGGTTGGGCGATCCCAGCCGGTTGTCGAGCATTCGCACCACCAACATCGTGCCGGTGGATTTGAACTGTTTTCTTCACTATCTCGAACGGCAGATCGCTCGGCTCAGTGAGATCAAAGGCCGTCACGGCTGTGCAGCCGACTTCCGCCAGCGTGCCGAAACGCGCCGTGCGGCGATTGACCGCTACCTCTGGAATGAGGAGCGGGGCGCCTACTTCGACTACGACTGGACGCAGCAGACACTGCGCGACAACCTGACGGCTGCGACACTGACGCCGCTGTTCGTGCAAGTGGCCAGCGACGAGCAGGCGGCGCGCGTGGCTGACATTGTGCAAGCACGTTTGCTGGCGCCCGGTGGGCTATCGACTACCGAGGTCAGCGGCAGCGGCGAGCAGTGGGATCGCCCGAACGGCTGGGCGCCGCTGCAGTGGATCGGCATTCGCGGCCTGCAGCGCTACGGTCACGACGCGCTGGCCCTGCAGATCGAGCAGCGCTGGCTGAACATCGTGTCGCACCTGTTCGAAAACGAAAGCAAATTGGTCGAGAAATACGTGCTCAGGCCATGCGTTGAACATGCTGGTGGCGGGGAGTACCCGTTGCAGGATGGTTTCGGCTGGACCAATGGCGTAACCCGCAAGCTCATGCAGCAAGATCCGACGCACGAAGCACACCGCTGTCGGGCGGGACGTTGCCGGTAAGAAGTGTCGACTGTGGCAGCGGCGTGCTCGATGACCGCCAAACGAAGTGAACGCCAACGGCGCGGCACGAGATTTAGTGGGTGGGATAGCTTAGTCGCGAATGCTCGAGAGACTGCCCCCGCACCTCACATCATTTGCCGATAACGCTCCGGCCTGCTCGGGAGCGAGGCGGTAGACCCTCGCTGCCTTGCGTTCAAGGACGTCGATATGGATTGGGTAGCACACCGGTCATGTCTAACGTGCCTTTCTCGACGAAGCGCTGCGTACCGAACGTCCTTCCGCCCGCCAGTTTCCCGCGCAGCACATACGGCACTTCATCCATGTCGATATGCTCTGCCAGGCCCAGCGCTTGCCGTGCGGCAGAGAATGCCGAGATGGTCATCGGCACGCTCACGACGGTTTCGCCGAAACGCGGGATGGTGCCGCTTGCGTCGCTGACGCCGCTGGCCAGGCTTCGCCCGTTGATATCCAGCTCCAGCGCCACGCCGTCGTAGTTCAGCGCCATGTCGTTGGGATTCTGCACGCGCAGTTTCACGGCCATGCGCAGCTCCAGCCCTTCGCCGGGCAGCGGCTCGATGCCGGCCACCTGTACGTTCAGCGGGTCGCGTTTGAAGAAGGCGGCGCAGGCAGTGAGGGTTAGCATCATCAGGCAGACCGACAGCAGGCGGACAACGGGTACGGCTGAGCGCAAGGGCATAAAAGTCTCTATTCGGATTTCTTGGTGAGGTTACCCAGGCCTTGTAGCAGCTCCATGGGCAGCGGGAAGACGATGGTCGAGTTCTTGTCGCCTGCAATGTTGCTCAGCGTCTGCATGTAGCGCAGCTGCATGGCGCCGGGTTGACGACCGAGCATTTCGGCCGCTTGCATCAGTTTTTCCGATGCTTGCAGCTCGCCCTCAGCATGAATGACCTTGGCCCGCCGCTCGCGTTCCGCCTCGGCCTGACGCGCAATGGCGCGGATCATCGATTCGTCCAGGTCCACATGCTTGATTTCGACATTGGCGACCTTGATGCCCCAGGCGTCGGTCTGCGCGTCCAGCACCTGCTGAATGTCATTGTTGAGCTGCTCGCGTTCGGCCAGCATGTCGTCCAGGTCGTGCTTGCCGAGCACTGCACGCAAGGTGGTCTGCGCCAGCTGGCTGGTCGCCGAGTGGTAATCCTCGACCTGAATGATCGCCTTTTCCGCATCCAGCACCCTGTAGTAGACGACGGCGTTGACCTTCACTGAGACGTTGTCGCGCGAGATCACGTCCTGGGTGGGAACGTCCAGCACCAGGGTGCGCAGGTCGACCCGAACCATTTGCTGAATACCCGGGATGATCATGATCAGCCCCGGCCCCTTCACCTTCCAGAAACGTCCCAGCTGAAACACTACGCCTCGCTCGTATTCGCGAAGGATGCGGAACGTCGACGCGAGCAGCGCAATCACCAGCACCGCTACGACGATAAAGCTCATTTCAAGACCCATGCATCACCTCTTCTCGGTTGACAGCTCATCGATGGCCGTCACGTCCAGTTTCAAGCCGCGTCTTGCCACCACGCGAACCTGTTGCCCCACCTGCAGCGGCGCCGATGCTTCCACCTGCCAGTGCTCACCGTGCAGCTGCACCCAGCCATTGGCCGGCTCGCTGGCCTTGATCCCGGTGACCCGGGCCAGCGTACCGATCAGTTCGCCGTCGCCGGTGACTACCGGTCGGCGTCGGGCCTTCAGCGCCATGCTGACGATAAAGAAGATCAGCAAAGCGCTGATGACAGCGAGGGTGCCGATCAGCGTCAGCGGAATACCGAAACCCGGAACATCCGTGTCGATCAGAATCACCGAGCCGGTGACGAATGCGGCCACGCCACCCAGGCCGAGCACGCCGAAGCTCGGAACAAAGGCCTCCGCAATCATGAACCCAAGCCCCAGCAGGATCAGCCCGACGCCGGCGTAGTTGACTGGCAGCAGCTGTAGCGAGAACAACGCCAGTAGCAGGCAGATACCGCCGATTACACCGCCACCACCCGAGCCGGGGTTGGAAAACTCGAACACCAGCCCGTAGACGCCGATCATCATTAGAATCAGCGCAACGCTGGGGTTGGTGATCACTGCCAGCAAGCGCACCCGCCAGTCCGGATCGTGGCGTTCAGCGGCTATTCCTGCAGTCTGCAAAGTTCGAGTGCCAGTGCTGGTCTGAATGGTCTTGCCGTCCAGCTTGGTCAGAAGCTCATCAAGATCGCGGGCCAGATAGTCCACCACGTCCAACGCCAGCGCCTCGCTGGCGGACAGGCTGACCGCTTCGCGCACGGCCTGCTCTGCCCATTCGGCATTGCGTTCACGCAGCTGCGCCAGGCCGCGGATGTAGGCCGCCGCGTCGTTGACCTGCTTGCGCGACATGGCGTCGTCGCTCTGATCTGCATCGCTCTCGGCGTCAGGGGGTGGTTTGCCTCCGATCCCACCGATCTGTACCGGCGTGGCAGCGCCCAGGTTGGTGCCAGGCGTCATTGCGGCAATGTGACTGGCATAGAGCAAGTAGGTACCGGCGCTCGCCGCTCGTGAACCACTGGGAGTCACATAAGTGGCAATCGGCACCGGACTGGCAATGATCTCCTTGATGATGGCGCGCATCGAGCTGTCCAGCCCGCCGGGTGTATCGAGCTCAAGCACCAGCAGTTGTGCCTCGGCCTCCTGAGCTCGCTGTATCCCTCGAATGACGTAGTCCGCGCTGGCCGGTCCGATGACCCCATCGACACGCAGCACCATGATCGGGTCGGCCGCTCGACTGGCGGTTGCGAACGCCAGCAACAAGAGCAGGCAGATGAAGCGTGGGACGACGTGACGGCACATCGGGTGACCTCGCGATTTCGGCCAGGATGGGTTGCGGCAGTTCTAGGAGGATAGTCCAGTCGGCCATAGGTTCACTGCGACCGTGGCGATCCATTGACCGAGACCAGCGGCTCAGGTCATCGGTGAAGGGGGTGGGCGTCTGAACTATGCAGCGCTGCCGAGCCTCACACCCCTACGAGGCAGGTGTTCGGCGGCCGACAACGCAGCCGGACTGCCGCTGGACGCTCCCGGTTCTCAGGAGGTTTTTATGCGCGTTCATCATCTCAACTGCGGATGCATGTGCCCGCTGGGTGGCAAGCTGTTCGACGGCTTCAGCTCCGGGCTTACCGCGAGCCTGGTGTGTCACTGTCTACTTATCGAGACCGACACGCACGGGTTGGTGCTGGTGGACACCGGCTTCGGCAGCTGTGATGTGCTGGAACCGCGCAAGCGCCTCAGCGGCTTTTTCATCGCATTCAACAACATCAAGTTCGATCGTCGTTTCACGGCGTTGGAACAGGTGCGCCAGCTTGGCTTCAGCCCGGATGAGGTACAGCACATCGTGTTGACGCACCTGGACTTCGACCACGCCGGTGGGCTGGATGATTTCCCGAACGCGCAGGTTCATGTCCTGCAGCGCGAAATGGATGCAGCGCGTGCCACGCACAGTTTCATCGGCCATCGGCGCTATCGTCACCAGCAATGGGACGAGGTGCGTAATTGGCAGTTCTACGAGCCGGGTGGTGACGACTGGTTCGGTTTCCAGGCCGTGCGAGACCTACGCGGTCTGCCACCAGAAATCCTGCTCATTCCATTGACGGGGCATACACACGGCCACGCCGGCGTCGCGTTGCAGACCGACAGCGGCTGGTTGCTGCATGCCGGGGACGCCTATTTCTATCGAGACGAGGTTGGCCAGACCAAGCGCCACTGCACGCCGGGGCTGCATTTTTACCAGCGGATGATGGAGGTGGATCGGCCGGCTCGTCTGTCCAACCAGCATCGCCTGTGGACCCTGTCGCTGGAGCACAAGGATGAGATAACGTTATTTTGCAGCCATGATGCCAAGGAGCTGGAGCGCATGCGGGCGAGGTCGGTTTGATGGGACAGCAGGACGAGGACCGCCTTGGCGGAGCGGTGCGAACAATGATGGGTTATGTGCGATGGATTGGTTTCGTCGCCTGCTCGTTGGCCGCGTTGGGATACGCGGCGATCGGCAACTACAACATGACAGGGCTGATGCTGGCGCTGGCTGTGCTGTCCTGGATCAACATTCGACGAAAGCGCAACAGGCCTGAACGACCGGATCGTTTTTAGCCCCATTGGGTTGAGACGTCCGACTGTCATCTTCGACTTTTCGCGTATGGCGGCAGGGCGGGCGTATCTGCGATAGTCCGCCAGCCGAAGCGATATTGTTTTGGCGTTGCGCGCGGCTCACGAGGCTGGCGGCATCGACGCATCCAGCTGTCCCCATTACAAGGCCAGCCGCGTTCTCTCTCTCTTGCATCCTTGGGTGCCCCTGGCGACTCAAACGGTCGCTACCGGTTTCTTCAGATCGTTGCCGCCTCGGTTGCGATTGTTCCATTGAAACTTACGGGCAGCACAGCCTGATCAGTGTCCCGATTCCCGCCGGAAAGGAACCCCTCTCCGGCTATCCGGTCGATTTACAGTAGGCCTACTGGCCAAAACCAGACCTAAGGGGAACCACGATGGACCTGATCCGCATCATCATCGCGATATTGCTGCCGCCGCTGGGGGTCTTCCTGCAAGTCGGCCTGGGTGGCGCCTTCTGGCTGAATATCCTGCTGACTTTGCTGGGCTATATCCCCGGCATTATTCACGCCGTCTGGATCATTGCCCGCCGCTGATCCGGCACCGTACCGAACCAGAAGCCTGGCCGTTTGGCCGGGCTTTTTTGTGCTTGCAAGCGAGGCGGTGTAAAGTCCCGTGCTGACTTGCTTGCGTGAGCTGCTATTTCACGCGATTCACCTTGAACGTGTCGGGATCAGTGCATGGCTTAATACCTTGCGTTGGTCCGCGTACTGCTGTGGGTGCCTGCCATTGGCGCACCCGGAAAGGAAACCAGATGGGCGATACATTCATCGATCAGAACCACTTCAAGCGCATCCTCAACCGCAACGTGGCGGTGCCCCTTGGTTTTGGTTTTCTCAGTGCGTTTTTCTTCAGTGCCATCGTCTATTTTCTGCTCAATGTCAGCCACTGGGTCGAGCGCTCCGTTGTAGGCGTTGCTTACGCTCATGACATGCTGAAGGTGATGGGTGATCTGGAAGCCTCAATGCGTGGCTACCTGATTGCTGGGGAGGATGTTTTTCTCGAGCCCTACCGCAATGCGCTCCCGGTCTATGACCGTCAGCTGGCACAGCTCACCGGGTTTGCAGGCCATGATCCGGTACAGCTGAACCGGGTCGAGCGCATCGCTCGGCTACACAAGAACTGGGTTGACTTTGCAGAGGAAGCGATCGATCGCAGATCCCGCAACGAGCCCGTCATCGGGTATGTGCAGAGCAAGCAAGGGCTGGAGATCAAGGAGGAGCAGCGCCGGCTCCTTAATGACTTCATCGCCTACGAAAGGCAATTACGAGCCGCTCGTACCGAAACGACGGAGATGATCACTACCGCGTTGATTGGCGGTTTCCTGCTGTTCAGCCTGATCTTCAGCGGGCTGCTGGTCTATTTCGGACGGCGTGATCTGATCAGTTTGTCGGATAGCTACTCGGAGTCGCTCACACAGCAGAAGGCGCATGCCGCCGCGCTTGAAAAGCAGGCCTGGTATCGGACCGGCCAGACCCAGCTCAGCGAATCGATGATCGGCGAGCAGGCATTGCCGACCCTAGGCCAGAACGTGCTTGGCTTCCTTGCGCGTTACCTCGGCGTGTCGGTCGGTGCGCTGTACGTCACTCAGGATGGCAAACTGCAGCGGGTCGCAGAGTTTGGCTGGGATAGAGATCGGTTGCACTCGGGCCGCACGCTTGAGCTTGGCGAGGGATTGGTGGGCCAGGTCGCTCTGGAGCGCCGCGTGATGCAGCTCGACAACGTGCCGCAGGGTTATCTGAGTGTCAGCTCTGCGCTGGGTAGCGCTGATGCCAGCTCCGTACTGATCTTCCCGGTCGAAGACAGCGGCATGCTCAACGCCGTGCTCGAAGTTGGCTTCCTGCGGCCCCTGCGCGACGAGGACAGCGAGTTGCTGCGGCGGGTCAGTGAAAACATAGGCTCGGCTATCGAGGCGGCGCGCTACCGTCAACGGCTGCAACGCATGCTTGCCGAAACCCAGCAGCTCAACGAAGAGTTGCAGGTGCAACAGGAAGAGCTGCGTGCGGCCAATGAGGAGCTCGAGGAGCAATCAAACGCCTTGCGCGAATCCCAGGCGCATATGGAAGAGCAGCAGGCCGAGCTGGAACAGACCAACGAACAGCTTGCAGAGCACTCCGAGGAACTCGCGCGACAGCGCGACGAGATGGACCGCAAGAACAATCGCCTGCATGAAGTGCAGTTGATGCTGGAAGAGCGCGCCGATGAACTGCAACGCGCCAGCCGCTACAAGTCAGAGTTTCTGGCCAATATGTCCCACGAGCTGCGCACGCCGCTGAACAGCTCGCTGATCCTCGCGAAACTGTTGGCAGACAACCCTGACGGGAACCTGCATGAAGGTCAGGTGCAGTTCGCGCGCTCGATCTATTCGGCAGGCAACGACCTGCTCAACCTGATCAACGACATTCTGGATATTTCCAAAGTCGAGGCTGGCAAACTCGATGTACATCCCGAACTGGTCGTCCTGACACGGATGGTCGATGGGCTGAAAAGCCTGTTTCTGGCGCAGGCGCTGGAGAAATCGCTGCAGTTCAACGTCGAGCTTGCCGCTGACCTGCCGCCGAGCCTTTATACCGACCGCCAGCGGCTGGAGCAGATCCTCAAGAATCTGCTGTCGAATGCGTTCAAGTTCACGGAAAAGGGCTCGGTGGAGCTACGGGTAGCGCGACATGGCGAGCAGCTCGCTTTTGCCGTAAGGGACTCGGGTATCGGCATTCCTACCGATCAGCAGGAAGTGATCTTCGAGGCCTTCCGCCAGGCCGATGGCACCACCAATCGCCGCTATGGCGGTACTGGGCTTGGGTTGTCGATTTCTCGCGAGCTGGCTCAGCTGCTGGGCGGCACCATCGAGGTAAGCAGCGAACCTGGTGCAGGCAGTGTGTTTACCTTGATCGTTCCCGAGAATTACAGCGCACCGGTGGCCACCCAGGACCCCGACGCCCTGCCTGATCTAGAAACAATCGTGGCCCCGCTGGTGCCCGCGCCGCTGGCGCCGGTTCCGGAGGCGCCGGTGCGGGGACTTGAGCACAGCGTGCAGAGTTTGGCGGACGACCGGGATGGATTCCCTTTCGAGCGCTCTGTGCTTGTGATTGAAGACGAACCGCAGTTTGCCGCCATCCTTCATGACCTGGCCCACGAACTCAAATACAGCTGTCTGATTGCACAGAACGCCGATCACGGCTTCGATACAGCGGTGCGATACCGTCCCGATGCGATCCTGCTGGATATGCGGCTGCCGGATCATTCCGGTCTGACGGTGCTCGAGCGGCTCAAGGAAAATCCCGTTACGCGGCATATCCCGGTGCACATAGTGTCGGTAGAGGACCGCAAGGAAGCCGCACTGCAGATGGGCGCCATCGGCTATGCAACCAAGCCGACGACGCGCGAGGACCTCAAGGCCGTGTTCGGCCGCTTCGAGGCGAAGCTGGCTCAGAAGGTCAAACGTATCCTGCTGGTCGAAGACGACGCCCGTCAGCGCGAAAGCGTGTCGAGGCTGATCGAGGATGTGGACATCGAGATCACTGCTGTGGAGTTTGGCGAGCAGGCTCTGGAGCTGCTGCGTTCCACCGTGTTCGATTGCATGATCATCGACCTCAAATTACCGGATATGGACGGCCACGAGCTGCTAGAACGCATGGCGCGTGAAGACATCTGCTCCTTCCCGCCGGTCATCGTTTATACCGGCCGCAACCTGACCCGCGATGAGGAGGGCGCGCTCCTGAAGTACTCGCGCTCGATCATCATCAAGGGCGCACGGTCACCGGAGCGCTTGCTCGACGAAGTCACGCTGTTCCTGCACAAGGTCGAATCGGACATGCCACCGGAGCGGCAGAAGATGCTCAAAAGCGTGCGCAGCCGCGAAAAGGCCTTCGAGGGCCGCAAGATCCTGGTGGTCGACGACGACGTGCGTAACGTCTTCGCCCTGACCAGTGCATTGGAGCAGAAGGGCGCGCTAATCGAGATTGCCCGTAATGGTCACGAGGCCATCGCTCAGTTGCAGACTGTCGGCGATATCGATCTGGTGCTGATGGACATCATGATGCCGGAGATGGACGGGTTCACCGCCATGCAGGAGATCCGCAAAGATCCACGCTTCGCCAAGCTGCCGATCATTGCCGTGACCGCCAAGGCGATGAAGGACGATCAGGATCGCTGCCTGCGCTCTGGCGCCAATGATTACCTGGCCAAGCCCATCGATCTGGACCGTCTGTTTTCCCTGATCCGTGTCTGGCTGCCAAAAGTGGAGCTGCTGTGACATGCCGGACCGCAACCAGGCCATCGAACTGAAGCTGCTGATCGAAGCGATCTACCTGCGCTACAGCTACGATTTTCGTGACTACTCCAGTGCCTCGCTCAAGCGCCGCGTATTGTTGGCGCTCAAGCAGATGAACTGTGAAAGTATCTCGGAGCTGCAACGCCGGATTCTCTACGACCCGCAGGCGTTCATGGAGCTGCTGCAGTTTCTAACCATCCCGGTAAGCGAGATGTTCCGCGACCCAAGCTACTATCTGGCGTTGCGTGAGCAGGTGATCCCGGTGCTGCGCACCTACCCGTCGCTGAAGATCTGGGTTGCCGGTTGCAGCACCGGCGAAGAGGTCTACTCGATGGCCATCCTGCTCAAAGAGGAAGGCCTGCTCGACCGCACCATCCTGTACGCCACTGACATCAATCCACGGTCGTTGGAGCGGGCTCGCCAGGGCATTTTCAACATCGAAAACATGCGCCAGTACACCGGCAACTATCAACGTGCCGGTGGAAAGCACAGCCTCAGCGATTACTATACGGCGGCCTATGAGTCGGCAATCATGGATAAGTCCTTGAAGGAGAACGTTACGTTCGCCGACCACAGCCTGGCGACCGATAGCGTCTTCGCCGAAACGCAGTTGATTTCCTGCCGCAACGTGCTGATCTACTTCAACAAGCCGCTGCAGAACCGCGCCTTCGGCCTTTTCCACGACTCACTCTGTCATCGGGGCTTTCTCGGTCTCGGCAGCAAGGAAACCGTTGAGTTTTCAGGCTATGCCGAGCAGTTCGAGGCGTTCGACAAGCCGGAAAGGGTGTTCCGCAAACTATGACGCTCTCTGCCGCCGATGCCTTTATAAAAAAGCCGGACCGCCCCGTGGATGCCGTGGTGATCGGTGCGTCGGCAGGCGGGTTGGCTGCGCTCAGCGCATTGGTAAGCGGGCTGCCTCAAGCCTATCGGTTGCCACTGCTGATGGTTCAGCATGTGCCGCCAACCGGGCCGACACAGTTGGTGGAGATTTTCCAGCGCAAGACTGAACTGGCCGTGAAGGAAGCGGGCGACAAGGAGCCCGTTCTCGGCGGCACACTCTACTTCGCGGCGCCCGGTTACCACCTATTGGTCGAGACGGACCTGAGTTTGTCGCTCAGCCAGGACGATGCAATGCATTTCTCCAGACCCTCGATCGACGTGCTCTTCGAATCGGCGGCCGATGCCTGGGGCGAGCGTGTCGCCGGCATTCTCCTGACCGGTGCCAACGAGGACGGCGCCGCCGGCCTTGAGGCGATCAAGCAGGCCGGCGGCCTCACCATTGTTCAGGACCCCGGCGAAGCCGAGGTTCCTACCATGCCACTTGCAGCACTCCAGCGCTTCGCGCCGGATTACATTTTGCCCTTGCGCGATATCCATCGACTGTTGCGTGAACTGGAGTGACCCATGCTCGACCACACCGATGAAGCGAACCTGCTGATAGTCGATGATTTGCCTGAAAATCTGCTGGCTCTGGATGCGCTGCTGAAGGCGCCAGGCATTCGGGTGCATCAGGCTGAGTCGGCTGAGCAGGCACTGGAGCTGCTGCTTCGCCATGAGTTCGCGCTGGCCATACTCGACGTTCAGATGCCTGGCATGGACGGCTTTCAACTGGCTGAGTTGATGCGCGGCACCGAGCGCACCAAGCAGATTCCGATCGTCTTCGTCAGTGCCGCCGGACGTGAGCTCAACTACGCTTTCAAGGGCTACGAGAGCGGCGCGGTCGACTTCATGCAGAAGCCGCTGGATACCCACGCAGTGCGCAGCAAGGTCAGCGTGTTCGTCGACCTGTATCGCAATCGCAAGCGGCTGGCACGACAGCTTGAAGAGCTGGAGCGCAGCCGTCGCGAACAGGAAGTGCTGCTCGACGAGCTACGCACAACGAAGGTCGAACTGGAGAATGCGGTTCGCATGCGCGACGACTTCATGTCCATCGTGTCCCATGAGCTCAAAACCCCACTCAATACCCTGATTCTCGAAGTGCAGTTACGCAAATTGCAGCTCGGCCGCAGAAGCGTCGCTGCGTTCAGCCAGGACAAGCTGCAGCAGATGGTCGACAAGGATGAGCGGCAGATTCAGAGTCTCATCCGCCTGATCGATGACATGCTCGATGTATCACGTATCCGCACCGGCAAACTGTCTATCCGGCCGACGCAGGTGGATCTGGGAAAGCTGGTAGCCAGCGTGGTGGAGAATTTCGCCCCGCAGATGGAAGCGAGTGGTTGCACGCTGCTGTTCCAGCGTCCCGAGCCGGTGATCGGACTTTGGGACGAGTTCCGTATCGAGCAGGTGCTGGCGAACCTGTTGACCAATGCCATGCGTTATGGGGCTGGCAAGCCTGTGCAGGTAAACGTCAGCGTGACGGCCACGGACGCCTGCATCGAGGTGCGCGACCACGGTATCGGTATCAGCCAGAAAAGCCTGGAGCGCATCTTCTGTCAGTTCGAGCGAGCTGAAGGCAGCGAAAGCAGCGCCGGGCTCGGGCTTGGACTGTTCATCGCCGAGCAGATCGTCAAGGCGCACGATGGGCGCATTCAGGTTGAGAGTGAAGAGGGCAAGGGCGCGCTGTTCCGCGTTCTGCTGCCGCTGAACGTCTGAGGCGGCCCCGGCCGAAACTCAGGTCCAGTCCAGCTGCGGCCAGCCCCGGGCTTCGGCCTGTTCGCGCAATAGCGGATCAGGATTCACCACGTGTGGGTGCGCCACCTGCTCAAGCAGCGGCAGGTCATTGATTGAGTCCGAATAGAAATGCGCGCCGTCCAACGACTCGCCCGCTGCTTCGGCCCACTCGCGTAGCCGCGCTACCTTGCCCTCGCGGTAGGTCAGTACACCACGGGTATTGCCGCTGTAGAACCCGTGCTGCTCTTCAAGCTGGATGGCCAGCACCTCTTTGATTCCGAGTCGTTCGGCTACAGCCCCGACGAGAAACTCTGCCGAAGCGGATATCACCAGAATGCGGTCGCCGGCCTTGCGATGCGCAGCGATGCAGCGCATCGCGTCGCTGTAGATCAGCGGCTCGATCACGTCCTCGACGAAGGGCCCGACGACGTGGTCGACTTCTTCGGCGGTGCGGCCCACCAGTGGCGCCAGGCTGAAGGCCATGTAGTCTTCCATCGCCAGCGTGCCGAAGGCGTATGCGGCCATCAGCTCCGCATCCTTGCGCAGAAAGGACTCTCCATCTACCCAGCCGATCTTGGCCATCTCATGGGCCCAGAGACTGGCGCAGTCGCCGTCGATCAGGGTTTCGTCCAGGTCAAAAATTGCCAGTGCCATCAAGCCACCTCGTGAATTGCCGAAGCGTCGATGGTAAGGCTTACCTGGCGGCCGCGGGGATAGAGATCGGCTGATGAGCGATTAAGCACGTCCACCAGCAGCTCGACGTTTTGTGCTTCGACGCGGTAGCGGATGACGTTACCGAGCAGGCTGTGGCTTTTGATCACCCCGGTGATGCCGTCACCCATCGCACCGGTTCCGCTCAGAGCGATGGCTTCCGGACGGATCGCAACTTGCGCACCGATGGATCGTTGCAGCAGGCGCGAGGCGACGTCGGCGTTGAGCAGGTTGTAGTTACCGATAAAGCTGGCCGCGAACGCATCCACCGGTGCGGTGTAGAGGGTTTCAGCATCGGCGCTTTGGACGATCCGTCCGGCATTCATCAGCAGAATGCGATCGGACAAGGTCAGGGCTTCCTCCTGATCATGGGTGACGAAAATGGTGGTCAGTCCCAACTCCTGCTGGATCGCGCGGATCTGCTCGCGCAGATGCTTGCGGATACGCGCGTCCAGTGCTGACAACGGTTCATCGAGCAATAGCAGGCGAGGGCGGGTCACCAGCGAGCGCGCCAGGGCGACTCGCTGGCACTGGCCACCGGAAAGCTGACTGGGATAGCGACGCGCGAAGTCGTTCAACTCGACCATCTCCAGAACCTCGGCGACCCGGCGGGTACTTTCGTCTCGCGCGGTCTTCTGCATGCGCAGACCGAAGGCGACATTCTGTTCAACCGTCATGTTGGGGAATAGCGCATAGCTCTGGAACACCATGCCGATCTGTCGCTTTTGTGGCGACAGAGGCACCAGATCCTCACCCTCGATCAGGATCTGCCCGCCGTCTACCTCGGTAAGGCCTGCGATACAGCGCAGCAGCGTGGACTTGCCGCAGCCTGAAGGGCCAAGCAACGTGATCAGCTCGCCTTTGGCTATTTCGCAATTGATGTCGCTGAATACGCGGGCGTCACCGAAGGCTTTGTGTAGGTTGCGAATGCTGAGAAAGCTCATGGTGGGCCTCGGTGGCGAGCAAGTGATGTGGTGTGGCGAGCCGCGGTGCGCGGATTTGGGCGGGGACATTCGCGAGCAAGCTCGCTCCTACATCAGGGTCTGACTGCACATCCTTGTAGAAGCGAGCTTGCTCGCGAACCGTCACGGCGCAGGTTCTCTGTTGTCTCGGTTCAGCCGGGTCGCCGCCCAGGTGAACACCAGCACGAAAAAGAAATAGGAGACGACCAGCGCACTGTTGAAGTGACCGCTGCTGTTTTTCATGTTGTTCAGGTACACCTGCAGCGTTTCGTAGCGCGTGCCCACCAGCAGGTTAGCGAACACGAACTCGCCGAACAGAAAGGAGAACGACAAAAACAGTGACACCATCAGCCCCTTGCGCAGGTTCGGCAGCACGACGAGGAACGCGGCCTTCCAAGTGCTGGCGCCGAGCAAGTGGGCGGCGTCCATCAGGTCGCGCAGGTTGATCGCTTGCAGGTTGTTGCTGATGGCGCGGTACATGAACGGCAGGGCAATGGTGAAGTAGGCGCCAATCAGAATCCACGGCGTACCGACCAGCGCCAGCGGGCCCGAGCCGTGAAGTTGCAGCAGTCCGACTGAAGACACCACTGGCGGCACCGCGAAGGGCAGCAGGATCAAGACGTTCATCAGACCGTCAAGTTTCGGGAAGTGGTAATGCACCACGAATAGCAACGGCAAGATCAGTACCACAGCCAGCGCCAGGGCACCAAAGCAGACCAGCAAGGACTGGCCGAATGCACGCAGAAAGCGTTCGTCGCTCCACAGCTGCAGGTACCAGTCGATGGTCAGGCCATCCGGCAGGATGGTTGCCGACCAGCTGCTGGATATCGAATAAAGAAAGGTCGCCGCCAACGGCAAGAGCAGGATCAGAAACAGCAGCCACACCACGACACGATGGTAGAGCTGGCCGCGCCTGGCATCAGCGGCTCGCATGGTGGCTCCTCTTGAGCAACAGCTGGTGCGCCACGGTGATCACCGCCATCAGCCCGACTAGCACCATTGCCAGGGCGCTGGCCATGTTCGGGTCCAGGGAAATATCGCCGGACACCATCGCCGCGATGCGGATCGGCAGCACGTTGAAATTGCCGGTGGTGAGGTAGTAGACCGTGGCATAGGCGCCCAGCGCATTGGCCAGCAGGATGACGAAAGTGCCGAGCAGCGCTGGGGTGAGCACCGGCAGGCCGATATGGCGCCAGTAACTCCAGGTCCCGGCCCCAAGCAGGGCGGCCGACTCGCGCCAATCCTCGCGCAGCGCATCGAACGCCGGGTAGAGCAGCAGTACGCCCAGCGGAATCTGGAAATAGGTGTAAAGCACGATCAGGCCGGTTTTCGAATAGAGGTTGAAGTCCTCGATGATCCCGGCCTGCTTGAGCAGAATCGTCAGTGCGCCGTTGAAGCCGAGCAGGATGACGAAGGCGAACGCCAGCGGCACGCCTGCGAAATTGCTGGTCATGTTGGAAAAGGCCATGACGAAATCGCGCAGCCTGGAATCGACCTGCCGGAGCGAGTAGCTACCGAGAATCGCGATGACAATGCCGAACAGGCTCGACCAGAACGCGATCTGCAGGCTGTGCTTGATCGCTTGCAGATAGAACTTCGAACCAAAGATTTTCTGGAAGTTGGCCAAGCCCCAGCCGTTGGGCGTGTTCAGGCTGTTGATCGTCACCCACAAGAGCGGGGCGATCTGAAAGGCAAGAAAGAACAGGGCGAAGGGCAGCAGACAGAGCAGCGCCAAGTGTTTGCCACGAGCGGGTCTGCGGCCTACTGCGGTCGGAACTGCATGGTCGCGAATCGCGGCGGTCTTGAGGTTGTTCTCGAGCGGCGCGCTCATTTCAGCAGCTCCCCGCACACCGGTTTGTCATGCGGTACGCCGAGCAGTTCACACAGCGTGCCGCACAGCTGGGTCTGTTTCGGACGCGCCGAGAGATCGAGACTGAACGCCGAGCCCAGGACAAACAACGGCACCTCGCGCTCTTCCGGTAGAAGGCCGTTGTGAGAGCGGTCGTTGTTCATCCCGTGGTCTGCCGTGACCACTAGCTGATAGCCGTCATCGAGCCAGCGTTGCAGGTACTCCGCCAGCAGGATGTCGGCGCGCCGCGCCGCGTTGCGGTACTGGGACGAATCCAGCCCGTGCTTGTGCCCTGCATCGTCGATGTTCATCGGGTGCACCAACAGGAAATCGGGGCGATGGCGCAGTCGCAGGCTATCCGCATCGGCGAACAGGTGCGAATCCGGGTAGTGGTCTTCGTAGTAGAAATGGCCGTACTGGATCGGCAGCTCTGGGGTTTCGCTGTGACGGTCGCGCGCGGCGTGAAAGGGCGCGCGGTTATACAGCTCGCTGATCCAGTGATAAGCCGCGGCCGCCGTGATCAGTCCGGCGTCGCTGGCATAATGGAAGACGCTGCGCTCGGTGGACAGGCGCACCACATCGTTATGCACGATGCCACTTTCAATGGGCGACACGCCGGTGAGGATGCACTCATACAACGGTCGGGATAGGGCCGGCAGCTTGCACTCCATCCGGTACAAGGCGCCGCGCCCGGCCATGCAATACGCCTGCAGGTGCCCGAGCGCGTGCTCGGCAACGCCGTAGCTGAGGCCGTCGAGCACAACGAGGATGGCTTTACCCATGCTTGGGTTTCCTACCTGATGTTTTCTGTAGGAGCGAGCTTGCTCGCGAAGTCACCCATTGATCGAGCACCTTCGCGAGCAAGTACGCTTACGGCTGGCGGAGCTCCCGCAATCGATCACTCCATTTCGATAATCACGTTTTCCTGCCATTGCTGCGGCAGCGCCTTTGCGGTTGCCTCCCAGGCTTCGGCATTCTTGATGGGTTTGACCTTGGCGTACTGCTCGTTTGGCAGCAGCTTGGCCTGCACGTCGGCAGGCAGGGTCAGGTGTTCAGCCCGAATAGGCCGCGCGTTGCCCTTGGCCAGATTGATCTGCCCGGCGTCAGAGAGGATGTACTCACGGGCCAGCTTTGCGGCATTGGGGTGCTTGGCCCATTTGTTGATGATGGTCGAATAGCCGGAAATCACCGATCCATCGGAGGGAATCAGCACTTCAAAGCGGCTCGGGTCGATCTGATCGCGGTAGGACAGGCCGTTGAAGTCCCAGACCACGCCGACTTCCACTTCACCGCGTTCCAGCGTCTGGATCGTCGGGTTCGACAAGGACAGGCGACCCTGCTTGGCGATCTCGGCAAAATAATCCAGCCCCGGCTGGATGTTCGTCTCATCACCACCGTTAGCGATGGCGGCCGCCAGCACACCGTTTACGGCCTGTGCGGCAGCACTCACGTCCCCAATGGCGACCTTGTATTTGCCATCCTTGAGCTCCGCCCAGGAGGTCGGCGCCTTGTCGACCAGCTGCTTGTTGACAATGAAGGCAATCGAGCCGGTGTAGGCCAGCATCCAGTGACCATCCTTGTCCTTGGCCCACACCGGGATCTGCTCCCAGGTCGTCGGCTTATAGGGTTGCGTCACGCCTTGCTGGACGGCGATCGGCCCGAAGGCGGCACCGACGTCACCGATGTCAGCGGTGGCGTTGTCCTTCTCAGCGGCGAACTTGGCGATCTCCTGGGCCGAGCTCATGTCGGTGTCCATGTGCTTGAGACCGTACTTCTTTTCCAGATCCTGCCAGGTGTCCTTCCAGTTGGCCCAACTGTCCGGCATGCCGACGCTGTTGACCTCACCTTCCGCACGCGCCGCCTCTTCGAGACTTTTCAGGTCCGTTTGTGCAGCGTTCGCCGATGACGCCAGGGCGATTGCCGATCCAAGCAGTGATGCCAGCAGCAGTCGTTTCATCAGAAGCTCCTTTCGCAGGTCAGATTGGTCTAGATCAGTAAGACTGAAGCCAATCTAGGGCGCGCAAATGACAGTTTGATGTCGTTGCCTCCGCCATCGCCTCTAGTGGGCGACACTGCGACAGGAGGGCCGTAGCAAGCCTAGCTCAGGCTGAGTGCCTTGCCTGGCGCTGTTCCCATTGCTTTCACCAATGCGTTGACCGGGCATAAACAACCGCTGCGCGGGTGCCGTACGCAACGATGTCACGTACTGGTCATTTAGCTTGCTTAACTTCAACAGCCTGTTTGCGGTTGAAAATGACAGGAGCAAGTGCTCCGTTCTGGTGCTGGACTAGTCCAGCAATGGAGAAGGTGATGCATGACGAGGTACCGCGGGCGGTTACGGCGATCTGCCGATCCTTGCAGGAGCAGATCGCTCACGGGTTGCTGCGGCCCAGCGGGCAATTGCCGTCCGAACGCAAACTCAGCGAACTCTTCGACACTACACGGATCACGTTGCGAGAGGCGCTGGGCCAGCTGGAATCACAGGGGCTCATCTACCGAGAGGATCGCCGTGGCTGGTTTGTCTCACCGCCTCGGATCGCCTATAACCCGCTGGTGCGCAGCCACTTCCATGCGATGGTCCAGGAGCAGGGCCGGATCCCGGCGACGGAGGTCTTGTCCGCCCGGCTGATGCCGGCTGCCGCGGACATCTGCGCGCGCTTGGCGCTGCCCGCGTTATCCGGTGTCATCCAGATCCGCCGCGCTCGACGCATCGATGGCCGTCTGGTGCTCTACGTCGAACACTATCTGAACCCCAGCTACTTCCCGGGCATTCTCGACTACGACCTGACCCGCTCCCTGACCGAGCTCTATTCGAGCGAGTACGGCATCCACTACGGCCGCGTCCGCTTCGACATGGTCCCCACCGCTCTCCATCCCGAAGCCGCCTCAACCCTGCGTACCGCCCCCGGCAGCCCAGCCCTGCGCATCACCCGCCTCAACCGCGACCAGCATGATCGGCTGATTGATTGCGACGTGGAGTATTGGCGGCACGACGCGATTCATGTGTGTGTGGAGGTGCCGGAGTGGTAAGCGAGAGGCTTTTTAGAGCTGTTAGGCGGGTTTGGCCAACGACGCAAGCTCGGCCTCTCGCTCAGCGATGGCCAGCTCCAGCTCGGGTGAGCGTTTGGCCCATTGTGCGGGCGGCAGGGGCTTGGACCATTCGACGACTTCGGGGGCGGTGAGTTCGGGGATATGGGCGAGTTTCTTGGTCAGTAAAACGGCGATCCAAGGTGCACCAAAAATAGTCAGCCCGGTGAAGGTTGAGAAGGCGGCAGCGTACTCTTTGGCTTTCAGCTCATCGAACAGTTGGCCGAAAAGCCCCCGCCAAACGCCGAGGTATCCCTGTTGCTCCACTTTGCTACTTCTTTCTGCATGGGAGCTGTCAGGTACTGCATCTGGCCCGATCTCCATAAAGCTGCGAATACACTCCCACTGCGCCATTGAGGAAATGCCGCCGCCGGGATTGACCATCAGCACCCAGCCTTTCTTGTCGGGGCCGTAGGTCTCATGCTCTTGGCCCTTGAGCGGAAACCACAGCAGGAGGCTGCCATGCTTAGTCGACCCATAGGTGCCAAGGTTGGTGACGCTGGGGGCAATGGCATATACGCGCTCCCAGGGCACGAACCAGTAGCTGCCGTCCGGTTCGGTAATACAGACTTCGCGGCGTTGACGGTTGAAGCGGATCGGCGGTGTCAGTGGTTTTCGCCACTGTTTGATAAAGAAGTACCAGAGGGTGCCCATAAGCCCTCCTCCCATAAAAGCTAGCATCGCTAGGCTTAGCCAATAGTCTCCTGTTGAAGCAACCCAGGCAGAGACCGTAAGCACTAAGACCGTCCCCATGTGCAGCGTCAGCCAACCCGCCGCCATGGCAAAGCTGCCGATATCCAGATATATCTCGCTCTTGCGCCAGATGATATTCATCAAGTCGCTCGCAGGCTGTCCGGTAGGGATGGGCAAAGGGGCCAGGTGCTCCTGCTTCCAGAGCAAGCTCAGTTCCGCTTCTCCGGCGTGTTCGGTCATGTCGCCTCCCTGGGGTGTAACTGGCTTGAACTGACCACAAAGGCGCTGTAGCAGTCACTCAGAAGCGGACCGTCGTCGGAACCATGCTCGACGACCGTCGAGCCGGTGATGATATAGCGCATACCCATGTAACCACCAACCACTGGACTATCCAGCCCTAGTGTGCCGGTCTGCATGGCAAGCGGGCTATGGTACAGAACCTGGAGTTGCCAGTACGCGCAGGCGTCGAGCCGCGGTAACGCGCCGCCCAGACGCAGGCCCATGCCCTGTTGGATGGGCAGCCAATTGCTTTTGAGGTCACTCAGCCATTGCTGGGTGCAGTTGGTCGGGGTGTTGTGCTCGTCGAAGGCAACCAACTTTAAATATAGCTGAGAGCGTTCAGGGTCGGCACCGGGCAAAAATACGTGCAGGCTTTCTGTTTCGCTATGCAACAAGATGTTGTTGCCGCTATGGCCAATCTTGCTGATCAGCTTCGATTCGGCAGCTAATCGCGGCTTGAACAGAAGGTTAATTAGAGTTTGCAGCTCCTCGCTCTGGCTGGCGAGGCTGTCACCCCAGCGCCGCTCGTTACCCCAGCAACACTGCTCGAGGAACGCCTGTAGCTCGCTGTCTCTGAAAAAGTTCCAAACCAGATAAAGACCCTCGACGATGAGCAGTATCCAGTTCAACGGCACCATTCGCAGGGTAAACCATTTAATCGCCTGCTGGGTGGTCCACTGGCCGGTCAGTGCCATGTAGGTGGCATAGCCACCCAGCCCCGTTTGTGCGGCCATCAGGCCGAGTACGGCACCGTCGTGGCTCAGGCGTGCCGCGTGATTGGCTGTCCAATAAGCGCCATCTTTCTGCATTTCGGCAGAGAGTCCGGCCAAGTCGGCCATGCTGCCAAATGCTGCCAGTGCTGCTGTGGTAAAGCCGAATAGGGTTACGAGCGGAGCTTTCAAGGATACGTTTGATGCCTTGAAATTGAGGCGCGCCTCTACTCGCCCCGTTGATTCCCAAGCCGCTCCCACTACTGCCGAGAAAGCCGCTCCCATCTTGAGACTCTCGGCCACATGTTCACGTTTTCGCACATCGTCATTTTCCCGATGTTGATTCCGCAAATTGAGTTCAAGCACATTGTTCAAGTGCAGCAGCAATGCGGCGAGAGGGAGCACGCCGCCAAAGGTGTTCAGGCTCCTGATCCCGGTGACGGTCGGGGCCAGGCCTTTCTGCAAACGCTGACCGGTTTGCTGACCCCAGTCCCACAGGCGTTGTCCCACACTGCCGCTGAGAACAAAGCCGATTTGGCCGGCCTTGATTGGGGCGTCAACGCATAGGCGCATAATCAACAGCAGACCTTGTAATGGCCTCGGAAAACGGTGGATCAGATTGGCCGCCACTGCCGTGGTGGATAGATGTTCGGCCTGCAACGAAGTGAAGGCCGCAGACAAACGAGAAACTGCCTTGCTCCAGTCGTCCCCTCCGGGGCCTCCCAGATCACTAAGCCAAGCCAACTTGCCGCCAGCAACCATACTGCCGATCAGCTGTCCGACGGCAGCCTGATTGGCGCCGGTCAATGCGCCTTCTACATCGTTGGCACGGTCTGCTAAGTCCACGAGTGGGGGGGTGAAACCACTGCTTAGCAAGCTGAACGGCTTATCTATAGAAGGCGCACGCAACAGATTGATGGCCAACTGGGTGCCCGCACCGGTGCTGCACAACTCGCTCAGGCTGTTGAGCGACAACTCACTCAACCAACTGCAATGTTCACTTTCTTCATAGTCGGCATACCAAAGTGCCTGGCCGTGGCGTGCTAGATAACTGGTCATATCGCTATGCAACACGTTGCGGCGTGCGGTCAGCCATTCCCGGTGCGGCTCGGCAACCTTGGCAATCCACTCCTGCATGCTGGCTAACTGAACACGGTCGGCAACCTGGGCGCCGCTTTTGGCTTCGGTCATGTTGCGGATTTTTTCGGCCTGATAGGCCATGACAACGTCCTGGAGCTGCGTGTGCAGATCCGCAGGAATGAACGGCCTGGTCGGTGCCAACACCGACGCTTCGCGTCGGTGGATGTCAGCTATTCGGGCATCCGCCGCAGCATGGCCAATTTTGTGCCTTTGGTGCTGATTGACTTCGGTTTCTTCATCCAGCAAAGGCTTAAGCTCGTTCTTGGCTTTTAGCAGTGTTTCGCCTTGCTCGGGGGTGAGCTGGATATCGCGGTCCCGGTAGCGATAATTGAGCAGGTTGCTCAACTCCGCGCCGTCTTCGGTGATCAGGCTATTGATAAAACCCGCAATCAGTCCTTTATGAGCGTTTTGGTGGTCCCAGGCTTCCTCCCGTAGGTTGACCATCCGTTGCTCATTGTTGAGGTCGCGTAGCACACCTAAATCGTCGTCCAGGCTGGCAAACACGCCATGGAGCACGCTTGCCTGACTGCGCGCCTGGGCCAGCCAGGTATCTGTGGCGGGCACATCCCATGGTTCTGCGCTCCATTCGCCGGGCGCGTGATCGGCGGCCTCTGGCGTGCGGGCGGCGGCTCGTTCGCGCTCATGCAGCCAATTGCGTGCATGGACATAGGTCTGAACACGCTCAGGGGTTGGGTCGCCCATCATCTGCTGGCCGAGGGCATCCACTCCCTCACGGTAGGCCTCGCCGTTTTGTGCATAGTCGTGGGACAGGGCTCGATCACGGATCTCGTACATCAGCTCGGCCATGACTTGGTCGGCGCTGGCCAAGGCCGGGCAATGGTCGGCCTCCAGGGTGCGTGCGACTTGAGTCAGGCTTATGCGCCGCATGCGGGCGCGGCGTTCGTTTGATTCGTTGGAGAGGCGCTGGTGGACGGCGGCGGTTAAAGGAATCTCCGTATAAAGCAAGAAGGCATCGTGCTGCTTGTTCAGCGCGATGCCGGCAATTGTGCCGTTGGGCATTTTTTTGACAGCATCGTCTAGCTCCTGCTCCAGCAGCAGACCATCGGCGGCTACGGCGAAGCGGCGTAGCGGACCTTGGTCGTGCCAGAGGTAGAGATAGCCGGGACGCAGGCGACGTAGGGCCATGGGGTGGCTGAGCGTTTTGGTGGCCGGCTTGCAGCGGATGTGGTTGGCGGCCAGTTCGGCCAGAGCATAGCGAACAGGAACAATAAATAACTCGGCCTGACGCGCAGGGCAGCTGGCGACGGGGCTGGACAGATCGTCCTTTTCAAAGTCCTGTTGCGCTGCCCTGTCGGCCTGGGCCAAGCGTAGCGTTCGGTCCAGAGGGCGGACGGTCATGCGACTGACTCCTTGTCGGTGCGCAGCAACTGGCATTGCAGTTCCGCGATGAGGTTGTCCAGGCGTTGCGAGGGTAGCGGGCCGCGTTGTTCGAGCAACCGCCGATAGGTGTCGTGTTCAGGAGCGTGTGGGAAATCACGGCCCAGTTCGACTAGCAAGCCAGCCCAACGGGCGACCTCATCGGCAGCGCTATAGCCGTAGCGCGCTGCGCTTTGCCGGCACTGGGCAGCGAACTGCTGCTGAGCGGCAGTATCCAAGCTCTGTAGCGATTCGGGGAAGAAACGCTGAAGGTGGGTCAGAAGGCGCCTATCGAAGCTGGCATACTTGGCCTCGCTCATCTGCTCCAGTTGCTGCTGTGAGAGCCGCAGCCAGGGCCTGTCCTCATAGCGAGCGAATGTTTGCGATCTGAAAGTGCGTACGACCTCCATTGCTGCGCCGGAATTTGACTGTAGGCGAAGACGACTCACCGGCCCCATCGAAAGGTTGCGTTCATCTGTTGTCAGCGCGTCCAGCCATAGCGCCGTGATTCTCGGATCGTAATAGCGGAACAGCGTGGTTTGGTCGCTTTCCAGGCGGACATGAATCAGGCTGCGCAAGTGCTCGACCAGCTCGTCCTCGCTTGCATCGGACTCAAGCCAAATGCCAACCGTTGCTTGCCATTCAAGATGGAACACCCGCTCCAGATCGCTGTGCGATCGCACTTCTATTAGCATCGGGCCCACTTCTGCTAGGGCTTCATAAGCGGTTTGCTGATAAAGCAGATGCAGCGAGGGAGCCGCTTCCAGACTATAAAGCCGAGCGGGAAGGCCTTCGATTTGGGCACCGTCCAATAACAGGTAGCAAATCGGTTGCGTTGGGGCGGTCATACCTCAACCTCCGCCTGCTGGCAGATTTCACAAACAGGCAAAGCGGTACGCGCCGCCTGTTGCAACGCCTGCTTTTGCGCTTGGATTAACAGTTCCCCGGCCCGGTCCGTATCTGCTGCCTTCACCGTGCCAGGCAACACAGGCGATGCCCCTGAGCCATTCGCCGGTGCGCCACCCGAGTTCATTCTGATCAAAGGCCCAACCATCGTGATTCCACTGGCATTGAGCTTGATGAAGCTGCCGCCCGCTTTGAAGGTCAGTTCGCTGCCGGCTTCGAGCACGACTTTCAGGCCGCTGGATAAATGGATTTCGTTACCGGCTTCGATGAACTGGCCGGTACCGATCTTCAGGTGTTGGTTGCCGCCAACAGTCAGGTGGTCGTCTGCTTTGATTTCGCTGCGGCGGTCGGCGTGGGTGGTGCGGTGTTCCTCGGCTTTGAATTCGCTGTAGCTGTTGGCCTCGACAGTATCGTGCCGCTCGTGGCCGACGCGGATCTTCTGGTCGTGTTCGATGTTTTCGTCCCAGTCGCGCTGGGCGTGGACGTAGATTTGCTCCATGCCCTTGCGGTCTTCGATGCGCAGCTCGTTGTAGCCATTCCCACCGGGCGAGCTCAAGGTCTTGAAGACGCTACGGGTCTTGTTCGCCGGTAGCTCGTAGGGGACAGGATTTTCTTTGTGGTACAGGCAACCGGTAATCAATGGCTGGTCGGGGTCGCCTTCTAGGAAGGTGACCAGCACTTCCATACCAATGCGTGGAATGGCAATGGCGCCGTAGCGGTCGCCGGCCCAGCTGGACGAGACGCGCAACCAGCAACTGGTGTGCTCGTCGGCTTTTCCTTCGCGGTCCCAGAAAAACTGTACCTTCACCCGACCATACTCGTCGCAGTGAATCTGTTCGCCGGCTGGGCCAGTCACTACCGCGCTCTGGCTACCGAGAATGCGCGGCTTGGGATGGCTGAGTGCGGGACGGAAGGGTGCGGACCATGGAGTCGCGGTGAACTGGTTTCGGTAACCTTGTATGAAGTCGCTGGCGCCAAAGGGTGCCTCTCCCCGAAGGGAGGACGCAGTTTGTGTTGGGATGCCTGAAACGTCAGTTACGGACTCTTCCAGCACCTGCGGTTGCTTGCCTTCGTGGAACACTTCGGTCAGCAGCCAGAGCTGGTTCCAGTCGTCGCGTGGGTGCTCGCTGACGGGAAGGAAGTGACCGGTAGCTAGCAGCGGCTGGTCACTCGTGCCTTCAGCCAGTTCAAAGTCGTGGCGATGGCGTTCCAGAGCGCGGCGGGACAGGTGCTTGCCGCGCGCGCGGTCGACGAAGCGGCCAGGGTAGCCGTAGTCTTCAATGTCGGGCTGGGCGTCGCTTCGTACCGAAGCCTCCATGGTCAGGCGGGGCTTTTCGAAATCGTAATCGCGGCGGGTGACGCTGGCGGTGCGGGTCTCGATGCGTACACCGAAGCGCTTGATGACCGGCTCATCGGCGACAAGTCCGCTGTCCTGTTGATAGGCCATCGGGGCAAGTGTTTGAAACACCGTCTGGTCATCGCCAAACACAAGCATGTGGCCGGTATCGCTGTGCTGGAAGTGGTAGTGAATGCCTTCTTCTTCACAGAGACGCTGGATGAATTGGAGATCCGTTTCATCGTACTGAACGCAGTAGTCCCGCTCCGGGTAGATCACCGGGCCAAGATCGAAACGGTGGCGGTCACCGGCAAGAATGCCGTGCTCTTCGAGCACCTTGGTGATGATCTGCGGTACCGAGAGGTGCTGGAATATGCGCTGGTTGGTGCGGTGAGCCAGATAAGCGAGCTGTGGGCGCAAGGTGACGCGATAGCGCGTCAGCCGTTTGCCAGAATTGCCCTGAGCTGCACTGTAGATCAACCCATGAATGCCGTTGCCGCTGGGCGCCAGCGCTAGGAAGGCCTGCTGGTGCAACAGGGCTTCAAGGTTCAGATCAGGGCGCTCGCTGACCAGCTCGATGTCGAATGAATAAGTCTGCGAGAGCGCCTCACGGCCTCTGAACTCGAGTACCTGCAGATCATGCTGGACGCCTTCGATGAGGAGGCTGAAATGCGTGTCGTTGGCCGGATTGAACATTCCCTGTTCCTTTATAACCAGTCCATGGCAGCGAGCCGCTAAGGGTTCGCAAGTCGGCATCGCTTGGATTCATGCGTGCCGTAGTGCGGACTGGCAAAGCGTCCAGTTCCGCAGATGTCTGTGGCTATTTTCGCGCGTTTGGCGATATGGCCGTGTGAAGTACTACGTCGTTTATCGAATGCGTCGTTTGAAAACGCATCGGCCAGGTAAACCTGGCCGATGTTGACTAACCGTGGCCGAGGGCCTAATCGAGGCTTAGGCCGAGATCGGGGTGCGCCAGTCATCAGAGCCGGAAGTGCCGGACACTTCGTGGGTCCAGACGATTTTGCGGTAGGTGAAGTACACGTCTTCCAGGTGGGTGAAGTGGGACATGTTCGGGTCCTGGCAGTTGGGCATACGCGACTGCACGTCGACGATCACTGCGTCTTCCAGTTCGATGGTGAAGTAGTGCTCTTGAGTACCGGTCGAAGATGTGCGGTACCACTCCAGGCGGCACTTGTTCAGACGTTCGCCGGAGGTCAGAGCGTTGAAGATCAGCGGCGACGATTTGTCGAACACCTTGGTGATCATCAGCGGCTTGTGGACGCGCTGGCCGGTAGGCTGGCCCGACTGTGGATCGCGCGGGATGATGACCTGGTGCTGAAAAGCCTGCACCAGGATCTGGTCTTCGTGTCCTTCCTGGAAGATATTGCCGACCGAGTCCTCGGTGAAAGTGCCTGCAGTGATCAGACCTTGCTTGGTGCCTTCGAGGGACAGATACGCGGGTGTTGGCATGAACGCTCTCCTTGCCTTGATGATTGCCGAAATGGCCAGGAAAGGAGTACAAGGCGCGTGCCATATTAAAAATGTTATTACTTATCAGTGGTTTATATTCTTTCCTATGCTCGGTTCCTGCCTGGGTGGGGGACGGCTCACATTACGCTGAGCAACTTCCTGCCGAGAGCTGCGCAAGATTTGGCGCATGGACACGTGAGCCGTGCATTGCCGCGCCTAGCAGCGGGCTCGGCCCGGTCTCACAGCGAAACGCTGCGCAGCATGTTGCGCATACCAAGGGCTCAGGATGAGCAGCTGATTTCCAGATGTTTGCCCCATTCAGGCGGGCGCTCGGCGTAGCGCTCCATGCCGGGCTGCTCGTCGAAAGGCCGGCTGAGTACCTGATGGAGCTCGCGCACCGGGCCATAGTCTCCAGCCTGAGCGGCTTCGATTGCCTGTTGCGCCAGGTAATTGCGCAGAATGTATTTAGGATTGGCCGCGTGCATTTGCACTCGGCGCGAATCCTGGTTTGTGCCTTCACGCTCGGCACGCTGGCGGTAGGTAGCGGCCCAGTCATCGAAGGCTTTGATGTCGACGAAGTCTTCACGCAGCCGACCCAGGGCCTGGTCTACCGGGCTGTCGCCGAGCTCGCGGAAGAAGCGCGTGTAATCGATGGCGCTGCCTTGCATCAGCTGTAGCAAGTGCTGAATCAGTTCCTTGTCGTTCTCCTCGGCAGTCAGCAAGCCGAGTCTTTTGCGCATGAGACCGAGCCATGCCGCTTCGTAGATCGGCAGGAAAAGGTCCATGGTTTCGCGCAGCTGGTCGATGGCGATGAAGGGCGTCAGGGCCTGGGCCAGCGCGGCGAGGTTCCAGTGTGCTATCGGCACCTGGTTCTCGTAGGAATAGCGGCCGGCATGGTCGGAATGGTTGCAGATGAAGCGCGCATCGAAGTCGTCGAGAAAGGCGTAGGGCCCGAAATCGAAGGTGATGCCGAGAATGGACATATTGTCGGTATTCATCACGCCATGGCAGAAACCATAGGCCTGCCACTGCGCAACCATCTCGGCAGTGCGCTCCAGCACCTCTCGGAAGAAGGCGTGGTAAGGCTCCGGATGTTCCAGGCATTCGGAAAAGTGGCTGCCCACGACGTGATCGAGCAGCTTCTTCAGTTCGTCGTGCTGCTTGGTGTAGTAGAAAAACTCGAAATGGCCAAAGCGCACGTGGCTCGGCGCGAGGCGCATCAGCATCGCACCGCGCTCCTGGCGCTCTCGGTAAACCGGCGTATCCGAGCCGGTCACGCAGAGTGCACGGGAACTGGGGATGCCCAGTGCATGCAGATGCTCACTGGCAAGAAACTCGCGAATCGACGAACGCAGCACGGCACGGCCATCGCCCATGCGGGAGTAGGGGGTCATGCCGGCGCCTTTGAGGTGCAGATCCCAGTGCTGGCCGGCCTCGTTGAGCACCTCACCAAGCAGCAGCCCCCGGCCGTCGCCCAGCTGCGGGTTGTAGCTGCCGAACTGGTGGCCGGAATAGACCATCGCCCGCGGTTCGGCCGTGCTCCACAGCTTGTGGCCGGAAAACAGCTCGGTAAAAAGCGGGTCGTCCTTGAGCGCTGGGTCGAGATCGAGCAAGCCCATGGCGGCTTCGCTGGCCACTACCAGGCGAGGGTTTTCCAGGGGCTGGGGCGTGACTTCGGTTGAAAACACGTCGCCCAGCTGGGCGAATCGGTTGTCGAAGTTGAGCTCGGTAAGTGTCTTCACGGAGGTTCCGGCACCTTGCAGTTGGGCGCCCAGTGGCGGGCGCGCTTTGTGTTTGGAGGCCGGAGAGGGGCGTGACGTTCCTCAGGCCTGACTGTCGGCGGGTGGCATTGTGCCCTGGCTATCGGGTTGAGCAAGTCGCGGGGCGGTGCCCAGGTGCAGCTGCTTGCCATCGAAGTTCTTCAGGAAAACATCGACCTGGCGGAAGGCGATCGAGATGCCGGCCTTGTTGAACTCACGATCGATGGCCCGGTTGATCTCATCGGTGGCTGGGTTGCGGTCGGCGAGGTCGCGAACGTGGATGCGCAGCTCGTGGTCCAGGGTACTCTCGCCAAAGGTCAGGAAGAATACGAGCGGTTCCGGGTCCTTCAATACCCGCGGATTATCGTTGGCGGCCTTGTAGAGCAGCTTCTTCACCATGTCGAGATCAGATCCATAGGCGACCCCCACCTTGATCGTCACTCGCGTGATGGTATCGCTCAGGGACCAGTTCACCAGCTGACTGGTGATGAAGGTTTTGTTCGGGACGATGATGTCCTTGCGGTCGAAGTCGGTGATGGTCGTTGCGCGAATTCGAATCCGGCTGACGGTGCCCGATAGATTGCCGATGGTCACCACGTCGCCGATCCGCACCGGGCGCTCGAACAGGATGATCAGGCCGGAGATGAAGTTGGCAAAGATCTCCTGCATGCCGAAGCCAAGCCCCACCGAGAGGGCGGCTACCAGCCACTGCAGCTTGTCCCAGCTGACGCCAAGCGTCGACAGCGTGGACACGAAGCCGATGCCGGCAAGCAGATACGACAGCAACGTCGTGGTGGCATAGGCGCTGCCCTGCGCCAGATGCAGTTTCGACAGCACCACCACTTCCAGCAGGCCCGGCAGGTTGCGCGCCAAGGCCACCGTTATGGCGACGATCAGCAGCGCCCCAAGCAGGTTATTGAGGGTGATGGCATTTGTTGTGGCCGTGTCGCCAGAACCACTGACGAACTCGTAGAGCACGACGTTATCGAGGTAGGAGACCACGCTGATCAGATCCGCCCAGACCCAATAAAGTACAGCGAAGAATAGGCCGAACATCGCCAGACGGGTCAGTCGCAGCGACTGCTGGTTGACCTGCTCGATATCGAGGCCGTCTTCACCGGTCGCCTCGCTGCTGTCCATGGGCTCGTCGGGCTGGGTCTCACGCTTGGCCAGGGCGCGCTGGTAAGCGAGCCGGCGAGCGGCGACGGTCAGCCCGCGAATCAGCGTCGCCTCGATGACGATCCAGGCCAGCAGTAGGTACAGCGTATCGATCAAACGCCCCGTCAGCTTCAGCGCCGTGTAGTAATAGCCAAAACCCACCACCAGGATCAGCGCCAGCGGCAAGACGCTGAACAACAGGCCGATGAAGCGCTGAAGCGGCGTGGCATTCTGGCTGGCCGGCCCTTTGAGCAACAGTCGGGTCAGGCGCCAGCTCATCAGGGCGAAGCAGATAAGCACTACGACAATGCCGATCACATCGTCTACCAGATTAGCCGGCTGGTGTTCGGCAATCGCCACTACGGCCACCAGGGCCATGACCACCAGCCCCAGCCGCCGAATCTCGTTGCGTAGGAAAATGACCTGCGGGCGGAACCAGCCGAAGTGCGTTTCGGCGACCCGATTGGGCGAGAGCATTCGGTACGCGCTGTAGAACACGAGCCAGGCCTGCGCCATCTGATAGAACGCGGCGCCGAGGGCTTCGTTCTGCCCGCGCCCGTCCATTTGCAGCAGATAGCCGCACAATGCCAGGAACAATGCGCCCGGCAGCGCCAGCAGCAGATTCAGCAACAGCGCCAAGGGGGTGTGCAGTTGGCTGTCGTTGCGGAAGTGCCCGATATCGCTGCTCAGCGAATCCAGCTTGGCGTTGATCGCCCGGCGGCGCCAGAGCAGCACGCCGATCATCAGCAGTAGCGGAACAAAGAAGAGCGGCCGCTCCAGCAGGCCTGCGCCTAGGGCCTCGAACACCGAGCCCCAGGGCATGGCACGCAGCTGACGATCGAGCAGCGTAGGCACGTTCTTGAACCAGTCCAGATCCAGCGGCCGGTTACTGGGAATCCAGAACATCTGTTCGTCCAGCGTATTGCGCAGGACCTCGGCCTTGCTCTGCAGTTGTCGCTGGTTCAATTGCAGCGTGATCGACTCGCTGAGGAGGGCGTTCAATGAGTGGTTGAGCCGATCGAGCAGCTCGCCACGGGTGCGAACCAACTCCAGCAGTGCGCTGCGTAACTCAGGTGTCACCTCACTGGGAGGCTGGCTGGCCAGCTGTTGCTCTACATAGTCCTCAACGTTGCCGGCGGCTTCGCGGCGCTGGTTCAGCTCGAACTGGTAGAGCCGGATATCGGCAATCTCATCGGCTAGATTCTTGTCCAGAGAGAGTTGCGGCAGGGCCTCCTTCTGCTGGGAAAGAATCTTTGACAGCAGCGGGCTGCCCTCGAGAACGGCGATCTGTTCTTCCAATGCCTGGTCGGCCTGGTTGAGCGTGTCGAGCTGCTGCCGGGTCTGCAGGTTCTGCTGAGTGAGGTCGTTGAGCCGTTCGGTGGCTCGCAAGAGGTAGCCAGACAAGCGCTTGTTCTCGGCGCTTTCGACCGGCAGCAGCTTGTCTGAGCCAGTCTTCTCGGCTTTCAGGGAAAACTCGGCAACCGTCTGTTCGGATTCTTCCCGTCGCTTGTTGTTGATTGCCGTCTGCAGCGCCATGGTTTCGCGCTCGGCACGGGCGATGCGCTCAGACAGCAGGTCGCGGCGGGCGATGCCCAGGTCCTGCAACAGGCTGTTTCCCGCCAACTCGTTGCGGCGTAGTTCGATCTGCGCGTTGAGTGCGGATTTTTCTGCGGCGAGCAGTTCGCGGCGTTCTTCGCTCAGCGGTTTGCCGTTTTCGCGGCCGGTCTTGAGCAGGGCGTTGATCTCGTCGATCCGTATCTGCGATTTGCTGATGTCGGCCTGGGCGCGCTCGGGGCGAGTCTGCGCGCTGATGATCATGCTGTTGGCTGCGGTTAGCGCCGTCTGCCAGGTGGACAGCTCCTCTACGCGAGCTGCCAGGCGTTGCTCAAGGGCGGGCATCTTCAGCTTGGCCAGTTTGTCGACCAGGTCGCTGCTGTCGCTGCCCTTGAGTTTGCTCAGCTCTCGCTGGGCCTCGGCGATTTCCTTGGGGGCGCCGGCAAGTTCGGCCTTCAGCTCCGTCAGCCGCTGCTGCGCGGTGGCGGCCTGTTCTGCAAGACGTTGAGCGCGTTCGTCAGCGCTCGGCTGCGCGGCCTTCGCCTCCTCTGCGGCCGGCTTGGGGCCGGTAAGTCCCGGAATGGATTGAGCGAAGGTCGAAGCGGGAACGAAGGCGAGCAAGGTCGCCAGCAAAAGGGTGCGCAAAGATGCCATGGATGTTATCGAGTGAACAAAAGAGTGCGGAGTCTAAGGGCTTGGCAAGACCTAGGCGAGCCCATAGATCGGAACGCTTAAGCCCGCCGCGTTAGGGGCCAGCCAACGCTTCAGAAATGAAGCGAAGGACCGGGTTTGTCGCCCTCGGGAAACTTCAGGCCGACCTTCCGGACTTCGCCGTGCTCCATGGCGGCGATAGTCCAGGTCAGGCCATTCCACTCGACCTGATCCCCGGTGACCGGCTTGCCGCCGATGCGCTCGGCCATGAACTCGCCGATCTGCTGATTGCCATCGACGTCGCCCAGCTTCAAACCATACAGCGCAGCGAGAGCGCTCATCTCGGCTTCGGCTTCAAGGATGAAGTCGCCAAAGAAGCGCATATCACGGCCACGCTGCGGCGCCTCGCTGAAGAGTTTGCCCAGCGCTGGCAGGTCCTCTTCATGGCCGATGACACAAAGGATGTCGTCGACCTGCAGGCGGGTGCTACCGGAGGGATGCAGCAGCGCCTTACCTCGAAACAGCGCGGCGATGCGTGTACCAGCAGGCATCTTCAATTCGCGCAAGGCGGCCCCTACGCACCACTTCTTGGCGTTGAGCCGATAGATGAATAATTCCCACTGGCTGGTAGTGTGAATCTGCAGCCCGGCGCGGGAGACCGGCAGCGGCGAGGGTGGTACCTCAACCTTGGCCTTCTTCGCAGCCCAGGTCAGCGTCGTGCCTTGCAATAGCAGTGACACCAGCACGATAAAGAACGCCACGTTGAAGAACAGTTGGGCGTTCTCCAGACCGGCCATCAGCGGGAATACGGCGAGGATCACCGGCACCGCGCCGCGAAGGCCGATCCAGGAGATGAACAGGCGTTCACGTATGTGAAAGCTGCGAAACGGTGCCAGACCGATAAACACCGCCAGCGGGCGGGCGAACAGGATCATCCACAGTGAAAGGGCCAGTGCCGGCAGGGCGATGGGCAGCAGCTCGCTGGGTGTGAGCAGCAAACCGAGCACGAGGAACATGCCGATCTGGCTGAGCCAGGCGAGGCCGTCGAACATGTGCAGGATGCCGTGGCGGTTGCGGATCGGCCTGTTGCCCAACAGCAAGCCGCAGACATAGACGGCGAGGATGCCGCTGCCGCCTATGGCGCCGGATAGCGCGTAGATCATGATGCCGCCAGCCACGGCCAGCAGCGGATAGAGCCCGTCTGCAACCGAAAGACGGTTGATCAGGTGCAGCAGCAGCCAACCGCCAGAAAGCCCGAGAAGCGTGCCGATGCCGAACTGTTGCAGCAGGCTGATAAGGAAGTCCCAGCCGAACCCGGTCTGGCCGGAGGCGAGCATGTCGATCAGCGCGACGGTCAGAAACATGGCCATAGGGTCGTTGCTGCCCGACTCGATTTCCAAGGTCGAGCCGACCCGTTCGTTCAGCCCCTTGCCATTGAGCAGGTTGAATACCACTGCCGCATCGGTGGAGCCAACGATGGCGCCGATCAAAAGCCCTTGCATCAGCGGCAGGTCGAACAGCCAGGCCGCCGCCAGCCCCGTCAGGCCTGAGGTGACAACCACCCCGGCAGTCGCCAGCGAAAAGGCCGGCCAGAGTGCGACGCGAAAGGTGGCGGCGCGGGTGCGCATGCCGCCGTCGAGCAGGATTATTGCGAGGGCCAGGTTGCTGATCAGGAAGGCCAGTGAGTAGTCGTCGAAAACGATCCCGCCGATTCCGTCGACGCCGGCCAGCATGCCTACGCCAAGAAAGATAACGAGGATTGGCACGCCGAGGCGAGTCGACAAGGAGCTCATCAGGATGCTCGCCGCAACCAACAGGGCACCGACCAAGAACAGCTGGTTGATGTTGCCGATATCCAAACGCGCTCTCCGAGGTTAGTGCTGCTGGCAAACATGCAGGCTGCATGCCAGTGATTCTAACCTGCTGTTTTGACGTGCTGTCAAAAAAGCCCGGCAGAGCGACGGGCGTTTCGGAAGTGGCGCGGCGCCGCTGCTACGCGGCAGGGGAGAGTGAGACGCCGACACACGCCAGTGCAGCGCGTGCCGGGTTCTGGATCAGAACCAGTCTTCTTGCATGGTCAGGCAGGTGTCGTCACGACCTGCCAGCAGATCCAGCTCGTGATGGCAGCTCGGCACCTCCCAGGTCAGAAAGTAGCGAGCGGCTTGCAGCTTGCCGCGATAGAAGTCGACATCCGCCTCGTTGCCCTTCGCCAGCCCTTGTTCAGCGCGAATCGCCTGCTCCAGCCAGCGCCAGCCAATCACGGCGTGACCAAATACCTTAAGGTACAGGGCCGAATTGGCCAATGCCTGATTGATCTTGCCGGCCATCAGGTCGCCGAGCAGGGTCTGGGTGACCTCGGTCAGGCGTGCCAGGAGCTTTTCCAATGGCTGACGCAGTGCATCCAGTGAGCTGAATTTGCCCGCGCGCTTGCAAGTGCCCCGAATTAGCCCCAGCAACTGACGCAGGCCTGCGCCGCCGTTCTGCGTCAGCTTGCGTGCCAGCAGATCGAGCGACTGGATACCGTGAGTGCCCTCGTGAATCGGGTTGAGGCGATTGTCGCGGTAGTACTGTTCGACCGGGTATTCGCGCGTGTAACCGTGGCCGCCGAGAATCTGAATCGCCATCTCGTTGGCCTTGAGGCAGAACTCCGACGGCCAGGATTTGACGATTGGGGTGAGCAGGTCCAACAGCTCGTGGGCGTTCTTGCGCTCCTCCTCGGTCGCTGCGGTCTGCTCTTCGTCGACGATGCGCGCGGCATAGAGGCCGAGATCGAAGGCGCCTTCGACGTAGGCTTTCTGCGTCAGCAGCATGCGCTTGATGTCGGTGTGCTGGATGATCGGCACCTGCGCCGACGCCGGGTTCTTGCCGTCGGGCAGGCGGCCCTGTGGGCGCTCCCGGGCGTAGTTCAGCGAGTAAAGATAGCCGGCATAGCCGAGCATGATCGCGCCCATGCCGACCCCGATACGCGCGTCGTTCATCATCTGGAACATGTACGACAGGCCTTTGTGCGGCTCACCTACCAGATAGCCGACGCACTCCCCGTTGTCGCCAAAATTCAGCGCAGTCGAGGTCGTGCCGCGCCAGCCCATCTTATGGAACAGGCCGGCTAGGATCACGTCGTTGCGCTTGCCGACACTGCCGTCATCGTTGACCAGAAATTTGGGCACGATGAACAGGCTGATGCCTTTCACGCCAGGCGGGGCGTCTGGCAGCTTGGCCAGGACCATGTGCACGATGTTTTCCGACAGCGGATGATCACCGCCGGAAATGAAGATCTTGTTGCCCTTCAGGCGATAGGTGCCGTCACCGGCTGGCTCGGCGCGGGTGCGCAGGTCGGACAGAGAAGAGCCGGCGTGCGGCTCGGTCAGCGCCATGGTGCCGAAGAAGCGACCTTCGAGCATGGGCTGGAGGAAGCGTTGCTTCTGCTCGTCGCTGCCGAACACTTCGATCAGGTGCGAGGCGCCCATGGTCAGCATGGGGTAGGAGGAGGTGCCGATGTTGGCTGACTGGAAATGAGCGAAACAGGCACGTGACAGCAGATTGGGCAGCTGCATGCCGCCGTCGTCGAAGCTGCGCGACGCGTTGTGAAAACCGGCCTCGATGAACGCATCGACCGCGGGCTTCACTTCCGGGATCAGCACTGCTTCGCCGTCCTTGTAGATCGGCTCGTTCTCGTCGGCCTTGCGGTTGTGTGGGGCGAAGAGGTTCTCGGCAATGCTGCGGGCGGTGTCGATAGCCGCATCGAAGGTTTCGCGGCTGTGGTCGGCGAACCGCTCACGCTGGGTCAGGCCTTCTGCGTCCAGCACTTCGTAGAGTTCGAACGCCAGGTTACGTGGGCAGAGCAGAGTCTCGGGCATGGAAAATCCTCCGTTTACATGCGATCGAGTCTAAGGATCCGGCGAGACGGCTGCCTAGCACCATACATTCGGGTGATGGGTCGACACAGCAGCGTCTTTTGAGGCTTGCCCCGGCGAGCTCAGTGTGGCCTCGCGCAGAAATATTCGAGCAGTTGCGCCAGGTGACCGTCAGCGATTCCAGCATCGATCAGATGCTGTTCGGCGCGCGTCAGGTGCTCCTCGACGTGCTGGCGAGCAGCCTCTGGGCCGAGCAGCGCCACCACGGTGCTCTTGCCGGTGTCTTTGCCGGAATCCTTGCCGATCTGTTGAGGGCTGAGGCCATCGGCCAAGTCATCGAGCAGTTGGAAGGCCAGCCCAAGCTCGGTGGCAAATCCGTTGAGGTGACGTGTGCAGCTCGCGCTGGCATCGGCCAGCAGCGCTGCGGTCTCCACGGCAGCCGTAAACAGCGGGCAGGTCTTCAGGCGATTGGTGTGAGCGATGGCTTCCAGCGGCCTGGCGCGCTGCCCCTCACGCAGATCATGAAACTGGCCGCGAACCAGGCCCTGGGCCCCGGTAGCTTGGGCAAGCAGGCGCACCAGCTGATTACGTGTCGATGCGTCAATGTCAGCTGTCGAAGCGGCTATGCTGAATGCCTGGCTCAGCAGGGCAACCGAGCCGAGGACGGCGACGTCTTCTCCGAACTGGCGGTGAATGGTGGGCCGGCCACGGCGCAACTCGGCATTGTCCATGCACGGCATGTCATCAAGAAACAGTGAGGCGGCATGCACCATCTCTAGGGCGCAGGCCAGATCGAGCCCGGCGTCGGAGGGCGGCGAGTCCTGCTGCAGATCCTTGAGGGTCAATAGCAGCAGTAGGGGACGCACGCGCTTGCCCGGTGCGAGGGTGCCTTCGCGCATGGCGGTGGCAATCGCATCCTGCGGGGGCGCAAGCGGTAGCCACTGACTTAGCCGTTCGTCAACCTGTGCACGCAGCGTACTGACTGACCGTTCGAAGTCGTGGTGCGTGTCCGGCAAAGCGATGGCCATGACGACCTCCTGTATCGTTTTTCGTTAGATATCGTGACAATACCTGTACAGAGTGTATAAGTCTTGGCACTTTTAATGACCACTACCGTCCACATAAGGTCATCGAACGAGGCGCTGCATGACTAAAGAAACTATTGCGGAACGTAAGAACGACCATCTGGACATCGTTCTCGACGCGCGCCGCGCCTGTTCCAGTGTAGATCCTGGCTACGCTGCACTGACCTTCGAGCACTGTGCGGTTCCGGAGTTGCGTCTTGACGACATCGATATCCGCGCCTCGCTGTTCGGCCGTACGCTCTCTGCACCGCTGCTGATCAGCTCGATGACGGGCGGCGCGGCACGGGCCACGCAGATCAATCGGCACCTGGCCGAAGCGGCCGAGGCGCTCGGCATCGCGCTGGCGGTGGGCTCGCAACGAATCGCGCTGGAGACCGATGCCGATCAGGGGCTGACGCGGCAGTTGCGCCAGTTTGCGCCCTCGATTCCGTTGCTGGCCAATTTCGGGGCGGCCCAGCTGGTCGCCGGATACGGTCTGGACGAAGCGCAGCGCGCCGTGGACATGATTCAGGCCGATGCGCTGATCATTCACCTCAACCCTCTACAGGAAGCTGTACAGGTCGGCGGCGATCGCAATTGGCAAGGCGTGTACGCAGCGCTTGAAACGCTGGCCTTGCGCTTGCCGGTGCCACTGGTGGCCAAAGAGGTGGGCGCTGGCATTTCTCCGAGCGTTGCACAGCGATTGCTCGAGGCCGGGGTATCGGTGATCGACGTCGCCGGTGCCGGTGGCACCAGCTGGGCGGCGGTCGAGGCTGAGCGAACCCTGGATCCGCAGCAACGCGCCATTGCCAAGGCGTTTACGGGGTGGGGCATCCCCAGTGCGCAGGCGATTTCGAGCGTTCGCCGCGCCTGCCCTGGAGCACAGCTCATCGCATCAGGCGGCATCCGTGACGGCATCGATACAGCCAAGGCGATTCGTCTCGGCGCTAACCTGGTGGGCCAGGCTGCCGGCGTGCTGGACGCGGCGCTGATCGGGCCGGAAGCGGTGGTCGAGCATTTTCGGGTCTTGATCGAGCAGCTGCGCATCGCCTGCTTCTGCACCGGCTCGGCCAGCCTGGCTGAGCTGGCGAAGGCGCCGCTGCTGGCTCCGTTCGACCCGTCCAAATTGTGATGTATCGTCAGGATGGCCAGCCGGCCGGTTGGCGAGGTTCGTTTCAATGACTCACTACGCCGTGATAGCCCCCCCGTTTCATAGCCACCTACGGGCAATGGAGGCGGTCGCCACTGAACTGATGACGCGTGGGCATCGGGCGACCGTCGTCCAGCAGGCCGACGTTGCCCCGATGTTACGCGACCCTCGTTTGGGTTTTGCCCAGATTGGCACGCGCTCGCATCCGCCCGGCTCGCTCAAAGCGGTCATCGATCGTGCAGCGCGGCCCGGTGGGCCCTGGGGCATACGTCGGGTGATCGCCGATATGGCTTCGGCGACCGACATGTTCTGCCGAGAGGCGCCGGCCGTGATTCGAAGCATCGGTGCAGAGTGCATCATCGCGGACCAGATGGAGCCAGGCGGTGGACTCGTGGCCGAGCATCTCGGGCTGCCGTTCGTATCGGTCGCCTGTGCGTTGCCGGTCAATCGTGAGGCACTGGTGCCGCTGCCGGTCATGCCTTGGCGCTACCGCTCCACGCCCTGGGGCGAGCAGCTGAATCTGCACAGCAGTATCGTTTATGACCGCGCCATGCAGGCGCACGCGGATGTCATCTCGCGCCATGCGAATGCGTTCGGTCTACCGCCTCGCCAGCGCCTCGATGAGTGCATGTCGCCTCTGCTGCAGCTAAGCCAGACGACGCCCGCTTTCGATTTCCCCCGCACTGCGCTGCCTGAACATTTTCACGGTGTCGGCCCTCTGCGTTCGGCGTTGAGCGAAGAACCGCCGCTGAATATCCCGGTCGCTACCGGCAGGCCCTTCGTGTTTGCCTCGCTTGGCACCTTGCAGGGTGATCGCTTCGGCCTGTTCCAGCGAATAGCCGAGGCGTGTCGCGAACTCGATCTGCAACTGCTGATCGCCCACTGCGGGCGTCTCGGCGCAACGCACGAAAAACGATTGCTCAAAGCTGGCGCCAGCTGGGTCACCGATTTCGCGCCGCAGCGTGCGGTGCTGGCGCGCGCGGATGCTGTGATCACCCATGCGGGACTCAACACCGTGCTCGATGCGCTGGAGGCGGGCGTGCCGAGCCTGGCCCTGCCTATTGCCTTCGATCAGCCGGGCGTTGCCGCCCGTGTGGTTCATGCTGGCGTGGGGTTAAAACTCGATCCGCGCCTGGCCAGTCGGCGACGCATCGTGCAGGCGCTCCGGCAGCTGCTGCGTGAGCCCGGCTTTGCGCAGCGCGCTCGAGAGCTGGGCGATGAGGTACGTGCGGCTGGTGGGGCGCCCCGTGCGGCGCAGTTGATCGAGACGGTGCTCGAGGCCCAATCGCCAGCGCTGCGGAGGGTCGAACGTGGCTGATGCGGACCTGATTCTCGTTGGGGGTGGCCTGGCCAATGGACTGCTGGCCTTGCGCGTGCGCCAGGCGCGTCCGGATTTGCGGCTGCTCGTCATCGAACGGGGCGAAACCCTCGGCGGCAACCATACCTGGTCCTTTCACGAACATGATCTGACGTCCGCGCAGCAGGCCTGGCTGGAGCCACTGGTGGGTAATCGCTGGCCCGGCTACGAAGTGCAGTTTCCAAGTCTCGAACGGCGGCTGGGCAGTGGCTACGCCAGCATTTTTTCCAGTCGCTTTCATCGGCTGTTGATGTCGGAACTCGCCGACGGTGTGCGTCTGAACACGCGCGTCACCCATGTGGAGCCGCAAAAGGTGCGGCTGGCATGCGGTCAGGAATTGCGGGCGGGCGCTGTGATCGATGGGCGAGGGGTCCGCCATACTGCTCAGCTGGCCCTCGGTTTCCAGAAATTTCTGGGCCAGGAGTTACGACTGCAAGAACCCCACGGCTTGCAGGAACCGATCATCATGGACGCGAGCGTCGCGCAGCAGGATGGCTATCGGTTCGTCTATGTATTGCCGCTCAGCGCTGACACCCTGCTGATTGAAGACACCTATTACGCGGATGGCGATGCCGTTGCGCCGGACACCCTGCGCGCCAACATCGGACGCTATGCCGAGTCGCACGGGTGGCGTGTCGCCGAGACGATTCGTGAAGAGCAGGGCGTGCTGCCCATCGTGCTTTCCGGAGATCTGCCGGCATTCTGGAGCGAGGCCCGCGGCGTGCCTCAGACGGGGCTCTCGGCCGCCTTGTTTCATCCCACCACGGGCTATTCGCTGCCTGATGCGGTGCGCCTGGCGGACCACCTGATCGCGTTGGACCGTTGGGACGCTGACAACTTGTTCGCGGCGATTCGCGACTATTCGATGTTGCAGTGGCGCCAGCGCGGATTCTTTCGACTGCTCAACCGGATGCTGTTCATGGCCGGGCCGGCAGATTGCCGCTGGGCCGTGATGCAGCGTTTCTACCGTTTGCGAGAACCGCTTATCCAGCGTTTCTATGCGGCCAATCTGACGACCTGGGACCGCTTGCGCATCGTCTCGGGCAAACCTCCCGTACCGGTGGGTGAAGCGCTTCGGGCGCTGGCCGCCGGCAATCTGCATCACAAGGACATACGATGAACGAGGCAACTGGCGTTGTGAAACGGGCCGTGGTGATTGGTGCCGGTTTCGGCGGGCTGGCGCTGGCGATTCGACTGCAACGCGCCGGCATCCAGACCACCGTGCTGGAGAAGCGCGACAAGCCGGGCGGCCGTGCATACGTCTATCACGATCAGGGCTTTACCTTCGATGCGGGTCCGACGGTGATCACCGATCCGCCTGCGCTGGACGAGCTATTTACCGGTGCCGGCAAGCGCATGGCCGATTATGTCGAGTTGCTACCGGTCAGCCCCTTCTATCGGCTGTGCTGGGAAGACGGCTACAGCTTTGACTACGTTAACGACCAGGCCGCGCTGGACCGGCAGATTCATGCACTGAATCCAAAGGACGTCGCAGGCTATCAGCGTTTTCTGGCCTATTCCCGGGCGGTATACGAGGAAGGTTACGTCAAGCTTGGCACCGTGCCTTTCCTGTCGTTTCGCAGCATGATCGGTGTCGCCCCGCAGCTGGCCAAACTGCAGGCCTGGCGCAATGTGTACAGCATGGTGTCGAGCTTCGTGGAGAACGAGCGGCTGCGCCAGGCCTTGTCGTTCCATTCATTGCTGGTGGGCGGCAACCCCTTCGAAACCTCGTCGATCTATGCGTTGATCCATGCGCTCGAACGCCAGGGTGGCGTCTGGTTTCCGCGTGGCGGCACGGGTGCGCTGGTGCAGGGCATGGTCAGGCTGTTCGAAGACCTGGGTGGCAAGCTGGAGCTGAACGCGGAAGTCGCCCGCATCGAGCTTGCCGAGGGCAAGGCGAGCGCGGTGATCACAGCCGACGGGCGCCGTTTCGACACCGATGCGGTGGCCTCCAATGCCGATGTGGTGAACACCTACAAGCAGCTGCTCGGCCATGAGCAGCGCGGTCGTGACGAGGCCAAGCGGCTCTCCGGCAAGCGCTTTTCCATGTCGTTGTTCGTCGTTCACTTCGGCTTGAAACGTCGCCATGAGCACTTGCAGCATCATACGGTCTGCTTCGGGCCCCGCTACCGCGAGCTGATCGATGAAATCTTCAAGCGTGACACCCTCGCCGATGATTTCTCGCTGTATCTGCATGCGCCTTGCGTCACTGACCCATCGCTAGCGCCGGAAGGCTGCGCCAGCCACTACGTGTTGGCGCCGGTGCCGCATCTGGGCACGGCGGACATCGATTGGGCGGAGGAGGGCCCGAAGTACCGTGACCGCATTTTCGAGTACCTCGAGCGCCACTACATTCCAGGGTTGCGCGAGGATCTGGTGACTCATCGGATCTTTACGCCGCATGATTTTCGCGACGAGCTCAACGCCCACCTCGGCTCTGCGTTTTCACTGGAGCCAATCCTCACCCAGAGTGCCTGGTTCCGCACGCACAACCGCGATGATGTGATTCCCAACCTCTACATCGTCGGTGCCGGCACGCATCCCGGTGCGGGCGTGCCCGGCGTCGTCGGTTCGGCCAAGGCTACGGCTGGCTTGATGCTGGAAGACTTCATGTCGAAGGAGCAGGCCGGATGAACGATCAGGTCATCGATCACTCGACGCAGGCGATCAATGTCGGCTCCAAGAGCTTCGCGGCGGCGGCGAAGCTCTTTGACGAGCGCACCCGGCAAAGCGCGGTGATGCTCTATGCCTGGTGTCGTCACTGCGATGACGTGATCGACGGCCAGACCCTCGGACACGGTCAGGTGGAAGGTGACCGCTCCACGGGCGAAGCGCGCCTCGCCGAGCTGGTGGACCTGACCGAGCGCGCCTATGCCGGCGAGCCGATGAGCGATCCGGCCTTCGCTGCCTTTCAGCAGGTCATTCAGCGCCATCAGATACCGAGAGACTACCCGTTGGAGCATCTGGCGGGCTTTCGCATGGATGTGCAGGACTACCGCTACCAGACGCTCGATGACACGCTGCTGTACTGCTATCGGGTCGCCGGGGTGGTGGGCCTGATGATGGCGAAGGTGATGGGCGCCGAAGCGGAGGCGACGCTGGATCGTGCCTGCGATCTGGGGCTGGCGTTTCAGCTGACCAATATCGCCCGGGACATCGTCGAGGACGCAGCGATCGGACGCGTCTATCTCCCGGCCGACTGGCTCGCGGAGCTCGGAATCAAGGCTGATGAGATAGGCATGCCACACAACAGGCCTGCGCTGGCACTGTTGGCAGCCCGGCTGGTCGATCTGGCCGAGCCTTATTACCTGTCGGCCTCGCAGGGTTTGCGAGATCTGCCACTGCGCTCGGCCTGGTCCATCGCCACGGCCCATGGTGTTTACCGGCAGATCGGCGTCGAGGTAAAAGCGCGGGGGGCGGCGGCCTGGGATACGCGTGTCTCGACGAGTAGCGCACAGAAACTGCAATTTTTACTCGGTGGGGGCGTGCTGGCCCTGGCCTCCCGGCGTATGCAGCTCACGCCGCGTCCTGATTCGCTCTGGAAACGTCCTCGCTAGCGCTCGCCTTGCGCAGTGGTCCGTCGTGCAGCTCGCGCAGCTGCTGCTTGAGTACCGGCAGCGGCGGCGCATAGAGGAACCCGAAGGACACGCAGCGCTCCTTCCCTTCGACCGCATGATGCAGGCGGTGCGCCTGGTAGAGGCGCTTGAGGTAGCCGTTGCGCGGAACGTAGCGCAACGGCCAGCGATGGTGCACCAGCCCGTCGTGTGCAACGAAATACAGGAAGCCATAGGCCGTCATGCCAGCGCCGACCCATTCCAGTGGCCCATAGCCCGCCGTACCCAGGGCAATCAGCAGGATCGCTACCCCGGCAAATACCACCGCATACAGATCGTTCTTCTCGAACCAGCCGGTACGCGGCTCATGGTGGGACTTGTGCCAACCCCAGCCCCAGCCATGCATCACGTATTTGTGCGCCCACCAGGCGAACAGCTCCATGCCGGCCAGGGTAGCGAGAAATACCAGTGTATTAGTCAGCACGGTCATATCCGATCCGCTCATTTGCAGGTCGCGCCAGTTTACGCGCTACGCCGGCGCAATGGACCCAGCACCGACGCCTGGCGCTACAACTTTGTCGCCTAACCTTTCCAGCCGGCGGCCAGGGCTTCGGTCAGCCGTGCTGCCGGTATCGGCTGGCAACCGCTGACATTCTGTCCGGCCCAAAGCGGTGAGAAATCATCGATGCCCTGGGGCTCCGCTGCCGCACGCAAGCTGCCGATCGCATTGCCAGCCAGCGGAAACGCTGGCACGGCGTCTGGCCGAGCGCCCAGCTCCCGAATGAGGCGATTGACGATGCCGCGTGCTGGCCGTCCAGAGAACAGGGTGGTCAGTACGGTGTGTTCGGCAGAGGCGCTCTGCAAGGCCTGGCGATGCAGCTGGCTGGCACGGCTTTCGTCGCATAGCAGGTAGGCGGTGCCGACCTGCACACCCGCTGCGCCAAGCGCCTGAGCGGCAGCTACGCAGCGGGCATCGGCAATCCCGCCGGCGGCGATCACGGGCACGTCCAGTGCGGCCACCAGCTGCGGCAACAAGGCAAAGGTGCCGACCTGGCCGTTTATGTCCTCGCTGAGAAACATGCCGCGGTGACCACCGGCTTCGATGCCCTGGGCAATCACCGCATCAACGCCGTGCGCCTGTAGCCAGCGGCCTTCTTCCAGCGTCGTGGCGCTGGAGAGGATCTTCGCGCCGGTCGCTTTGACCCTTTGCAGCAGGTCCGGCGCAGGCAGGCCGAAATGAAAGCTGACAATCGGCGGACGGTGTCGCTCCACTACCTCAGCCATCGCGGCATCGAACGGCTTGCGGGTCGCGCCACCTGAAATGCTCGCCGGGTCGATTTCGAGTTCTTCCAGGTAAGGCGCCAGTGTTTCCAGCCAGGCCTCGGTTCGTGCTGCGTCATCGGTGGGCGTCTGATGGCAGAAGAAGTTGACATTGTAGGGCTTGCGCGTAAGCGCCGCGATGGCCGTCAGTTCAGCATCAAGCGTCTCGGCATTGAGCATGCCGGCAGGAATCGAACCCAGTCCGCCGACCTCGGATACCTCGGCAGCGAGCACGTGGTTCTGTGAGCCTGCCATCGGGGCCTGGATCACCGGCAGGCTGACCTGCAAAAGGGTGCGGATATCCATCGAAAACTTCTTATCGGCTGGGCAGAGCTGCAAACTGTACCAGCCGTTTGTCTCGGATTTGTACCTGAAGGTGTGGTGCGCCTCGCCACCCCGTGCGAATCGCCGCGTGGCGCAGTTAGACTGTGCGCACTTCAGGAGTGCCCGATGAACTACCGCCACGCTTTCCACGCCGGCAATCACGCCGACGTCTTCAAACACCTCGTATTGTCCCGTCTGTTCGCCATGCTGGCGCGCAAGGAGGCGCCGTTCGCCTATCTCGACAGCCATGCTGGCGTCGGCCTGTATGACCTGGCGGGTGATCAGGCCAGTCGAACCGGCGAATGGCTCCAGGGCATCTCACGACTGTGGCAGGCGGAGGACGTGCCGGCGATGGCGCAGGGGTATCTGGACGTGATTCGTGCGCTCAATCCTGACGGCACGCTGCGTTACTACCCCGGCTCACCCGAGCTGGCGCGCCAGTTGACGCGTCCGCAGGATCGTCTGCAGCTCAATGAGAAACACCCCGAAGACGGTCGCCTGCTGAAAGACAACATGGCCGGCGACCGCCGCGTAGCGGTGCACCTGGGCGAAGGATGGCACGTGCCGCGCGCCTTGATGCCGGCCGCCGAAAAACGCGTCGTCCTGCTGGTCGACCCGCCGTTTGAAAAGGCCGACGAGTTGAGCCGTTGCGTGCAGGCCCTTGGCGAGGCGCTGGGGCGGATGCGTCAGACCATCGGCGTGATCTGGTATCCGATCAAGGATGAGCGTCAGCTCAAGCGGTTCTATCAGGACCTGTCACGCAGCGAGGCACCCAAGCTGCTGCGCGCCGAGCTGTTCGTCCATCCGACCGACGAGGCGCTGCGGCTGAACGGCTCCGGTCTTGCCATCAGCAATCCGCCGTGGGGGCTCGAAGAGGAACTGAGAGAGCTGCTGCCCTGGCTGGCTAAGCTGCTCGGTCAGAGCGAGGGCGGCTGGAGGCTCGATTGGCTGGTGGAAGAAAAGTAACGGCAAAGCGGGCCCGGCTGGGCTGCGCTTCGGCGAGATCGACATCCGAGCGGCGCGCCTCGCCTTTGGTAGGAGCGAGCTTGCTCGCGATCAGAGGCCGGTCGAGGCTGGGAGTAGGGTCGTCCGGATCGCCAGCAAGCTGGCTCCTACAGGTAGGGTGGATGTCGCTTCTTACATCACCGTGACCTACGCTCAGCTGATCGGTAGCGCGTGCTCCGTCCCTCAAGTTAGAACAGCTTCAGCGGCTCTTCCTGCAGCGCCGAGATCTGTTCACGCAAGATCAGTACCTGATCTCCCCAGTAGCGCTCGCTCCCAAACCACGGAAAGCTCATCGGGAAGGCCGGATCATCCCAGCGACGAGCCAGCCAGGCGCTGTAGTGGATCAGCCTTAGTGCGCGCAGGGCTTCGATCAAGGGAAGTTCGCGCGGCGCGAAGTCGTGGAACTCGTTATAGCCGTCCACCAGTTCGGATAACTGTCCGAGTCGTTCGTGACGCTCACCGGCCAGCATCATCCAGATGTCTTGCACCGACGGGCCCATGCGGCAGTCATCCAGATCGACCAGGTGAAACGCATCGTCACGGGCGAGGATGTTGCCGGGGTGGCAGTCGCCATGCAGGCGTATCGGCTGGTAATCGGTACGGGCGAAAACATCATCGACGCGCTTCAGCAGGTCGCGCGCCACCGACTCGTAGGCGGGCAGCAGGCTCTTCGGCACGAAGTCGCCTTCTAGCAGCGTCTGCAATGATTCGTGGCCGAAATGCTGCGCATCGAGTGTTTCCCGATGTTCGAAGGGTCGGCTAGCGCTGACCGCGTGCATGCGGCCCAGCAACTGGCCGAGCCGATAGAGCTGATCAAGATTGCCCGGCTCCGGTGCGCGCCCGCCTTTGCGTGGAAAGAGCGCAAAGCGGAAACCGGCATGTTCGAAAAGCGTTTTACCCTCGCGCTCGATTGGCGCCACAACCGGGATCTCCCGGTCGGCCAGTTCCTTGGAGAACTGGTGCTCTTCGAGTATGGATTCGTTGCTCCAGCGGCCCGGGCGGTAGAACTTCGCCACGATTGGCGTCTCGTCCTCGATGCCAACCTGATAAACGCGGTTTTCGTAGCTGTTGAGGGCCAGTACGCGAGCATCGCTAAGGAAGCCGGTACTTTCCACCGCGTCGAGCACAAGGTCAGGCGTAAGTGTGTCGAAGGGGTGGCTCATGGGCAGCTCCGTGGACGGGCAGTCAGTGTATTGCACTGGTGGGTTTACACAACCTTGCCGTCTCCAGCTAGTCACCGGGCTTTGGCGTACGTGCCAGGCAATAGACATCCACGCGTGTGGCGCCGGCCCGTTTGAGCAGGCGGGCCAGTGCTTCGGCCGTGGCGCCGGTGGTGAGCACATCGTCAATGATCGCCACGTGACGGCCCGTCAGGCTGCGTTCGTCAGCCAGGGCGAACGCCTGACGCAGGTTTCGCCGTCGACCGGCCGCGTCGAGTTCCTGCTGCGACTGGGTGTCCTGAACGCGATGCAGCCGCTTCGTATCGACCGGGATCGCCAGTGCCGCGCTCAGCCAGTCGGCCAGCATCTGGGCCTGATTGAAACCGCGCTGGCGCAGCCGTTTGCGAGCCAGCGGCACCGGCAACAAGGCTTCGGGACGTGGCAGGCCTTCGTCGAACGCGTGTTGCAGGTGGCGTGACAGCTGCTCCGCCAGGAGTCGGCCGAGCGGCCACTGCGCTTGGTGTTTGAAACGGCTGATGAGGCTATCCACGGGAAAAGCAAAGCGCCACGGTACGGTCACCTGATCGAACGCGGGCGGCCGCTTGAGGCACTCTCCGCAGATCAGGCCGGACGCCGGCAGCGGCAGGGCGCATAGGGTGCAATGGCCGCTCAGCCAGGGCAGCTCGGCCTCGCAGGCGCCGCACATCGATTGACCGGTTTCGCACCGCTCATCGCAAAGCGAACAGTAGTGTTCAATTTCTAACCACTTGTAAACCATGATTCCTTTCCTGGTTGACAGCGATCCCGCCTTGGCTAACCATTTCGCATCCGTGCCAGGCCGCCGAGCCGCTATTAATTACAAGGATCACTCATGAGCGCCACTGCCGCTTCCGTTACCCGTCACGACTGGAGCCTCGCCGAAGTCAAGGCGCTCTTCGAGCAACCCTTCAATGACCTGATCTTCCAGGCTCAGGGCGTGCACCGCCAGCATTTCAATGCCAACCGTGTCCAGGTTTCGACGTTGTTGTCGATCAAGACCGGCGCTTGCCCGGAAGATTGCAAGTACTGCCCGCAATCAGGCCACTACAACACCGGCCTCGATAAAGAAAAGCTGATGGAAGTGCAAAAGGTGCTGGAAGCTGCGGCTGAAGCCAAGGCCATCGGCTCGACGCGCTTCTGCATGGGCGCCGCCTGGAAGCATCCATCCGCCAAGGACATGCCCTATGTTCTGAAGATGGTCGAAGGCGTGAAAGCCATGGGCCTGGAAACCTGCATGACCCTCGGCAAGCTCGATCAGGAGCAGACCCAGGCACTGGCGGCGGCGGGGCTGGACTACTACAACCACAACCTCGATACGTCGCCGGAGTTCTACGGCAACATCATCACCACCCGCACCTACGCCGACCGGCTGGAAACGCTGAGCTACGTGCGCGACGCGGGGATGAAAATCTGCTCCGGTGGCATCCTCGGCATGGGCGAATCGCTGAACGACCGCGCCGGCCTGCTGATTCAGCTGGCCAATCTGCCCGAGCATCCGGAGTCGGTGCCGATCAACATGCTGGTCAAGGTCAAGGGCACGCCGCTGGCCGAGGAGCAGGACGTCGACCCCTTCGACTTTATCCGTATGCTCGCCGTGGCACGCATCATGATGCCGAAATCCCACGTGCGGCTGTCTGCCGGCCGCGAGCAGATGAACGAGCAGATGCAAGCCCTGGCTTTCCTGGCGGGCGCCAACTCGATCTTCTATGGCGAAAAACTGCTGACCACCGGCAACCCGCAGGCCGACAAGGACATGCTGCTGTTCAAGCGCCTGGGCATTCAGCCGGAAGCGCGCGAAGAGCATGACGATGAAGTGCATCAGGCGGCCATCGAGCAGGCTCTGGTCGAGCAGCGCGACAGCAAGCTGTTCTACGACGCCGCGTCGGCCTGATTAGCGTCGACGAGTAGTACGACCCCTGTAGCCGCGAAGCTCCTGCGGCTACGGTTCGCCAGCCTACAAAAGCCCTTCTGCCATGCCGTTCGATCTCGCTTCCCGTCTCGCCGAGCGCCGTGCCGCGCACCTCTACCGTCAGCGTCCATTGCTGGAGAGCCCTCAGCAACCGGAGGTCATGGTCGATGGCGAGGCGCTGCTGGCGTTCTGTTCCAATGACTATCTGGGGCTAGCCGGCCACCCTGACGTGATCCGTGCCATGCAACAGGGCGCCGAACGCTGGGGGGTAGGCGGTGGTGCATCGCATCTGGTCATGGGGCACAGCACGCCGCATCACCAGCTTGAAGAGGCACTGGCTGAGTTCACCGGCAGGCCACGCGCCCTGCTGTTCTCCACAGGCTACATGGCCAATCTCGCTGCCGTGACCGCGCTCGTGGGACAGGGCGATACGGTGCTGGAAGACCGGATCAATCACGCCTCCCTGCTCGATGCCGGTCTGCTCAGCGGCGCTCGCTTCTCACGTTACCTGCACAACGATCAAGGCAGTCTGGCCAAACGCCTGGAGAAGGCAACCGGCAATACGCTGGTGGTTACCGATGGCGTGTTCAGCATGGACGGGGACCTGGCGGACCTCCCGGCCCTCTGCGCCACCGCGAAGGCGCGCAATGCCTGGGTGATGGTCGACGACGCCCACGGCTTCGGGCCGCTGGGTATCAACGGCGGCGGCATTGTCGAGCATTTCGGTCTGGGCATCGATGACGTGCAGGTCTTGGTCGGCACGCTCGGCAAGGCCTTCGGCACCGCTGGTGCCTTCGTTGCAGGCAGCGAGGAGTTGATCGAAACGCTGATCCAGTTCGCCCGGCCTTACATCTATACGACCAGCCAGCCTCCCGCTGTCGCCTGCGCCACCCTCAAGAGCCTGGAGCTGCTGCGCACCGAGGGGTGGCGCCGAGATCATCTGAACCGGCTGATCACGCGTTTCCGCCAGGGTGCGAGCGAGATCGGTCTCACGCTGATGGACAGCCCGACGCCGATCCAGCCAATTCTGGTCGGCAGCAGCGAGCGCGCCCTGAAACTCTCTTCAGCGCTGCGTGAGCGTGGAATTCTGGTCGGCGCCATACGCCCTCCGACCGTGCCGGCCGGCAGTGCGCGGCTGCGGGTGACGTTCAGTGCGTCGCATAGCGAAGCGCAGGTGGAACGACTGCTGGATATCCTGGCCGAATGCTGGAATCGAATGGCCGAGGAGCCTGAAGCGGATGCGTGATCAGCTGATTTTGCTGCCTGGATGGGCGTTTGGCCCGGCTGCGTTGCAGCCTCTATGCGAGGCGCTGACAGAGCTTGCGCCCGAGCTCGACGTGGTCATCGAGCCCTTGCCTGACCTTGCCGAGGCCGATGCCTGGCTCGACGAACTGGATCGCCGTTTGCCCGATAACTGCTGGCTGGCCGGATGGTCGCTGGGCGGTATGCTGGCGTCCCAGCTCGCCGCTCGGCGGCAGGAGACCTGCCGTGGGCTGATCACGATCGCCAGCAATCCCTGCTTCCGCGCTCGGCCACAATGGCCCGAAGCCATGGCGCCGGATATTTTCGATGCCTTCCATGAGGCTTTCCGGCTGGATCCCGACGAAACGTTGAAACGCTTCCGTCTGCTCTGCAGCCGCGGCGGCTACGATCCTCGCACGCTAGCCCGCCAGCTGGAGGTCAGCCAGTCCGTTTCGGCTCCGGCCGTGCTCCAGGCCGGCTTGCGGTTACTCGCCGAACTGGACGTGCGCAGCGCGCTGCATGGTTATTTCGGGCCGCAACTGCACCTGTTTGCCGGTGGCGACGCGCTGGTGCCATCGACGGCCTGTGATGCGCTGCGGCGCTGGATGCCCGGTATTGAAGCCGAGCTGATCGCCTCTACAAGCCACGCCCTGCCGCTGGAGCGGCCGGATGACGTAGCAGCAACCATAGCGGACTTCATCAAGGGCAAGACGGAGTGACGGATGCGGCCATGGCACTGAAGCTGGATAAGGGAAGCGCCCTGCCTGACAAACGTCAGGTGGCCGCGTCGTTTTCTCGTGCGGCAACCAGTTATGACGCCGTGGCCGAGCTGCAGCGAAGGGTCGGCAATGCGCTTATCCAACGGCTGCCCCTCGCGCCTCCTCCCGCGCGCTGGATGGATCTGGGCTGCGGCACCGGTTATTTTTCGCGCATCCTGGCGAGCGATTACCCAACTGGTGAAGGCGTCGCGCTTGATATTGCCGAAGGTATGTTGCGCCATGCCCGGCCTCAGGGCGGCGCGAGCCGTTTCATCGCGGGCGATGCCGAATGCTTGCCATTGCGCGATGCGTCGGTGGATCTGATTTTTTCCAGCCTGGCGCTGCAGTGGTGTGAGGATTTTCCCTCCGTGCTGAGAGAGGCGAAGCGGGTTCTGCGTCCTGGCGGCGTGTTCGCTTTTAGCAGTCTATGCAGCGGCACGCTGCAGGAGCTGCGAGACAGTTGGCAGGCGGTGGACGGTTTCGCCCATGTGAATCGCTTTCGTCCCTTTGACGCCTATCAGCAACACTGCGCCGCCAGTGGCTTGCGGCTGGAGCGCCTGGAGGTCGAACCCCAGGTGCTGCACTTCGCCGAGCTACGGCAGCTGACGGGTGAGCTCAAGGCGCTCGGGGCACACAATCTGAACCCTGGCCGTCCGGGCGGGCTTACAGGTCGTGCACGCATTCGCGCGCTGATCGAAGCCTATGAGCGCTTCCGCACGCCGAACGGACTCCCAGCGACCTACCAGGTGGTGTACGGCGTGTTGCGCAAGGAAGTGAAATGACCGCGGCTTATTTCGTCACCGGCACGGACACCGAAGTCGGCAAAACCACCATTGCGGCCGGGCTCCTGCATGCCGCGCGGCTGGCCGGGCTCAGTACGGCGGCGGCCAAGCCTGTGGCGTCCGGTTGCGAGAACACGGCCGAAGGCCTGCGCAATAGCGACGCGTTGGCGCTGCTTGGGGAGTGCACCCTGCCGCTGCATTATGACCAGGTCAATCCGTTGGCCTTCGAGCCGGCAGTCGCTCCGCATCTGGCCGCGCGCGAAGCCGGTATCGCATTGACGGTCGCAGCGCTGGCCAAGCCAGTGCGTGACGTGCTGGCGTTGCAGGCACAGTTCTCGCTGGTGGAGGGCGCAGGTGGCTGGCGCGTGCCGCTGGCTGGAGACGAAACGCTTTCCGATCTCGCCATACAGCTCGGCCTGCCGGTGATCCTGGTCGTCGGCGTGCGTCTTGGCTGCATCAACCATGCATTGCTCAGCGTTGAGGCAATAGAGCGCGACGGGTTGAGAGTGGCCGGCTGGGTCGCCAATATCGTCGATCCTGCGACCTCACGGTTGCAGGAAAACCTCGAGACGTTAGATCAGCGGATCAATGCGCCATGCCTCGGTCGAGTGCCACGCCTGCCGACCGCAGCACCGGTCGAGGTAGCACGCTACCTCGACCTTGCGCACCTTGAGGTGCTGACGCTCAAGGCTTGAAGACGGCCCGCATGCACTGTTCGGTCTTGTGCTTGAAAAGCTTGTAGCCCTCGGGGGACTGCTCCAGATCCATCGGGTGCGTCAGTAGATAGGACGGGTCCATCTCGCCATCGAGGATGTGCTGGAAGATGCGCTCGGCGTAGCGTTGCCCCGGCTGCTGCCCTGAACGTAGCGTCAAGGCCTTGTTGACGATGGCGCCCATCGGGAATTTGTCCATCAGGCCGCCATAGACTCCCAGCACCGACACGGTACCGGCCTTGCGGCATGAATGAATGGCCTGGCGCAGCGCGACGCCGCGTTCGGTATGCAGCCGCAGTTGTTGCTTGACCTTGTCATAGGCATGTTCGATGCCGGTGCCGTGCGCTTCCATGCCGACCGCGTCAATGCAGCGATCCGGGCCGCGCCCGCCCGTTAGTTCGAGCAGCGCTTCGTGTACGTCCGTGGTTTCGTAGTTGATGGTGATAGCACCTGCTTTCTCTGCGGCCAGTGCCAGGCGGTCGGGGAAACGGTCGATGGCAATGACACGCTCGGCGCCCATCAGATAGGCGCTGCGAATGGCCATCTGGCCGACCCCACCGCAGCCCCAGACCGCAACGGTATCTCCGCGCTGAATGTCGGCCTGATCTGCACCGAAATAGCCCGTCGGCACCGCGTCGGATACGAACACCGCCTGCTCATCGCTCACGCCTTCCGGCACTTTGAACAGATTGACTTCAGCGTAGGGCACTCGAATGTAGGTGGCGTGGCTGCCGGCATAGCCACCGAACGCATGGCTGTACCCGAAGATGCCGGAGCAGGTGTAGCCATAGGCAATTTCGGTTTCGGGGCTGTTTGGGTTGCTGTTGTCACAGCAGTTGAAATCTTTCGCCTTGCAGTGGCTGCATTCGCCACAGCCAATAATGGAAATCGCAATGACGCGATCACCTTTGCTGAAGCGGGTAACGGCGGAGCCGGTTTCGACCACCTCGCCAAGAAACTCATGGCCGAGGATGTCCCCGGGGTGCATGGTCGGTACATAGCCGTCGACAAGGTGCAGATCGGAGCCGCAGACCGAGGACATGATCACCTTCAGGATCACGTCCTTGGGGTTGACGATTTCCGGGTCCGGTACCGTGTCGACTTGCAGCATGTTGGGGCCTTGCCAGGTCAGTGCGCGCATTATCGAGCCTCCCCTGTTGCGGCGATGCCGGTGTGCTTGTCGAGGGGCTCCCGGTTCATCTGGCCGGTCGAGATTTCGCCGGTTTCCATCAGCTGCTTGAAGCGCCGCAAGTCCTGTTCGGCTTTGAAACCGCTGAACTTGCTGACGCCGCGCGCCAGCGCATACCCCAATTGCCCACCAGGCACTTCGTGCGCGACCACTGCCTGTATCTCGGTACCGCTGCCGTTGGGTGCATCGCGAAAGGTCACCCAGCCCAGGTTGCGTACTGGTGCGTTGGGTTCGGACATCCATGCCAGGCGCTCGCCTGGAATGTCCTCGGTGACATAGGTGTCCCACTCGATGCTCGTGTTCATCATCGGCACCCGGGCGACCCAGTGTGCATGGTGGTCGTCACGGGTCTCGACGCGCTCGATGAACTCCATGAAGGTCGGCATGTTGCTGAAGTCGCGCCAGTAGCGATAGATCTCATCGCGTGGCCGGTTGACCGTGATGCTTTTCGACAAGGCACGGGCGCGGCCCCAGCTCTGCTCCTCCGCCAGCTGGCTTTCGTATGCGGTGGGCGACAGGGCGCGCTTGGCGTTGCACTGGCCTGAACCGCCCCGTGCGATCGCCATTCCCCCCGCGGCGAGCTCCAGCAAACCGAAGACTCCCCCTTTGCGGAGACCTCGCGCCACCAGCCAGCCACCCAGGAACCCGGATACCAGGCGTTCGACGCTGTGGAGATTGGGCTCGCCGGCCCGGTCTTGAGCGTTGCGTGTGGCGAGAAGGGGCGGCTGCGACGGGGTCATGGTTGTCTCCGAAGTGATTGCTGTCGAATAGCTGACTGCCTCTGCTTCTCCACCGTTCCAGCTCTTTTTGCCCCGCCGATGAACGTGATCATGTCCGGTAATAAAGACGTTCTGCTTATAGCGACGTGGTAGTGGCGTCAGCGGAACGGCTCTGCTTCAATGATAGCTATATGATTTCGGTGAGGTTGACCCATGCAAATCAGCAGCCTTCTTTCAGCGGCGTCGGGACATATCAAGCCGGACAGCAGCGAGTGGACCAGGCCAGCTCCGCCGTCGCTGGGGGTACTTTGCCTGCCGCCGAAAACTCTCAAGCCTTGGCCGATACGGTCGAGCTGACCGAACAGCTGGTGCAGATGAAAGTCGGCGAGCATCAAGCCAAAGCTGGGGCCCGCATTCTGCAAAGTGCTGATGAAGTGCTCGGCACGCTGATCAATACCAAAGCCTGATCTGCATCGGCCTGCATGGCCGGCGGCCTTGCCCGTTTCAGGGCTACCTTTCCTTTTCTAATAACACCGAGATGCCGACGAACGGCGTCATGGACGCTGCTTGACATCGATCAGGCCTAAACGTATGTTTCAAACGCCTGTTTGACCTACCGCTGTGATGCCGGATGGTCCAATCAAATCAAGCGTGGCTGGTCTGCCAGTCACCTGAATCAAGAACCCACCGCTGAGGTTTACGCTATGCCTGACTACAAGGCCCCCTTGCGCGATATCCGCTTTGTACGTGATGAACTGCTCGGCTACGAAGCGCACTATCAAAGCCTTCCGGGTTGTGAAGACGCCACCCCGGACATGGTCAACGCCATCCTCGACGAAGGCGCCAAGTTCTGTGAGCAGGTGATTGCCCCCCTCAACCGCGTGGGCGACATCGAAGGTTGCACCTGGAGCGAAAGCGGCGTGAAGACGCCGACCGGCTTCAAAGAGGCCTACCAGCAGTTCGTCGAAGGCGGCTGGCCGAGCCTGGCCCATGACGTCGAGCACGGCGGTCAGGGCCTGCCAGAATCACTGGGCCTGGCCATCAGCGAAATGATCGGTGAAGCCAACTGGTCCTGGGGCATGTACCCCGGCCTGTCCCATGGCGCTATGAACACCCTGCATGAGCACGGCACGCCCGAGCAGCAGCAGGCCTATCTGACCAAGCTGGTTTCCGGTGAGTGGACCGGCACCATGTGCCTGACCGAGCCGCATTGCGGTACCGACCTGGGCATGCTGCGCACCAAGGCCGAGCCTCAGGCCGATGGCAGCTACAAGGTATCCGGCACGAAGATCTTCATTTCCGCCGGTGAGCACGACATGGCCGACAACATCGTCCATATCGTTCTGGCTCGTCTGCCCGATGCGCCGGCTGGAACCAAGGGCATCTCCCTGTTCATCGTGCCGAAGTTCCTGCCGAACGCCGAAGGCGGCGTGGGCGAGCGCAATGGCGTGTCCTGCGGTTCTCTGGAACACAAGATGGGCATCCACGGCAACGCCACCTGCGTGATGAACTTCGACGGCGCCACCGGTTTCCTGATCGGCCCGCCGAACAAGGGCTTGAACTGCATGTTCACCTTCATGAACACGGCGCGCCTGGGTACTGCGCTGCAGGGCCTGGCTCACGCCGAAATCGGCTTCCAGGGCGGCATCAAGTATGCGCGTGAGCGTCTGCAGATGCGTTCGCTGACAGGCCCGAAAGCGCCGGAAAAAGCGGCTGACCCGATCATCGTGCATCCGGACGTGCGCCGTATGTTGCTGACCATGAAGGCCTTTGCCGAAGGCAACCGGGCGATGATGTATTTCGCCGCCAAGCAGGTCGACATCGTTCAGCGCAGCAAGGATGAATCCGAGCGCAAAGCCGCCGACGCGATGCTGGCGTTCCTGACTCCGATCGCCAAGGCGTTCATGACCGAAGTTGGATTCGAAGCGGCCAATCACGGCGTTCAGATCTATGGCGGCCACGGCTTTATCGCCGAGTGGGGCATGGAGCAGAACGTCCGTGACAGCCGGATCTCCTGCCTGTACGAAGGCACCACCGGCATCCAGGCGCTCGACCTGCTGGGCCGCAAGGTGTTGATGACCCAGGGCGAGGCGCTGAAGGGCTTCACCAAGGTCGTGCACAAGTTCTGCCAGGCCAACGAAGGCAACGAGGCGGTCAAGCAGTTCGTCGAGCCGCTGGCCAAGCTGAACAAGGAGTGGGGAGATCTGACCATGAAGGTCGGTATGGCTGCGATGAAGAACCGCGAAGAAGTCGGTGCCGCCTCGGTGGACTACCTGATGTACTGCGGTTACGCCTGCCTGGCCTACTTCTGGGCCGACATGGCACGCCTGGCTTCGGAGAAGATCGCCGCCGGTGAGGACGCGGACGGTTTCTACACCGCCAAGGTGCAGACAGCGCGCTTCTACTTCCAGCGCATCCTGCCGCGTACGCGTACCCATGTCGAAGCCATGCTGTCTGGTGCCGACAACCTGATGGACATGGACGAGGCTCATTTCGAGCTGGCCTACTAAGGCTCCGCGCGACAAAGAAAACCGCTGCTTCTGCAGCGGTTTTTTTATGTTTTCGTTAATTGCGGCATCGATTGGATGATTGCGGCAGCAAGTGCAGGCAGAATGCCTGCTTTCTCCCACGGCCGTTTACCGGAGCCGTCGTGCCTCGCCTGAGCCCTGCACGCTTCAGTCACTTCTATGCGCCCTTGGCGTTATTGGCCTGTGGGTTGGTAGTTGCGCGTCAACCGAGTCTGAACGAGTTTTTCACTTCGCTGTTCAATGTGCTGCCCACCGTGCTGCTGTTGCTCGGCGGTGCGTTCAGCATCGCCTATACCCGAGTGCGCGAAACGTTTTTGTTGCTGACGATCTACATCGTCTACTTCCTGCTGGACACCCAGGTCGACCACTACCGGCTTACTGGCTCGCTTCTTCCCGAGGCCGCGTTGACCTTTCATGTTTGCAGTTTGCTGTTGCCAGCCCTGTATGGCCTGTACGCCTTGTGGCAGGAGCGGGCGCATTTGTTACAGGACGGCTTGGCACGATTGGCTGTCTTGTTTGCCGTATCGGTGCTGGCTCTGGCGTTGGCGCGGCGCTTTCCTGCTGGGGTGCTGGACTGGCTGACCGAGATCCGTTGGCCGTCACTGCAGGCGGACTGGTTGCAACTGATCCAGCTGGCTTATCCGGTATTTCTTCTAGCGGTAATCGGTGTCCTGATTCAGTACATACGGCGGCCACGGCCGGTGCACGCAGCGCAGCTGGTAGCGCTGATCGGCTTGCTTCTGATGCTGCCTCAGGTTTTCAGCCGCCCCGGTGCGCTCAACGTTCTGAGCAGCTTGATGATGCTGGTCGTGGTGGTCGCCATAGCCCAGGAGGCCTATCAAATGGCTTTTCGTGACGAGCTGACCGGTTTGCCTGGCCGTCGCGCGCTTAACGAGCGGTTGCAGCGCCTGGGTCGTCAATATGTGATCGCTATGGCCGACGTCGATCGATTCAAAGCCTTCAACGATACCCATGGACACGACGTAGGCGACGAGGTGCTGCGCCTCGTCGCCAGCCGGCTACGCAAAGTCGGCGGCGGTGGGCGCGCCTATCGCTACGGGGGGGAAGAGTTTGCCCTGGTCTTTCCTGGCCGGGACCTCGAACATTGTCTACCGCATTTGGAGGCCGTACGGCAGGCGGTGGAGAGTTATCCGCTGCAGTTGCGCGACAAGGCCAGTCGGCCAAAAGACGCCGCGCAGGGCAGGCAGCGCCGCGGTGCAAGTACGGCCAATACGGTGTTTGTCACGGTCAGTATAGGAGTGGCCGAGCGGCTGGCGCCTCAGCGTTCGCCTGAGGAGGTCATTAAAAGGGCTGATCAGGCGCTGTACAGCGCCAAGGGCGCGGGGCGCAACTGCGTTCGATCGCACGGAGAGAACCGGCGTGGCGCGATGCGCGAGAAAAAGGAGGCGTCGGCCGACACCTAGGATACTTCCAGCGCGACAGCTGCGTTTCGAATGCCTTGTTAGCTCTCAGTTGACGATTATGACGGCGCATTCAGCGCCTGCAATGTGATGGCGAACGGGCAAATCTGCCGGTAGCGTGTCGGGCATAACAATGTACGGTTCCCACTGGAGAACACCATGCCCGCTTACAAGGCTCCGCTGCGCGATATGCGCTTTCTGATCGATGATGTATTCGACTTTCACGGCAGTTATGCCGCTAATGGCGCTGACGACGCCACGCCGGATATGGTCAGTGCCATTCTGGAGGAAGGGGCCAAGTTCTGTGAGCAGGTTCTTGCACCGCTCAATCGCAGCGGTGACGAAGAAGGCTGCCACTTCGACAGTGGTGTGGTCACCACACCCAAGGGGTTCAAGGAAGCGTTCGCTCAGTACGCCGAGGGCGGCTGGATGGGGCTGGCCGCCGACCCAACCTACGGTGGTCAGGGATTGCCGCATTCGCTAGGGCTGGTTATCGGGGAGATGATCGGTTCTGCCAATACGTCCTTTGGCATGTATCCGGGACTCACTCACGGTGCGATGGCGGCTATCGCGGCCCACGGTACCGATGAGCAAAAGCAGACCTACTTGAGCCCGATGACCGAAGGCCGCTGGACCGGCACTATGTGCCTGACCGAATCTCATTGTGGAACTGACCTGGGCATCATCAAGACTCGTGCGGTTCCGCAGGAGAACGGCAGCTACGCCATCAGCGGTACGAAGATCTTCATTTCGGCCGGCGAGCACGACATGAGCGAGAACATCGTGCATCTGGTTCTGGCCAAACTCCCCGATGCGCCAGCCGGCACCAAGGGGATCTCGCTGTTCATCGTTCCCAAGTTCTTGCCGAAAGAAAGCGTACCCGGCGCGGCAGGGGAGGTTGGTGCACGTAATGGCGTCGCCTGTGGTTCCATCGAACACAAGATGGGCATCAAGGCCTCGGCGACCTGCGTGATCAACTTCGATGGCGCCACGGGCTTCCTAATCGGCGAGCCGAACAAGGGTCTCAACTGCATGTTCACCATGATGAACCATGCACGCCTGGGAACCGGCATGCAGGGGCTGTGCAGTGGCGAAGCGAGCTTCCAGGGCGCCATCCAGTACGCCAACGAACGGCTGCAGATGCGCTCACTGACCGGCGCGAAGTACCCCGAAAAGCCTGCCGACCCCATCATCGTGCATCCTGATGTCCGTCGCATGCTGCTGACGATGAAGGCGTTCAACGAGGGCAACCGTGCGCTGGCGTATTTCACTGCCCAACTGCTCGATCAGACACACAGCCCGGACGGGGACAAGCGCAAGGAAGCTGAAGAGCTGCTCGCCTTTCTTACGCCGATCTGCAAAGCATTCATGACCGATACAGGCTTGGAGGTGACCAACCTCGGCATGCAGGTCTTTGGTGGTCACGGCTACATTCGTGAGTGGGGTATGGAGCAACTGGTGCGCGACTGCCGTATCGCGCCGATCTATGAAGGCACCAATGGTATTCAGGCGCTCGACCTGCTGGGTCGCAAAGTGCTTGGCAGCCAGGGCAAGTTGATGCTTGGCTTCACCAAGCAGGTGCACAAGTTCTGCGAGGCCAACGCAGAGCATCCGCAGCTGCAGCACTACGTCAAACAGCTGGCACTTCTCAACCGCGAGCTGGGCGAGATCACCACACGCATCGGCATGGCGGCCATGAAGAACCCCGACGAAGTGGGCGCGGCGTCGGTCGACTATCTGATGTACTGCGGCTATCTGATTCTCGGTTACTTCTGGCTACGCATGGCCGTGGTTGCACAGCGCAAGCTGGACGAGAAGGGCGGCGATGAGGCGTTTTACCAGTCGAAGCTGACGACCGCGGAGTTCTACTTCGCCCGTCTGCTGCCGCGTACAGCCGCGCATAAAGCTGCGATCGAGGCCGGCAGTGCCAGCCTGATGAAGTTGGCCGCCGACCAATTCGCCTTCTGACCCAGGGGTAAATCCAAGCCCGCCTTGTGCGGGTTTTTTTCGTGCTTGATCACAGCTGATTCCTGCCGGAGCCTGGTGAGCAATCGAGGCTTGCTTTAGCGCGTACATGAGAACCGATCAGTCATTTAAAGACGCTTCGGGCGACGATTAGTCTTCAGTTAGACTCGCGAAACTGCTGCGGCCAATCGGCCGGGTGACACGTTTGCGAGGTCTTTTTCATGGCTGACTACAAAGCACCCCTGCGCGATATGCGTTTCGTCCTGAATGAAGTCTTCGATGCCCCGAAGCTCTGGCAGACGATGCCAGCGTTGGCGGAAGTCGTCGATGCGGAAACCGCCGAAGCCATTCTCGAGGAGGCGGGCAAAATTACCGCCAACTCGATCGCACCCCTCAACCGCAGCGGCGATGAAGAAGGCTGTCGCTGGGTCGATGGCGCAGTCAGCACACCCGCCGGCTACCCCGAAGCTTACCGTCTGTATGCAGAAGGCGGTTGGGTGGGCGTAGGGGGCGATCCGGCCTACGGCGGCATGGGCATGCCAAAAGCCATCTCGGCCCAGGTCGAGGAAATGATGAACTCTGCCAGCCTGGCCTTTGGTCTGTACCCCATGTTGACCTCCGGGGCCTGCTTGTCGATCTATGCCCATGCCAGCGAAGAGTTGAAGCAGAAGTACCTGCCAAACATGTATGCGGGTGTCTGGTCCGGCTCGATGTGCCTGACCGAGCCGCACGCCGGCACCGATCTGGGCATTATCCGCACCAAGGCCGAGCCGCAGGCTGATGGCTCGTACAAGGTCAGTGGTACCAAGATTTTCATCACCGGCGGCGAACACGATCTCACCGAGAACATCATCCATCTCGTACTTGCCAAACTGCCCGATGCGCCGGCAGGGTCGCGCGGTATCTCGTTGTTCCTGGTTCCGAAGGTCATGGTCAACGAGGATAGTAGCCTGGGCGAGCGAAACAGCCTGAGCTGCGGCTCGATCGAGCACAAGATGGGTATCCAGGCCTCGGCTACCTGCGTGATGAACTTCGATGGTGCGACGGGGTGGATGGTTGGTGAGCCGAACAAGGGCCTGGCCGCCATGTTTACGATGATGAACTACGAGCGCCTGGGGGTAGGCATTCAAGGGCTTTCCACCGGAGAGCGTTCATACCAGAGCGCCATCGAATACGCTCGTGAGCGTATCCAGAGCCGTGCACCGACAGGCCCCGTTGCCCAGGACAAGGCCGCCGATCCGATCATCGTGCATCCGGACGTGCGCCGCATGTTGCTAACCATGAAAGCGTTGAACGAGGGCGGGCGAGCCTTCTCCAGTTATGTCGCGCTGCAGCTGGACATTGCCAAGTTCAGCGATGATGCCGACGCGCGTCAGCGTGCAGAAGCGCAGGTTGCTTTGCTGACGCCTGTGGCCAAAGCCTTCCTCACTGACATGGGACTGGAAACTACCGTCCATGGCCAACAGGTGTTTGGTGGCCACGGATTTATCCGTGAATGGGGGCAAGAGCAGCTGGTTCGTGACTGCCGGATCACTCAGATCTACGAAGGCACCAATGGCATCCAGGCGCTGGACCTGCTGGGGCGAAAAGTCGTCGGCAGCGGTGGTGAGCTCTATAACGCTTTTGCCGACGAGATCCGTGCCTATTGTGCGGGAGCGGGTAGTGAGCTCAGTGAGTTTGTCACTCCGCTGAAAGCGGCTCTTGAAAATCTCGACGAGCTGACCGCCTTCGTTCTGGACGCGGCGAAGAACAACCCCAACGAAATCGGCGCTGCATCGGTGGAGTACCTCCATGTGTTCGGTTACACCGCGTACGCCTACATGTGGGCGCGAATGGCTGAAACGGCGCTAGCCAAGGTCGAGCAGGATGATTTCTATGCCAGCAAGCTCGGCACAGCTCGTTTCTATTTTGCTCGCCTGCTGCCACGTATTCATTCGTTGAACGCGTCGGTCCGGGCTGGTAGCGATTCGTTGTACTTGCTGGATGCAGCTCAGTTCTGATGCTTAATCCGTAGCGGCACAATGAAACTAATTTGCCACCTTTGCGGAACAATGTGCCACGACGCCAGTCATAGATCTGCATTGTTTGTAGTCAATGACTTACACGTTGAGCCTGATTCGGGCTCGCGCGTAAGTGATTGCTTACAAGCCGTGGTGCAAACTGCTACTACAGGTTTCTCAGGCCGATCAGTAGTCTTTGCCACCATGGACGCCGCGTAGGGAAGCGCATCAGATCGAAAACATGGACGCGTAGTGGAACGACGCCAGGAAGGCGCAAGTCACGGATGTCAGGATTCAGTCTGCAAAGGCCCCGCTTCGGCGGGGTTTTCTTTTGCAGCAAGATAAAGTGCTCATCGACGCGCCTGGACTACGGATCCAGGCAAGCGCGGTCTATTCAGTCCAGGCTACTGGTGCAGCTTCAGGCTGGCATGCAGACGCCTGTGCCTCCCAGCCCGCAATACCCGCCTGGGTTCTTCGCCAGATATTGCTGATGGTAGGCTTCGGCATAATAGAAGGCCGGCAGCTCAGCAATTTCTGTGGTGATACCGCCGAGCCCATGCTTGTTCAATTCCGTCTGGAAACGCGCTTCGCTGGCGCGGGCCGCCTCTAGTTGGGCGGCGTCGAAACAATAGATCGCGGAACGGTATTGAGTACCGATGTCGTTACCTTGGCGCATGCCTTGAGTTGGGTTGTGCGCTTCCCAGAACCGCTTGAGCAGTGTTTCGTAGGAAACCAGCTGTGGATCAAAGACCACCAGTACGGCTTCGGTATGCCCGGTAAGCCCGGAACAGACCTCCTCGTAGGTAGGGTTTGGTGTGTGCCCTCCTGCGTAGATCACGGCGGTCGTCCACACGCCGGGTTGCTCCCAGAAACGCCGTTCGGCTCCCCAGAAACAGCCCATGGCAAAGATGGCTTGGCCCAGATGCGCTGGGAATGGGGGTTGCAGAGCGTTGCCATTGACATAGTGAGCTGCCGGCACGGGGACCGCGGTCGCACGTCCCGGTAGTGCTTGCTGGGCGTCGGGCAATGCCTGTTTATGAATAAGGATTTGCGAGCGCAGGGTCATGTTGATCCTCAAACTGGTGGCGTGAGCTACAGCTAGCCTAGGCTACCAAGCTGACAAAACCAACGCGCATTTGCGTCGACGTCAGGCTGACGAATGGCTTAGAGCCAATGCCGATAACGGCGCAGAGATTCCAGCAACTGGCTACCAGGTATCGGTTTGTCGAACAGATAGCCCTGGCCGATATCGCAGTGCTGGTGACGAAGAAAGGCCAGCTGGGCGGTGGTCTCGATGCCTTCGGCAACCACCTTGAGATTAAGATTGCGAGCCATGGCAATGACAGCCGAGGTGATCTCGATATCGTCCTGGTTGTCCGGAATGTCCTTGATAAAGCTTCGGTCGATCTTGATCACGTCTATGGGAAATTTTTTCAGATAGCTCAAGGATGAATAGCCGGTACCGAAGTCATCCATCGCCAGGGTTACACCGAGCGCTTTCAGGCCGATCAGCTGCTGGCGAGTCTCTTCGGTCGCCTCGAGCAGCAAGCTTTCGGTGAGCTCCAGCTCAAGGCTGCCTGGTGAGAGCCCCTCTTGCGAAAGGATCTCCGCGATCGAACCGACCAGGTCCGGATCCGAAAATTGCTTGGGTGACAGGTTTATCGCGATCTGCGGCGTACCGATGCCCAGCGCTGCGAGCTGTAGGCCCATGCGGCACGCCTCTCGTGCCACCCATTTTCCGATAGGGATGATCAGCCCGGTTTCTTCGGCGACGCCAATGAACTGGTCGGGGCGAATCATGCCTTTTTCAGGGTGGTTCCAGCGCAGCAGCGCCTCCAACCCCTGTAGTCGGCCGCTGCGCAAACAAAGCTTGGGTTGGTAGAAGACTTCCAGCTCGTTTTGCACCAGTGCCCGCCGCAGGTTGTTCTCTACGAACAGCTTGTAGTTCGCCTCGGCATGCAGGGCTTCGGTAAACACCTGTACTTGGTTCTTGCCGTTGGCCTTGGCTTTGTGCAGCGCTTGCCCTGCATGCTTCATCAGCGTCTCGGGATCGTTACCGTGCTGGGGGGAGCAGGCCAGACCCAGGGAAGCGCTGATACTGATCAGCTGTTTGTCGACAAATAGGGGCTTGTCCAGAATTCGCAGAACCTGTTGGGCCAGGTGCACTCCCTCTTCCAGCTCCATGTCGTCGAGGAGAAGCGCGAACTCATTGCTGGCGAAGCGAGCAAGCACACTCTCGCGGCTGAGGCTGTTGCGCAATCGTCGAGCGAGGCTGGCGAGCAACTTGTCGCCGGTTTGATGACCGAGGCTGTCATTGATGCGCTTGAAATTATCGATATCCACCAGCAGCAGACAAAGCTTCGGGTTTTTACTGCCGGCGAAACGGTCCTCAATGCTGCGGATAAAGAAGGGTCGGTTGCCGAGACTGGTCAGGTTGTCGGTGTAGGCCAGACGTTCGATGTGCTGCTGTGCCAGTTTGCTTTGCGTGATGTCTTCGTAGATCCCAATGTAATGCGTGAGCTCGTTATGCTCACCGTACACTTTTGAGATCGACAGCTGGCCCCAGTAGGGTTCGAGGTTCTTGCGTCTGCTGCGAAACTCGCCTTGCCAGCTATTGCTCTGCGACAAGGCTGAAGAGGTGTCGAACAGCAATTCGCTGAGGTTCTCCAGGGCGGTCAGATCGGCGATACGGCGGCCACGAACCTCGTCTGCGGAAAACTGGGTAATGGACGTGAAACTCGGGTTCACATACTCGACGATGCCGTCTCGGTCGACCAGGATGAATGCACTGGCGCTTTGTTCGACGGCTCGCTGGAAGAGGTGCAGCGTTAGGGTTGCGTTGATGCGCTGTTGGTTGGCCAACACCTGGGCATATTGGTCGGCCAGTTCGCCAGCGAAAGCGATCTCGTCGGTATGCCAGGTTCTGATGCTGCCTGAATGCTCCAGGCAGAGCACACCGAACACTTCCCCTCCGACGCGGATCGTTGCATCGAGGATGGACGTTATGTCCCGAGGTGCAAAGAACGCTTGCACCAGTTCCTGTGTGCGGGCGTCTTCGGCCACGTTCGGCACGTCGATCACGCGTCCTTTGTGCAGCGCCTCCAGGTAGCGAGGGCACGCCGACATATCCAGTGACGAGGGATATTCCTGGCTTCCTTTGTCTCGGCGGTAAGCCGCGATAGCCTCTAGTTGATCGCCCTTGAGATGCCAGATGGAGGCGCGAGCGATTCCGTAGGCTTCACTGGCCGCCTGAGTGATCAGTTGTGCGGCTTCGAGTTGCGGGTCGGCTGCGCTGTATCGGTGCCGCGCAAGGCGCACGATAAGGCTTTGCTGGGCACGAGACCGCATAAGATGCTCGAGGTGTTCGTCCTGTGCTCGCTGATAGAACTCCAGCGATGACCTGAGTTCTGCATTTTGCGATTCCAGGGTCGGCGAAGCTCTGGTCGAATCTGGCTCAACGATAAGGTAGCCTCGAACCAGTTCTCTACCATACTGTTGGCACAGTTCTCCGATTTCGAGCATGTCCAACGGCCCGCCGGACGTATGCAGGCAATAGCTGATGGAGTAATGCCCTCGCATAGCCAGTTGGCTTTGTACGACATCGTGGAGTCGCAACCGAACCTGCGGCTCCATGAGACTCGCATAGGGTGAATCGATCAGAGAACAGAGGTCTTGGGCGGGCAGCCCCAGGTAGCGCTCACAGGCGGGGTCAAGGAATAGCAAAGCCCAGCTGGATTCGTTCAAACGCTCGAAACGAAGCATGCCGAGCCTTGAAGGCACTGGCAACTGCGTCACAACCTCGGTCGCCAAACGGCTGGCGGCATCGGTATGTATTTTCATCGAGCGGTTGGCTTCCAGTATGCTGGCACGAGTCGCTTCGCTAACCGCAGTTTAGACGCTTTCTGCGGCATGGCGATGGCTAAATAATATTAATTATCGCAAGGGTGCATCATGCAACAGGGACTGACAAGTCGACTAGCAAAGATACTGTTGATCGCGCTTTTCCTGATTGCCAGCGGCCAGCTCCGAGCCGCTGAATCAAACACCTTGGGTTCGCATGAGCCAGCCCGTTATCTGAGTGAGCTCAAGGCGCTGTATCTTACCTCGGACGAGCGAAAAGCCCTGCTTGCGCATAGCAATGCCTTGCTCAAAAGCTACGGTTTGCGTGCTGCGTATCAGGTTGGCCAAGCCAATCCAGAGGATCTGGAATATCGCGTCAGTGTTGGCGCGCCTGGGGAGTTGCGCATCCGTGAAGAGCGCCGAGATGCCTCCGGAAACGTCGCCGTGCGTAACACAGGCTTTTCGGTATTTGGAATGGACCCCTATATCAACTATCGCTGCCCGCCCCAGGGCTTGGTATGCGTGTTCAAGAACTCTGAAGCTGATGAGCCCTGGTTGACTATCCTTCGCGACCCAAAGGGCGCAGAAGAATTGGCGAAAGCCCTTTCGTTCCTCTTTCGCAACCTGCAGAAGGGCTGATCAGGCTCCGTTGCATTGCGAGCAGACATAAAAAACCCGCCGAAAGGCGGGTTTTTTATGGGGGCAACGATTACAGCAGCATCGTCCGAATGTCCGCCAGCAGGTCTGACAGTCGCTTGGTGAAGCGTGCGGCCGCGGCGCCGTTGATAACGCGGTGGTCATACGACAGCGACAGCGGCAACATCAGGCGAGGTTGGAATGCCTTGCCGTCCCATACAGGCTGCATGGTTGCCTTTGAAACACCCAGAATCGCCACCTCTGGCGCGTTGACGATCGGCGTGAAGCCGGTGCCGCCAATGTGCCCAAGGCTGGAGATCGTGAAGCACGCGCCCTGCATGGCATCGGGCGACAGCCTCTTGGTGCGTGCTTTCTCGGCAAGCTCCGCTGCCTCGCCTGCCAGTTGCAGAAGGCTCTTCTGATCGACGTTCTTGATCACCGGGACAAGCAGGCCGTCGGGCGTATCCACGGCAAAACCGATGTGTACGTACTTCTTGCGGATGACTGCCTTGCCGCTAGGCGCAAGCGAGGCATTGAACTCCGGCAGTTCCTTGAGCAAGTGCGCGCACGCCTTGAGCAGCAGCGGCAGCACGGTCAGCTTGACGCCGGCCTTCTCCGCCACCGACTTCTGCGAAACGCGGAAGGCTTCCAGCTCGGTAATGTCCGACGACTCGAACTGGGTCACGTGCGGCACGTTGAGCCAGCTGCGATGCAGGTTGGCCGCGCCGACCTGCATCAGGCGGGTCATCGGTACTTCTTCGATTTCGCCAAACTTGCTGAAGTCGACTTCCGGTACCGCAGGAATACCCGAGCCGCCCGCTGCGCCTGCGGCTGGGGCCTGCTTGGCCTTGTGCATCATGCTCTTGACGTAAGCCTGGACATCTTCCTTGAGGATACGGCCCTTCGGACCCGTACCCGGGACATCCGCCAGCTCGACACCGAATTCGCGTGCAGTCATGCGTACCGCAGGGCCCGCATGGACCTTGGTGCCGGCCTTGCTCGGGCCGCTCACCGCTGGAGCCGGTGCCGCAGCGGCTTTGGCTTCCGGCACACCCTGTTTGTTCGGGGCCACGGCCTGCTGTTGTGGAGCGGCTTCCTGCGACGTGGATTCGGCTTTTTTCGCTGGCGCTGCGCCTGCCACTTTCAGGGTCAGAATCAGATCGCCTGTCTTGGCTTCGTCACCGACCTTGATCGAAAGGGATTCCACGACGCCAGCTTTTGGCGCCGGGATCTCCATGCTCGCCTTGTCGGACTCGAGCGTGATCAGCGACTGATCGGCTTCGACGCTGTCGCCGGCCTTGACCATCACTTCGATAACATTGGCGCTAGCGCTGGAGCCGATATCCGGGATACGAATCTCTTCGACGGATTCGCCAGCTTCCTCGGAAGGCTCTTCAACAGCCTGCTCGGTGAGCTTTTCCGTCGGCTGGCTTTGCGGCGCACTGTTGGCCGCTGCCGGCTTGCTTGCGGCTGCGCCCTTGAGAATCAGGATCAGATCGCCGGTGCCAACTTCGTCGCCCACCTTGACGGAAATACTTTCGACCACGCCTGCGGCTGGAGACGGAATCTCCATGCTGGCCTTGTCGGATTCAAGGGTGATCAGCGCCTGCTCGGCGGCAATGGTATCGCCTGCCTTGACCGATATCTCGATGACGCTGGCTTTGCCCGACGAGCCGATGTCCGGGACCTTGATCTCCTGTGATTCACCTTCTCCGGCAGACGCCGAAGGGTTGTCATCGCCAGGAGGGGTAGGCGCTTCGGCTTCATCTGCGGGGCCACCTGATGCTGCGCCCGCCGGCTCGGCGGCTGCTTCAGCCGGCGCCTCGCTGCCTTGGCCGTCTTCGCTTTCGAGCTCCAGCAACTCGTCGCCCTCTTTGAGGCGGTCGCCCAGCTTGACCTTCAGGCTCTTCACCACGCCGGCCTTGGGCGCAGGAATTTCCATGCTGGCCTTGTCGGATTCGAGCGTCAGGATGCTCTGGTCGGCTTCTATGCGGTCGCCGACCTTGACGAACAACTCGATTACTTCACCCTCACCGCTGCCGATGTCGGGTACGCGTATGGTTTCACTCACAATAGGTTCTCCTGTGCGCACGCAGCATCAGCAATCCAGCGGATTGCGCTTCTCGGGGTCGATACCGAACTCGGTAATGGCATTGGCCACAACCTGGCGTTCGATGGCGCCGCGATCGGCGAGTGCCTGCAGCGCAGCGACAGCAACCCAGCGACGATCGACCTCGAAGAAGTCGCGCAGCTTGGCGCGCGAGTCGCTGCGGCCGAAACCGTCGGTACCCAGCACTTGGTATTCGCGGGATGGGACCCACTGACGAATCTGATCGGCGAACAGCTTCATGTAGTCGGTCGATGCGACGACCGGACCGTCACGCCCTTCCAGGCACTGCTCGACGTAGCTCTTGCGAGGCTCTTCAGTCGGATGCAAACGGTTCCAGCGATCCACAGCCAGGCCATCGCGGCGCAGTTCATTGAAGCTGGTAACGCTCCAGACGTCGGCGCCGACGCCCATCTTGGCTAAGATATCCACCGCTGCGCGGACTTCACGCAGGATAGTGCCCGAGCCCAGCAGTTGTACACGGTGCTTGAAGTCGCCCTTGGCTTCCTCGAGCAGGTACATACCCTTGATGATGCCGTCCTCGACGCCCTGCGGCATGGCCGGCTGCTGGTAGTTCTCGTTCATCACGGTGATGTAGTAGTAGACGCTCTTCTGCTGCTCCATCATCTCGTGCATGCCTTGATGCATGATCACTGCCAGCTCGTAGCCATAGGTCGGGTCATAGCTGCGGCAGTTGGGGATGGTACTGGCCAGGATGTGGCTGTGGCCGTCCTCATGCTGCAAACCTTCGCCGTTGAGCGTGGTGCGTCCGGATGTGCCGCCAAGGAGGAAGCCACGCGTCTGGGCATCGCCAGCCGCCCAGGCCAGGTCACCGATGCGCTGGAAGCCGAACATCGAATAGAAGATGTAGACCGGAAGCATCGGCTGGTTATAGTTGCTGTATGCAGTGCCCGCCGCGATGAACGAGGAGAAGGCGCCGGCTTCGTTCAGGCCTTCCTGAAGGATCTGGCCGTCCTTTTCTTCGCGGTAGTACATCACCTGGTCGCGGTCGACCGGCTCGTACAGCTGCCCGACTGGAGAGTAGATGCCGAGCTGGCGGAACATGCCTTCCATGCCGAAGGTGCGCGCCTCGTCAGCGAGGATCGGCACGATACGCTTGCCCAGATCCTTGTCTTTGACCAGCTGCGACAGAATCCGTCCAAACGCCATGGTGGTGGAAATCTCGCGGTCGCCGGAGCCGTCAAGTACGGCCTTGAGCGTTTCCAGCGGTGGAGTCGGGATACTGAAGCTCTTCGGACGCCGCTGTGGCAGGGAGCCGCCAAGCTTTTCACGGCACTTGCGAAGGTATTTCATCTCCGCGCTGTCTTCGGCGGGACGGTAGAACGGCAGCTCTTCGAGCTGCGAATCGTTGACCGGAATGTCAAAGCGATCGCGGAATTTCTTCAGGCTATCGATATCGACTTTCTTGGTGTTGTGGGCGATGTTCTTCGCCTCACCGGCACCAGTGCCGTAGCCCTTGATGGTCTTGGCCAGGATGACGGTTGGCTGGCCCTTGTGGTTGACCGCCTGATGGTAGGCCGCATAGACCTTGTAGGGATCGTGACCGCCGCGGTTGAGCTTCCAGACTTCCTCGTCCGACATGCTCTCGACGCGCTTGAGCAGCTCCGGGTCGGCACCGAAGAAATGCTTACGTACGTAAGCGCCATCTTTGGCTTTGTAGTTCTGGTACTCACCGTCGATCGCCTGATCCATGCGACGCTGCATGCGACCGTCTTCATCAGCGGCGAACAGCGGATCCCACAGACGGCCCCAGACGACCTTGTTGACGTTCCAGTTGGCGCCTTTGAACACGCCTTCAAGCTCCTGGATGATCTTGCTGTTACCGCGGACCGGGCCGTCCAGGCGCTGCAGGTTACAGTTGATGACGAACACCAGGTTGTCGAGATTCTCGCGGCCAGCCAGGGAGATGGCACCGAGCGTTTCCGGCTCGTCGCACTCGCCGTCGCCGATGAAGCACCAGACGCGCTGCTTGCCCTTCGGAATAAAGCCGCGGTTCTCCAGGTACTTCATGAAGCGCGCCTGGTAAATCGCGGTAATGGGGCCCAGGCCCATGGAAACGGTCGGGAACTGCCAGAAGTCCGGCATCAGATGCGGGTGCGGATAGCTGGACAGGCCCTGCCCATCGACTTCCTGGCGGAAGTTCAGCATCTGGTCTTCGCTCAGGCGACCTTCCAGGAAGGCGCGAGCATAAATGCCCGGCGAGGCGTGGCCCTGATAGTAGATCAGGTCGCCGCCATGCTCTTCGGTAGGCGCCTGGAAGAAGTAGTTGAACCCAATGTCATAGAGCGTAGCGCTCGAGGCGAAGGTGGAAATGTGTCCACCCAGGTCAGGGTCCTTCATGTTCGCGCGCATAACCATTGCCAGCGCGTTCCAGCGGACCAGGGAGCGGATTCGACGCTCCATGAACAGGTCGCCGGGCATCTTGGCTTCGCGGGTAACGGGGATTGTGTTGCGGTACGGCGTGGTGATGCCGTAGGGCAGGGGAGTGCCGCTACGGGTGGCCAGCTCCCCCATCCGGGTCATTAGATAGTGGGCGCGCTCTTCACCTTCGCGGTCGAGAACTGACTCGAGGGCGTCCAGCCATTCCTGGGTTTCGACGGGATCGAGATCTTGCATGGCTTGCTCCAGGGCGGAAAGGCTTCCAGAATCGGTTGCCTGCTTCGCGGCCGGCTTTGTGAGCCGGTGCGTATATGTTCTTGGATGTGATGCCGGGGGTAGAGCCGGGCTCTGTAGTTTTACTACAAAACGGTGTCTTAATCAGCCCCCTGTCACAGGTATCGGTAGTAAAACTACATTTCAGCGGGTCGGCCTGATTAGCTAGCTCCGGCGCCAGGCGCTCTAGTCCGGGTGGTCCCGCTTTCCCTGAAGCCATTCTGCGCTGAGGAACCTTATGAGTCTGCCATCGCTGGTTGCGTTGCCAACGTCGCTCCAACCTTTGGTCACCCGTGCCGAGGAGACGTTCCGCGGAGCGGCGCGCGACTCATCGGCCCAGAACGGCCCCTTGTATGCCGCCTGGCCCGCGGGGCGCCGCGAGTCATTCGGTCGGGTCTGTGCGGCTAGCGACTTTGTCAGCGAACAGGTTAGCCGAGATCCTGAAATGCTGCTGCAGCTGACCGAAAGCGGGCTCCTTGAGCGGTCGTTAAGCGGTGGCGAAATGCGCACTGCGCTCGCCGAGCTGCTCTCCGATTGCCCTGATGAAGAAGGGCTGGCCAGCCGGCTGCGGCGGTTTCGCAACCGCCAACAGGTGCGGATCATCTGGCGCGATCTGACTCGGCAGGCTGATCTCGCCGAGACCTGCGGCGATTTGTCCGACATGGCTGATGCCTGCATCGATCTCGCCTACCAATGGCTGTATGAGCGCCACTGCGACCAGTTTGGCGTTCCGACCGGGCGGCGCAGCGGTCAAGCGCAGCACATGGTCATCCTTGGCATGGGCAAGCTTGGCGCGCGTGAACTGAATCTTTCCTCGGACATCGATCTGATTTTCGGCTATCCGGAGGGCGGCGAGACCGTCGGCACAAAGCGTTCACTGGACAACCAGGAGTTCTTTGTCCGTCTGGGTCAGCGGTTGATCAAGGCCCTCGATGCGCCAACGGTCGATGGTTTTGTCTTTCGCGTCGACATGCGCCTGAGGCCGTATGGCTCGTCTGGCTCGCTGGTGCTGAGTTTCAACGCCTTGGAGCAGTACTACCAGGATCAGGGGCGCGACTGGGAGCGCTACGCCATGATCAAGGCGCGTGTGGTCGGTGGGGACCAGGCAGCGGGCAAGGAGCTGCTGGAAATGCTGCGGCCCTTCGTTTATCGGCGTTACCTCGACTTTTCGGCGATCGAGGCGCTGCGCACCATGAAGCAGCTGATCCAGCAGGAAGTCCGGCGCAAGGGGATGGCTGCGAACATCAAGCTGGGCTCTGGCGGCATCCGTGAAGTGGAGTTCATTGCCCAAGCGTTCCAGCTGATTCACGGGGGACGGGATCTGAGTTTGCAGCAGCGCCCCCTGTTGAAGGTTCTTGCGACACTGGCCGGGCAGGGCTACCTGCCTGCGGCGGCTGTCGATGAGTTGCGCGAGGCTTATGAGTTTTTGCGTTACACCGAGCACGCGTTGCAGGCCATCGACGACCGTCAGACGCAGATGCTGCCGGACAACCAGACCGATTGCGATCGGGTCGCGTTCATAATGGGGTTCGCCAACTGGGAGGCCTTCCACCAGCAACTGTTGTATTGGCGCGGTCGTGTCGACTGGCATTTCCGTCAGGTCATCGCTGATCCGGATGAAGACGAAAACGTTGAGGGTGAAACCATGGTTGGCGGCGAGTGGTTGCCGCTTTGGGAACAGGACTGGGATGAGGAGTTTGCCTGCCGCCAGTTGAGCGAGGCCGGCTTCCATGACGGACAGGTCGCTTGCCAGCGCCTCGCTGCGCTGCGTAGTGGCAACCAGGTACGCACCATGCAACGGCTCGGTCGCGAGCGCCTGGATGCGTTCATCCCGCGGCTGCTGGCGCAGGCGGTGGAACAGGATGATCCGGATCTGGTGCTGGAGCGAGTCCTTCCGCTGGTCGAGGCGGTTGCGCGACGCTCGGCCTATCTGGTGCTCTTGACTGAAAATCCGGGCGCGCTGCAGCGGTTGCTTGAACTCTGTGCGGGTAGCCCCTGGATTGCCGAGCAGATCACGCGCTTTCCCCTGTTGCTCGATGAGCTGCTGAATGCCGGACGCCTATTCAGCCCGCCCCAGGCTCCAGAGCTCGCGGCCGAATTGCGCGAGCGGCTGGCGCGTATTCCAGAAGACGATTTGGAACAGCAAATGGAGGCGCTGCGCCATTTCAAGCTTGCGCACCGTCTGCGGGTTGCTGCTTCGGAAATTGCCGGGACCCTGCCGCTCATGAAGGTCAGTGATTACCTGACCTGGCTCGCCGAGGCCATTCTCGAGCAGGTGCTCGCGTTGGCCTGGCGGCATACAGTGGCGCGTCACGGCCAGCCCAGGCGGGTGGATGGCTCGCTGTGCGATCCAGCGTTTATCATCCTGGGTTACGGCAAGGTCGGTGGGCTCGAGTTTGGTCACGGCTCGGACCTTGATCTGGTCTTTATCCATGACGGTGATCCGAACGCTGAGACCGATGGCGCCAAGCCAATCGACGGAGCCCAGTTCTTTACGCGTCTGGGGCAGCGGATCATTCATCTGCTGACCACCCAGACCACATCCGGCCAGCTTTACGAAGTCGACATGCGCCTGCGTCCGTCGGGGGTGTCCGGGCTGCTGGTCAGCTCGTTGAGCGCCTTCAGTCGCTATCAGAGCGAAGAGGCCTGGACCTGGGAACATCAGGCGCTGGTGCGCGCCCGGGTGCTGGTGGGCTGCCCTCAGTTGGGCGCTGATTTCGAGCAGGTTCGAGCGTCGGTGCTCGGCCGCCCGCGTGATCTTGACCAGCTGCGAGGCGAGGTTAGCGAGATGCGCGCCAAGATGCGCGACAACCTCGGCACCCGCGCTACTCTGGCAGGCACGGCGGAAAAGGCATTCCTGGCCGATGGAGAGTTCAATCTCAAGCAGGACGCCGGTGGTATCGTGGACATCGAATTTATGGTGCAATACGCGGCTTTGGCGTGGTCGCACCAGCATCCGCAACTGCTGCGCTATACCGATAACATCCGCATTCTTGACGGGTTGGAGCAGGCCGGGTTGATGACCGGCGATGAGGTTCGGTTGCTGCAGGATGCCTACAAGGCATACCGCGCCGCGGCCCACCGGCAATCACTGCAGAAACTGCCTGGCGTGGTGAGTGGGGACCAATTTCATGACGAGCGTCGCGCGGTGATGCGCATCTGGCGCGAGCTGGGGCTCAGCTGATCTCGTCTGCAAACAGCATTTATCGAATCTTGAGGTGGCAACAATGTCGATGGCCGATCGTGATGGCGTGATCTGGTATGACGGTGAAATGGTGCAGTGGCGCGACGCGACCACCCATGTGCTGACTCACACCCTGCATTACGGTATGGGCGTCTTCGAGGGCGTACGTGCCTACAATACCCCGGCCGGCACCGCGATCTTCCGTCTGCAGGCGCATACCGATCGCCTGTTCGATTCGGCGCACATCATGAACATGAAGATGCCGTACTCGAAAGAAGAGATTAACGAGGCCACCCGCGCCGCCGTTCGAGAGAACAATCTGGAAAGCGCCTATATCCGTCCGATGGTGTTCTACGGGTCAGAGGGCATGGGGCTGCGCGCCAGCGGCCTGAAAGTACACGTGATCGTCGCCGCCTGGCACTGGGGTGCCTACATGGGCGACGAGGCGCTGGAAAAGGGCATCAAGGTACGTACCAGTTCCTTTACCCGCCACCACGTCAACATCAGCATGACGCGCGCCAAATCCAATGGCGCCTACATAAACTCCATGCTGGCCTTGCAGGAAGCTATTTCCGGCGGTGCCGACGAGGCGCTGATGTTGGACCCTGAAGGCTACGTGGCTGAAGGTTCGGGCGAGAACATCTTCATCATCAAGGATGGCGTGATCTACACCCCGGAAGTCACCGCCTGCCTCAATGGCATCACTCGTGGAACAGTGCTTACGCTAGCCGAAGAGCTGGGTATCAAGGTGGTCGAGAAGCGCATCACCCGCGACGAGGTCTATATCGCCGACGAAGCCTTCTTTACCGGAACCGCTGCCGAAGTCACGCCGATCCGCGAAGTGGACGGTCGCAACATCGGCATCGGTCGCCGCGGCCCGGTTACCGAACGTGTGCAGAAAGCCTACTTCGACCTGGTGTCCGGCAAGACCGAAGCGCACCCCGAGTGGCGTACGCTGGTCAAGTAAGCGCTGGGTCTGCTGCCGCACCGCGAGCCGCTTGGGCAGCTCGCGCTTGCGGCCTGAAGCCCGAAGCCTGAAGCTGCCTTTATGAATATTCTGATTGTGGGTCCCAGTTGGGTCGGCGACATGGTGATGGCGCAGACGCTGTTCGTCTGCCTGAAACAGCGTCACCCCGACTGCCAGATCGATGTCCTCGCGCCGGAGTGGAGCCGCCCAATTCTCGAGCGCATGCCCGAAGTGCGCGAGGCGTTGAGCTTTCCGGTGGGGCATGGCGTGCTGGACATGGCGACCCGGCGCAGCATCGCGCAGAGCCTGCGCGGGCTGTACCAGCAGGCGATTCTATTGCCGAATTCGCTCAAGTCGGCACTGGTTCCCTTCTTTGCCGGCATCCCCAAACGCACCGGTTGGCGCGGTGAGATGCGCTTCGGCCTGCTCAATGACATGCGCAAGCTGGATAAGCAGCGCTATCCACTGATGATCGAGCGATTCATGGCGCTTGCCTACGAGCCAGGCGCCGAGTTGCCCAAACCTTACCCAAAGCCGTCTTTGCGCATTGTCGAGCAAACCCGCGATGCGGCATTGGCCCGTTTCGGGCTGGCGCTGGATCGACCGGTGCTGGCGCTCTGTCCCGGTGCCGAGTTCGGCGAGTCCAAGCGCTGGCCGGCCGAGCATTTTGCCAAGGTCGCTGAAGTGAAGGTTCGGGAAGGTTGGCAGGTCTGGCTGTTCGGCTCGAAGAACGATCACGCCGTGGGTCAGGATATCTTGCAGCGGCTGATCCCCGGGCTACGCGAAGAAGCGTTCAATCTTGCTGGTGAAACCAGCTTGGCCGAGGCCATCGATCTGCTCTCTTGCGCCGAGGCGGTCGTTTCGAACGATTCAGGGCTGATGCACGTAGCAGCTGCGCTCGGGCGATCGCTGGTTTCGGTCTATGGGTCGACGTCACCGGCATTCACGCCCCCTTTGTCCGATCAGGTCGAGGTCGTGCGTCTGGGGCTCGATTGCAGCCCTTGCTTCGAGCGCACCTGCCGGTTCGGCCACAACAACTGCATGCGTGAGCTGAAGCCCCGCCCTGTCATCGAGGCGCTGGATCGTCTGGTTCCGCAGCCGGTCGAGGTACGCTGAGTGCGGGTTCTGCTGGTCAAAACCTCCTCATTGGGCGACGTGGTGCATACGCTTCCGGCGTTGACCGATGCGCAGCGCGTCGTGCCGGGCATTCAATTCGACTGGGTGGTGGAGGAGGGCTTCGCCGAAATCCCCGCCTGGCATCCAGCCGTTGCCCAGGTGATACCAGTGGCTATTCGTCGCTGGCGCAAACACCCCTTGCATACCCTCCGTTCCGGCGAATGGCGACGCTTCAAGGCGCGCCTGCGGGAAGCGCGTTACGACTTGGTGATCGACGCGCAGGGCTTGTTGAAGAGCGCCTGGTTGACCCGTTATGTACAGGCGCCTGTCGCGGGATTGGATCGGGATTCGGCACGTGAGCCGTTGGCGTCGCGTTTTTATGACCGCCGCTACGCCGTGCCCCGGGAGCAACACGCGCTGGAGCGGGTGCGCCAGTTGTTCGCTCAATCGCTTGGCTATCCGGCTCCTGAAACCGTTGCCGATTACGGCCTCGACCGAACGCAGCTGGCCACACCCGGCGAACAGCCTTATCTGTTGTTTCTGCACGGTACGACCTGGCCGAGCAAGCATTGGCCGGAGCACTATTGGCGTGAACTGGCCGTGCTGATGAGCGAGTTCGGTTGGGCGATTCGTCTGCCCTGGGGCAATGCAGACGAGAAGGCTCGGGCCGAGCGCATCGCCAATGGCTTGTCGGGGGCTTCGGTGTTGCCGAAGCTGAACCTGGGTGGCGTCGCTAAAGTCATCGCTGGCGCACGCGCCTGTGTGGCGGTGGACACCGGGCTTGGTCACCTGGCCGCGGCGTTGGATGTCCCGAGCATTTCGCTCTATGGCCCTACATTGCCCGGCCGTGTCGGTGCTTACGGCCGCTCGCAGATCCATCTGTGCGCCCCTGGACCGAACGCCGGCAAAGGTGATCGCCATAAACCCTGTTTCGACGAACTCCCGCCCGAGCGCGTCGCAAGTGAACTCAAGGCCCTGTTGCGGTCGTCGGAGACAACCTGATGCAGCTGGCCTTCATCCTCTACAAGTATTTTCCCTTTGGCGGGCTGCAGCGGGATTTCATGCGCATCGCCCAGGAATGTCAGCGCCGCGGGCACTCCATACGCGTCTACGCGATGATCTGGGAAGGTGAGATTCCCGCAGGTTTCGACGTGTTGATCGCGCCGGTCAAGGCGATCTTCAACCACACCCGTAACGAGCGTTTTACCGCCTGGGTCGAGGCGGACCTGGCCAAGCGCCCGGTGGACCGGGTCGTCGGTTTCAACAAGATGCCCGGACTGGACGTGTACTACGCCGCCGACCCCTGTTTCGAAGATAAAGCGCAGACCCTGCGCAACCCAATCTATCGCCGTTGGGGCCGCTACAAGCACTTCGCGGAGTACGAGCGCGCGGTATTCGCGCCGCAGTCCAAGACCGAGATTCTGATGATCTCCGAGGTCCAGCAGCCCTTGTTCGTCAAACATTACCGGACACTGGCCGAGCGCTTTCACCTGCTGCCGCCAGGCATCGCCCAGGATCGACGTGCGCCCAGCAACGCTGCCGACATCCGCCAGGCGTTTCGTGACGAGTTCCAACTGAGCCGTGACGAGTTGTTGGTGGTGCAGATCGGTTCGGGCTTCAAGACCAAGGGGCTCGATCGCAGTCTCAAGGCCTTGGCAGCGCTTCCTCGAGACTTGAGGGCGCGCACGCGCCTGTTCGTCATCGGCCAGGACGACCCCAAGCCGTTCCAGTTGCAGGCCAAGACGCTCGGGGTATCCGGTCAGGTTAAGTTCCTCAAAGGCCGCAATGACATACCTCGTTTTCTGCTCGGCGCGGATCTGCTTATTCATCCTGCCTACAACGAGAACACCGGCACGGTACTCCTGGAAGCGCTGGTAGCTGGACTGCCCGTCCTGGTGACCGAGGTCTGCGGTTACGCCCACTATATAGCGGAGGCCGATTGCGGGCGCATCGTGCCGAGCCCGTTCGAACAGGGGCAGCTCGATCGGCTACTGGCTGAAATGCTGGCCGACGGTAATCAGCGCAGCGGTTGGGCGCAGAATGCGCTGGCCTTTGCCGATCGCGCCGACCTTTACAGCATGCCCGAGCGGGCGGCCGATGTGATCCTGGCGGAATATCCATGAAGCTGATCCTTGCCGAACCTTTCAAGACGCTTTGGGCGGGCCGCGATCCGTTCGAGGCTGTCGAACAGCTGCAAGGCCAGGTTTATCGGGAATTGGAAGGTCGGCGCACCTTGCGAACGGAGGTCGAGGGACGCGGTTACTTCGTCAAAATCCACCGAGGGATTGGCTGGGGTGAGATCGTCAAGAATCTCAGTACCGCCAAACTGCCTGTATTGGGTGCCGGGCAGGAGTGGCGTGCCATCCAGCGTCTGCATCAGGTAGGCGTGCCGACCATGACCGCCGTGGCATACGGCGAGCGGGGCAGTAATCCGGCTACGCAGCATTCGTTCATCATCACCGAAGAGCTGGCACCCACGGTGAGTCTCGAGGATTTCAGTGCCGACTGGTCGCAGAACCCTCCTGATCCTGAGCTCAAGCGCGCACTGATTGATGAGGTGGCCCGCATGACCGGCACCATGCATCGTGCTGGGGTAAACCATCGCGACTGCTACATCTGCCATTTCCTGTTGCACACAGACAGGCCGGTGCGAGCCGACGACTTTCGACTGTCGGTGATCGATCTGCATCGCGCCCAGGTTCGCAACGAGACGCCTCGACGCTGGCGCGACAAGGACCTGGCTGGATTGTATTTTTCTGCACTTGGCATTGGCTTGACCCAACGTGACACGTTGCGTTTTCTCAAGGTCTATTTCCAACGACCGCTGCGCGAGATCCTACGAGACGAGGCGCAGTTGCTGGCTCGACTGCAACGTAAAGCGGCCAGACTGCTGGCACGCAAGAAACGTTATGGAGATGCGATCTGATGGCCGGCTGGGTGCTGGACCCGGCTTACAGCAGCCTTTCATCAGACTTTGGCAGCCTTGCCGCGGTATTCGAGCTTTCGGGAGAGCGTCTTACCCAGGACCCGCTGTCCGAGGTGATTCGTATCGAGCGTGACGGTGTACGTTATTACGTCAAACGCTACACTGGCGCGGGCAAAGGTCTTCGTCGATACGTGGGCCGGCCTCGGGTCAAGGCCGAATGGCAAAATCTCAAGCTGTTTCAGCGCTGGGGCATTCCCACAGCACCTATCGTCGCCTATGGCCTTGAACGCCAGCATGGTAGCTATCGGCGCGGCGCGTTAATCACGCGTGAGCTGGAGCAGACGGAAGATTTGGCCCTGCTTGCAGCCACAAGAGACGACCGGCTGAAAGATCGCGGCTGGGTCAGTGATGTGGGACTGCAGTTGGCAGAGGCGACTCGAACGATGCATATGCGTCGGTTTGCGCACAACGATCTGAAGTGGCGCAATCTGCTGGTCGACCCGCAGCGCAATCTGTACTTGATCGACTGTCCCACTGGCGCTTTCTGGTGGGGGCCTTTTTTGCAGCGAAGAATCATCAAGGATCTCGCCTGCTTGGACAAGGTTGCGAAATATCAGCTGACCCGCAGCCAGCGTTTGCGCTTCTACTTCCAGTATGTGCAGCGCAATCGCCTGACGAGCGCGGACAAAGGGCGTATCCGGCAGATCTTGAATTACTTCCAGGGGCGTGAATGACCGACTTCATCGCGGAGGCTGATCGAGCCCTGCTCAACAGCAAAGGCCTCGCTGACTTCGATGCGCTCTGGTCGCTGCAACTGCAGCCGGTCGATGAGCCCAACGTCGAGCGTGGAGGCTGGAGCAGTGTGTTCCGGTTGGAGCTGAACGAGGCGTCTTTTTACCTTAAACGTCAAAGTAACCACCTGACGCGCACTCTGGTGCGGCCCTTCGGTGAGCCGACTTTTAGCCGTGAATTTCGCAATATCCAGCGCTATCGGAAGCTTGGCATACCAACGTTGGAAGCCAGTTTTTTCGGCCAACGACGGGTGGGTAGCGAACAGCGAGCAGTGCTAATGACGCGGGCGCTCGATGACTGGGACGATCTGGAAAGCTGGCTGGTGCAGTGGCACGAACTAGACGGTCTGCGGCGCGCGGCAATCCTCAAGGCAACGGGTAAGCTGGCCAAGCGGTTACACAGCGCAGGTCAGATTCACGGATGTTTCTATCCCAAGCACATCTTTCTCCAACAGCAGCCAAACGGCTGGCATGCGTGTCTGATCGACCTCGAAAAGACCCGCCCCCTGCTGCTCGGACGGAGGGATCGCGTCAAGGACCTGGAGCCTTTGCTGCGGCGAGCGTCCTGCTGGTCGCAGGACGATATCCATAAACTGCTTGCGGTTTACCTTAGCGATGACGAGGCGGTTGATCGCTGGGCGCCGCAGTTGGCCAGCCGCCGTCACGAGAAAGAGATGCGTACATGACACTCGCCGAGTTGGCTGGAAGTGGCCGCTCGCCTGCGCTGCCGCTGACCCTGCGCATTGACGGGCTAGGGGAGTTGGTCATAGAGCAATGGTTGCGCGTGTTGCCAGGTCAGCGCTATGTCGGGCGCGCGCAGTGGAAAGGGCGAACGGTCCTGGCGAAGCTGATGGTCGGCAATAATGCGCACAGGCACTACGCCCGGGAGCGAGAAGGCGCTGCCCTGCTAGCTGAGCGGGGGCTCCCGACGCCTGAACTGCTGATAGAGGGCTGGAAGGCCGGTGAGGGTGGTTGGCTGCTGTTTGATTTTTTGCTCGATGCACAAAGCCTATGGAGCCGCTGGCAAGTAGTCGAAGGTGATCCGCCGCTGACCGACGATCAACAGGCTGTGCTCGGCAATGCGCTCGAGCTCATCGCCCGAATGCATATGCAGGGTCTGTGGCAAAATGATTTGCATCTGGACAACCTACTGATGCAGTCAGGTGTGGTGCATGTGGTAGACGGAGGTGGCGTCAGGGCGCAGCAACCAGGTCTACCACTCGACCGATCGCAGGCGATGGAAAACCTGAGCGTTTTTTTTGCACAGTTGCCCGCTTCGCTAGACCCCTTCATTGAAGAGTTGCTGGTGCACTATCTCTTGGTCAACGGTGTTCATGCACTGCCCATGGAGGCGCTGCTTGATGCCATTCATGAGATGCGCGCTTGGCGGATGGCTGACTACCTGAAGAAAACCGGACGGGATTGCAGTCTGTTCTCCGCTCAGGTCGGCGCTTTCGGTGCGCAGGTGGTACGTCGGGAAAACGTGGAGCCGCTTGAGGCTTTGCTCGCCGACCCGGACGCTTTTATCGCCTCCGGTAGGCTGTACAAGGACGGTGGCACCGCTACGGTCGCCCGGGTAGAGGACAAGACCGGCCGACCGCTGATAGTTAAACGTTACAACATCAAAAGCCCAATTCACTGGTTGAAGCGCTTCTGGCGCCCTAGTCGCGCCTGGCACAGCTGGGTCGAAGGCAACCGCCTGGCCTTCCTTGGCATTGCTACGCCGCGCGCTTTAGCGGTGAAGGAGCAGCGCTGGCTATGGCTGAGGGGGCGCGCATGGCTGGTTACCGAATTGCTCACCGGAGAAGATATAATCAGCTGTTTCGGGCCTTACCTGGACAGCTCACCACCCGAGGAGCAGTTATCGTCCTTGGTCCAGTTGTTTGAGACTCTGATCCGCGAACGCATCAGCCACGGCGACCTGAAAGGGCACAACCTGTTCTGGGAACAGGGGCGCTGGACGCTGATCGATCTGGACGCGGTGCAGCAGCATCGAAGCGCTACGAGCTTCGCCCGTGCCTATGCCAAGGATCGGGCACGGTTGTTGCGCAACTGGCCGGCTGACAGTGCCTTGTATCAGCTGCTCGACCAACGTTTACCCGCGGTGCCCGGCATCCGCATCGAAGATTAAGAGGCAATATCCGTGGCATTGACGATTCTCGGCCTTTCCGGCGCCCTCAGTCATGATCCTTCCGCTGCGTTGTACATTGATGGCAAGCTGATTGCTGCAGTCGAAGAAGAGCGCTTCGTACGTGATAAACATGCCAAAAATCGCATGCCGTACGAGTCAGCCAAGTTCTGCCTCGAGCAGGCGGGCATCAAACCGTCCGATGTGGACGTCGTCGCTATTCCGTTTGCGCCGATCAGCATTTTTGAGAAGGCTCGCTGGCATTACGCCAAGCGCTACTGGTACGCGCCGGATCGCGCGCTAGACGCGATTCTCTTTGGCAATCGCCGCTACAACCGTTACAAGAAGCGCATCCAGTGGTGTCTGCAGCAACTTGGCTTCGATCTGAAAAAAGTGAAAATCGAGCCGGTTGAGCACCATCTCGCCCATGCATCCAGCGCTTATCACTGCTCAGGTTTTCAAGAGAAAACTGCAATCCTGGGCATCGACGGTAAGGGCGAATACGCTACGACCTTTTTCGGCTATGGCGAGAATGGCAAGATCCACAAGATCAAAGAGTTTTACGACCCCGATTCACTGGGCGGACTCTACGGTGCGATCACCGAGTTTCTTGGTTTCGAAATGCTCGACGGCGAGTTCAAGGTCATGGGCATGGCGCCGTACGGCGACGCAGCCAAGTATGATTTTTCGCGGCTGGCCAAATTCGAGAACGGCGAGTTGGTCATCAATACAGACTACGCCAACGTCATTGGCTTCCGGCGCTACAAAGAGAAGGGCAAGGGTTATTACTTCTCGCCCAAGCTAATCGAGTGGCTGGGCCCCAAGCGCGAAGGCGACATTGCCGACGATCCCTATATCCATTACGCCGCCAGCATGCAGGCGCTTTTCGAAAAGCTTGCATTGGAGATGATGGATTACTACCTGGGCGACATCATCAAACAGACCGGCAAGATCGCATTCGCAGGCGGTTGCGCGCTGAACGTCAAACTTAACCAGAAGATCATCGCCCGAGACGAGGTCAAGGAGCTATTCGTCCAGCCTGCCTCCGGTGATGCGGGTACCGCTGTGGGTGCTGCTGCCTACATTTCCCATCAGCGTGGCGTGCCGGTCGAGAAAATGGAGCATGTCTACCTGGGGCCGTCCTACTCGAACGAAGATGTGATTGCCGCCTGTGCTCGGCATCCGAACAAGCCCGCCTGGCAGCAGATCGACGATGTTCCTCAGCGCATCGCTCAGATCATGGTCGAGGGTAATCCGGTCGCCTGGTTTCAAGGCCGCATGGAGTTCGGCCCGCGCGCCCTCGGCGGCCGTTCAATCGTTGGTTGCCCAAGTATTCCCGGCGTGGCCAATCGCATCAACGAGCAGATCAAGTTCCGTGAGCGCTGGAGACCTTTTTGCCCGTCGATGCTCGATACCGTTGCAGAACAAATGCTCAAGGTCGACCATCCGAGCCCATTCATGACCTTTACATTTGAAGTCAATGAAGGCTGGAAGGAGCGCGTCGGCGAGGTGGTCCACGAAGACGGCACCTCACGCGCCCAGGTGCTGGAGCGCCGCTTCAATCCACGCTGGTATGACCTCATGAGCGAGCTAGAAAAACTCACCGGTAATGGCGTTTCGTTGAATACTTCGCTCAACCGTCGTGGCGAGCCAATGATCTGCTCGCCTACAGACGCGCTGAATATGTTCTATGGCTCGGATCTGCAGTATCTCATCATGGAAGATGTACTGGTGGTGAAGGAGCGGTAATGGGGGACACGTCTTCGCTTCAAGTGTTGCAAACGGGCGAATTACGAGCCGTTGCCGAGCGCTGTAACATCGCTGTTGTTCCGTCCATGGGGCTCGGCGATGGTTGCGTTTATCTGGTATTGGCCGCCAACCTTGCTCGCGCCGGGTATACGGTTACTGTTTATTCCAACCAGTTGGCGCCGCTTGCAGACTGGCTTCCCGCCTTTGATGTCGTTCCGCTACCGATGCCAGCGGAAACATTCGCCGTACTGGATGGCTTCGACTTGGTCATCTCAGATCTTGGGAGCATGGTCACGCGGCATGAAGTGCCTGCAAGCGATTTGGCTGAACGCTATATGTTTGTCGGCACGTGCAAGGTCAACCCCCAGCTCGTGCGCAACCCGGCGGCAGCTGCGCTTGCCCGACTCACTCCAGACAAGCATGTGTTGCTTTCCCGGCTGGTCGCTGGAGCGGGGTCATTGCGATGTGTTGACGATGACCGTATCAGCATGGTCGATCAGGCAGTCCGCTTTTGTTCTGAAAGGCTCGGGCTCAGCAATGCGACCAAGGATGTCGGCCTTTTGGCACCGGTTCACCTAAAGTTTCGCCGGTATTCCAAGCGTGTAATGATTCATCCCCTATCCTATAACCCAAAAAAAAACTGGCCTCGTGAAAAATACATGTCGCTCGCTAGGCGACTTGAGGCCAAGGGATTGGAGCCGCAATTTGTGCTGTCGCCCAAGGAGCGGGCCGAGCACGGACAACATTTCATGTCTGGCTTCGACGCACCAGTATTTCCTGATACCTCCGCGCTTGCGGAACATCTCTTCGAGTCTGGCTATGTGATTGGCAACGATTCCGGCGTTGGGCATCTCGCTTCGTTACTGGGCGTGCCGGTGCTAACCCTTTATCGCAAACGCCGTGATGGATTTTGTTGGAGACCGGATTGGGCCCCGGGGGCGGTGGTAAGGCCCGCGATGACGTTAGGCATTATCCGAAACGCATGGCCTTTGTTCATGAGCGTGTCGCGAGTGGAGCGTGCGTTCTTAGATTTCCAGAAGGCAGGCGAGGAGGCGTGAGTATGAGTGCTCGTTCGGGTATCACCGTCATCATTCCCGCTTACAACTATGCCGCCTCCCTTGGCAGAGCCGTTACTTCGGTCGTCCCCCAGCTTCGTCCCGAAGACGAGCTTTTGGTGATCGACGATGGGTCGACTGACGACACACCTGCGGTCGTCGAAGCGTTGCACAAAGACTTTCCGGATGTCTTCAGCTCGCTTCGCAAGAGTAATGGTGGGCTCGCGTCTGTTCGAAATCTCGGTATAGAGCGCGCCCGTAATGATTGGCTGATCTTCCTTGATGCCGACGATGAGCTGACTGACGGTGCGCTTACGTTGATTCGCGATCATCTGAGCGTCTACACGGATACGCGCATGGTCATCGGTGGTCACCTGTCGGTTGATGAGAGAGGGCGAAAGAGGGAGCATGTCCCGCGAGAGTTACCTGCTACGCCATGGGCCCGCGTAAAAGCCTATCTGCTCGACAAGACCATCAGTATCTCCAACGGAGCATGCGTCATGCACCGGTCGGTTTTCGAGCCAGGTACTTATCCCGAGCGATTTCGTAACGCCGAGGACATACCTGTATTTGCCCAAGTCCTTGCTGCATTCCCTGTATCGACGTTGCCGCAAGCGCTGGCGGTGATTCACAAGCACAGCGACAGCCTCCGCCACGATCTGAGCTATAGCATTCAGGGGGGGGTTGAATTGGTTGATGAGGTATTTGGACGGCTGCCCAGCTCGCTTCAAAATCTGAAGAAAGCTTTCTTCATGCAGCGCTGCCTGTCACTTTTCAGAGGTGCTTATCTCGCCGGCGACCGAGCCGCAGCCATGCGATTCTACCGATTAGCCATGGCGTGCGATTGGCGAACCTTGTTGAAACTTTCCTACACCAGAAAGGCCCTGCGGGTTTGGCTAGGTAAGAGCCGATGAGTCGACGCCTTAAGGTTCTGCAACTACAGACTCGCTATAACGCCGCGGATACCAATTCTGACCTTGGTGTGCAGATCCTGCAGGGGCTACCGGCGAGCGATTTCGACATTGTTAATGGGTATCTCGAGGGGCGCCCGGCCAACATTAGCCAAGATCTGCCATGGCGAGAAGTCTACTTCGACTTCACGCCAAGGCAGATGAGTGGCATGCGCCTGGGCGTCAGCAGAGCGCTGACCAACTACTGTAAGCAAGAGCAGTTCGATGTCGTGCTGCTGCACCGGTTCAAAGCCGTTAATCTCTTCATGCACGTCAATCGGACGCTGAAAGTGCCTTTATGCATTGGCGTCTCCCATGGCTTCGGTGAGTACGATCGGTTCTACCGGCGATGGCAGGCACGCCGGCTGATCGATGAGCGCTGGCGCTTCGTCGGCGTGTCGCCTGCGGTGCGCGAGTATTTGGTTAGGTTGCGTTGTGGATTTACGAACGCCAACACCGTAGCTATCACCAATGCCATTGATATAACGCTGGCCGAGACACATCAGTTGGATCGTGCATCGGCGCGCTTGGCGCTGGGCTTGCCCAAGGAATCGGTAATCATTGGCGCTATTGGCCGGCTGGTACCGGTCAAGGGGCATATCCATTTGATTCGCGCGTTTGGACGTGTATCGCGCGATTACCCCGAGGCGTCATTGGCCATCATCGGAGGCGGGCGGGAGGAAGCTGCGCTACTGGCCGAGATTGGGGTGCTCGGGTTGGGCGACCGCGTTGTGTTATGCGGCACGGTGCCCGACGCCATGCGATATGTCCGCGCCTTCGATATGTTCATCATGCCGTCCTTGCAAGAGGGGCTAGGGCTGGCCTTGCTGGAGGGCATGTGCGGAAGATTGCCGGTAATGGGATCCGACATACCGGCGATGCAGCCTCTTCTTCAAGGAGCAGGAGGCCGCTCCTTTCCGCCTGGTGACGAAGCGGAAATCGCCCAAGCGCTGAATGAATATCTTGCTTTGAATGATGAGGCGCGTACGGCCCTGGGCGAAAGAGCCTACAGCTATCTTCTGCGGGAGCATGATATCGATGACTTCCGTGATAAGTATCGCCAGTTGATCAAGGGCGCGCTATCGGAGGAGGAGGTCGGTGGCTGAATTTAAGGGTGAGATGCCGCTCGTATCGGTTGTAATAGCGTCTTATAACCACGCTCGTTTTATAGAGGCGAGCATTAGGAGTGTGTACGCCCAAACTTACCCCAACATTGAGCTGTTGGTCGTAGATGACGGTTCCACCGATAACAGTGTCGAAGTCATCACGCGGCTACAACAAGAGCTTGGCTTCGACTTCCGCGTTCAGTCCAACAAAGGACTCTGCACCACGCTGAACGAAGCCATAGCGCGTTCCAATGGGGCATACATTGCCCCCCTGGGCTCGGACGACGCTATGTTGCCGCACCGGCTGGAGATACAGGTGCCCTTCTTGAATTCCCGGCCTGAGACGGGGATATGCGCGGGCGGCATTATTGTCATCGACGCAGACGGTATTCCGCTACCGGATCGAAAACAGCGTCAACGCCCGGCCAGACGCCTGGATTTCGACGATCTGTTTCTAGACCGTAAACCAGGGCCGCCTGCCCCAACGCTTCTGTTCCGTCGTGAGGCGATAGAACGAGTCGGCGGATATGACCCCAGCATTCGTATCGAAGATTACTTCATCGAGCTGCGTATCGCCCATTTAGGCTATTTCGTCGATATCATGGCGGAGCCCCTGGCGCTGTACCGTGTCCATGGAACCAATACCTACAAAAATCGACGGCTGATGATTGAAACCGAGTTGGCGATCTACAAACATTTCCAGTCTCACCCCGGCTATGAACGCACGCGATTTCGATATCTCAACGCCATGTTCACCAAAGTGGCAGCAGAAGACCAAAGGCTTGCGCGTGAGTTACTGGCGCAGATTCCTTGGCGCAGGCGAAACCTCAAAACCTTGAAAGGAGCCTGTCGGTTGCTTTTGAGGAGGGATGCCGCACCATGAAGTGGCTCCAACGTTTCGTTGAAAAGCGCGCCGCTCGGAAGATACGCAAGCTGCCACGGCTACTGCGTGGCCAAGCCAAGTTCCATACCCGTTACCCTCGCTATGGCTATGGGATTGGCTCTTATGGCCTCCCTACGGTGCACGATTGGGAAGAGGGTACGACGCTTGAGATAGGTCGTTACTGTTCGATCGCCGAGGGGGTCAACATCTATCTTGGCGGAGGGCATCGTGCCGACTGGGTGACAACGTATCCCTTCCCTGCATTTGTCGATCAAGCTGGGCATATTCACGGTTATGCCACCAGCCGAGGTGATGTCCGAATCGGTTCCGATGTCTGGCTGTGCTCCGGCGCGACAATTCTCTCGGGAGTGACCGTTGGCCACGGTGCGGTCGTTGCGGCCGAGGCTGTCGTAACACGGGACGTGCCGCCTTACGCCATTGTGGCGGGCAACCCAGCCCGAGTTGTACGCTGGCGTTTCGATGATGAAACTCGCTCGGCACTGCTGGGTATCAGTTGGTGGGATTGGCCCCAGGATAAGATCGTGGCGGCGATCCCGCTGCTCTGCTCAGATGATATCCGTGCCTTTATTGAGGCAGTCCGGTTGGGGCAATTCGACCGGGTTCCCGCAGCCTAGCGCTAATGCGCCGTCCTGTATCGATTCCCCATCGTTCAATCAGCATGAAGGTCGCACTGCTAAGCAGGATGACCAAAAGGCTGCCGATGACCATGAACGCCGTCCAATACACTGGCGAGCGTGGATCAAAAGCAAGCAGTGAAGGCAGACAGACCAGACCTAGCCACAGCACAAGACCGTGGAGCAAGTAGGTGCTATAGCTGATCTCGCCCAACCATCGCACCGATGGAAGGCTAAGCGCACCGAAAAGCACGTTCCCCGACGCCACGATGCAAAAGAACAGGGTTAGCAATACAAGAGGGACCAGAGCAAAGCTGTTACCCCAACCTAGCATCACGGCACTCAACGCCATCAACGCTATGGCTGCTGCTGTCTTGCATTGAGCCCAGGCGCGGCACCGATCGTTGCGAATCCAATAGGCTGCTGCTACGCCGCCGAGAAAGCTCAACAGCACTGCGTGTTTCAAAACAGAGCTTGCGCCCATCCACTTGTAAACTACGAAGATACACACGAGCGAAACGATGAGCTTGAGCCAGCCACCACGGCGTATGAAAATCATCGCCCAGCACGGTAGCGTCAAGTAGAAAAACAGCTCATAGGACAACGTCCACGATACGTTGGCGATCAGATCACCTGTCCCACTATGGCCGTTGATGTCTGGTCGCTGGAAGATAAGCCATCGGGTTACCGACATGGCAACGTCAGTTGCCGGGACCCGGAATTCACCGTTGGATTCTGTGAAAACGATAAGCAAAACAGCCGTCAATGCGAACAAGTAAAGCGGGTATATACGGAACAGGCGGCCCACCAGGAAGCGTCCCCAACTCACTCTGCCACGCCTGTCCAATACGCGGCCCCAGAACAGGAAACCGGTGATCATGAAGAAAAGTGCGACGCTGGCTCGGCCTAGCTGTGAGTAGAAATTGGACTCCGGCAGTTCAAAGACACCGGTTTCCAGATAGGGGTAGTAAATAACCAGGTGATGGATGAAGACACCGAAGGCCAAGTAGCCCCTAAGCCCATCAATAGCGGTCTGACGGCCCGGAGCGTCCGCTTGCATGGCGTTGCGTAACCATGGGCTGCGCAGCAGGAGCCCAGCGCAGCTGATCGCCAGCATATAGCAGCCGATAGCTAGTGCAGGACTTAGCGAGCTGTTCATAGATTGTTCAGCAATGATTGGGCGGCCTTGCTCGAAGCACCGACGGTGTAGCCCTCGATAAGCGCGTTGCGCTGCTCTTCGAACAGCCAGTATCTGTCTTGCTTGTACCGTTGCATATGCTTGAGGTTGCGCTGGCGCATCAGCGCGTTCAACGGCCTGTTGAACAGGCGCATATCCGCAATATCGATCAGGGCTAAATTTCCGTCAGGCAAGACCAAGACGTTGCCCAGATGCAGGGAACGGAAATACACACCACGCTCATGTATTTCTCCGATGAACTGACCCGCCTGCCTGACGATGCCGGCTCGGGTGCTCTCGTCTGTCGCGCTTTCCAAGGCTTGTCTTAGTGTAACGCCTGGTAGCGGACGATAATGCACCCCTGTCGAGCCGTCATCGAATCGAAAACACTCAAGCACTTCCGGCGCCACGATCTGCAGTTGGCTCAATGCCAGGCTGTTGCGAGCGAAACGTCGACTGTAAGGGGTCAGACTTGCTGACGAAAGCCATTGCTTGCGACGGAAAAGCTTCAAAAAGCTGCCATCACGTAATTTCAAGACTTTGGGGCCTAAGCCGTCCTGCTCGATGACCGTCGCTCCGTCCATCAAGGCATTGAGCTCGGTCTTTGGGAGTGAAGTAAGTCTGATTCTGGCCTCGCTGGCGCGTTTGACTGCACTCAGCGCAGCCATCGTCGCCAATGGGATCCAAAGAAGGAACCAGTGCTCTTTGGGGCGTGAAAGTATGCCGCCGCCTTCGGTCATTGCTGCGAAGATGCCGTAAGTCATCCAGGCTGAGGCAAGCACGAAGCGCCAGTCATGGCGGTTGCGCCAGCCGGTCCATAAGGTCAAAACCTGCATAAGGACCCAAGGTAGGAAGCCTAGTATCCCCAAGTTGTGCAGCACACCCAAGGCAAAATTATGCGGTTCACTAAAGGTCATGCCGGTCTGTTCGATCGGTATGGCGATTGGCGAGTTGTAGCCATGCCCGACCCAAGGACGCTGCTGGATCATCTCTAGCGCTTGTTGCCAGATCTCCGGCCTGTATGACAGCCCACGGTTCAGCAATAGCTCGGGCGAAGATACGAACAGTGCAGCCGACGCCAAAACGGCTATCCCGATCATGGCAAGGGTTCTACGATTCGGTCGAAGCAGGCAAAGCCACAGCGATGTGAATGCCAGCGCCACCAGCGGCGTGCGCGAACCGCTCGCGAGCACGGCCAGCAGCATCACTACTGTCATGCCTCCATTGAGGGCAACTGTAGACCGGCGAGAGCTGTTGACCACCGTGAAAACCAGCCAGAACACCGCAAAGAACCCGAACAGATGCGAGCTGAGTAGCGGGTTGCTTAGTGCGCCGGTGCCTATCAGGCGGAACCCCGTCGTCAACACAGAGGCGCTTTCTATAAGCGCGTAGAGGGTGCAAAGGGTGAAGGCGATCGCTGCGACATGGACGGCGGTAAAGAATCGCGACAGGGCATGGCGCTGTAGCAGCACAAAGGCCACGAAGAGCAAGAGTACATACAAGGGCCATTTGGCGAGGCTCGTCCACTTTTCGCTAGCATCTGTCCAGCCTATGCTGGCCCAGACCCAAATGACGAATGCCGTGAACGCGATAAAAATGGGTTCGTGAATCAGAGGCCTGAGCACGGACGGACGCGCGATGGCCATAATCAGGGCGGGAAGGCAGATCAGTCCATAATAAAACTTGTGATATATCGAGCGGTCAGGCAGGAGTGGGAGTCCTGCCAGCAATACGATAACGCCCAAGGGCAATAGATAGCGTGCAGCGGTATCGTAAGCGCGCTCAGCAGTGGTTACAGGTTGGGATTGGATCGGCATGACCTGAATATCAAAGTAAACGCCGAAGTGTATGCGATACCTGGTCAGGCTGTAAGCTTGGTTTGGGTTCGAGGGTCCTGTGATAGCATGCTGTTTTTGTCATGCTTCCTCTTATGACCCAAGACGTTCAAGCCTCCAGTTCAAGCTTTAAAATCTATTTCCGTCTCCTGGGTTACGTTCGGCCGTACGTCGGCTTGTTCATACTCAGTATTGTTGGCTTTCTGATTTTTGCGTCCACGCAGCCAATGCTTGCTGGAATTTTGAAGTATTTCGTCGACGGGCTTAGCAATCCGGACGCTGTAATGTTCCCTGGCTGGCCTGTGTTTGGTGAGCTTCGGTTGCTGCAGGCGGTACCGCTGCTCATCATCGTGATTGCGGTCTGGCAGGGTGTAGGCTCCTATCTCGGTAACTACTTTCTAGCGCGCGTGTCCCTGGGGTTGGTACACGATCTGCGCATAGCGTTGTTCAATCATCTGCTGGTACTGCCGAACCGCTACTTCGATACGCACAACTCCGGTCACCTGATATCGCGGATCACCTTCAACGTGACTATGGTCACGGGCGCAGCCACGGACGCGATCAAGGTTGTTATTCGTGAAGGAATGACGGTTGTGTTTCTCTTCGGATCGCTGCTGTACATGAACTGGAAGCTGACGCTGGTCATGCTGGCCATCCTTCCGATAATTGCTCTGATGGTAACGAGTGCCAGCCGCAAATTTCGAAAGCAAAGCAAAAAAATTCAGACCGCGATGGGCGATGTGACTCACGTGACATCCGAAGTCATTCAGGGGTACAGAGTTGTAAGGAGCTTCGGCGGCGAACCATACGAGCGCGAGCGGTTCTTGGGCGCCAGCAACAGCAATACCGACAAACAGCTTGCCATGATCAAGACGGGGGCTGTGTACACCCCTATGTTGCAGCTCCTGACCTACACGGCTATGGCTGTGTTGATGTTTCTGGTGCTGCTGCTGCGGGGCGATGCATCTGCAGGTGATTTGGTCGCGTACATCACTATGGCTGGATTGCTGCCGAAGCCCATTCGACAGTTGTCAGAGGTGAGCTCAACCATTCAGAAAGGTGTCGCCGGTGCGGAAAGCATATTCCAACAGCTGGACGAAGCGCCCGAGCCGGATTCTGGCACCGACCGCCGCGATCACGTCGAAGGCCGGCTGGATGTGGATAACCTCTGCTTCTCATACCCGCAGGCAGAGCGGCCAGTACTCAACAATATCTCGTTCAGCGCGCAGCCCGGCCAGATGATTGCGCTCGTCGGGCGCTCGGGAAGTGGGAAATCCACGTTGGCTAATCTTATACCGCGCTTTTATCAGCACACCGAGGGGCAGATCCGGCTGGACGGTATCGAGATCCAAAACTATCGTTTATCGAATCTGCGCCGCCATATTGCACTCGTAACCCAGAATGTAACGCTGTTCAACGATACGATTACCGCCAACATCGCGTACGGCGATCTGGCCGATGCGCCCCAGGATCAGGTGATCGCGGCTGCGAAAGCCGCTTATGCTGATGAATTCATTCAGCGCTTGCCTCTGCAGTACGAGACGCTTGTAGGCGAGAACGGTGTGCTTCTGTCCGGAGGGCAAAGGCAGCGTCTTGCCATTGCTCGCGCATTGCTGAAGAACGCTCCGCTGCTGATTCTCGACGAAGCTACCTCAGCGCTGGATACCGAGTCCGAGCGTCATATCCAGTTCGCTCTGGACAAGGTGATGCAGGGCCGTACAACAATCGTAATCGCCCACCGCCTGTCAACAATCGAAAAAGCCGATCAGATTCTGGTCATGGATGCGGGTGAAATCGTCGAGCGTGGAACGCATTCTGAGCTATTGGCTCTGGACGGTTTCTACGCCCGCTTGCACGCCACTCAATTCAGCGACGAAGCCGGTGACGAGAGCGGTGGCCTTGCGTCGTGATGGGGCTAGCACGGGTTTGGAGAGAGCGCGGCTGGGCGCCTGTAACCGCTTCGGAGTATGCGACCCTCTGGGATGAATGCGGTGGCAGCGTCATCACTCACCCCGATGTCGTAGAGCGTATGGCCGGTTTGGCTGGAATACCGGTGCGCTATCTAGGTTGGCACAGGCAGGGTGAGCTAGTCGCGGCCGTCCCCTGTTGGGGCCGTTACCTGGCGCTCTCCAAGGAAGGGTTGAAGAAACACCGTCAAAAAGGATTGTTCGACTTTGGTAATGCGGAGGTGATCCTGCCCGCGAGGCCCGGTGCGGGAGCGGTACTGCGGCAGCGAGCGCGTTACTTAGGCGAGCCTAACACCAAGGGACTTCTGGGGTTGGATTTGCAGTCGGAGTCGCTGATGCTGGCGCGTGAGCCCGAAGCGCTGTCGAAAAAATTCCGATATAACCAGAAGCGCGAATTGCGTCTGCTGGAGGAGTCAGGTGGTGTGTTGCGGCCGATACAGGCTCACTCGCCCGAAGAGCTTGCGCGTATCTATGCCGACCTGTTCCAGCGGCGCTGGCAGTTCGCCGTTCCCGGCGCTGCGAACCTGCCTAGCATTTTGGAGCTGATGCATCCCTACATGATCGGTCAGGTGGTGTACATGGAGGATGCACCTGTAGCTATCCAGGTGCTCTACAGGGTCGAGTCGCCTGAATGGGTGAGTGTCGAATACATCAATGGCGGTGTAGATCCTGCAAGTCGTGGCTTCAGTCCGGGAAGCGTACTCAGCTATGTCAATGTGATGGAGGCATGGGAGGATGCCAGGCGCCTCGGCAAGCCATTACGCTACTCATTCGGCCGTGCTGACCGCGAGTACAAGGAGCGGTGGTGCCATAAGCACGCCGTTTATCAAGTATGAGTCGACGTGGCGCAAGCACTCCGTACCGTTGACTCGCTACCCCCCCCATTTCCCGACAAGTGCTGCGCTCCCCTACGGCGAAGGGAACAATCAACAAGGCCTACATGGAACCCCGTAAGCAAAAACTTTTGAAGCGCCATCGCCGTAACAAGCGGATTGGTCTTACCTTGGCCGTATTGATACTGGCCAGCTTCGTCGATCAGCACGTCGTGGATTTCGGCCCACCCTGGGTCGCGCTTGTACTCGCTTTTCTGTTTTGGGTCATTCACGAAGCCTGGTTTGCGGATCATCTGTTCTATTCCCCTCGCGACTCCTATAGACACGACTTCCCGGGCGAGACTTGGCAGGGCGCCGCCGCCTTGGATGTCGAACACCGGCTCAGCACCGTCGAGAAATTGCCAGACGACGCAGACACGCTCGTTCTGGAATGTACGGTCAAGTCCTCGTTGCTGGGGCTCCTTCTCGATCCGCGGGTGTTGATAGAGACCGATGACGTTAGGGATCGTCAGGATTTCGAACGACGTGTCTCCGGGCGCCGGTACATAAACCTGTCCGGTCTCGGCCGCTCTCTTCAGGCTGATCAATTAAGAATTCGGGGTCGGTTCTGCCGAATCATCCCGACGCGCCTGTTCGCGTTCAGTCATCCCGATTTCGCGCAAAAGCGCACCATGATAATCGCGCCTCATGCAGACGATGCCGAGTTGGCGGCCTTTGGTCTTTATCATCGGTGTGCCAATGCCACTATCGTGACCCTGACCCAGGGTGAGATTGAAGCTCGCCACTATGAGCGGCTTGGCTTGGACAAAGAGCAAGCCGCGCGCCTGAAAGGACGCTTGCGCACCTGGAACAGTCTGGCGGTTCCCCTGTGGGGAGGCATTTCAATGACCCAGTGCGTTCAGTTGGGGTACTTTTGCATGCGGCTTCCGTCCATGCATGAGCAGCCGGACGTGCCCTTCGGGTCAAAGGAATCCGGTGAGCTCGACATCCGCAGGGCTCGCGCTTTCAATGCGCTGCGTCTGCCCGGCGATGTGGATGCCATGCCCACCTGGAATAATCTGCTGGCGGATCTTGCTGCGCTGATCGAGCACTACAAACCGGAGGTCGTTGTGCTTCCACATGATCAGCTCGATCCGCATCCCGACCATATTCATGCGTCAATGGCGCTGACTGCAGCTATTGAAAAGAGCCAGTGGAAGCCAGAGTTCAAGCTGCTTTACGCCAATCACTTGCATGACAATGATCGCTGGCCGATGGGGCCTGCTGATTGCGGCACCGCTTTGCCGCCTGCTATCGAGCCGCTTCCGGCACTTGCTATCTGGAGTCCGGTATTGGATGCGGACATGCGACTGGACAAGGCCATGGCGCTGACGATGCAGCATGACCTGCAGGTCCCGCTGCCGCTTAAGAAGCGCATCCGCCGCATGATTCAAGCGTTGCTTTTGGGGCGTCGCTGGCCGATCACGGGTGAGGATGAATTCTTCCGCAAAGCTGTACGCCTGCATGAGCTGTTCTGGGTCGAGCGTGTTTGATGCTTCCTGTGCGCAGCAGCCAGGCCGCGGGCAGATTTCTATGCTCTGAACGTCTGGCTAGTCTCTGTGAGGGGCTCGGCCTGCGTGGTACCGGTTTGTCGAGTCGGGTTTCCCGACAGGCTCCGTTGACGCTTCGTGCCGCATGCCAGGCTGTTATCATGCGCGCTTTTCGAATGTGCGGAGTCATCTGATGAAACTGTCCATGCCCCGATTCGACCAGGCCTCCGTTCTGGTGGTTGGCGATGTCATGCTCGATCGATACTGGCATGGCGGTACTTCGCGTATCTCGCCGGAAGCGCCAGTGCCGGTGGTCAAGGTCGAGCAGGTGGAGGATCGGCCGGGTGGGGCCGCGAACGTGGCGCTGAACATCGCGGCGTTAGGTGCGCCGGCTGCTCTGGTTGGCGTTACTGGCGTAGATGAAGCACGCCAGAGTCTGACTGACAGCCTTTGCGCTGCTGGGGTGCAGGCCCACTTTCAATCGATCGAGCATCAGCCGACGATCATCAAGTTGCGGGTGATGAGCCGGCATCAGCAATTGCTACGCATGGACTTTGAAGAGCCCTTCGATACTGACCCGGCCGCGATGCTGAGCGATGTCGAGCGGCTGCTGGCCGGTGTCAAGGTGCTGATTCTTTCCGACTACGGCAAGGGTGCGCTGCGCAATCATCAGGCCCTGATACAGGCGGCGCGCCAGCGTGGCATTCCGGTGCTGGCCGACCCGAAAGGCAAGGACTTCGACATCTACCGGGGCGCCTCGGTGATTACACCGAATCTGGGCGAGTTCGAGGCCATTGTCGGTCACTGTGCCGATGAGGCGGAGCTGGTCGCCAAGGGGGCCGAGCTCATGGAGGAACTGGACCTGGGCGCTTTGCTGGTCACCCGGGGCGAGCACGGCATGACGCTCCTGCGTCCAGGGCATTCTCCGCTGCATCTGCCGGCGCGCGCCCGCGAGGTGTTCGACGTCACCGGTGCGGGTGATACCGTTATCTCCACCCTCGCGGCGGCCATCGCCGCAGGTGAGGAGCTCCCGCAAGCAGTAGCGTTGGCCAACCTGGCGGCCGGCATCGTGGTTGGCAAGCTGGGCACGGCTTGCATCAGCGCGCCGGAGCTGCGCCGTGCCGTGCAGCGTGAGGAGGGGTCCGAGCGCGGCGTGATGACGCTCGAGCAATTGCTTACCGCCATCGAGGACGCGCGCGCAGACGGCGAGAAAATCGTATTCACCAATGGTTGCTTCGACATCCTGCACGCCGGGCACGTGACCTATCTGGAGCAGGCCCGGGCGCAGGGCGACCGTCTGATCGTGGCAGTTAACGATGATGGCTCAGTGAGTCGCCTGAAGGGGCCGGGCCGGCCGATCAATTCGGTCGATCGGCGCATGGCTGTGCTGGCCGGCCTCGGGGCGGTCGATTGGGTCGTGTGTTTCTCGGAGGACACTCCGGAAAACCTGCTCGTTGAGGTCAAGCCGGACGTACTGGTCAAAGGTGGAGACTACGGGGTCGATCAGGTGGTCGGTGCGGACCTGGTCACGGCCTACGGTGGTGAGGTCAAGGTTCTGGGGCTCGTCGAAAACAGCTCCACCACGGCCATTGTTGAAAAAATCCGCAAACGGTAACGACCTCACGCCCAGCCCATTCGGCTGGGCGTGAGTAGCTTACGATCTAACCTGATTCCGCCACAGCGAGGGTTTTGACCCAGTCACGCCAGCTGATCCGCTCCTCTCGGACGATCCATTCGTCCTGACCTGCAAAACTTTCCGAGAGCCACATTCCGCGTGTGCTGGCGGGCACCGGCTGGCCTTTGCGCAGGGTGAACAGCGCGGCGGTCGGCCTGCCCTGCAGCAGCGGAACCAGATAGAGGCCGGGTCGGCTGCGCGACAATTCGGCTACTAGCTTGTCGTCCTGTAGCCGTTCGTCCACATGAAACAGGCTGAGCTCCCGGGTTTCCTTCGGCAGTTCGAGCCGCATGTCATAGACCAGTTGCAGGGACGCCGTAGGCAGATGGACGTAGGCTCGCGGCTGCTCTATCAGTGTCATTTGGCCGCACTGGATTGGCCGGGCTGAGCCGGGCAGGGAGGCCAGGTTGAAGTGCACGGCTTCGCGATAGTGCAGGCTACTCTGGTAAGGGGCTGGCAGCCAGGTATCGCCGAAACGACCGGCCAGCCAGCCCTCGGGTGTTTCCAGCAGGCATTCTTCAGCCACCTCTTGAATGGCTGTCAACAGGGGCAGGCTTAATTCATGCGCTGGGACGTAGCCGGAAATCAGCTTGAGCACCACGTCGCCTCTGTCCTCGCGTTTCTGACGCACCAGGACCCAATAGTCCTGGCCCTGCCAGTTCAGCGTCAGACGTACCGAGACGCCAAGATTCGCCAGTTCGACATCGAAGCGGCTCGGATCCTCCACGGCAACCGGTCGGCGACGTTCGAGCATTTCGCTGAAATTCAGCGGGCGCCCGAGGCTCTGGTAGCGCAAGCCTTCAGGGCTGGCTTCGACAAGCAGCGGCAGCGTCTTGAAGGCGGTTGGGCTCTTGCGGATCAGCACTCGCGGCATTCGGCTCCTCCTGGCGGTGGTCGGCCGTATGGCCGTGTTTATTGTTGTTGGGACAAGACTGATGCGGCGATACGCACGTTATCTGACAAGTGTTGCGGGTTGATGGTGCCAATGATGGCCGCCCCCACGCCTGGATGGCCGAACAACAGTTCGAAGCTGAGCCGGACGGGGTCCTGATCCGGCTTCAGGCAAACATGGCCGCTGGCGAGCGCCTTTTTGATCAGAATGCCCTTGGCGTGTCCCTGAGCGTAGTCGAGCACTGGCCGTTCGGCTTGCTCGTTGAGGTTGTAGGTCACCATTGCGCAGTCACCCTTCTCAAGGGCGAACAAGCCGCCTTCGACCGTTTTGCCCGACAGGCCGTAGCCGAGAATTTTCCCCTCGCGTTTGAGCTCCGCCAGCGTTTCGTAAACACCGCTGTGCTGGAGGATGTCCAGGTCGCGCCCGTCGGAATGTACCAGCACCAGTTCGATACGGTCGGTCTTCAACCGCTGCAAGCTGCGCTCGACGGAGAAACGGGTATGAGCTGGCGAAAAATCGAAGTGTGACTGCCCGTCGACGAACTCCTCGCCGACCTTGCTGACCACCACCCAATGGTCGCGCTGCCCTTGGAGCAGCGGCCCCAGGCGCTCTTCGCTGACGCCGTATGCCGGTGCGGTGTCGATCAGGTTGATGCCGAGATCCCGCGCTAGGCCAAGCAACTGGCGCGCCTGGGTATCGTCGGGAATGTTGAAGCCGTTGGGGTACTTCACGCCCTGATCCCGGCCCAGTTTGACTGTACCCAGGCCCAGGGGCGACACATCAAGACCGGTGCTGCCCAGTGGGCGATGCAGTGCGTGAAGGGTCGTCTCCATCAGACCAGTCCTTCCCAGAACGGCCCGGTTATCGCAGGGCGTGGCAGCTCAGGAAGCGGCGCCAAGTGTTGCGGTTGAATACCGTCTCGGATCAATGCGGCTTCGACACGATCAGCGAAATCGGGCGACAAGGCCAATTTGGTGGGCCAGCCAACCATCAGGCGACCCTGTTCCGCAAGAAAGGCATTATCCGGTCTGGCCAGTGCGGACTGGGCCGGCTCAGCCCGGTCGATGCGCAGCGTTGCCCATTGCGCGGCGGACAGATCGATCCAGGGCACCAGTTCGGCCAACTCTTTCTTCGCGGCGGCTATCTGCGCAGTCTCGTCGCGCGCGACCCCGCCTGCTTCGGCCAAATCACCTCCCAGGTACCACACCCATTCGCCATCCTCAGCTGGGTGACTGGTGACAGTGATGCGGGGTTTGGAGCCACCGCCCAGGCAGTGCGCGTAGAGCGGCTTCAATGTAGGTGCCTTGACGATAACCATGTGCAACGGGCGTTTTTGCATCGCCGGTTGGGCAAGCCCCAGCGCGCTCAGCAGTTCGGCATTGCCCGCGCCGGCCGTCAGTACGATGCGTTGAGCGCGGATCGAGCAGCCGTCGACGATCAAGCCGGTCAGTTCGCCGCTTTCCCTTAGAGGCTCGATTCGCTCGGCTTTCAACAGGCCAGATCCTGACAGTTCCGCGAGTCGTCGAATCAGGCTCGGCACATCCAGTACCAGCTCACTGAGCCGATAGACCTTGCCCTTGAAGCGAGGGTCTTGAAGTGCAGGGGGTAGCTCCGAACCTTTGACCTGACCGACGCGTGAGCGGACGGCTTTGCTGGCGAAAAAACTGGTGAGGTTGCCGGTCAGCGTACCGGGAGACCAGAGGTAATGGGCATGCGACAGCAAACGTACGCCGGAAAGATCCAGCTCGCCGCGACCAGCAAGCGCCTCGCGCCAGCGTCGCGGCATGTCGGCGATGGCTTCCGATGCGCCGGTCAGGGCGCCGCTCAATGCGTACTTGGTCCCGCCGTGGATGATGCCCTGCGACTTGACACTCTGCCCGCCGCCGAGCACGCCCTTGTCCACCAGTAGCGTCGAATAGCCCAGTCGGCGCAGGCGGGCGTTCAGCCACAGACCAGCGACTCCGCCGCCTACGATCAGAACATCGGTGCTCAGTGAATCGGACATGGACCGGCCTCTTGGAGAAATCAGGCGCGCAGTATAACCGTTCAACCATCGGCATCAGCCGATCCGGCTTAGTGCCCCGTGCTGTGGGAAAACAACTGGATGACCACGACGCCGGCCACGATCAGCGCCATGCCAAGCACCGCTGGCAGGTCGAGCTTTTGCTGGTATAGCACCGCTGCGGCGATGCTTACCAGGACGATGCCAAGGCCAGCCCACACGGCGTAGGCGATTCCCACGGGTATGGTCTTGACCACCAGCGCGAGCATCCAGAAGGAAAGGCTGTAGCCAGCGATCACCAGAAACAGCGGAAGCGGGCGGCTGAAACCGTCCAGCGACTTCATGGACGTCGTTGCAATCACTTCTGCGGTAATGGCGATGGCGAGATAGATATAGCCAGTCATACGGACTCCGGTCGCGTGCAATGTCGACGAACGCTGCGTTCATTCGGCCCCCGCAGTGCGGGCAAGTTCTGCATAACGGTAACGGATTTCGCGTGGTGCTGCGTTGTGGCCGTCGCGTCCGCCCCTTTGCTAAGCTCCGCGCCCATGAATCGTGCCCTCTATACCTTGCTGTTCCATCTCGCGTTGCCTCTGGTGGTGGTTCGTCTGTTCTGGCGCGCCCGTCGAGCGCCGGCTTATCGGACGCGCATGGGCGAGCGCTTTGCAGTCGGTCTGCCAGACTTCAAGCCGGGTGGTATCTGGGTGCATGCGGTGTCGGTTGGCGAGAGCATCGCGGCAGCACCGATGATTCGGGCGCTAAGTGAGCGCTACCCAGAGCTGCCCATCACCGTGACCTGCATGACGCCGACTGGCTCCGAGCGCATCAGGGCGCTGTTCGGCGACACGGTACAGCACTGCTATCTGCCCTACGATCTGCCCTGGGCCGCATCACGCTTTCTGAACCGCCTGCAGCCAAAGCTGGCGGTTGTGATGGAAACCGAGTTGTGGCCAAACCACATCCACGAGTGCGCACGTCGTGGCATCCCGGTCGCGCTGGCTAATGCGCGACTGTCCGAGCGCTCAGCGCGGGGCTATGGCCGCTTTTCCGGCTTGACCGCGCCGATGCTCGCCGAGCTGAGCCTGATCGCGGTGCAGACCAACACCGAGGCGTTACGCTTTCAGCAGCTCGGTGCCCGTGAGACAAGCGTGCAGGTCACCGGATCGATCAAGTTCGACCTGAGCATCGACCCGGCGCTGCCTGCGCGCGCCGAGCAGCTGCGTGAGCAGTGGGATGCCGTATCGCGACCGATCTGGATCGGTGCAAGTACCCATGCCGGTGAGGATGAAATTCTGCTGTCGGCGCACCGGCTGGTTCTGGCTGAACAGCCCGATGCGCTGCTGATCCTGGTGCCGCGTCACCCCGAGCGCTTCCGCTCAGTACATGAGCTTTGCTCCAAGCAGGGTTTCAGCACGGTTCGCCGATCGCTCCAAGAGCCACCACAGGCCGATACTCAGGTAGTGCTTGGCGATACCATGGGCGAATTGTTGTTTCTGTTCGCGCTGGCCGACGTCGCCTTTGTTGGTGGCAGCCTGGTGCCGACCGGCGGGCACAACCTGCTCGAACCGGCGGCGCTGGGTAAGCCCGTCGTGACGGGACCGCATTTGTTCAACTTCCTCGATATTGCCGCACAGCTGCGCGATGCCGGTGCGCTTGCTGAAATTGACAGTGCGCCTGCGCTGGCATCGACAATAGAAGCACTCTGGAACGATCCCGGTCGCGCTGCCCAGGCGCGCGAAGCAGGTCTGAAAGTACTAAAGAATAACCAGGGTGCGTTGGGGCGTTTGCTGCAAGGGCTGGGAACGTTGCTAGCCTAGCTCGGCATCAGCTTATTACTCAGCCCCGACGCCTCAAAAAATCTGCTCTACAGTGGTGACTGATGTCGATCTCGGCCAGGCCCGTTGCAGGCCTGGCGAGCCCTCTTAATATCCGCTGCGCCTCACACTGAGGCGACCTTTACCAGTGCCGGCTACTCGATGCGCACTGGTTGCGCGAAGTTGTCGGACAGGTCCGGCGGCAGAAAGTCACTGTCCGGGTCGTAATCGGCCTTTAGATAGCGTTGCAGGTCTTCCAGGTCGCCGGGGTTAAGCGTTCCGGCGGCCTGCTTCAGGCGCAGGCTGTCGATGATGTAATCGTAGCGGGCATTGTTGTAGTCACGCACCGAAGCGAATAGGCGGCGCTGCGTGTCGAGCACATCGACGATGTTGCGAGTGCCGACCTGGTAGCCGATGTCGGTTGCTTCCAGAGCGCTCTGGTTGGAGACGATCGACTGCCGCCGTGCCTGTACCTGCTCGACATCGGTATTTACCGCGCGATACAGGTTGCGTGTGGTTTCGACCACCTGACGACGCAAGCTCTCGCGCTGTTGCTCGGTCTGCGTCAGTTGGTGAAAGGCCTCGCGGCGTTGAGAACTGATCAGTCCGCCGCTGTAGAGCGGGATGTTCAGCTGCAGGCCAATGCTGCGCTGTTCCACATCCCCGGTGTAGCGGGGAATGCCAGTAACGGTCTCGCTACCCGTGTTGGTGAAGCCCAAACTGTCGTTGTCACCCTTGCTGTAGCGCGCCACAGCGTCGAGGGTAGGGGCATGCCCGGCACGGCGCTGACGCAACGTTTCTTCAGCGGCGTTGACTGCCTGGTTGCTTGCCAGCAGGTCGAGGTTCTGCCTCGTGGCGGTGTTGACCCAGGCGCTTGCGTCGTTGGGGATCGGTGGCAGCACCGGCAAGCTGTGCTCGATGCCTTCAAGCGCCAGGTATTCGCGATTGGTCAGTGTCGATAGTGCCTGGAACGCATCGTCTACCTGCCGTTGTGTCAGCAGTCGGTTGGCACGCGCCGTATCGAAGCCTGCCTGGGCCTCGAGTACATCGGTACGGTCAGACAGGCCCACTTCGAAGCGTTCGTTGGCCTGGTCGAGCTGCCTCTGGAAGGCCGACTCTTCGGCCTTGGCGGCGGCGAGACTGTCCTGTGCGCGCAATACAGCGAAGTAGGCTTGAGCGGTGAGGCGAATCAGGTCCTGCTCGGCAACCGAATATTCCAGCGCGGCCTGTTCGCTGATGGCTTCGGCCGCCTGTAGCTGGAACCAGCGTTCCGGGCGAAAGATCGGTTGGCTGAGGGTCGCCTGGTAGACGGTGCCGCTGCGTGACAGTGAGCGTGAGCCCATGGATGTATCCACGTCGGTGCGCGTATTGCTGAGCTCCGCGCCACCGCTGAGGTTCGGTAGCAGGCCGGCACGGGCCTGGGGCACGACTTCCTGAATGGCCTTGAACTGAGCGCGAGCTGCCGCTAGGTCGGCGTTATTTTCTACGGCCTGTCGGTAGACGCTGACCAGATCGGTTCGAGCGGAAAGCGGAGGTGCTGGCTCAGCCCATGTTAGCCCGGACGAGGCGGCGGTCACGGCAAGTGCCAGCGTGAGTCTGCGCAGCATGTGCGTCTTTCCCTGAAGCGAAGTGATGGGCAAGGCTATTCGCGGCCATGCGGGCGGTCAAGGCGCTTGAGCAGGGCGTTTGAGACCTTGTTGGAGACGATAGGGCAACAGGGTGCAGTGGCTTCACATGACCCGGCGGTCGCGGCCGTTGCCATCGGCATGGTATTCCCTGCTGCTCTTGATTAGACTCGGCCATGTTCTTGTCGGGGTGCCTTGATGCGAAGGCTGAGATCGGAAAGTTCCGGATCCCGTTGAACCTGATCAGGTTAAGGCCTGCGTAGGGAACAAGATGTGCTCGCTAGTCGTTCGGCCAGCTCTCTCGGCGCCAGTCCCGGCGCCCCCCGATGCCCTTTCCCGCCGTGTTTTTCAGGTTCGCTCCGACAACTTTTCGAGGAGCCAGCCTGATGCGTGCAGAACAACAAAACCTGAGTGAATCGGCCCAGGTCGACCAAGGGTCGATCCAGCCCTTCCCGCGTTCCCAGAAAATCTACGTGCAGGGTTCGCGCCCCGACATTCGTGTGCCGATGCGCGAAATCAGTCTCGACGTCACCCCCACCGACTTCGGCGGCGAGATCAACGCGCCAGTGCTGGTCTACGATACCTCCGGGCCCTACACGGATCCCACTGTGCAGATCGACGTCCGCAAAGGCCTGGCTGACGTGCGCTCGGCCTGGATCGATGACCGTGGCGACACCGAATTGCTCGACGGGCTGACCTCGCAGTTCGGTCAGCAGCGCCTGGCCGATGCCGAACTGACCAAGATGCGCTTCGCCCACGTGCGCAATCCGCGCCGCGCGAAACCGGGCAAGAATGTCAGCCAGATGCACTACGCGCGTCAGGGCATCATCACGCCGGAGATGGAATACGTCGCCATCCGCGAAAACATGAAGCTGCAGGAAGCGCGCGCCGCTGGTCTGCTCACCGAGCAGCATGCCGGCCAGAGCTTCGGTGCCTCGATTCCGAAGGAAATCACCGCCGAGTTCGTGCGTGACGAAGTGGCCCGCGGCCGCGCCATCATCCCTGCCAACATCAACCACACAGAGCTTGAGCCGATGATCATCGGCCGCAACTTCCTGGTGAAGATCAACGGCAACATCGGTAATTCGGCGCTGGGTTCCTCGATCGAAGAAGAAGTTGCCAAGCTGACCTGGGGCATCCGCTGGGGCTCGGACACCGTAATGGACCTGTCAACCGGCAAGCACATCCACGAAACACGCGAGTGGATCATCCGCAATTCGCCCGTGCCCATCGGCACAGTGCCGATCTACCAGGCACTGGAGAAGGTCAACGGCGTGGCCGAGGATCTGACCTGGGAGCTGTTCCGCGACACGCTGATCGAACAGGCCGAGCAGGGCGTGGACTACTTCACCATCCATGCCGGCGTTTTGCTGCGCTACGTGCCACTGACCGCCAAGCGCGTCACCGGAATTGTTTCGCGCGGCGGCTCGATCATGGCCAAGTGGTGCCTGGCGCATCACCAGGAGAATTTCCTTTACACCCACTTCGAGGAAATCTGCGAAATCATGAAGGCCTACGACGTCAGCTTCTCGCTGGGCGACGGCCTGCGTCCGGGCTCTATTGCCGATGCCAACGATGCTGCCCAGTTCGGTGAGCTGGAAACTCTCGGCGAACTGACCAAGATCGCCTGGAAGCACGACGTCCAATGCATGATCGAAGGCCCCGGCCACGTGCCGATGCAGATGATCAAGGAGAACATGGACAAGCAGCTCGAGTGCTGCGACGAGGCGCCGTTCTATACCCTCGGCCCGTTGACCACCGACATCGCCCCCGGCTACGACCACATCACCAGTGGTATCGGTGCGGCCATGATCGGCTGGTTCGGTTGCGCCATGCTCTGTTACGTCACACCGAAGGAGCACCTGGGTCTGCCGAACAAGGATGACGTCAAGACCGGGATCATCACCTACAAGATTGCCGCCCACGCCGCGGACCTTGCCAAGGGGCACCCAGGCGCGCAAATCCGTGACAACGCGCTGTCCAAGGCGCGTTTCGAGTTCCGCTGGGAAGACCAGTTCAACCTCGGCCTCGATCCGGACACCGCGCGGGCGTTCCACGACGAGACGTTGCCGAAGGATTCGGCCAAGGTCGCCCATTTCTGCTCCATGTGCGGGCCGAAGTTCTGCTCGATGAAGATCACTCAGGAAGTGCGAGAGTACGCCGCCGAAAACGGCCTGACCGATGAACAAAAAGCCATTGAAGCCGGCTTCGCCGAACAGTCGTCGCGCTTCAAGGATGAGGGTTCGGTGATTTACAAGCAGGTGTAGTTGTCGATGCCGTCGGGTGGATGTGGCTTTACGTCCACCATGCGGCCGCTCTGGGGATCGATCAGTCGTGATCGATCCGAAGCTGTAGGTGGTTCGTGCCGTGCGGCGTAGCGCGGCGCTAACCCGCCAGAATCAACAGCATGGCCTTTTGGGAGATTCGGCCTCTGGCCTGATCAACCCGCGGGCTTTGCTGATCTTCTTTATGAGGCGAAACACTCGCACTCAGGGTTTTATGCCGGGCGGCCGGCTTCTTCGAGAAAACAATTGAATATTCCAAGTCGTTATTCGCCGCACCAGATGATCGCCGCTGAGCACCGTGTATTTGGCGGGCGTGATCTGTTCTCCCTCTGGTTCTCCCTCGGCGTCGGTTTGATGGTGTTGCAGCTCGGCGCGTTGCTGGCGCCGGGGCTGGGCATGAGCGGTGCCTTGCTGGCCATCGTCAGCGGCACCGCGGTGGGCGTGATATTGCTCGGCGCAGTGGCGGTTATTGGCAGCGACACAGGCTTGTCCTCGATGGCCAATCTGAAGCGCACACTGGGCGACCGTGGCGCGGCGCTGCCGGCTTTGCTGAACCTGGTTCAGTTGGTCGGTTGGGGTGCGTTCGAAATCATCGTCATGCGCGACGCAGCGAGCCTGCTTGCCGCGCGTGCCTTCGGCGAGCAGAGTGGTTTGGTCAGTCCGGCGCTCTGGACGCTGTTCTTCGGTGCGCTGGCCACGTTGTTGGCAATTACCGGCCCGCTGACCTTCGTTCGCCGCATCTTGCGCAAGTGGGGTATCTGGCTGTTGCTTGGTGCGTGCGTGTGGCTGACCTGGAATCTGTTGGACAAGGCCGATCTGGCTGCGCTCTGGTCGCGTCGGGGCGACGGCTCGCTGCCGTTTGCACTGGGCTTCGATATCGCCATTGCGATGCCGCTTTCCTGGCTGCCGCTGATTGCTGACTACTCCCGCTTCGGCAAAGCGGCGCGGCGGGTTTTCGGTGGTACGGTACTGGGCTTCTTTCTGGGTAACGTCTGGCTGATGAGCCTCGGTGTTGCCTATACCCTGGCCTTTGCCGACAGCGGTGAAGTAAACGCGTTGCTCATGGCGCTGGCTGGCGCTGGGCTGGGTATCCCCCTGCTGCTGATCCTGCTGGACGAGTCGGAGAATGCCTTTGCTGATATCCATTCAGCTGCAGTCTCGGTTGGCATACTGCTTCCATTCAGGGTCGAACGGATGGCGCTGGTCATTGGCGCTCTATGCACCTTGATTGCCTGGTTCGCGCCGTTGGCGCAATACCAGAGCTTCCTGCTGCTGATTGGCTCGGTATTCGCCCCGCTGTTCGGCGTCGTATTGGTAGATCATTACGTGCTCAGGCGACGCGGCCGGCTGCAAATGACTTCCGCGATATGGCGCTGGGAAACGCTACTGGCGTGGGGCTGCGGCGCGGCTGTCTATCATCTACTGGCAAACGCCTGGCCCGAAATTGGTGCCAGCCTGCCGGCTCTGTTTCTCTCGGGCGGGCTGCTGCTGGTGCTGAGTCGCTTTGCCAAAGCTACGGTAGGAACGCCGGCTTCGGAGTAGCGCCGGGCGGAGCGGTGCTCTGGACGAGAGGCGCGTCCGCTTTGCCAGGTCGTGGGCATAGCACTGCTGTCGGATGACGTGGCACACGGCTATCGCTTGTCGCTGTTCCGCTCATGCCGAACAGCAGGGCCTGTTCGGATTCCTCACGGGTATGCGCAGCTGGCCAGACTGAGCCGCGCTTGTCGAGCCAGGGCCCAGGTGGCATCCGTCGGATATTTGGGTGCGGCACGATAAAGCGCAGCAATCTGCGGAAACTTTTGTAGAATACGCGCCCTCGAATAATCGCATTTCGCCTAAGGGCTTTTTCGCCGATGCTGCGGCAGGTGTAAACGGACAGTTATATGTGCCGGAAATGGCTCTGGCGGACCCGAGGGCTCCTGGCATTCGGGTACCTATGACCCAATAACATGGATGTCGCGAGGTAGCTTCCCTTAATGAGTTCCACCAATGTCAGTCAGCCGAGCGCTCTGCCCCTAGGTAAGGCTGGCATGCATGTGGCGATCCTGCTTACCACCTACAATGGAGCTCGCTTTCTTGATGAGCAGCTGAGCTCAATTGCTCGGCAGACTCACCGCCAGTGGACGCTTTACATCTCGGACGACGGCTCGACGGACTCCACGCTGGCCATCATCAGGCGTTTCCAGCAAAGACTCGGTTCGGATAGGGTGCGCTTGCTTCAAGGGCCTCGGATCGGCTTTGCACAGAACTTCCTCTCGCTGGTGCGCAACCCAGAGGTCGAAGCGGATTTCTTCTCCTTCTGCGACCAGGACGATATCTGGTTTCCGGACAAACTTCGGAGGGCCATCACACGGATTCCCCGTGCGGATGACGAATGCCCAGCAGTCTATTGCTCCAGAACGCGCCTGATCGACGAGGCGGGCAATGTCATCGGTCATTCTCCGCTGTTCGCACGGAGGCCAAGCTTTCACAACGCGCTGGTCCAGAGCTTGGCGGGCGCGAACACCATGATGTTGAACAAGGCGGCCCGCGCACTGCTGGCAAATGTCCCGTCAACGGTTCCCGTCGTATCACACGACTGGCTCTGTTACCTGCTGGTCAGCGGCTGCGGTGGTCAGGTGTTCTACGACGCCGAGCCAACCCTGGATTATCGCCAACATGGTGGCAACCTGATTGGTTCGAACAACTCCTTTCGCGATCGGCTTACCCGGGTACGCATGATGTTCAGCGGAACGTTTCGCGAGTGGACGCATAAAAACCTTGCGGCGTTGCGCACTTGCGCAGGACTTCTTGATGAACGCAGTCGGGTTGCGCTCGCTCGCTTCGAGACGGCGCGAGACGCAAATCTGCTGCGTCGCCTCTATTTGCTAAAGAAAGCTGGGGTTTATCGCCAGACGGGCTTTGGTACCGTTGGCCTGATCATCGCTGCCAGCATCCGGAGAATCTGATTCATGACCATTCTTGTGACCGGCAGCGCCGGCTTCATCGGGGCGAACTTTGTCCTGGACTGGCTGGCTGTTGGCGATGAGCCTGTCGTCAGCCTCGACAAGCTCACCTATGCCGGTAACCTGGCCAATCTGAAGAGCCTCGAAAGTGACAGCCGCCATCAGTTTGTACAGGGTGATATCACGGACAAGCAACAGCTTGCTGACCTCCTGCAGGAGCACAGGCCCCGGGCGATCATCAACTTCGCCGCTGAATCCCATGTTGACCGCTCGATCGAGGGCCCGGAGGAATTCGTGCAGACCAACGTCGTCGGCACTTTCCGCCTGTTGGAAGCCGTGCTTGGCTACTACCGATCCCTGTCGGAAGACCAGGCAAGCGCCTTTCGCTTCCTGCACGTCTCGACTGATGAGGTCTATGGCTCGCTTGAGCCCACCGCCCCGGCATTTTGCGAAGAGAGAAAGTACGAGCCGAACAGTCCCTATTCGGCCTCGAAGGCCGCGTCGGACCATTTCGTCCGTGCCTATCACCATACCTACGGGCTGCCGGTGCTGACCACTAACTGCTCGAATAATTACGGGCCTTATCATTTCCCAGAAAAGCTTATTCCGCTGGTCATCCACAATGCGCTTAGCGGTAAACCGCTGCCGATCTATGGAGACGGTCAGCAAGTTCGGGACTGGCTCTATGTGAAGGATCATTGCGCGGCCATTCGCAGAGTGCTCGAGGCAGGCACACCGGGTGAAACCTACAACGTAGGTGGCTGCAACGAGAAAACCAACCTGCAGGTCGTGACCACCCTCTGCGACATCCTTGACCAGGAAAGCCCGCGGGCGGACGGGCAGAGTTATCGTGATTCCATCGTGTTCATCAAGGATCGGCCCGGACATGACCGCCGCTACGCGGTAGATGCGAGCAAAATCTGTAGAGAACTGGGTTGGTCGCCAGCCGAAACCTTCGAAAGCGGCATTCGCAAAACCGTGCGTTGGTATCTGGATAACCAGGACTGGGTCAATCACATCACAAGTGGCGCCTACCGAGATTGGGTCAGCAGGCAGTACCAATGAAGATTCTATTGCTTGGCGCCAACGGCCAGGTGGGCTGGGAACTACGGCGTGCACTGGCGCCGCTGGGTGAAGTCGTAGCCTGCGACCGCCAGCGCGCCGATCTGTCACGACCAGAAACCCTGGCGCTACTGCTACAGCAGTGCCGACCCGATGTAATCGTCAACGCCGCGGCTTACACAGCTGTCGACAAGGCGGAAACCGACGAGGCAGTTGCGACTCTGGTAAATGCCACCTCCGTTGGCGAGCTGGCCGCACTCGCCAAGGAGCTTGATGCGTTGCTGATTCATTATTCAACTGACTATGTCTTCGATGGCGGAGCGTTGGGATTTCAGCGTGAGGACGGGCCAACCGCGCCGTTGAACGTATACGGCAGGACCAAGCTGCAGGGCGAGCGGCTGATCAGGGCCTCTGGTTGCCGCCATCTGATACTGCGAACCAGCTGGGTATACGCCTGCCGTGGGCGCAACTTTGCCAAGACCATGCTGCGCCTTGCCTGCGAGCGCGACGAATTGAAGGTCGTGGCCGATCAGATCGGCGCGCCCACCAGTGCCGAACTGATTGCAGACGTCAGCGCACTGATGATCCAGCGCCTGCGGCATGACCCCTCATTCGCAGTACAGGCCTATGGCACCTATCATCTGGTAGCGGGCGGTAAGACCAGCTGGCATGAGTTTACCCGTTTCATCATCCGCACGGCGCGACGTCTGGGTATGCAATTCAGGACCGAGGATGCGCGCATACTGCCGATCTATGCTGCCGATTTTTTGGCTGCTGCAGCACGCCCGTACAATTCGTTACTGGATACACGCAAGCTGCAGTCCACGTTTGACCTTCAGCTGCCCCATTGGCAGGAACATGCCGAGCGCATGCTGCATGAAGTCGTACCGGTAGAGCTGGCCGCCCGAGTGGCAAACGATCATCTCGACCAGGCGCTACAGCGCACCGAATCCCCTTCCCATATTGCACTGGCCACCCCCCGGCCCTGAGGACTTATGAAGCGCAAAGGCATCATTCTGGCCGGAGGCTCTGGCACCCGTCTGCACCCTGCGACCCTCGCGGTATCCAAACAGCTACTGCCGGTATTCGACAAGCCGATGGTCTATTACCCGCTGAGCACGCTGATGCTGGCCGGCATCAGGGAAATCCTGATCATCTCCACCCCGCAGGACACACCGCGCTTTCAGCAGCTACTGGGCGATGGCACGCAGTGGGGGCTGGAACTCTCATATGCCGTGCAGGACTCGCCGGACGGCCTCGCGCAAGCCTTCCTCATCGGCGAAACATTCCTCGATGGGCACCACTGCGCCCTGGTGCTGGGCGACAACATCTTCCACGGACATGATTTTGCCGACCTGCTCCACAACGCCACGCTGCGTGAGCAGGGGGCGAGCGTATTTGCGTATCACGTGCATGACCCTGAGCGTTACGGTGTGGTCGAGTTCGATGATCAGGCGCGCGCTGTCAGCCTCGAAGAAAAGCCGGCGCAGCCAAAATCCAGCTATGCCGTTACCGGGCTCTATTTTTATGACAACCAGGTGGTCGACATTGCCAAGGGCATCAAGCCGTCCGCGCGCGGCGAGCTGGAAATCACCGATGTTAATCGGGCCTACCTGGAACAGGGCACGCTCAGCGTAGAAATCATGGGGCGCGGCTATGCTTGGCTCGATACCGGAACGCACGAATCCCTACTTGAAGCTGGCCAGTTCATCGAAACACTGGAGCGACGTCAGGGACTGAAGGTTGCGTGCCCCGAAGAAATTGCCTACCGAAATCAGTGGATCGATGCCCAACAGCTCGAACGACTCGCCGAACCACTGGCAAAGAACGGCTATGGCAAGTACCTCAAGCGGTTGCTGACGGAACGGGTGTATTGATGAAGGCGATTCCCCAGGCGATACCCGAGGTGCTTCTGCTGGAACCGCGTGTTTTCGGGGACGAGCGCGGCTTTTTCTTCGAGAGCTTCAATCACCGCCAATTCGAGGACGCGGTGGGTCGGTCAGTGTCCTTTGTTCAGGACAACCACTCCCGCTCCGTGAAAAATGTACTCCGCGGCTTGCATTATCAGGTCCGGCAGCCCCAGGGCAAGCTCGTGCGTGTTGTACAGGGCGAAGTGTTCGATGTGGCCGTGGATATTCGCCGCAGCTCCCCGACCTTTGGTCAGTGGGTAGGCGCTATTCTCAGCGCCGAGAACAAGCATCAACTTTGGGTGCCGGAAGGCTTTGCACACGGCTTTGTCGTGCTGTCAGAGACCGCTGAATTTCTCTACAAAACTACAAATTACTACGCGCCTGAGCATGAGCGTTCCATCATCTGGAACGATCAGGACCTTGCCATCGAGTGGCCTGTTGACGTCACGCCTTCCCTTTCGGCAAAGGACATTGAGGGCAGTGCTTTTCGCGACGCCGAGGTGTTTGGCTGATGCAGCATTTCTCTGTGTCTCCCCGTGAGGCGGCTGCAAGTTTCTACCGCAACCGCTCGCTCATAATGGCGCTTTCCAGACGAGAGGTCGTTGGCCGTTACCACGGTTCCATAATGGGACTGCTGTGGTCGTTTTTTAACCCGCTGTTTATGCTGGCGGTATATACCTTCGTGTTCAGTGTTGTGTTCCAGGCGCGCTGGAACGTTACAAGCGAATCGAAAACAGAGTTTGCATTGATGTTGTTTGCGGGCTTGATCGTGTTCAACCTGTTTGCGGACTGTGTGACACGCGCGCCCAACCTGATTATTTCCAACACAAATTACGTAAAGAAAGTGGTATTTCCGCTGGAAATACTTCCTTTCGTCGTGATGGGGGCTGCGCTGTTCCATTTTCTTGTAAGCCTCAGCGTCTGGCTTCTGGTATATGCAATCCTGTTTGGTCACGTTCATGCGACGACGCTTCTTCTACCTATCGTCCTTTTGCCCTTAGCGTTGTTTGTGCTTGGCGTGGTCTGGTTTTTGGCATCGATCGGCGTGTTCCTACGGGACGTCGGCCAATTCATTGGTGTGCTTACCTCCGTATTAATGTTCCTTTCGCCAATCTTTTATCCAATCACTGCGTTACCAGCTGAATACCAGAGCTACCTCTTGCTCAATCCTCTGACGCCCACTATCGAGGCCGTCCGTGGACTTCTTTTTCTAGGTAACGTGCCTAATTTGGTCGGGCTCGCAAAATACTATCTTGCCGCGATGGTTTTCTTCTGGGTCGGGTTCGCTTGGTTTCAGAAAACCCGTAAGGGGTTCGCTGATGTCGTCTGAAGTAGCCATATCGGTTAGCGGTCTCGCCAAATGCTTTCATATATATGAAAAGCCCCGCGACCGCCTCATGCAAATGATTACGCGCGGCCGTAAGCAGTATTTCCGCGAGTTCTGGGCGATGAGCGACGTTTCCTTTGAAGTGAGAAAAGGCGAAACCGTCGGTATCGTAGGCCGCAATGGCAGCGGTAAGTCCACCCTGCTGCAGATGATATGCGGCACGCTTAACCCAACTTACGGCAACATCGAGACCAATGGGCGAATTGCCGCACTGCTTGAACTGGGGTCGGGCTTTAATCCCGAGTTCAGTGGTCGAGAGAACGTGTTTCTGAACGCGGCTGTGCTGGGATTGTCCCGAGAGGAGACAGAAAGCAAATTCGCTGAAATTGAGGCTTTTGCAGAGATCGGCGATTTTATCGATCAGCCGGTAAAGACGTATTCTAGCGGAATGATGGTGCGGCTGGCTTTTGCCGTAGCGATCAATGTCGATCCGCAAATACTGATCGTTGATGAGGCGCTATCTGTTGGTGATGAGCTTTTCCAGAGGAAATGTTTCGCACGGATAGAGGCAATAAAGGAAAGCGGTGCGACGATTCTCTTCGTATCGCATTCGGGCGGGACGGTAATTGATCTTTGCGACCGTGCAATCCTGCTGGATGGCGGACGGAAGCTGACCGAAGGCGCCCCCAAGTCGGTGATTGGCAAATATCAAAGGCTGCTCTACGCCCCGGCGCATAAGGTTTCAGCTATCCGGGAAGACATCATTCGCGGCGATGAGAATACCCGCAACCAGGTGGGAACTGCGGCCTCCCATGGTGAAGATGGCGGCTCCTCCCGCGCTCATCCTGACGAAATAGCGGAGTACTACGATCCGCATCTGCAATCAAAAAGCATGCTTGCCTATGAATCACATGGTGCGGTCATTTCGGATCCACAACTCCATAACGCTGCCGGCGAGCGGGTCAATTGTCTCAAGCGAGGCCAGACCTATACGTACAGCTTTCAGGTTGTGTTCGACAAATCCGCCATAGCAGTACGTTTCGGAATGATGGTCAAAACGCTCTCAGGTATCGAACTGGGGGGGGCGACAAGTGCACCTGGCGCTGAGCGCGCGATTACCTATGTGCCGGCGGATTCTGTCATCCGGGTCGCATTCGACTTTGACTGCAACCTCAATCCGGGAACCTATTTCCTTAACGCGGGTGTCGTGGGCGCAGTGGATGACACCGAAACCTACCTGCACCGATTGCTCGACGCGTGTTTGTTTCGAGTGCTACCGCTATCCCGTAACACGTCGACCGGAACTATTGACTTCAAATGCATACCAGTAATTCAACACAAGAACCGAACATGAGAATGGAACCGAAAATGCTCGTCGCCGTGCTGGGAATGCACCGAAGCGGTACCAGCGCGATCACTCGGGGGCTAAAGGTCCTCGGAGTAGAACTGGGAGAGCGTTTGCTCGCACCCCAGGTTGGTAGCAATGAAAAAGGTTTCTGGGAAGATGGCGACGTCACGGCACTCAATAACGAGTTGCTGGCTGCATTGGGCCATGATTGGCAGTCCATCACGCCAATCCCAGAAGCCGACCTGCTTGGTCCAGCGGCCCAGGGTTTCAAGCTGCGCGCGGTCCAGTTACTGCGTGACCGCTACGACCGAATTGCATGCTACGGCGTGAAGGATCCACGCATGGCGCGTCTTCTTCCGTTCTGGCAGTCGGTATTTGAGCATTTAGGACTACAGACCAAATATGTAATTGCGTGCCGTAACCCCATGAGCGTAGCCCAGTCCCTGGTCAAGCGTAACCAGTTCGATATGGAAAAGGGTTACCTGCTGTGGCTGGAACACATGTTGCTGTGCCTTCGTCATACCAGCGGTGCGCAGCGAGTCTTCGTCGATTATGACCAGATCCTGAGTAGCCCGAATGAGCAGCTTGAGCGGGTATGCCGCAGCCTGGAACTGCCGTTCATGGAAGATGAGCTTCGTGAGTACAGTCAGGATTTCCTGGAAACCTCGCTGCGCCACAACCGGTTCAGTCATGATGATCTCTGCCTGGATCCAGCTGCCTCGCAGGATGTGGTGAAACTCAACAACCTGCTTTCCGATCTAGCATACGAACGTCGAGCCGATGATGCCGAAGTTACCCAGCTGGCAGAGCAGCTGTATGCCAATCTTTCCGCCCAAGGGCCGTTGTACCGTCTCGCTCGTCGGTTCGATGATCGCAACGCCGTTCTGAATCAGACTCTGGAGGAAAATAGTCAGAATTGTGCGCAGCTACAGGAAAAGGTCACCAGTTTGGACGGTGCGCTGACTGAAGCCAACAATGCATTGGCTGCTGCCAACGTCGCGTTGGTTGACGCCAACAATGTATTGAAAGAGCGAGATCGCAAGATCGACCAATGCGCTGTTGAGCTCGAGCTGTACATGGAGGAGGTGGAGCAGCAGAGCGGTGTCATTGCTCTGCGTGATGAGCAGATCACGGCGCTCATGACTGATCTGAGCACCTGCGAAGCTGCAAACCATAACCTGCACGTCAGGCTTGAACGCTATGCGTCGGGCCGCTTCCTGCTCAAGTCCCTCGCGCGGAAAGGGCTGCAGATTATTGGCATCTCCGGGGCTATTGATCGTCGCCGTTATAGGGCTATCGCCCGCAGCGGGCTTTTCGACGGAGAACAGTATCTGCGCGATAACGAAGACGTCGCGATGGCTGGTATCGATCCGCTGTGGCATTACCTTGAACACGGGTGGCTGGAGGGCCGGGACCCTTCGCCATCGTTCTCGACCAGCGCCTACCTTGATACTTATGCAGATGTCCGGCTCGGCGGCCTGAATCCGCTTGTTCATTATGTTCGGCACGGACGTAACGAGCGTCGAATCATCCAAAACGTTGCTGGGCAGGCGACCATTTTGCCCGTGCAACACTCTCGGCGGCGGAAGGTCTTTGAGCTGGCTGTGAAAGTGGCTAGTAATCCAGGGCTGCTGTTGAAGTTCGCAGCGTTTGCTCGTGAAAAAGGACTACGCCAGGCGCTTGAAGTCGTTTTGGGCCGGCTTAAGCATCAGTCTGCCGAGCGGCCGGTGGGGAGCTCGGTTGTTGCCGCGACCGGGACCAAGGACGAAGTGTTGCACAACACGTTCAAGGTTGTTCCCTATTACCTAAACCCTTATTTAGAAGAGACCCCGGAGTTCCCTGCACGGCGAGTTGCGATACATCTTCATGTCTACTATGACGACATGCTCGAAGACTGTATTAAATATTTGAACAACGTGCCTGCTGCGTTCGACCTATTCGTATCCGTTCCTGAAGGCCGTGATATCGACCGGTGCGCCAAGGCGCTTGGCGGAGCCTTGCCTCTGGCTCGCAACATCTGTGTAGAAGCGGTGCCCAACCGCGGACGCGATATTGCTCCGTTCATCGTCCAGTTCGGTAAGCGGCTGGAGAGTTACGACATTGTTGGACACTTCCACACAAAGAAGAGTCCCCAATGTGAGTCGCTCACCGGTTGGTTCAAAAATCTGATGGACACGCTATGCGGTAGCCGAACCGGGGTGGCACAGATCTTTGGTTTGCTGGCTGGTGATGGCAAAGTCGTTTATCCGGCAGGCCGTAGATTGACACGTGAGCATGACGGGTGGAGCGACAACTTTGAAATTGCGAGGGACCTGGTTCGTCAAACAGGTCATTTCAATCTTGCCGACTTCCCTTACGTCGAGTTTCCTCAGGGCACCATGTTCTGGGCCCGCACGGAATGCTTGCGTAATTACCTACAGCTTCCTTTGAGCTTCGCCGACTTCCCGAAAGAGCCTATCGAGGCGGATGGAACGCTCGCGCACGCCCTGGAGCGGCTAGTGCTGATCTATAGCACTCCGTTCCCTGGTCGCAACTACAGGCTGGAGTCGCCGGAGCTTTCATGCGAGCCGCGGGAATATTACGAAGAACAGTACGATTTCTCCGCTCAGATCAAGCACGACACGATCAAGGTGCTCGCTTATTACCTTCCACAGTTCCACCCGACTCCTGAGAACGACGAGTGGCACGGCAAAGGGTTCACCGAGTGGTACAAGGTGCGGGCAGCCAACCCCTTGTTTCATGGGCACTACCAGCAGCACGTCCCGCATCCCGATGTGGGCTATTACCATCTGGATTCACCAGCGCAGTTGGCTCGGCAGGCGGACCAGATGCATCAGGCCGGTGTCCACGGTCTGATTTTCTATCATTACTGGTTTTCCGGTAAGTTGATTCTGGAAAAGCCGGCGAAAATGCTGTTGGAAAATCCGCAGATCAACATGCCGTTCAGTTTCTGCTGGGCGAACGAGAACTGGACGCGCCGCTGGGACGGCAATGAAAAGGAGATACTGCTCGGGCAGGTCTATTCGCAAAATGATGCGCGTGACTTCATCCGTTACATGATCCCGTTCTTCAAGGACGCCCGTTACATCAAAGTAGACGGACGGCCTTTACTCTTTGTCTACCGCCCCTCATCCATGGAGCAATGTGACGACTACCTCGCAATCTGGCGCCAGGAATGCGCCGATGCGGGCGTTGCAGCTCCCTACGTAGTCGCCACGCTGACACGTGGCGCTACGGCTCCTCGGGACTACGGCATGGATGCAGCCGTTGAGCGCGTGCTACAGGACTGGACAGGCGGCGCGGTTCCGGATGTAAAACATCAGCTCAGACCATACGGGCAGGTCAACGGTAGTGTTCTGGACTATACGGCGGTGGCTGACCATTACATGGAGAAGCCGCTCGACAACGACTACGTATTGTTCCGGTCGCTGGTACCTACCTGGGATAATACGGCCCGTTATGGGACTGAGGCCTTTGCCTTGCACGGTTTCAACACAGCGAAGATGCAGGAGTGGATGGAGAGTCTGATCCGCTATTCCGAGCAGAACCTGCCAGCCGATAGACGGTTCGTTGTGGTGAACGCCTGGAACGAATGGGCTGAGGGTGCGCATCTCGAGCCGGATCTGCGGTTTGGCTACGGTTATCTGAACGCCATCGGGCGAGCCATGTCCGGTTATGGTTTTACCGATGCCAGCTATATCGAGCTCGGCAGCGACGTGAAGCTGAATCTTCAGATCGAAGCGGCTGCAGCGAACCGATTGGAGAGCGATCCCGAGGCGCGGCGGAAATTCTTCCGCTGCCTGTCGAACTCCAGTGTCTTCGGATGCTTAAAAGTCTCAACTGACAATGCTGTGCTCACCGCAGGTCTGGCCGAGCAGGGTATCGTTTGCGAGAGGGCGGCTGAGGCGGGACGAAGCGACGCCTATGAATTGGTGTTCCGCGACCTATATGTATTCCCATCCGATGCCATCGAGGCGTTAGTGCAGATGGCGGTTCGTCACCCTGGGTACGATATTTCCGCGTCGCTCTGCAATGACCCCGCCTTTATTCACGGAACCCAGACCTATAACTTCGCTGTCACCTATAGCCAGCGCAGCGGGATGGAGCTGCGGAGCGGAACCACCGGTAACGGATTCAAGAGTTGCCCTGCCGCGAGTTGTTTTGCGTTAGGCGCTGCTCAAATGGAACCGTCGCACGCGAACCTTGAGCGTGTTGCCACCATCATTCGTTTCCATCGCAGCGGTGATCAGCGTTTGCTGAACAATGCGATTTTTTCATTGCTCTCACAGTCAGGTTGTCAGGTACAGCCATATTTGGCGCTGCAGGATATGGCCGACGACGAGGTGATGTTGCTGGAAGAGCGCCTGGCGGCTCTCCCATGGCATGACGGTTGTTTTCCGATCATTCGTCGTTACCAGTCGACGCCTGAGAATCCAGATCTTCGATCACTGATGCTTAACGACTCGCTCAAAGCGGTTGGGTCCGGCTACGCTGCCTTTCTCGATTACGACGATGTGCTCTTTCCGCATGCGTACGAGTACCTCCTCGCACGGCTCAAATCGACAGGTAAGAACGCTACCTTTGGGCGAGTCTATTCAACTACGGTAGACGCAGGGACTGGCCTAATCACCAAGCGTGAGCGGGTTTATGACTATGGCTTTAGCTATAGCGAATTCCTGCATTGCAACCATGCCCCGTTGCATAGCTTTATGCTGGATTTAAGCAGGATCGATTTGGGCTCGATCAGCTACTTCGATGATATGAAGTACATGGAAGATTACTATTTGACCCTGCAACTATTTAATCGTCGGGACACGGACTGGGCCTCGCTCAAATCCGACCAGTTCATTGGCGACTACATACATAGAGAAGGCGATGCGACCAATACGCTCGCCGTTAGCGATTTCCAGGCTAGAAAGGAACTCCTGTCCAGCGAGCACTTTCTGCGCTGCGAGGGCCGGATCAAAGCGCTGCGGGAAAAAGTGATGAGCTGAGCACCGCCGAATTCAAAGACAGCGGCAGTACCGCACTCCGATTACATAAGGCAACCCATGAAATTCTTCGACCAGTACGATCGCTTTTATACGACCAGCCAAACCAGTCCGTTTCCGCATCGCCTCAATGGTCGGCATCAAGCGATCATCGCCCGTAACGCCAGTCTCATCGCAGGCAAGCGGGTGTTGGATATTGCTAGCCATGACGGCCGCTGGAGTTTCGCTGCGCTGCAGGCCGGTGCTGCGCACGTAACCGGCATAGAGCCACGTCAGGAGCTGATCGATAACGCGCTTGATACCTTTGCCCATTACGGAATTGAAACGTCCCGCTTCAATTTTCAGTGCGGCGACGTATTTGATCTTCTCGCTGGGCAGACTTTCGACGTCGTGTTCTGCCTGGGCTTCTATTACCACACCATTCGGCATGCCGAGCTGCTTGATCGGATCGAACGCACCGGAGCCCGGTTCGTGGTGATCGATACGGAAGTTACACCGCGCGCAGACGAGCTGGCAGTGCCGACACCCAGCAATGACCCTCGTTTGGTCTTCTCTAACCCATACGCCATTCAGCTGCTGAGCGACCCGGTAGAGGACCAGCAGATGGCCTGGCAAGATTCCCTGACCCGCAACGGGCAGACCTTGGTCGGGCGTCCGTCACGTGCGGCGGTAAATTACATGGCTAATCACTTTGGTTACACATGCGAGACGTATGACTGGCCTGCGCATTTCAAGACCAAGCCAGAGCATGCCTCCTCGATGGTCGATTACGATCATGGCTGGAGAGAGACGTTTTTTCTTTCGAAGCGCTGAAATCGTTGCGTAACGATGAATTGTGCGACGGGCCATTTTCAGGCTCGTTCACATTTCATTTGGCCTGCCGGTCATGAGTTGCCGCAACCGGACAAGACGAGCCCGATCTCCGCGGACAGCTTCTATACATCCTTCCGCTCAACTATTCCTTTCGACTCGTATCGGCTGAAGCGCAGCTTTCTGCACTGTCAGCCAGCTGTAAACTTGAGCGAGACCTGCCGTGCCTACGATTCGCCGACGCAGGGCTTCCAGAGGGCGTTCCGCCAGGTAGTAGCCGATAGCGCCGGCCGCTAGAGAAAGGCTGACTGCGGCCAGGTAAGTGGAATACTGCTCAGGCCACCGCTCCGTAAGGGGCAGCATGATCAGCAGATGAAACAGATAGGCCGAGTAGCTGACGGCACCGAAAAAAGCCATGGCGCGGCTGCATAGCATTCGCCCGACCCAGCCGTTTCCGTCTATCAGCAAGACCACGAATCCCATCCACATCAGGCTGAAGTAGAGGTGCTTATCCAGCAAATCGGTACCCGGCGGCGTACCGTACAACCAGAGCCGGGTGCCGGGTAGCAGTAACAATAGTGCAGCCAGCATCAGCAAGGCATAGGGCGTGGCCAGATGTTTCCTTGGAAGGCGTCGTATGCGAGGCAGCAGAAGCGCCGCGATGATCCCGAACAGGAACGAGGGCAGATACCAACGGGTTTCGATCGTGCTTTCCGGTGTCAGCCAGTACGGCCAAAGCATTTGCTGTAGCGCCAGTGCGGCGATACTGGCCAGCAGCAGCGTCAGGTCACCGAAGCGACGCTGGAGGGCCTGCCCGACCCAGGCCAGCGGTGGCAGGATCAGGTAGAGCTTGAATTCGGCTGGAACGGTCCAGAGGTGAATGAAACCCTCTTGGAAAGTGATCGCTGACCAGAGTTGACTGTCGTTTCGTATTCCATGGTCCACCCCGTAATACAGCAGGCATGCCACGACGAACAGCGGCAGGATGCGCAAGCATCGCCCTAGCGCGTAGTCGTAAAGGTTATGAAATCCAAAGCCGCGATGTTGCAGACGCAGCGTCAACAGAAATGCGCTCAGCACGAAAAACAGCCAGACGCCTGTTTTGCTGCTGCCGCGCAGCCAGCGCATGCTTTCCGGCCAGCAGAATGCAATGCCATGCGTCAGCAGAACAATCAGGCAGGCGACACCTCTGATGCCATCGGCGGCAGGAAGGTGCAGTGGGGGCGTTGCGGTTGAATGCATGCTGCTCCAATGGTTGGTGTTTGTTCCATGAAAATCATCAGCCGTTAAGTCGCAGGTTGGTCTCGATTGTATTTGACAGGTTTAGGAAAACCATGCTAGCAAAAGTTGGCGGGGCATATGAGGTTTGAACAACAAAAAGGGCAGCCCGAAGGCTGCCCTTTTTTGCACATCTTCGAATGCTTAGAAGCGGTCGAAGCTGTTGCCGTCTTTCGACGTGGTGTACATCTGAGCGTCTAGGCTCGGTACTTCGCCTTCAACGACCAGGCGCAGCTTGCCTTCGCCGGACAGGGCCAGGCCCTTGGCAGCGGCAGCGTCAAAGATCTGCTGGATGGTCATCTGAGTGGTGGAAGCACGTGCTGCCAGAGTAGCTGGCTGGCCAGCAACGTCGCTCAGGTTGATGGTGGCAGTCTTGCCCTCGTCAGTGATGACGGTGATGAAGAACTTGCCGTCCAGGTTGGACGTGTTGCTGATGCGGACGTAGTTCTGGTACACGCCGCCCGGCTTGAGGGCCAGGTTCAGCGATGCGCTGCTGCCGTTCTTCTGCAGTTCGCCCAGAACGCCCAGGTCAACGGTGTTGACGGTGTAGGCAGCCTTGGCGACCGGTACCAGCTTGGCAGTGAAGGTCTGGGTAGCCAGAGCAGTCTTGCCGTCAACAGTCAGAGTCAGCGGAGCATCAGTCAGGCCAGCGGCCGGATCAACGGTGTAAGTTGCTTTGGCAGCGGTCACTTCTGAAGCAGTAGCGTCAGTCAGGACGGCGGCAGCAGGCAGCAGTTTGCCGTCTGTGTCTTTCTGGCCAGCAGAGAAGTCACCAGCGACTTCAACTTTGGCGCTGTCGACCAGGTCAGCCAGAGCAACAGCAGCACCAGCGGCGCTGAACACGTTAGCGTTGACACCTACGGTCAGGTTACCGATAACGTTAGTTACGTCGTTCTTGGCAGCGTCAACAAAGAACTTGGACTCTTGAGTCACGTCGATTTTCTGTGCTGCGCCCTTGGTGGTGACCTTGGCATTCAGAGCAGACTTGAAGCCGAACAGCTTGCCAGATTTGGCTGCTAGTGTGCTGCTATTGCCCGCTGCGGCATCTACACCAGTCTCGTACAGGCGGTACTGGATCGAAGCATCTGCGCCGGTAGCCTTGATGTTATTCAGAGCCAGTGTCAGCACGTCGCTGTTGGCTAGAGTGGCATCAGGAGTGATCTCGATAACTACTGAGGTGCTGCCTTTGGTGCCGCCGACTGCTACGGACGGAGCAAGATTTACAGGGCCGCCTGCGGCTACGGTCAGGTCAGCAGCGCCAACTGGTGTCTCGAACTGGGCATTGGTCAGGTCAAAGCGAACGTAACGTTTAACGCCAGCTGTAGCCGAGAAGCCGAGCTGGACTTTGACGTCGAGGTCGTTGGCAGCGGTGTCAGCCAGAACAGCCGGCAGCTTGATTTCGGATGCGTAGTTGATGGCATCGCTGTTGGCAGCGTTCAGGTCAACGGCGAAAGCGTTAGCGCTCATTGCAGCAACGGCAAGTGCGAGCAGAGTCTTTTTTATGATGCGGAGTCACTCCAAATGTTGTATTGGTTCGAAGTCCTTCGAACCGGTCCTTTACACCTGCCGTTTACGGGTGCTCGCTCTCTTCCGGAAGGGAACGAGCGGCATTCGGCGGGTGGGTCTCCCCCCAAGGGTTGGCCTGGGCTGATGATATCGATCCAGTATTAAAGTGCAAGCATAAGGATTAGTCATAGCCGCTCTTCTGACCAGATATTGTCGCCAATATCATGGCTGAAACATCCAGAAACCCTGAAATGCTGCGGTTTGGATAGGATGCGGCCGTTTGTCGGGTCGTCAGGACTGGAGTGCTTTATGGCTGGCGCCCGATATCTGTCGTTACGGTTTAAGGGTTAATTCCATGAGCCATCATAGATGTGGTGCCAAAGGTTATATGCGGTGCCGTTTGTCTGGGCAGCAGTCCAGCACTTAGGTGTGAGGGTATGGCTCACCCTGTGCCTCGCTTCTGCGGGGCATGGTGGAGCGCTGGGGAGGTGGCCTGCTTCTGCAGGCGCATATGGGCGTATCTTAGGGCGGGGCCATGCGCGGGTACGGCACAGCCCCGTTCGCGGCCGTGGGCCGCTCCTGCACAGGGTCAGGGAATGATTGCTGACGAGGTCGGGGCTACTGGCGGGGTGGGATTGGCCTCGGGAAGCTCGTTAAGGCCTCGGCGCTCCAGGTTCGGCGCGCTATTGAGCGGCAATCGGTCGCGGTAGCTGCGGGTCAAGGTCTGGGCCTCATCGAAGTCGCGGATGATGTAGGGAATGATCATCACGACCAGCTCGGTGCGGCTCTCACTGGCGCTCTGTGATTTGAAAAGGTTCCCCACCCACGGAATGTCGCCGAGCAGCGGCACGCCGGTATCGCCTCGCCCTTTGTTGCTGGAGATCAGTCCGGCAAGCATCACTGAGCCGCCGTCGCGCAGCGTCAGGGTGGTTTCGACCTTGCGGTTGTTGATGATGGGCGTAAGGCTCACGCTAGTGCCTGTATCTGTACTCTCCGACAGCTCCTGGATTACCTGCAGGTCGACCACGCCGCTGGCTTGCACCGTGGGTTTTATCGTGAGCAGCACGCCGGTCTTGCGGTACTGCACCGTCTGCGTGATGGGCGCACTGGCGGTGTCGGTGGACTGGGTTGTGCCCGTGACCACGGGGATCTCGTTGCCGACTTCGATGCGGGCTTCCTCACCGCTACGGACCATCAGCTTGGGACTGGAGCGGATCACGGCTTGACGGTTCTCGTAAAAGGCGTTGAGCGCCGCCTTCGTCTGGCCGGCGCTGTTCAACGCGCTGATATTCAGGCCGCTTGCACCGATGCCATTGACCGTGCCGAGAATCAGGTCCGTCGCGCCGATGCTGGCAGTGATATTGCGCCAATCGATGCCCAGGCCTTCTCGGTCATTGATGTTCACCTCTGCCAATAGCACGTCGATCATTACCGAGGGTACGGGGCGATCCAGCTCTTCGAGTAGCGGGCGCAGCTGGAGCCACTGCTGGCCGCTGCCCTTGTAGATGATAGCGTTGCGATTGGCATCTACCACGACATTACCCTGCTCCGGGTTGCCCTGGATTGTCGTGGGAGCGCCGCTGATATTGTTATTCATGCCGCGGCTGCCTGATGAGGTGCTGCCAAAGCTTGCGCTTCCGGTCAGGCTGCCAGTGCTTGCGCCCGTTGCGCTGCTGGTGTTGCTGTTGTTCAGCCCTGTATCAGGGATGCTGGCACTGTAGCCGAGCGCGCCCAGCATTGTGGCAATGCCAGCGGCCTGGGTGTTGCGTACCTGGTAGACAAACAGGCCGCTTTCTACCTGCTCCTGGCTCTGGCGATCGAGTAGTTCTACCCAGTGCCTAGCTGTATTGAGAACCTCAGGGTCGGCGGCAAATACGATCAATCGCTGCAGCTCCTTTAGCCTCAAGACCGTAACACCACCAAGCGGCGGGCTTTCAGACACATCGTATCCTTCTGCCCGCAAGACATTAATCAGGGCATTTCCCAGCGCATCTGCGTCCGAATATACCGGGCTGATGGCCATGCTGTGGCTGCCCTTCAGCGCTGGTTTGTCGAACACATCGATGGCTTGGCTGGCTTGGCGGATAAGATCGATAGGGCCGCGCAACAGCACGGAGTTCGTAATGGCGTCACTGCTGACCTGCAGGCTGGTGCCAGCGAACATTTCCTTAAGCCAGTTAATCATCGAGTCTGCCCGCACCACGCGCATCGGTATCTGCTGGAACACCGGGCGGTGCGACATGGGCACGTCAGGCAGGGCGCTGCCGCTGACCAGCAGCGGCAGGCTGTCGTTGGCGGTGTTGTCGGCTACCTGGAAATAGAGCACGCCTTCACGCTCGGTGATGGCAACGCCGTAGTCGCTCAGTACGAAGCGGGCCGTAGCGAAAATATCAGCGGGGGGTTGTGGCTCGGCGAGGCGCAGCGAGACCAGGTCGCTCTTATTCTGCAGCGCCGGTGCGATGCTGAAGGACAGGCCCAGGCGGTTGCCGAACACCTCGTTGATAAACGCAGGCAGGGGAAAGTTGTTCAGGTTCAGGCTGATTGCCGGGCCGGTGAGGTCCTGGCCCAAGGCATCGGCGCTCGCTTCGACGTAGGTCGGACCGCTTCGTACCTGGCCGGGGGTTGTTTGAAAGCGCTGCGCCTTGAGCGTCTGCTCGTCACGCACCGAGCCCTGCTGCAGGTTGGCGTCGTAGGCTTCCAGCTGCTGCGGTGGGCGAATGGGTTCTGGTAACGGGGTGGGGCTAGGATCGATGGCGCAGCCAGTCAGCATCATGGCGAGCGTGAGCAGGCTGAAGGGAAAGCGCGAGAGGCAGCAGCGGAGCTGGCCGTGGGCGTTGGTTTTCATGTGTGGTCTCATGATGTCGGCAGCCCCGGTATGTTCCGGGGTAGTTCTATTCTGCGGCGGGCTCGGGATAGAGCTGCAATTCGCCAGTGCCGCCTTCGTTATCCCGCCAGAGCAGGGACGTCGGCTTCAATTCGCTTACGCTGCGTTGCTCATCCAGCCGGTCACCAGGTCTGAGGGTGACGATGTTCTGCTTCGGATCCTGTACCAGGGCGCTGAGGCTGGTGCCTTGGCGGATGACGCCGATCAGCTTCCAGTCATGCCGTGCCGCCCCTTGCTGGCTATCGGCTGAATCCGGGTCTGCTTCAGTGCTGTTGGTCGGCTTTCTGCCCGGCCAATAGTTGGCGAGGTTTTTCGGCAGCTCGGCACGCGGCGTCTCGTGGGCGGCCTCAGGCCAGGCCCAGCGCTCTTCACCATCCTGCAGGAAGGTGGGCGTCGGCTGCGGCCAGAAATAGCCGATCAGTGGCAGGCCGAGCATCAATGCGAGTGCTGCCAGGGTCAGTCGCGCCTTCATTCAGCGCTGCTCCAGGGGCGGTACCAGGCGGTGCCAATCAACGAGAACACCAGATGGCTGTCGCGTTGTGCCTGTACGTTCAGGGTGTCGATGCGATAGGTCGGTTTGCCGGCTTCCATGGCCGCGATCAAGGCATAGAGTTGCTCGCCCTGTGCATTGCCTGCCAGCCGCAGCTGCAGCGGGATCAGGCCGGTTGAGGGGTCAGCCTTGCCTGCAGTGGATACTTCTATGCGGATCTGTTCGAGATTCTGTTCGGCCAGTAGCGTCTGGGCGCTGGCTTGGATGTCGGCGCGGGCGAATGCTTCGCTGTCGGCACTGCCGAAATGGCGTTCGGCCTGCTCTTCGAGCCGGGCGCGGGCCTGATCGAGGCGCTCGACCCATTCGTCCTGGCCGGCAAGCTGGCTGGCATCTACGAGCTGTTCCTGCAGATCGGCAATGGCCTGCTGTTGCTCGCTCCGTGCGTCGGCCAGCAGCAGGTTCAGATACAGCAGGGCGATCAGCGGAATCGCCAACACGCCCAAACGCAACCGCGGGTTGGCGTCAAGTTGTTCGCGGGCCTGTGCCCACTCACGCTGCAGCCAGGCGTTCATCGCTCGGCTCCGCCAGCAAAGGGGACGGCCTGCAACGTGACCATGCTGTTGCGCGGCTCGGGTTGTACCTGCACGCTGTCAACCATCCCTGTCTCATTGAGGCGGCGAACATAGTCACGAGGGTCAGGGCTCGGGTCGAGAAGAAATAACTGCAGGCGACCGGGCTGATAGTCGTAGCGCTGCCAGAGGCTGGCGCTGGATGGCAATGCTTCGCCGACGCGCCGAATCAGTTCGGCCTGGCTTTGGCTGAACAGTGCCTGACGCGTCAGCCAGCGATCGCGGCTTTGCAGTACTCGGCGCCGCGCTTGAGCCTGGAGCTGGCTGCCCTCTTCGAGGTCTGACAGTTGGCTAGTGAACTGTGCCTGCTGGCGGCTCAGGTCCAGCCACGCACCTGCCTGGATCAGCAGGGCCGCGAGCAGGATGGCGGCTACACCCGCAATGGTCATGCCTTGAATGAGCTGGCGATCAGCAGCTTGCAGCGGGCTGCGCTGTGTCAGGTCGAGGTCGATCTGCGGCAGTTCCGGGGCTGCGCGGCCGCCCCAGCGGCTGTCGATCAACCGACCTTCTCGCCAACGCTGCCACTCTTGACCATTGATGCCTGACACCATGCGTTCGCCTTCGGCGAGCGGATCGGTAAGGCTCAGTGCAGAATCCGGTAGAACACTGTAGCGCGCGGCTTGCGGCAGGCGCTCCAGCAGCGCGGCCTGGTCCCAGACCCATAGTTGTGCATGGCCGTCGTGCCAATTGGCGTAATGGCCAGGCTCGCTGAATGGAGAAAGCAGCAGCAATTGTTGTTGGAGCGCTTGGGGGCGTTTGCTTGCCGGAATCTTGCTGAAATCAAGGTTGAAAAAAAGGCTTAACTCTCTGGACAGCAGCACGCGAGGTCGCAAGCCCGCGTAGGCTTGTTGCCGGATGCTGTGTCGGTCAACCGTCCATTGCTGGCTCGAGCAGCGGCGGGAAAACCACTGGCTGAGGCGTTCGGCAGGGCTGCTCCTGGTCAAGCGAGAAGAGATAATCTATTTCCCAAGGGGTGGTTCTGGAAGTGGGCGTGGATGATAGCCCAAGCCATATCGGCTGTCTGCAATCGGCCATGACCGTCCATAGCTTAATCCTCAGGTAGGGCGAGGCCTGGCTTGGGGCTGCGAGAGGGTCGAGCGGTATGATTCGGCCTAGGCGCTGGTTGGCGTCCGCCAAGTCTGCGAAGGGCTTGGTTTGCCGTTCTTGGACAAGGGCCTGAGCGAGACTTTCGTCGATCCCCGGGATGGTCTGTAGCACTGCGGCGGGCGCCGTGTTGAGGTTGTGCAGTTGACCGCTGCGTGTCGTCGCGAAGGGGAGCATCGCCAGCAGTGGGTCATGCAGGGCGGTGCTGTCGAGCAGGTTGAACACCTGGCCGGGGCTGATCATCAGGCGCTGCGGAGGCGGCGCCAGTCCCTCATTGAGGTAGTCGCTCGAGGTGGCGCCGTTGAGGCGGCGCAAGTCGTCCTGGTCGGTGTAGTCCTGGAGCTGGTCGAGAAAGCGTTCGGCCTGCTGCGGTGTCAGGCCGTGTTGCCGGAACAGCGTTGTCCATCGTTCGCGGTCCGGGTCAAGCAAGCTCAACAGTGAGCCTTCGTCCTGCAGGGCGAACGTGCTGGAGCCGATGCCCTGATATCGGCGCCCATCAACGAACAGGTGCGGGTAGGCGCTGATATCTACGTCAGCGGCTGTATCGGCGAAGGGATCGTAGCCGCTGCTGGTCGCTGGCGGATTGCGCAACAGATAGGCGTTCTGCACCAAGGGTCGTGTCGCGGCCACGTGCAGCAATGTAGCCAGGGTGGCATCCCGGTCCAGGCGCCCCTGCAGCTGCTGTCGCAGCTGGAAGGTCTGCTCCAGGCGTTGTTCCGCATAATCGGAGATAAATGCAGCGACCAGCGACAACACCATCAACAGACCCAGCACGGCGATCAGCGCGAAGCCCTGACTACCCTTGGTCTTATAAGCGAGCCGCTTTGGCGAGCCCCGTGTAACGGAGCCTCGGTGCAGCAACATCTCCTGTTGCTGCATCGGCTCGCACGCCAGGGATGTTCCTGCCGGATTGGACATGGCTGGTGACATTAGAAGTCGCGATAGTCGAGGCGAGGAAAGGTGCGTCCCGGAAGGTTTGCGTACCAGCGCAAGGTCGGGGCGTCTCTGGGTGTTATTTCGAGCGCGATGGCGCCTGGAATGCTGCCATCCCCAGCTTGGGTGGCGGTGCCCGATGGTAGCGGCCATTGCTCCGCAGCCGCGCCGTTCGGTGCTCGATAGATGAAACGGCCGCGGCTGCCGACCGGCCAGCGAGCGATTTCCCAGTCTATTCCGTTCGGTTGGCTATAGGACAGCTTCAGTTCGCCTTCTTCTGTTTCGCTCAGCTGCCAGCTGAAAAAGCTGACCTGACCGTTGCTGCCTTGCAGAGGCTGATGGGTAACGCCGCCGAGTCGTTGCGCATCGCCTCTGAAATGGCGCGGTGCGTCGAGTTCGGCCTGGGTGCCGGATAACGTTTCGGAGAACCAGCGATAACCCAGTTCGAGCGGCATCCCTTCGCTCTGGCGGCGCTGCACTCGTTCGTACGTACTCAATGCGGTGCCGAAGCCCTGCATCAGGAGGCTGGTCACCAGTGCAAGTATGGTCATGACGACCAGCAGCTCAAGCAGGGTCATTCCTCGCTGGCTGCAATGCGCGCTCTTAGAAATCATCGGTAGGCTCGGGCAGGCCCGGTTTGAGCCGATAGTTAACTACGCGCGTATGGAGAGCCGGCAGCGAGCGGTTGGCCGTGTGCGGGGTCAGCGAGACGTCGTACAGCGAAAGCAGGAAGTTGCTGCCGCCGTAGGATGCGGTTCGGGATACGTCACGCTCAATGGCGTTCGCCTTCCAGTCGATGGTGATATTGCCAGAGTTGAAGGTACCCTCTGGGCGCTGGGCCAGGTCCACGGTCTTCAGGTATTCGCTGGCACTGGCTATTGCCGGGCCGGCTTCAACGTAAAGTTCGGCGCGCTGCAATTGCACCAGGCTGCCGTTGATCCAGGCAAACAGGGCCATGCAGCTGCCAGCAAGGATCACCAGGGCGACAATTGCTTCGAGCAGCGAAAAACCTTGCTGTCGACTGCTGCGGATCGGGCTCATGCGGTTACGAGCGCCACTGGCAGAGCGGTGCCTTGAGGCTGATGCTGTCCCGTTTGCTGTCGCCTTGCCATATCTCTATCTCGCCGCCCAGGCAGCTGCCATTGCTCTGATACACCACTGGTGCCCTGGCTGTGACGCGCCATCCTTCAGGCAGGTTCAGCGGGGCGCCTGTTGTGTCGATGCGCAACCCTTTGCCGTTGCGCAAGGCCAACAGCGGAAGCCCATTGATCTTCTGGCGAACCTCTTGCAACTGGTTCCTTGCTGCGAGCTTATCGCCCAGGCCGATGAAGCGAGGCGCAACAACGCCAGCAATCAGTCCGATGATGGTAATCACTACCAGCAGCTCAATCAGAGTGAAGCCGCGTGGTGACCGTCGCATGGCTATTTTTCCAGATAGCCCACGTCAGCATCCAGGCCTTCGCCGCCCGGCTTGCCGTCGGCACCCTGGGAGTACAGTGCGAAGCCTTGGAGGTTGTCGACCGGGCTTTTATACACGTAGGGGTTGTTCCACGGGTCTTTGGGCAGCTCGTCTTCGAGATACGGGCCCTGCCAATTGGCGACATCGGCGGGTTTGCGCATCAGTGCGGCGAGGCCCTGTTCGGTGTTGGGGTAATTACCGACATCCAGTCGATAGGTCTGCAGTGAGCCACGTAGCATCTTGATCTGGGTTTCAGCCGTCTTCACTTTGGATTTGTCGACATTGGAGAACAGCCGAGGGCCGACCAGGCCGGCGAGCATGCCAAGAATGACCAGAACCACCAGGAGTTCGATGAGGGTAAATCCGCGGCTGCGGTGGGTAGAAAAGGATGACAGCTTCATAGGAGTTCCAAAAGTTAAATAGCCATGTCGTTGACGCTGGTGATGGCCAGGATGATGCCGAGGATGATAACGCCGATCACCGAGCCAATCAGCAGAATGGCAACGGGCTCGATGAGCGCCATAAGTTTTTTCATCCGGTTTTTGCTGTTGTCTTCATAGAGGCTGGCAAGCGATGCAAGCATCTCGGCAGCCCGGCCTGTCCGCTCGCCGACTTTTATCAAGTTGATGCCAGTGCGGTTCAACGTATGCGTTTCTTCCAGGGCAGAGGAGACGCTCTTGCCTGCACGCACCTGGCGGATTACCTCCTGCATGGCGGCCCGCCGGCGTGGGATGCGCATCGAGGCGGTGGAGAGGCTCAGCGCTGCGAGCAATTCGACCTTGCAGGCGAGCATGGCGGACAGCGTATAAGACCAGCTCGCCATGTCGGTTTCAGTGAGCCAGCCGCCTATGATGGGCAGCCGTGTCAGCCAGTTGGTCAGGCTGGCGCGCATGGCTGGCTGGCGCAGTGCCGCAAGCCCCGCAATGACGGCGAAGGCGAGTCCGCCAATCAGCAATTCCCAGTTGGCGTTGAACCAGGTGCCGCTGCTCAGTACTGCGGTGGCGAGCCAGGGCATGTCCGTAGCGCTGTTCTTGTCCAGCATGCCGCTGAACTTGGGAACAACCACGACAAACATCAATAGGACCGCGGCGATCCCGGCAATGACCAGAATGATGGGGTAGGTCAACGCGTTGCGCAGCTCGTTTGCCGTGCGGTCGTCATACTCCATCTTTTCCTGGGCACGCTTCAACGCTCCTGCAAGGTCGCCTGTGAGTTCTCCGGCGCGTACCAGGTGAAGAAGGTAGTCGGGCAGGGGCAGGTTGGTGGCCGCCAGCGCTTCGGAAAACGATTCGCCGTGTTGCAGGGCGCGCGCGATGCCGGCGAACGCGTGGTCGATCCGCTCATGATGGCCTGCGTCGGTCATGGCCTCGATCGACTCTGCGATCGACACCTCGGACTCGATCAGGCGTGTCAGTTCGTGCAGCGCCTGGGTGATGTGCTGGCGCGTTAGTCGAGGCGTAAAAAGGCCGGGGGCCTTTTTGCCTTCGTCTGCCTTGAGGTCAATGGGCGTTATCGCCTTGCGCTGCAGCTCGCGCAAGGCGTCTACCTTGTTCGCGGCTTCTAGCAGGCCGGTCTGGCGCTCACCTTGAGCATCGAAACCGTCGTAGGCGAATTTCATCGTTGTGGAACCTGTTTCAGTTGGCGCAGGCAAGCGGCGCATTGTAAGGGATTAGTCCAGATATGTCGGCTCGGCCTTACCATTCTGCAGTGCCGACTGTCCGTCTTTGTTTCATCAAGACGAAGAGGTTTTATGTGAAAGCACCCGCATGGCCGCTAGAATGGTTGCCCGAGAATGTTAGATCTGTCGGTGCGTTGCGCCGGCGATCCTAGGAGTTGCGATGAGGTTGGGGGAGCGTCTGGTCCTGGCTGGCATGGTCAGTGAGGATGACGTGCAGCGAGCACTGAGTTTGCAACGGCAGACCGGGGGTCGGCTGGGCTCGATTCTGATCCGTATGGGTGCTTTGTCCGAAGATGCGCTGCTAACCGTACTGTCCGAGCAGGCCGATCTGCCGGTGATGGCCGCCGCAGCCATGCCTGCGCCCTCCGATGCCTATGCTTTCATGGCTCAGCTTCCGGTCCGGCTGGAATGGCTGCTGGATAACAATATGGTGCTATGGGAAGCCGAGGGCGATTTGCAAATGGTCGCCCGGGACCTGGCCGATTCACGTGTCGTCGATCTGGTTGCTTATACCTTTCCCGATCGACTCCCCAAGCAATACCTGGCGAGAGGCCAGGACATCGACAATCTGATCGGGCAAATTCGTCGTGAGAGCGCGGTGTCCGATCTGTTTCGTGATGATAGTCAAACCCTCAAGAGCCTTATTGAGGAGGCTCCAGTCGTTGAGCTCGTGAACAACTTGCTGGCGCAGGCGGTGGATTCGGGAGCGTCCGATATTCATGTGGAGCCAGAAGAAACTCGCTTCACGGTTCGAATGCGGGTGGATGGCGTACTGCATACGCGGATGGTTCAGCCGTTTGAGCGTTATCCTGCGGTTGGCTCTCGTATCAAGCTGATTGCCGGGCTGGATATTGCAGAAAAGCGGCTGCCGCAGGACGGGCGGATTACGCTGCGCTTGAGCGGAAAGGATATGGACATCCGTGTGTCGACCGCTCCGGGCGTTTTTGGCGAGTCGATCGTGATGCGTTTGTTGCCAAAGAACCGGGGAGAGTTGTCGCTAGGCGGCCTTGGGTTCGAATCTGATCATCTGGAGATGCTCAAGCAGTGGCTGGCCTTCCCGAATGGCATCGTGCTGGTGACAGGGCCTACTGGTTCGGGTAAGTCCACAACCTTGTATGCCGCACTCGGCGAGATGCGCGACGGCAGCAACAAGATCATCACCGTTGAGGACCCGGTTGAGTATCAGGTGCCGGGCGTGACGCAAATCCAGGCCCATGCTGAGATCGGGTATACCTTTTCGCGGGCGCTGCGTGCCATTCTCCGACAAGACCCGGACACCATTATGATTGGTGAGATTCGCGACCTGGACACGGCTCAAATCGCCATCCAGTCGGCGCTTACAGGCCACCTGGTTCTGTCGACTTTGCACACCAACGACGCTGCATCGGCCTTCACCCGTCTGGTCGATATGGGGCTCGAGCCGTTTCTGGTGGCCGCTTCGGTTCGCGGTGTTCAGGCTCAGCGGCTGGTGCGTAAGCTGTGTGGAAACTGCGCAGAGCCGGATGAGGCGCCAGTGCTGCTGGCGGAGTGGCATGCGCTCGGCCGCAGCGGGCAGGGCGACTGGAAGCGTGCGGTCGGTTGCAATCGCTGCCATAACACGGGGTATCGCGGTCGGATGGGGATTTACGAACTGATTCCCTTGACTGGTGCGTTGCAGCAGCTGGTCAACCGACAGGCTCCGCTCCAGGAAATGAAGGCTTTGATCCGCAAGCAGGGCCATCGCGGTCTGCTCGAGGATGGATTGATCAAGGCTAGCCGAGGCCTGACCAGCATCGAAGAGGTTATGCGTGTCGCTTACATCGAGCAGGATATGGAATGAACATGAAAAACGGGACTTCAAACCTCGTGCAGCAGCGGGTAGATATCGACGCCAATACACGTGCGCGTATGAAAGGGCAGACGCCTGTTGCCATCTGGCTCACCGGGCTCAGTGCGGCAGGTAAATCCAGCATTGCCAATGCGCTAGAGGTCGCGCTGGTCGAACGCGGACGGCATACCTATTTGCTCGATGGGGATAACGTGCGAATGGGTTTGTGTCGGGACCTGGGCTTCAGTGATGCGGATCGGGAGGAGAATATTCGCCGGATCGCCGAGCTGGGACGGCTATTTGTAGATGCCGGACTAATCGTGATCACCGCGTTCATATCGCCGTTTCGAGCCGATCGGGAACTGGCACGCACGATTATTGGGGATGATGCCTTCATTGAAGTATTCGTCGATACGCCGCTGGCCGAATGCGAGCGGCGCGACCCCAAGGGGCTATATGGCAAGGCGCGAGCGGGGTTGATCAAGAACTTCACGGGGATCGATTCCGCTTATGAAACGCCACTGAATCCGGAGATTCGGCTGGACACGCTGCAGCGGAACCTTTCAGAAGTGGTCACTCAGATCCTGCAGTATCTGGACAATCGTTTCGCCGGCCACTGAGCTTGCAGTTGCTCTGCAGGCGAGGCGTCCGGGTGGGTGCGCATGATTGACCCTCTGACGATTGCGGGGCTGGGGGTCGGCATTCTTGTCGGGATGACTGGTGTGGGCGGTGGTGCAATGATGACGCCGCTGCTTGTGCTGCTGTTCGGCTATTCCCCTGGAGTTGCGGTGGCGACCGATCTGCTGTTCGCTGCGGTGACCAAGACATGCGGCGTTGCCGTTCACTACCGCGCCGGTACCATAGACTGGGTCGTCTTGCGTCGCTTGTTCCTGGGCAGCCTGCCAGCTGCGCTGGTTGTCGGGGTAGGGCTGGGCTACTGGGGGGCGGAGAGGTCAGATGCGCTGGACCCGTTGGTGCATGATGCGCTGGGGTGGCTGCTTCTTTTGTCTGCGTTGGGAACCTTCTTTCGTAATTGGTTGCATCAGTTGGGCGCTCCATTGCGTCTGGCGGGCGCCGAGCAGCTCAGGCGTTGGCAGCATGGGGTCACGGTGGCTGCGGGCGTCTTCATTGGTGTTTCCGTAAGCTTGACCTCCATCGGAGCTGGCGCTCTTGGAGCCGTCGTCCTGCTCTATCTGTATCCCGTTCGTTTGCTAGGTGCTCGGTTGGTCGCGACCGATCTGGCGCACGCTATACCTCTGGCGCTTGTAGCCGGAACATTGCACTGGATGAGAGGTTCGGTAGATTGGGCACTGCTGTACAGCTTGCTCCTGGGGTCGATACCGGGTGTGCTGATCGGTGTCTGGCTTAGCCGCTGGCTGGCGGTCCAGTGGGTGAATCTGGCAATTGCGTGCGTGCTCGCTGCGAGTGGGGCGAGACTGCTGGTTATTTGATGTCTGACCTGTCGACCTATGTTTGCTTGTTAGGGGCAATCGTGCGCTATCGCCCTCTGGTCCGACTTATTCTGGCAGTGGCAGGCAATCGAGCCCTTTGCTTTTCGCATGGCGTTGAGGTTCGTGTAATTGGGAGGATGCCCTGCAATCCCTGGAATGAAAGGCGAGCCGTATAGCGAGCCTTTAGTGATGCGCCGGCCTTAAACAGAGTGGCTATGAAGGCCAATCGGAGTTTAACTTTTACATCGTGACTGATAGCCCTTTCAGTCCGTCAACGCAATAGTCAGACCAGCTTACATTCCGTTGGGATGGATGGAAGCGCTCTGATTGCATCGGCGTGTTGTGCCCGGTCTGTAGAACCGAGCCGAGGACACGCTCGGCCATGTGGTGGCCGCTTTCTCACGGTTGGCTGCCGTCGTTGCCCGAGTGGGATCTGAACACGATCAATGACTGAGAGCGTAGAATCTCGGTCGGGCAGCTATGGATGGCTGCGGACGCCGGAGGGCTATGTTGAGCGCAAAGAAAAAAATTCTGGTAACTGGCGGCACCGGTCTTGTTGGACGCGCGCTGCTTGAGCGCCTCGTCTGCCGTTCGGACGTGCGCGTTCTCGCGTGGATACGTCGCGTCGATGCACTGCTGCCGGTTGGCGTTATACCCGTTCCGCTGTCGCATGGTCGCGTGTTTGCTGCAGGGGCCCAGACGGACGGGCTGGATACGGTCATCCACTGTGCAGCTCGCGTTCATGTTATGAACGAAAAGGTAAAGGATCCCGTTGCGGAGTTCCGCAAAGTCAACGTGGACATGACTCTCGAGCTTGCTCGTAGCGCTGTGAAAGCCGGTGCCCGTCGTTTCATTTTCATTAGTTCGATCAAGGTCAACGGTGAGGGTACGCTGCCTGGCCAAGCGTTTACCGCCTTCGATGAGCCTGCGCCTATTGGCCCCTATGCTCAGTCCAAATATGAGGCGGAGCTCGGGCTACGAGCGATCAGCGCTCAAACCGGTCTTGATGTTGTGATTATTCGGACACCCCTGGTGTATGGACCAGGAGTACGGGCAAATTTCAGAAGCATGATGCGCTGGCTTTCTGCCGGTTTACCACTGCCGCTGGGTGCTCTTCACAACAAGCGCAGCTTGGTGGCGTTGGATAACTTGGTTGACTTGATTGACGTATGCATCGACCACCCGGCGGCAGCAAATCAGACGTTGCTTGTAAGCGATGATGAGGATCTTTCCACTAGTGAGCTGTTGCGGCGCTTGGCAGCGGCGCTAGGCAGGCCCGCTAGATTGCTTTCGATCCCTGAGGGCTGGTTGGCCAAAGGGGCTCGTTTGCTCAGGAAAGAAGATGTCCAGGTCCGGTTGTGCGGCTCGCTGCAGGTGGACATACGGCACACCCGCGAACTTCTCCGGTGGGCGCCCCCCGTGCGGGTCGACGATGCGTTGGGGCGCGCCGCTGCAGATCATCTTGGAAAGGGGCGACCATGACGCTCTGGTTGGTTTTGCCTCTGGCCTTCGTCGCATCGTTTTGCCTCACGTCTGCTATGCGACGCTACGCGTTGCGCCAGAGCCTGATCGACGTTCCCGGTGCTCGAAGTTCTCACTCGGTGCCAACGCCGCGGGGCGGGGGCGTAGCGATCGTTCTGGTGGTCGCCTCTGCGCTATTCGGCCTCGTATGTTTTGATTTGATGAGCGAGTCTCTTGTCTGGACAGTAGTGGGGGCTGGACTGGCAGTCGCGTTGCTCGGATTCATCGATGACCACGGGCATATTGCGGCCCGCTGGCGTTTGCTTGGGCACTTCATAGCGGCAGGCTGGGCTGTGTTCTGGCTGGGTGGGTTGCCGGCGATTACGGTATTTGGTGCCACGATGGATCTGGGGTGGCTCGGGACGCTGTTAACGTTGTTGTTTCTCGTCTGGATGCTCAACCTTTATAACTTCATGGACGGCATAGATGGCCTTGCCAGCGTCGAGGCGATCAGCGTTTGTCTGGGTGTGCTGCTTTGTTATGCCGCCGCGGGAATAGAAACAAAGGTGTCTGGGCTCGTCGAGTGGTTGTTGGTCGCGGCGGTTGCGGGGTTTGCTTGCTGGAACTTCCCACGTGCTCGTATCTTCATGGGTGATGCGGGCAGCGGTTTTTTGGGCATTACCATTGCGGTTCTTGCATTGAACGCGGCTTGGGTGGCGCCTCAATTGCTGTGGAGCTGGCTGATTCTGCTGGGCGTTTTTGTTGTCGATGCAACTTTCACCTTATGGCGTCGTCTGCTGCGAGGCGATGCGTTGTATGAGGCGCATCGCAGCCATGCATATCAGTTGGCGGCGCGCCGGATAGGGAGCCATGTGCCGGTGACCGTAACGGTGGCACTTATCAATCTGCTTTGGCTGTTGCCGTGGGCGCTCGGAGCCGCTGTTGAATCTATCGACGGGGCTGTAGCTTTGTTATTAACGTATGTTCCGTTAATTGCGCTGTGTGCATGGCTTCGCGCGGGTTCAGCGGAGCGGTCGCGGGACATGTAGGACCGGCCGTAGCAGCAAACGAATCTGGCGTCGCGGCGTGACCTTTTCATAGGTGTGAGTGAGAGCTGTTTTCTGTAGGAGTGGCCGGTGGCTGATGGCCGCGGGCTCGGTTGATGTTGGTGGCATTGCCGGCTCCTACAATCAAGGTAGGATACAGAATGCTGCGGGACTATTTATTGAGGCTGCCAAGACGCTATAAGCGACTTTTACAAGTCTTGGCTGATGTTCTCTTGGTTTGGGTGTCGTTGTGGCTGGCTTTCGTGGTGCGCCTGGGCTCTTTCGAGGAAGTAGACCCATTGAGTGGTCATGCCTGGTTGTTTGCTCTTGCGCCGGTGCTAGCGGTCCCGTTGTTCATTCGTATCGGCATGTATCGTGCCGTTATGCGTTATCTGGGCAATGATGCGCTAATCACTATCGCCAAGGCGGTGACACTATCTTCGTTGTTACTGGCTCTGGCTATCTATTGGTACCGCGATGCGCCGGCACTTGTACCCCGGTCGCTGGTCTTCAACTACTGGTGGATAAGCTTGATGCTGCTCGGCGGTCTGCGCCTGTTGCTGCGTCAGTATGTTCTAGGCGACTGGTACCGCGGGATGCTGGCCGCTCCATTCCGTCGTGACGATGGGCTGCCGCGAGTGGCTATTTACGGGGCGGGTGCGGCGGGCAATCAGCTAGCTGCCGCGCTGCGGATGGGACGTGTAATGCGGCCTGTCGCCTTCATCGATGATGATGCAGATATTGCCAACCGTGTCATTGCGGGCCTGAAAGTATACAAACCCAAGCATATTGGTCAGATGATTTCGGATACTGGCGCTAGCGAAATTCTGCTAGCGATTCCGTCGGCTACGCGGGCGCGGCGTAAGGAGGTATTGGCGGATCTGGAGTATCACCCGCTGCACGTTCGTTCGGTCCCCGGTTTCATGGATCTGGCCAGTGGCAGGGTCAAGGTTGAAGATCTTCAGGAAGTCGACATCGCTGACCTTTTGGGGCGGGACAGTGTAGTGCCGGACGAAAATCTATTGGCTCGTTGCATTCAGGGGCGGGTGGTGCTTGTGACTGGCGCTGGCGGCTCCATTGGCTCTGAATTGAGTCGCCAGATCGCCCAATTGGCGCCAACCGTTTTGATTCTGTTCGATCATAGCGAGTACAACCTTTACTCCATTCATCGGGAGCTGGAACAGCGAGCCTTAGACCAATCGCTTCCAGTTGTCTTGATTCCTGTGTTGGGGTCGGTTGGAAATCCGCGTCGGTTGCTGGATGTGATGCGGACCTGGGGCGTCGATACCGTTTACCATGCGGCTGCGTACAAGCATGTGCCAATGGTGGAGCACAACATTGCGGAAGGCGTCATGAACAATGTTGTGGGCACGCTGCATTGCGCGCAGGCAGCAATTCAGGCTGGTGTATCAAGCTTCGTGCTGATCTCTACTGACAAGGCGGTACGCCCTACTAATATCATGGGCAGCACGAAACGCCTTGCAGAAATGGCGTTGCAGGCGCTTAGTCAAGAGGCCGCCCCAGTGCTGTTTGGACAGTCTGCAAGCGTCAACCAAGTCAACCGGACCCGTTTCACCATGGTTCGTTTTGGCAATGTGTTAGGTTCGTCAGGCTCGGTGATACCCCTTTTTCGCGAGCAGATCCGCCGCGGTGGCCCTGTGACGGTCACGCATCCTCAAATCACTCGTTATTTCATGACCATTCCTGAAGCGGCGCAGCTTGTCTTGCAGGCGGGGTCAATGGGGCTCGGTGGGGATGTGTTCGTGCTTGATATGGGGGCTCCGGTAAAAATAGCCGAGCTTGCCGAGAAGATGATCCATCTCTCTGGGCTTTCGGTTCGCAGCGAGAGGAATCCTGGGGGAGACATCGATATCCAGTTCACAGGATTACGGCCAGGCGAGAAGCTCTATGAAGAGCTATTGATAGGCAACAATGTCACGCCGACGCAACATCCGATGATTATGTCCGCCAACGAGGCTTATCTGCCTTGGGGTGAGTTCTGCACTGTACTTGACAGTCTCATCCAGGGATTAGATCGCGATGACCTCGAGCAGGTTCGGATGGTGTTGCGTACGGCAGTGGATGGCTATTTCCCCTGCGATGAAATTGTCGATTGGATTTATCGGCAGCGAAAGGGTAAGCCGCTCGTTTAGTGCGTTTAATCCGATGTCGTAACGGAGTATCCACACTGCGGCTCGACCGGCTGATCGTCGACGAATTAACGAGTCCAGACTGGCAGCCCGATCAGTCCAATCGGCAATGTCACCTTGTGTATCTGGGTTGGATGATGCCTTGAAGTGCCTCATATGGGATTTCCAGCTTTGGATGACCGCTGGAATATGGCGCGATGCTATAGACGTCGTACTTGAGCAAGACCTTGTCGCGCAGCAGCGCGACGTTTGATGTCTGCTGAAATGGCCATTGGCGGCTGAAAGCGGCGTCGTGTTCGTTGGCGAGCAGCCACTGCTGATGCGCCTTCGCTGCGACGCGCCAGAATGCCCCTTCCTTGCCTGGCAGCAGCACATCGGCGAGCTTCAGCTCACGGTCCTGCTCCCGATCGAAGTTGATGAAGCCGCGCCCGGGCATACCGTGTGCGCCGCCAGTGTGGAGATAGCTCGATAGCTCGACTACCAAAAGCGGACCATGCTGTTCGCGCAGTTTGGCTTGCAGGTAACTGATCCATCCGGGCTCCGCAGTCTGCAGGAATGCCTGTTGATAACCCTCAAGTGATGCCGGGACTTGCGCATCCGGGGTGTTTACTGTCATCTCACGTAACCGCTGATCGATCAGCGCATTCAGCACGGGCTCGTTTTCGAATAGCTGAGTATCTATGTTCACCAAAGGGCAGCTATCGTCGTGCGCAGAACAGCCAGCCTGGCGTTGCTCGCTGAGGACTTGTCGAACGTCTACAGGCGGCTCGCCGCCGAAGTGTTGGCAGCCGCCGATGAGCAGGCAGAATGCTGTTAACGCGATGGCGTTGCGGAATGACATCAATGGATCGACTCCTGTGGCGGCTTCAGTGCGGTTCGAGTGCCGGAGCGGAATGAAGTTCGAGTTTGCCGTTTGGGCATCTTCCTTCATGCGCGTGGTCTGCAAAGGGCTGCGTCTGAACAAACGGCGCGCTAGGATGGCAACTGATAGACCGCTCACGTCGTGACGGTTGCAGCCTTTTTCCGGCGCCGGCAGGTGCGGGACTAAACCGATATGTGAGTAGTTCATGAACGATATTTTCAAAGCCGGCGCAGACGATGTCGAGATCATTAGTCGCGAGCGCTGCTTTAGCGGCTTCTACAACCTTGACCGGTTTCGGCTTCGCCACCGTCTGTTTCGAGGCGGCATGGGTGCCGAGATCGAGCGCGAACTGTTCGTAAGGCACGATGCGGTCTGCGTTCTTCCTTATGATCCGCAGCGCGACGAGGTGGTGCTGGTCGAGCAGTTTCGTGTCGGTGCCATGGCGCATGGGGACAACCCATGGCTGGTGGAAACGGTGGCCGGTCTGATCGACAAGGACGAGCAGCCTGAAGAAGTGGCGCGCCGGGAATCGATCGAGGAAGCAGGACTGGAGCTCGGCGAGCTCTGGCCAGTGTCTGTTTATTATCCGTCGCCTGGTGGTAGCACAGAGCGTATCCATCTCTACGTTGGGCGCTGCAGCAGTGTCGGTGCCGGCGGTGTGTTCGGGCTGGAAGAGGAGGGTGAAGATATTCGTGCCGCTGTGTGGTCTCTTGATAACGCTTTGGAGGCGCTGCGCGACGGTCGGATCGATAATGCGGCGACGATCATCGCCCTGCAGTGGCTGGCCTTGAACCGCAGCGAGATCAGGGAGGCATGGATATGAGGCGAACCCGCGAACGATACCGTGTCGACTTGCTGGAGCTGCAGGCGGCCTGCGAAGCGAACTATCTGCGTCTCATGCGCTTGCTGCCTGATATGCGCAACCACCCGGACACGCGTCGGATCGCCATGAGCCAAGGCGACCGTTTGCTTGGCGTACTGGTCCTGACCGTGACCGAGAGCTGCCCCTACACCACTACGGTTCAGATCAGTCAGCAGGACTGCTTGCCCTGGCTACCGGTGCCGCAGATGGACGTGCGGGTTTATCACGATGCGCGTATGGCTGAAGTGATCGGTGCAGAGAATGCCCGTAGATTCCGCGGCATTTACAGCTATCCCAACGCTCAGATGCATCAGCCTGACGAAAAAAATCAGCTAAATCTGTTCTTGGGAGAGTGGTTGGGCCATTGCCTGGCGTGTGGTCATGAGCTGGAATCGGTATTCTGAATTGGGCAGTACTCGTCTGGATCGATATTGTGCGGTGCCATGCGTTGACCGTGGATGATGCTGCCAAGCGGTTCTGTGATGCATGCCCGCATCGCGCAGTTTACCCCTGCGGCTCTCAGCCACCATAATTCTCCTGCGATTTCGCCAAAGGAGACGAGTCTTGGCTGCTGCGCCGTTCACTGCTGAAAACGACTCGGTGTTGCTTGTACAACTGACCGACAGTCACCTGTTCGCCGAATCAGGCGGTAAGCTGTTGGGCATGGATACGGCTGACAGCCTGCAGCGTGTCGTGGATCTGGTTCTCGAAGAGCAGTCGCGCATCGACTTGGTGCTGGCAACGGGTGACCTCTCCCAAGATGGCTCTCTTTCCTCTTATCAGCGATTCCGGCAATTGTCCGAGCGGATCGAAGCGCCGGCCCGCTGGTGTCCAGGCAATCATGATGAGCTGCCGTACATGCAGGAGGCGGCTCGGGGCACCGAGATGATGGTGCCGGTACTGGATATCGGCCAGTGGCGGATCATCATGCTCGACACGCTGGTGCCTGGTGCGGTCTTTGGCATACTCGCCGATGAACAGTTGGCGTTGCTCGAGCAGGCCTTGCAGGCAGCTCCCGAGCGCCACCATCTGGTCTGCTTGCATCATCATCCGGTCACCATTGGCAGCAAGTGGATGGACAGCATCGGGCTTCACAATCGTGATGCGCTGTTCAGCGTTCTTGATCGCTTTTCGTGCGTCCGAGCCATCCTTTGGGGCCATATTCATCAGGAGTTCGATGCCATGCGTGCCGGTGTTCGACTTCTGGCAACGCCCTCGACCGGTGTGCAGTTTGCTCCCGGCAGCGAAGACTTCCAGGTAGACACCCTGGCGCCGGGTTATCGCTGGCTACGGCTGCATGACGACGGGACACTCGAAACCGGGGTTTCCCGCGTTGTCGGGGCCAGTTTTGAAGTGGATTACAGTATCAAAGGCTACTGATTCAAGTGCTCAGGGCCAGCGCGACAGGGATCTGTGTGGCTTGCGGCGAGCGCGTCTCGCCTAGTAGCCTTTCCGTCCTTTGCCAGACAGCGATTGAGCATGACCCGCGCACAGCCCACCATCGTTTACATGCATGGCCTCAACAGTTCGCCGCTGTCTAAGAAAGCCAGCCAATTAACCGCTGCCCTGGCTCGCATCGGCATGAGCGCATCGCTTCGAGTACCTGCGCTGCACCATCACCCACGCCAGGCTATCGCTCAGCTCGAAAAAGACATTGGCGAGCTGGGGAGGCCATTGCTGGTCGGCAGCTCCCTCGGCGGATACTATGCAACGTATCTTGCCGAGCGCCATGAGCTCAAGGCGCTGCTGATCAACCCAGCGGTTATGCCTCATCGTCGTTTCGACGGCTATTTAGGCAAACAGACCAACCTCTATACCGGCGAAGTCTGGCAACTGACCGAAGACCACGTTGCAGCCTTGGCTGAGCTGGAAACGCCCCCGCCACAGGACGCCGAGCGTTACCAGGTCTGGTTGCAGACCGGTGACGAAACGCTCGATTATCGGGATGCGGCCAGCTATTACAGCGGCTGCGCGGTGCGGATACAGGCCGGCGGTGATCACGGTTTTCAAGGCTTTTCCGAGCGGCTTTCCGCTCTGTTGGCGTTTGCCGGGTTTGATCCCGCGCTTTTCGCAGACGCCGATTTCTCCGATCTATAAGGACATCACGAGACGCACATGTCTTACACCGCAGAAGCCATTGAAGTCCTCTCCGGCCTGGATCCGGTGCGCAAGCGCCCGGGCATGTACACCGATACCTCACGACCCAATCATCTCGCTCAGGAAGTCATCGACAACAGTGTCGACGAAGCATTGGCGGGCCATGCCAGCTCGGTGCAAGTCATTCTGCATCAGGATAACTCGCTCCAGGTTATCGATGATGGCCGCGGTATGCCGGTCGATATTCATCCGGAAGAGGGCGTCTCGGGCGTCGAGCTGATCCTGACCAAGCTACATGCCGGGGGAAAGTTCTCGAACAAGAACTACCAGTTTTCCGGCGGCCTGCATGGCGTGGGCATCTCAGTGGTGAACGCGCTATCGACGCGTGTCGAAGTGACCGTGAAGCGGGATGGCAACGAATATCGTATGGCCTTCAACGATGGCTTCAAGGCCAGCGAGCTGGACGTGATCGGTACGGTAGGCAAGCGCAACACCGGCACCAGTGTGCATTTCTGGGCTGACCCCAAGTATTTCGATTCACCAAAATTTTCCATAAGCCGTCTCAAACATGTACTCAAGGCCAAGGCAGTCTTGTGCCCGGGGCTGAACGTCAGCTTCGAGGACAAGAGCACAGGCGAGAAGATTGAGTGGCACTACGAGGATGGGCTGCGCTCGTACCTCGTCGACGCGGTCAGCGAATTCATCCGTCTGCCTGACGAGCCTTTTTGTGGAAGTCTGGCGGGCAACAAGGAAGCCGTCGACTGGGCCCTGTTGTGGCTGCCGGAGGGCGGTGACAGCGTCCAGGAAAGCTACGTCAACCTGATCCCGACCGCACAAGGCGGCACCCATGTAAATGGGTTGCGTCAGGGGCTGTTGGACGCCATGCGAGAGTTCTGCGAGTTCCGTAATCTGCTGCCACGCGGTGTCAAGTTGGCACCGGAAGACGTCTGGGAGCGGATAGCCTTTGTGCTTTCGACGAAAATGCAAGAACCCCAGTTCTCTGGCCAGACGAAGGAGCGGCTGTCCTCCCGCGAAGCAGCCGCATTTGTCTCTGGCGTTGTCAAAGACGCTTTCAGCCTTTGGCTCAATGCGCACCCAGAACTAGGGATGCAGCTTGCCGAGCTGGCTATCAGCAACGCCGGTCGCCGGCTGAAAGCGAGCAAGAAAGTCGAGCGTAAACGCATCACCCAGGGGCCTGCCTTGCCCGGAAAACTGGCTGATTGCGCGGGGCAGGATCCGGCGCGTTCGGAATTGTTCCTGGTAGAAGGCGACTCTGCCGGTGGTTCGGCCAAGCAAGCACGCGACAAGGAGTTCCAGGCGATCATGCCGCTGCGTGGCAAGATCCTGAACACTTGGGAAGTAGACGGTGGCGAGGTCCTGGCTAGCCAGGAAGTGCATGACATCGCTGTCGCGATCGGCGTCGATCCGGGCGCCGCCGACATGACCCAACTGCGCTACGGAAAAATCTGCATTCTCGCCGACGCCGACTCCGACGGCTTGCACATCGCGACGCTGCTGTGCGCGCTGTTCGTTCGCCATTTTCGCCCGTTGGTCGAGGCGGGGCACGTCTATGTGGCGATGCCTCCGCTTTACCGCATCGATCTGGGCAAGGATATCTTCTATGCGCTGGACGAAGCTGAACGAGACGGCATTCTGGATCGTTTGGCCGCGGAAAAACGCCGAGGTAAACCTCAGGTCACCCGATTCAAGGGTTTGGGCGAAATGAACCCACCGCAGTTGCGTGAAACCACCATGGACCCCAATACCCGCCGGCTGGTGCAACTGACGTTGGGTGACTTCGATGGCACCCGCGAAATCATGGACATGTTGCTGGCCAAGAAGCGCGCCGGAGATCGCAAGAGTTGGCTCGAATCGAAGGGTAATCTTGCCGAGGTGCTGATTTGAACGCCCGATGGGTTGCACTGCTGGCGATGTTAGTCGCCCCGCTTTGGGCTGCCGAGCCGCCGGAGCTGAGCTTGATCAGCGAGCATCCCGTTGAGGGCATCGCTGCGGGCAATCTATCCGGGCTGGCCTGGTGTGGCGATGCCCTGTACGCCGTGTCGGACCGTGAGGACAGCGTCCTGTATCGGCTCGATGCCAGCGAAACTGTCTGGCGAGCCGAAGCTGAACGTTTCGAGCTGCCGCCCGTTCCGAATACCGGGCTGTCCTGGGGTGTGCGTATGCGGTCCGCCCTCACGGGCATGCTGCGTGGTGGCGAGATGGACTTCGAAGGCCTCAGTTGCGATAGTCTGGGCAACCGCTATCTGGTCAGTGAAGCACATGCGGCTGTGCTAAGAGTCAGTCCGGCTGGCACGGCCGAATGGCTGAATTTGCCCAGCGGACTGGTCCGGCAGGCTCGCGCGAGCGGCATGCTGCTCAAGTTCAACGCAATGTTCGAAGGCATAGCGGTCGATCCGGAAGCCAATCGTCTATGGCTGGCCGCCGAACACAGCCGTCGTGGTCTGATGGTCATGCATCGCAAGCAGAGCGCCTGGCGTTGCACTGGAGGCTGTGTGCTTTTAGCTGAAGGAGGGCGAGAGCCGTCGCCGTCATCGCCCGAAGGGCCTGATCAGCCACTCAGGTTTTCCGGTCTGGCTTTCCATAAGGACAAGCTTTTCACCCTCGAGCCTGTCCGACATCATGTCTGTCGACGCAACGCCTCCACGGGTAGCAGCGAAGCGTGCTGGTCCTATTCCGGCACAGCGTTGGCAGACGCACACCGTTATGACACGCCATTCGGCAATGCGGAGGCCTTATGGGTCGACGCGGAGGGTGCCTGGATAGGGATCGACAACAACCAGCTCACCCGCGCCGATGGTGAAAAGCGCCCGGTCGTCTGGCGCTTCGCCGCACCGAAGGGCGGTTGGGGTGCGAAGCAGTGACGCAGCCTGCCGGGCGTCGCGCCGGGCGTGTCATGCTGGTACTGGCATGGGGCGCCGGGCTGCTGCTGGCCACGCAGTTTTTCGGAGAGTGGGAGCAGAGCCGCTCCAATCCCAATCGCGAACCGGTTTCGGTCATCAACGGCGAGCAGATCGAAGTGCAGCTCGAGGGTAACGTACAGGGACATTTCGTTGCCGATGGTCGTATCAATGGCGAGAAGGTGACCTTTCTGTTGGATACCGGCGCCACCGATGTCGCCATACCCGCCGAAGTGGGTGATCGCCTAGGGCTGCCTCGCGGGGCTTCCGTCATTCTGCAAACCGCCAATGGCCAAACCACCGGTTATCGAACCGTTCTCGACAGCCTCAGCCTTGGCGAGATTCTGCTGCATGACGTGCGTGCCATCGTGGCGCCCGGCTTTGACGGCGAGCAGGTTCTGCTTGGCATGAGTGCCTTGAAACAACTCGAATTTACCCAGCGCGCCGGCACGCTTGTGCTGCGCCAACACGCCACGGATCGACCATGAGTGAAATTCTCGACCTGAGCCTGGACGGCGTGGAACGCCGTTCCCTCGCCGATTTTACTGAGCAGGCTTATCTCAATTACTCGATGTACGTGATCATGGATCGCGCGCTGCCGCACATTGGTGACGGGCTCAAGCCCGTTCAGCGCCGCATCATCTATGCGATGAGCGAGCTGGGGCTGAATGCCGATTCGAAGCACAAGAAGTCGGCGCGGACCGTCGGCGACGTGCTCGGCAAGTTTCACCCGCACGGCGATTCGGCCTGCTATGAGGCCATGGTGCTGATGGCGCAGCCGTTCAGCTACCGCTATACGCTGGTCGATGGCCAAGGCAACTGGGGCGCGCCGGATGACCCCAAGTCCTTTGCCGCGATGCGTTATACCGAGGCACGGTTGTCGCGTTATTCCGAGGTGCTGCTGTCCGAGCTTGGGCAGGGTACGGTCGACTGGGTACCGAACTTCGATGGCACGCTCGACGAGCCGGCAACCCTGCCGGCGCGTCTGCCGAACCTGCTACTTAATGGCACTACCGGCATTGCCGTAGGAATGGCAACAGACGTGCCACCGCACAACCTGCGAGAAGTCGCAGCTGCCTGTGTGCGCTTGCTTGACGATCCCAAGACAACCGTTGAGCAGCTCTGTGAGCACGTGCAGGGGCCTGACTATCCAACCGAGGCGGAGATCGTCACGCCGCGCGCCGATCTGTTGAAAATCTACGAGACCGGGCGCGGCTCTGTGCGCATGCGCGCCGTCTACCGTGTCGAAGACGGTGACATCGTCGTGACTGCATTGCCGCACCAGGTATCCGGCTCAAAGGTTCTCGAGCAAATTGCTAGCCAGATGCAGGCCAAGAAATTGCCGATGGTGGCGGACCTGCGCGACGAGTCTGATCACGAGAACCCTTGCCGGATCGTCATTATCCCGCGCTCAAATCGAGTCGATGCGGATGAGTTGATGCAGCACCTGTTCGCTACCACCGAATTGGAATCGAGCTACCGTGTCAACACTAACGTAATCGGCCTCGACGGGCGGCCGCAGGTCAAGAACCTGCAGGTTCTGCTCAGTGAATGGTTGACCTATCGCATCGGCACGGTGCGCCGAAGGCTTCAGTTCCGCCTGGATAAAGTGGAAAGGCGCCTGCACCTGTTGGAAGGCCTGCTGGTCGCGTTTTTGAATCTCGACGAGGTGATTCACATTATCCGCACCGAGGATCAACCCAAACCGGTGCTGATGGCGCGGTTCGAGCTGTCGGAGCTGCAGGCGGACTACATCCTTGATACTCGTCTGCGTCAGCTGGCGCGGCTGGAGGAGATGAAGATCCGTGGCGAGCAGGACGAGCTGGCCAAGGAGCGCGAGAAGTTGCTGGCGTTGCTCGGCAGCGAAGCCAAGCTGAAGAAGCTGGTTCGCAAGGAGCTGATCGCTGACGCCGAAACCTACGGCGACGACCGCCGTTCGCCCATCGTCGCGCGAGCCGAAGCGCGCGCTCTGTCGGAAAACGAACTGTTGCCCTCCGAGCCCGTAACCGTGGTGATCTCGGAAAAAGGTTGGGCGCGTTGCGCCAAGGGTCACGATATCGATGCGACTGGCCTCTCCTACAAAGCTGGAGATGGCTTCCGTGCAGCTGCGCCGGGCCGGTCCAATCAGTACGCGGTATTTATCGATTCGACCGGGCGCAGCTATTCCCTTGCCGCCCATTCGCTGCCTTCGGCTCGCGGGCAGGGCGAACCACTGACCGGGCGCCTGACGCCTCCCCCAGGCGCCAGTTTCGAGTGCGTACTGCTGCCCGATGATGAGGCGCTTTACGTGATCGCCTCGGACGCTGGCTACGGTTTCGTCGTCAAGGGCGAGGATTTACAGGCGAAAAACAAGGCTGGCAAGGCGCTCTTGTCGCTCCCTGCCGGTGCTCGGGTGGTGCCGCCCCGGCCGCTGAAAAGTCGTGATCAGGATTGGCTGGCGGCGGTGACCACCGAAGGGCGTCTGTTGGTTTTCCCTGTTCGCGATCTGCCGCAGCTGGGCAAGGGCAAGGGCAACAAGATCATCGGTATACCCGGCGATCGAGTGGCAAGCCGCGACGAATACCTGACGGACTTGGCCGTGCTACCGGATGGGGCAACGCTGGTGCTGCAGGCTGGCAAGCGCACGCTGTCGCTCAAGGCCGACGACCTAGAACACTACAAGGGCGAGCGTGGGCGCCGCGGTAACAAGCTGCCGCGTGGATTCCAGCGGGTCGATGCGCTTCAGGTCGAGTAGCCATCTGAACAAGGCGAGGTCTTGAGGGCTGGCTTCTGATACCCGTTTCGCGGAAGATAGCCGCCTTCAAAATTCTGATTCGCGATGCCGCGGGCTACTGGCTCTGCGGTGTCGTTGGGCCAACACAATCGGCACCGCGGCACGCGGGAAACCAGAGCAGCATGGTGGCCATCCGCCGCTTGCGGCTTCGCCTGACTCCGGTGCAGAGGTAGAAAAGAACGTGCAGCGCTTCACAACTGTTTTGCTACTAGCCTGTGTCAGTCTTACCGGCTGCGTCACTCAGCCTGTACCCATGTACCGGCTCGACAACGGTACGGTGGAGATGCCCGAAGATACGGCCGATGGCGCAGCAGTGTTGCTGGGGCCGGTAAAGCTGGCCGACTATCTGCAGCGCGACGGTCTGCTTCAGCGTCTCCCGGATGGGAGTCTATCTGCAGACGGCCAACGAGCGCGCTGGGCGGGTGATCTTCAAGGCGACATCAATCAATTGTTAATGCGCCAGCTCGCATGGCGGCTGAAAACCCAGAGTCTGGAGCTAAGCCCCGGTAGCAAGGGTTTCGATCCGGATGTGAAGATCGAGGTGGAGATAACCCGCCTGGATTCCGGTCCCCAGCATCCTGCTGTACTTGAAGCCCAGTGGCGTCTGTTGGATAAGCAGGGTAAACGTCAAAGCAGCCGTCTGGTTCGGCTGCAGGAAGAGCACCAGGGCAGCGCAACCGATCAGGTGCGGGCGCAAAGTCTGCTACTGCAACGGCTCAGCGAAATGATGTCGAGCGCTGTAGAGCCGATCATGGTAGCCAAGACGCGTACCAAACAACGCGTGAGCAAGGCGCCTGGCGAGCCGCAGCCCGCGCCGGCGATCCCTTCCGTGGAGCCGATCAGAACCGACCTGGAAGTGTTTCGTTTCTGAGGTGGCAGCAGCCATCTCGGTTGGTCGATGAGTGGTATCTATCTTGCCGTCAGCCTATCGCTCAGCTGGCCTCAATCTCGAGGCTGTATCAAACGAGGCCGTTGTAGCGAGGCGGCGAGAGCTGGGCGGTGTCACGTTCGGCTTCGTCATACCAACGCAACGCTAGTTAAGCTGAGTTGGCGCTCTCTACTGAAGCGCTGTTAGCTGCGGGCGCGCAGCTCGTGCATGCGGGCCAGTTGGCGCTCGAGCAGCGAGGGGTAGGGCTCGAGCAGCCGCTCAACGCAGCAAGCGCCCTCCGGGCTGGCGATGGGGCGGATGCGCGCACGCTGGCGAATCAGCCTGTCGTCTCCAATTTCGCGCTCAACCAGAAGCAGGTTACGGCTGTGCTGAGACATCGTCAGGGCTGCTTGTGCGGCCTCACTGAGCAGAAGGTCACCCTGGCTGAGGTCATACAGTCCTTCGCCCTGTGTGAGGCCTAGCTGCAATTGCAGCGTAATGCCGCTATCTGCGACCTCAATCTGCAATGCGTGCCCCAGCGCGCGCATCAACTCGCCACAGCAGAGCGCGTGTGTCAGGTAGTTCTGCTCATCGTCCTGACTGTGGAAAAGCATAAGGCTGCTGCCATCGTTGAGCGTATGCAGCTCGGCCTGGTACAACGTCGCTGCCTGCTGGAGGCAGTCGCTGTAGCGCTGCAGCAGCTCTGTAAGCCTTGCGCGTGGCAGGCGGCGCAGCTGCTCCTGGGCGCCCAGCTGAATAGCCAGCACGCCACTTTTGCCCGCTGTGACTGGCGCTGTGGGTTTGGCTGTAAGCGCCGCTTGTGCCTGCTGCGGTTTGGCTTCTTCGAACGGCGGGTCGTCGTCGAAGTCCTCTTCATCATATGACGCGCGGGCAGGGTGGTCAGCTGCGGACGGTCTTTCCTCTGTATCGACTAGATAGTCGCCGAGATCGACTTCGGTGCGGTCGTAGTCTTGCACTGGCGCAGCGGCTGGCACGTCGAAATGGGCTGAGTAGATGTCCTGCATGCTGTCGTCCAGCTCGATTTCCGGCTCGACCACCTCGGGGACCAGGCGCGCCTGCAGTTGGCGCGCCAGATCACCGATTTCGTCTTGCCGGCCTGCACCGGGCGCCGGGTCGTCAGGATCACGCAGCCATAGACGCAACTGCATCAAGGGAAGCGAAAGCTGACGGCCCAGGCGCATGCTCAGCGTCAAGGTAAGGGCGAGCAGTATCAGGCTGAGCAGTCCCATACTCTGCAGACTGATGGTCATCGGCTGTTGGAACTGTTTCATATCGAGGCTGATGCGCAGGTGCCCGGCGATAACTTCCTGGAAGCTGATAGGGGTGGAGTACAGACCCTCTTCGTCTCCGAGCAGGTTACGTTGAGGGCGCGCGCCCGACTCTGCCAACACACGATTGTCCACGCTATAGATAGCCGCATGCGCCACCAGCGGATTCTTCACCAGATTACTCAGTAGGACATTGAGGCTGAGAATGTCGTTAGCCACCAGCAGATCTGTGGCAGAGGCAGCTGTCTGGGTGATCAGGCTCTGGCCAAGGGCATCGGCTTGCTGCTGCATCGCATGCTTGAACTGCATACCCATGACCCAGGCGTAGATGATCAGCGCCAGCGCGACCAGCAGCAGGGTGTGGCTGGCTACCCGCAAAACCAGCGGAACACGTCGCTGGCGCAATGCACGGTAGATCAGCAGAAAAAAATTGTCTGGCTTGACGGATGCGGGCCGGTTCACAGAGCGCGGCTCTACTCTTGAGGAAAGTGGCGCGCAGTATACGGAAAGCGCTCTGAGGGCTAAAGGTCGCTCGCTCAAAGCAGACGAATTGCAAAAGACGGTTGCATACAGGTGCACAATCGAGGGGTGTACGGCTGTGGCATTCAGGGACAGCCCCGCTGTTATAGAATGCCCGTCTTCTTTGCCATAGGAGCTGCGCCTTGCGCGAAATCGTCCTGATCAATATCACCGGGGAAGACCGCCCCGGACTGACCGCGGCAATCACTGGGGTGCTCGCCCAAGGTGGCGTGAATATCCTGGATATCGGTCAGGCCGTGATACACGACACCTTGTCATTCGGCATTCTGGTTGAAATACCCGATACCGAGCGTGCGTCTTCTGTGCTGAAGGACGTGCTGTTCATGGGTTACAAGCTTGACCAGCAGGTTCGCTTCACGCCCGTCGCTGAGGCGGATTACCAGCAGTGGGTGGCAGGGGAAGGCAAGCCGCGACACATCGTCACCCTGTTGACCCGCAAGGTAACTGCCGAGCAATTGCAGCGGGTCAGTGCTATCACCGCCAAATACGGACTGAACATCGACCATATAGACCGTCTCTCTGGTCGCCAACCGCTGGATATGCCGGAGGAGCTGGGTAAGGGTTGTATCGAGTTTTCGGTTCGGGGAGAGCCTGCCGATACAGCGGCTCTGCGAGCCGAGTTTCTTAGCGTGGCGCAGGAGCTCAACGTAGATATCGCTTTCCAGCGTGACTCGGTATTCCGGCGCAATCGCAGGTTGGCGGTTTTTGACATGGATTCAACGCTGATCGAGGCGGAAGTCATCGATGAGCTCGCCAAGGTGGCTGGGGTCGGCGATCAGGTTTCTGAAATCACCGAGCGTGCGATGCGCGGCGAGCTGGACTTTCGCGCGAGTTTTCGGGAGCGCCTGGCGCTGCTCGAAGGGCTTGAGGAGCGCGCGCTGGCCGACGTTTCCGCCGGGCTAAGGCTAACCGAAGGGGCTGAGGTATTGTTCGCCGAGTTGAAGCGGCTGGGCTACAAGACCGCGATTCTGTCGGGCGGCTTCACCTATTTCGCAAAACAGCTGCAAGCCAGACTGGGTATCGATTACGTCTATGCCAACGAGTTGGAGATTGTCGATGGCAAGTTAACCGGAGTGGCTCAGGAGCCCATCGTCGACGCCCAGCGCAAGGCCGACTTGCTGCGCGAGCTTGCTGAGCGGGAAGGCTTGCGCCTGGAGCAGACCATCGCTGTTGGCGACGGTGCAAATGACTTGCCGATGCTTGGGTTGGCTGGGTTGGGGGTAGCCTTCCGCGCCAAGCCGCTGGTCAAACAATCGGCTAAGCAAGCGATTTCCACGCTGGGTCTGGATGGAATCCTTTACCTGCTTGGCTTCCGGGACCGAGAGGGAACTGAATAGGCAGGCTGTGGAGGCCTGGCTGCCTCTGGCGCTGCTTCGGCCGCTGGAGATGTCGATGAGCTGCGGCGCTTATGGCCAGTCCTTCGTGCCCAAAGACTGGAGGGCACATCATGGCGGCAGTGGAATACCGCTGCCGCTGGACGCTGTCAGTCTTCCTCGGAGGAAAAGTTGTAGTCCATTGACTGGCTCGGCCCCTGCAGGTATTGCCCCTGGATATAGCCCACCCCGGCCTGCCAGAGCGTGGCCAGCACAGTTGCGCTGTCGACGAAGGGCACTATGGTCTGTTTGGCCTGTTCATGAAGTTCCGCCAGCAGTTGTTTCAGTGCTTCCTGATTCTCCTGGCGGCTCAGGTCCTGGGTATAGGAGCCGTCGATCTTCACGAATTCGGCGTTGAGGTGCTTGAGCGTGTTGAGCGGATTCAGCACGCAGCCGAATTGGCTAAGAGCGATGCGGCAGCCCAGTCCGGCAAGACCCTGAGTGAGCGCCTTGGCCTGTCTCAGATAGGCAACGGCGTCCTGCTCGTCAAGCTGGAATATGAGTGAATCAGTTGGCAGCTTGGATGCCTTGAAGGCCACCCCAAGCCAGCCAAGCAGTGATGGATCCTGCAGGCTGGAGCCCGACAGATGCACCATCAGCCGTGTACTGTGGCCTTTGCTGCGGTGTTCGGCGAGGAGCTTGATCGAATTGAGAAGTACCCAGCGATCAATCTTGGTCGCCAGCCCAGCCTCTTTCGCAGCGTCGAGAAATTCGCCTGGCGGCACTTCTGCGCCTTCGGGATCGAGCAGGCGCAGAAGAACCTCGTAGTGTTCGTGGCTATCGCCTCGCAGGCTGATGATCGGTTGGAACAACAGGCGAAAGCTGTTCTTCTCAAGGGCCTGCTGCAACATGGCGAGTACGTTGCCGCGGCTGGCAGCAGCTGCCAATTCACGAGCCGAATCGTAGATTCGAAGTGCGTTGCCGTCGGTCAGCTCCTCGGCGCAACGGTGCGCACGGTCGACTACATCCCGAGCTTTTGCAGTCTTTTCGTCCAGGGCGGCGACACCGATGCTCAGGCTTGTCTGAACGGTACGGCCGCCGATGTCGAACAAGTGCCCTTCGACTTTGCGCAGCAATTCTGTCAGGGGCTGCTCAAGCTGCTGCGGCGCTGCCTCGGGCATCAACACTGCAAAGGCATCGTCTCCGAATCGGGCCAGCTCGGCTTTGTCCTGGAATTGTGCACGCAGCAGTTGTGCGAGTTCGGCCAGCAGACGATCCGAATCGCCCAAGCCGATTTCAGCCTGGAGGCTGGCAAAGCGGTCAATACGGATGTAGGCGAGGCTGGAGCCTTTGCCGGCGTTAACGGCGCGCTCGACGGCGCCATCCAGCGTTTCAAGGAAATGGTTTCGGTTGTAAAGGCCTGTCACCAGATCCTGGCTACTGATTTCACGTAGCTTCTCCAGCTCGGCATTGTCGCTCTCTGGCCGAATAACAGCCTGGATGCAGGGCTCACCGTCGTAGCTGGCTGGTGAGAAATGCATGCTTGCCTTGAAGCTGCTGCCGTCGGCGCGTATCCCGCCGCATTGCAGCTCGGCGCTTCCCTGAAGGCTTTGATAGTTCTTCAGGAAATTCTTGAACTCGCCCTGATCGCAGGAGGCAATCAGGTCAATCATCGGCATCCCTTCCAACTCCTCGACATCTTCGTAACCGAAGAGTTGGAGGTAGGCTCGGTTGGTGAAGATGTGCATGCCGTCGTGGACATAGGCGATGGCATCAACCGAGCTTTCCAGCAGCAGTTGGCACCGTTTCTCGGCCTCACGTAGCGCCAGCTCCGCTGAGCGACGTGCCCGGCGTTCTTCAAGGTTCGCCAGTTCTCTGCTCGCGACCAGAATCAGCCATTCGTCTTCACCCTGCGGCACTGCGCTTTGAGCGCCCAGAGCGAGGGCTTCGGTGATCGCGTCGACATCGGTGCCGTCGATCATCTGGATGATCGGGATATCCTTGCCTTGCTTGCGGATCGTGCTAATGGTTTCGCTAGGATCGAGATTGGCGCTCGTCGGCGCGTTGATCAGAAGATCCCAGGTCTGCTGCAACACGTCCGCCAGGTCTTCGCCTGAGGTTAGACGATGAACGCGTGTCGCCTGGCCTGCATTGCGAAACAGGCTGACCAGTCGCTCAGCTTCATTCTGAGAATCTTCAAGGATTAGCAGGCGGATGGTTTTCTTTTGCGGGGCCATGGCAGCAGCTTTGAGACGCGCCGCAGAGGCACGTGAAGGCTAAAAAACGGTGATCGGCAATCTACAGCGTGTTCCAGAGCGAGTCAAAATCTTCACCCTTTGAAGTAGGCTGGGTGCCCCGTGCTGTGACGGTCGTCTCCTGAACGGGGGCGGCGAGGCCGACCAATTGATACTCGAACTGGTTATAGCTACTGCTACCTGCTTGTCGGCGGCACAGCATCGCGCGGCGCTCCTCTCCGTTTTGGTTGATCTGTACCTTTTGACCTTCTTGAAAAGGCAGACGCGGAACGATCAGCGTAGCCGGACGGGAGATCACACTGATTTCAGGCAGGAGAAGGGCGCGCAGGTATTCGCTGCCCTGTTTGGTCTTGCTGAGCAGGCGAAGCCCGCAGGGTTGTGCTTGGGGCGCGATGAGTTCCACCCCCATGTGCGGGCCGCCGCCACGAACCTGGCGCACCCAGCGCACCACGGCAATGCTCCAGCTCTGGCTGGTGTCGTCTTTCAGACCAAGTAGCTCGCCGGTCTGGAGTTGTGCCGGAACCTCGCCAGGCCAGGAGAGGCAGTAGCCGCCGGGGCTATGGTCGACCCGTTGCACTTCGAATGTGGGGTACAGGCTTTCAGGCGCAGGGCTTGAAGGCTCGCTTTTGGTTGTTAGCATGACAGGCCGGACGAACTCGATGTGATCGTTATCTGTATGAAGCTCGTCTTCCTTGACGATATGAGCATCGAACGCCACAGACCAGACGTCAGGCGCTGCATTGTTCAGCTTGAACACGGCCGATCGTGTCGCGTCGGGACGTCGCAGCAGCTCACTGAACGGGCGTTCGTTCGCCAGGTAGTAATGCAGTGCGCTCATGCCGATACACAGCGTCACCGAGCCCTGTGTCGGGGTGCGTTGGAAGCTTCGCTCGGAGATATCGCCCCAGGCGGCACTGACATGCTGCAAAAGGTCGGGGTTCAGTCCTTCAGGTATCGCGAGCCGTTTGTCCTCGGGTGCGTCTTCGGGGGATTGCAGGTGCGCTTGTATGGCTTTGACCAATCCATGTGGGTCGATGCCAAGCAGGTGGACGCGTTCCTGGCTGGGAAACATCGATCGATAGCGCGGCGGGCCATCAATGCGTGTGGGTACGCCGAACAGGCTGGTTGGCCCCAGCCCTGATTGCAGCTGCACCAGGGCGCTCCAGGGGTCGAGCAGTTGTGCCAGCTGCCCGATACGCTGCTGGCGCATCTGATTGCAGCGGGCGCAGCCCAGCATCAGCGCAACGATGTAGCTCTGCTCTGTGCTCAGCCCCTGGACTTGATAGCCCAGTTCGTCGCGCACGACGGCTCGGTGTATGCCGTGCGTGGAGGCAATCGCGTATAGCTGATGAAGTTCGAGCCACAGGCCGTCGGGTGTCGGGCTGTAAAGCTGCGTCGAACGCACGAGCATGGCGCTCAGGCTTCGGATAGCTCGCTGTAGAGCGATGGTGAGCAATTGCAAGCGTTCGCGTCCGGCTTGCGGTGCCAGCTCAGCCGAGATCAGCTTGTAGCCGATGGCGAGGTTGTTGTGTAGGGCCTGGCACAGGCTGGCCACTTTGCGCGCACGCTCGCCAAGCACGATCGGCTGGTTGATGAAGTATCGTTCCAGCTCCCGGCAGACGAAATGGATCTCAGGCCTCAGAAGTTCAAGTAGCTGAAGACGATTCTGCGCAGTGGTGCGAAGTTGATTGAGCTCTCGCGTAGCCTGGTAGAGCTGGCGAGCGGTCTCGCCAAGGTTGGCTTTGGGCAGGCCAGACAGCCACTGCTTGATGCCACGCACGCTGGGCTCGCAGAAGGACAACTCCTGGGAATCCGGCGTTGGTATACGCAACAGCAGTGGCTGACTCTGATTTTCCAAGCGGTAAGCTCCGCGGCATATCCGCGAGCCGCCTGTAAACAGATGGTTGCGGATATGTCACTTCGTGATGCCAATTTGCAATCGTTATAGGGCCATCATAACCAGCTCGGTTCAATTGGCCAGTAGTAACCGACCATTGGTTTTGGCTAGATCACGGGAGAATCGTGAGTTGGGTTCAAGGTTTCGGGCGCCAGTCTGGCCTTGCCCAACGCTTCACCCATGCTGACCGGCGACAGTGCTGACAGTTCTTCGGCCCAGCTGACCTGATCTGGCCCGAACAGCAGAATCACCGTGGAGCCGAGTTTGAAGCGACCCATTTCTGCGCCTTTCTCCAGGCGAATAGGCGCACGCGCTGCCTCGTCGTAGCGGAAGGTCTTGAGTGTGCGCTTCGGCGGCGTTACCAGTCCGGCCCAGACGGTCTCGATGCTCGCGACGATCATGGCGCCGACAAGCACCATCGCCATCGGTCCGCGTTCGGTATCGAACAGGCAGACCACGCGTTCGTTGCGCGCGAACAGCTCCGGTACGCCTTCAGCGGTCACCGTGTTCACTGAGAATATGCGGCCCGGTACATAGACCATCTCCCGCAGCGTGCCGGACAGCGGCATGTGCACTCGGTGGTAGTCCTTGGGCGAAAGATAGACGGTAGCGAATTCGCCACCCATGAATGGGGCGGCGCGCTCATGGTCGCCGCCGAGCAGCTCCATGACGCTGTAACTATGGCCTTTAGCCTGGAAGATCCGCCCCTGTTCAATCTTGCCGAGCTGGCTGATGGCGCCGTCGCAAGGGTTCAGGATTGCGCCGGGGGTTTGGTCGAGCGGACGTGCTCCGTCTTTGAGTGCGCGTGTGAAAAATGCGTTGAAATGCTCGAAGGCGGTAGGCTCTTCGATCTGTGCTTCGTGCATCGGGACGCCGAAATGCCGAATGAAGCCCTTGATGAACGTGTTTTTCACCCAAGGTAGTCGGCATTCGGCCAGACAACCGGCGAGGCGCGAAATCAGATGATGTGGCAATAGATACTGACTGAGTACAAACAAGCGATCTTTCATGGACGACCTTTTCATTGCTGGATCGGCGTGTCGGGCAGGTTGCCCCATTCGCCCCAGGAGCCGGCGTACGCTTTGACGCGCGGATAACCCAGTGCCTTGGCCAGCAGGTAGGTGAAGCCAGAGCGGTGATGCGTCTGGCAGTGGGTAATGATTTCCTTGTCTGGACTGATGCCTAATTGCAGCAGATGTTCGGCGATATCCTCACGGATGCGCAACGCACGGGCTGGATCCATGCCGGCCGTCCATTCGAAGTTGATCGCGCCGGGCATGTGTCCGGCACGCGCCGCCAGTACTTTCTCGCCGCGGTACTCCTCTGGCGACCGGGCATCCCAGATCACGAGGTCGTCGGCACCCAGGCGGCTCTCGATGTATTCGCGGCTGGCTGCGGGGGCCTCAAGCAATTTCAAACTGACGGAATGGGTACAGGGCGGCGGCGTTTCGGTCGACAGTGGTCGGCCCTCGCTCCGCCAGGCATGCAGCCCGCCGTTGAGGTAGTGATAGCGGGTGTGGCCGATGATGTCGAGCAGCCAGATGAAACGCCCTGCCCAGCCGCCACCTTCGTCGTCATAAACCACATAAACCGCATCCGGCCGATGGCCCAGCGCAGCGAACATGGCTTCGAGCTGAGCCTGGTCGGGCAGCCGGCCTGGAGCGGGCGGCTGGCCCATTTGGGTCTGTTTAGGGTCGACGAAGCGGGCGCCGGGCAGATGGCCTTCGGCGTAGCGGGCAGCACTGGTCAAATCGACCAGGATCAGCTCAGAGGCGTCGAGGCGCGTGGCCAGATCGTCCGGCTCGATTATCAGGGGCAGGTTTGAAAAGGCGGGCACGGCAGGCCTCTGTCTGTGTGAAAGGTCAGAGTCTAGCGAAAAAGCTCAGCGCCCGCGCTTGCTGAACGTCGCCAGCGCCCGCTCGATGCATTGAATAGTCTTGTTGAACGTTTGCAGGCGGGCCTCGCTGAACGGGGCGTTCTGCTGGTCAGCTACCACGAGCATCACCACACGCCCTTCATGGCCGATGGAGCGCAGCAGCACGTGTTCACTGGGGAAAAGAGCTTTGAGACCACCAGGCAGCAGTGCGGAAAACTGAGCGACATTTTCAGGATTCAGACGCAACAGCGCGGGTTTCTCCAACAGCCGGCGCAGCACCTGGCTTTGGCCCGGTTCGAGAACAAGCCTGGAGGCCTCCTTTGGCAATCCCGCGCTCTGTTGGCCCGCCAGGCGATTCTGCCTGCGGTCTACAAGCATCAGCAGGGTGCGCTGCATGCCGCTACAGGCAATTGCGCGGCACGCTGTCGCCGTGAGTTGCACCACATTGTCGTAGGGGCTGCGCTCGCTCAGCAGCTCACGACAAAGGTCGCGCCATTCATTCTGCGCATCAGCCGTAGGCGGCTTCTCAGCAGCTACCTTGGCTGATTGAAACAGGCTCTCCCACGGCCACAGCAAACCTTGAGCGGGGTGCCAGAGGTCAGTCTGGCCGATTGATCTGGCGCTGGCGGCCGCTTGCTGGTGCACCATCTGCTGCAGTTCCGCCAGCGGCACCTGAAGGTAAAGTCCTGCCAGGCGCTGCCAGCGCAGGCTGTGAGTGCCGCTCCAACTGTGGTGCGAAGAAAGCGCAAGGCCGTTGGCCAGGAGGATGGTGTTGCTCGGCAAGGTAAGCCAGCGGCGCAGGTCCGGGTTGGCGTCGAGCAACTGCTGCTGATGCAGCGGATGCTCATTGTCGCGGGCGATGTGCAAGGCCTTGATCAGCATGCGGCGGTTTTCGCTGAGCAGGCGGTAGCCCTGTGGAATCCAGCCGGGCAGTGCCCACCGTTCGGTCAGTGCTACGCACAGTTCCAGCAGCGACACGCCCAGAAGCGATTGCTCGACCTGCCGGGCCGGTTCGCCTTTGACCAGCACGCGCTGCTCCCAGGCTTCGAGCAGCTCCGGGTAGGCGGCAACCAGCGTCCAGATGGGCGAAAGAAACAGCAGGCTGCTCCAGTGAATTTCCTGCCAGAGCCGTGCAAGCCGGGCAGCGAATAGGCCATTGGCCTGCTGGCTCGCGTGCTTGCTGATAAGCACCATCTGCCGCAAGGGCGCAGGAATATCCTTTGCCTGTACGGCGGGAATCTGCTGGAACAGGGCTTCTGCGCGTTTGAGTCCAATGCGGCTGAGTGCGACTTCGAGGCTATCCGCCGGCTTGTTCGCCGCGGCAGCGTCTCGGTTGGCCTCGCGAATAACGTTGAGGGCCAGCACCGGGCTTTCCTGAATCAGTTCGGCGATCTGGCGCATGGACAGGCTACTGTCGCGCAAAGCTCGCTGCACGCGTGCATACGGCTCGTGAAAAGCGGGCAGCACAACGGCGTCCAATGCCTTGATCCATGCGGGTAGCGTACGGGGGAGCGGGGTCGTGGTCATGATGTCGCCGAACTAGCATTTCATCGGGATGGCCTTTAGTCTGGCGCAAAAGTTCCGATAACCAGAACAATTCTTTTCATCTGCCCTTCCGCCTGACCCCAATCAAGATCGTGCGACCTCGCACGGCTTGTTTCAGGTGCCCCGAGATCAGGTTTTAGACGTACCTACCTATGGCAAAGATAATCGGCATCATCGTGGTAATCGCCAGCGTCCTTGGCGGTTTTATCCTGTCCGGCGGCAAGGTTGCCGCGCTCATCCACCCGTTCGAGGTGATGATCATCGGTGGTGCCGCACTCGGCGGCTTTCTGCAGGCAAACCCCGGCAGCACGACCAAGATCGTGTTCAAGAAATCGCTGCAGATGTTTGGCAACCGTTTCACCCACAAGTACTACCTGGAAGTATTGGGGATGCTCTATGAGATCCTCAACAAGAGCCGCCGTGAGGGCATGATGGCGATCGAAGCCGACCTCGAAGATCCAGCAGCCAGCCCCATTTTCAGCAAGTACCCTGCAATTTTGAAAGACGAGCGAATGACCGCCTTCGTTTGCGATTACCTGCGCATCATGTCGTCCGGCAACATGGCTCCGCACGAGCTAGAAGGTCTGTTCGACATGGAACTCAACGGCCTGAAGGAAGAACTTGAGCATCCGTCCCACGCTGTGGCGAAAATTGCTGACGGTTTGCCAGCGATGGGGATCGTGGCTGCGGTATTGGGTATCGTGATCACCATGTCGGTGCTGGCGTCGGCGACCAACGCGGAGATTGGTGAGAAAGTCGGTACGGCACTGGTAGGTACTTTCCTCGGTATTCTCGCTTCCTACGGCTTCTTCGGTCCGCTGTCGGCGGCGTTGGAACATGACGCCAAAGAAGAACTGAACCTCTATGAAGGCATCAAGGCGACCCTGGTTGCCTCTGCGTCGGGCATGCCGCCGACCCTGGCGGTAGAGTTCGGCCGCAAGGTGCTACTGCCGGCGCACCGCCCAAGCTTCGCCGAGCTTGAACAAGCGATGCGTGGCAGCTAAGCGCGACCATGGACAATACCCAACCAATCATCGTCAAACGGGTCAAGAAATCCGCGGCGGGCCATCATGGTGGCGCCTGGAAGATTGCCTTCGCCGACTTCGCGACGGCCATGATGGCGTTCTTTCTGGTGATGTGGCTGATGTCTTCGGCCACTCCGGAACAGAAACGCGCCATCTCCGGCTACTTCCAAGACCCCATCGGCTTTACCGAAAGCGCGAGCCCACACGTCATCGATCTGGGCGGTACACCGACACCCGCGCCGGATCGCACGCTCAACGACGTAGTCGAGCCGGCCGTCCAGCAAACCGCAGCAGCGGTGGATGCTGAACAGGCGGAAACCTTCGCTGAGCAGTTGGAGCGTGAACGTCTCGATTTGCTGCTTCAGGAGCTGCAGAACAAGGTCAACGAGAATCCCGAGCTGACCCGCTTCAAGGACCAGATCCTGTTTGAAATCACCCAGGATGGGTTGCGCATCCAGATCATGGACGCGGCGAATCGTCCGATGTTCGCGCTGGGCAGTGCTCAGCTGCAGCCGTACTTCGAAGACATCCTGTTGGCCATGGCCGACACGATACGCGCGGTACCGAACAAGACCAGCATCAGCGGGCACACCGATGCCAAGCCCTATTCCGGGCGCGGCGAATTCGGTAACTGGGAGTTATCGGCAGGGCGAGCCAATGCGGCTCGTCGCGCGCTGGTCGCTGGCGGTTATCCGGAAGAACAGATCGCACGGGTGGTGGGCTACGCCTCTTCAGCACTGTTCGATCGGGAGGACCCGCTCAACCCGGTGAATCGGCGCATCGACATATTGGTGCTGACCAAGAAGGCCCAGCGCGATATCGAGGGCGAGCAGTCCGATGCGGCAAATCCGTCGTCAGATACGGGCGCTACCGGCAGCGCCCCGCCTGCAGGTTCAGGCCCAGCGGTAGGGGCGGCCGCAGCAGGTAACGGCGCGGTGCCGGGCGATCCGCTACAGCCTGCAGAACTGCGCGAGCGGCTGAATATTTTCGAGGAAGGCGTACTCAGCTTCGACCAGCCCGGCGGTAACTGAACCGAGCTGAACATCACGATTGGCTGATTAGTACTCGGTTTCCGGCAGACTGCTGATGATGTGGCGGTAACTGTTCATTCGCTGTTGCTGGATATCGCCTTGCTCCAGGGCTTTGAGCAGTGCGCACCCTGGCTCGCGGTCGTGCTTGCAGTCGCGGAAGCGGCAATGCCCCAACAGTTCCTGGAACTCGATGAAGCCCGCTTCGACGTCGGCGCGGCTGACATGCCCGAGGCCAAACTCGCGGATGCCGGGGGAGTCGATCAACTCGCCACCGCCTGGAAAATGAAAGAGGCGCGCGGTGGTTGTGGTGTGCGTGCCTTTGCCGGTCATCTCCGACAGCGCGCCCACTCGGGTATCGATACCGGGCAGCAAGCTGTTCACCAATGAAGATTTGCCCACGCCGGACTGGCCCACGAACACGCTGACATGGCCATCGAGCCGGTCCTTCAATGCCTCCATTCCGGCGCCGCCGTGCGCTGAAACCTCCATCAGCGGATAGCCGAGCTTGCGATAAACGCCCAACAGCGCATTTAACGCGCCTTCGTTCTGCGCATCGATCAGATCGGCCTTGTTCAGCAGAAGCAGCGGCGTGATCCCGGCATGCTCGGCCGCAATCAAATAGCGGTCGATAAGGTTGGCGTGCGGCTCTGGCAACGGCGCAAACACGATGACGATCAGGTCGACATTGGCCGCAACGGGTTTTAGCTGGCCGCGGCTGTCAGGCCTGCACAGTTCGGACTGGCGTGGCAGTTGCGCAACGATCACGCCAATGCCCTGGTTCCCTGGGCGCCAGACCACGCGATCGCCGGTGACCAACGCTGGCAGGTTGGCGCGCAGGTGGCAGCGAAAGACCTGACCGCAGTGCTCGCCTTCTTGAGCCTCGACTTCGACCTGAACACCGAAGTGGGCGATCACAAGGCCAGTCTGTTCCGGGCCGAGATCACCGCCCTCCAGTTCTTCCACGGCACGTGATTCACGCCGAGCAGCGCGTGAGGCGCGCTCTTCCTGAATCTTCTCGATACGCCAACTTTGCCGGCGGTTGAGTTGGCGTTTGGCCATTTGCGTGCAGTGCCCACGATAGAAAAGTAGGCGAGTCTAGCATGCCGTCAGGTGGGTCACTGGACTGTATGGCTCTGTGGAAGCCGGCTAGACTTTGCTTCTTGTCTCTAGTAGCGACGTGGGCTCATGCCGGTTTCTTCCGTCAGGCGATTCCCCGCCTTGCTGGCCCTGCTCGGTCAGCTGTCATCCCTGTTCATCTGCTGGCTGCTGCTGTTAGCGTTGGCTCGCTTGGGTAGCTGGCATTTCAGTCTGTTGGGCGCTGCTTGTGTACAAGGCGCTATTGCCGCGCTGATTGGTCAGCGCCTCGGGCTGTCGCGGTGGTGGCTGCCAATCAACCTTGGCTTCGTGCCGGGGTTGGTTTTGCTACAGGACCATGCGCTGCCGCCCTGGTTGCTGCTGGTCGGCTTCCTGATCTTGCTGATGTTGAACTGGAACGCCCTGACGGAGCGGGTCCCGTTGTACCTCACCGGTTCCGCCGCCGAGCGACAGCTGGCGCAACGGCTGCAGGCGCTGCCAGACGGATTCAGCTTCATCGACCTGGGGAGTGGGCTCGGCGGCACCCTGCTGCGGCTGGCGCGGGTTTATCCGTCGGCGCGTTTC